>Ga0209369_1000079_pt1 | contig 225641 bp, 183 predicted proteins | sample EBPBio142010_DNA_FD_185865 | JGI IMG/M metagenome (GOLD analysis project Ga0209369, IMG submission 185865) | Wastewater treatment Type I Accumulibacter community from EBPR Bioreactor in Madison, WI, USA - Reactor 1_10/4/2010_ DNA (SPAdes)... | ecosystem: Engineered > Bioreactor > EBPR >... | reverse complement strand
GCTCGATCACCTGCTTCACCGCTTCGGCCCGGAACTCATCTGTGTACTGCTTGCTGTTGCCCATAAACACCTCGGTCATTGCCATCAATTATGGCAACCGGATGTCTACGAAAGGCTGGCCGGTCCAAGGAAGCGAACTGTCACAAGCAAATCTGCTAATGAGAGATCACCAAGCTCAGAAGGAAACCCCGCAATCTTCTGAATCTTCGCCCGAGACGAGAAGGCCCGATCTATGAGATCACAAACATACATCTCAGACTCTGCTGGAGACCGAACGCTGCGCGAAGCCAGTGAGCCGCCACATGAACACGTCAAAAGCCCCGGACGTATCCATGTTGCTGACTTCCCACACGATGTGCACTGGACCTCGCCCGTTGTGCCATGTCGGGGACAGCATGTGTAGTTGGAGAGATGCCATGCAGCTGAGATCAAGCCTGACTCCCCTACACACGCCGCACAAAACTCGGACTCCTCTATTCCCTTGACAGCGCAGTTCGGAACCAGCACGTTGCAGAGAGCTGTCATCTTTGCCGATACGCGACTGCCACCCCTGCGGAAGGGTGCAAAGGGGTCTCCAAAATCCTCCGTAGCGACGCCATTGGCAGTCGCTAAAGAATCCATATCTATCAAACCGGCCAAAATCCTGTTCCTGGGATAGGGCTGAGCTTGCCGCAGAAGTTCCAGAGGACTCCGAAGGCGATTTGCTTCCGTTAGCCGGACCAGATGTCCGAGTGGACTCTCGGACTCGGCGGGCTTGATGGTTCGGATGAATTTCACTTGGAATGCGCTCCTCGACCACCCGAAGCGTTCGGTCCCACTTCCCTGCCGACTTGAGCCGCAAGTCTAAGAGCCTCATCCGAGACTTCACCCACAAAGTCTGGATGAAACGGATCTTTACGACCTGGCCAGCTCGCAGGCTTGCCGACCACACTGAGCACTCCTCTACGAAGGAGTTCGAATCCCATCGGAGTCATTTTCCTGAGCCTTTCGTACTCAGCAACGCGAATGATCTTAATCAGGTAGCCAAGGAGACCGCCTGTGCTGCAGTAGAGGCGAAAAGCCAGCGTCAGATCTGTCATTGTGTGATCAAACGGCATTTCCAATCGGAGTTTCTTGGTGACCGCCTCAACCGAGTTGCAGAAAAGTTCCCGTTGAGACTTGATTCGCCAATCCAATCGCAGACAGCGAATGGCAGCACCGGTGCGACCTCGCAGCTGCTCATTGACATTAAAAACCGGTGCCATTCGCTCGAGCCCGAGAAACATGAACGGAACGCTGGTCTCATCACCAATATCGATAAACAGATCCGCAACAGCGTGCTGAACTTTCGTTCCTCTTGAATCCACAAGCCGGTGCAAGTCATCAACAATCAGCATCTTCAGCCCAACCATATCCGCGACTTCCCGGATTCGATCAAGGCGCTCAACAGGGCTTCGCCGCTGACTCCAACTTGCGTCTCCAAGAGAGCGGAGAAGCTGCTGAGCAACAACGACGGAAGAGGGAACGGACGGAACACGAAAATATCCCCATGGCAACTGCAGCCCAGATTCATCTCGCTTTGGCATGTTTTCTCGCAAGAGCGCTCGCGCGAGGCTTGTCTTTCCGGACCTACTCGGCCCCTCTAGGTTTACGTTATTTTCCTTTCTGGCGTTTGGCGCCATGCGAAGAACGCGATTCGTTGATGTCTTTGCCTCCTTGAACCAAGGGGCCTGGATATAAATGCGATCAACGACAGCTGGCAGATGTCCAGGCTCGTAACCATAGGCGAATACTTGCATTCGAAAAATGGTTGGATCCCTCGACCACTCGACTTTTTCTGATGGTTGTTTCTTTCCACCTGACGTTGATCCGTCCGCAGCCATTAGAAAGTCCCCACTTCGACATCCGACGATTCGTTATCGAATGGATCTACGACCTCAGCTGGTCGTGGTTGTGCAGAACTTCTTTGCGTATCGCCCGCGCATGCCTGAGCTGCCTCTGCACAAATGCCCTGCAGGAGTCGCGCTTCCCGCGCGCGCGTCTTAAGGGGAGAGTCCGCCATGCCTTCATAGATGATCGCCGCCAAAGCCATTTTCGCTGCAAGCTGCTCTGAGAAGCTCGCAACGCCGATCCCTTGCTCCCTCGAGAATTTCCGAATTGCTTTGTGTTGCCACATAGTTAGACCCTCAGCGTAGGCAGGGTTAAGCGACGGCACTTCAGATCGGAACTCCGCCGGATCGTACTCAACGATGATCGAGCCCAAATTCGATGGAGATGGATAGACAGCTACTTGAATTTCAGACCCAAACTGCCGACGCAAATCAACGAGCTCATCCGAGTTGTAGAGATTTCCGCTATTGCAATCTATACCCTTGTGCGTCAGCGGCTTTAACCTCGGGACACGCATCAGCGTATCGATAGAATGAATATCCGTCGCCAATGGGATATCGTCTTCAGCAATTGTCGAGTTCCATTTTCCACGTGGCGCCATCTGGAGCGATCGATGAGGTCTGCAGTGATACTTATCAACGATCCACGCGACCAGTCCGTTCCTAACTGCTGACATTGTGCATACAGCGCGCCCTACTGCATCGTAGTCGTCCTTATCTTTGATGTTACTTCGTGTCGTCCCCTCGATCTGATGACAGAAGCCACGGTTCATCGTAAGCATGAAGCGTTCAACTGTACCCTTCTGCCAAGGCATCTTGCTTCCGCACCAAGCAACTTCGATGCCCAGGCATCCGGCCATCCGATCAATGGCACCGGCGTGGTTCTCTAGGGCCTGATCGACGACCAATGTCTCCATCAGGCCGTACATGTTCCATTCGCCAATGAGCCCTGGAATCCGTTCCAGCAACGATAGCTTTGGCAAAAGAACCGATTTCAGGCATTGCCCGACCGTGGAGACACTTGGAGGCTCAAAGCCGATGTAGATTCCGAGGATGCACCTGGTAAAAACATCGATTGCAACAGCAATTGTTGGCCTTCCAAGGGGCAGCAGCGTTTGATCGTCCAGCACGATGAGATCAAGGACCGTATGATCAAGCTCAATACGCTCCAATGGTCGCGTTGCACAGGTCGCACCACGAACCGCCCTGAATTTCCTAATGGCGTTCTCATGCCCGTAGCGAGCGGCGTGCACATCGAACGCTGGTATCGATTTGATGTGCTTGTACACCTGGTTCGCTTTTGGCATGGCCAGCGGCGGGAGTTCCGGGTTCGCTTTGGTCCACTCATTAACAAGAATGCAAGCCGCCTTGAACGCTTCGTCTCTAGGCTTGCGTAGACGGGTGAGGTACTCTTCCTCGATAGCCTCCTCGACAAGATCGAGCAATACACCTTCAAGCACCTGTGCTTTGCGACCCGCCTTATGGTGTTGAGGAAGAAGCGCCCTGACGTCCCAGCCGTACTCCTCCAACTTCGCCCACCAGCGCCAGACCGTAGCCGAATCAGGAATCAAGGGGACGACTTTCATGTTCTTCGTAAATGTGGGCCAGAGTTCACGGATTCTTTCTCGCTGGGTGGTGGATCCCCAACCCAGCGACCAGACCTCTTTTACGAGTCGAAACTTTGCGCTCGCCAAATTCCATGCCTCCTGACCTACTTCATCCGGCTTGCCGCGAGGGGTGACTTTGTACAACTCCTTCGCAATATCTGAAGACAATCGTTCCTTGATCAGGAACTCCAGCTTTCCCTCTTCGTACTTGCGCCTAAGCGCGGTCAAGGAAATGCGGGTGATAGCACCGTCCTTCGGATCCTTTAGCTGCCAGTCCTCACCGACACGGCTGTGGAGCATCAATCGATTGCCATCGATGGAAATTACTTGGTAACGCCTAAGGCACGCACCAGCCATGACAGACTCTCCTCTGGGTTGTTGTCTTGAAGTGTTTGAAAGCTCAGAAGCTTCCAGCTCGCCTCATACCAGTTGAGGGAAACCTCGCCTCTCAAAGCCAAGTTCGCTGCCGCATGAAATGCATGTTTGCCATCAAAGACATGACCCACGAGATCTGCCCGCGACAGGCCACCCCGTTCGCTCAGCATCTGAAGAATGCTTCGATCTGCGATGGCCGAGCCGGCGACACGTCCAAATCTCATCAGGGCTGCAGCATTCTCCAGCGATGCGCCGGCGCATATTTCGCGCTCCATCGAGACTGCATAGTTCATGCCGAGGCACTTGAGTCGAGGTGCAATTAGCGCAGCACGCTCCACAGCCTGAGAATTACTGGGGTCGAGGTTGCTTTTGATTTCGAGAATCCAAACCGTGCCTTCGTGAGTCAGGAAGGCAGCGTCCGGTACATGGGCGTGCCACTGTCCATCGGCTAGATAGTGGATCGTGAAGGGCTGTTCGGTGAACCTCTCGACACTTGGACAGGCGTCAAGGAGTCGGAACACCTTCGACTCCAGCCTCGACTCCCAATGGACAAGGCGTCCGATCTTCCAGCTAGGATATTTCCCGGTCATCACGCGACGGGATCTAGAAATCAGCTGTCGTGCACGAATCTCGCCCGGCTTAGGCAGCTCAATTCTTAGACCGAGCTGCGCGACTGCATCGTTGTGCAGAGCGAGGGTCTGGCTCCATGAACCTATCGATCCGGCGACACTCTCGCAAGGATCCAGAATTGCTGGCTTAACAAGGAAACTTGAAGTCTCGGGAGGGGCAGACAGCTGCCGCTGTGCCTCCGCGATTGAATTGAAGCAGGTCTCTAAACCCGCAGAACTTGAGGTGACAGCACCGGCCCCGGCGTGATGAGCAGCCGAGTCGTCTGTCCTGTCCGACGCGTTGCGCGATCGGGAATTTTTTTGCGACTTGTCCACGAGACACCCGCAGGCCGGGATGGCCATATCTCGTAGAGGAGATCGCGCCTAAGCGTTTGCGCCGTAGCGATGTCGTGGTGCCACCAATTTGCAACGCGACCTGCTCCCGGTGCTTCGGCAATCAGAGGTCGTATCGAAAATAGTTGCGAAAGAGATTCTGCTCTTGCAGTGGATTTGCACTGACAGGCATGCGACTCACTGGTGCTGAGCCAATGCACCGTGTGAAAAAGAGAGAGAGTCGTTCTGCGCCGGCTCGATCTGCCGGTTCGTCTTGCTGGATGGCTGAGCCTAAACGCCCACATCAGCTTTGAGAGTTAACAGACTGAACATGGAGCCTCCTACGCGACAACTATTACTCCGCGCGCCCTTGCCTGTCAACTGCCGTTTGCCGTTTGCCGTTTGCCGTTTGCCGTTTGCCGTTAGCCGTTTGCCGTTAGCCGTTAGCCGTTAGCCGTTAGCCGTCGACTCTAGATCTCAACACGCCCAATCGGAGGGTCCAAGAGGAAGATCGTCGAGCATGCCTCGCACCTCACGGCATTAGGGGAGCTGTTGACGCGCATCTCAACCCCTGGGACCGTCTCCAGTAGCCTTAGCGCCGTGACCAGCCGACAATGATACGGCTTGCCGTACCTCCCCCCTTCGCAGGGTGCTGCGGCCCACGTCACCCTTGCAACCTACCGGAACTCCCTGCCTTATGGATCAATCGCAACTGAAGTGGATTTCCGACTTCATCTGGAACATCGCCGATGACCGCCTGCGCGACGTGTATGTGCGCGGCAAATACCGCGACGTGATCCTGCCGTTCACCGTGCTGCGCCGGTTGGACGCCGTGCTGGAATCCACCAAGGATGCCGTGCTCCGACAAAAGGCGATGCTGGATCACGCCGACATCGTCAATCAGGAAGGGGCACTGCGCCAGGCTGCAGGGCAAGCGTTCTACAACACTTCGCAGTTCACCCTAGGCAAGCTCAAGTCTAGCGCGGCCAGCCAACGCCTGCGTGACGACTTCATCGACTACCTCGACGGATTCTCCGAAAACGTCCAGCTCATCCTGAAGAACTTCAAGTTCCGCGACCAGATCCAGACGATGGTCGAAGCGGAAATCCTCGGCCATCTGATCGCCGACTTCCTCGACCCTGGAGTGAACCTGTCTCCGCTGCCGGTGAAGGATGCCGACGGCAAGGTGAAGCTGCCTGCACTGGACAACCATGGCATGGGCACGGTCTTTGAGGAGCTGATCCGTCGCTTCAACGAAGAGAACAACGAGGAGGCCGGCGAGCATTTCACTCCGCGCGACGTGGTCACGCTGATGGGCAAGCTGCTGTTCCTGCCCGTGGCCGAACGCATTGAATCCGGCACTTACACCCTGTACGACGGAAGTTGCGGCACCGGCGGCATGTTGACCGTAGCGGAAGACGAACTGCGCGACCTGGCCCGAGCAAACCAACGCGAAGCCTCCATCCACCTGTTCGGTCAGGAGATCAACCCGGAAACCTTTGCCATCTGCAAGGCTGACCTGCTGCTCAAGGGCGAAGGCGAGGAAGCAGAGAACATCCTTGGTGGCGCGGACAAGTCCACGCTGTCCGCCGACCAGTTCCGCAGCAAGGACTTCGATTTCATGATTTCCAACCCGCCCTACGGCAAGAGTTGGAAGACAGACCTCGAACGCATGGGCGGCAAGAAGAACTTCAGCGACAACCGCTTCATCGTCAACCACGGTGGCGATGCCGAGTTCAAGCTCATTACCCGTTCCAGCGACGGTCAGCTTATGTTCCTGGTCAACAAGCTGTCAAAGATGAAGCACGACACACCACTGGGCAGCCGCATCGCGTTGGTGCACAACGGCTCGGCCCTGTTCACCGGCGGCGCGGGCCAAGGTGAGAGCAACATCCGCCGCTGGATACTGGAGAACGATTGGCTGGAAGCGATCATTGCCCTGCCGCTTAACATTTTCTACAACACCGGTATTGCCACCTACATCTGGGTGCTGGCGAACAAGAAGGCCGAACACCGCAAGGGCAAGGTGCAATTGATCGATGCCAGTGGCTGGTCCCAGCCACTGCGCCGCAACCTGGGCAAGAAGAACTGCGAGCTTTCGCCTACCGATGCGCAGCGCATCCTCGACCTGTACCTGGGCGAAGCAACCGAAACCGAGCAGTCCAAGTGGTTCGCACCCTCCGACTTCGGCTATTGGGAAGTGACAGTGGAACGCCCCCTGCGCCTGAAGAGCCAGCTAAAGAACGGCTTGATTGACACCCTTCGCTTCGCCAGCGGTGATGAAATCCTGCGCGAAGAGATCTGGAAGAAGTACGGCGAGGCGCTCTACACCAGCTTCGCCAGCATCAAGGCTGATATGGAAGCGTGGCTGAAAGGCGACGAGGACGAGGCCGAGGACAGCGAGGACGACGGCGACGACGGCGACGAAGACGAGGCTGCACCCAAGCGCAAGGCAGTTCCCGCCAAGAGGCGCAAGAAGCTGCTCGATCCGACTACCTGGCTGCGCGACAAGAAGCTGCTGGAAGCCGCCAAGCAGGCGCAGACTGCACTCGGCCATGACGTGCATGACGATCACAACGCATTCCGTAGCCTGTTCAATGATTTCCTGAAGGACACAGGCATCAAGCTGGGCGCACCGGAAAAGAAGGCGATCTTCAAGGCGGTGAGCTGGCGTGATGAATACGCGCCGGAAGTGATCGCCAAACGCACGAAGCTGAAAGCCGGAGATGCCTTCGAGGAGAACATCACCGGGCAGTATTTTCTGACGGAAGGCAAGGATCGTTATGTGCTGGAGTACGAGGCCGATTCCGACCTGCGCGATACCGAGCAGGTGCCACTAAACGAGGAAGGCGGCATCGAGGCCTTCATCAAGCGTGAGGTGCTGCCGCACGCCGCGGATGCGTGGATGGAACCGTCCAAGACGCGGATTGGTTACGAGATTTCGTTTGCGCGCTACTTCTACAAGCCGGTCCCGCAGCGCACGCTGGCTGAAATCCGCGCCGACATCCTTGCGCTGGAGCAGCGGAGCGAAGGCTTGTTGAGCAAGATTGTGGGAGCGGCGTGATGACGGTGGCGAGCGCGCATCCGAACTATCGCGCATCCGGACTACCTTGGGCTCCTCGACTTCCGGAGGGCTGGCAGGTGCTGCGCAATGGCCGCCTTTTCGGCCATCGCGTCGAAACGGGCTTCCCCGATCTGCCCATTCTGGAAGTGTCGCTGCGCACCGGCGTGCGCGTGCGTGACATGGAAAACCTGAAGCGCAAGCAGGTGATGAGTCAGAAGGAGAAGTACAAGCGCGCAACCAAGGGCGACATCGCCTACAACATGATGCGGATGTGGCAAGGCGCGGCCGGCCCCGCGCCAGTCGATGGGCTGGTCAGCCCGGCCTATGTGGTGGTGAAGCCCTACGACGAGGCCAACAGCAGCTACTACAGCTATCTGTTCCGCACGGCGGCCTACATGCAGGAGGTCAACAAGTTCTCGCGCGGCATCGTGGCCGACCGCAATCGGCTGTATTGGGAATCCTTCAAGCAGATGCCCTCGCTTGTGCCCCCGCGCCCCGAGCAAGACCAGATCGTCGCCTACCTGCGCGCGCAGGACGCGCACATCGCCCGCTTCATCAAGGCCAAGCACGAACTCATCAAGCTGCTCACCGAACAGAAGCTACGCATCATCGACCACGCCGTCACACGCGGCCTTGATGCATCGGTCGCGCTCAAGCCGTCCGGCATCGAATGGCTGGGCGACGTGCCGGAGCATTGGGATGTGCTTCAGCTGCGACGAGTATCCCGTTGTCTAGATGGTGCTCGAATTCCACTAAATGCCACCGAAAGAGGGCTTCGTCAGGGCAGCTATCCGTATTGGGGGGCAAACAAGGTAATCGACCATTTGGATGGATGGCTATTCGATGAACCCCTTGTCCTTCTCGGGGAGGATGGTGCGCCCTTCTTCGACAAGACCAAGGAGGTGGCTTTCGCGGTATCGGGCAAGATCTGGGTGAACAACCACGCGCACGTTCTCCGCCCAAGCAGTCGAATTACGCCACAGTATTTGGCACATGCACTCAATTGCGTGGACTACACGGGATTTATCGATGGATCAACGCGCGACAAGCTGACACAGCAATCAATGAAAAGCATCCGGATTGTGCTCCCACAAGTGAGTGAGCAAATCGAGATTTGTAAGCACATTGAATCTGCTTGTGCGCCACTCAATGTCGCCATTGAAAGAACAGAGCAGGAAATCGCTCTGATCCGCGAATACCGCGACCGCCTGATTGCCGATGTCGTCACCGGCCAGGTGGACGTGCGTAGCTGGCAGCCCGGCCCGGATGACCTGGTGAGTGACGACGAACTGGCCGCACTCGGCGACGACGAGGCCGGTACCGGCACGGAGGCAATGGAAGAGCTCGATACCGCCTGACCGGCGGACCGAACGTGACCGTTACTGCCGGCTCGACACCCCAAACCTGAATGGGCCACAATCCCTGATAATCGCTACTGTAGTCCACAACAGACCTGATCCACGGCTATGAGCACCATTGCTCTGCAACCCGATGTGCTGCGCTGGGCGCGTGAACGCGCCGGCTTGGCCGTGGACAAATTTGCGCAAAAGGCGAAGATCAAGCCAGAAAAAGTCCGCAGCTGGGAAGAAACCGGCAAGCTCACCTTCGGTCAGCTCGAGCACTTGGCCCAGCACACCCACACCCCCATCGGCCACCTGTTCCTCAGCAAACCGCTCAAGGAAAAGCTGTCCATCCCGGACTTCCGCACCGTCGGCGACCGCGCAGTGGGCGAACCCAGCACCGAGCTACTGGACACCGTTCAGACCATGCAGCGCCGCCAGGACTGGATGCGCGATGAGTTGATCGAACAGGGACAGGAACCGCTACCTTTCATCGGCAAGTTCAGCCTGAAGGACAAGCCAGAAGCCGTGGCGGCGGACATGCGCAAGCAGTTCGCACTTCAAGCCGGCTGGGCCAAGGGCGTGAGCGGCTGGGAAGCGGCACTGGCGGAGCTGCGCCACCGCGTGCAGCAGGCTGGCATCCTGATCGTGTTCAACGGCGTGGTGGGCAACAACACCCACCGCAAGCTGGAACCGGAAGAGTTCCGCGGCTTCGCCCTGTCCGACGCGTACGCCCCGCTCGTGTTCCTCAACGCCAGCGATGCCAAGAGCGCGCAGATGTTTACACTGGCGCACGAACTGGCGCATCTGTGGCTGGGCCTGGATGCAGTGTCCGGTATGGAGGCGACGCTCCCGGCGAACAACAAGAGCGAAAGGTTCTGCAATCAGGTCGCCGCTGAGTTCCTGATCCCCGCCAAGGAATTCCCCGCCGCGTGGCAAGCGGCGGAACTGGCGGCGGATCCCTACAGCCATCTGGCCAGGCAGTTCAAGGTCAGCCCGATTGTTGCGGCCCGACGTGCGCTGGATCTGAAGTACATCGACCGCGATACCTTCCTTGCCTTCTACCGCGATTACATCAAGGCCGAACGCAAGAAGAAGGATGCGCAAAAGGGCGGCGGCGACTTCTTCTCAACCCAGCATGTGCGCGTAGGCGAACGCTTCGGCCGTGCCGTCATCTCGGCGGCGCGGGACGGTCGGTTGCTGTACCGCGACGCCTTCCAGTTGGTCGGCTTCGGTGGCGCCACCTTCGACAAGTTCGCTAAAGACCTGGGCATGGGTGATTGATGGACCAGGCAGCCAAGGAAGTGCAGCGCAAGTACGTACTGGACGCCAACGTATTCATTCAGTCGCACCGCCACCACTACGCCTTCGACATCGTGCCGGGCTTCTGGAAGAGCTTGCTCGGCCAGCATGACGCGGGCGTACTGGTCAGCATCGACCGAGTGAAAGACGAAGTGCTCGCCGGCGGTAAGGGCGACCCACTGGAAGACTGGGCAAAGAAGACCGCACCTGGAACGCTCTGGGCAAGCACCAAAGATGCCAAGGTTGGCGCCGCCTACGGCGAGATGATGAACTGGGTGCAGGCCAGCAAGCATCACAACGATGTCGCCAAGCGGATTTTCGCCACTAACGCCGATGGCTGGGTGGCCGCTTATGCAAAGGTTAACGGGCTGGCACTCGTCACCCACGAGCAGTTCGATCAGAACAAGAAGAAGGAAGTTCCGCTGCCGAACCTCTGCAAACAGTTCGGTTTGGAGTGCATCCATCCATTCGAGATGCTGCGCAGGCTGAAGATCAAGTTCAACTAAGGGGATCGGACAAATGGGGAAAACGGATATCAGCGAGCGATGGTTCGAGGCGCGGATTGTGCGCGGCCTGACCGGCAATTCGCAGCCGGATTTCAATACGTCGCTGGAACCGACCGACTTCGCCTATTCCCACAATGGCTATGTCCAGGGCAAGCCCACTGACTACAACCGCGATGTCGGGTTGGACACGGCAAAACTGCTGGCCTTCCTAGAAGACACCCAGGCAAGAACTGTCGAGCTGCTGGAGCTGGACAAGGAAGGCATCAAGCGCATCCAGTTCCTGCACCGACTGCAAGGCGAGATCGCCAAACGCGGCGTGGTTGACGTGCTGCGCAAGGGTCTGGCCCACGGTCCGGCGCATGTGGACATGTACAAGCTGCTACCCACGCCCGGCAACGCCACGGCGGCGGATAATTTCAAAAAGAACGTCTTCAGCGTCACCCGCCAGGTGCGTTACAGCAGCGATTCCGGCAACGAGCTCGACATGGTCATCTTCATCAACGGTCTGCCGGTACTGACCTTCGAGCTGAAGAACAGCCTCACCAAGCAAACAGTCGCCGATGCGATCACGCAATACCAGACCACCCGCGACCCAAACGAGCCACTGTTCAAGCTCGGCGTGTGCATCGCCCACTTTGCGGTGGACGATGCCCAGGCGATGTTCTGCCCGCAACTGACCGGCAAGGGCTCGTGGTTTTTGCCCTTTAACAAGGGTCACAACAGCGGCGCAGGCAATCCGGTCAATCCGCAGGGGATCAAGACCGACTACCTGTGGAAGGACATACTTACCAAGGAGTCGCTGGCCAACATCATCGAGAGCTTCAGTCAAGTCGTGGAGGAAGAAGAGGAAGACGATAACGGGCGCAAGAAGAAAAAGCGCAAACAAGTCTTCCCTCGTTACCACCAATTGCGCACTGTGCGAGCCCTGCTGCGCCAGGCCAAGGCCGATGGCGTTGGCCGCCGATACCTGATCCAGCACTCGGCCGGCTCAGGGAAATCGAACACCATCGCATGGCTTGCACACCAACTGGTCGAACTGAAGACCAGCGCCGACCCAACGATCGCACAGTTCGACTCCATCGTGGTCATCACCGACCGCACCGCGCTGGACACACAGATCTCCAAGACCATCAAGGGCTACGACCATGTAGCCTCGATCCTCGGCCATTCTGATGACTCCGCACAGTTGCGCGACTTCCTGCGTCGAGGCAAGAAGATCATCATTACAACGGTACAGAAGTTCCCCTTCGTCCTGGACGAACTTGGCGACATGGGTGGTAGTAAGTTCGCCCTGTTAATCGACGAAGCGCACTCCAGCCAAGGTGGCAAGACCACGGCCAAAATGCACATGGCGTTGTCAGGCGAGGCTGAAGAGGACGAAGCCTCCGAGGCCACGACCGAAGACAAGATCAACGAACTTATCGAATCACGCAGGATGCTGGCGAACGCCAGCTACTTCGCATTTACCGCCACCCCCAAGCACAAGACACTGGAATTGTTCGGCGAAAAGATCGTCAACGGCAATGAAGTCAAGTTCCGTTCACCGGAAGAACTCACCTACACCACCAAGCAGGCCATCGAGGAGGGGTTCATTCTGGACGTGATCCAGAACTACACCCCCATCAATAGCTATTACCAAGTCGCCAAGGCCGTTGAGGGCGATCCGCTGTACGACAAGGTCAAGGCGCTGAAGAAAATCCGCCGCTACGTCGAAGGCAGCGACCAGGCCATCCGCCGAAAGGCCGAGATCATGGTCGATCACTTCTTGGACGAGGTCGTCGGCAACCAGAAGATTGGGGGCAAGGCCCGCGGCATGGTTGTATGCAATGGGATCGACCGTGCGGTGCGCTACTACTTCGAGATTTCCGACTATCTGAAGGAAATCAAATCGCCGTACAAGGCCATCCTTGCTTACTCCGGCGAACATGAGATTTCCGGAGAGAAGAAGACCGAGGCACATATCAATGACTTTCCCAGCAAGGACATTCCGGCCAAGCTGAAGAAGGACCCCTACCGGCTCTTGGTGGTCGCCAATAAATTCACCACCGGCTTCGACGAGCCGCTTCTGCACTCAATGTACGTGGACAAGCCGCTCGGTGGCGTGGTCGCCGTGCAAACGCTTTCGCGCCTCAACCGCGCCCACCCTAAGAAGCGCGACACTTTCGTGCTGGATTTCGCCGACAACAAGGCCGCCGTCGAGCTTGCGTTCCAGGATTATTACCGCGCCACCATCCAAAGCGGCGAAACCGATCCGAACAAGTTGCACGACCTCAAGCGCAAGCTGGATGAAAACCAAGTCTACTCCTGGGAGCAGGTTGAGCAGTTCGTCGGCCTGTACCTTGCTGGCGTCGACCGAGACAAGCTCGACTCTATCCTCGACACCTGCGTCGAGGAATACAAGAAGCTCGATGAAAAGGGCCAGGTCGAATTCAAGGGCAAGGCCAAGACCTTCAACCGAAGCTATGGCTTCCTTGCCGCCGTACTGACCTATGGCCGCCCGGAGTGGGAAAAGCTGTCCATCTTCCTCGATCTGCTGCTGCCTAAGCTTCCCGCACCCCGTTATGACGACTTGGATGAAGACGTACTGAAGGCCATCGACCTTGACAGCTATCGCACGGAGAAGCTTGCGGCTCTGAAACTGGCGATGAAGGATGAGGATTCCGTGGTCGAGGTGCCCGATCAATCTGGCTACGGCGGATTGGGCGGGGACGGTGACAACGATGAAAGGCTCTCCACTATCGTCAAGCAATTCAACGACCTGTTCGGTAACATCGATTGGAAGGATGCCGACAAAATCAAGAAAGTGGTCACCGAAGACCTCCCGCAGATGGTCGCGCAGGACAAGGCCTACAAGAATGCCGTCGCCAATTCCGACAAGGCCAATGCAAAGCTTGAGCACGACAAGGCGCTGTCCAGCGCAGTGATGGCGCTGATGGCTGACCACATCGAGCTGTTCAAGCAGTTCAGCGACAATCCTGGCTTCAAGACTTGGCTTACAGATGCCAGCTTCAGGGCGACCTATCACCCGCCTACAGGTCCGTAGGTCAAACCGCCGAATGTGGGAAAGGCGATAACCGGAAACCGAACGCCCCGGATTCCGGGCGATCTAGGCGACGACGAGCGGGAAATCCGGAAACTTACCGCCGGGAGAAAGGGAAACCAGCCCCTATCCCGTTCAGGTTTCTGCGTAAGCCTAAGCAAAAGTCATCACCGAACCAGACTTCGGCCGCCTGATCACCGGCTGCATGATCAGGCCGCTATCGGCGGACGCGGACGTGAGGACAAGCGGCGGTTTACCCAAGATGTTGTGATTCCTTCCCATTGAGATTGCTGGCTGGCCATGCCGAGCAGAAATCCCATTGACAGCCGAAAATATCTGTATATACTCACTATATACAGTTAACCCGGCATTGCATGGGCACCGACCTACTCCTCTCCCCGTATTCCGGCGTGCCGATGTACGCGCAGATCGTGGAGCAGATCGTGGCCAAGGTGATGTCCGGCGCCTGGCAGGCTGGCGATCCGTTGCCGTCGATACGCGAATTGTCGGCCAGCTGCCAGGTCAGCGTGATCACCGTGAAGCGCGCCTACCTGGAGTTGGAGCGGGCGGGCGTCATCGTCACCCGGCAAGGCAAGGGCTCGTTCGTTGCCGACGCACTGGACGCAACGCGAAACCTAGCGACAAGTGAGTTTCAAACGGCTTTGCAAGGGCTGTTGGACGCAGCCAGGACACTGGGGCTCGAGCGACGGGAGATCGTCGACCGGGTCGAACAGGCGCTGTCCGCGCAAGACGATACAACCCCGCCTTCCATCGAATAGACCAAGCGCAGGACGACGCCATGATCCACGCCATCACATTGAAAGGTGTTAGCAAGCACTACGACGACTTTGCATTGCACGACATCAATCTGGCACTGCCGACCGGCCAAGTGATGGGTCTGGTGGGTGTGAACGGTGCGGGCAAGTCCACCCTGCTGCGCCTGCTCATGGGCTTGGTACGCGCGGACGGCGGCGAGGTCGAGGTACTCGGCCAACGCCTTCCTCAATCTCAGGTCGCCGTGAAGCGCGAGATCGGCTATGCCTCCGACGACATGCGCCTGTACAAGGGACAAACCATGCGCTGGCACATGGATTTCATTCGCGGCGTCTATCCCCGCTGGGACGAAGCCTATGCACAGGATCTGCTCAAGCGCTTCGACCTACGGCCGCAACAGGCGATCGGCGGGTTTTCGCATGGGCAACGGGTCAAGGCGCTCCTGTTGCTGCTGTTCGCACGTCATCCGAAGCTGTTGCTGCTGGACGAGCCGACTACCGGACTCGACCCCGTTGCACGCGGCGAGGTACTGGATGCCATCGCCGAGGTTCTGCGTGATGAGGAGCGTTCGATACTGTTCTCTTCGCACAACACGGCGGATGTCGAGCAGATGGCAGATTCGATCACCTTCCTACAGGACGGCAAGATCATCGCCTCGCGCGACAAGGAACTCTTCCTCGATGGCTGGCGCCGAATCCTCTGCCGCGGTGTCATGACGGATGCCATTCGTCGCTTGGCCGGCGTGGCGAGCGTGCGCGACAGCGCCCCGCTCATCGAGATCAAGACCGGTACATTCGACGACGGCACCGTGCCTGCGCTTCAAGGACTGGGGCTAGCGGTGGAGTCGGTTGAAGCGATGCCATTGGAAGACATCTTTATCACCACCGTTCACGGGAGCCGCAGCGAATGAACTGGTCCGCATCAGACACCGCCACGGTCGGCAAGCTCATCGTCAAGGATTGGCAGGTGTACCAGAAGCAGCTTGCCGGGTATGTCGCCGGCCTGCTGCTCGCACTTGGGCTGGTCGGCATGGGATCGCCGCTCCTGGCGGCAGCCGGCGGACTGTTGCTTCTAGTGCTATTAATCGTGGTGGGAATGTTCGCGATCGCGTCCTCGATCATGGCCGAACGCAAGGAGCAGACCCAGCCCTTTGTGATGAGCCTTCCGGTAACGCCGATGGATGTGTTCTGGAGCAAGCTGATCGCCAACTTGGTGATCTACATGGTGCCGTTCCTGCTCGTGACAGGTGGCATGTTGGGCATGATCCTGGGCACACCAAGTCCTGACGGAGCAGTGCCGTGGGTACTGCTGATAGCGCTGTTTGTTCTGGTGAATTTTGTCGTCACGCTGTGCGTGGCAATTGCGGTGGATTCGGAAGGCTGGAACACGTTCGCGATGCTGGCGCTGATGACCCTGATCGGACCGTTCATTTACTGGGTAACCTGGATGGACGGCATCCGCGAGCACCTGAAAGGCGATGTCATCGTCTGGAGTCCGCAGGTGCTGGGGCTGATCGGCGGCCAACTGGCCTTGATCGTCATCGCCATCTTCGCCGCCGGATGGGTGCACGCGCGCAAAACCTCATTTCTCTAAGTACGCAGCGATGCAGTCCGGAGACCGCTTCCACTACATGGACAACCTGCGCGCGTTGGCGATGCTCGCAGGCGTGGTGTTCCATGCTGCGCTGGCCTATAGCCCGTTGATGCATCCTGTCTGGCCACTGGCCGACACTGGGCAGTCGCAGGTGGTGGACGTCGTTGCCTGGTTTTTTCACTTGTTCCGGATGCCGCTGTTCTTTGTCGTCGCTGGCTTCTTCACGGCACTGCTGGTGGCGCGCCGCGGCATTGGCGGACTGTTCCGCAATCGCAGTTTGCGTGTGCTGCTGCCACTGATGCTATTCCTGCCGTTGGTCCTGATCAGTATGCAGTGGTTGACGGCAAACGCAGTTGCCAACGTGGCGCATCCATCACCCATGCTGACTTGGTTGCGCACATGGGTTGATCAACACGGCGAGATGCCGTCGATGCCAAGCTGGGCGCATCTATGGTTCCTGTTCTACTTGATGCTGTTCACCGTTCTGCTCTGGGTCGGTTCCGCACTCGGCCTGCGGCGCATCGGCGAGCGGATCTTCGCGTTGCCACCGGCTGCACTTGCCCTGCTGCTGCCCTTGCCGCTGGCCATATCGCTAGCTAGCACCACCATCCCGTGGCCAGCGCCTGAATTCCTGTTGCCCTCGCTTTGGGCGCTGGCGTTCTTCGGCCTGTACTTCGCGTTGGGCTACCAGATGCTTCATCGACCAGCGATGATCAACCGCATGAGCGCGCTTGCTCCGGCACTGCTGGTGAGCGCACTGGCGGCGTATGCGGCGCTGTTCGTGATGACGGAAGGTTTCTTCGGCGCGCGTGTGACATCACCCATACAGTCTGCACTTTATGCCTTGCTCGAAGCTGCGGCGGGCCTGTGGATGACTTTGTGGTGCTTGCTTGCTGGCAAGCGCTGGCTGGACAGGAAACAGGCGACGATGCGCTGGCTCGCCGACGCCTCGTACTGGGTCTACTTGGTGCACCTGCCGCTGCTGTTCGCCATCCAGTACCGGTTGCTCGACCTGCCGCTGCACTGGACGGCGAAGTTCGCGATCGCCGTACTGGTTACATCTGCAGCCTCACTGGCAAGCTACCAACTTTTAGTCCGCCACACCATGGTCGGCACGCTGCTCAATGGTCATCGACCACGCGCATGATTGCTAGCGCGAATGGCGCATACCGCCGAGCTAGCAGAGAAAATTGCACACATTAGGCGGACATAGATTCAGGCTTTATGCGCCACATGGAACAATAATGAAACTACTTGCAATAGGTGCGATAGCCGTTCTGACTGGCTGCGCTACGAGTGCCTCATATAGCCCAACCTCCAGAACTGCTGTAGATCTTCTGGATGCAAGCCGCGATAGACATATCCCGATCAAGCTCTATTTTCCGACACATCAAATCTGCACACGCAGAAGCCCCTGCCCCGTGGCTTTCATCAGTCAAGGCTACGGACTTCGTCACACTGACTACTCGTTCATTGCAAATTCTTTAACAGAAACTGGCTATCTGGTCGTGTCTATCCAACATGACTTGCCATCTGATCCCGCCATAAACAAGACCGGAGATCTAATCGAAAATCGCACTCCAATGTGGCAGCGGGGAGCCCAGAACATTCGATTTGTGCGTGACACCCTATCTCATTCTTACCCCAGATTTAGCTGGCCAAGCTTGGTTCTCATTGGTCACTCCAATGGCGGAGATCTCTCGGCACTTGCTTTACAGGAGTCGCCCACGCTCGCCTCAACGCTGATCACGCTCGACAATCGCAGGTATCCACTCCCCCGAACATCTTCGATCAAGTTGCTTTCTATTCGTGGCAGCGACTACTCGGCAGATTCAGGGGTACTACCTGCCACCCAGGAAGTGGGCACACGCACTTGCATTACAACCATCGCCGGCGCCCGTCACAACGACTTGAACGATTATGGTCCTGCCGATCTGAAGTCAAAGATCAACGCTATCATCTTGACATTTCTGCGGTCTGGTCAATGTGGCGAATCGCACTAATGTGCTCGGGCGGTCGACAACACGAACTATTTCACCGATTGCAACACCTTTCGTAGCCTCGCAACATCCACACCACTTCGTGCCGCACGCATCCCACTTTCGCATTCTTTCAATGCACCAAACGCGAGCGGCCCTTTACAGGGTTGAGCACCTTCGTTGCATGTCGCAACGGTTTGTCGCGCAGAAGCTATCTCCGATCACAGCATAGTGAAACGCCCCATTCGCGGGCAGGCCCAACCCGGACAATGACGCCCCTATGAAGCTACTCGCAGAAAAGCTCGGAAAGAACGACAAGCTTGATCGCCTACGATTCATCCGCTCGGACGGGAGTGAGACCCACTGCGCTATGCCGCGTCAAGGCACGCTACCACATGACCTTGTTCACTACGTGGTCGAATCGGCACTACCGTTAAAGCACGGCTTCTTGAGCCTCGTTGCGGGCGGTTCCGATGCAGGCTTTGTCATGCAGGCCGCCCATGATCCAACCAACCTGTCCGTTGAAACAGAGGCAGTCCAGGTCGAAGCTATTGTAGAAGCGCTGCAAACTCAACTCTGGGGTGGCGCATTTGATCGTGAATCCTTCCTGCAGGCAGTTCTCATGGCAAGCAACTCGCGCAACAAGCCAGTCTTCGAGTTCTCCAGCAACGCTCCAGAGGCTTTGTACCGCGACGCACTGCTCTTGCTGGATCAGTGGAATAAGGTTCCATTCCATCAAAAAATGGAACTCACTTTTGTCGTGAGCGAGAGCTAATAGCTCATTAATGCCGACGCCGCTTCGCGACTCCACTTAACTCAATCGTTAGAAGCCATGGAAGCTAACCGCTGGCCAAGCGGATTCTAGAAGCATGTTGCAGTCATCGACCTCACGTGGGAGCGGCTACAACAATGATTTTCTGCGCCACTCATTGCTGGAACGTAACTTGCTTACGAACGCAATTGCTCTTTCGAATACCGGATGCCAACCTGGACCGAGGCTAACGTGAAGCGGCTGCCAGAAGAAGAAAAGTTCCATGCCGCCATCGTCAGGCGCATGATGGCTCCAGGTGTCGGGCAACGGTGCTGCTGGCTCGACGACCGCCATCCACCATACTTGGCCCTCGTGGCCCGACAGCCATAGGCCAAGCTCGCGGCCGACAACGGCGTCATTGATGCCCGACTCCTCCGCGAGTTCCCGGAGGGCAGCAATCTCCGGAGCTTCGCCCGGCTCTATCGTTCCCTTGATCAGTTGGAATCCCGCCTTGGGATGGCGAAAGGCCAAGATCTCGGCGAGACCGTCCTGGCATCGCATCACCACGGGACAAACCTTGTTCGGCGTCACGTGGGCGTCCCCTGGCGGGAGTCTCGTTGCGGCCCTAGCAAAGTTTCAGTCTCGGTCGCCCAATGCAGCCACGCACGCTCTCGCGCCATGCCCCAGCGCATGATCTGGTAAATAAGCTGCTTCCATCGGGGCATGTCGGCCACGTCTTCGGTGTAGTGCTCACGTTCGACCGACTCGAGCATGGCTAGACGCGCCGTCCGTGCTGCACGTTCCGCGGCGATCTGGTCCAGCAGAGTGTCAACGCCGCCAAACTCCCCGGCGAACATCTTCACCATCAGAGGGTCGTTGATCCGCGGGATCTCCTGTGGTTGCGAGAACCAATGCGCGAATGCGCGCCGACCGGCAGCGGTGATCGCATAGATCTTCTTGTCGGGCCGCGCCTGCTGGCTGACTTCCCGAAACCGCAGCCAACCGTCCTCAGTCAGCGTCGCCAGTTCCCGATAGACCTGCTGATGGCTGGCCCGCCAGAAATAGCCGGCAACAGCGTCGAATTCCTTGGTGATCTCATAGCCCGTGGCTGGCTTCGCCTCAACGATGGCCAGGATCAACATCTTCAGCGACATAGGGGCTCCTTATGAACATTGTTGCATACAAGTCGATCGGAATGTTAAGTTATATGCACCACGTTGCATAATGAAACTCCTCAATGAATACCTACACCACCATCGCCACGCGCGGTCGCTGGATCTGCTTGTTAGCTGGCGCCCTCGCCCTGTGCTTCGCCAATGGGGTGACGGCACACGTCGCCGCGGCCTGGATCGCGCCACTGCTGTTGCTGCGGTTTGTCATGACCAGCCGACCGAGTGTCGGCTACGGCCTACTCGTGCTGGCGGTAACGATCGCATCGTATGTCACGCTACGTGGAGTGATTCCTGTGCCGCAGACTGAGTTCCTGATCACCTGTGCGATCTCAGGCGTGCTCGGCGCCTTGCCCTATCTAGGCCACCGCTTGCTGGCACCACACCTCGGTGCGGTCGTCGGATCGCTCGTCTTCCCATCGGCGAGCGTGGCGCTGCTGTACGTGCTCTCGGTCGGAAGTCCGTTCGGCACATGGGGCGTCGATGGCTACGTGCAGGCCGACTTTTCCGCGCTGACGCAGTTCGCGTCGTTGACAGGCATCTGGGGCGTGACGTTCATGGTGTTCTGGTGCGCCAGCGCGATGCAGGGGTGGATTCCGCCCCGCCTTCCGGGTAACGGTCCCACTGTCGCCACGTTCGCCACTGCATTTGTGGCTGTGATCGGGTTCGGCATGATTCGGATTGCAATCGCGCCTGCCCCTTCGGCGGACATCGGCGTCGCCGCGCTCGCCACACCCGAAGGTCTGCCGGACAAGTTCTTCGAAGGCTGTGCCGCCCGCGAAGACCGCATCTGCCGAGATGCGGGGGCACGAAAGCGCTGGGATGCATTGTTCGCCCACGCGTCCGCGGCGGCGCAGCACGGCGCGGGGCTGGTGGTTTGGCCCGAGGCCGCGGCGCAATACGATGCCGCTCTGGAGAAGGAGTTCATCGAGAGGGCACGCGATTTCGTCCGCAAGCACCACGTCTACCTGATCGCGGGTGCCGCAAGCGTGCCGGCCGACCCAGATGTGCCGATGGACAACAAGGCATTAGTTTTCACCCCGTCGGGCGAGTTGGCTTTCGAGTACCACAAGGCCATTCCAGTGCCCGGAGAGCCGATAGAGGCAGGTGATGGCGTGATCCGGACGCTGGACACGCCGTTCGGTAGGATTGGTGTCATCATCTGCTTCGACGCCGACTTCCCGATGCTTGTGCAGCAGGCCAAGCAGCGCGGTGTCGACGTGCTCGCCATCCCCGCCAACGACTGGCAGGCGATCACGCCACTGCATGGTCAGATGACGCGCTTCCGTGCGATCGAGAACGGATTTTCTGTCGTTCGCGCAACCAGCAACGGGCTATCGCTGATAGCCGATTCGACGGGGGCGGTGCTCAAGGAAGTCAATTCGTTCGATGCGCCGGGAGGCGCAGCGTTTGTACGGCTACCGGTCCGTTCGCGAGCCACGCTCTATTCTATGGCAGGTGACGCGTTCGCTATGGTCTGCCTGCTGCTGACCGTCTTACTCTCGCTGGCGGTATTGGTAAAGCGCTTTCGGGGCAGCAGATCCAGACCGGCAGCGTCGGTATGACGTTCAGGCGTCAAGACCGACTCGCACCTACGCTTGCATGGATGACCCAATGAACGACATTTCGCAGCACCGAACCGCCGAACAGTGACCCGAAATTGCCCTCACTATCGCTGGCATTGTTGGCGCCGCCGTCATGGCCTTTCATCCCGCGGCAAAAGGGTTTGACATCGAAGAGCGACTGAAAAGCTTGGCAACTTTTCGGCGCTCAGCATGCATGTCCACATGACGATGATTGCTTCCGTAACCTGCATCTGGCTTTCGTTTGCTTATCTCGCCAAGCACTAGCCACCGAACGGCTGGGTGTGGATCGCGGTGCGCCTGTACTCCATCGCGGCCAGCGCCATGTTGGGCGCGGCATCGATAAGTGGGTTCACCCTTAAGGCTAGCAGGCAGAATTCTCAAGTGGAATCAGTGGTTTCCTCTTTTCGTGATCGAGGTTTCCTCTTCTCGCGCGCAAGTTTCCTTTATTCCCACTTCCCACACCGAATTCGCGTGCTTGGTGTGCGGGACTGCCTCCGCACGCACAGATGCAGCAGCCTCGACGCGCATACAGCTCTACATTGCCCTGCACCAAAACAATGAACGCCCCGGTGGGGCGTTCATGTGGACTGGCCAATCAGTCGTTCCAGCACACTGTGATGAACCCTTTCGGAGGGCGCATCGGCACGACAAGACCTCATGCTTGCAGGAAATTCGAGCTCAACTTGCACGAATTCCGATCCGACCTTGCAGGAATTCAGTCTCCCCACAAGCCGGTCGGGCGATCATCTTCTTCACCCGCACTTCGAATAACCACAGTTCAAACACGTAGCACACCCGTCCATGATGACAAGGGCCTTGGTGCTGCACTTGTGGCAGAGGGTGGCGGAGGGCGGGAAGCTGGCGCCATCGCCGGTGACGGCGATGTCCTCGGCGGCGCCCTGGGCGGGCGCGGCCGGTGCAACGATTGCGACTTCGCTTACGTCAAAGTTTTTTTTTGCGCGGTCTTCGTATTGCTTGCGCTTCTCGGCCAGGATGGCGCGCTGGTGGGCGCTCATTTCCGGGTCGTGGATCAGGCCGATCGACTTCATGTGCTCTTCGACGATGGCGCCCAGCTCGGCCACCAGCGACGGCATGTACACGCCACCGGCCTTGAAGTAGCCACCGCGCGGATCGAACACGGCCTTCATCTCGTCCACCAGGAACGTCACGTCGCCGCCCTTGCGGAACACCGCCGACATGATGCGCGTCAGCGCGACGATCCACTGGAAGTGCTCCATGGACTTGCTGTTGACGAAGATCTCGAACGGACGGCGCAGCTCGTGCTCCGTGCCGGCGTTGAGCACGATGTCGTTGATGGTCACGTACATGGCGTGCTCCACCAGCGGCGACTTGATCTTGTAGGTGCTGCCGATCAGGACTTCCGGGCGCTCGATGCGCTCGTGCATCTGGATGATGTTGTCCTGCGGGGTTTCCTTTTCCACCGTCTCGCGCGGCACCGACGCGGTGGCGACCGGCGCTGCGGCTTCGCGCGCCTTGTCTTCCGGGGTGAGCACGCTGTAGCCCTTGATTTTCTTGTCGATCTTGACGGCCATGACGGGGGAATCCTGTTCTTGTCTTGTTGATGGTGACGACGACGGGCGGGGCGATGGCCTTCCGGGCCGGCTCCCGCCCCAACCCTCCCCCGGATCCGGGGGAGGTGGGGTGAAGCATCAGGTCTTACTTACGGGCCGCTTTTTTCGCGGCTTTCCTCGGGGCTTTCTTCACGGCCTTCTTGGCCGCTTTCTTCGGGGCGGCTTTCTTCGCCGCCTTCTTCACAGGCGCCTTGCGGGCGACCTTCTTCACTGCTTTCTTGGCGGCCTTCTTCGCCGGCGCCTTCTTGGCGGCGGCCTTCTTGGCGACCTTCTTCACGGCCTTCTTGGCGGCCGTCTTCTTGGTGGCCTTCTTCGAAGCCTTCTTCGCCGTCTTCTTGGCGGGCTTCTTGCCGGTGACCTTCTTCTGCAGGCTGGCGGCTTCGGCCTTGGCGGCGGTGCTGGCAGCGGCCAGCTTCTTCTTCGCCTTGGCGACGGTCTTCTTCACCGCCTTGGCGGCCTTGTAGGTGCGCTTGGCCACGGCCTTCTTCGCCTTGGCGATGTCGGCGCTCACCGTCTTCTTGGCTTTCTTGGCGGCTTTCTTCGCCTTGGTGACGGTCGCGCTGGCGGTGGCGGCGACGGCCTCGCCGATTTCCACGGCCTTGTCCTTCACGCTTTCGGCGGCGCCGGAAAGCGTCGCGGTGACACCATTACCGTTGCTCATGTTGCCCTCCTGTGGGCGAGGTTGGTTGACGCTGCCGATGCTATACCCGATGGCGCGGGGTGGAACGGTGAAGCGGATGAATCGGTGGTTCAACTTTCCCCTCGCCGACCTGCGGCGAGGGGACGCGGACCGGCGAGGCGCCGGTCAGAACTTGCCGTAATAGCCTTCCTTCAACGCATCGAACAGGTTGGCGGCGGTGTGCATCTCGCCGTCGTACTCGATCTGCTCGTTGCCCTTGACCTCGATGACGTTGCCGTCTTCCAGCTCGAAGCGGTAGGTGGTGTTCTCCAGGTCGGCTTCCTTCACCAGCACGCCCTGGAAGGCGGCCGGGTTGAAGCGGAACGTGGTGCAGCCCTTCAGGCCCTGCTGGTGGGCGTAGCGGTAGATGTCCTTGAACTGCTCGTACGGGTAATCCGTGGGCACGTTCGCGGTCTTGGAGATGGAGCTGTCCACCCAGCGCTGCGCAGCGGCCTGCACGTCGACGTGCTCCTTCGGGCTGATGTCGTCGGCGGCGATGAAGTAATCGGGCAGCTTGGCTTCCGGATCGTCCGAGAACGGCATGGCGTTGGCGTTGACCAGCTCGCGGTAGGCCAGCAGCTCGTAGGAGTAGACGTCGACCTTTTCCTTCGACTTCTTGCCTTCGCGGATTACGTTGCGGCTGTAGTGGTGCGCGAACGAGGGCTCGATGCCGTTGGAGGCGTTATTGGCCAGCGACAGGCTGATGGTGCCGGTGGGCGCGATGGAGCTGTGGTGGGTGAAGCGGCTGCCGATCTCCGCCAGCTCGTCCACCAGGTCCGGCGCCACTTCGGCCACGCGCTGCATGTAGCGGCTGTACTTGGCGTGCAGCACCTTGCCGGGGATTTCCTGGCCGGCCTTCCAGCCGTCCTTCGCCATTTCCGGGCGCTGGCGCAGCATGGCGGCGGTGACGGTGAACAGCTCGTCCATGATCGGGGCGGCGCCCTTTTCCTTCGCCAGGGCCAGGCCCATTTCCCAACCGGCCACGGCCATCTCGCGGGCGATGGCTTCGGTGAACTCGCAGGATTCGGCGCTGCCGTACTTGTGCTTGAGCATGGTCAGCGTGCTGCCCAGGCCCAGGAAGCCCATGCCGTGGCGACGCTTGCGCAGGATCTCCGCCTGCTGCTGCGGCAGCGGCAGGCCGTTCACTTCGACCACGTTGTCGAGCATGCGGGTGAACACGCGCACGACTTCCTTGTATTCCTCCCAGTCGAAACGCGCCTGGTCGGTGAAGGGATCACGCACGAAGGTGGTCAGGTTGACCGAGCCCAGCAGGCAGGCGCCGTACGGCGGCAGCGGCTGTTCGCCGCACGGGTTGGTCGCGCGGATGGTCTCGCACCACCAGTTGTTGTTCATCTCGTTGACGCGGTCGATCAGGATGAAGCCCGGCTCGGCGTAGTCGTACGTCGAGACCATGATCATGTCCCACAGGTGGCGGGCACGGATGTGGCCGTAGATCTTGCAGGCCACCAGGCCGTCGTCGCGGACGATGTAGTTCTTGTGGGTGGGCCACTCGCGCCAGACGACCTGGGCGGCGTCCTCGACGTCGATGTCGCCCTTCTCCTTGATGTTCACCGGGAACACCAGCGGCCAGTCGGCGTCGTTGTCCACGGCTTCCATGAAGCCGTCGGTGATCAGCAGCGAGAGGTTGAACTGGCGCAGGCGGCCGTCTTCGCGCTTGGCGCGGATGAAGTCCTTCACGTCCGGGTGCGAGATCTCGAACGTGCCCATCTGCGCGCCACGGCGGCCGCCGGCGCTGGAGACGGTGAAACACATCTTGTCGTAGATATCCATGAAGGACATCGGGCCGGAGGTGTACGCACCGGCGCCGGCGACGAAGGCGCCCTTCGGGCGCAGCGTGCTGAACTCATAGCCGATGCCGCAGCCGGCCTTCAGGGTGAGGCCCGCTTCGTGGACCTTGTCCAGGATGCCGTCCATCGAGTCTTCGATGGTGCCGGAGACGGTGCAGTTGATCGTGCTGGTGGCCGGCTTGTGCTGCTGGGCGCCGGCGTTGGAGGTGATGCGGCCGGCCGGGATGGCACCGCGGCGCAGCGCCCACACGAAGCGCTCGTACCAGTAGGCACGCTTCTCCGGGGTCGCTTCGGCGTCGGCCAGGGCGCGGGCCACGCGCTGGTAGGTGCCGTCGATGTCGGCGTCGAGGGCCTCGCCCTGCTTGGTCTTCAGCCGGTACTTCTTGTCCCAGATGTCCTGGGACGCCGGTTGCATGGGGATCAGGGTGGGCTGTTCCGTCTTGATCGCCTCGAGGCGCACCGTACTCATGGTTTTGTTGTTCTCCTAAAAACGACTGGAACCCGTAATGGCTGTGCCGGGTGGGCGCCGGGCCCACCCCCTGTATCTCAACGCGGACCCGGACGACGGGGACGGCGACGCAGGCAGTCGCTCAGGAGGCGCCGCCCGGGTTGCCGGATTGTGGAAGTGGGCCGTACCACCGACCTGGAAATCGCCGTGTCGCCCACTGCTTCCCTCGCCCTCATGCGCCAATCCCCAAAGGCGCCCGAATTCCCAAGCAAAACCGCCTGAAAACACCATCGCTTGGGTCCGCCACGTGCTGGACCGCAACATATTGTGTCCACACGAGGCATGCAAACTACGCCCGGGTGTGACCCCTGTCAACCGGATTGACATGAAGATTGCATGACGCCACGCGACCGTTCGTCATCACGCACGCCGGCCCTTTCCGGGCCCGATCTCCGCCCGCGCCAGGCCCGCCCCGGCTGAACTTCATTGCCGGTTTAGGGGTCCCTCAGCAGACTCATTCAGGTTCGCCTCCCGCCCCGTGCGGGCCCGGCCCCTCCTTCCTTATCCATGCGACGACCCGCCGACCGACCATGAAGAACGCGATGCGCCCGCTCCCGACCCTGATCGCCCTGACCGCTGCCGCCGCCTTCGGCGGTTTCGCCGCCACCGGCCTCAACGAACTGCTGCAGCAGCCAGCCCAGGCCGCCCCCAGCGCCGCCGCCGCGGTCCCGGCCGCCGCCGCCCTGCCCACCGCCGTCGATGGCCAGGTGCTGCCCTCGCTGGCACCGATGCTCAAGCGGGTCACCCCGGCGGTGGTCAGCGTGTACAGCCGGCAGACCGTGCGGGTGGCCAGCCCGCTGGGGCCGTTCGGGGACGACCCGGTGTTCCGCCGGATCTTCGGCATCCCGGACATGCCGCGCGAGCGGGTGGAACGCGCGCTGGGCTCGGGCGTGATCGTCGATGCGGTGCGCGGCTACGTGCTGACCAACCACCACGTGGTGGAGAACGCCGACGGCGTGTCGGTGACCCTCAGCGACGGCCGCCAGGTGGAAGCCGAGTTCATCGGCTCCGACCCGGACACCGACGTCGCGCTGATCCGCATCCCCACCCAGGGCCTGACCGCGGTGCAGATGGCCGACAGCGACCAGTTGCAGGTGGGCGACTTCGTGGTGGCGATGGGCAACCCGTACGGACTGGGCCAGACGGTCACCTCGGGCATCGTCTCGGCGGTAGGCCGCAGCGGCATCCCGGTGGCGGGCTACCAGAATTTCATCCAGACCGACGCCTCGATCAACCCGGGCAACTCCGGCGGCGCGCTGGTCGACCTGCAGGGCCGGCTGGTGGGCATCAACACCGCCAGCTTCAACCCGCGCGGCAGCATGGCCGGCAACATCGGCCTGGGCTTCGCGATCCCGATCAACATGGCGCGCGGGATCATGGAGCAGCTGATCGCCAACGGCGGCGTGGTCAAGCGCGGCACCTTCGGCGTGGAATCGCAGGACGTGGACGAGCGCACCGCGCGCGGCCTGGGCCTGGACGCGCCGCGCGGCGCGCTGGTCACCCGCGTGTATCCCGGCTCGGCCGCGGCCACCGCCGGCCTGCAGCCGGGCGACGTGGTGACCGCCGCCAACGGCCAGCGCATCGACAACCGCGCGGCCCTGCACAACTTCGAAGGCCTGCAGCCGGTCGGCACGCGCGTGGCGCTGGACGTGCGCCGCGATGGCAAACCGGTGCAGCTCAACGTGGCGCTGAAGGAAGGCGCGCGCTCGGCCGACGGCACGACGATCGACGCACGCCTCACCGGCGCGACGCTGAAGGAACTGGACGAGTCCGCGCGGCAGGTGCTGCGCAGCCAGGGCGCCAACGGCGGCGTGCAGGTCAGCAACGTGGCGCGCGACAGCCGCGCATGGAAGAGCGGCCTGCGTCCGGGCGACGTGATCGTGGCCAGCAGCAGTGGCGAGTTCGGCGACCTGCCCGGCTTCCGCGCGACCTTCGAGCGCTCGCCGCCGCAGCTGGTGCTGCAGATCCTGCGCGGACGCGGCACCGGTCGCGTGCTGATGCAGTGAAGCGCGCGCGGTGGACGGGATAACAGCCCGTTCACCGCCGTGCATTAGAGTGGCCCCATCCCCCGCCCGCAGGAGCACATGATGACCATGCCGACGAATACCGATGCATTGAAGTCCAACCTGGGCGAAGCCGGTTCGCACCTCGCCTCCGCCGCGGCCGCCGCCGGCGAAGCGATCAAGGGTGCCGCCAGCGCCGCGGGCGACGAACTACGCCTGGGCAAGGCGAACGTCAAATCCGAACTGGCCGACAGCGCGCTGTCCGGCATCGCCGCGGCCGAAGCCGGTGGCGGCGCCGCGCGCGAGCAGGTCGATGCGCTGATGGACAAGGGCCGCGACCTGATCGACAGCGCCGCCGACCTGATCCGCGAACGTCCGCTGGCCTCGTTCGGCGTGGCCTTCGCCGCTGGCTGGATCATCGCCAAGCTGGCGCGCAGCGGCGGCGACAAGTAAGCCCGCCGCGTGTCCGACGCGCCCCGCGACACCGACGCACCCGCACCGCCCGACCTCGCCGATACCCTGAAAGAGGTCGGTGCGGCGGGCCGTGCTGCGTATGGCTCGGCCAAGGACGCCGGACGCGCGCTGCGCGGGCTGGTGTCGGCCGACTTCGCGCTGGCGCGCAGCGCCTTCGGCCGCGCGCTGGCGTGGGCCGGCGTGGCGATCGTGTTCGGTGCATCGGCCTGGCTGCTGGTGACCGGCGCGCTGATCGCGCTGATGCAGCGCTTCGGTTTGTCGTGGTTCCAGTCGTTGTCGATCGCCGCGCTGCTGAGCCTGGCCGTCACCGCGTTCGCGGTGTGGAAGGTGGGCCGCTACTTCGACTACACCGGCATGCACGCCACGCGGCGGCAGCTGTCGAAGCTGGGCCTCTTCGACGAGGACCCGGCGATCGACGACGACCCGCCCGCCGCCGGCACCGCGCACGACCCGCGCGCGTCGGACCACGGAGGCGCCTGATGCGCTTCGAGAAACTCCTGCAGCACGTGCAGCGCGCGGAACAGCGGGTGGAGCTGCGTGCGACGCACACGCAGACCCAGTGGACCACGCTCAAGCAGGCCTGGCGCGAAGGCTGGACGCCGGGGCGCATCCTGATCGCCGGCGTGGTCAGCGGCTTCCTGGTGGGCCGCGCCGAACCGCTGCGCACGCTGACCGGCGCACGCTGGATGCAGATGTTCAGCGCGGTCTCCAGCCTGCTGGCCACCGCGCAAGCGGCCGCCGCCGCCGAACAAGCGGAACAGGCCGCCGACACCGCGCAGGACGTGCAGGACCAGGCCGAGGGCATGGCCGAGGCCGAAGAGCCGCTCGTCGACGAGGCGTTCGAGGACGACGACATCGTCGTCACCGCGCCCCGGCCGGCCGAAGCCGCCACCGAGCTGTCCGAACGCTGAAAGCAACCCCACCTGTGGGAGCGACGTAAGTCGCGAGCTTTTCCAGCCGCCCTGCCGCGCGCTGCCTTGCGCGCGGATGAACGCGCCTCCGCACCCGAACCTCGGCACGCGTCGCGACTCACGTCGCTCCCACAGGATTGCCCCCACAATCGCGCATCCCTTTAGGCGGCCTCCTGTCCATGAGTACACCTGCGCCACCCGACGCTTCCCCCACGCCCGCCGCGCCGCCTAATCCGACGCGGCCCCGCGCCTCCGTGCCGCTGCTGGTACTGGCGACGCTGGCGGTGGGCTACACGCTGTGGGCCGCACAGGACGTGCTGCTGCCGGTGCTGCTGGCGATGTTCTTCGCCCTGGTCGGCAACCCGATCATCCGGTTGCTGCGGCGGATGTACGTGCCGCGTTTCCTCGGTGCGCTGCTGGTGCTGCTCGGCGGCATGACGGTGACCGGCCTGCTCGCCCACAAGATGCTGCCGTCGGCGATGGACTGGGCGCAGCAGGCGCCGCGCGAGATGCGCCAGCTGGCACCCAAGCTGCGCGAACTGACCAAGCCGGTGCAGGACGCCAACAAGGCCGCCGAAAGCTTCGCCCGCGCCGCCGCCGGCAGCCAGACCAGCAAGCAGCCGCAGATCGTGCAAGCCGCGCCCGACGACCCCTACCGCAAGCTGCTGGCCACGCCGCGGGTGCTGGCGTCGCTGCTGGCGGTGGTGCTGTTGACGTTCTTCTTCATGGTCTATGGCGAGAACCTGCAGCGCAACGCGATCGCGTTGTTGCCGGGGCGGCAGCAGAAGAAGTTTACCGTGGACATCCTGCATTCCATCGAGCGCGAGGTGTCGCGCTACGTGCTGACGATCAGCGTGATCAACACGGTGGTGGGCTTCGTGTTCGCCGGCGTGCTTTACCTGCTGGGCCTGCCGCTGGCCGAGGCGCTGCTGTGGGGCACGATGGCGGCGCTGTTGAACTTCGCGCCGTACGTGGGGCCGCTGATCGGGATCGTGGCGATGCTGCTGGTGGGCTTCATCAGTTTCGAGGAGCCGTTCCAGTCGATGCTGCCGGCGATCGCCTATCTGGTGCTGCACACGATCGAGGGGCAGATCGTCACGCCGATCATCCTGGGCAAGCGGATGGCGCTGTCGCCGCTGGTGTTGATCCTGGCGCTGATGTTGTTCGGGTGGTTGTGGGGAATCATCGGGTTGTTGCTGGCGGTGCCGCTGTTGGTGTGCGTGAAGTTGGTGCTGGCGCGGGTGGAAGGGATGGAGGGGTGGGCGCGGCTGTTGGAGTGATCCCTTCACTTTTGCGCGCCTGCGGCGCCGGGTTTGCGCCTGTCCAACGTGGTGCCGCTCGCCGCGGGGGCCCTACTTTTCTTTGCTTGTGCAAAGAAAGAATCAAAGAAACACACCCCAGGCGGCACGCCCTGCGCTTCGCTCCGGGTTCGCGGGCGGGCCGGGAACTACGTAAGGCACATCCATGTGCCATACGAAAACGCCGCCCATCCGGGGCGGCGCCCTTCGGGTTTTACCCAGCCCACTCGCCGTGCCTCATGGGGACCCTGAAGAGCCACGTCAAAGGCGTGCACGCCGAATCTGTCCGTGTCGGCTTTCGGGGCCCCTTTAGGTCCGGCAGTCACGGCGGGTAAAACCCGCAGGGCGGCGCACAAGGATGTGCGCCGTTTTCGGCCGGGGCAGGAGGCCCCGTCCGAAAATTCCCGTCGGGACTGCGTACCCGCCGCGCAGCGGCGGGCGGACCGCCGGGGTGTGTTTCTTTTGCCTACTTTTCTTTGCACAAGCAAAGAAAAGTAGGGCCCCCGCGGCCAGCGGCGCCATGTATTGCCGCGCAAAGCACCACACGAAGGGCATGAACCCGATGCGCTCACCCATGCATGTGCATACCGCGCTCACGCCGCCCGCGACCACCGCCCGTATCCCTGCCCCACCCAGTGAAGGCCTCCAGGCAACCGCGTGTAAAATCGCCCCGATGAGCTTTCCCGTCCGCGCCATCACCCTCGACCTCGACGACACCCTGTGGCCGTTCGCCCCCATCGGCGCCCGGATCGAACGCGTGCTCGACGACTGGCTGCGCGAACACAGCCCCGCCACCGCCGCCCTGTTCCCCGTCGAACGCATGCGCGCCGTCCGCGACGCCGTGTTCGCCGCCCACCCCGAACACAAGCACGACCTCAGCATCCTGCGCCGGATGACCCTCGAACACGCCCTGCGCGAGAGCGGCGCCGACATGGCCCTGCTCGAACCCGCGTACGAAACCTTCTACGCCGCCCGCAACCAGGTCGAGTACTACCCGGACGCGCTGGATGCGCTGCACCGCATCGCCGCCCGCCTGCCCGTGGCCGCCGTCACCAACGGCAACGCCGACCTGCAGCGGATCGGCCTGGGCCACCTGTTCGCCCACCAGATCCACTCGCGCGAGCACGGCGCAGCCAAGCCCGAGGCCAGCATCTTCCATGCCGCGTGCCGCTTGCTGGACGTGCCGCCGGCCGAGGTGCTGCACGTCGGCGACCACATCGAAATGGACGTGCTGGGCGCCGCGCGCGCGGGCCTGCGCAGCTGCTGGATCAACCGGCCCGAAGACCACGACGGACGGCCGCAAGTGTGGACCGACGCCACGCTGCGCCCGGACCTGGAATTCGCCACCCTCACCGCGCTGGCCGACTGGCTGGACGCGCATCCTTCTTTCGCCACGGAACACGCTGCCGCATGAGCGCTGCCCTCGCCTATACCGACGCCTCCACCACCGCCCGCGCGTTGCACGTGCTGGACCGCACGCAGCTCGCCGCCTGGCGCGCCACGCAATCGCCCGCGGTGAACGCGTGGATCGATGCGCAGGGCTTCGCGGCCGGCGCGGGTTCGCTGGTGCTGTTGCCGGGCGATGACGGCCTCGCGGGGGCGGTCATCGGCATCGGCGATGCGCTGGACCCGTACGCGTATGCGCATGCGCCGTTCGGCCTGCCGACCGGCGACTGGCAACTGGCCACCGACCTGCCGGCCGAAGCGCGCACCGCGCTGCAACTGGGCTGGGGCCTGGGCAGCTACAAGTTCGACCGCTACAAGCAGCCGGCGCGCAAGCCCGCGCGCCTGGTGCTGCCGCAGGCCGATGCCGAAGCGCTCGACCTGCTCGCCGCCAGCCTGCAGGTGCGCGACCTGGTCAACACGCCGACCGAGCACATGGGTCCGGACGATCTCGAAGCCGCAGTGCGCGAGCTCGCTACCACCCATGGGGCCGAGATCGAGGTGATCGCCGGCGATGCGCTGCTGACCGAGAACTTCCCCGCCATCCACGCCGTGGGCCGCGCCTCGCACCGCGCACCGCGCCTGATCGCGCTGCGCTGGGGCGACGCCGCCGCGCCGCACGTCGCGGTGGTGGGCAAGGGCGTGTGCTTCGACACCGGCGGCCTGGACATCAAGCCGGCCGACGGCATGCGCAACATGAAGAAGGACATGGGCGGTGCCGCGCACGCGATCGCGCTGGCCCGCCTGGTGATGGCGCGCCAGTTGCCCGTGCGGCTGACCCTGCTGGTGCCGGCGGTGGAGAACAGCATCGGCCCGAACGCGTTCCGCCCGGGCGAAGTCATCGCCACCCGCAAGGGCGTCAGCGTGGAGATCGACAACACCGATGCCGAAGGCCGCGTGATCCTCTGCGATGCGCTGACCTATGCCGGCGAGCAGTCGCCGGAACTGCTGCTGGACTTCGCCACGCTGACTGGCGCCGCACGCATCGCGCTGGGGCCGGACCTGCCGGCGCTGTTCGCCAACAACGACAGCGTAGCCAACGACTGGATCGCCGCCGGCGAACGCATGCGCGACCCGGTGTGGCGGATGCCGCTGTGGCGCCCCTACCTGCGCTATCTCACCAGCGGCATCGCCGACCTGGCGAACGCGGGCTCGCGCATGGCCGGTGCCGTCACCGCGGCGCTGTACCTGGAGCGTTTCGTGCCCGATGGCTTGCCGTGGGCGCACCTGGACGTCTATGCGTGGAACGACAGCGACCGCGCCGGTCGCCCGGCCGGCGGCGAAGCGCTCGCACTGCGGAGCGCCTACGCGATGCTGAAGGCGCGTTACGGCGCCACGGCCTGAACCACGGCGACATCGTTCGCCGCGGTTTCCACCCGGTTGCGGCCGGCGTGCTTGGCCCGGTACAGCGCGGCATCGGCCTGCCGTAGCAGCGTCTCGCCCAACCCGCCGTGCTGCGGGAACATCGCAATCCCGATCGACACGGTCACGTGCGGCAGTTCCTGCCCCAAGTGCATCACCCGCATGCCTTCCACGCCCGCGCGGATCGCCTCCGCGCGCGCCTGCACGGTGATCGGATCGGCTTCGGGCAGGATCAGGGTGAATTCCTCGCCGCCATAGCGGCAGGCGATGTCTTCGTCGCGCGACAGCGCCTGCAGCAAGCGCCCGAACTCGGCGAGCAAGGCGTCGCCGCCAGCATGGCCGTGCACGTCGTTGAAGCGCTTGAAGTGGTCCAGGTCCAGCATCATCAGGCCCAGCGGCATGTGCCGGCGCTCGCAGCGCGCCAGCTCGCGCGCCAGCGACTCTTCCAGGTAGCGGCGGTTGAACAGGCCCGTCAGCGGTTCGCGGATGGACTGCACGCGCAGGCGCGATTGCAGTTCCAGGCTGGACAGCGCCATCGACAGTTGTTCGGCGGCGGTCTTCACCAGGTCCATGCGGACGAGGAAGGCATCGTCGTGGCCCGACAGGTACAGCAGGCCCAGCTGGGTGCCCTGCGCGATCAACGGCACACACACGTAGGTCGGCGTGGCATTGAGCGACGGCGTGGTCACGTGCGCGCAGGGCAGCAGCTCGTGGTGCGCGCGATGCACATGCGGCTGGCCGCGCCGTAGCGCCCAGCAATCCTGCAGGGGGAACATCGCCGGGCCGTTGAGCGCGTGTTCGCCCCAGTGCGCGACTTCCTCCGCGTAGTCCTGCGAAGCGCGCACGCGGTACAGCGTGCCGCCGGCTTCGGGCAGCAGGCGCGAGAAGTACTGCGTCGCCAGGCCGACGGCTTCTTCCACGCTGACGCAGCTCTGCAGCATGCCGCCGTAGCGGCTCAGTTCGTTGAGGTCGGCGCCCTGCCGTTCCAGCGCGTCGATGTTGTCGAGCAACTGAGCGCGCGCCTCGTCGCCGGCGTCTTCGGCGCGCGCGCGGCGGCGGATTTCGCCGACCAGCAACGTATACACCACACCGATGATCGCCAGGCCCAGCGGAATGCCCAGCAGCGCCAGTACGCGCAGCAAGGTGGCGCTGTTGTGGCTGGAATTCGCACGCTGCACCAGCAGCTGCCGCTCATTGGCGACCAGTTGCCGCGCCTGCGCGCGCAGCGCGCCGGAGGTGCGCCGCACTTCCTGGCCGATCGAACGCTGCGCCGACGGCAGGCCGCCGGTGGCGTAGTTGCCCAGCGTGGCATCCATCTGCCCCAGGCGGCGCTCGATCTCGAGCTTCCACGCCAATGCCAGGCGGCTCTGGTCGGGGTTGTCGCGGACCAGTTGCTGCAGCTGGGTGAGCAGCTCGGGCAGTTCGCCGCGGCTGCGCCGGTAGTCGGCGAGGTAGTCGACATCGGCGGTGAGCAGGTAGCCGCGCTGGGCGGATTCGCCATCGCGCAGGTGCGCCTCGATCGCGCCGATCAGGGCGATCACTTCGTTGGTGTGCGAAACCCGGTTGGCGTCGCCGATGAAGCGTTGCGCGCCCAGCACGACGCCCACCCCGATGACCACGAAGATCGCGGCGGCGGCGAGCAGGCCGATACGGTTGGCGTTGCGACGGCGCAGGGGCATTCCGTTCCGGAGCGCGGGGGTCAGGGGGAGCCTAGGGTCCCGTGTCCGCAAGGACAACCCGGCGCACACCGGAACTGCCAACCACGGCACATCTTGGCGCCGCTACAGCCACCCGCGCTGGCGCGCCAGACGATAGGCCTCGATGCGGTTGGCCACGCCGAGCTTGCCGATGGCTTCGGACAGGTAGTTGCGCACCGTGCCCTGCGAGAGATTGAGCTGCTTGGCGATGTCGCCGGCCGACTGGCCTTCGCCGGCCAGCCGCAGCACCTGGCGTTCGCGGTCGTTGAGCGGATCGGCGTCCGACCACGCTTCCACCGCCAGCTGCGGATCGATCGCGCGGCCGCCGCGATGCACCTTGCGCAGCGCCTCGGCGAGGTCTTCCGCGGGCGCGTCCTTCAACAGGTAGCCGGACACGCCGGCCTCCAGCGCGCGCCGCAGGAATCCGCTACGCGCGAACGTGGTGACGATGACCACCTTGCACGGCAGCTCGTGCCGCTGGATGCGTTGCGCGAGTTCCAGCCCGGTCAGGCCGGGCATCTCGATATCGGTGACCAACAGGTCCGGCGAAAGCCGCTGCAGCTCGCGCCACGCGGTCTCGCCATCGGCCGCGCTGCCGACGACCTCGATGTCGCTCTCCATGCCCAGCAGCGCGGTGAGTGCGCCACGCACCATGGCCTGGTCTTCGGCAAGCAGCACGCGGATCATCGGAGGGCCGGAAAGAAGGAATCGGACGACACGCTAGCAAATCGTGTCGAAGAAGTGGGCTGCCCGTTGTAGGAGCGACGTAAGTCGCGAATGCGGGCCGAGAAGCCCTGCACCCCTCCAGCACACATGGCCCTTCTTTCGCGCGATCGCGACTTACGTCGCTCCCACACCTGGCTTCACAGCTTCTTCGCGTGCGGGCGGCTCCACCTCGTCCGCCGACGGCAGCGGCAGCATGATCTCCACGCAGGTGCCCTGCCGCAGCGTGGAATCGATGCGCAGGCGTCCGCCGCGCGCTTCCACGCGCTCGCGCATGCCGGCCAGGCCGTTGCCGGGCACACCCGCACTGCCCACGCCGTTGTCGCGGACGCGCAGGGTGACGTGCCCGGGCGTGGACGACAGCACGACCTCCGCCAGGCTGGCGCGCGCATGGCGCTGGATGTTGGTCACCGCTTCGCGCAGGCTCAGTGCGAGCACGGTCTCCAGGTCGGCGGGCAGCGCGACTTCCTGCGCCTCGTAGCGCAGGGTGACGCCGTCCGATTCCAGCAACAGACGCGCAGACGCGAGTTCGGCCGCCAGCCCGGCCGCGCGGATGCCGGTCACCGCGCGCCGCACCTGCGCCAGCGCATCGCGGGCGACGCGGCTGACTTCGTTGATCTCGTTGCGCGCGGCCTGCGGATCGCGGTCGATCAGGCGGCCGGCCAGGTCAGACTTCAGCGCGACCAGCGACAACGTGTGGCCGAGCAGATCGTGCAGGTCGCGACCGATGCGCTCGCGTTCGGCCAGCGCGGCCAGCCGGCGCACTTCCTCGTGCGAAAGCTTCAGTTCGGCGCGCTTGCGCACGGTCTCCGACTGGAAGTAGTTGCCGGTGAACACCGCCACCGACACGATCGCGGTCACCACCGGCACGAACACCGGGAACCCCAGCCACGCCGCCATGCCGCAGTAGCCGATGATCAGGACGGCGAAGACTTCCAGACGGATCCACATCGACCCCGGCAGCAGCGCGACGAAGGCCGCCGCATAGATGACGTAGGTGTTGGAGAACGCGTTGAACGGCATCAGCCCGTAGCCGAGCGCGGCGATGCCCAGCGTGCACAGCACGCGCGTCATCGCGCTGGCGCGGTAGGCCAGGAAGTACATCGGCAGGAACACCGCGATCGACAGCAGCGTCGGCCACAGGTACCAGCGCACGCCCTCGCCCCAGTCGGCGTTGGACGGCACCAGCACCGGTACGAACAGGAACACCAGGTAGCCCAGCAGGAAGATGGGCATCCAGCCCAGGCCGAGCGCTTCGGGCACCAGGCGATCGCGCTGGCGGGTCAGCCAGGCCAGCAGGGACGGCAATGGATGTTTCATGGACGACTCCTTGCGTCGGCGTGCCGGTTCACTGCACCAGGCGGCGGCGCGCCAGCACGAAGAACACGGCGGTGATGGCGGCCAGCACCGCCAGGTGCAGCCCCAGCGGGCGCCCGGCGCCGACACCGACGGCCTGCTGCGCGACCTGCGCGAGATGATACGCCGGCCATGCGGGTGCCAACGTCTGCAGGAGCTTCGGCAGCATCGTCAGCGGTACCCACAGCCCCGACAGGAACGCCATCGGCAGGTAGACCAGGTTGATCAGCGCCGGTGCGCCGCGACCGCTGACCAGCGTGCCCAGCCACAAGCCCAGCGCGCTGAAGGGCAACACGCCGACCAGGCACGTCGCCACCCAGGCGGCCCACTGTGCGGCCGACAGCTGCACGTGCGCGACGCCGGCCGCGAGCGCGGCGAGCAGCGCCAGGATGATCGCGGCGAACAGCAGTGCCATCGTCATCTTCGCGACGAGGTACGCGCCCGGCGGCATCGGCTGCGCGCGCTTGAGCGTCAGCAGGCCCTGTTCGCGATCCATCGCCACGGTCACGCCGAAGCCGAACAGGGCCACGCCGATCACGCCGAACACGCCATAGCCGGCCAGCATGTACTGGGCAGCGACCGGTCCGCCCTTGCCGCCCAGCAGGACACCGAACAGCAGGTAGAACACCGGCGGGAACAGCAGGCAGGGCAACGAGAACGACGGCGTGCGCAGCAGGCGGAGGAATTCGTAGCGCGCTTCCAGCAGGTAGGCGCGCGTGGACGAGAACGGCAGCGGGACGGTGGTGTCCATCAGGCGGCTTCCTTGTGCAGGTCGGGGGCAGTGGCATCGCGGGTCAGCGCGAGGAAGGCATCGGCCAGTCCGGCGCGCTGCACTTCCAGCTCGGTGAGCGCAGGGTCTTCGGCAAGCAGGCGGCGGACGATGGGCTCCGCGATATCGACGACGATGTCCAGGCGCTCGCCGTCGTGCTGGGCGAGCTGCACACCCGGCCAACCTTGCACCAGCGCCGCCGGCAGGATGGTGCTGCAGCGGATGCGCCGCTGCGCGACGTGTGCGCGCACCTGGGCCACGGTGCCTTCGGCGACGACGCGTCCGTGGTTGACCACCACGACGCGGTCGGCGAGCGCTTCGGCTTCTTCCAGGTAGTGCGTGGTCAGCAGCACCGCGCAGCCTTGCGCGCTCAGTTCGCGGATCGCCTTCCACAGCGTCTGCCGCGCATCGATGTCCAGGCCGGTGGTGGGTTCGTCGAGGAACAGCAGCTCGGGCCGGCCGCAGACCGCCAGCGCGAACTGCACGCGCCGCTGCTGCCCGCCGGACAGCTGGCCGTAGCGGCGATCCATCAGCCCGTCCAGGCCCGCCAACGCCATGCAGTCGGCGACGCTGCGCGGACGCGGGTAATAGCTGCGCGTCAGGTCGATCAGCTCGCGCACCTTCAGCGTGTCGGGTACCGCCGCCGTCTGCAGCATCACCCCGACGCGGCGGCGCGCGGCCAGGTCCTGCGGCGGCAGGCCGAACAGTTCCGCCTGCCCCGCATGCGGACGCTGCAGGCCCAGCAACAGGCTGATCGCGGTGGTCTTGCCGGCGCCGTTGGGACCGAGCAGCGCGAGCACCTGGCCGGCGGGCAGCGCCAGGTCCAGGCCATCGAGCGCCAGCGTGCGGCCATACTGGTGGCGCACGCCGCGCAGCCGGGCGAGCGGGTGGGAAGGAAGGGTCGCCATGTCCATGCCAAGGGGCCTTGTCGGAAGATGGACACAGCCTGCGCCGCCGCCCCGCCCGTGATCAGTGGCGCCCCTCAGGCGAATCAGGTGACAGTTGTCACTGGGCCGCGCCACCGGCCACGCCCATGATGCGCACCGTCCCGGCCCCGCTACACCCAAACCGCCGGTTCCTGCATGAAGTGACTTCCGGCAACTAGGCTTCCGTTACCCTTGCTGGTCACACTTTCCCGCATTCACCGTCTGGATACGCATGAATACGTCTGCCGACTTGCTGAAGGAACTCCGCATCGACCGCAAGGCGCCGCCGCCTGAACCCCGGTCGCGCCGCGGCCTGTGGATCACCCTGGGCGTGGTCGTCGCGCTGCTGGCGTTGGCCGCGGCGGGCTGGGCGTTCTTCGGCCGCGAGAAGCCGATCGAAGTGCGCACCGCGCCGACCGTGGCGATGGGCAACGGCAGCGCGTCCTCGTCCGTGCTGGACGCCTCCGGCTATGTGGTCGCGCGGCGCATGGCCACGGTGTCGGCCAAGATCACCGGCAAGGTGCGCGAAGTGCTGATCGAGGAAGGCATGAAGGTCGAGGCCGGCCAGGTGATGGCCACGCTCGATCCGGTCGATGCCGACGCGAGCCGTGCGCTGTCGCAGGCCCAGGTCGAGTCGGCGCGCTCGCAGGTGGCGAACGTGCAGGCGCAGCTGACCGAAGCCGAAGCCAATGCGCGCCGTTTGTCCTCGCTGGTGCAGCAACAACTGGTTGCCCGCTCCCAGTACGACCAGGCCGTCGCCACCCGCGACGCCCTGCGTGCGCAGATGCAGGCCGCGCAACGCAACGTCACCGTGGCCAGTCGCAGCCTGGCGATTTCCGACAACGGCGTGGACAACACCATCGTCCGTGCGCCGTTCGCCGGCGTGGTGATCGCCAAGGCGGCGCAGCCCGGCGAAATCGTGTCGCCGCTGGCCACCGGCGGCTTCACCCGCACCGGCATCGGCACCATCGTCGACATGGACTCGCTGGAAGTGGAAGTGGAGGTCAACGAGTCCTTCATCGGCCGCGTGCAGCCCAAGATGCCGATCCAGGCCACGCTGAACGCTTATCCCGACTGGCAGATCCCCGGCGAGGTGATCGCCATCATCCCCACCGCCGACCGCAGCAAGGCGACGGTGAAGGTGCGCGTGGCGTTGAACAGCAAGGACGCGCGGATCGTCCCGGACATGGGCGTGCGGGTCAGCTTCCTGGAAGCGGCCAAGCCGCAGCAGGCCGAGCAGCCGAAGGGCGTGCGTGCGCCGGGGGCCGCGGTGGTCGAGCGCGGCGGCGCGCAGGTCGCCTTCGTCGTCGGCGACGAGGACACCGTGGAGCAGCGCGCGCTCAAGGTCGCCGGCAAGCTGGGCGACGACGTGCACGTCACCGAGGGTTTGGCTCCCGGCGAAACCCTCGTGCTGGACCCGCCCGCCGAACTGAAGGACGGTGCCAAGGTCGTGCTGGCCGAAGACACCGAGTAAGCCGCAAGGCGCCGCGTGAGGATGGCCTCACCGCGGCGAACCACCGAATACCCGGCGCCGCCCCACCGGCGCCTGTCGATCCCGGGCGACGCCCTCCGTCGTCCTGATGGGTGACCCGTGTCCATCGAGGACGGGATCCGCCCTGTTTGAACCGCAGCATCGTCGTTCGCCTTCCCGTCTCCAACAAGGATCCTGCCGATGTCTTCCCTGGTTTCCATCCGCAACGTCACCAAGACCTACCAGCGCGGCCCCGAGAAGGTGCAGGTGCTGCACGGGATCGACCTGGACATTCCGCACGGCGATTTCGTCGCGTTGATGGGCCCGTCCGGCTCGGGCAAGACCACCCTGCTGAACCTCATCGGCGGCCTGGACACGCCGTCCGGCGGCGAGATCGAGATCGAGGGCCAGCGCATCGACCGAATGAACGACGGACAGCTGGCGCACTGGCGCAGCTCGCATGTCGGTTTCGTCTTCCAGTTCTACAACCTGATGCCGACGCTGACCGCGCAACGCAATGTCGAACTGCCGCTGCTGCTGACCAAGCTCGGCGCCGCGCAACGCAAGCGCAACGCGGAAATCGCGCTGCAGCTGGTCGGCCTGGCCGACCGCGGATCACACCGCCCGAACGAACTGTCCGGCGGCCAGCAGCAGCGCGTGGCCATCGCCCGCGCCATCGTCTCCGACCCGACCTTCCTGATCTGCGACGAGCCCACCGGCGACCTGGACCGCCATTCGGCCGAAGAGATCCTCAACCTGCTGAAGATGCTCAATCGCGAACACGGCAAGACCATCATCATGGTCACGCACGATCCGAAGGCGGCCGAGTACGCCACCCACACCATCCATTTGGACAAGGGCGAACTGGTCGACGCCCCGGCCGCCGCGCACTGATCCGGAGACGGACATGAAATATTTCTCGTTGATCTGGTCGGCGCTGTTCCGCAGCAAGACGCGGACGTCGTTGACGCTGTTGTCGGTGGTCGCGGCCTTCCTGCTGTTCGGCCTGCTCGACTCGGTGCGCGTGGCGTTCAACTCCGGCGGCAGCGTCGCCGGCGCGGACCGCCTGGTAGTCGCGTCGCGGCTGTCGATCACGCAGATGCTGCCGTACAGCCTGCTGGGCCGCATCGATGCGACGCCCGGCGTGAAGAAGAGCGCCTATGCCGCCTGGTTCGGCGGCATCTACAAGGACCCGAAGAACTTCTTCCCCAACTTCTCGGTCGGCCCCGGCTACATGGACATGTATCCGGAGTACATCATCGACCCCGGGCAACTCAAGGCCTGGGAAGCCGACCGCACCGGCGCCATCGTCGGCGAGAACCTGGCCAAGCGCTTCGGCTGGAAGATCGGCGACACCATTCCGCTGCAGGCGACGATCTTCCCCCAGAAGGACGGCAGCAATGCCTGGCCGTTGACGCTGCGCGGCACGTTCAAACTGTCCGACAGCAAGCGCAAGGGCGAGGAGAACCAGTTGCTGTTCCACTGGAAGTACTTCGACGAGGCCAACCAGTACGTCAACGGCCAGATCGGCTGGTACATGGTCAAGCTCGACAACGTGAACCATGCCACCCGCGTGGCCAACGCGATCGATGCGATCTCCGCCAACTCCGCGCACGAGACCAAGACCCAGACCGAGCAGGCCTTCAACCAGTCCTTCGCCAAGCAGTTCGCCGACATCGGCCTGATCGTCACCGCGATCATGGCGGCGGTGTTCTTCACCTTGCTGCTGCTGACCGGCAACACGATGGCGCAGGCGGTGCGCGAGCGCATCCCGGAACTGGCGGTCCTGAAGACGCTGGGCTTCACCAACGGCACCGTGCTGGTGCTGGTGCTGGTGGAATCGGTGCTGCTGATCGTGCTGGGTGGCGTGCTGGGCATGGCGATCGCCTCGGCCATCATCCCGGTGGTCAGCGGCGCCAGCAACGGCATGATCGCGCTGCCGACCATCCCCGCCCAGACCTGGGCCGTTGGCCTGGGTCTGATGGTGGCGATCGGCCTGATCGTCGGCGCGTTGCCGGCGACCCGCGCGATGCGGTTGAAGATCGTCGATGCACTGGCCGGCCGCTGACAGGAGACATGACATGAAGAAGCAATGGTTGGGCAACCTCCTCTCCGTCGTGCTGCTGGTCGTGGGCCTGGGCGTGTGGATCGTGCTGCCCTGGTATGCGGTGCTGGGCATCGCCGTCCTGCTGATGCTGTGGCTGTTCCTCACCCGCAGCGGACGGCTGTCGCTGGAAGCGGCGAAGATCGGCATCGCCAGCCTGCCGCAGCGCTGGGGCGCCTCGTCGGTGATCGTGGTCGGCATCGCCGGCGTGGTCGGCGTGCTGGTCGCGATGCTGGCGATGGGCGAAGGCTTTTCGGCCACGCTCAAGCAGACCGGTGGTGAAGACACCGCCATCGTGCTGCGGGGCGGCTCGCAGGCCGAGACCAATTCGGTCATCAGCCGCGATCAGGTTCCGCTGATCTCCACGCTGGCCGGCGTCGCCAAGGGCAAGGACGGTCGCGCGCTGCTGTCGCCGGAACTGTCGCAGATCGTCAACCTGCCGACGGCCAGCACCGGCGAGGATGCCAACGCGCAGTTCCGCGGCGTCAGCGAAGCCGCATGGTCGATCCGTCCGCAGGTGAAGCTGACCGAAGGCCGCAAGTTCAACGTCGGCGTGCGCGAGATCGTGGTCGGCCAGGGCGCGAAGGGACAGTATCGTGGCCTCGAGGTCGGCAAGACGCTGAAACTGGGCAACCAGGAGTGGACGGTGGTCGGCGTGTTCGCGTCCGGCGACGCGCACGACTCGGAGTTGTGGACCGACATCGACACGTTGTCGTCGGCGTACGACCGTCGCGCCTACCAGTCGGTCACGGTGCGCACCGAAGGCAAGGCGGGCTTCGATCAGTTCAAGCGGGCGATGGAGAACGACCCCCGCCTGAAACTGGATGTACTGACCACGCGCGACTACTACACCAAGCAGTCGACGGGCCTCAACACGCTGATCAAGGTGCTCGGCACGGTCATCGGCACGATCATGGCGATCGGCGCGGTGTTCGGCGCGCTCAACACCATGTACGCCGCCGTCGCCGGACGTGCGCGCGAGATCGCCACGATGCGGGCGATCGGTTTCCGCGGCGTGCCGGTGGTGATGGCGGTGATGCTGGAGACGATGTTGCTGGCGCTGCTGGGCGGCTTGCTGGGCGGGTTGATCGCCTGGGTGGTCTTCAACGGCTACAGCGTGGCAACGCTGGGCAGCAACTTCAGCCAGGTGGTGTTCCAGTTCAAGGTCACGCCCGAACTGCTGTGGAGCGGGCTGAAGTGGGCGCTGGGCATCGGCCTGGTCGGCGGGCTGTTCCCGGCCCTGCGCGCGGCACGCCTGCCGATCACGCAGGCCTTGCGCGCGATCTGACGTCCGTCGAAGGGGTGCCGGCGCCTGCCGGCACCTTCTTCATTCCAGCGGATCGAGCCACCCCCGCGCCACCGCCGCCGCGAGATCCTCTGGCGTATCGATGTCGACCCCGAGGTCCGGTGCATCGCACGCGATGACATCGGCACCGGGGGCATTCAGTGCATCGCGCAGGCCGCGGTCTCCTTGCACGGCCAGGGCGGCGCGCAACATCGTGGGCGCCACGACCGCGGGCACACCCACGCGGTCGCCGAAACGCGTCGCGGCGGAACCCGACGGCGCTCGACGGGAGGCATCCCCAAGCGCCTGGAGATACGCGACATCCAGCGCCGGCTGGTCGCAGGTCATGAGCAGCGTCGCGTGATCGTGTGGGGCGAGGGCATCCACGGCGACGCGCACGCTTCCTGCCAGACCCTCACTCCATCGCGCGTTGACCACGCATTCCACCGGCAGGTCGCGCACCGCGGCAACGACGTCGCCTGCGTACGCACCGACGATCACCAGCACGCGCGAAGCACCGGATGCCAGCGCAAGCCGCGCCGCGCGATGCACCAGCGTCTCGCCCCCGCGCGTCAGCAGTTGCTTCGGCCGGCCCAACCGCGTGCTGCCGCCTGCCGCCAGCACCACCGCGACCAGCGACGACGTCACGACGCCTCGCCGTGATGCCACGCCTGCAACTGCGCGGCGATGCTCAGCGCGATGGCTTCGGGGCCGTGGCCGCCCAGCTTCAGGCCGATCGGCGAACGCAGGCGGGACAACAACGTGGCATGCAGCGAAGTCGGCAACACGCGCAGCAGGTCCTCGCGTCGCCGCACCGGACCGAGCAGGCCAATGAAGGGAACGTCGGCATGCGCCAATGCCTCCAACGCTTCGCGGTCGTGCTCGAAATGGTGGTGCATCACCAACGCGGCATCGGGTGCGGGTTTCGTGCTTTGCAACGCATCGGCCGGCGACTGCATCAGCCACGCGTCGGCGATGTCGGTATCGGGAATCCAGCGCGCGCGTCGTTCGATCACGGTGACGTGCCAGCCGAGCGGACGCAGCGCGTCGATCAGCCGCTGCGTCTCCGGCCCCGCGCCGAAGATCGCCACGCGCGGCGGTGGCGCGATCCGCACCGTGCCCGCCGCATCCACGCCTTCCGTTGCCAGGCGCTGCATCGACCATTGGTGGCTCGCGTCGCCCGCGCTGGCGTGCACGTGTCCTTCCGCCGTCACCTGCAGGGTCAACGCACCCTGCCCGTTCCACCACGCCCGCACGACGGGCGCCCACCCCGGCATGCGGTCCAGCGGCAACAACGCGAGCCTCAGTCGTCCACGGCAGCCGATGGCGGAACCGGCGAACAGGTCTTCGTCGTCGCGGGTGTCGATCTCCATCGCATCCAGCGCACCCGCTTCGGCCACGTGCCGCGCGCGCCGCGCGATCTCCGGTTCCAGGCAACCGCCGCTGAGCCAGCCCAGTTGCGCATCGCCCGGCCCGAACACGGCCAGTGCGCCTGCCCGCACATAGGTGGAGCCTTCGGTCGCCATCACCACGGCCAGCACGCGCCCGTCGGCGGCGTCGCTGGCATGCGCGGAGGCGTCGAGCGGGGAGCGGAAGGCCGTCATGGCACCACGATGGCGCAAGCCGCGGGGCGAAGGCAACGCCCGGCGCGCCGGTCGGGGCATCGGGCAACGATGCCGCAGGATCGTGCAAGCATCGGCCCGCGCGTTCACTGGCATGCAACGGGGGCGCGGAGTATCGTCGTCCGGTCCCACGCCGCCGCCAGGAGACGCCATGAAGTTGAACGTCAACGGGACCGAGCGCGAAGTCGACGCGCCGGATGACATGCCACTGCTCTGGGTCCTGCGCGACCTGATGGGCTTGACCGGTACCAAGTTCGGTTGCGGCATCGCGCAATGCGGTGCCTGCACGGTGCATGTCGACGGCGCACCCTTGCGCGCCTGCGTCACGCCCGCGTCGGCCGTCGCCGGCAAGAAGATCACCACCATCGAAGGCCTCTCGGCCGACGGCTCGCATCCGGTGCAGAAGGCCTGGGCCGAACTGGACGTCGTCCAGTGCGGTTACTGCCAGTCCGGCCAGATCATGTCGGCGGTCGCATTGCTGGCCAAGGTGCCTGCGCCGACCGACACCGACATCGACCAGGCGCTGTCCGGCAACCTGTGCCGCTGCGGCACGTACCAGCGCATCCGCGCCGCCGTGCATCGCGCCGCCGACATCGGCAAGGCGTGATCCGGTGCGGCGACGCAGGTCGCCGCCTTCCCCCTCGTTCGACGGAGGCTGTTCCGTGAACCTCGAAACCTCTTCCTCGCGCCGCGACTTCCTGCGCGCCACCGCACTCGGCGGCGGCGGCCTGGTGATCGGCTTCCTCGTGCCCGGCGCGCGCCGCTTCGCCATGGCCCAGGAGGCCGCGGCGACCGCGCCCACCACGTTCGTACCGAATGCATTCCTCAGCATCGCGACCGACGACACCATCACCGTGCAGCTCGCGCATGCCGAAATGGGCCAGGGCATCTGGACCACGCTGCCGATGCTGATCGCCGAGGAGCTCGACGCCGACTGGTCGAAGATCCGCGTCGAGCACGGCGCGGCCGACAAGGCCTACACGAGCCCGGTATTCGGCATGCAGGGCACCGGTGGCTCGACGACCACCTGGTCCGAGTTCGACCGCTACCGGCAGGCCGGCGCCACCGCGCGGGCGATGCTGCTGCAGGCGGCGGCCGCGCGACTGAATGTTCCCGTCGATCAACTGCGCACCGAGAACGGCGCGGTGATATCCGGCACTACGCGGCTGCGCTACGGCGAACTCGCCAACGACGCCGGCAAGCAGACCCCGCCCGCGCTGGACGCCTTGAAGCTACGCGAGCCGAAGGACTGGAAGCTGATCGGCAAGCCGACCAAGCGCCTGGACACGCCGGAGAAGATCACCGGCAAGGCCAAGTTCGGCATGGACGTGCAGTTCGAAGGCCTGCTCACCGCGGTCGTGCTGCGTTCGCCGGTATTCGGCGGCACGGTGAAATCGTTCGACGCCACCAAGGCGCGCGCCGTGGCCGGCGTGCGCAACGTGGTGCAGGTGCCCAGCGGCGTGGCGGTGATCGCGGACCACTACTGGGCGGCCAAGCTCGGCCGTGATGCGCTGCAGGTGGTCTGGGAAGGTGATGCGAACGCGAAGCTCGACAGCACCGCGTTGCGCGAGCAGTTCTCCCAGCTTGCGCGCACGGACGGCGCCGTCGCTGCACGCGCAGGCGACGTCGGCAGCGCGCTGGCCAAGGCCGCCAAGACGCTGGAGGCCGAGTACGCCGTGCCCTACCTCGCGCATGCCGCGATGGAGCCGCTGAACTGCACGGTGAAGATCGGCGACGGCGAGTGCGACATCTGGTGCGGCACGCAGTTCCCGACGCTGGACCAGAACAGCGCCGCGCGCATCCTCGGCATGCCACCGGAGAAGATCCGCATCCATACGCCGTTCCTGGGCGGTGGTTTCGGCCGCCGCGCCACACCGACGGCGGACGTGGTGTCCGAAGCCGTCGAAGTCGCCAAGGCGGCGAAGGCGCCGGTCAAAACGGTCTGGACGCGCGAAGACGACACCCGCGGCGGCTATTACCGCTCGGCGTTCGTCGAGAAGATCAAGGCCGGCCTGGACAAGGACGGCAACCCGGTGGCCTGGCATCACGTGATGGTTGGCCAGTCGATCATGGCCGGGACCTTCATGGAAGCGATGATGGTCAAGAACGGCATCGACGCGACCTCGGTGGAGGGCGTGGCCGACTCGGCCTACGTGCTCGGCACACCGGCGCATCGCGTCGACCTGCACTCACCGGTCACCGGTATCCCGGTGCTGTGGTGGCGGTCGGTCGGCCACAGCGTCAACGGCTTCGTCATGGAAAGCTTCGTCGACGAACTCGCGCATGCCGCGGGTCAGGATCCGGTGGAATACCGGCGCAAGCTGCTGAAGGACCATCCCCGCCACCTCGCGGCGCTGAACCTGGCTGCGGAGAAGTTCGGCTGGAATACGCCACCGGCGCAGGGCCGTGGCCGCGGCATCGCCGTGCACGAATCGTTCGGCAGCTACGTGGCGCAGGCGGCGGAAGTGTCGATCGAGGAAGGAAAGATCCGCGTGCATCGCGTGGTATGCGCGATCGATTGCGGCGTGGCGGTGAATCCCGCGGGCGTGCAGGCGCAGATGGAGTCCGGCATCGCGTTCGGCCTGGGTGCGGCGCTGCATTCGGCGCTCACGCTCCGCGAAGGCCAGGTGCAGGAATCCAACTTCCACGACTACCAGGTGCTCCGGATGAACGAGATGCCGAAGGTGGAGGTCCACATCGTGCCGAGCACCGAAAAGATGGGTGGCGTGGGCGAACCCGGCACGCCGCCGATCGCACCCGCCGTCGCCAACGCCGTGTTCGCCCTCACCGGCCAGCGACTGCGCGAACTTCCGCTGCGTCTGCCGACGCCCGCATCCACCACACCCGCTGCCTGAGGCCCGCCATGCGCATCCTGATGATGTCCTTGACCGTGCTCCTGCTGGTGGCGTGCAAGCCGCGCGTCAGCGAGGAGCAGAAAGCCCAGGCGCTGACCGCGTTCGCGACGGTGGAGAAGGTGTTCCAGCATCCGCGCTGCAGCAACTGCCACATCCCGGGCGATGCGCCGTTGCAGTTCGACGCGCAGACGCCGCATGCGATGAACGTCGTGCGCGGACCCGACGGCAAGGGCGCAGGGGGGCTTCCGTGCGCGACCTGCCACAGCGAGCAGAACTCGCCGGCGAGCTACGGCCCGCATGCGCCGCCGGGCGCACCGCACTGGCAGCTACCGCCGCCCGACCACAAGATGGCGTGGATCGGCCTGCCCGCCGACCAGCTGTGCGCGATGATCCAGGACAAGGACCGCAACGGCGGCCGCGACTTCGACGCGCTGCTCAAGCACGTCGCCGAAGACAAGCTGGTGCTGTGGGGCTGGAATCCTGGTGGCGAACGCGCACCGGTGCCGGTACCGCACGACCAGTTCGTCGCCGCCTTCAAGACGTGGGTGGATGCCGGCGGACCCTGCCCCGCGCCGGGCGCCACCGCCGCGGGTGGCGCAGCGCACTGAGCGCCGCTATTTGCTCGACGGCGCCGCGACCAGCGCGTCGCGGCGTCGCGCACGCCACAGGCCGTCGCTGGCGAAGATCACCAGGCCCGCCCAGATCGCGGCGAAGCCGACCGCGCGCGTGGCATCGAACGCTTCCTTGAACACCAGTACGCCGATCAGCAGTTGCAGGCTGGGCGCGATGTACTGCAGCAGCCCCACCACCGACAACGGGATGCGGCGCACGCCGTACGCGAAGCCGATCAGCGGCACGGCGGTGACCACGCCGCCGAGGATGAGCAGGAGATCGGTCTTCCATCCGAAGCCGTCGATGAAGCCGCCACCATGGCCGAACTCGCCCCACACGACGTACGCGAGTGCCGGCAGGAACAGATACAGGCTTTCCACGCCCAGCCCCGCGACGGCATCCACCGCCACCAGCTTGCGCACCAGTCCGTACAGGCCGAACGAGAACGCCAGGCCCAGTGCGATCCACGGGGGCGAACCGGCTTGCAGCGTCAGCCACGCCACGCCCGCCAGCGCGAACGCCACCGCGATCCACTGCGCCGCCGACAGGCGCTCGCGCAGCACCAGCACGCCCAGCACCACGTTGATGAGCGGGTTGATGAAATAGCCCAGGCTGGTTTCCACCACATGGCCCGCATTCACCGCCCAGATGTACAGGCCCCAGTTGAACGCGATCAGCAGGCTGCTGACGCCGAGCAGCGGCACGGCGCGCGGTTGCGCGCGGATCTGCCGCCACCAGCCGAGGCCGTTCTTCAGCAGCAGCCAGCCCAGCACCAGCACCGCGCTCCACACGATGCGGTGGGCGATGATCTGGAAGGACGGCACCACCTTGAGGAGATGCCAGTACAGCGGCACCACGCCCCAGATCAGGAAGGTGCCGACGGTGATCGCCAGCCCTTTGCGGTCGAGCGGCTGCGGCGTCATTTCGATTGCCGCGCGCGCGCCAGGGTGATCACCACCACGCCGCACAGGATCACCGCCATCGCACCGAGGTCATGCGCGGTGAAGGTCTCGCCGGCGATGAAGGCACCGAGCGCCACGGCGATGACCGGGTTGACGTAGGCGTAGCTGCCGACCAGCACGGGACGCGCATGGTGGAGCAACCACACGTAGGCGGTGAACGCGATGATGGAACCGAACACCGCCAGGTAGGCGACCGCCAGCGCGCCGTTCACCGTCCAGTCCGCGACGTTGAAGCGCTCGCCATGCAACAGGCCCGCCGCCACCAGCATCACGCCCGCCGCCAGCATCTGCGCAGCGGCCGTCATGAACGGCGACGGCAGGTCGCGCCCGCGCGACCACACCGAGCCGTAGGCCCAGGCGATCGGCGCGATCAGCAACAGCACCAGTCCGACGGGCGAGCCGGTCAGCGAGCTGCCTGCGTTGAGCCAGACCACACCCGCGAAGCCGACGATGATGCCCAGCCATTCGCCGCGCGTCGGATGCTGTCCGCGCATCGCGCCGAACAGCCCCATCCACAACGGCATCGATGCGACTGCGACCGCGGCCAGGCCGGACGACACGGTCTGCTCGGCCAGCACCACCATGCCGTTGCCCATCAGCAGCAACAGTGCGCCCATCACCAGCAGGTTCTTCCACTGCGCGCGGGTCGGCGCGGCAACACCGCGCCAGCGCAGGAACAGGAACAGCACCAGGCCGGCCACGACGAAACGGCTGCCCGACACCATCAGCAGCGGCGGGAACCCGCCTTCGAGCGCGAAGCGGATACCGAGGTAGGTGGAACCCCAGACCACATAGACGATGGCCAGGGCGGCAGCGACGGCGAGGCCGCCACGCGCAGGCGCGGCGGCGGAAACGGAAGAGGTCATGGGCATCGGGGGAGAGCGACGTATGCGCATTCTAGGCCAGCGCTGCGTGCATCGCGCATCGCACGGCGCCCGTATCGCTTGAAACGTTTCCGGCCTGACTTGAATTCCGCTCAAGCCGGTCGCGGACAGGATCAGCCCTGTTCGCGCGCGAGCAGGTGTTGCTTGCGCGGCAGGCCCCAGCGATAACCGCCCAAGGAGCCGTCGCCGCGGATCACGCGGTGGCACGGCACCACGACCGCGATGCGGTTGTGCGCGCAGGCGCTGGCCACGGCACGCGCGGCGCGTGGCGCGCCCAATTGGCGCGCGAGCCCGGCGTAGCTCACCGTCTCGCCCTCGGGCACCTTCATCAACGCGTCCCACACGCGCTGCTGGAAGCCGGTGCCCAGCAGGTCCACCGGCACCACTGCCTCGCGGCCTGCGAGACGCTCGGCCACGGCCTGCAGGCGCGGCGCGAGAAAATCATCGCGCCCGGCTTCCACGCGTTCGAGCTGCGCGTGCGGGAATTCCTCGCGCAGTCGCTGCTCCAGCGCCGCGTCATCGTCGCCCAGTTCGATCGCGCAGATGCCGCGCTCGGTGGCGGCGACCAGTGCGCGCCCGAGCACGGTGTCGACCAGCGTCCAGCGGATCGCCACGCCGCGCCCGCCGGCGCGATAGGTCGCCGGGGTCATCCCCAGGCGGGCGGCGCCGCTTTCGTACAGACGGGAAGGCGAGCCGTAGCCGGCGTCGTACAGCGCGGTGGTCACGTCGTGTCCATCGCGCAACGCCGACTTGAGCGTGCCGAGCTTCCGGCGCGCGAGGTACTCGGCGGGGCTGAGGCCGTATCGCGCGCGGAAGCGGCGCTGCAGATGCGAAGCGCTGAGGCCGGTGCGCGCGGCGAGGTCGGACAGCGAAGGCTCGCCGTCGTCGAGCAGGCGGCGCGCGACCTCGATCGGGTCGGGCGAAGGAACGTGGGAAGCGGGCGGGCGGCGCGTCATGGTGTCCATGCGCCCAGACTAGGCGGGGCGCAGCGGGCGCGCTATCCGGATCTTGCGCGGGGTGCCGGGCACCCCGCGCAGGCCGTCATTCGGCCCAGCGGCCGGGACCTGGCGAATCCGGCAGGACCTGCGCGGACAGCTTGCGGTCCTGGCCCAGGATCTCGATCGCATCGCCGAGGATCGCGGCCGATTCGCGCAACAGCGGATCCGGGCGCTTGTCCGCCAGCTTCTCGCGTTGCGCGTCCCGGACGATGTCGCGTTCGGACGCGCCCAGGCCGTCATCGGCCAGGTCGTCGGCGAGCGGATCGAGCGCCAGGCCCAGCGACTTGCGTTCGGCCTGGCGCTGCTTGCGCTGCGCATCCTGGCGATCGCGTTCGGCACGGCGCTCCGTTTCATTGAGCGAGACGTACTTCTTCGCCGCTTCCGCGCGGAACTGGGCGACGTCTTCCGACCACCACTGGAATTCCTTGTCCTTCGCCGAACGCGCGGCATGCAGCGCCTGCAGGCGCGGCAGCAGCGGCGCGAAGTTGCCGTACGTGGTATGCGGCAGCGCGGCGATGCGGGTCCACGGCAGCGCATTGTCGTAAGTGCTCTCGCCGTACTCGCTGGCATCCACGCTCACGGGGAACGCGATGTCCGGCACCACACCCTTGTGCTGCGTGCTGCCGCCGGCCACGCGGAAGAACTGCGCGATGGTCAGCTTCACCGAGCCGAAGCGCGGCGCTTCGTTCGCCGGCCAGCGGTCCAGGTCCACCATGTTCTGCACGGTGCCCTTGCCGAAGCTGGTCTCGCCGATCACCAATCCACGACCGTAGTCCTGGATCGCGCCGGCGAAGATCTCCGACGCCGAGGCCGACGCGCGGTTGATCAGCACCGCCAACGGGCCGTCCCACGACACGCCGGTCTTGCGATCGCTGTTGACGGTCACGCGACCGCCGGATTCGCGCACCTGCACGACCGGGCCCTTGTCGATGAACAGGCCGGTGAGTTCCACCGCCTCGTCCAGCGAACCGCCGCCGTTGTTGCGCAGGTCCATCACCACGCCGTCCACGCCCTGCGCCTTGAACTGGGCGAGCAGCTTGGCGATGTCGCGGGTGGCCGAGTTGAAGTCGTTCGGGTTGCGGCGACGGCCTTCGAAATCCTGGTAGAACGCCGGCAGCTTGATCACGCCGATGCGGCGCGCAGGGCCGCTGGCATCGGCCGGCAGCGTGATGGTCTCGGCCTTCGCGGCCTGCTCCTCCAGCTTCACCTTCTGCCGGGTGATCGTCACCGTCTGGTGCTTGCCATCGATGCCGGCTTCCACCGGGATGTACTCGATGCGCACCTGGGTGTCCTTCTTGCCGCGGATCTGCGCGACGACATCGTCGATGCGCCAGCCGATCACGTCGGTCATCACGCCCGACTTGCCCTGGCCGACCGCAACGATGCGGTCGCCGACGGTCAGCTTGCCGCTCAGGTCGGCCGGGCCACCGGGCACGATCTCGCGGATCGCGACCAGGTCATCCTGGCGCTGCAGTACCGCACCGATGCCTTCCAGCGACAGCGACATCGACTGGTTGAAGTTCTCGGCCGTGCGCGGGGTGAAGTAATCGGTGTGCGGATCGATCGCGCTCGTGTACGCGTTGAGGAAGGTCTGGAAGACATCCTCGGTCTTGAGTTCGTTGATGCTGCGCTGGAGGTTGGCGTAGCGCTTGTCCAGCGTCTTGCGGATGTCGTCGGGCTTCTTGCCGGCCAGCTTCAGGCGCAGCCAGTCGTTCATCACCGACTTCTTCCAGATGGCATCCAGCTCCTTGCCGTCGGCCGGCCACGGCGCGTCTTCGCGGTCGTAGTCCCAGCGCTGGCTGCCGGTAAAGTCGAAATCCTGCTTGAGCAGCGCGCGCGCATAGGCCACGCGCTGGCCCACGCGCTGCTTGTAGACGGTGAAGATCTCGTACGCGGGCGCGAGGTCGCCGCTGCGGATCGCGTCGTCCATCTTCGTCTTGTACGGCCCGAAGCGTGCGACGTCGGCCGCGGTGAAGAACTGCTTGCCGCCATCGAGCGCATCGAGGTACCGCTTGAACACGTCCTGAGAGAGCGCGTCATCCAGCGGACGAGGCCGGTAGGCGTAGCGGCTGTCCGACAACAGCCCGTACACGAGCTTGGAGGTGTTGGCCTGGTCCGCCGTGGGCGCCACGGCGACCGCGTCGCCATCGCCGCGCGCGAGCAGCGCCAACGGCGTCGACAGGGCCAGGGCCAGCAGCAGCAACAAGGGAGCTTTCTTCAGTTTCATGGGTACTCGTGGTCCCAAGGGACCGTCAGGCTGGAACGATGGGGGTTCGACACGATGACAGTGCACAAAGTTGCGCGCCTTGTCATCTGCCTTTCGGCAGCCTAAAGGCCTTGGCGTAGGGAAAGGTGAACCGCGCCCGTGCCGGGCCGCGGCGACGCGCACGACGGCACCGGCCCGAGCGGGCCGGCATCACGGGAGGGAGACGTTCAGACCGCCTGGCGGGCGGCGTGGGCGGCCTGCGCCGCCTGCTGGTCAGCGTGGTAGGAGGAGCGCACCAGCGGGCCGGAGGCCACGTGGCTGAAGCCCAGCGCCATGCCGTACTCCTCCAGCGCCTTGAATTCCTCGGGCGTCCAGTAGCGCAGCACCGGATGGTGGTGCGCCGTGGGCTGCAGGTACTGGCCGATGGTGACCATGTCCACGTCGTGCGCGCGCAGGTCGCGCAGCGTGCCCTGCACCTGCTCCATGGTCTCGCCCAGGCCCAGCATGATGCCGCTCTTGGTCGGCAGCTGCGGGTGCTGCTGCTTGAAGCGCTGCAGCAGGGTCAGCGACCACTGGTAATCGGCGCCGGGACGGACGTTCGGGTACAGGTCCGGCACGGTTTCGATGTTGTGGTTGAACACGTCCGGCGGGTTGACCGCCAGGATCTCCAGCGCGCGGTCCATGCGGCCCTTGCCACGGAAGTCCGGGGTCAGGATCTCGATACGGGTCGCCGGCGAATGCTCGCGGATGGCCGTAATGCAGTCCACGAAGTGTTGGGCGCCACCGTCGCGCAGGTCGTCGCGGTCGACGCTGGTCACCACGACGTACTTCAGGCCCATGTCGGCCACGGTGTTGGCCAGGCTCAGTGGTTCTGACGGATCCGGTGGCTTGGGACGCCCGTGGGCGACGTCGCAGAACGAGCAGCGCCGCGTGCAGACCTCGCCGAGGATCATGAAGGTGGCGGTGCCATGGCCGAAGCATTCGTGGATGTTCGGGCAGCTGGCCTCTTCGCACACCGTGACGAGGCGGTTTTCGCGCAGCTTGGCCTTGAGCTTGGCGACCGAGCCGTCGGAGGGGATGCGCACACGGATCCAGGACGGCTTGCGCAACACCGGCGCATCGGCGAACTGGACGGGCGAACGCCCGATCTTGTCGCCGCCGAGCTGCTTGGCGCCGGCCTCGAGGGGGGCGGACGAGGAGCTGACGACTTCGAGGGGGATGACGCGTGCGGGGGTGTCGGCCATGGCGGCAATTCTAACGCTTCGCCGGTCGCCTCTGGCCGGCACCTGCCTCAGGCACGGGACAGCGACTGGGGCAGAGCCCTCTGAGTCAGGGGGCGCGGCGAAGCCGCGGGGTGTGGTGGCGCGGCTCGGGGCCCAAGGTTTGCGCAACAAAGCTTGGGTTTTTATCCCTGCGGAGCAGGAATAAAAAAAGCCCGCAAAGGCTAGGCCAATTGCGGGCTTGCTCCCTCCCCCACGTCGGGATGCGGGGCCATCGTGAAGGGTCCGTTACAGACCATGCACGCTGCACTGCAAAACAGAACCGGCGGGTTCAGTACGTCTTGGTGTGATGTCACGAATATGAATGCGAGCAAAACCCAAGCCCGTAAAGGGTGTTACCGATATCAGACCAATTGACTAGACGAGCCTGGAAATCAAAATTACGTTCTTCACTCCGTTTACCTGAACAGGGCTCGCCCGGTTAGGGCGCGCGAAGCCGGCGGAACGTCCCCTATTTCAGGTAGTTCGGACGGCCGTCGTACCAGGCCCGCGCACGGACGGGATGGAAGGTGCGCTCCGTGCCCTGCATTTCCACCCCGAGGCTCAGCGCACGCCACTTGGCGTACAGGTCGCCCTGCCGCTGGCCACCCTGCAACCGCAACCGGGCGAGCACTTCATAGCGGTCGTTGCGGGCCTGCAGCCGGTCCAGGACCAGCACGTCGTCCCGCCACTGCACGCGTCCCTGCACCTGGGCCTGGCCGGCGTCGAGCAGCTTGTAGACCCAGCCGGGGTACTCCTTCTGCCGGGAGAACAACGCCAGCAGGAAGCCGACATCCTTCATCGTCACCTCCGCCTGGCCGCCGGCGGCCAGCGGCGCGTCGATATCCAGCCGCGCCCTGCCGAAGCGGGCACGGGCCCACCAGCCGCGACGCGCTTCGCCGCCGGGCTCGGTGAAGCTGACGTTGCGCACCTGCAGCGTGCTGCCGTCGGCCACGAACGCACGGCGCTTCAGGTCCGCGCGGCGCAGACGCACGCCCAGGTCGACATCGCCCCGCAGCTGCAGTCCGGCCAGGAACATGCGCGTGCCGCGACCGGCGATCCGCAGCGTGCCGTGGCCCACGTCACCCGCGGCGTCGAGCGACAGATCGCCGCTCAACACGCCGGCGCCGCCATCGAAGCGCATGTGCCGGCGCGGCAGGAACGGGTTGTAGACGCGCAGGTCGGGCACCGTTGCGCCCTCGAAGGCGACGCGCGCCTTGAGCGTGTCGCGCAGCTGCGCCACCGGCCCGTCCGCGTTGAGCCACAGGCGCAGGTTGCGCCCGCGCACATAGGCGCGCGTGGGCGCCTTCACCGACGCGATGTCGAAGTGCTCCATTACCGCCGTCAGGCGCGGCACGAGCTCACCCTGCGCGCCCGCCTCCAGGCGGATGTCGGCGCGCGCGCGTCCGCGGATGCGGTTGCCCATCACGTCCGCCACCGCGTCCACGCCCGGCACGACGATGCGGCTGCCTGCGGCCAGGCGCCCGTCCACCACCTGTACATCGGCACTGACAGCGCCGGCGCCGTCGAGTGCCAGCCAAGGCGCCTGCGGGAAGAGATCCGACAGCCAGCGCAGCGAGTCGAAATGCCAGGCGCCGACCACATGGCCCGACGCGCGCGGCAACACTTCGGCGAAATCGCGCAACGGCACTTCGCGTCCACGCAGGCGCAGGTCGGCCTCCACCGCCAGGCGGCCATCCGCCTGCGGTGGCACCGTCGCTTTCACGACGATGTCCTGGTCAACGGCAAGATCGATCCCGAGGATGTCGTGGCGCGCCGCACCGGCGATATCGTTGCCCGCCACCGCCATCGTCCATTGCAGTCGTCCGCCCGGTTTCAGCTGGCCGCGCTCGAAGCCCAGGTCGATGTCCGCGCGGCCTTCGCCGGGTGCCAGCGCCAGCGACACCTCACCGCGCGGACTGACCGCGACGTTGAGCCCGGCGGTGCGTCCGCCCACGGCCAGATCGATCCGGGTCTTGCGCAACTTGTCGATGCCGGCCGCGTCCTCGCGCCGATGCCGGTCGATCGCGAACCCCGCATGCAGCGTCGTTTCGCGCAGCACTTCCGCGCCGTCGCGGGTCAGCCGCGCCTGCCTGAAATCCACGATAGAGGGCAGCAGTTCCATCGGTCCGCCGCGCAACTGCTTGTAGAACCCGACCCGCGCCGTGCCCTGTCCCGTCAGCTCCAGCCCGTCGTAGAAGGCGCGCCGCACGCTGTCGCTGGCGATCGCATCGAACTGCAGTTCCCAGCCGCCTGCGCGAGCGGGTTTCGGTGCCAACTCCGTGGCCATGCGGCGCACGCCGCCTTCGACATCGTCCGCGCGCACCTCCGGCACCTGCAGCCGCCTGTCCAGCAGCGGCCGCAGCGCGATCCTGCCCTGCACGCGCGCGGCCTGCGCCTGCCACGCCACGCGCCGTGCCTGGCCCTGCAGGCGCACGTCGATCAGCGTCACCCGTCCCGGCCACCAACTGCGGCCGGACGCCCACTGCATCTGGAAGCGCTCAGGCTGCCGGTTGATGACCGACGGCCCCAGCGAGGTATTGAGGAAGATCGCGGCGGCGAGCACGTAGGCCACGTAGAGCGCCGCCAGGGCGACCAGTAGCCACCACCACCTGCGCCGCACGACGGTGCGAAAGGATGTCCGTTCCATCCGCACAGGATGCCGCATCCCGCGTCGCGCACAAGGCGCGACTCACCATGTCAGCGCGCGGCGAAGTGTCCGTGGAAGCCCAACGGCACCGTGTAGGGCAGCCACGCTTGTGCAACCGGACCGGCATCGACGCGCCGCGCATCGAACACCGCGATCCCGCTGCGGCCACGCTTGCCGTCCAGCAGCGTGCCGACAAGCCAGCCCTCGTCCGGACGCCGGCTGCCCGGGCGCGGCACGAACAGATGCTCTTCGACGAGCACGTCCGGCCCGAAATCGTGCACCTGGCGGCGTCCGCGCGCGATGTCGAACGCACCGATGCCGTTGAAGTACGGCGCCGTCGACGCACTGGCGTGCACCGGCGCATACAGGCGGGCGGGTCCGCTGGAGGGGGTACGTGCGTCGAACACCGGAAATTCGATACCGGCGACGCCAGTGTCTTCCCAGCGCGCGCGACCGCTGCGCAGGTCCAGCACGAGCTCACGCACCGGCCCCTGGCCGCCGTGCGCCTCCGCCTGCCCGCTCATCGCTGCTTTCATCGGTGAGCGCGCATCCTCCACGTCGGGGTGCTGCACGGCGCGCACCACGATGCGGCCGTCGCGCTCGAAGGCATCGCCGAAGTGGTAGATCGCGGCGAAGTCGGCCTCGAACCAGCGCGCGACCGACGGCGACGCCTTGTCGACCACCGCGATCCGCAGCGCCTGGTCCTGCTGGAAGCGCAGCCGTTCGAAGAACGCGCCGGACCCTTCCGCATAGCGGAACGGAATCAGCACGAACACCAGGTGGCGATCGGTCATCGCGAAGCTGTGCAGGTAACCCGGCACCGGCGTCTCCAGCACATCGGCGGATGCCAACGCGCCATCGCGACCGACATGCCAGACCATCAAGCCGTTGCCGCCCAGCATCGAAATGGAACCGAAGTTCCACGACGACCCGTCGCGATCGACCAGCGGATGCGCCGAGAACGGGATCGCGGCCAGGTCGGGGCGCCATGTCACCGGGCCCAGCGTGGTCAGTTGGTCGGGATCGAGTTCGAAGGCCGAGCCGGCCTCGCACAGCGCGAACAGGCGGCCGTTGATCATCGTCACCGAAGTGTTGGCGGTGTTCGCGTCGTCGTTGTTGCGGATGGCCTGCATGCCGGGGATCGTCGTGCCGGCCACCGGATAAAGGAATTTCCCCGCCTTCTGCTCGCGGGTGAACTTCGGCGTGGCCACCATGCGCGCGTGGTGGGTCAGCGTGCCGTCGCCGTTGAAGCGCCAGCCATGCACCATGCCATCGCCGTCGAACCAGTGTTCGTAACGGAAGCCGGCGCGCTCGGTCCAGGCCGGGCCGTTGCGGTACAGCGTGCCGCCGAAGCCGGCCGGCAGGCGGCCTTCGAGCGACACGGTCGCCGGGCCGAGGGTCTCGGACTGGACGGATTTCCAACCCGCCAGCCACGGGTGTTCGCGCAGGCCGTCGGCGAAGCGGGCGGGATCGCCGGCGAAGGCGTGTTCGCCCCGCAGCAGCGCGGGCGCGATGGCGAGGGCGGTGGCACCGGAGAGCAGGTTGCGGAGGAAGCGGCGGCGATCCATGGCGGCGGTCTCAGCGCAGCGCCACGTCGATGTGGGTCGCTTCGCCGGCCAGCTCGAAGCGCGCTTCATCCCATGTCGGCTTGCGCATCACGCGCGGGTTGTTGCTGAAGCCGTATCCCTCGACCGGCATGCCCATCATGTTGGTGTCGAGTTGGCCGTTGCCGTTTTCGTCGTGGGTGATCAGCACGGCGTACGTGCCCGGCTTGAGGTCCTTGAATACGAACGTGGCCTGCTCGCCGCTGGGCGGAGCGCCCGTGGCCTGCACCGGCGCCGCCTTGCCATCCCACCCGGCCTGCGAATCGACCAGGGCGACCTTGATCAGGCCCGTCTGCGCACGGACGTCCTGCAGCACCACGGTCAGTTCAGCGGCTTGCGCACCGGCGGTGGCGGCGAGCAGGGCGGACAGGAAGAAAGCGCGGCGGGCGAAACGGTTCATGGCGGACTCCGGTCGGTGGCGGGAACGTGGTGCCAGTCTCGTCCGCGCCCCCACACCGGGTCAGTTGCCAACGGTCATCGATCCGACCTGCCGGAAGTCACTTCCTCGCCATCGCTGCGACGCCTGCGCTCATGCCGCCTTCGCGAGCCGGCGGATGCGCACCGCCTCGGCCAGCCGCTGCAACACGTGCACCGACGCCTCCCATCCAAGGCAACCGTCGGTGATGCTCTGGCCGTACCGGAGCGGCTGGCCATCGACCAGGTCCTGCCGCCCGCCCACGAGGTGGCTTTCCACCATCACGCCGACGATGCGCCGCTCGCCGGCCTCGAGTTGCGAGGCGATGTCGTCGATCACCGCGGGCTGGTTGTCGGGATTCTTGCCGCTGTTGGCGTGGCTGGCATCGACCATCAGTCGCGCGGGCAGGCCGGCCTTCGCGAGCACCTGGCTCGCCGCGTCGATGCTGGCCGCATCGTAGTTGGGCGCCTTGCCGCCGCGCAGGATGACGTGGCAATCCGGATTGCCTGCCGTCGCCGCGATGGCCGAACGCCCTTCCTTCGTCACCGCCAGGAAATGATGCGGATGCGACGCCGCGCCCACTGCGTCCACCGCGATCTTCACGTTGCCGTCGGTGCCGTTCTTGAAACCGACCGGGCAGGACAGTCCGCTGGCCATCTCGCGGTGCACCTGGCTCTCGGTGGTACGCGCGCCGATCGCACCCCATGCCACCAGATCGCTGATGTACTGCGGCGAGATCGTGTCGAGGTATTCGCACCCGGCCGGCAGGCCCAGCGCATTGATGTCGCGCAGCAGGCCGCGCGCCACGCGCAGGCCGCGGTTGATGTCGAAGCTGCCGTCCAGCGCGGGATCGTTGATCAGGCCCTTCCAGCCCACCGTCGTGCGGGGCTTCTCGAAGTACACGCGCATGACGATTTCCAACTCGCCGGCCAGCGCATCGCGCAACGGCTTCAGGCGTGTCGCGTACTCCATCGCCGAGGCGGAATCGTGGATCGAGCACGGGCCGATCACCACCACCAGGCGATCGTCGAGTCCGTGCAGGATGCCGTGCAACGCATCGCGCGCCTCGGACACCGTCTGCGACACCGCGTCGTCGCACGGCAGTTCGCCGATGATCGCGGCGGGCGTGACCAGCTCATCGAGTTTCCTGATGCGCAGATCGTCGGTATGGGGGGCCATGGGGGGTTCTCCGGAGTCAATAAAAAAGCCGCCAGGTTCGCTGGCGGCTTCAAGGGGATTCTTCTGGTGTCTACCTAGAATGAACGCAGCCTCGCCACCGCCGTGGGATCGCGGTAATACCAAAACCAAAAGCGGGCGCGGGTCGGGTTCATCGGGGCGTAGTGATATCACGCCTTCCGCAGGCGCGCGAATGTTTCATTTGCAACGTGGTGGCTGCCGATCAGGCGACTTCGAAGAACAGCAGGTACACCAGACGTCCATCCTCCAGCGAGTCACCGAACGCCTCGCCCGCCGTGTGCCACATCCAGGGACGCAGCATCAGCAACCGGTTGAAGCGCATGGGGACGCGCATCGTCATTTCCCACTTGCTGTCATCCACCGTGTGCTTGCTGACGATCTCCTGGTACATCTGTTCCTGCGAGGTGAAACCGGCGGCGGCCAGTTCCTCGTGGGTCATCGGGGCGCGATCGCTCTGGGTGGGGAGATGTCGGAAGAATTCGGTGCCCCCCTGGCAATCCTCCGGCCGGCTCAGGTACAGGACCCCGGACCAATGCGCCTTGTCGATGTGCACCTTCGCCCGGCCGACGTCGCCCGCCAGCGTGATCCGGAACTTGGCGTGCGATTGCGGTGGCGGCGCAGGACGCAACCGTTCGCCGACCAACTGCGACACCGCCTCCGTCAGCCCGTCGATCTCGACCCGCTCGACCGAATTGCGACCAGGAAACGCCCCCTTCTGGTCCGGGGGGTAGGTCAGCCGAAGGCCCGCCTCGCGCAACGCAAGCGCATCACGGGTTCCCAGGAAATCATCCACGACCAGCAGCGAGGTAGGCATGGAGGTCGAGGCTATCCGGACGCCCCGACGCCGACAAGATCCCCGGACCGGTTCCGCTTCCGCCCAGCGGTGGCCGCGGGTGGCATGCGTCCGCGTTGCCACCCTTGTCGCAGTCAGCGACGCCACCGGTTCCGGTGCACCATGGCCCTGTCCCGCCGACACCTGCTCGCGGCGCCCGCCGCCCTCGCCGCCACGGCCCTGCTGCCCAGCCCCCTGCTCGCCGCCGTGGCGGCGCAGACCCCCACCTTGCCCGACCTGTCCGACTGGGAGGCGGTACGCGCGCAGTTCGCGCTGGATCCGGCCTACCTGCACTTCGCCTCGTTCTTCATCGCCAGCCACCCGACGCCGGTACGTGAAGCGCTCGAGGGCTATCGCCGCGCGATGGATGCGAACCCGTTCCTGGTGGTCGAACGGGCGATGTTCGAGGACGACGCGCACAACCTGCCCTTGCAGGTCTGCACCGAGGCGGCGGACTACCTGGGCGGGCAGGCAGCGGAGGTCTGCCTGACGCGAAGCACGACCGAAGGTCTCGCACTGGTCTACCACGGCCTGCCACTGAAGGCCGGCGACGAGGTGCTGACGACGGTCCACGACCATTATTCGCACCATGAATCCATCCGCCTCGCGACCGCACGCGCGAACGCATCGATGCGGAAGATCGCGCTGTTCGCGTCCTCCGCCACGGCCAGCGTCGATGAGATCGTCGGCAACCTGAAGGCCGCGGTGCGTCCAGCCACGCGTGTGGTCGGCATCACCTGGGTGCACTCCAGCACCGGCATCCGCCTGCCGATCCGCGAGATCGCGGCGATGCTGCGCGGCCTGCCTTCACCGCCGCTGCTGGTGGTCGATGGTGTGCACGGGCTTGGATCGGCCGATGACACGGTCGCCACGATGGGCGCGGACTATTTCTGCGCCGGCACGCACAAGTGGATGTTCGCGCCGCGCGGCACCGGCCTGGTATGGGCGAACGCGGCGAATTGGGGGCGCCTGCAGCCGTTGGTGCCGAACTTCACCGAACTGGAAAGCTACAAGGCCTGGGCAGAAGAGCGCCCGCCCTCGGGTCCCGCCAACGCGGCACGGATGATGCCCGGCGGCTTCCATGCGTTCGAGCACCAGTGGGCGATGGCCGCGGCTTTCCGCATGCACCGGCAGATGCAGCGTCCGCGCGTGGCGGCGCGCATCACCGCCATGAACGACCAACTGAAGCAAGGCCTGGCCGGTCTGCCGAAGGTGAAGATGCACACGCCGCGCGCTGCCGCGTTGTCCGCGGGATTGGTGGCGTTCGAGATCGATGGCGTATCGCCCACCGACATCGTGAAGCAGTTGCTCGCGCGCCGCATCGTCGCCAGCACCAGTCCCTACGCGGTCAGCTACGCGCGGTTGGCGCCGAGCCTGGTGAACACGCCCGCCGAGGTCGACGAGGCCCTGCGCGCGGTACGCGCGATCGCGGGCTGAACCGGACGCGCCCGACGAACGGCCACCGGCGGGGGTGGCCCCTGCGCCAGGATTTGCGCGTTGGTTCCCTTTGCCGGTCGTCGCAAGGCGACGACCCGACGCCCCTTCCGCTCTTCCCGGATCGTCATGCCCCCGAACGACGCTTCCCCCCGCCCGCTGGACGACATGTTCGGCGAGGTCTACCAGGAACTGCGCCGGCTGGCGCACAAGCAACGGTTTCCCCGCGACAGCGCCACGTTGGACACCACGGCGCTGGTGCACGAGCTGTACCTGCAGATGAGCCACCAGCAGCCGCAGTTCATCCATACGCGGCAGTTCTACGCCTATGCGGCGCGCGCCATGCGCCACATGCTGGTCGACCGTGCGCGTGAGCGCGCGCGGATCAAGCATGGCGGCGACCTGCGTCGCACCGACTACCGCGACACCCTCGCCGGCCAGGTGACGATCGATCCGCAGCACGCCCTGGAGCTGGACCAGGCACTGCGTCGCCTCGCGCAGGACGATGCGCGCGCCGCCGAAGTGGTGGAACTGCACTACTTCGCCGGCTTGCCGCTGGAGCGCATCGCCGAGCTCTGCGAACTGAGCGTGCGCACCGTCTACCGCGACTGGCAGTACGCCCGGGCGTTCCTGGGAGCCCAGCTCGCCGCGTAAGCGCGCCCGCGTGTCAGGGTCGGGCCCCGAAAAACGCTTGATGGCAGACCCTTTCCCCTAACTACCCGCCATGCCTTCCTTGCGCCAATCGTTCGATGCGGTCGTGGACCTGCCCCCGGAGGCACGGCGCGGCTGGATCGACCGCCACTGCCCTGACCCGACCGACCGTCGCGACCTGGAAGCGCTGCTCGCCGCGCACGCGCGCACCGAGCCGCTACTGCTGGACACCCCGGTTGCCGCGGTGATCGATGCCATGAAGGCCGACGATACGCGCCCGCCGCACGCATGGATCGGCGAGCGCGTCGGCGCGTTCCGGCTTATCAGCCCGTTGGGCCAGGGCGGCATGGCCAGCGTGTTCCTCGCCGAACGCGAGGACGTGGATTTCCAGCAACGCGTCGCCGTCAAGCTATTGCGCCGCGGGCCTTACTCCGAACTGCAGCAGCAACTGTTCCGGCGTGAGCGACAGACGTTGGCCGCGCTCACGCATCCGGCCATCGCGCGATTGATCGACGGCGGCGTGACCGACGAAGGCATCCCCTATCTGGTCATGGACCACGTGGACGGCCTGCCGATCACGCGCCATGCGGAACTGCGCGGCCTCGACGAGACGGCGAGATTGCACTTGCTGTGCGACGTCTGCCGTGCGGTCGAGGCCGCGCATCGGCAACTGGTCGTCCATTGCGACCTCAAGCCCTCCAACATCTTGGTCACGACCGACGGTTCGCCGCGACTCCTGGATTTCGGCGTCGCGCGCCTGATCGATGCCACCGGCGACGGCGAGGGTGCGGCGGCCATCGGCCTGACGCCCGGCTACGCAGCACCGGAGCAGTACACCGGCGCCGCCGTCACCACCGCCACGGACGTGTACGCGCTGGGTGTGCTGATGCGGGAACTCATCAGCGGCGAGCGCCCCGGCGACACCGCGCGCCCGGACATCGCGTTGAAGGGCGACCTGGGCGCGATCCTGTCGAAGGCCACCGCCACCGATCCCGCCCTTCGCTACGCATCGGCCGGCGACCTGGCCGAGGATCTCGAGCATCACCTGCGCCATGAGCCTGTGCGTGCGCGGACGCCATCGCCGCTGCACCGCATGCGCCTGTTCGCCCGGCGCCATCGCGGTGGCGTCGCCGTCGCGGCGCTGCTGATGGCCGCTGTGCTCGCCAGCCTGTCGACGGCGCTCTGGCAAGCGCACACCGCCCGCGTGGCGGCGACCGAGGCGCAGGAGCAGGCCTGGCGCGCGCGCAACGAAGCGCAGCGCGCGAATGCCGTGCGGGACCTGCTGGTGCAGCTGTTCGAGAACGAAGTGCCACGCGGCCCGCGCGCCGCGCTACCGGATACCGCGACACTGCTCGAACGCGGCGCCGAGCGAGCGCGCACCGACCTGGTGGCCTCGCCGGCGTTGCAGGTGGAGATGCTGGTGGTCATCGCGCGGATCTACGATGAAATGTCGCGCTACGACGACGCGCGACCGCTGCTCGCGCGCGCCGTCGCCACCGCGCGAACCCTGCCTGCGCGCGACCATGCCGCGCTCGGCATGGCATTGAGCCAGCAGGGGCAGCTTGCCTCCAGCGAAAAGGATTACCCGGCCGCGCTGGCGCTCTTCAACGAAGCCCTCGCCATACAGCGCGGCGTGGATCCGCACGGGCTCGCCGCCGCCCTCACCTATCACCGCCGCGCGATCGTTCGCAGCGAGATGGATGAACACCAGGCCGCCATCGCGGACCATCTGGCCGCCATCACGATCCAGCAGGCGCGCTTGCCGCCGCGCGACCCCCGCCTGGTGCGCAGCTACGGTGCGCTGGGCACCGCGTACACCCGCGCGCACCAGCCGGGCCAGGCCGTGCGCTGGCAACGGCATGCGCTGGCGTTGACCCGCGCGGCGTACGGCACCGACCACCCCGAAACCTCGCGACGCCTCAGCAACTACGGCATCGCGTTGATGGCAGCCGGGCAAATGGCGGAAGCCGAGCCACCGCTCCTCGAAGCCGTCCGGATCGCGCGCCGCATCTACCGCGGCCCGAACGCGGACGTCGCGCCGCGCGTGCACAATCTTGGTGGCGTTTACCTGGCGCTCGGTCGCCTCGATCAAGCCGAACCGCTGTTGCGCGAAGCCATCGCCATCGAACACGCGATCGGTCGCGAACGCGCGCCCGGCATCGGTTTCTCGCTGGCGAAGCTGTCCCGCATCCAGGAGCTGCGCGGCGACCTCGCCGGTGCGCGCACCCTGGCCGACGAGGCGCGCGCCCAACTGGACAAGGCGCTGCCGCCAACGCACGAACAACGCCTCGATGCCGAACTCCGCGTCCTCCGCCTGCAACTGGTCGCCGGCCTCGATCGCGACCTGCGGGAACAGGCCATCGACCTGCAGCGACGCGCCGATGCGCGACACGAGCCCTATCTGTCGGCGAACGCCCTGTACGTGCGCGCCTTGGCGCACGCACGACAAGGCGAGGATGCGCGCGCCATCTCGATGATCCGGCAGGCGCTGCAGATCAGCGCGCGCCCGCGCGCGTTCCCGCACGACCTGATCGCGTGGTACGCCACGCTGGCGCACTTGTACGAGCGCGCCGGCGATCCTGCGTCTGCGGCACGCGCGCGTCGCGAAGGCCTCGCCTTCGCCGACCGCATGGAGATCCCGAAGACGCATCCTGCACGTCGCGCATTGGTAGCGCCCGCAACCGTCACGATGGCCAACGCCCCCTGAACCAGCACGTGCCGGCGCGTGTCAGTGGGCATCACAGGAAATCGCTTGTTTCTGTGGACCCACACGCAGAGACCGGACTTCCATGTTGCTTTCCCGCCACGCCGACCCGCTGACCGACGCCTCCCCCGCATCCGATACCACCGCACGCGATGGCGATACCGAACCCAAGCGCCCGACGCCTGTGCGCCCGTGGACGCGCGCGCTGCAGCGCCTCACCGGCCTGCTGACGCCACGCCACGCCGCCCGCAAGGGATTGCTGCAACTGGACGACGAAACCGCCCTTGCCGGTTGCCCCCGACAGGTCGAAGGCTGCCCGGAACACCGGGAAACGCTGTCGCTGCGCGGCAGGCGCGTGCAGATGGTGTCCTGGGGCGATCCGCGCCGGCAGCCGTACGTGTTGCTGCCTCCCCTGGACGCGACAGGCCGCGACGCCATGGCGGCCTGGGTCCGCGCCCTGACCGCGCAAGGGTTTGCGGTCGTCGCCTTCGCCCGCGAGGGCCGCACCGTGGCCACGCAGACCTCCACGTTGCTGGAAACCACCGGCGACATGCTCGAAGTCGGGCGCCGATGCGGTGAAGCCGCAGCGGTGATCGGGCATTCGCTCGGCGCAATGTCCGTCGTGCTCGCGCTGCACCAGGGACTGCGGGCCAAGCAGGCGATCCTGGTCTCCGCGCAGGCCGACCCGCGCGCCGCACTGCATCGCTTCGTCGATCGCGCCGGCATGGGGCCGCGGGTGGGCGCGCGCATGCTGGCGTTGCTCGAGTCGCGCATCGGCCAAGGGCTGGACGCACTGCAGGCACACCGGATCGCCCCGGCCATCGGCATCCCGGTGCTGGTCGTCCACGATCTGCTCGACGACGAAGTGCCGTGGGACGAAGGCGAACGCTTCGCGCGCCACCTCACTTCCGCACGCCTGCTGACCACGCTGGATCTCGGCCACCACGGCGTACTGAACGACCCCACCGTGCTGCGCGACTGCCTGCGCTTCCTGAAGGGCGAAGCGATCGGCGACAAGGTCGTGTCCTCGCCGAACCTCCCCTACGGCTTCACCTGACATGCGACCAGCGCGCCGGTGCGACGACAGGGCGCCCGCCTGCATCGTGCAGTTCCGCCATGCACGACGAAGTGCTGGCCACGATGCCGGCGATGCCATGGTGGGCCACTGCCTCCGGGGCGGCCGTGGGATGCACGTACCCCCGCGGCGCGGCGGATGCACGCTGGTCATCGCCCTGCGCGGTAGCGTGGACGTCGAAACGGTGGACGGCGTCTTCCGGCTTGCGGGCCGCCGGTTCCTGGCGCTGCCGGGCGACGCAGCACAGCGCCTTCTCGCCGGTCCCGGCGCGGATTGGGTGCTCGTGCATGCACCCGCCCACTGGACGCTGCTGCTGTCGGATCCTGCAGAGCGCCGCGGCCTCGCTGCGCCGCTGCTGCTGCCCGTCGCCCTGCCGATGGACCGCCCGATGCTGCAGCGACTCTCGACGCTGCTGCAGTGCGCGCCGCACCCGTGCGATCGCGAATCAGGACGCGAACTTGCCGGCCTGGTACTGGCAGCGCGGCGCGCGCAGGCACGCGCCGCGGACTGGGTGGAGCGCGCCTATGGTCGCAGCGAACGGCACCGGCGCGCGGTCGTAGCGCGACTGCTGACCGCACGTAATCGCATCCTCAACGCACCGTTCGATTCGCACGACCTGCGCGCGCTTGCCGATGCCGCCCGCTATTCGCCCTCGCACTTCCTGCGCTCGTTCCGCGACGTCTTCGGAATGACCCCTCACGACCTGCTGACCCAGACCCGCTTGCTGCGCGCCTGCGCGCTGATCCAGGACGGTCGGCTGGCCATCTGCGAGATCGCCGCCAGCGTGGGCTACGAGAGCCGGCATGCGTTCTCGCGTTCCTTCAAGCGCGCCACCGGCCTCACCGCGACGCGCTTCCGCTCGGCCGGCGGCGTGCGCTGAGCCTTCGAAACACGAAATCACGATAGAGGTCCCTGCCCATCACGATGACGGGCATCGCTGCGCGTACGCATGGCGGGACACTGGCCACACAAGCACGCATCGCAACCCGACTGCGCACCGGGCGTCTCTCTCCCCGGTGCGTTTTTTTTGGGATGCAAGAAAAAGGCCGCGTCCCTCGGACGCGGCCGGATCGAGTGCTGCGGACGGCGTCAGAACTTCTGCTGGTACTTCAGGTAAACGAACCGCCCGATGTCGTAGCCGCCATAGTACGAGTAGCCCGAGTTGGGTTGCGAATACATCGGCGGCCCATAGCGTTCGAACACGTTATTGGCGCCCAACGAGATCGTTGCGTCCCAAGGCGCCTGGTAGCGGACCTGCACGTCGTGGAATGTCGTCGAGGGACGCTCGTGCAGCCGGAGGATCCTGCCCCCGGTCCACGGGGCGCTGTAGGTGGGCAGGCTGCAGATGTCGTCGAGCGCGCAGCGCTCCTTGAGCCCGGAGTAGTACCGCATGCCCCACGACACGCCCCAGCTGCCGTGCTCCCAGCCGAGATTGAGATTCGAACGCACGCGGAAATTGGCACCCGTACCGATCGACAATCCGTTCAACTGCTGTGGCGGGTTGTCCTCGAGCGCGTCGGTCTTGAGTTCCAGCTTGCTGATGTACGTGCTCAGCCAGCTGGCGCTGAAGGTGCCCCAGGGCGTGGCCCGGCGATAGTTGACGTCGAAGTCGAAACCCTCGGTCTCGACGTGACCGACGTTGATCGGCGTGGTGACGAACGACAGGATCTGTCCGGTGGCCGCGTCGCGCTCGAAGCGCGAGCCCGTCGACGCATTGCAGCGCGCCTCGATCCCCCGTAGATAGCAGTCGTCCAGCACCTGGGTTTCGGTGTCGGCCACGATGGTGTTCTCGATGCGGATCGTCCACCAGTCCAGCGACAGGTTCAGCCCCGGCGCGAACGACGGGCTGAACACCACGCCCAGCGTCATCGATTCGGACGTCTCCGGCGTCAGGTCGGGATTCGATCCGGATACGAACGGGATCGGCGTCTGCGTACCGGGTCCGTTGGCGATGCCGTCGGCATCGTTGGCGGGCTGGCGGAAGTCAGCGGGCACGTCCTGCAGGCAGCGTGCATTGCCGCGCGCCGAACCGAACGAGGTGTCGCAGGGATCGGTGTAGAACGAGAACGTCTGCGAGGCACCGCCGTAGAGGTTGCTGACATCCGGTGCGCGGAAGCCCTCGGCCCAGGTGCTGCGGACGAGCAACGAATCCACCGGCTTCCACTTCAGGCCCAGCTTGCTGTTGGTGGTGTCGCCGAAGGTGTCGTAGTCCGAGTAGCGCGTCGCCGCACTGAGGGTCAGCTCGCGTGCGAACGGCATGTCGGCCAGCAAGGGCAGCTGCACTTCGGCATACACCTCGTCGAGACTGTAACCGCCCGACGTGGGTCCCGCCGCGAGATCGGTGGAACCACCGGATTGCGCCAGCGCATCGGGCGAGAACTCGCCGTATTCCTTGCGGTGCTCGATGCCCAGCGCAATGGCCAGGTCGCCGCCCGGCAGCGTTGCCAGGCTGCCGGTGATGTTGGCGAAGTAGTCCTGCGTCTTCGTCATCGAGATGGCCTGCCCCACCGGGAAGATGAATTGCCTGACGGCCGGGTCCGTCGCCGAGCCATCGCCTGGGCCGCCGTAGCCGAACGGAAGCAGGGGATTCCATGGTGTGCATTCCCCCTGGCTGGTGCCCAGCGGGATCGGATTGTCCGGCGTGCCGCACTGGACCACGCCCTGGCCGTTGAGGAACGACGGGCCGACCGCCATCCGCACGGCGGCCAGGTTGAGATTGCCGGTGCCGACCTGCACGCCCTTGTTCTGGTTGTACAGATAGCCCACATCCCAATCCCAACTGCGGCCGGCGAGGTCGAAGTAGCCCGATAGCGCGCCGCTGAAGCGGTAGGTGGTCAGCGAAAGCCGGTTCTCGCGCGGCACCTCCCAACCACGGCGGGTGAAGTGCACCGCGGTGGGATCCGCATCGCCACTCTGGTTGCCGACGGGGTTGTAATAGCTGTCGATCGACATGGGCGTGTCGAACGCCTGCGACGAGTACGGATAGCCCGCATTGCGCGAGAACGATTCGCGGTCGGTATAGAGCATGTCGCCGGTGAAGCCGATCCGGTCGCTGAGCTGATGATCCAGATTGACGAACACCGACTTCCGTTCGATCCCGGCCAACAGCGTGGATTGCTGGACGGGCAACGAGAAGTCGGTGCCGTCCAGCGCACGAAAGCTATCCAGGTCGCGTGGGTCCAAGCCGGGCGTCTCGCGCCGCAGAGTGAAGTTGCCGCGGCCCGGAACGATCAACCTGCCGTATTGGGTGGTACCGCTTTCGCCTCCAGGACGCGGTGCCCTGCCCTCACCCATCGGGTAGCGGCTCGCCGAGAACCAGCGGTCGATCGCCCACACCGGATCCTCTTCGGTGTATTCCGCGCCTACGGTGACCGAGCCGCGGTCCGTGCCGAAGCCGGCGACCAGGTCGAGCACCGTGCGCTGGCCATCGCCCTGCGAGTACTGCCCACCGTAGATGCTGGCCTGCATGCCGTCCACGTTGCGCCGGGTGATCAGGTTGACGACACCGGCGATCGCATCGGAGCCGTACAGCGTGGAGGCGCCGTCCTTCAGCACTTCGATGCGTTCGATCATCGCGGCCGGGATCTGCGAGATGTCCTGGAAGCCACCGGTGGTGATGCCCAGTCGCTTGCCGTTGACCAGTACCAGGGTGCGATTGGGGCCGAGGTTGCGCAGGTCGATGTAGGCGCCACCCACCGCCTCGCCCGCCGCGAGCGGCGTGGTGCGACTCACCGCCGGACTGCCGGCGCTGGTGATGTTCTGCAGGATGTCGGCGACGGAGTTGAAGCCTTGCTTCTGGATCTCCTCGCGCGAAATCACCAGCACCGGCGCGGCGGTCTCCACATCCACCTGGCGGATGCGCGAACCGGTGACCTGGATGCGGTCCAGCGTGGTGGGCGCCGCGCTCGAAGGCGTCGGCGCGTCCTGAGCGTGCGCCGCGGCCGCGGTGGCCGCGCACGCGACCAGGGCGACGCGGATCGCGTCGCGCAATGCATGTCGTTTCATCTCAATCCCTCTCCTCGATGGCTGTCGTTCGCGTGGTATTCGGTGAAAACATCGTTAAGCACCGAAGTTCGTACGCTACGGAGCGGGTCCGTCGGAAAGGTGTCCCGCGCAAGGCTTTGCAGGGACGCTTGTTGCGATATCGCGCGTCGGATATCGCGAAAAAAAAGGCCCCGCATCGCTGCGGGGCCCTTCTTGGAACGGTGACGCGGGAAGCGGGACTTAGAAGTCCATGCCGCCCATGCCGCCCATGCCACCGCCGGCCGGCATCGCCGGCTCGTCCTTCTTCGGAGCCTCGGCCACCATCGCTTCGGTGGTGATCATCAGGCCCGCGATCGAAGCGGCGTTCTGCAGCGCGGAGCGCGTGACCTTGGTCGGGTCCAGGATGCCGAACTCGATCATGTCGCCGAACTCGCCGTTGGCGGCGTTGTAGCCGAAGTTGCCCGAACCGTCCTTCACGCGGTTCACGATCACCGACGGCTCTTCACCGGCGTTGGTCACGATTTCGCGCAGCGGGGCTTCCATGGCGCGCAGGGCGATCTGGATGCCGTGGTTCTGGTCTTCGTTGGCGCCCTTCAGGGTGCCGATGGTCTGCAGCGCGCGGATCAGCGCCACGCCGCCGCCCGGGACCACGCCTTCTTCCACCGCCGCACGCGTGGCGTGCAGGGCGTCTTCGACGCGGGCCTTCTTTTCCTTCATCTCGATCTCGGTCGAAGCACCGACCTTGATCACGGCCACGCCGCCGGCCAGCTTGGCCACGCGTTCCTGCAGCTTCTCGCGGTCGTAGTCCGAAGAGGTCTCTTCGATCTGCGCCTTGATCTGCTTGATGCGCGACTGGATGCGCTCGGCATCGCCGGCGCCGTCGATGATGGTGGTGTTCTCCTTGGAGATCACGACCTTCTTCGCACGACCCAGGTCGTTGATGGTGGCCTTCTCGAGCTGCAGGCCGACTTCCTCGGAGATCACCGTGCCGTTGGTCAGCGTGGCGATGTCTTCCAGGATGGCCTTGCGGCGGTCACCGAAGCCCGGCGCCTTGACGGCGGCGACCTTGACGATGCCGCGGATGGTGTTGACCACCAGCGTGGCGAGGGCTTCGCCTTCCACTTCCTCGGCCACGATCAGCAGCGGCTTGCCGGCCTTGGCGACGCCTTCCAGCACCGGCAGCAGTTCGCGGACGTTGGAGACCTTCTTGTCGTGGATCAGGATGAAGGGGTCGTCGAATTCGACCTGCTGCGACTGCTGGTTGTTGATGAAGTACGGCGACAGGTAGCCGCGGTCGAACTGCATGCCCTCGACGACGTCGAGTTCGTTCTCCAGGCCCGAGCCTTCTTCAACGGTGATCACGCCTTCCTTGCCGACCTTCTTCATGGCCTCGGCGATGATGTCACCGATGTTGCTGTCGGAGTTGGCCGAGATCGTGCCGACCTGGGCGATCGCCTTGTCGTCGGCGGTCGGCTTGGAGAGCTTCTTCAGCTCTTCGACGGCGGCCTTCACGGCCTGGTCGATGCCGCGCTTCAGGTCCATCGGGTTCATGCCGGCGGCGACGGCCTTGGAGCCTTCGCGGATGAACGCCTGCGCCAGCACGGTGGCGGTGGTGGTGCCGTCACCGGCGTTGTCGGAGGTCTTGGACGCGACTTCCTTCACCATCTGCGCACCCATGTTCTCGAACTTGTCGGCCAGTTCGATTTCCTTGGCGACGGAGACGCCGTCCTTGGTGATCGTCGGGGCGCCGAAGCTCTTCTCGAGCACGACGTTGCGGCCCTTCGGGCCGAGGGTGGCCTTGACGGCATTGGCGAGGATGTTCACGCCGCGCACCATGCGCGTACGGGCGTCTTCACCGAAACGGATATCTTTGGCTGCCATGTGCAACTCCAGGAATATTGAGAGTGGTTCGTGCGGCGGGCGCGAGGCCCGCCATCAAGAGGATTGCGGTGACGTGGGCGGCGGCGCGTGGCCGCCGCGCGCGATCAGCCGAGGATCGCGAGGACGTCGTCTTCCTTGATGATCTTGTACTCGACGCCTTCGGACTTGTACGCCGAACCGGAGTACTGGCCGTAGATCACCTTGTCGCCGACCTTGACCTTCGGGGCGCGCACGCCGCCGGTGGCATCGATGAACTTGCCTTCGCCGACGGCGACGACTTCACCCTTGGTGGGCTTTTCCTTGGCGGCGTCGGGAATGATGATGCCGCCGAGCGAGGTTTCTTCGGCTTCGATCGGCTTGACCACCAGGCGGTCGTACAGCGGCTTGATATTGCTCATGTCAATCCTCTTAAGTGATTGATTGGACTGGGAAAGGGGCAGCGATGTTAGCACTCGCCTCAGGGGACTGCCAACGCCGCGGGTACAAAAACCCGGCCAAGCCGGGATGCAGGGGATATTGGGGGTGCCGCAGGGCTTTCAAGGGCGGGTGCGCATCTTTGTCGCAGGGGCCCGCCCGGGCGGGTCTGCAATAATCGGCGGCCCATGCCTGTCTTCCTGATCCTGTCGACCTGCCCGGACGCCGACACCGCCCAGCGGCTGGCGCGGACCCTGGTGGAGGAGCGCCTGGCGGCCTGCGTCAGCCTGCTGCCCGGCGTGGTCTCGACCTACCGATGGCAGGGCCAGGTGGAGCAGGCTGCCGAGGTCCAGCTGCTGGCCAAGACGCCGGCCGACCAGCGCGACGCCCTGATGGCCCGGCTGGCGGAACTCCACCCGTATGAACTGCCGGACATCCTGGCGGTCGAAACCGCCGCCGGCCTGCCCGCCTATCTGGACTGGGTGACCGCGGAAACCCGCACCGACGCCCGACCCGAGTGACCCGATGACGCCGATCCGCACCCTGCTCGCCCTCCTGCTGCTGTCCCTGGCCTCGCTGCTGGCGCCCGTCGCCTCGGCCGCGATCACCCAGGACGACCTGCTGCCGGTGGACGACGCCTTCGTGCTGACCGCCACCGCGCCCGCGCGCGACCGGATCGAGATCCGCTGGAAGATCACCGACGGCTACTACCTGTACCGCCACCGCACCGGGGTGGACGCTGATGCCGGCTTCGCCGCGCAGCCGCTGCAACTGCCCAAGGGCAAGGCGTACCGCGACGAATTCTTCGGCGATGTCGAGACCTACCGCGGCGAACTGGTCGCCACCCTGCCCGGCCGGCCCGCGCCCGGCACCGACAGCGTCAGCCTGAAGATCAAGTACCAGGGCTGTGCGGATGCCGGCATCTGCTATCCGCCGCAGACGCGCACGCTGAAGGTCGCGCTGCCGCCCGCCGAGGACGAGGCGTTCGTGCCGCTGGGCGCCGGCGCGAGCGGTGGCAGCCTGCTGGGCCCGAAGCCGCAGGCCGGCGTGGATGCCCTGCCGATGCCGGCCGAACAGGCCTTCGCCTTCGAGGCCATCGCCTTCGACGGCAACCAGCTGCTGCTGCGCTTCACGCCGGCGCGTGGTTACTACGTGTATCGCGATCGCACCTCGATGGCGCTGGAAGGCGCCCCGGGTGTCTCGCTGCAGGCCCCGCGCTGGCCGAAAGGCGTGGCGCACCACGACGAGCATTTCGGCGACGTCACCGTGTACTTCGACCAAGCCGAAGTGCCAGTGCCGCTGAAGCGCGATCGCGCCAACGCACTCAACGCGACGCTGCGGGTGACGTTCCAGGGCTGCCAGACCGACGGCATCTGCTATCCGCCGATGACACGTCGGGTGAAGCTCGCCATCCCCGCCGGCACGGTGACCCCCGCCGACGCGGTAGTGAGCGAAGCGCCGGCCGTCGTGGCACCCGTGGCCACGCCTGTCGACGCGCCGGCGGAGACGACGACCGAGGAAGCTCCTGTCGCAACCTCTGATGTCGAGCGGACGCGTCCGCCCAAGAACGTGGTTGCGAACACCAAGGGCTACGGCTCCATCTCGCTGCTGACCGCCTTCGCGTTCGCGCTGCTGGGCGGCCTGGTGCTCAATCTGATGCCGTGCGTGTTGCCGATCCTGTCGTTGAAGGCGCTATCGCTGGCCGAGAGCGGCCGCGGCGGCAACGACGCTCGCCACCGTGCGCTCTGGTACACGGCGGGCGTGCTGGTCAGCTTCATCGCGGTCGGCGCGATCGCGATCGCGCTGCGCTACGCGGGTCAGGCGCTGGGCTGGGGTTTCCAGCTGCAGCAGCCGTGGGTGGTCGGCGTGCTCGCCTACGTCATGTTCGCCGTGGGCCTGAGCTTGTCAGGCGTTTTCACTGTGGGTCATCGCCTTGCAGGCGCGGGTCACGGCCTCGCGACGCGCAGCGGCCCGGCCGGCGACTTCTTCACCGGCGTCCTCGCCGTCGTCGTGGCCAGTCCGTGCACCGCACCGTTCATGGGTGTTGCGCTGGCGTACGCGTTCACGGCGCCGGGCGTGCTGGGCTTGCTGGTGTTCGCGGTGCTCGGCCTGGGCCTGGCGCTGCCGTTCCTGCTGATCGGTTTCGTGCCGGCGCTCGCCAACCGGCTGCCGCGCCCCGGCGCGTGGATGGAAACGCTGAAGCAGGTGCTTGCCTTCCCGATGTACCTCACTGCGGCGTGGCTGCTGTGGGTGCTCGGCAACCAGCGCGGCGTCGATGCCATCGGTCTCGCGCTCGCAGGCCTGGTGGTACTGACGCTCGGCTTGTGGTGGTGGCAGCGCCTGCGGTTGCGCGTCGCGCCGCTGCAACGCGTGCTCGCCGGGCTGCTGGTCGTCGCATCGGTACTGCCCCTGGTCGTCGCGCATCGGATGCCGAAAGCCTCGACGCTCACCACGCGCGGCGATGACCATGTGACCTACTCGGCCGAAGCGCTGGGCAGCTTGCGTGCGGAAGGCCGCATCGTCTTCGTCGACATGACGGCCGATTGGTGCGTCACCTGCAAGGCCAACGAGAAGGCCGTGCTCAACACGTCCGCGTTCCGCGACCTGGTGACGGCCCACGACGCCGTGATGATGACCGGCGACTGGACGAACGTGGATCCGGCGATCACCGCCTTCCTAGAAGAACACGGCGCGGTCGGCGTACCGCTGTACGTGATGTATCCGCGCGGGGGTGGTGCGGGCGAAGTCCTGCCGACCGTGCTGACCCAGGACGGCATGCGCCAGGCCTTCGAGCGCGCTGCGCGATGAAGGCGACGACATCGCGCGTGCTGCTCGTGGCGGCGGCCGCGGGCGGGTTGGGACTGCTGGCCAGCCTGTGGTTCAACGGCAATCCCTTCTGGCGCACGCAGGTGGGCGAACGCGCGCTGCACGCGGCGACGAACGCCACGGCGCCCACGCCACCTGCCGGCGTCACGCCTGCGGGTATCGGCGACCCCATGCCGGCCATCGCGTTGCCGGGACTGGATGGCACCCTCGTCGACCTGCGCGCGCGTTACGCGGGCAAGCGATTGCTGATCAACGTCTGGGCGAGCTGGTGCGGGCCGTGCATCGAGGAGATGCCGGAGCTCGACCGCTTCGCCGCTTCGCAGGGCGCCGACGGCGTGCAGGTGATCGGACTCGCGCTGGACACGCCGGAAGGCGTGCGCGACTTCACTGCGAAAATCCCGGTGCGCTACCCGATCGTGCTCGATACGCCAGGCCCGGCCGACGCCAGCGTCTGGCTGGGCAACGCCAAGGGCGTGCTGCCCTACACCGTGCTGGTGGACGCCGATGGCCGCATCGCGCGCCAGAAGATCGGCCCGTTCACCCACGGCGAGATCAGCGGCTGGGTCGACTGAACCCGCAGGCACCGCACGCGCCTCATTCCTCTTCTTCTCGCGCCTGTCGGTCGCCCGGCCGCACGCGCCCCCCCTTCGCGCCGATGCGTGCCATGTGCGCGCGATCCTGACTGACTTTCGCACCGCCCTTCTTGCCGGCCTCGCGCGCGTCATCGCTGCCGAACTGATGCGCGCGGCCACGCTTCTGCGCCGCGCGACCGCCCTTGCTCGCGATCTCCTTGCGTTGCTCCGGCGTGAGCAGCGCGAAGCCCCACTTGCGCTTCTTCTCAGTCATCGCGCTCTTCCACGCAAGCGAACGCAACCGTGCGACACGTGCGATGCGATGCGACGAGCGCGTGAACGTCGTTCATGCACATGACTCGATGTGATCCAGTGCACGCATGCCCACATCACTGGCTTGTTGCTGAAGCGGACTCAGCAGAAATGGTCGCGACGGCGTCGCAGTCCTTATGATCGGGGCACACGAAAAAGAACATCCGCGTTTCTCTGCGAAGAACCACGTTGCGTCCGTCGATGACGGACCCGATCGCGCCCTGCGATCACCTTTCCCCCCGTGCAAGCGAGAAGGCTGTCCCCATGACCAAGGCTGTCCCGATGAAACTTCCCGACGATTTCCAGTGGGTGGAAGCAACGCCCGACGACGACTGGAGCGGTGCGCGCCTGGATCTCGATGGGCATCCCGTACTTGAAGTAGCCGCATGCCGCGGCGGTTGGCTGGTCGTCGTCCTGATGGACGATCCGCGGCAACCACAAGCCAACGTCGCCGTGCGATCGATCCCCGCGGGCATGCGCTGGTCGGCGCGATGGGCATTGGCGCGCACCGATCGCCTGCGTGTGCTGGCTTCGCGGCGCAACGCATTGCGTCCCGTCGGCGAGGCGCAACCGTCACCCGGCCTGACGCTGGTTCCCCGCGCGCAACCGTATGCGCGCGAGGAAGAAACGCTGGATGCGTGATCCGCATCGGCCCACGATCAATTGCCGCGGTCGAAGTTGTACTGCGCCGAGGCCGCGTTGCTGATGATGCCGGACAACGGCAGCAGCTGGGTCAGGAAGCGATTCCAGCGCGTCACGCCTGCCGGGCCGACCCAGACGACATCGCCCGGTCGCAGCGAGAAACGGTCCGCCAGCGTAAAGGCCACCGGTGACGTCGCATCGAGGTGGTACACCGTCGCCTGGTCGTGCGCGTTGTCCTCCATGCCGCGGATCACGTAGACCGCACCGCCCTTGGCCGTCACCGGATTCAGTCCGCCGGTACGGCCAAGGGCTTGAGTGAGGCTCATGTCGGTGGTCTTGAACGTCAGCGCCTGCGGGCGCAGCACTTCACCGATCACGTACACCTGCTTGCGATCGTTGAACGGCATGTACAGGCGATCGCCGGGCTTCAGATAGACATCGGCCGCGACCGTGCCGCGATTCAAGGCATCGAGGTCGAGTGGGTAGTCGCTGCCATCACGCGTCAGCACGAAGCCCGAAAGATCGGCCTGCTCCACATCGATGCGTGCACGCCCCACCGCCTGCGACAGCGTCAGCGGCACGGTGGTGAACTCCTGCGGCGTGGTGTCCTGGAACGCACCCTGCAGCGTGACCTTCGCGCCATGGCCGACCACGTTGACATCGACCTGCGGCGACTTCAGGTACTGGCTCAATCGGCTAGCGAGCGTACTGCGCACCTGCTCGATCGTCTGGTTGGTGACGTTGAGCTTGCCCGCATACGGGAAGAAGAAACTGCCGTCGGGCTGCACCAGCCGTCCGTTGGTGGCGGCCTGCTGCTGGCTACCTGCCGGCGTCGTGAGCTCGGGGTGGTCCCACACGGTGACGATCAACGTGTCGCCGGGCTGGATGCGGTATTCCTCGGGGCGGTACTGCGCCAGCGTCGGCGGCAATGCGACGGCCGCGCGCGGCGCAGCGACCAGCGACTGCGTGATCGGCACCATGCGCACGTCACTCTGCGCGTCGCCTTCGCCGCTGGGCACGCTGGCGCTGCGCATCATGCGTTGGCCGGGGCCGAGCGCGCAGGCGGACAGCGTCGCGATGATCGCCGTGGCGAGCAGGACTTGGACGGGACGTTGGATATTCACTACCGGGCACCTCACTGGTTCGAATGGCGGCGATGCATGCACGGCATGCCGTCGCGGTCGTTCTCCGGATCGTGGCAACGGGGGCGTGAAGAGAACGGCGGAAGCAGCACAACCGCGGATTAATGCGCGCGCGCGCCGATCCATGCGGCCGTCAGCGCCGCGAATTCCTTGAACGCGCGTCCACTGCGCCACAGCGCACGTCGCGATGGCAACCAACGTTCACGCAACCCGACCGCAGGCCGCCCTTCCGGCACCGGGACCGGGGTAACGTCCGCACCGGCCTGTGTGAAGAGCAGCTTCGCGCGCGGCATGTGCAGCGCGGAGGTCACCAGCAGCAGGTGGCGTCCGCCATGTTCGGAGGCGAGCGCCGTGCTGAAGCGCGCGTTGTCGCGCGTGTCGTGGCTGCGCTCTTCCAGCATGAGGGCTTCTTCGGGAACGCCGAGGCGCTGGATCGCATCGGCCATGCGTCGTGCTTCGGTGGTGTTGCCGACGCCGCCGCCACTCAGGATCACTTTCGACGCCTTGCCCGCATGCCAGGCGCGCGCACCGGCGGCAAGGCGGCTGCTGCGCAGGCGCGTGGGGTCCACGTCCTCGCGGTCCAACCACGCATAGTTGCTGCCTCCCCCCAACACGACGATGGCATCGGCAGAGGGCAAGGCTGACGCTTCGCGTATGGCGTAACGATGTTCGAGTACGCCGCGCAGGGTTTCGGACGCGAACGGGATCGACCACAGCACCGACCACGCCAGCGCCGCGCCGGCGACACTGCCGGCGATCCAGCGCCTTCGCACCACCCACGCCAGCACTGCGATACCCAGCAGACAGAGCGAGAGCGCCGGCGGGTAGCTCAACGACACCACGAGTTCGGCCAGGGTGTTCATCACGATCTCAGATGACGATGCCGCGGCTGACATAGAAGAACAGCACCCCGCATGCCACCGCCAGGCCGGCACCGAGCAGCAACGGCTGGCGCAACGGCGCCACCCGGCTGTAGCAACACGCGGCCGCCAGGATCAGGGAGACCGCCAGCCAGCCCGGCAGCAGATAGCGATTGGAGAAGTAGCCCCAGCCGATCACGAAGAACGGCACCACCATGACCAGGTAGACGGAGGCACCATCCTGCAGCGGCTTGCGCGCCGCCGGCTGCACCCAGGGCGACACGGCCAGCACGACGAGGTACCAGAAGATCGTGAACACCGCGAAATCGATGCGCACGCCGGCGCGGTAGTTGTCGTTCGCGGTGTACTCCATGACCGTCGTGTACAGCGTCGGCGACACCGCGCCCACCACTTTCATCGACAGGCCGCTGACGTAGGCGACGAACGCCAGCGCGGCCAGTGCCCGCAGCAGGTTCGGCTTCAGCAACAGGGCGGGCGCGCACACCAGGTACAGCAGCGAGGAAACGTGAAGGCTGGCGGCAAGCGCGCCCAGCAGCGCGAAGCCCCACCAGCGCCGCTGCTGGAAACACAGCAGCGCCGCGAACACCAGCGGCGCCGCCAGCCCCTGGCGGATGGCGTTGATCGAGGCGTTGACGAACATCGGCGAGATGAACAACAACAGCAGCGACGCGCACAACAGCGTGGGGTACGCCTGCGTGGGCGGGAATGCACGATGGTGGATCCGCACGGCGATGGCCACGCCCACCAGCAACAGTGCGAACAGGACCGCCTGGTACCCCGGCACGCCCAGGCCCAGCAGGCGCAATCCGTAGCTCAGGTAGGCGAAGCCTGGTTCCAGGCGGGTTTCCGGCACGCCCTGGTCCAGGCTTTCGAAGAAGCCCGCATACGTCTCCGTGTCGGAACCGATGTCCAGTGCGCGGCTGCCCACCAGCCAGCATCCGAAGGCGGCCACGGCAAGCAGCCAGACCACGCCCAACCACCGTTCGGCGCTGGCTTGGGGGCTCGTGGCCGAGCGCAGGTAGGGCAGCGCGTTGCCGGACGCCTTCATGCGGTCACCGTGTCGCCGGCCGCATCAGCAGCAGCATGCGCCGACGACCGCGCCGCACCAGCCCCACGCTGCGTGCGAACCAGTGCTCGCCGCGCGTGACAAGTCCGGAAGCCAACAATTCGCGTCGCACCTCCTTGCCCGCCCGATGCATCGCATCCAGATCGCCGCTGAGGCCGGCCGCGCCGAACGTGGGTTTGTGCCAGTAGGCGAGCACCTGGTTGAGCTTGACGCAGCGGTAGCCCGAAAAGCCGATCTGCGCCCACAACAGGAAATCCTCCACGCGGCGGAAACGCTCGTTGAAGCGGAACGGCAGGTCGCGGCGCAGGATCACCGAAGCGGTGGGAAACGGATTATTGAGCAACAGGCGGCGGCGCCCGATCACGCTCGTCCGCACTGCGCCGCGCACCGGTACGGGCGCCGCGCCGCGCGGCGCCACCTTCATGCGGTGCGCGATCAGGGCGATGCGCGGATCGCGCTCGAGTTCGGCCATCTGCCACGCCACCTTGTCCGGCGCCCAGGTGTCGTCCGCATCGAGGAAGGCGATGTACGGCTGTACCGCCTGTTGCCAAGCGAGGTTGCGTGCACGCGATGGACCCCCATTGGGCGAGGACGCGATCACCTTGACCCAACCCGCGGGATACGCGTCGGCGACACGATGCAGCGCATCGAGTGTGTCGTCGCCGCTGGCGTCGTCCACCAGCAGCACTTCCGCCGGACGTCGGCTCTGCGCCGCTATCGACGCAACCGCATCGCCGATGGTGTCGCCGCACCGATAGCACGGCACGACCACGCTCACGGGCGCCGGTGCGCCGGGAATCGAGGGGGACGGAATAGCGTCGTTCATGCCTTGGCCCATGGTGCACATTGAAAGATGTCGGGCGCCCGCCGCGCGTAATCGGCGCGTGAAACACGCGGTTGCCGTTCGCCTGCGAGCAAGGCAGGCAACGCGTCGCTGAACGGATTTCCTGCTTGGTCGGCCGTCACCCGCAACGAAGCATCCAGGCCGATGTCATCGGCGAAGTCGCGGCACTTCGGGTGGTAGTCGATGATCATGAAGGGAACATCCTGCAGATAGGCCACGATCGCGCCATGCAAGCGCGCGCTCACCACCACGTCGCACGCAGCCAGCGCGGCGACGGTGTGCAAGGGGTCCTGGCTCGCATACGGACGATGCTCCGCGGCCACGCCTTCCGTGCGCAGGCGATCCACCAGCGCCTGAGCGAGCTCCCGGTCGCCGTGGCGGGGATGCTCGTTGAGGCTGAACACATCCACGTGGACCTCGCGCGTACGGCGCAGGTCCGCCAGCGCGGCGATCAGGTGTTCTTCCCAGCGTCGCCGTGATGGCGCGGCGTACTCGCCATCCTCGCGGTAACGGCACGGCGCCACGCCGATGCGGACGGACGCGCCCTGCGCTTTCGCCGGACCCGCAGTGCGCGGCCCGAGTACCGGCAGTAACGCTGCCAGATCGCAACCTGCGTGGGTGATCGCCTCCAGTCCCATCGCCTGGGCCAGCCGTCGCGAACGCTCGTCGCGCACGGACAGGTAGCGGAATCGCTGCAGGAAGGCAGCGACTGCGTCTTCGTCGCGCGTATCCGCGAACGGCCCGATCGATACGCCGACGGCCGCGAGCTGGACGCCGCGCTCCACCGCCGACAGCATCATCGGCTTGCGGAACGATTCGCGCGCCGTGATAACCGAGCCGCCGCCCATCACCAGCACATCGCAATCGTGGATGCCGCGGGCAAAGCTCATCCATCGACTGGCCTTGCCGATCAGTCCCGTGCTGCCGTACCAGCGGGTCGGATAGCGGCGCGGCACGGTGCTGCGCGCGGGCGCGGCAGCCAACGGCGGTCCGACCACGCTGGGCGATGCACGCCAATACGCCTGCGCGGCGCGCGTGCAGAGCACGCCGAACAGGTCGTCGCCGAAGTTGCGCATGCCGTAGTAACCAGTGAACGCCGTCCGCAATGCCGTCATGGCGCACCCCGCAATGCAGCGGCGCGGCGCGCACCGTGGTACATCGCCAGCAGCAACAAGCCCTCTGCCGCCAACGTGGCGATCGCGGCACCCATCGCCCCCTGCGCGGGGATCAGCAGCAGGTTGAGCAGCGCCGCAGCGGTGGCGGCCGCGAGCATCGCGCCCACGCGATACGCCATCTGGCCTTCGGTCAACAATACCGCGCCGACGGCGGTCGACAGGAAGCGTATCGGCACGCACACCGCCAGCACCATCAATAGCGGCTGCAAGGCGGCGTAGCGCTGACCAAACACCCGGACCGCCTCGCCCGACAGCGCCGCCAGCACGATGCCGACCAGCAGGCCGCTCGCGAGCATGCCGATGCAGCCCAACCGATACACCTGCCGGAAGCGCGTGCGGTCGTGCACCGCCCATCGGTGCAGGCGCGCGAGCAGGAACTTCTGATAAATCGTGGTTGGAAAGAGGTAGATCGCCGTCATCACCGCCAGCGCGATGCCGAACACGCCGGCTTCGGCATCGCCGCGCAAGTATTTCAGTAGCACCGTGCCGATCTGGAAGAACACCGGATACAGCACCGCTGCAACGCCGTACGGCCACGCCTGCCGGAACAGCATGCGCGCATCCGGCCGCGCCATGTCGCGGGTGAGCGCAGTGTCGCGAGGGCCGTGGCCCTTCAGGGTCCAGTCGCCGCGCCGCATCGCCTGCCACTGCGGCAGTGCCAGCATCACGGCCATGACCGCCAGCGCGGCGTGCCCCCAGGCCACCGCATGGATCGACATCGATAGCCCGGCCACCGCGAGCAACGCGATCGCGAGTCTTCCTGTTGGCATCAGCAACTGCCAGCCCGCCAATGCTGCGTGACGTTCTTCCAGACGCAGCTTGCTGCCGATCTGCTCCACCGCCAGCAAACCGAGGATGAAGGGAGCGAGCACCAGCAACATGGAGCGCGTCTCGGCATCAACGGGTGGCCCGAGCAAGGCCCATGCGACGACGCCACCGATGGCCACCACGCTGGTGAGGGCGAGGAAGCGCGAAGAAGCCGCCTGCCACCGTTCGGCCGCCCAGCCTTCCGCGCCATGCGCCTTCAGCCGGAATTGGGACAGGCCGAATCCGGCAAGCGGCGCCACCAGGCTGACGGTCGCCAACGAGGACGCGAACAAGCCGTACTGCGACGGGCCGAAGTGGCGCGCCAGCACCACCTGGGTGAGGAATACCATCGCCGCGCCCGCCGCCGTCGCGAGCGACAACACGGACAATGCGGCGATGGCCGGGCGCCACGGCATGGGCAAAGCCTGGCTCATGCGGCCGCCGCAAGCGGCCGCGGCAGCAGCTCGTCGTAAACCTCGCAGGTGCGGCGGATCACCACGCGCTCGTCGAAGTCGGCCAGGGCCTTCTGCCGCGCGCGTGCGCCCAACTGGTGCAACAGCACGCGATCGTCGTCGAGCCGCGCCAGCACTTGCGCCAGTGAATCCGCGCTGCGCGGCACGACATGCAAGCCGTCATGCCCGTCGCGCGTGACCACTTCCCGGCAACCCGGAAGATCGGTGGTGACCAGCGCGATGTTGCATGCGCCCGCTTCGATCAGGCTCTTGGGCACGCCCTCGCGGTAATAGCTCGGCAGCGCCATGACATCGACGTCGCGCAACAGTGTCGGCATGTCGTCCACATGGCCCAGCCACGTCACCAGGCCCCGCGCTTGCCAACCTTCGACTTCCTCGCGCGTAACGGAACTGGGATTGCCTTCGTCGGGCATGCCGGCGAGCAGGAAGCGGACATCGCGCCCCTCGGCCCGGAGCTTCTCTGAGGCCTCGGCATACTCACGCACCCCTTTCTCCTTCAACAAGCGCGCGGCCAGCAGCACGCGCAGCGCGCCCTCGTCGCGCGGCTTCCGCCCATCGGCATTGAAGCGTGCGATATCCACGCCGGAGCTGCGGATCAAGCGGATGTGATGGGGTGGCGCCAGGCGCAGCGAATGGAAGGCCTCTGCGTCATCGGGATTCTGCAGGATCACGCGGGAGCGATCGCTGCCCAGTGCAGCGCGCATCAGTGCGGACACCAGGGGGCGCAACACGCGCGCCTTCACGCGGTCACTGGCGAACACGTAGCCCAGGCCGGTCACCGCATTCACGTACGCCGGCACGCTGGCCGCGCGTGCGGCCAGCGCACCGTACACCGCGCACTTCAGGGTGAAGCTGTGCAGCAGGTCCGGACGCTCCTCGCGCAACAGCGCCACCAGGTTCGCCAACGTGCCGGCTTCGCGCAGGGGATTCAGGCTGGCGCGCTGCATGCGCAGCGGCACCCAACGCACGCCATGCTCGGCGAAACGCGGACCGAACTCGCCCGGCGGCGACACCATCACCACGTCCACGCCGCGCGCCTGCAATGCGCGCGCCGTCGACAGGCGGAAGTTGTAGAGATACCAGTCGGTGTTGGCGAACAGGATGAACTTCAAGGCGGACTCCGCGCGAATCGATTCCCGGATTCTAGGAAACGACCTTGCGGAATCCATTGACGCACTCACCACAAGACGCAGGCACGCATGAACACGCAGAACGGAAGAAGCGGCCTGGCGGCCGCCTCTTGACGGGCTCTTCACCCGGCCGGGATCACTTCGCGAACTGGTTCGTCGTCACCCGGATCTCGGTAGCGGTGGATACCTTCGCCACATGCGCGCCATTGCCCTTGTTGCCGTCCACGATGCCGGTCATGGCGACCAACGGATTCAGGACCGTGTTCACACCGTGCAGCCGCGTGTTGTTGTTGCGGAAGACGTTGCCGCTCACCTGGTAGTTGTAGGTGCTCGCGCCCAGCATCAGGCCCACCAGGTAGTTGTGCCGGATCGTGTTCTGGGCGATGTAGCCGCCTTCCGGGCCGATGGTCAGCAACCCATGGCCGCCGTTGTATTCCATCGTGCAGCGCTTGACGGTCACGCCCTTTACGCGCTTGTAGAGCAGCACGCCGTTGCCGGCATTGCCGCGCATGACGCAGTTCTCGATGTGCACGGTCGAGGTGATGCGCTCGTCGTTGGAATCCGGCTCGACGTCGATGCCGCATTGGGGTGCGATGCCGCGGGTATCGCTGAACTCGCTGTCGTACACCTTGACGTTGGTGGCGCAGCCGATCGTGAGGCCCTGGCGGCGATTGCCGGTGCTGACGATGTTGGCGATCACGACGTCGTCGCAGGGGATGGTCGGCGCGTTGGTCACCATCGCACCGCCGATGGAAACGCCGTCGCCCCAGCACTTCGACACGTGGATGTCGCGTACCGTCACCCGCGAGGAGCCGCGGATCATGATGCCGTGCCCCCATTCGCCGGTGGTGCCCAGATGATTGTCGCGGTCGCCGATGATGCGGCCACCCGAGATTTCCACGTTGCTGATCTTGTAGGCCATCAGTACGTAGGCACGCTCCTGGTCGTTGCGCTTGGCGCGCAGGATGGCGCCATCCGCCAGTTGCAGGTGCATGTTGCTACGCAGGCGCACGTTGCGGGTGGGGTCGATCACATAGTCGCCGGCGGGAACGTAGACCGTGCCGCCGGCAGAGGGGAGCGCATCGACGGCGGCCTGGAACGAGGCCGTGTCGTCGCGCGCACCGTCGCCCGCGGCACCCCAGTCGCGCACGCTTAGCGTCGTCGCGCCGCGCGTGCGCACCGGCGGGTCGTACACGGCGGCCGCCGACATCGAGACCGCCGGCAGGTTGCCGGCCATGACCGCGCCGAATGCCTGCGGGATGCCGCACGCAACGCCGATCGCCGGAAGGGCGAGAAGCATCGAGTTCTGCAGGAAATCGCGCCGAGGCATCCCAGCCTCGCGCACGTCGTGCACGAGAACATTCTTCTTCACAAACGTAACCCCTTGCGGGCAAGCACCCGTCGGAAAATTTGCCATGTGATCGCCGCGTGAAATCGCGACGGTGGCGACTATAGCCACGCGAACGCAACCACCGGTTAACGCACCTGCGTATCTGTGAACGCATTCAAAGACTTCGCGCATGCATGCGTCGTTCGCGCGAACACCGTCACGCATCTGCACGCGCACGATCGTGGTTGAGTCCGCTTGTCCAGCGCGGATGAGCCTGCTTGCTCGAGCCGGTTGAGTCCGCTTGTTTCGCCGGATGCGTCCGCTTGATGGTCCGCTTCGCCCGTCGTGCACGGGATCACTCGAACCGGTTGCTCCGGTCGACGCGCACGTCCTTCGCGGTCCTTGCCACGTCGACGTGCATCCAGCCTTTCATCGCCTGCGGCTTCTTCTTCCGCAGCCCGGCAGCGTTGCCGGAGAAGCGGTTGCCCGCCACGGCGATGCCGCGCGCGCCGCCCTGCACGACGATGCCCCGCAACCCATTGTCGACGATGTCGTTGTCCTCGAGCACGCACTGCTCGCCACCGCGTATGAGCACGCCGTCGCCCCGGTTGCCGCGGATGATGCAGCGACGCACCGCGATGCGGTGCGCGCGCTCGTACACCTGCAGGCCCGCGCCATGGTTGCCGCGCAGCGTGCAGGCCTCGATCGCGATGTCGTCGGCGCTACCGCCCGGATCGGGTTCGATATCGATGCCGCAGCCCGGCAACGTACCGCGCGTGGCGAGGAAATGGGAACGCAGCACGCGCACGTTCCGCGACCGGCCGATGGTCAGGCCTTGCCGGCGGTTGTCCGTACAGACGACGTTCTCGATGCGGATCTCGCGGCTGGGCACCATCCGCGCGCCGCTGATGCCGCCCACCGAGATGCCATCGCCCCAGCACTTCGTGATGTGCAGGTCGCGCAGCGACACCTGTTCCGCACCCCGCACCATGATGCCATGCCCCCACTCGCCCTCGCTCGAGAGGTGGTGGTCGCGGTCGCCGACGATGCGTCCGCCATCGACCTGCACGTCGTGAACGCCTTCGATCAACAGCACGTACGCCCGCGGCGCGGCGTTCGCGCGTGCGACCAGCCGCGTCCCGGGCGACATCGAGAGTCGTGTACGCGAACGCAGGCGCAGGCTGCGCTCGGGGTCGATGACGTAGTTGCCGGGACCCAGCGTCAGGGTCCCACCCGCCGGCAACGCATCGATGGCATCCTGCAGGGCACGCGTGTCGTCGGTGGCTCCGTCGCCCCGCGCGCCGAACGCGCGCCCGTCGAACCCCAGCGCACGGGGCGCCGGCAGAGCCGACGCGAGCACCAGGCCCGCGCCAGCGCCCAGCAGGTGTCGTCGCGAGAACCGCATCAGGCCGCCATCGAAGCGCCGCGTGCGTCCGTCGCCGCTGCGCTAGCATCGGCCGCGTGGGCCGCCAGCCAAGGCAGCACCACGGCCAGCAGGTAGAACTTCGATGCGTGGTACTTGTTGTCCAGGCGATCGCGGTTGCGCTCCAGCCATGCGGTGGCGCCGGGCAGCATCTCGCGGACCTGCGCGGCGAACGCGTGGACCTGTTCGAATCGCTGCGCCGCCAGCCCGCACACGTCGAAGCGGAAACTGCCCTTGCGCTGCACGTAAGGCAGCTCGCCGAAATGCGCGGCGATGTGCCGGCGGATCAGCACCTTGTTCAGACCCGTCTCGGGATCCACCTTCTGGCGCCGCGGCACTTCGTGATGGATCCATTCGCGCAGCGCGCGATCGCAGAACGGATACGCGGCACCCAGACCGGCCGCATGCGCGGTATAGAGACCCTTGGCGAACGCGCCCGCCGAGCCCGCGATGGACATCGACATGTCGCGCCACTCCCACGCACTGGTCGCTGAGGCGATCTCCGCCTTGAACAGCGACAGACGTTCGCGCGAGCGGCGTGCCACGTCGATGCCGAACAGCGCGTCGACTTCGGCATCGCTGAAGCGCGAGCCCGGGAAGACGCGCTCGATCGGGGTCATCTGCAGCGTGCCGAGCGCGAAGCACAGCGGGAAGCTGCCGGAGATGCCCGGCAGGCCGGTGGCGTCGAAAGGCAGGCGCAGCCCGCGTGCGAGGCGCACCGTCAGCTGCTGCTGCAGATCGACGGGGGTGCCGAAGTAGCTGTCGGCGCCCAGTCCGTCGATGATGCCGTCGCCACCGCGCGCCGCCACCTCGGTCGCCAGGTCGGCGTACGACAGCAAGGCGAAGTCCGCCGTCAGCAGCGGCATCCGGTCCGCCAACGCCAGGTAGCGGTCATACGCGCGACCGGGATCGCAGACCAACGCTTCATGGCGCAGCCCGAGCCGGCTTGCCACCTGCCGCGCGGATTCCAGTTCGTTCTCCTCGCGTCCCCCGAGGTACGTGATGCAGGTGGTGTCCGGTCGGGCATCGGCGAGCGCGATGGCCAGCGTCGTGGAATCCTTGCCGCCGCTCTGCAGCTGCCAGGGCGAGCGCATGTCGGCGGTGGTGCGGGTGACCGCATCGCACAGCATGCGGTGGTAGACCGCGATCCAATCCTGCGGCCGGTCCGCCACTTCGGGCACTTCGCCTGCGTTGCGGAACTTGAAGTGGAAATCCGGCTCGCCGCGCATGTCCTGGTGCGCGGAGAACCCGAACGTCACCAGCTTGACGCCTTCGTAGATGGAGTGCGGCGGGTACACGAAGGCGTTGCGCAGCAGGTCGGCCACCGAAACGGGATCGATCCGGTGATACTCCGGGTGTCGGTCCAGCACGGTGAAATCCGGCGTGCCGTAGTAAGGCGACATGGTGATCTGCATCGGCGACGCCTCCTTATCGGCCCGCGCCGGCGCGCGGCGCCGGCAGGTATTCGTAGTACGTATAGGCGTATTCGCCCGCGCCGCGCTTCTCCACGCCGTTGAAGATGGCGCCCTTCACTTCGACGCCGTTCTGCTCGAGGCGCTGCTTGGCCAGGGCGATCTCGCGCTGCTGGTTGAGGCCCCACCGCACCACCATCAGGCAGGTGCCTGCGTGGTGGCCGATGACGGCGGCGTCGGTCACCGCCAGCACGGGCGGCGTATCGATCAGCACGATGTCGTACTCGCCCGAGACGCGTTTCAGCAGGTCGCTGAAGCTCTCGTGCATCAGCAGCTCGGACGGGTTGGACGGAATCGCACCGCGCGAAATGAAGGACAAGTTCTCGGCGCCGGCCACGCGACGGACGGCGTCGTCCAGCGGAATGCGGCCCGCGATGACGTCCGACAGGCCGTTCTCGCAGCGCACGCCGACCGCGTCGTGCAGCGTACCGCGGCGCATGTCGGCGTCGATCAGCAACACGCGCTGGCCGGTCTGCGCGATGGTCACCGCGAGATTGGCGCAGATGAAGGTCTTGCCCACGCCCGGGCTGGGCGCGGAGATCATCAGCAGATTGTTGCGCATGCGCATCCGGGCGAAGTGCAGGCTGGTGCGCAGCGAGCGGAGCGCTTCCATCGCCAGGTCGGCCGGCGCATTTAGCGCGAGCAGGCGCGACTTACCGTCGCGGCGGCGATGGCTCATGCGGTACGTCAACGCCTGGCCCTTCTTGCTCAGCGGGATCGACGCATACACCGGCAGGCCCAACAGTTCGATATCGACCGGGTCTTCCACGCCACGGCGGAACATCTGCTGCAGCAGGACGATCACCACCATTACCATCAGGCCCAGCAACGCGCCGGCCGCCAGCACCGGCAGCGGCTTCGGCCAGGCCGGGCTGTTGAGGTTCACCGCGGCCGGATCGATCACCCGCGCGTTGCCTACGGCGCTGGCCTTGGCGATCTCGAGTTGCTGCGCCTGGTCCAGCAGGTTGGCGTAGGTCTGGTTGGTGACCTCGACGTCGCGATTCAGACGGAACAGCACCTGCTGTGTGTCCGGCAGGTCGTGGATACGGCCCTGCAGGCCGTTGCGCTCGCCCTGGAACCGGTTGATCTGGTCCTGCAGCGCGCGATAGGTCGGGTGCGCCGCGGTGTAGCGGTTCTCGACTTCCGTCATCTTGATGCGCAGCTGCTGGATGCTGGAATCCAGTGCGATGGTCTGGTCGAGCAGCGCGCGGTTCTGGGTGGTCACGTCCAGCGTCTGGGTGCGGGTCTGGAACGCGGTGAGCGCGGCCTGCGCCTTGGCGAGCTCCTCGCGCACTTTCGGCAGCTGTTCGGTGACGAACTTCAGGCGGCTGGCCGCTTCGGCGGAGGTGCGCGCGACGTTCTGGCGCACGTAGGCGCCGGTGACTTCGTCCAGTACGCGACGCGCGCGCTCCGGGTCCGCATGCGCGTACACCAGGCTGATCACACCTGAATTGCGACCCATCTCGGTCGCCGTGATGTTCTCCTTCAGCGCCGCCATCACCGCCGACGGATCGTAGCGGGTCACCTGGAAACGCATGCCGGGGTTGGCAGTTAGCTTGCGGACCTGCATCGCCACGCCACCCGCATTCACCGGCGTGCCCGCGCGCCCGCGCGCAAGCACCTGGCCCTGCGCAGACAGCACATAGCTTCCCTGGGTGCCCGCCGTCAGCTCCATCGGTACGCCCTTCAGATGGTCGGGGACTTCGAGCCGGGCGATGTCTAGGACTTCGCCTCCCCAGCCGTACTTCGACAAACCGAACCACGGGTTCGCCAGTTCGCCGGGGTTGGCCTGCTGATAACGGCGCGCGATGAAGTCGCCGATCACGGGCAAGTGCTGCGGCTTCACGTCGACATCGAGATCCATCCGGGTGATGGCCTCGCCGATCACCCGGCGCGACGTCAGCAACTGCACCTCGGTGGTGCCGGGCGTCGGGATGGCCGGCGGCGCCTGCATCGCCGCGTTCTGGCTGAGGCCGGGCGGAATGGCCGGTCGGCTCTCCACCTGGACCACGGCATTGGCTTCGTATTTCGGCGTGACCACCGCCAGGTAGGCGATGCTCGCCAGCACGAACGCGACCGTGCCGAACAGGATGAGCTTCTTCTTCGCACCCAGCGTGGACACCAGGGCGGGGATGTCGACGTCGTCGTTGCGCACCGAGGCCGCCGCCAGGGTCGGTCGATCGGTGCTTCGTCGCGTGATCAGCTGGGTCGCCATGATTCACCTCGCTTGCATGTCGTGTCGGTGGCGCGCCCTGCGGAGCACGCGGGGAGGGACGGGAGCGTCGTCATGACGCGGCCCGTGCATCGAGCGGTTCGTGCAGCGCACGCGGCGCTGCGCGTGGTATCGGTGGCGCGCGCAAGCCCACCAGCGCCTCCAGCACCGGCGCGCAGCCATCCACGCGGGGAATATCGAGGTCGGGCGCGGCGCACAACGACAGGTAGACCGCGTCGTCGCCCAGCAGCGTCAGCAGGCGGCCGGCGATCGCCACCGGCGTGGTGCCGATCGCGACGGCACCGGCATCCGCTCCCGAGATTTCTTCCTGCGCCACGAGTACCGGCTTGCCGAGCAGGCGGCGAGGCGGGGGGGCGCCCCTGCCGACCAGCACCAGATGCGCACGCTCGAGCAGATAAGCCCATGCCAGGAAATCATCGACCTCCAGCGGGTGCACGTTGGCGAAGGTATGCAGCGGATCGCCGCCCTCGCCCGGCGCGATGCCCACGCCGCCCACCCAGACGATGTCCACGTCGGGACGACGGCGCGCCACCATCGCCAGCGCATCGGAGAAGGCGCCCTGTCCCGGCGTGTCGCCACGCGCGCTCACGGCAAGCAACAGCGGCGCATTGCTGCGCAGGAAGGCGAAGCCTTCGGCCAGGGAGCGCGCCAGATCGGCGTCGCGGCGGATCTGGCGCAGCGCGGTGCGCAACGCATCGTCGGCCACGTCGGATTGCACGAGAATGCTTTCGCTGGGCACGCCTTCGCCGCTCAGGCGGCGGCCAGCCAGTTCGCTGGGCGCGACATGCAACGCGGCCAGCGACTGCACGATGCGACGACTCGCATCGCTCGGCCAATGTTGCGCACCGGAGGCGGGCGCGTCGGCATCCACGCAGACCAGCGGCACGTCGCACGCATGCGCCGCCAGGCTCATGGCGAAGGTCACCGGTGCATCGCCGGGCACCACGATCACATCGGGATTCGTTTCGCCGATCAGCTGTCGCATCTCGGCCTGGGCATCGCCATACGCGGCCGGCCCGTCGCTGTCGCCGGATACGCTGGCCTGCGCCTCGAGCCCGAAAATCTGCAGAAGATGGGCGGCGTCGCCGCTTTCGCCTTCGGTCACGCAGACGGTGGCATGGAAGCGCACGTCGTCGGTCAGACGGCGCGCGATGGGCGCCACCCCTGCACCTTCACAGGAGGCGTTCACCAGGCAGAGCGCGTGCAGCGGCGCGTCTGGATCACGCGCGCTCCCTGCCCGCGCCACAGCGCTGTCGGCCACGGCCTCGAGCGGACGCTGGCCCAGCGGACGGAGGGAGACGGGCGCGTGGTTCAGCTCGCCGTCGTCCGGGAATTCCAGCGGCGTTCGGCGCGCACCCGCGCGGCGCGAAGGCCCGGACGTCAAACGCTCGATCGCGTCGAGCAGGCGCGGGAAGCCGACCACGTACGCCACGGTCGTGGCGACGAAGACGAGGAAGCTCAGCGGCTGCGGCACGTTGCGCAATGCATAGCCGAGCAACGCAAGCGCGGCGCCCATCGACACGATGGTCCACAACGCGACCGGCGCCGACAGGCCGCGATCCACCAGCAGGTGATGCAGGTGCTGGCGGTCGGCGGCGAACGGAGAGCGTCCGCGACGCATGCGGCGGTACATCACGGCCGCGGTGTCCAGCAGCGGGAGCGCCACGCACCACAGCACCTCGACCGGCACCAGCCGGCCGACGCGCGGATGACTGAGGTAGATCAGGCTCCAGCCGACGAGGAAGCCGATGACCGTACTACCGGCATCGCCCATGAAGATCTTGCGCCCGTCCGGCCAGCCCAGGTTGACGAACACATACGGGATCAGCGACGCGAACAGGATCTGCAGCATCATCGTCGCGCCGACATCGGGCGCGCCGTCGTGCGCGAACAGGAGGATGGCGGCGATCGACACCATCGCCGTGGAAGCGGCAAGGCCGTCGATGCCGTCCATCATGTTGAACGCGTTCATCAATCCGATCACGGCGATGATCGTCACCGGGATGCCGAGCAGGCCGAGCCGCAGGTCGAACACCGGGATGAGGCCGCCGACGTGATCGAGGTAGTAACCCGTGCTGAGGATGACCAGGCCGACGATGGCAGCCTCCACCAGCAGGCGCGTGCGCACGCTCAAGTGGCTGATGTCGTCCGCGACGCCGATCGCGACGATCAGCGCACTGCCCATCATCAGGCTCATGACGAAGCGGTCGACATAGCCCAGGTAGCCCAGACCGACGAGCGTGCCGACGAAGAAGCAGATGCCGCCGATCACCGGCACGCGGCCTACGTGCTGCTTGCGCCCGCTCGGACGGTCCACCAGACCGACACGACGGGCCCACGGTCGCATCGAGAATATGGCGAACAACGTTGCGGCCAGAGCGATCGCGCTGGCCGCGACGATCCGTGCATTCTCCATCTGTCACCCAGGGTTGCTGTGGACGAAAAGCCCCACGGAACCCTGGTCCATCCGGGATCCTGCGCGTCAAACGGGGGGCGCGGTTGATGCCGTCCCGAGGCTACGGACAGGAATTTGATGAGCGCATGAAATGGGATTGCGCGCGTAACGGTCCAGTCAGGAAGCTGGATGGCGGTACAGCAACGCGATCACGCCGACAGACGGGCATCGTGCGCGCACCATTGCGACACGCAATGCTCGATCAACATGAATGTCTTTTCGATGTCGTCCTGCGTGCCCGCGATGGGATCGTCGATCTCCTGCGATCGGTTCCAACGGCCAAGCAGGTGCATGCGTGCGCGCGCCTCAGGCACGAGTGCGCGCAAGGCGCGGAGGTGCCGTCGCTGCATGGCGAGCACGAGATCGTCCGGGCCCAGTGCGGCTGGATCGAACATGCGCGCGGCGCACGTCAGCGCAGGCACACCGTGCTTCTCCAGGACCGCGGCAACCCGTGGGTCCAGCGGCCGGCCGGGCTGGGCGGCCAGACCCGAGGAGACCACGGAGCAGCGGCCCGCCGGCACCTTCGCGTGGAACAGGGCCGCCGCCATCGGGCTGCGGCACAGGTTCCCCATGCAGACGATGTGTAAGGTGAACAGCGGTGCGGGCCAGGGTCCGGGGACCGCAAGCCTAGGCCAGCGCCCCGTAGCCGTGTGCGAACGCGACGTGAGTCTCGGGCCACCATTCATATGGTTCGTGTGGCACGCGTGACCGGCGCCCATATTCAAACAATCGCTTAAAACGAGCGAAACTTCGGCGAACTGGACAGCATCCCCGGCATCGCGCAGACTGCCGCCCTTCCGCTGGAGGCACGAATGGCGACACTGTTGGTCCTGCATGGCCCCAACCTCAACCTGCTCGGTACCCGCGAGCCGGAGGTCTATGGTCAGGCAACACTGGCAGATATCGACATCGCGCTGGTCGCGCAGGCGCAGGCCGCGGGGCACCGGCTGGAGACCTTCCAGTCCAATGCCGAACATGCCCTGGTGGACCGCATCCAGGCCGCCCGCACCGACGGCACCGCCTTCATCCTGATCAATCCGGCCGCGTTCACCCATACCTCGGTCGCCATCCGCGACGCCCTGGCGGGCGTGGCCCTGCCCTTCATCGAAGTCCACCTGTCCAACCCGCACGGCCGCGAACCCTTCCGCCACACCAGCTACTTCAGCGACAAGGCGGTCGGCGTGGTCTGCGGCTTCGGGGCCGACAGCTACCGCTACGCGCTGGACGCCGCCCTGCAGCGGCTGCCTGCCTGACTTTCCTTTTTGTTCCCTGCGGGGAACAGCGTTCAACCACGAGGCTCCCATGGATCTCCGCAAAATCAAGAAACTGATCGACCTGCTGGAAGAGTCGAACCTGGCCGAAATCGAGATCAAGGAAGGCGAAGAATCCGTGCGCCTGGCGCGTGCGCCGAAGGGCGGTTACGCCCTGCAGGCCGCTGCGCCGATGATGGCCGCCCCCGTGGAAGCGCGCCCTGCCGCGCCCATGCCGATGAGCTCGCCCACCGAAGCCTCGACCGGCGGCACCGCCAAGCCCGGCAATGCCCTGCCCGACGGCCACGTGGTGCGCGCGCCGATGGTCGGCACGTTCTACGCCTCGCCGTCGCCGGACAAGCCCGCATTCGTCGCGGTCGGCCAGACCGTGAAGGCCGGCGAGACGCTGGCGATCATCGAGGCCATGAAGATGTTCAACCCCATCGAGGCCGACGTGTCGGGCACGGTGCTGTCGATCCTGGCCGAGAGCGGGCAGCCGATCGAGTTCGACCAGCCGCTGTTCGTGATCGGCTGAGGTCCGCGCCATGCTGGACAAAGTCGTCATCGCCAACCGGGGTGAGATCGCGCTGCGCATCCTGCGCGCCTGCCACACCCTGGGCATCCGCACGGTCGCGGTGCATTCCACCGTCGACCGCAACCTCAAGCACGTGGCCATGGCGGACGAATCCGTCTGCATCGGCCCGGCCGCCTCGAAGGACAGCTACCTCAACATCCCGGCGATCATCGCCGCGGCGGAAGTCACCGACGCGCAGGCCATCCATCCGGGCTACGGCTTCCTGTCGGAGAACGCCGACTTCGCCGAGCGCGTGGAGCAATCCGGCTTCATCTTCATCGGCCCGAAGGCCGACACCATCCGCATGATGGGCGACAAGGTCGAAGCGATCCGCGCCATGCAGGCCGCCGGCGTGCCGTGCGTGCCCGGCAGCGGCGGCCCGCTGGGCGAGGACATCGTCGCCAACACCAAGATCGCGCGCGAGATCGGCTACCCGGTGATCATCAAGGCCGCGGGCGGCGGCGGCGGTCGCGGCATGCGCGTGGTGCATGTCGAGGGCGCGTTGAAGGCCGCCATCGAGACCACCAAGTCGGAAGCCAAGGCGGCGTTCGGCAACGGTGAGGTCTACATGGAGAAATTCCTGGAGAATCCGCGCCACGTGGAGATCCAGGTGCTCGCCGACGGCCAGGGCAACGCCATCCACCTGGGCGAGCGCGACTGCTCGATGCAGCGCCGCCACCAGAAGGTGGTCGAGGAAGCGCCTGCGCCGGGCATCACCGAGGAACTGCGCAACGAGATCGGCAAGGTCTGCGTGGAAGCGTGCATCCGCATCGGTTACCGCGGCGCGGGCACGTTCGAATTCCTGTTCGAGGACGGCCGCTTCTATTTCATCGAGATGAACACCCGCATCCAGGTGGAGCATCCGGTGACCGAGCGCATCACCGGCATCGACCTGGTCTGCGAACAACTGCGCATCGCCGCCGGGCAGAAGCTGACCATCAAACAGTCCGACATCGTGCTGCGCGGTCATGCCATCGAATGCCGCATCAACGCGGAAGACCCGGACACGTTCATGCCGCACCCGGGACTGATCCAGCACTTCCATCCGCCGGGCGGCCCGGGCGTGCGCGTGGATACGCACATCTACGAAGGCTATCGGGTCCCGCCGAACTACGATTCGATGATCGCCAAGCTGATCGTGCACGGCCCGGACCGCGACACCGCGATCGCGCGCATGCGCGTCGCGCTCAGCGAGATGGTCATCGACGGCATCAAGACCAACATCCCGCTGCAGCAACGCATCATGCGCGACCAGGGCTTCCAGGCCGGCGGACAGAACATCCACTATCTGGAAAAGCGCCTGGCCGAACGCAAGAACAAGGCGATCTCGCTCGTCTGATCCATCCAGGCCCCGCGTCCACCGCGGGGCCGCCTATGGCGAAAGCTGGGTAGGGCGCGTGTCCGGCGGGGCACCGCTCCGGCGTTGGAGGAAAAGGATCCCCCGACGAGAACGCACGATGCGTCCCCTGCCACGCCCCTTGTTCCTGGCCCTGGCCACTGTCATCGCGGCCGCGCCTGCCGCCAGCGCCCCTACCTCCGGCCCGCCCACGCAGGTCTGGATCGACGTCGCCACCCACCAGATGGCCGGCATGCCCGACCTGGGCCCGCTTGGCGGCATGGCTTCGCGCATGATGGGCGGCGGCGGGCAGCAGGCGCACTACGGACAGACGCGGATGCCGATGATGACGGGGCAATACCTCGACATCGCGTTGTACAACCGCCCCCATCCGGGCAAGGAAGCCGAACAACGCATTCCCGCCGGACTCCGCCTGGGCAAGGCCTTGCCGCTGGTGCCGCCCGTGCGCACCGCCGCGCCCTCCGATCACAGCGGCGAGTACAAGCCACCGGAAGGCCAGCAGCGCCTGCTGATCTACTGGGGGTGCGGCACCGCCGTGCGCAAGGGCCAGCCGAAGATCATCAGCATCAGCGCGAGCGGCGGCAAGGTGGAAGTCAGTGGCTCGATGCAGGGCCGCTACGCCCCGGATCGCGACATCGAATCCGATCCCGCCTACGCGCTGTGGCCGAATCCGAAATCCGGCAAGCGCGTGCCCGATGGCGCATCTCTGCAGGGTGCGCACCAGATCACCGGCCAGGGCGTGCCGGAATCGTTGAAGTTCGAACTCAAGCAGGTCGCGGACTTCATGCCGAAGATCGACCTGCAGAGCACCGGCTCGCTCGCCGACGGACAGACGTGGCGCTGGGCGCCGGTCGATCGCGCGCAGGCCTACTTCCTGCATGCCATCGGCACCCAAGGCAAGGACGTGGTGCTGTGGAGCAGTGCCGAAGTCCCCGATGCGGGGCAAGGCATCTTCGATTACCTGACCGGCTCGCTGATCGATCGTTGGACGAAAGAGAAAGTGCTGCTGCCGCCCTCCACCACGCAGTGCGCCGTACCGAAGGGCATTTTCGCTGCACCGGGCGAAGGCGGTCGCGACGGTGGCGGCGGCCTCCTGAGCATCATCGCGTATGGGCCGGAGAGCCACATCGCATGGCCGCCCAAGCCGACCGATCCGAAGCAGGCATGGAATCCGGAATGGGATGTGCGCGTGCGTACCAAATCCACCGGTAGCGCGATGCTCGGCATGGACATGGCGCAGATGCAGGACGAAGAAGCGCAACCGCAGGAAGAGAAAAAGCCACTGCGCAGCCTGTTGAAAGGCCTCATAGGCGGCTGACGCGCGCGTCGGCAATGCGGGCAACGAAAAGGGCCGGGAGTTTTCCTCCCGGCCCTTCGCATGTGCGCAGCGGAGGCGACGCGTGTTATTCGGGCATCTGCTGCGTGCCCGGCATCAGCTCGGCACCCAGCGGCGAGGCCGGGTCGGTAATGCGCACCGTCTCGGCCGAGCCATCGGCCCACACGACCTTGATCGTGCTGCCTGGCGCGAGCGTGGAGAACGGCGTGCCACTGCGCGCGCGGTACAGCGCAGCGACCTGGGCCGCGCCGAGGCGGCGCGCTTCATCGGGCGCATGGACCGTCATGTGGCCTACGCGCGACAGATCGCGGTATTCCGGGTTGCGCGTCTCGATGACGATCGTGGCCGCCGCCGCCGCGTACGCCACCACCACCAGACCCCAGACCAGGACATTCACCCCGGGCCGCGTGCGCTTGTATTTCATCCTTCGACTCCCGTGTGGGACAGCAAGGTGCCCACCATTTCTTCCACGTTGTCCTCACCCTGGCGCGGGACGCCGGCGTCCCGCGCAAAGGTGCTGAAATCCTGCGTTTCGTCCTGCGAGCAGATCCCGCCGTTGACGCAGTAGCTGGTCATCATCGAGCCGTCCGGGCTGCAGTCCATGCCGAGCCTGCACGAGGCGATGCGCCACGCGATCTCGCTCAGTTCGCTGCCGGACACCTCACCGAGGGTCTCGGTGCGACCGCTTCCCACGCTGCCCATCGCCGGCGCGATGGCCGCGAAAGCGAACGGGTCGCCGGAATCCAGCACGCGTCGCACCAGTTCACGCCGATAGTCGTCGTCGGCGTCTAGCGGCCGATCCATCGCCAACAGCGCCGCTTCCGCCGCCAGGCTGCCGGCACGCGCTGCCTGCGTCCGCTGGTTGACGATCACCGGCAGCGAGAATCCGTCCTGCGGGACGAAGCGCGCGCACCGTTGCTGCACGCGCTGGCGTGCCGACAGCATCGCCGCGCCGCCCGACAATCCGAGCTTCGCGATGACGCGCGTGTCCTGCGCATAGCCGGCCGGGTCCGCCGCGAAACCCGCGCAATAGTCCTGCACCAGACTGAGCAGCCACATCGCATCGGCATCGCCCGCGGCGGCCCACATCATCAGCTCGCGCGAGTACGCGAACAGATCGACGCTCTCTTCGAAGCCCCTTCGCAGCGGAGACAGGGCCGGCGCCGGCCGCAGGGCCATCGGCACCAGCCGCGACGCTGAAGGCGTCGTCATTACGCCTACCGGCGCGGCTGCGCCCTCCCCGCTGTCGCCACCGATGGCAACACCGATCCAGCCCGCCTGGCGCAGCGGCATCCACGCCAGCGCGCCCAGCAGGCCCACCAGCAGGATCGGCAATAGCAGCTTCCGGGGCACCCGGTCATTATCCCGGCCGATTCACGGGCTTTCAACGAACGGAGGTCACGCCAGGCGGTCCGGAACCACCTTCCGTCGCGGGCGCCCTCCCCGGACCGCGTGAGACACTAGGCGACCTCCCCCTGCCGTTACCTGCCCCATGCCCTACCTGGAACTCTCCCTGCGCTGCACCGAAGCCGAGCAGCCGCGCTACGAGAACGCCCTGGAAGACGTCGGCGCACTGTCGGTCACGCTCTTGGATGCGGATGCCGACACCGGCAACGAGCGCGCGATCCTCGAGCCGGGGGTGGGCGAAACGCCGCTGTGGAAGTCGCTCGTGCTGACCGCCCTGTTCGATGCCGATACCGATGCGCTGACCCTGCTTGCGGCGCTGGAGGCCTTCGACCCAGGCCTGGACTGGACGCAGGCGGGCTTCCGCACGGTGGCCGACGAGGACTGGGAGCGCGCCTGGCTGGACCAGTTCAAGCCGATGCAGTTCGGCACGCGCACCTTCATCGTGCCGTGGAACCATGCCGTACCCGACGAAGCGCAAACGGACCAGGCCGCCATCGTGCGGCTGGATCCCGGCCTCGCCTTCGGTTCGGGTACACACCCCACCACCGCGCTGTGCCTGCGCTGGCTGGATGGGCTGGCCGGCAGCGGCGAACTGCAGGGCCGCCAGGTGCTGGACTTCGGTTGCGGCTCCGGCATCCTCGCGCTCGCCGCGCTCAAACTCGGCGCTTCCGGCGCGGTGGGCGTGGACAACGACCCGCAGGCCTTGTTGGCCAGCGCGGACAACGCGCAGCGCAACGGCATCGAAGAACGCCTCCAGGTGTACTTGCCCGAAGACGAGCCCGTGGCCAGGTATCCGATCGTCGTGGCCAACATCCTGGCCTCTGCGCTGGATGCGCTGGCCGAGACGCTAGCCGAGCGTGTGGCGCCCGGTGGTCGCATTGCGCTGTCGGGCATCCTGAAAGGGCAGGAGGACGATCTGCTGGTCCGCTATGCCGCCTGGTTCGACGCGCTCCAGGCGACCCAGGACGGCGACTGGATGCGTATCGACGGCGTGCGCCGCTGAGGCCACTGCGGTCACAACACGCGCGTGGGCCCGCATGGTTGAATAGCAGCCATGTTCATCGCCTGTCCCCACTGCCAGTTTCTGGTCGCCCGCGATCCGCAGACGCAGGCACTGCCCGTCGCCTGCACGCGCTGCGGCAAACCGCTGCAGGCGGATGACGCTGTCGGCGCGACGACATCGCCCAGCCTGGCGACGTTCCTGCATGCTGCGCCGCCGACGAACGAGCAGGCCACCACCGACGCAACGAAGATGGAGTCTGCGGCACCGGTCGAAACGCGCGAAGACCACGCCAACGACACCGCAGTGCACGAGGTGGACCGCGATACGCGCCCACCGGAACCTGCGTCCGAGGCGGTCGAGCCCGTTGAGGCGATTGAGGCGCTCGCACCCGTCGAACCGGACGGCGTGATCGAACCCGTTGAAGCGACGACAGCGGATACCGCGGACGCATCCTCCGGCGAACACACGGACACCGCGCTGCCCGTGTTGGCGGATGCCCCACCGCATGGCGAAGCACCCACCGAAGCGCCACAGGCGGCGGCTGTCGTCGTCGACGCAAGACCGAAGGCCCGTGGGCCGACGGGGCCGCGCTTCCTGCAGCGCGGGCGCACCACGCCGGTGCATGCGAAACAAGCACGGATCCAGTGGTTCGCAGTGATCTCACTATCGCTATTGCTCTGCGCGCAAGTGTTGCTGGCCGATCGCGCGCGTCTTGCCACGCAGGCGGCTTGGCGGCCCATCGTGGTTGCGCTGTGCGGCATGTTCCGTTGCGATGTACCCACCTGGCGCGAACCCGCGGCCTTCACCATGCTGAGCCGCGACGTGCGGCCCATCATCGGTAGTCCCGGCACGCTGCAGGCCCAGGCTACGTTCCGCAACGAAGCGCGCTGGGCGCAGGCGTGGCCCGTCATCCTGCTGACGCTGAAGGATGCCGACGGTCGCACCTTGGGCGCGCGTGCGTTGCAGCCGGCCGACTATCTGCCCCAAGGCGAGTCATCGTCCTCGATCGGCCCGGGACAGAGCGCGCAGATGGCCGTGAGCGTGAAGGAACCGAGTGCCAACGTCGTCGCGTTTTCCTTCGACTTCCGTTAATCGCCCCGATTCATCAAAAAAGCGGATGCACGCGCCCCGATCAGGCGCTAGACTCGTCCCCCCGCCGAAAACCGACAAGCACAAGGCGGGCCTCAGCAATCCGTGGCACCAGGGGATCCGATTGAACGCTGCCTCCACCCGACAGGACCATACGCGCGGTGCGCAACGACCGCCGTTGCGCGAGCACGTGGCGCAATCCGTGCGCCGCTATCTGCGCGACCTGGACGGCAGCGATGCGGACGATGTCTACGAAATCGTTCTGCGTGAGATGGAAATTCCCCTGTTCGTCGAAGTGCTGAACCATTGCGAAGGCAACCAGAGTCGCGCTGCGGCCATGCTGGGCATCCACCGCGCCACGCTGCGCAAGAAGCTCAAGGACTACGGACTGGCCTGAGCGGCCACCGGGCGGCTTGCTGCGGCGCGTTATAATTCGCGCCCCGCTCCGTATCGCCCTCCCCATGACCCTCGATCTCCAGCCCGTGCGACGGGCGCTGCTGTCCGTTTCCGACAAGTCCGGCCTGCTCGACCTGGCCCACGCGCTGGCGCGCCATGGCGTGGAGCTGCTGTCCACCGGCGGCACCGCGAAGACATTGCGTGACGCGGGCCTGGCCGTTCGCGACGTCGCCGACGTCACGGGGTTCCCGGAAATGATGGACGGCCGCGTCAAGACGCTGCACCCGAAGGTGCACGGTGGACTGCTCGGCCGCGCGGGCCTGGACGATGCCGTCATGGCGGAGCACGGCATCGGCGCGATCGACCTGCTCGTGCTCAACCTGTATCCGTTCGAAGCCGTCACCGCGAAAGCCGGCTGCACGCTGGCCGACGCGGTCGAGAACATCGACATCGGCGGTCCCGCGATGCTGCGTTCGGCTGCGAAGAACTTCGCGCGCGTCGCCGTGGCCACCGATCCGTCGCAGTACGCCGGCCTGGTCGCCGAGCTGGACGCGAACGGTGGCGCGCTGCCGGCGGCGACCCGCTTCGCATTGTCGGTGGCCGCATTCAATCGTGTCGCCCAGTACGACGCCGCGATCAGCACCTACCTGTCCTCCGTCACCGACACCGCGAGCGAGGTGCCTGCGCGCGCCGCGTTCGCCGCGCAGGCCAACGGCAACTTCGTCAAGGTGATGGACCTGCGCTACGGCGAGAATCCGCACCAGCAGGCGGCGTTCTACCGCGACCTGTGTCCGGCCCCGGGCTCGCTGGCGACGTTCACCCAGTTGCAGGGCAAGGAACTGAGCTACAACAACATCGCCGACAGCGATGCGGCGTGGGAATGCGTGCGCCAGTTCGACGCAGCGGCCTGCGTCATCGTCAAGCATGCCAACCCCTGTGGCGTGGCGGTCGGCGTGGCCTGCGGCGATGCCTACGAGTTGGCCTACGCCACTGACCCGACCAGCGCGTTCGGCGGCATCATCGCGTTCAATCGCACGCTGGACGCTGCGACGGCGAAAGTCATCCTGGACCGCCAGTTCGTCGAGGTGCTGATCGCACCGGACTACGAGCAAGGTGCGCTCGATTACGCGGCCAAGAAGGCCAACGTGCGCGTGCTGCGCATCCCGCTCGCTCCCGCCTCGAATGGCTTCATCGACACCAAGCGCGTCGGCTCCGGCATGCTGATGCAGACCGCCGACGACCGCGTGGTGACGCGCGACGAATTGAAGGTGGTGACGAAACTCGCGCCGACCGACGCGCAGTTCAGCGACCTGCTGTTTGCGTGGAAGGTGGCCAAGTTCGTGAAGTCCAACGCCATCGTCTACGCGAAGGACCACCGCACCATCGGTGTCGGCGCCGGCCAGATGAGCCGCGTCTATTCGGCGCGCATCGCCGGCATCAAGGCGGCGGACGCGAACCTGGTCGTCGAGGGCTCGGTGATGGCCAGCGATGCGTTCTTCCCGTTCCGCGACGGCATTGATGCCGCCGCGGCCGCCGGCATCAAGGCGGTCATCCAGCCGGGCGGCTCCATGCGCGACAGCGAAGTGATCGCGGCCGCCGACGAGCACGGCATCGCGATGGTGTTCACCGGCGTGCGGCACTTCCGGCACTGATCCCATGCACCTCCGTGGCTGGACGCAGGTCGTACGCGTCGCACCGGTCATCGGTGCGCTGGCGCTCGCGGGTTGCCAGGGGATGCAGGGCAAGCTGGAAACCGCACGCGCCGAGACGGCATCGACGCTGCCTTCCCCCTATCTCGACGGCCTGGTGACCGAATCGGTCGCCGTGGATGGCGAACGCCTGGTGTTCCTCGTGCGCTCGCCGGATGGCGATGCCGAGAAGACGCGCGCCCATCCCAAATTCAGGGCGCTGCGCGAAAGCGAACAACAGGCGATGACCGAGTTGTGCGCTCTGCCCGCGATACAGCCCCTGATTGGCACCGATGCGGTGCTGGTGCGCAAGTTCGTCGACCGCGACGGTGCACTTTTCTTCGAATTGACCCTCCCCGCACGCGAGTGCGCCGCCCCACCGGCCTGATCCGCCGGTCCTGCCCTGAGGAAGTCCCCTTGAAAGTCCTGGTCATCGGTTCCGGCGGTCGCGAGCATGCGCTGGCATGGAAACTGGCGCAGTCGCCGCGCGTGGACGAAGTGATCGTCGCGCCGGGCAATGCCGGCACCGCGACGGAAGCCGGCTGCCGCAACGTGCCGGTCAAGGTCACCGATATCGAAGGCTTGCTGGCGCTGGCGCAGGACGAAGGCGTTGGCCTGACGGTCGTCGGTCCAGAGGTGCCGCTGGTGGCCGGCGTGGTGGATCGTTTCCGCCTGGCGGGTCAGCGCATCTTCGGCCCTACCGCGGCCGCGGCGCAGCTGGAGGGCAGCAAGGCGTTCGCGAAGGATTTCCTCGCGCGCCACGGCATCCCGACCGCGTTCTACGCGGTGCATACCGATGTCGACGCAGCGCTGGCATATCTGCGCCAGAAGGGTGCACCCATCGTGGTCAAGGCCGACGGCCTGGCCGCCGGCAAGGGCGTGATCGTGGCGATGACGCTGGACGAAGCCGAGGCCGCGGTGCGCGACATGCTGTCGGGCAATGCGTTCGGCGATGCCGGCGCGCGCGTGGTGATCGAAGAGTTCCTCGAAGGCGAAGAAGCGAGCTTCATCTCGATGGTCGACGGCACCACCGCGCTGCCGATGGCGACCAGTCAGGACCACAAGCGCGTCGGCGACGGCGACACCGGCCCCAACACCGGCGGCATGGGCGCGTATTCGCCCGCGCCGGTGGTCACGCCCGAGGTGCACGCACGCGTCATGCGCGAGGTCGTGAATCCCACCGTGCAGGGCATGATCGCCGACGGCGTGCCGTTCACCGGCTTCCTCTACGCCGGCCTGATGATCGATGACAGCGGCGCACCGAAGGTGATCGAGTTCAACGTGCGCTTCGGCGACCCGGAGACGCAGCCGGTGATGCTGCGCCTGCAATCCGACCTCGTGGACCTGGTGGAAGCGGCCATCGACGGCCGCTTGGACGCCGTCGAGGCGAAGTGGGATCCGCGCCCGTCGCTGGGCGTGGTGATGGCGGCATCGCCGTATCCGGAAACGCCCATCGCCGGTGACGTGATCGCCGGGCTGGACGAGGTGCCGGATACCGCCAAGGTGTTCCATGCCGGCACCGCGCTGGATGCGGAAGGCCGCGTGGTAAGTGCGGGCGGCCGCGTGCTGTGCGTGGCCGCGCTCGGCGCGTCCGTGTCCGATGCGCAGCGCCAAGCCTACGATGGTGTCGAGAAAGTGCGCTGGACGAACGAGTTCCACCGCACCGACATCGGCTGGCGCGCGATTGCGCGCGAGCGCGACGCCGGCTGAGTCAGGCCGCCTGCACGAAGCGCGCCGCGTGTTCGCGCGGCGCGCTGCGCAGGTACTGCGGCGCCACCGCGACATCGGCGCCCAACGCCGCGGCCGCGTGCCACGGCCAGCGCGGGTCGTACAGGATGCCGCGCGCGAGCGCGACGGCATCCGCCTGGCCCTGTCGCAGGATGTCGTCCGCCTGCTGCGGCTCGGTGATCAGGCCCACGGCGATGACCGGCATCGCCACTTCCTGTTTGATCGCGTCTGCGAACGGCACCTGGTAACCCGGCACCGCGGCGATCCGTTGCGCCGGATGCAGCCCGCCGCTGGACACGTCGATGAAATGGCAGCCGCGCGCGTCCAGCGCCTTCGCCAGCACGATGCTTTGCGCCAGGTCCCAGCCGCCGTCCACCCAGTCGGTCGCGGAGATGCGCACGCCGAGCGCCATCGTCGCCGGCACCGCCGCCTTGACCGCATCGAATACCTGCAGCAGCAGGCGCATGCGGTTCTCCAACGAGCCGCCATAAGCATCATCGCGCCGGTTGCTCAACGGCGACAGGAACTGGTGCAGCAGATAGCCATGCGCGGCATGGAGTTCGATCAGGTCCAGGCCCAACCGGACCGCACGCCGCGCACTCGCGACGAACGCGGCGATGACGTTGTCGATACCGGCCTGGTCCAGCGCGATCGGCGGAAGGCCGCCTTCGGCATAGGGAATGGCGGATGCGGAGACGGTCTGCCAGCCATGCGCGTGATCCGGCGGAATGGCCGCACCGTGATGGTCCCAGGGCCGATGCGTCGACGCCTTGCGACCCGCATGCGCGAGCTGCACGCCCAGCGGCATCGCCGAGTGGCGGCGCGTGGCGGCGAGCGCGTTCGCGAAGGCCTGTTCAGTGGTGTCGTCCCACAGGCCGATGTCGGCCCAGCTGATGCGTCCGCGCGGCTCGACCGCCGTTGCTTCGATGATGGCCAGTCCGGCGCCGGACTGCGCGAGATTGGGCCAATGGAAGGCATGCCAGTCGGTGGCGCGCCCTTCTTCGGCGGAGTATTGGCACATCGGCGCGATGACGATGCGGTTGGACAGGCGGAGCGGCCCGAAGTCGACGGGCGAGAACAGCAGACTCATGGGGAAGGACGGGAGCGACGTGGGGCCGACACTATCCGCCCGCTCGTCCACTCCATCAACGCCAGCCGTGGAACGCTGTCGGGCAGGCAGGATGGCACCGCCACATCGATTTGCTAGGCTGCGCGCAACCCACGGAGGGCGCATGTCCAGCTACAGCCAGTTCTCGCTGCTGACACAACGGCGATTCCTGCCGTATTTCACCGTCCAGGCGCTGGGCGCCTTCAACGACAACGTCTACCGGCAGGCAATCATCGCGCTGCTGTTCTTCCTGGGCGCCAGCGACGACCAGCTTTCGTTGTACGCCACCCTGGCGCCGGCGATCTTCATCCTGCCGTACTTCCTCTTTTCGGCCATCGCCGGCCAGTTCGCCGAGAAGCTGGAGAAGCACCGGCTGATCGTGATCACCACGACGATGGAGATCGTGATCATGTCGCTGGCCGCGGTCGGCTTCCTGCTGCAGAACATGCCGCTGCTGCTGGTGGCGCTGTTCTGCACCGGCGTGCAGTCCACGCTGTTCGGGCCGGTGAAGTATTCCGTGCTGCCGTCGATCCTCAAGCCGGAGGAGCTGACCGGCGGCAACGGCCTGGTCGAGATGGGCACGTCGATCTCGATCCTGTGCGGCATGATCGCCGGCGGCATGATTTTCCAGATCGCCGGTGCGCACGGTCCGCAAGCGGCCGCGGTCGCCATCGTGCTGCTGGCGGTGCTGGGCAACGTGATGTCGCGGATGATCCCGCGCATGGACGCCGGCGCGCCCGATTTGAAGATCCGCTGGAATCCCATTCCCGAATCGCTGGCCGTGCTGCGCATGGCAAAGCAACAGCTGGCCGTGCGCAACGCGATCCTCGGCGTGTCGTGGTTCTGGTTCTTCGGTACGCTGCTGACGTCCCAGTTGCCGGCCTACGCGAAACTCCACCTGGGGGCCGCCGACGGCTCGTCGACGCTGTACGTGTTCGCGCTGGCGCTGTTCTCGGTCGGCACCGGCATCGGCTCGCTGTTGTGCGAGAAGCTCTCCGGCCGCACGGTCGAAATCGGCTTGGTGCCGGTCGGCGCCTTCGGCATGAGCGCGTTCCTGCTCGACCTGTACTTCGCCCGGCCCGGCTTGGCACCCGCGACGGGACTGGACATCGCCGGCTTCGTCCGCCACGCCGGCAGCGTGCGGATCATGATCGACCTGGTGGGCATCGGCATGTTCGCCGGCATCTTCGTGGTGCCGCTGTTCGCGCTGATCCAGAGCCGCACCGACCGCACGCAGATGGCGCGCGTGTTCGCCGCGCTCAACATCCAGAACTCCGGATTCATCGTGCTGGCGGCACTGGTGGGCCTGGGCCTGCACGCGCTGGACTGGAGCAGCCCGCAGATGTTCCTCGCGCTGGCGATCGCCAACGCGGTGGTCGCGATCTGGATTTTCACGATCGTGCCCGAGTTCCTGATGCGGTTCCTCAGCTGGTTGCTGGTGCGCACGCTGTACCGGCTGCGCCTGCACGGCATCGAGAAGCACGTGCCGGACGAAGGTCCGGCACTGCTGGTCTGCAACCACGTGAGTTACATGGATGCGCTGATCCTGGCCGCGACCATCCCGCGGCCGGTGCGCTTCGTCATGTACTACAAGATCTTCAACATCCCGGTGATGAGCTGGATCTTCCGGACGGCCAAGGCGATCCCGATCGCCGGCGCACGCGAAGATCCTGCACTGATGCAACGCGCCTTCGACGAGATCGACGCAGCGCTGGCCGAAGGCGAGATCGTCGGCATCTTCCCCGAAGGCGCGCTGACGAAGGACGGCGACATCGCCGCGTTCAAGTCGGGGGTGGAGAAGATCCTCGAGCGGCGCGCCGTCCCCGTGGTGCCTATGGCGCTGAAGGGCATGTGGGCCAGCATGTGGAGCCGTCGCGATACGCGTCTCGGCCGCATGCGCGTACCACGGCGCTTCCGTGCGAACGTGGACGTCGTGGCGGGCGAACCGATGGACGGCGCGGCCGCGACGGCGGACGTGCTGGAAGCACGCGTGCGTGCCTTGCGCGGCGACGCGGCGTGATGCAGGCGCCGTCTTCCCGAGGCCTGCACCCATCGCCCACCGAACCTTTTTGCCTGGTGGTCTGGCACTATTGGAGCGTCCGGGACGCTAGCAGCGCGACCCTCAACCCCCTTCAGCCCGTACAAGGAATGCCCGCATGAGCGCAGTACCTCCGATGCCCCCCACCTCCGCGCCGGAAAGCGTCCCGAATCACCTCGCCTGGGCGATCGTGTCCACCGTGCTCGCGACCTGCCTGTGCTGTCCGCTCGGCCTGATCGGTATCGTCGCGATCGTGTTCTCCTCGCAGGTCAACGGCAAACTCAACCAGGGCGATCTGGAAGGTGCGCGCCGCGCCTCCGCCAACGCCAAGACCTGGTGCTGGGTCGCCACGGCTTTCGCCATCATCGGCCTGCTGCTCAACATTGTCATGCTGGCCACGGGCGGCATGCAGCAATACATGGAGATGATGCAGCAGATGCAGCAGATGCAGTGACCGCGCTGCGCCTATCGCACTGGATCGGTATCGCCGCGGCGGCCCTGGTGGCCGCCGCTGGCGTCTTGCTGTTGCTGAAATTCGATCCCAACGCGGCGGACAGTCCGTTCCCGGGCTGCATCTTCCGCGCGTTGACCGGCTACTACTGCGTGGGCTGCGGTCTGACCCGCGCGCTTCACGCCTTGGTCCATGGCGATCTGCTACGCGCATTCGCCATGAATCCGTTGGGCGTCCTGTTGATTCCCATCGTCCCGATGATGATCGCCCACGGCCAGGGCTGGCGGCCGCGCGTCCTCGAACCCTTGATGCGTGTGCTGACTGCACCGAAGTTCTGGCTGGTACTACTCCCTGCCTACTGGATCGCGCGCAACCTGCCGTGGTTCCCCTTCACGCTGCTCGCCCCAGGCTGACCGCGCGATCCACGACGCTCAGCTGACCCAACCGCCGATCACGAACACGGCAAGCACCGCCAGCCACAGCAGCAGGATGCGCCACACCAGGCTCATCGCATCGCGCAGTTCGGGCAGTTCGCGCATCGCCTGCACCATGCCTTCCTCGGCGTACTCCTCGGCCTCTTCGGCCAGCTCGCAACGCACGCTGGCGCGTGCCGCACTGCCCAGGAAACCCGCGTCCAGCGCGAACCGCGCGCCGCCGCTTTCGCGCCACGTCGAGAACACGGTGTCGAAATTGCCGACCAGCGCCATCGCCAACGTCATCAGCTGCGCGACGGGCCATTCCATCACCGACTTCAGCACGCGCGCGCCTTCGCGGTTTTCGGGCGGCAGGTCGGCCCACGCATCCCGCGCCGCGAGCACCGCCAACCGATAAAGCATCGCGCCCACCGGGCCGAGCAGCAGGAACCAGAACAGCACGCCAAACCAGCGTTCCAACGCATTGCGGAACACCGCCTCCACCAGCGCGGGACCATCGAGCGCAGCGGCTTCGCCGGTCAGGCCGAGCCGGGCGATGGCCGCGCGTCGGGTCGGCGGATCATGTGCATCGATGACGGCCTCGACATCCACATCGAGGTCACGCGGCCCCCACGCGTACACGAGCACCGCGATATCGAACAACAGCCCGACCAGCCCGTAGATCGGGCCATCGAGCAGCCATTGCAGGATACCGACCACGAGCAGCACCGGGACCAGCGCGAGCGCGATGCCGTAGCGTCCCTGCCACGCAGCGCCCTGCCCCGTATTGCGGGTTAGCCACTCCAGCCATGCGCGGTACCAGGCGTACTGGCGCAGCGAAATGACCAGCGTGGGCGCGACATGCCCCAGCACCAGTGCAATCACGACCGCGACGAGGGTGATCGACATGACGTCCTCCGGGCCCGGATTCTAGCGCGCCCGGACGTTAATGGCCGGTCTGCACGGGTGGCATGCCTATGGGCGCCGCGCGAGCATGGCAGCATGCCAGTGCTCGATGAGCGCGCGTGCAATGGAGATGGAAGGAGAAAGCAGCAGCGGAGCATCGTCGCCACCTTCCCCGTGCAGCGCCGCATCAACTTCGTCGAAGGTGAACCAGCGCGCGTCCTCGAGTTCGCCATCCACCTGCGGTGGATCGGGCTCGCCTTCCGCGCTGAAGCCGAGCATCAGCGCACCAGGGAACGGCCAAGGCTGCGCGCCAAGGTAGCGGCATGCGCGCACGCGCACCTGCGCCTCTTCGAGCACTTCGCGCGCAACCGTCTGCTCGAGTGTTTCGCCCGGCTCCACGAACCCGGCGAGGACCGAGTAGCGCTTGGGTGGCCACGCGGCCTGGCGGCCCAGCAACAGCCGCTCGCCATCACTGACCGCCACGATGACGGCCGGATCAACGCGTGGATAGTGATCCTTGCCGCACTGCGTGCAGTGCGCGATATAGCCGGCGCGCTTGAAGGTGATCGCGCCGCCGCAGGCACTGCAGAACCGGGTGGAGGCCTGCCAGTGCAACAGCGCGCGCGCCATCGCGAAGATGCCGGATTCGAAGGGTGGCCACGACGCCGCCGCACGGCGCAGATCGACGTGCGATGGCGCCTGCGTCGCGTGATGCCGCGCATGCGCGGCGAACCACGCCACGCCGTCCTTCAACCCCAGGAAAAGGCTGGCGCCGGGGCCGCCGCCCAGGGCGGCACCCACCGGCGCGAAGAGCTCGCCCTCAGCCTCGGCCAGCGCGCGCCCGTCGTCCTCGAGCAGCAGGACGCGCGCCTCGGGCCACAGACGGGCCAGCGCGTCGGCATCGTCACGCAGCGCATCGGCACGATCGAGCGTATCGCCGGCAAAAGCGAACCCGGTCAACGGAGCGGAGGGAGGCGGAAGACCTGTCACGGAACGCGGCAGGCCGGAGGTCACATGCTGAAACTGCTGCCGCAGCCGCACGTCGTCTTGGCGTTGGGGTTGCGAATGACGAACTGCGCACCCTGCAGGCTCTCGCTGTAGTCGACTTCCGCACCCATGAGGTACTGCAGGCTCAGCGGATCGACGAGCAGCGAAACGCCATCGGTATCCACCGCCACGTCGTCCTCGGCGCGGTTCTCGTCGAATTCGAAGCCGTACTGGAAGCCGGAGCAGCCGCCGCCCTGGATATAAACCCGCAGCGCCAGCGCATCGTTGCCCTCATCCTGGATCAGCTCGCGCACCTTCGCCGCTGCGGCGGGGGTGAAATTGAGCGGCCGGTCGATGGACTGGTAGTCCGGCGCGGCAGGTGCGATGGGCAGGGATACGACGGTGGTCATGGCAAAAGGATGGGGGCTGGCGGCAGGCAGTTCAAGTTCAGCGGGCCGCGGCGCCTTCGCCTGCGCCATCCTTCGCGGCGGCCTGTGCCCACGGGAACGACTGTTCCACGGCCGCACCACCCTGCGGCACCACGCGCGCGATGACCCGCACCGGCTTGAAGCCCTGGGGCAGCAACAGGTCGCCTTCCACCTGCTGGAAATACTTGAAGGAATACGCCACGCCCGGCGCATTCGCCTGCTGGCGCAGATCGGACCAGCCCAGCCGGCGGAGCTTTCCGCCCTCGGTGCCTTCCACCGATACCAGCAGGCGGCCGGCATTCACGGCGCCCCGGTTGAGGTTCTGGGTGAGGGTGGCGGTGAAGTGCCAGGCCTGCGCGTCCTGGGGGACCAGGGTGAGTTCGTGCACCGACAGGCCCCGACGCTGCGCGGTGGCACCCACGAAACGCTCGTAGAAGGCCACATCGGCCCGCAGACCGGAGATCTCCTCGTCGCGCTCGGCGAGGGTGGCCTGCAGGTCGCGATTGGCATCGCGGCTGATCTGGTCCGAACGCGCCAGGGTAGCGGCGCGCTGCTCAAGCACTTCGATGCGCTGCTGCTGGGCCCGTAACTGGCCCGGGGTGGGCGCGTCGCCGGCATGGCGCGCGAACACCTGCCACGCACCCCAGACGCCGAATCCCAGCACAAGCACCAGGACGGCGAGCAACACCGGCCACCCCACCGCGCGGGGCGGGGGCACGGTCGGCGGGACGGGCCTGGTGCTCATGGCCGCAGGATAGCGCGGCGTCTCACATCAGGCTCTGAATGGAAGCCTCAGGCGTCGGCGGCCCAGGCTTCGGGCAGGGCGGCGCCCTCCCGGGGTTGGCCGGCCGGGACCGCCTCGGCGTGCACGAGGTGGCCGGTCAGCTGCGCGCCGGCATTCATCTCGACCACCTTGTAGTGCAGGTTGCCGTGGACGCGGGCCTTGGGGGCCAGTTCGATGCGCTCGTGCGCATACACGTCGCCGACCATGCGCCCATTGATCACCACCACCGGCGCCTGCACTTCACCTTCGATGCTGCCCTGCTCGGCCAGCGTCAGCACGGCGCGCTCGCCGGATTCGGCGATCACCTTGCCCTGGATATGGCCTTCGACGTACAGGCCGCCACTGAACACCACGTCGCCACGGATGGTCACCTGGGGGCCGATCAGGGTGTCGATGGCACCCACGTCCGGACGGATGGGCTTGTTCTTGAACATCTCACTTGCCTCCTGCGGCGGTAGCGGTCTTCCAGTCGAAGGCCTGCTCCACCGCCGCGTCATCGCCATGCAACGTCACCTTGACGCGTTGCGGCGTGAAGCCCGGCGGCAGCATCACGCTGCCATCCAACTGTTGGAAATATCGGAATGAATAGGCCTGCCCGGGGGCGCTGCGCTGCTGGTGCAATTCGTCCCAGGCGACCGCGGCGAGCTTGCCGTTGCGCACGCCTTCCACGATGAAGCGCATCTGGCCCTGGCTGATCGCGCCGCGATTGAGGGTCTGGGTCAGCATGATCTGGTAGCGCCAAGTGCCGCCCGATGCGGGCTCGAACTCGGCCACGTGCACACCCAGGCCCTTACGCTGGCCGGTGGCACCGACCAGGCGCTCGTAGAACGCCACGTCGGCACGCAATGCGGCGATCTCTTCGTCTCGCTCGGCCAGCGCGTCCTGCACTTCAGCGTTGGCCGCGCGGCTGATCTGGTCGGAACGGGCAAGCGTCGATTCGCGCTGTTGCAGCGAACGCAACTCGTTGCGTACGGCGGCGATATCACGCTCGGCACGCCCCCGCGCGGCATCCGCCTGCGCCAGGCGCGGCGCCGCCGTATGGCTGGCGACGAACCAGGCGGCCGCAAGGCTGCCCGCCCAGGCGATGCCCAACAGTAGCGTGGTGCCTCGACGACGTACGGCCGCATCGCGCGGGACGATGCGAAAGCGGGATGGAAGACGCTCGGACATGACGGACAAACGGCGCCAGGCACTCAGCCGGCAGCCAGATGGGACCCCTATACTCGCCGCAGTGGCGCGAGTCCTCGAGTTTACCGGGAGTGGCTGACATGTCCGAAGCGCATCTTTTCGTAATTGGGATCTTGTTGGCATGGATGGCGGGCATCCGTGTCTATCTGACGGTCTTCGGCCTCGGACTCGCAGGCGCGCTCGGCTGGCTCGACCTGCCGCCAGCCCTGCAGGTGACCGAATCCTGGTGGGTGCTCGGTACGTCCGGTGCGCTGGCACTGACGGAGTTTTTCGCCGACAAGATCCCAGGGGTCGATTCGGGCTGGGACCTGCTGCAGACCCTGGCCCGAGTGCCGGCGGGCGCCTTCCTGGCCGCGGCGACCCTGTCGCCGGACGGCCAGCTCAGCGGCGGCGCGCTCGCCGCGGGCGCAGGCGTCGCGCTGACCAGCCACCTGCTGAAGAGCGGCTCCCGTGCCTTGATGAACACGTCCCCGGAGCCGGTCAGCAACTGGACCGCCTCCGTCGCCGAAGACGCCGTCGTCGTCGGTGGCCTGTCGTTGGCCTTTGCACACCCCTGGATTGCGTTGTTCCTTGTTGTAGGGATGTCGTTGCTGGTGGCGATCGCCGTGTGGTGGGTCTGGCGCACGCTTTCGCGCGGGTTGAAGCGGCTTCTGGAACCGCTGCCCGCGACGCAGGCGACACCCCCGACCTCTGGCCCGTGACAGGCGCCAGCGCATCGGGGATCATGGGTCTGCCTCACCTGTGAACTTCATCGCATAATGGGGCTCAGCTTGGGGAAGCCTGATGTCCGCCATCGATTCCACGTCCCGCATGCAGGATGAGCCGCCGCGCTCGCGCCTGCGTGCCGAAACCCCACCGGCGCACTATTGGCGACGTTGGGCGGGCGATGCCGCCCCGGAGGACGAGGACCTGCCCGGAGCCGGAGAGCCCGTCGAGATGACCCCACCGCCCCCCACGCCCGTCTCCGCCGCCCCAACGACGCCCACCGCACCGCCCGCCCCGGCGGCGAGCGACACGGGCACCCCGCCACCGCCCGTCGATCCGGAATCGCCGTACCGCGTGATGATCGTCGAGGATGACCGTGGGCAGGCCTTGTTCGCGCAGAGCGTGCTGCATGGCGCCGGCATGCAGGCCGAGGTACAGATGCAATCCGACGGCGTGCTCGATGCAATGCGCCGCTTCCATCCGGACCTGGTCCTGATGGATCTGCACATGCCGGGCAAGGACGGCATGTCGTTGACGATGCTGATCCGCCAGCAGCCCGAATACCTGCACCTGCCGATCGTCTTCCTCACCGGCGATCCGGACCCGGAACGCCAATTCGAAGTGCTGGAAAGCGGCGCGGACGACTTTCTCAACAAGCCGATCCGGCCACGTCACCTGATCGCCGCCGTCTCCAATCGTATCCTCCGCTCGCGCCAGCGCCAGCAAGCGCTCCCGCGCGCGACGTTGAATACGGAAACCGGCCTGCCCACGCGTACGTTCGTGCTGCAGCAGCTCACCGACAGCCTGCAACGCAACGCGGGCGGCGGCCTGTTCTTCATCGAAGTCAGCAGCGCACTGAGCCTGCGCGAGCGTTACGGCTACGCCGTGTTCGAGCACCTGATGAACCAGGCCGGCCGCCAACTCGCCGCCGCCGCGTCGCCGCATCCGGTCGCACGGCTGAACGACAACAGCTTCCTCATGCTTGCCGACACGGTCGACGAAGGCACGCTGGTCGCGCTCGCGCAACAACTGCGCGACGGCCTGACGGCCCACGATTTCCAGGCTCGCGCGAACGAGGCACTGAAGTTGCGCGGTTCGGTCGGCTACACCGCGCTGTCGCTCGGCTTCGCCGATGCGGGCAGCGCGCTCGAAGCGACCGAACGCGCCGTGTTGCAGGCCCGCCTGAAGCCGGAAAGCCTCGCCGCCTATGAACCCGCGCAGATCGACGAGGACGCACCGAGCATCTCGCTCGAGGACGGCCAGTTCGAACTCGCCTACCAGCCGATCGTCGCCGTCGCCGGCAGCGACCAGGCGCAATACCAGGTGCTGCTGCGCATGCGCCAGGCCGATGGGTCGCTGATATCGGCCTCGCAGGTCATCCCAGCGGCGGAATCGGCCGGCGGGATCGCGCAGATCGACCATTGGGTGCTGGAACACGCACTCTACGTACTGGCCGAACGGCAGGCGGAAGGCCCTTCCCTGCGCCTGTTCGTGTCGCAGTCACCGCGCTCGCTGGCGCGCGACTCGCACGCGCAGTGGTTGCTGGATGCACTGCGCGCGCGGGGTATCGAAGGCACGTCGCTGGTCATCGACCTTCGCCTGGCCGATGCGCTGATCCACACCGTCACGCTGCGCCAGTTCTGCCAGCAGCTCATGCCGGCGGGCGTGCAGTTCTGCCTGAGCCAGTTCGAGCCCGGCACCGAGGCCGATGCCCTGCTCACGCAGCTGCCCCTTGGCTTCGTGCGCGTGTCCAGCAAATACGCCAGTGCGCACGCCGACCCGGTGCTGCGCGACCAGCTGCGCGGCGTCATCGATGCCGCCCATCGCCAGGGGCTGCAGGTGATCGGCCAGCAGATCGAGGATCCGCAGGCCGCCGCGGCCATGTGGATGGGCGGTGTCGACTTCATCCAGGGCAACCTGGTGCAGGCGGTCGGCAGCGAACTCGGCTTCGACTTCCACAACGCGGTGCTGTAAGCATGCCCGCCGCGGGGCGCACACCGGTGATGCCCTGGCTGACGACGGCGCTCGCCGCCGCCACGGTCGCCGCTGGCGGCCTGCACGCGGCGGGCATCGATGGTCCCTGGTTACCGGTGGCGATCGGCGCCGGCGGCGCCACGCTCGCCACCGCACTGGCAGAAGCGCTGCGCGCCCGCGCGCAGGCGCACCGGCACACGGGCGTACAGGCCCGCGCGGCGATGGCAGAGTCCGAACGGGACGGCTTGCGCCGCGACCTGCAGCGGCACGACCAGTTGGAACAGGAACTCGTGCGCGCCAAGCAAGCCGCCGAGTCCGCGGCGATGGCCAAGGGCGAGTTCCTCGCCACGATGAGCCACGAGATCCGCACGCCGCTCAACGGCATCGTGCCGATGCTGGAGATGCTCTCGCGCGCGCCGCTGGCGCCGGACCAGCGCGAGATGCTGGCGACCGCCACCGCCTCGTCGCACCAGTTGTTGCGCATCGTCGATGACATCCTCGATTACTCGAAGCTCGAGGCCAACAAGCTCGACCTCGAGATAACGGGCTTCAACCTGCGCGAACTGCTCGATAGCGTGCTGCAGCTGATGTATCGCCCGGCCGAGAACAAGGGCCTGAAGCTGAGCCTGCAGCTCGACCCCGCGGTACGCCTGCCGGTCCGCGGGGATCCGGTGCGTTTGCGCCAGGTGCTGACCAACCTGGTCGGCAACGCCATCAAGTTCACCGACCGCGGTTCCGTCACCTTGGTCGTGCGCCGGCTCGGCGAGACCGCCGCGCAGCACTTGCTGCGCTTCGAAGTGCGCGACACCGGCATCGGCATCGACGAAGACGCGCGTGGACGCCTGTTCCATTCCTTCAGCCAAGCCGATGCCTCGACCACGCGTCTGTACGGTGGCACCGGCCTGGGCCTGGCGATCTGCCGGCGCATCGTCGACCTGATGGGCGGCCGCATCGACGTCGTGTCGGAGGTCGGCCGAGGCTCGACGTTCTGGTTCGAGGCCCCGCTGATGAAGGTCATCGGCGACCTTCGCCAGCGCGACAACGGCGCACTGGACCACGGGCGCGTCCTCATCGTTTCGCCTGACGCAAGGCTGAGGCAGCGCCTCACCCTGCTGGTCACCAACTGGGGCATGCAGCCGGTCGCCGTGGAAACCACCCAGGAAGCGCTGGACCGTCTCCGCCTGGTGTCCGAGCAGGCACAACAGGACTACCTGGCGGTGCTGGCCGACATCAGCGGTATCCGCAGCACGGCGCTCGCGCTGCACCGCGCGATCACGCGCCGTCCGCTGCCGGACTCGCTGCGCCTGGTCTGGCTGTATGGCGATGAGACCGTACCCTCCGAACTTCACGCACGCGCGACCTTGCTCTCGCGTCAGTCGCCGGATGCCGACCTTCGCGCCGCGCTGACCGGTGCCGCGCCCGAGCGCGACCCCGAAGTCGGAGCACCGATGGTGGAAGAAATCTTCCCAGTGACATCCGGGCCGGATATTCCGGAAACGGCCACGCCGGCGTTCGCAACGACACCGGTCAGCGCCGAAGCCGCACCTGAAATCCCCTCCCAACCCGAGCCGGCCATCGTCAGCGCCATGCGGATCGAGCCCCGACTCCTGCTGGTGGAAGACAATCCGGTCAATCTGCTGGTGGCGCAAAAGCTGCTCTCCGCGCTCGGTTTCGAGTGCGAAACGGCGGCCAACGGCGACATTGCGCTGAAGCGCATGCAAGTGGAGCACTTCGACCTGGTGCTGATGGACTGCCAGATGCCGGTGCTGGACGGCTATGCGGCGACGCGCCGCTGGCGCGAGATCGAAACCGAGCGTGCGACCGGCGGGCGTCTGCCGATCGTCGCGATGACGGCCAATGCCATGGCCGGCGACCGGCAGCGCTGCCTCGACGCCGGCATGGACGACTACCTCGCCAAGCCGGTGTCGCGCGAACAACTGGAGGGTTGCCTCAATCGCTGGCTGCCCGACCGGATGAACTTCGTGTTGCGCAACGCCGCGCTCGCTGCGCCCGTCGAGCCGGCGCCCGCCACGCCAGCGGTGGCCACGGCGCGCGCACCGGCACCGAGTTTCCCGGTGCTGGACCAGACGATGCTGGAAGAACTCCGTGAAATCGCCGGCGACGAAACCGCCCGCATCATCACCGTATTCCTCGAAGATGCGCCGCGCCTGATCTCGACGCTCGAGAAGGCGGCGGCGATCCCCGACCTGGATGCGATGCGCGATGCCGCGCACACACTGAAATCCTCCAGCGCCAATGTCGGCGCGATGGCGCTATCGGCTGCCGCCAAGCGCGTCGAACTGGGTGCACGGGCGCGCAAGCTGGAGCGCCCGGCCGTCGCAGTCGCGCTGGTCATCGCGGAGTATGCGCGCGCCCGGATGGCGCTCCAGGGCTACGCCGCACAGCAGTTGGGCAGGCCACTGATTCCGCAGCCTGCCGCGACGCCTCAGTCGTCGCCTTCGAGCTTGGTCAGCAGGTAGTTCGGCTCGCCGATCCGATCGATCACCGACAGCTGCGTCTCCAGCCAGTCGATGTGCTCTTCCTCGGAATCCAGGATGTCGGCGAACAGCTTGCGACTGACGTAATCCGCCACCGATTCACAGTACTTGATGGCATCGCGCAACAGCGGCAGGGCTTCCTGCTCCAATGCCAGGTCGCACTCGAGGATCTCGCGCGGCGTCTCGCCGATGCGCAGCTTCCCCAACGCCTGGAAATTCGGCAGGCCATCGAGGAACAGGATGCGCTCCGACAGCTTGTCGGCATGCTTCATCTCGTCGATGGATTCCTTGTACTCGTGCTCGGCCAACTCCTTGAAGCCCCAGTTCTTCAGCATCTTGGCGTGCAGGAAGTACTGGTTGATCGCGGTGAGCTCGTTGTAGAGCGCCTTGTTGAGGTACTCGATGACCTTGGCGTCGCCTTTCATGGCCATGCTCCGTGGGCGGAAGGACGGCAAAGGTTAGCCCGTGCACGCGCTCCGTGACGGAACGCGAATCGTGATCATTGGGAAGGAGCGACGCCGCCGACGGACGGTTGCCGCGAATCAGGCGGCGTGGGACAGCGTCAGGATCGGGAACAAGGATTCCCGCGGCGCGGGCTGCGCGGCCTGCAACACATCCATCGCCATGTCGAGGCAGCTGCCGCAGTTGGCGCCGGCGCCCGTCCGCATCGTCAGCTCGGCCACGGTCGTGCAGCCAGCGGTGGCGGCTTCACGGATCTGGCGTTCGGTCACGCCGTTGCAGATGCAGACGTACACGTTAGGGAGCGGATGCGACGGACCCAGAGTGGCCCGCTGCTATTGCACCCAAAATGAGAATGATTGTCAATTCTGGGCAGGCTCGCTCCCGCCATCCCGTTTACGTCCGGGCCGGCTACGGCCTCGCCGGCGGACAATCTCCTGCGGCCGCGCGGACGGCAATGGCGGGGGAATGGCCTGGACCCCCGCCACGCCGCGCGCGAACGGCGCGAGATGGCCCAGGGCACTGGCGTAGACACGGCGCTTGAACAGGACCACGTGCTCGACGGGGTACCAGAAATCCACCCAGCGCCAATGGTCGAACTCGGGGCTTTCGGTCAGGTCCAGGCGCAGATGGGCTTCATCCCCCAAAAGACGCAACAGGAACCAGACCTGCTTCTGGCCGATGCAGACCTGGCGCTCGTTCCGGCGCACTGCCCGGGGCGGCAGTCGATAACGCAGCCAGCCGGGCGTCACAGCCAAAACTTCGACATGTTCGGGCAACAGGCCGGTTTCTTCGCGCAACTCGCGGTACATGGCCTCGACCGGTGTCTCGTCCGTGTTCATGCCGCCTTGCGGGAACTGCCAGCCATCCCGGCGCACCCGTCGCGCCCAGAACACCCGGCCATCCGGCCGCATCAACACGATACCGACATTGGGTCGGTAGCCGTCCGGATCGATCACGATGCGGACTCCTGAAATCTACTGCCCCCGACTCTGCCACGCCCCGCCGGAAGCGACAAGCACGCGCCGCCCGGTTGACATGGAGGGGGTGGAAATGAAGAATACGCGGTTCACGCGGCTATGTAGCTCAGCCGGTTAGAGCACAGCACTCATAATGCTGGGGTCGGTGGTTCGAGTCCACCCATAGCCACCAGATTCCCGAGCGGGATCAACGCGTTGAAAGTAACCCGCCGCAAGGCGGGTTTTTTGTTGGCGTATTTGCCCGCATCAGATGCGCCCCGCTGCCCTCGAACGACGCCTTAACTACCGAAGTTACGACCCAGGGTGCCTCGCTGGTTCATCTTGAGCCATTGACTACCTACCTATTGGTAGGTAGATTTTCGATTCCTCACGTAGAAAGGGTGCCCATGGGCATTTCACCAATCGGCTGGCTCCATACGCTCGGAAGCCTCCCCGCCATCCCGCTCGCGGTTTACATGCTGGCCAAGCACGGCAGGATCGCGCCTGAAACCAAGGCCGGTCGCGCGTACTTCTGGTTCATGCTGTTGGGCGTGTTGACGGTCTATCCCATCGCGCACCAGCCGGTGAGCTCCATCGTCGCCACCATCACCCTGATGTTCCTCCTGGTGGGATACGGCATCGCGCTGTGGCGCCCAGCCAAGCGGCTGTGGACGTATCTCCAGACGATTTCGCTGAGCATCACCGTCTTCCTGCTGATGGTGCCGACCGTGAGCGAAAGTCTGCGCCGGCTTCCTGTCGGCGATCCACTGGTGACAGACTTGAAGGACCCGCTGTTGCTGGGTGTGCAGGGCGCTCTCTTCCTGGCGCTTATCGTGGGCATTCCGTTGCAAGTACGTGCGCTGTACAAGCAGCGCCTCACTAGAGATCAGGTAGCCCGTTGATGTCTTCCATCGATGCCCAGCCCCAGTATTCGCCGAAGGCCCAAGAGATCATCCAGCGGACCAACGAGTTGCTGGCTTCGGGTGGCTACAACGGCTTCAGCTATGCCGACATCGCCGAGCTTGTGGATGTCAGAAAGGCGAGCATTCACCACCATTTCCCCGCAAAGGTGGACCTGGTCAAGGCGACCGTTGCCCAGCATCGGCACGCCATGCGGCAAGGACTGCAGTCACTCACGGAATCGATTCCCGATCCCTACGCGCGACTGGTCGCCTATAGCCGCTATTGGGCCGACTGCATCCAGGAGTCGAATCCTCCCATCTGTATCTGTGCACTCCTTGCAGCCGAGTTGCCGACCATCCCGGCAGAGGTCGCCGAGGAAGTCACAGGTCACTTCAATGATCTGCAGGCCTGGCTCGCACAGACCATGACAGAGGGCGCGACGAAGGGCGTGATGCGCCTGACTGAAACGCCCGCTGAAGAAGCGGCGATGTTCATGGCATCGATCCACGGCGCGATGCTCTCGGCGCGCGCTACCGGCAACGCACTGCTGTTCTGGCAGATCGCGAAGCTCTCGACCGATCGCTTGAAGGTTCAGTAATCCGCCCCGTGCGCCTCCAGAAGCGCACCGGCTTCAGGCCGGCTCGTCAGCCTATGCGTCGGCAGTGCGATATAGGGAAACACTGATGTTTCTCGGTATTTCCAGATGCTTTGCCTCGTCGAGCGGTCACTCACAAAGCTAGGGCGGTTGGTTTGAGTCCACCCGTGACCACCAGATTCTCGCCCGGCATCAACGCACTGAAGAGAACCCGCCCCAAGGCGGGTTTTTTGTTGGTGCCGGTTTTCGAGGGGGAAGGAGTAACGCCGGCATCGGAGCGGTCCATTCCTTCGTGCCACGCTGCCGGGGTGTATCCCGCACTTCCTCAATAGCGCAGCGTGATGTAGAGCTGGGGCGTGGCGCCCCTGATGCGGAAGTTTCCGGACTCTGATTCGCCGGGACCCATTCCCAGCCACATCGCGCTGGCGGGCTCCAGTCGCGTGCGATGGATCGAGTAACGTACACCGACGGCCGCCAGCGGCACCGGAAGATATTCGAGACTTATATTGGCCTCGGTGCTCCGCGCGCGCATCTGGCCCCCACTCTTCCGGCCAACAGAGGCCTCGGCCCCGAAACGCCACTCGCCGATCAGCCTGGCGTACTCCGCCCTGAGCTGCGGCAACGTGACCCGCTCGCGCGCGCTGCCATCGATCTCGAAATCGCCGGGGAATCCCTCGACGATCACGCTCGTCCCGTTGTCTATCCGGATTCGGGAGGCGCCAACCCCGATGCCAAAGGCCTGTTCAGCGTCCCTCAAAGGGAACCAGGTGTAGGAAAGCGTCTCGATCCTGACGTCGAACGTGCTGGAGAATGGCACGCCACTGGAGTAGCCCCCACCCCCGATCAGGGTGGCCGGCTCGGTGGTGATACCCCGATAGGCGTTGCCGACTTTCCAGAAGGTGGCCTGGACCCGATGCGAATCACCCAAGGTGGCGCCGGCGCTCCACAGGGACTCATCGAGCCGGGCTTCCCGGGCGACGTCAAGGTAGCCCTGATCCGCTCCGATTTCCGTCTCGTTGACGGAGATCGCACCACTTACGAACATCCTATCGAGCACGGCAGCGTCCTGCGCGAGCGCCGGACCAACGCAAACGTACAGACCCACGCCTGCGGCCAAAGCAGGAAGAATACGGATAAGGATCGGGGACAAGGGCTGCTCCTTCAGTCGATGGGATTGCTGCACAAGGACGTCGGACGGTATACGGGCGTAAGGGGCCAAACGTCGCAGTCGGGCACGCGCCCCGAGACAACGTACCCGGAACCGCCTCCGCGACTGGGCAACTCGAGACAGGATTCACCACCGCCAGGCAAAAGGAGGTGCAGGGATTCCGCCCATCCGACAGCCCGTCTTGAGCAGGTTTCGGAAAGGATGAAACACACCGCAACGGCTGCGACACTGGCGGCCCCCCGTCGCGGAACCGGCATATGCAGGGCCTCGCCAACCTCCTCCTCAACACCGACAGCTACAAAGCCAGCCACTGGCTGCAGTACCCGCCGAACACCGACGCCACGTTCTTCTACGTGGAGTCGCGCGGCGGCATCCACGACCGCACCGTGTTCTTCGGCCTGCAGGCCATCCTGAAGGAATATCTCGCCGCGCCCGTCACGCACGCCGATGTGGACGAGGCGCGCGATGTCTTCGCGGCGCATGGGGAGCCTTTCAACGAAACGGGATGGCGCGACATCGTCGATCGCCACGGCGGTTATCTGCCGATCCGCATCCGCGCGGTACCGGAAGGCACGGTGGTGCCCACCCACGAGGCACTGATGACCATCGAATCGACGGACCCCCAGGCCTTCTGGGTGCCGTCGTACCTGGAGACGATGCTGCTGCGCGTTTGGTACCCGATCACGGTGGCGACGATCAGTTGGCATGCCAAGCAGACGATCCGCCAGTTCCTGGAGCGCACCAGCGACGATCCCGCGGGCCAGCTGCCCTTCAAGCTGCACGACTTCGGTGCCCGTGGCGTGTCCAGCCTGGAGTCCGCCGCCCTCGGCGGCGCGGCGCACCTGGTCAACTTCCTGGGCACCGACACCGTGTCGGGCCTGATGCTGGCGAGGGCGCATTACCACGAGCCGATGGCGGGCTATTCGATCCCCGCCGCCGAGCACAGCACGATCACCAGTTGGGGGCGCGAGAACGAGGTCGAGGCATACCGCAACATGCTGCGACAGTTCGCGAAACCCGGCTCGATCGTCGCGGTGGTATCGGACAGCTACGACATCTTCCACGCCATCCGGGAGCACTGGGGTACCACGCTGAAGCAGGACGTGATCGATTCCGGCGCCACCGTGGTCATCCGCCCCGACTCGGGCGACCCGGTCGCCGTGGTCCATCAGTGCCTGGAACTACTGGACGACGCCTTCGGCCATACCGTCAACGGCAAGGGCTACAAGGTGTTGAACCATGTCCGCGTGATCCAGGGTGACGGCATCAACCCCACCAGCATCCGCGCCATCCTCGAGCGCATCACCAGCGCTGGCTATGCCACCGACAACCTCGCCTTCGGCATGGGCGGCGCACTGCTGCAGCGCCTGGACCGCGACACCCAGAAGTTCGCGCTCAAGTGCTCGGCCGCGCGCGTGAACGGCGAATGGATCGACGTGTACAAGGACCCGATCACCGACAAGGGCAAACAGAGCAAGCGCGGCCGAATGACGCTGTTGCGGCACCGCGAGTACGGCGGCTTCCGCACCGGGCCGGTGCCGGCGACGGCCGCATCGCTCGATGATGTGGAAAAGCCCGCGGGCTACGACGACGCGATGGTCACCGTCTGGGAAGACGGGCGCCTGGTACGCGACTGGACGTTCGCCGAGATCCGTGCGCGTGCGGAAGCGGCGCGGCTGTAGGGGTCAGGGCGCGATCGATATCCGGAACAGCCCGCCCGCGTCGGGCGCGCGGGCGAGCGCTTCCTCGCTCATGCGGACGCGTGCGGTGCTGACGTAGAGCGCACCGTCCTCGCCGATGCTGGCGCTGCCCACGTGTGGCGCCGGCAGGTCGATCCGCTCGAGCACCGCCCCGTTGCGTGCGATGCGAACCACTTGGCCCGCGCCCCACATCGCCACCCAGAACGTTCCGTCAGCATCGAGCGCCATGCCATCGGGCTTGCCCGGCAGGCCGAGGAAGTCCGTGACGATGACCGGCTCGCCGAGGCTGCCGGCCTCGACATCGGCCGGATACGCCAGCAGCGTGCGATACAACGTATCGATGACGAACAGCGTCCGCGCATCATGGCTGAAGGCCATGCCGTTCGCGACACCCAAGCCGGCAGCGAGTTGACGCACGGGGGCATCGACCGATGGCGCATGGAACAAGCCGCCCCGCCCCGCGAGCACACCGCGATGCATGCTGCCAGCCCACAAGCCGCCGCGATGATCGACCACGAGATCGTTCAAGCGGCAACCTGCGCCCACGGCGATCTCCGGCCCCGCGACGAGGCGGGTGCGATAATCGCTGAACGCCACGAAGTGTGTCTCGCCATTGCCCAGCAATCGACCGTCGGGCGCGATGCCCAGCGACCACACCGGCTCAGTGAGGGCCGTGGCGCTCCATGTCTTCGCAGTCGTATCGAAGTCGAGCAGGCGCGGCGCAGTCGGGTCGACCCACAACACATGTCCGTTGCAGGCGACAGGGCCTTCGCCCACACCCGCATGCGGCTGGCACGCGAGCGTCACGCGCACCGCACGGGCGCGATGCAGCGCATCGACCCAATGGCGCGCACGCGTGCCCACCTCATCGGCGGGCCGGCCGGGTTTGTAAAGATCGCTGCCGACACCGAAGCCGGCAGCGCCCGCAGCGAGCAAGGCCCGGGCGTCGCCGGGCATGGCGCCACCGACGGCGAAGACCTGCACGTCCTCCGGCAGCACCGCACGCAGCGCAGACAACTGGGGCGATTGCGCGGGATAGCATTTCAGATGGCGCGCGCCGGCCGCGACGGCCGCGAACGCTTCGGTGGCCGTGGCGAAGCCGGGCACAGGCAACAGACCCTGCTGGAGGCACGCGCGAATGACGGCCGGATCCATGTTGGGCGCCACGCAGAATCGACCGCCCGCCTCCGCCACGCGTGCGACATCGTCCGGGCTGAGCACGGTGCCGGCTCCGACCAGCACGCGTTCGCCGAAATGCGCCGACACCAGCGTGATCGTCTCGAACGGCGAGGGCGAATTCAGCGGCACTTCCGCGACCGTGATGCCGGCATCCAGCAAGGCCTCGCAGACGGGAATGGCATCGTCCGTCGAGAGACCGCGCAGGATCGCGATAACCGGTATCGCGGCCATGCGCGTATCGAACGCTTGCGCGATGTCCTGCTTCACGCCGGACACGCTTGACGCAACCGGTCGAGCCCGACGAAGCCGTGGCGGATCGCATTCCGCGACTCGACGCCATGGCTGGCCAGGCCAAGTACCGCCATCGCCGCGCCATACAGCTCGACCACGGGTGCCGCGCCGACCAGCGGCACGCTGGCGTCGCCCAAGCGCGGGAACAGCGCGCGCGCATCCGCGATATCCGCGCCGATCAGTACGCCGCGCAGGTAGGACGCGCCGTCGGCACGTCGCAGCTCGCCGCGGATCACGCGGGCGCGCGCACCGAACAACAGCGCACCCAGCCCGAGTGCGCGTTGCGCGCCGGCATGCACGCCTTCGAAGAAAGCCGGCGATGCCGTCGCCGGCCCATCCACCACCGAGGCCAACAATCCCGCGGCGGTCACCCGGTCGAAAATTTCACCCGACATCGAGGTCAGGAATTCCGCCACGCTGCCGCCCTGCATGCGTACCCACTTGGTATGCGTGCCTGGCAAGGCAACAACGCCTGTGGCAGGAAGTTGCGCCGATGCGAGCAGACCGAACAGCTCCGTCTCCTCGCCCCGCATGATGTCGGGCGCGCCGTCGGCGTCCCGCGTGCAGGCGAGCCCCGGCACGATCTGGAGATCGACGCCTGCGATGGAGGCGGGCCGCAACGCGCCGGCCAGGTCGGCCAATGCCACCGGGCAGGCGACGTAGCCGGCATCCAGCCAACCGATGTTCGAACCGACCATGCCGCAGGCGTACACCGGGCCTGCATCGGGCCAGCGCTTCGCGACATCGGCCATCTGCCGCACCATGCCGTCACGGTCGAGTGCGGCGATACCGGGGCCCGATTCGATCGCATCGAGCACCTGCGCATCACCGTCCAGGCGATACGCACGAAAGTTGCTGCTGCCCCAGTTGATCCCGACGATGTGGCGCGCCCCCATCATCGCCTCGTCACGCCGGCGCCGCCATCCAGCGGGAACACGCCGCCGGTGATCCAGCCGCTGCGCGGCGAGGCCAGGAACAGCGCGAGTTCGGCCGCATCCTGCGGTGTACCGAGGCGCCCCAGCGGATGCCGCGCGACATTGCGTGCACGCGCCGTGGCCGGATCCTCTTCGCGATCGAACGCGCCCTGCAACAACGGCGTATCGATGGAGGCCGGCGCGATGGCGTTGACGCGTATGCCGTCGGCGGCGAGTTCGAGCGCCGCCGTGCGTGCGACGGATTCGAGCGCCGCCTTGGACGCCGCATAGGCCGCCAGCGACGGCGTGGCGAAGCGCGCATTGATCGACGACACCAGCACGATGCTGCCGCCCCGTGCGCGCATCGCGGGCACCACCTCGCGCATCACCCGTACCGCGCCGAGCACGTTCACCGCATAGAGATCCAGCCAGAACGCGTCGTCGTGCTCCAGGACGCCGCCGGGCGGGCTGATGCCGGCGCAATGCACGACGGCATCGAACGTGCCGACCGCGTCACCTAATCGCTTCAGCGCGGCTGCCGTGTCGTCGGCCGAGCGCAGGTCCGCCTGCTCGGAGACCTCGGCGCCCTCTACCGGCGCGACGTCCAGCGCCGCCACGTGTGCGCCCTCCTCGCGCAATCGCGCCGCCACGGCGGCGCCGATCCCGCTGGCGGCCCCGGTGACCAGGACCGCCTTGCCGCGCATTCCACCTTCGCTCATGCCCTGCATATCCCCGTCGATGCCCCGTCCTCAGAACCGGTACGTGAAGCTCGCCTTGTACGCGCGACCAAATACCACGTTCGTCCGCAAGCCCTCATCGTACCCGTCGTAGGTGCGTTGCTCGCTGTCGAGCAGGTTGTTGGCCTCGAACTTCAGCGATGTGCGCTCGCCGAAGGCGTAGCTGACCGACGCCGACAGGTCCTTGTAGGTGTCGTTGTAGATGCCGGTAGCGGCGCTGGACAGGCCAACCAGGTATTCGTCGCGCCAGTTGTAGGCCAGGCGCACGCCGAACGGGCCTCGTTCGTAGTAGCCGATCAGGTTGACGTTGTTCTTCGACAGCCCCGGGAACGTCAGCGCGTTGCCGTTGACGTCGCGGATCGGCGTCTCCGAATCGATGTAGGTGTACGTGGCCACCATGCCGAAGCCGTCCAGCATGCCGGAGAACGGCACCTGCGCCAGCAGTTCAACACCGCGCACGGTGGCGCTGTCGCCGTTGATCTTCCGCAGCACCAGGTAGTTGGTGTTGTTGTAGACCTCTGCGCTCTGCCGCTGGACGATGAAGGTCGACACGTCCTTGTAGAACACGCCGGCCGACAGCAGGCCTTCGCCGCCGAAGTACCATTCCAGCGACAGGTCGTATTGGGTGGCCTTGTAGGGATCCAGGTCAGGCGCGCCGCCGCTGCCGGTGCCGGGCGAGATCTGCGTGCCGTTGGTGTCGAACACGGCGTTGTTGTTGAGGGTGACGCCGTTGTTGAGGTCTTCGGTGTTCGGGAACGCCACCACCTTGGCCACGCCGCCGCGCAGGATCAGCGCATCGCTGATCGCAAGCTTGGCCACGGCCGACGGCAGCACTTCCCGATCATCGCGCTCGAACCGCGACGGCGTGACGCCGCCGGTACCGCTGATCAGGTTGCCGCGCGAATCCAGGTCACGCTCCAGCCAGCGCACGCCGACGTTGCCGCTGAAGCCCATGCCGCCCAGCGTCGTGTCCCAGTTGAGCTTGCTGTACGCCTCAAGGAAATCCTCGTCCACGCTGAATGTCGCCGCGTACGCCAGCGCGTTGTTGCGCGGATCCAGGCACTGCGCGTTCTGCGAAATCAGCGCGACCGTGGTGAAGCTGCCGCAGCCGCCGAACTGGTCGCGGTACGCGCCCTGGTACGAACGCGGCAGGCCCGAGAACTCGCCACGCATGAAGTCGTCGTTGCTCCATACGCGCAGATAGTCGGCCAGCACGGTGGCGGGAATGCCACCGGCGGGCCGGATGTCCGCGCGACGCGGATCCTGCAGGCTCTCCAGCCGGCTGGCGCGCGCACCGAAGTCCAGCGAGGTGAAGGCGCCATCGTCGAATAGCAGGCTCCAGTCGGTGCGCAGTGCGCGGCTGTCGGTCTCGGCACGCCAGTCGTTGTCGAACATGATGGTCATGCGCCACTGCGCCAGGTCGGTGACGTCGACGCCACTGATGTCAAAGCTGCCGAAGTTGCCAGAGCGCAGGTCGAAGTTGGTGACCGAGGTCAGGCCCGCCATGGGGGCGAGACGCATGTAGCGCTGGTGGTAGCGCGTGCTGGAGCTGCCCCAGTCGACTTCCGCCGAACCGTCCAGGCGATCGCCCACGCGGAACTTGGCTCGGATGGCGGACGACCAGGTTTCCGAATCGATGTCGGCCACTTCCGTGTTGAGCAGCACGGTGCCGGCCGAGCGGCCGGCCAGCAGGATGTTGTGGTCGGAATACACCGCATTGCTCAGGCCCGCCGCGGGATTGAAGGCGATCCAGTAGCGATCGCGCTCCGCGTCCTGGCGTGCATAGAAGGTATCGGCGGTGATCTCCACGCCATCGGCGGGGCGCCACTGCAGCACGGCGCTGACGCCCAGCTTCTCGCGGTCGTCGTCGATGTTCTGCGCGCGCATGTCGGTGCTGCCGAAGCGGGTGACGGTCGGATCCGTCGGGTCGGCATAGCGCACATAGCCGGAGAAGGTGTCCAGGCCCTGCTGCACCACGTTGCGCTTGCCGTAGGTGGCGGTGACCAGCGCGCCGAACGTGCGGTCACTGTTGCGTAGCGAGAACAGGCCGAATGCATTCGCCCCCGTGGAGGACGCGAGCTCGTCGTGCGTGCCGGCCAGGCTGACGACGTTCTGTTCGCTGTCGCCCTCCAGCGGATGCCGCGTCTGGATGTCGATGATGCCGCCCAGGCCACCGGCGAACTGATCGGCGCCGGCGAGCTTGGTCACGCTCAGGCGCGAGATCAGTTCCGACGGCACCAGCGACAGCAAGCCGTAGGTGGAGGTGGCGAGCTGGTCCAGGCCGTTGCCGCCGCGCCCGGTCGCATCGAAGATCTCGCGGCCGTTGTAGAGCGTGACGTTCTGCTTCATGCCGCGCACCAGCACGTCGCTGCCCTCGCCCATGCCGCGCTCGAGCTGCACGCCGGCCACGCGCGCGAGCGATTCGGCCACATTGGTGTCGGGCAGCTTGCCGATGTCGTCGGCGACGATCGCGTCGACGATCTGCGCCGAGTCGCGCTTGATGTCGCGCGACGCCTCGAGGCTGCCGCGGATGCCCTTCACGGTGACCGTGTCGAGGGTCTGCGCCTGTTCGTCACCCGCAGGAGACGATGCAGTGGATGCCGCGGGTTCTGCCGCGACCTGCGCGAAGGCAACCGCGGGCGCCAGCAGGCAGGCGCCCATGGCGGTGAACAAGGTCGAACGTCGAAAGCTGTGCATGAGTGGGCCCTCCCCCAGAAGTTGGGACCACCGGCATCGGACGTCCGCTTGTGGCTAAGGCAGCAACGTACCACCCGCCTACGGCCACCTCACACATCCTGCCCATGGTCCAGCGCTTTTACGTCGGTACTGCTGCGCTGCGACTTGGCAACGTGTAGCTAATATAGCAATATGATTTTGGCGCGCACGCTGCACTGCAGCGAAAAAATAGGCCTGATGGGCAGCCTGGCCGGAATCGCGCGCAAGATATGTTGCTCTCATCGGAACAATGCTTCGCAAAGGACAGGGCTCATGGCCGAACTGCAGGGGGTCTTCCCCATCCTCCCGACGATCTTCCGGGCCGACGGCTCGCTCGATGACGCCGGCACCGCCAACGTGTTCGAGTACCTGCTGGGCGCGGGTGCGGCGGGCGTGGTCTTCCCCGGCCTGGCCAGCGAATACGACATGCTCTCGATGGAGGAGCGGCTACACCTGACCGCCTGCATCGGGCGCTGGAACCGCGGTCGCGTGCCCTTCATCGTCGGCGCGAGCGCGAAGACGCTGGAAGACGCCACCGCGTACGCGCGTGCCGGCGCGGAGGCCGGCGCCTGCGCGGCCATGGTGCTCACGCCGCATGTGCATGCGGGCGATCCGGTCGCGATGGCCGGCTTCTTCCAGGCCCTCAGCGATGCCGCCGGCATTCCATTGATGCTGCAGAACGCGCCCGCACCCATGGGCGTCGGCCTGGGCGTGGACGACGTGGTCGCCTTGGTCGAACGCGCGCCCGCGATCGCCTACGTCAAGGAAGAGACGATGCCCTCGGGCCATCGCATCACCGCGCTCGCCGAACGCACGGCGTCGGTGCGCGCGGTGTTCGGCGGTGCCGGTGCGCGCTATGTGCTGGACGAACTCGGCCGCGGCGCGATCGGCACCATGCCCGCCTGCGAGATCACCGAGGCGCACGTCGCGATGCTGGACGCGTGGGCCGCCGGCGACCAGGAACGCGCGCGCACGCTGTTCGAGCGCACGCTGCCGCTGCTGAGCATGCAGGCGGTGTTCCGTTGGCGGCTGACCAAGGCCGTGCTGCTCCGCCGTGGCCTGATCGGCAGCGACAAGGTGCGCGCACCGGGTCCGGCGCTGGATGCGTTCGACCAGCGCGAACTCGATATCCTGCTGGCCCGCATCCACGACCTGGTGCCGATGGACTCGGTGCCGGGCAACGTGCAGAGGATTTCTTCGTGAGCCATGTCGTCCAGGTCGAGACCTTCATCCTCACCGTCCCCAGGGCCACGCCGTACCTGGGGCCACTGGGCCCGGGCGAACGGGTCAACAGCCGCGGCTACCTGGTGCGCAAGGGCAATGGCACGATCTACCCCACCGTCGACCGCTCCGTGGTCGTGCGCATCACCACCGCCGACGGTGCCGTGGGCTGGGGCGAAACCTATGGCATCTGCGCGCCGCGCGCGGTCTGCGAAATCATCAACGACCTGCTCGCGCCGGAGCTGCTGGGCCGCGAACCCGACGAGGTCGAGCGCATCTGGGACGACCTGTACGGCCTGATGCGCGTGCGCGGCTGCTTCGGCGGCTTCCATGTGGACGCCATCGCCGCGCTCGACATCGCCCTGTGGGACTTGCTCGCACGTGCGCAGGGGAAGCCGCTGTGGTCGCTGTTGGGCGAACGCCAGCACGAGGCGATCCCGGGGTATGTCTCCGGCTTGCCTGCCGCCACACTGGAGGACCGCGTCGAGATGGCGCGCAGCTTCGCCGCCGAAGGCCATGACGCGTTCAAGATCCACGCCGTGGTCAGCCACGAAGGCATCGCCGAAGAGATCGCGGCATTGCGCGCGGCACTGGGTCCGTCCGCCGCGTTGATGGTGGACCTGCACTGGAAGTTCGACGTGGCGCAGGCGTTGGCGATGGCGCAGCAGCTGCAGCCGCACGCGCTGACCTTCATCGAAGCGCCGCTGAAACCCGAGGATGTCGCGGGCCTGATCGAGTTGGGACGCACGAGCCCGATCCCCGTCGCGGCCGGCGAGGAATGGCATACCGAGTACGAAGCACGCCTGCGCCTGGCCGGCGGCACGCTGGCCTACATCCAGCCCGAGATGGGACACACCGGTGTGACCCAGTTCCTCCGCATCGCGCGCGAGGCCGCGCGACACGGCGTGAAGATCGCGCCGCACGCGACCATCGGCGGCGGGCTGTTCATGGCGGCGAGCCTGCACGCAGCGGCCGTCCTGCCGGGCCTGTGGCGGCACGAATGGCAGCACTCGATCTTCTCGCGCTCGGTGGAGATGCTCGACACGACCATGGACTACCGCGACGGACACTACCGCTTGCCGGACGGTCCCGGCCTGGGCGCCGTGCCCGGCGCCCGTTTCTGGGATCACGCCGAAGCGGTGGCCTGAGGCGTTCCCTGGTATTCCTGGGTCAGCGGTGAACGCCGCGCCAGGCGGTAGGCGGTCCAGGCCAGCACCACCGCGATCGGGTGCAGGACCGCCATCATCACGAAGGTGCGGTCGAACGCGCCATCCGACACCAGCGCACCGATGACCTGCGCGGACAGCATGCCGCCCAGCGCGCTGCCGCAGCCGATCAGGCCGGCCACCGATGCGATGTAGCGCGAGGGGAACAGGTCGACCACCATCGAGGTGATGTTGATCTGGTAGACGAGGTGCGCGAACGTCACCGCGCAGGCCAGCGCCATCAGCACGGGCACCGTGGGATGCAACGTGATGAAGATGCCCACCGGCGCGAGTATCGCCGCCCCGGTCATCACCGCAAGGCGGCTGCGCGGCGGATGCCAGCCACGCCGCACCAGCGCACCGGACATCGCGCCACCGCCGATGCTGCCGATGTCCGCGGCGACGTAGACGATCCACGCCAGCGACGCGAGCGTGGCCAGGCTCATGCCGCGCACGTCGCCCAGGTATTTCGGGAACCAGAACAGGTAGAAGTACCAGACTGGATCGGCCACCGCGCGCGAGGCCACCAGCGCCCACACCGTGCGGTCGCGGGCGAGCTTTCCCCACACGCCCTTGATCGACGGGGCCGGTTGCGCGGCGGCCTGCGCCTGCTGTTTCGGATACGCCCACCACCACGCGATGAGCCACACCAGGCCCGCCACGCCGGTGATCCAGAACGCGGAGCGCCAGCCGTACGCGAGCGCGATGCCGCCGATCAGCGGTGGCGCCAGCGTGGCGCCGATCATCGCGCCGGAGGTGTACAGGCCGAGCGCGAGTCCGCGTTGGCGCGCAGGAAACTGCTCGGACACCACCTTGGTGCCCACGGTGTAGTTGCCCGGTTCGCCGAGCCCCAGCGCGAAGCGCGCCGCACCCAGTTCGACCGCGTTGCGGACGAAGCCGGTGGCGATGTTGGCGATGGACCACCAGCCGACGAACAGGATCAGTGCCGCGCGCGCGCCCAGCCAGTCGGTGACGCGACCCGCCAGCACGTAGGCGCCGGCATACGCCAGCAGGAACAGCTGCACGATCCGCGCGTACTCGAGATCGGTCATGCCGAGGTCGGCCTGGATCGTCGTCGCCAGGATCGACAGTGCTTGCCGGTCGAGGTAGTTGATGATGGTCGAGAAGAACAGGAGCCCCAGCAGCACCCACTTCGTGCGGCCGTCCCCGCTCATGCGTCTTCCCGCTTGCCCATGGCCATGCTCCCCCGAAGGAGCTTGCAACGTATTGCTATTGTAGCAACATGTCAAACCGCACTGCGGCAAAGCCTCAACCGATCTCGGCCGCCGCCCCCTGCAGGGCGGTCACCAGCTCGGCCGTCGCCGACTCCGGGATCCAGCCGGACATGGCGATGCCCGCGTGCACCGGCTCGCCCATCGCGATGGCGACGATGTGGTGGTCGCGCTCGTCCGCCACGTGCACGCGCGCGTAGCCCTGCACGCGCGTCGCGGCCAGCGTGGCGAGCAACTGCTCGATGCCCTCGGGGAACATCGGGATGGCCTTGTCGCGGTAGAGCTCGCGGACATCCTCGTCCGCCATCTGCGACAGCAGCACGATGCCGATGCCGCTGGTGCTCGCCGGCAGCAGGCCGATGCGGCCCAGTCCGCGTGCGGCCTCGATGCCGGGCGGCGCATGGAAGAGGTAGCTGACGCTGTCGTTCCACAACACGCCCATCGCCACGGTGTGGCCGAAGCGGCGCAGGTCCTCGAGCACCGGCATGGCGCGACGGATCAGTCCGGAAGCGAACAGGCTCTGCGCGGCCAACACATGCATGCCCGGCCCCGGCGTGTACTTGCGGTTGGCGGTCTGCCGGGCGATGCCCAGGTACGCCAGCGTTTTCAGCAGCCGGTTCACCCGCGTGGGATTGGCGCCCAGCTGGCGCGCCAGTTCGCGGCATCCGACGGGTTCGGGCGAGGACGCCAGCGCCTGCAGCGTGGCGATGCCATCGATCAGGCTCTGGTTGGGCTGCGCATTCGGCTTGGTTCGCATCCGGAAAGCGTACTTGGGCCACGCCCGGCGCGCCACCGATGGCGAGGGTGGCGTGCGCTGCATGGCGGCACCGACAGGGCGTCGGTGCCGCGCGTACTCACCAGAACACCGCGTACAACGCCGTGAGGATCGCCAGCACCGCGACGGCGCCGATGTTGAATACGCCACTCGTGCGGTAGTCGACATCGCGCGTCTGGATGATGTCCTTCTCCGGCGCGTGCGGCGTCGCCAGCGAGACGACGACGGCCAGCGCCAGCGCCAGCAGGAACACCAAGCCGACGCGGTCGATGAAGGGCAGTGCCGGCCACGCCAGCTTCAGCACGATGGACAGCGCGAACGAACCGATCGCCGCCGCCAGCGCGCCGGCCTCGTTGGCGCGCTTCCAGAACAGGCCCAGCACGAAGATCACCACGATGCCCGGGGTGAAGAAGCCGGTGTATTCCTGGATGTACTGGAACGCCTGGTCGAAGCTGCCGAGCAGCGGTTTGGCCGCAAGGATACCGAGCACGACGGTCACCACCGCGGCGATGCGGCCCACGCGCACCAGCGTCGCCTCGCTGTGCTGGCGTTTGCCCTTGGCGTAGAAATCCAGGGTGAAGATCGTCGCCACGGAATTGATCTTCGATGCCAGCGACGCGACGATCGCCGCCACCAATGCGGCGAACACCAAGCCCAGGATGCCGGTGGGCAGCAGCCGCATCATCGTCGGATAGGCCTGGTCGGGCTTGTCCAGGCCCGGTGCCAGCATCACCGCGGCGATGCCGGGCAGCACCACGATCACCGGCATCAGCAGCTTGAGGAAGGCGGCGAACAGCACGCCCTTCTGCGCCTCGCCGATGTCCTTCGCGGCGAGCGCGCGCTGGATGATGTACTGGTTGAAGCCCCAGTAGCTGATGTTCATGATCCACATGCCGCCGATCAGCACGCTGAGGCCCGGCAGGTCCTTGTAGAAGGGATTGTCCTTGTCGAGGATCATCTCGAAGTGGCCCGGCTGCGCGGCCCAGAGCTTGTGGAAGCCGGCGACGACACCGGCGCCCTCGCCCAGTTCGTTGAGCGTGAGGCCCGCGACCAGCAGGCCGCCCAGCACCAGCAGTGACACCTGCACGATGTCGGTCAACGCGACCGCCTTCAACCCGCCATAGAGCTGGTACAGCAGCGCGAACACGCCGATCAGCACCACCGCCAGCATCTGGTCCATGCCGGTGACCTGCGACACCGCGATGGCGCCCAGCCACAGGATCGAGGTGACGTTGACGAACACGTACAGCCCCAGCCAGAACACGGCCATCAACGTGCGGATGCGCGTGCCGTACCGCTGCTCGAGAAACTGCGGCATCGTGTAGATGCCGTTGCGCAGGAACACCGGCAGGAACCACTTGCCGACGATCAACAGCGTGGCCGCCGCCATCCATTCGTACGACGCGATGGCCAGGCCGATGGCGTAGCCGGAACCGGACATGCCGATGATCTGTTCGGCCGAGATGTTGGCCGCGATCAGCGACGCGCCGATGGCCCACCACGGCAACGACTTGCTGGCGAGGAAGTAGTCCTTCGCGTCCTTGGTGTGCCCGGCCTTCTCGCGCGACACCCATTGCGCAAGCACGAAGATGCCGGCCAGGTAGGCCAGCACGATGGCGATATCCAGTCCCGACAGTGTCATGCCGCTCCCCTTCCCCGTTCGTTTGCCATCGCCGGTGATCCGGGCGCAGGTGCGCCCGGATCACCCATCGTGGTCAGCGTGGGCAATCCACGGTCTGTTCCGCCTGGTCCAGCGCGCCCAGCGCCACGCGCGATACCGAAATCGTCATCGTCCCGGCGGTACCGACAGACCACGGACGATCCAGCTTGGCGACATCCGCACCCGCCTTGGCCAGGCACTTCAGCGGCACGCCGACGCGCGTCCACTGGCCGACTGGCAACGTCGCCAGCGTCGGCGCCAGCGCCACGCGTGCGGTACATCCGGTGCCGCAGCCAACCGACAGCCAGACATCGCCGCTGGGCGCGGCATCCACGCGCAACGTGGTCAACAGCATCACGTCGCCGTTGCTTTCGCGCTGCAGGTCGAGCGCCGTGTGCGACTGCAACGCCGCGACCGCTTCGCCCTTGCCCGACCAGGCCAGACGGCGCGCGTCCTCCTGTGCCTGATGATCCACGCCGGTGATCTTCAACAGCTCGCCGTCGAGCGCCTCCGGCACCTTGGTGACCGTCACACCCTGCCCATCCGCGCCTTCGAGCCGCAACGCCATGCCGGAACCGGCGTCGCCGCGGGCGAAGAACACACCGGTCGCCCCTTCGTCGCCGCTCACGCCGGAGTCTTCCGGCAACGCGGCCAGGTCGCCCTTGTCGGCGTAGGTCAGGCCGAAGCCGAACGCGAACAGTGGGTCGTAACCCTCCTGTCCCACGTTGTTGGCGTACTGCGTGGCCGTGCGCGGCCAGCTGAAGCTCAGCTTGCCCTTGAAGTCGTGCTGCACGCCGCCATCGGCCTTGCGCAGCAGCACCTCGGCGATGCCCGCGCCTTCCGAACCCGGCAGCCAGGCGGCCACGAACGCATCGGCCGCGTTGATCTCGCGGTTCATCCACAGCGGGCGCCCGCTCAGGAACACCGCCACCACCGGAATACCCTCGGCCTTCAGCCGCTTGATCAACGCCAGGTCGGCGTCATCGCCCGGCTTGTAGAGCAGCGTCTGCAGGTCGCCCTGGAACTCCGCGTACGGGTTCTCGCCGAACACGACCACCGCCACGTCGGGCTTCTGCGTGTACTTGCCGTCGACGGCGAGGATCGCCTCGCCCCCCGCCGCCTTCGCCTGCTTCGCGAGGCCTTCGTAGATCGAGTCCGCGTTCGGGAAATCCTTGCGCGTGGTGCCCGTGCCCTGCCAGTTGAGCGTCCAGCCGCCGGCCTGCTTGCCGACATCGTTCGCGCCGTCGCCGGCGACCAGGATGCGCTGCTTCGGCGCCAACGGCAGCACGCCACCGGCGTTCTTCAGCAGCACCAGCGATTCGCGCACGGCCTGGCGTGCGACGTCGCGGTGCTCCGCCGAACCGAGCAGTGCGAACTGCCCACCCACCGCGCGCGTCGACGGCTTGCCCGCCTCGAACAGGCCCAGGCGGAACTTCACCCGCAGGATGCGGCGCACCGCGTCGTCCAGCCGCGCCCGGCTGATCGTGCCGGCCTTCACCGCTGCGAGCGTGGTCTCGTAGAAACCCTTCCAGCTGTCCGACGCCATCGCCATGTCGAGGCCGGCGTTGATCGTGGCCGGGCAATCGGTGTTGGTACAGCCCTTCACCTGGCCGTGGCCGTTCCAGTCGCCGACCACGAAACCGCCGAACTGCATGCGGCCCTTCAGTGCGTCGGTCAGGTACGGCTTGTTGCCGTGCATCTTCTCGCCGTTGACGCTGTTGAACGAAGCCATCACCGTCTGCGCGCCGGCCGCGATCGCCGGCGGATAGCCGGCGCCATGGATGCGCACCAGGTCGGCTTCGCTGATCTTCGTATCGCCCTGGTCCTTGCCGTTCGTGGTGCCACCATCGCCGAGGAAGTGCTTCACCGAGGCGATCACGTGGCGGCCGTCGAGGAAGCCGGGCGTGCCGACCTTGCCCTGCAGGCCCTCGACCATCGCGCCGGCATAACTGGCCACGATCTCGGGCGATTCCGAATAGCCTTCGTACGAACGGCCCCAGCGGTCGTCCTGCGGCACCGCCACGGTCGGCGCGAACGCCCACTCCATGCCGGTGGTGCGCGTTTCCAGCGCGGTGACCTCGCCGATCCGGCGCAGCAGATCCGGATTGCGCGTCGCACCCAGGCCGATGTTGTGCGGGAACAGCGTGGCGCCGACGATGTTGCTCTGCCCGTGCACGGCATCGATACCGAAGATCACGGGGATCGCCTTGCCGCCCTGCGACGTGTCCATCGATGCGTCGTAAAAGGCGTCGGCGAGCGCGAGCCACTCGGCCGGCGACGCGTCGTAGCGCCCGCCGGGATCGGAGTTGCCGCCGGCGAGGATCGAGCCGAGCCGGTACTTGCGCACGTCATCCGGCGTGATGCTGGCGATATCGCCCTGCACCAGCTGGCCGACCTTCTCCTCCACCGTCATCGTGGCGATCAGGTCGGTGATGCGCTTCTCGAGCGCCGCGTCCTCGGCGAGCGGCCAGGCGACCTGCGGCCACGGATTGGCATCGGTGGCGCTCGCGGGTGCGGCCGCCTTGTCGTCGCCCTTGCAGGCGACGAGCGCTAACATCAGCGCGGCCAACAGCGCACCGTGGCGCATGCGCAGTGGATTCCTGTTCGTCATCATCTTCATCCTTCCATCTGCTCCAGTTCCTTGCCCTTGGTCTCGTGGATGAACCGCCGGACCAGGAAGAAGCTGATCACGGCGCAGGCCCCGTAGAAAGTGTAGCTGGCCGCCAGGCCCAGGCCCGATGCCATCAGCGGAAAACTCTGCGCGATGAGGTAGTTGGCGAACCATTGGGCAAACCCGCACACGGCCAGCGCCGAGCCGCGGATCTGGTTGGGGAACATCTCGCCCAGCATCACCCACATCACCGGGCCCCAGGACACGTTGAAGAAGATCACGTAGAGATTGGCCGCGACCACGGCCACCACACCCATCTGCTGGGACAGCACCAACGTGCCTGCCGCGTCCAGCGTGCCTTGGCTGAAGGCATAGACCATCACGAACAACGTGACGGCCATGCCTGCGGAACCGATCAGCAGCAGGGGCTTGCGGCCGATCCTGTCGATCAACGCGATGGTGACGAAACAGGCCGCGATCGACACCGCGCCCGAGCCGATATTGATCAGTAGCGCGTCGCTCTCTGTGAAGCCGGCCAGCTGCCAGAGCGTCGCACCGTAGTAGAAGATCACGTTGATGCCGACCAACTGCTGGAACACCGCCAGTAGCAGGCCTGCCCAGACGATGGCGCGGATCCCGAGGAAGCCACGGCCGCCTTTCGGGGTGAGGACGTCGCTCAGGCGCGGCCGATGGTCGACGGAAAAGCTGGCCTGGATCTCGGCCATCTTGGTGGACGCTTCGGCAGGTCCCAACAGGCGGGTAAGCACTGCGTTGGCTTCCGCGAGGCGACCCTTGGACACCAGGTAGCGCGGGCTCTCCGGAATGAAGAACAGAGTGACCAAGAACACCGCGGCCGGGACCGCCTGCATCAGGTACATCCAGCGCCACGCCTCGATCCCGCCCCAGAACGCTTCCGTGGAACTGCCTGCAGCCGCGGCGAGGTAGTAGTTGACGAGAAAGGCCAGCGTCAGGCCGGTGATGATCATGATCTGCTGTGCCGTGGTCATGCGGCCGCGGATGCTGGCCGGCACGACCTCGGAGATGTACGCGGGCGAGAGCACCGAGGCGGCCCCGACGGCCATGCCGCCCAGGATGCGCGCCATCACGAAGATGCCCTGGCTATGCGCAAACCCCTGGATCAGCGCGCCGACCAGGAACAGGATGGCCGCCAGCCGCATCACGTTGCGACGTCCCATGCGATCGGCCAGCGTGCCGGCAAAGAAGGCGCCGACGAAGCAGCCGATCAATAACGAGCCGACGGTGAAGCCCAAGCCGGCGTCATCCAGGGCGAACGCGCTCTTGAGGCCGGGCTGGGTGCCGTTTACCGCACCGCTGTCGTAACCGAAAAGCAGTCCGCCGATGGTGGCGACGCAGCTGATCAGGATGATCAGACCGGTGTTGTGGCCCGCGGCAGATGGTGTTGCTGGCACGCTGGACATGCTGTTCCCTCCCAGGAATGGTGATCGCCGCGCTCAGCGCAGCAGGTACTGGTTGAGCAGGTTTTCGTAACGCTCCTGCTTGCCACTGGTCTGCTTGGGTTCGCCCTGCGCGGCGGCCAACGCCGCCAGATCGGCCAGGCCCAACGTGCCGGTCTCGAAGTCCTTGCCCTTGCCGCTGTCGAAGCTGGCGTAACGCTCCTTGCGCCACTGTTCCCACGGCGACTCGGTCAGCAGCGCGTGCGCCACTTCCAGGCCGCGCGCGAACGCATCCATGCCGCCGATGTGGGCGATGAACAGGTCTTCCAGGTCGGTCGATTCGCGACGCACCTTGGCGTCGAAGTTCAACCCGCCCTCCAGCCCACCCTGGCGCAGCACGACCAACATCGCGCCGACGGTATCGTACAGATCGGTAGGGAACTGGTCGGTGTCCCAGCCGTTCTGCGCATTGCCGCGGTTGGCATCGATGCTGCCCAGCAGCCCGTGGTCGGAGGCCACCTGCAGATCGTGCTCGAAGGTGTGGCCCGATAGCGTGGCGTGGTTGGCCTCGATGTTGAGCTTGAAGTCCTTCTCCAGCCCATGCTCCTTCAGGAAGCCGGCCACGGTGGCGCTGTCGAAGTCGTACTGGTGCTTCATCGGCTCCATCGGCTTGGGCTCGATCAGGAAGTTGCCCTTCAGTCCGATGCTGCGGCCGTAGTCGCGCGCCACCGTCAGGAAGCGGGCGAAGTGCGCCACTTCGCGCTTCATGTCGGTGTTGACCAGCGAGGCATAGCCCTCGCGGCCGCCCCAGAACACGTAGTGCTCGCCACCCAGTTCGACCGTGGCTTCCAGCGCCGCCTTCACCTGCACGGCGGCACGCGCCACGACGGCGAAGTCCGGATTGGTCGAGGCGCCATTCATGTAGCGCGGGTGCGAGAAAAGGTTGGCCGTGCCCCACAGCAGCTTGATGCCGGTCGCGTCCTGGCGCGCTTTCGCCAGGCCCACCATGTGCTTGAGGTTCTTCTCGTACTGGCCGATGTCCTCGGCATCCGGCGCCAGGTCGATGTCGTGGAAGCACCAGTACGGCACGCCCAGCTTGGTAAAGAACTCGAACGCGGCATCGACCTTGGCTTCGGCCGTGGCCATCGGCGAACCGGCCTCCCAGGGGAAGTGGCGCGTGCCCGGGCCGAACGGATCATGGCCGGCGTTGCAGAACGTGTGCCAGTAGCAGACCGCGAAGCGCAGGTGCTCCTGCATCGTCTTGCCGCCGATCTTCTTCTGCGCGTCGTAGACCTTGAACGCCAGCGGGTTGTCCGAGCCGCGCCCTTCGAAGGGGATGCGGCCGATGCCGGGGAAGTATTCCTGGGCGCCGATGAAGGGCTGCGTGCTCATGAGGCGGTGTTCCTGTGGTTGTGCGAGGTGTCGCGTGGGGGACGTCAGCCGCGTTGCAGCGGCGTGACGGCATCGAGATGGCGGAGGAAGCGGGTGTAGGCCGTCGCATACGCGTGCGCGCGGTCGGGATCGGGGCGCGTGGACAGCGCGGGATCGGTCGCCACGTGTGTGCGTGCGATGTCGGCGATGGAGGCCGCATCGCCATCGGCACGGCCGACCGCCCACAGCGCCTGCAGTGCCGCACCGAACGCGGCGCCTTCCGACTGCACCGGCACATCGACCGGCAGGCCGAACACGTCGGCCACCAGTTGGCGCCAGGCCGCACTGTTGCTGCCGCCGCCGGTCAGCACGATGCGCTCGAAGCGCATGCCGGCGCGCACGAAGGCATCGAAGCCGTACTTCAGGCTGTAGGTCGCGCCTTCCATCGCCGCGCGGTAGAGGTGCGCCGGGGTCATGTTGGTCGGGTCCATCCCGGCCAGCACGCCCTTGCCGCGCGGCAAGTCGGGGGTGCGCTCACCGTTGAGGAAGGGCAGCATCACCAACCCGTCCGCGCCAGGCGGCGTGGCCTGCAGGTGGGCATCGCCTTCGCGGGTGCTGAAGCCGAAGGCCTTCGCCACCTGTTCGGTGGCGACGGTGCAGTTCATCGTACAGATCAGCGGCAGCCAGCCGCCGGTGGAGGAACAGAACGCGGCCCAGGCACCGTCGGGATCGACGACCGGCACGTCCGAGTAGGCGAACAGCGTGCCCGAGGTACCCAGGCTCATCGCCAGGCGGCCCTCCTCCACGCAGCCGGTGCCGATGGCCGCCATCATGTTGTCGCCGCCACCGACCGCGACCTTCGCTGTGGCCGGCACCCCCAGTCGCGCCGCCATGGCGGGATCGATGTCGAACAGCGCCTCGGGCGCGGCGATCGGCGGCAGGCACGCGGCCAGGTCGCGGTCCGCATCGGTCGCGTGCAGGAGCTCCTTCGACCACGTGCGCGTGCGCACATCGAGCCAGCCCGTGCCGGAGGCATCGCCCCACTCGCAGAAGCGCTCGCCGGTGAGGACGAAATTGAGGTAATCGTGCGGCAGCAGGATCGTCGCCAACCGGGCGTACGCCTCGGGGCGATGCGTCTTCGTCCAAGGCAGCTTCGAGGCGGTGTACCCAGCGAGGATCGGATTGCCGGCCAGCGCGATGGTTTGGGCCGCACCGCCGACCGCGTCCATGATCTGCGCGCACTCGGCCGTGGTGCTGGTGTCGCACCACAGCTTCGCCGGAGCGAGCACCTCACCGGCGGCATCCACCGGCACGAAACCGTGCTGCTGGCCCGAGACCGCCAGCGCCGCGATGCGCGCACGCACGGCGGGATCGATGCGGTCGAAGCAGGCCTGCATCGCCGCGACCCAATCGGCAGGAGGCTGCTCGCGGCTGCCATCGTCGCCGCTGATCAGGCCAAGCGGCGCGCTGGCGCTGGCCACGATCGCCCGCGCCGCGGCGTCGTACACCACCACCTTCACGCTCTGCGTGCCTGCATCGATGCCGGCGACAAGGCTCATGCTGTTTCCTTCTTCATGCGCGCACCAGCGCGCCATTGCGCAGCCGCACCGTGGCCGAAGCCCCGGCGGCGAGTTCGATGTCGAGTGTCTGGTCCGCATGGACCAATGCGTAGCGGCCACCCTTGTCCGAGTGCAGCGTCGCGTGCGCCAGCCGTCCTGCCTTCCAGTTGAGGTCCAGGCGCGCGGCATTGCGCACGCGCACGCCTTCGAGTTCGCCGTCGCGCCATGACGACGGCAGCGCGGGGAGCAGGAAGATCGATCCGCCCCAGCTCTGCACCAGCATCTCGACGATGCCGGCGGCGCCACCGAAGTTGCCGTCGATCTGGAACGGCGGGTGCGCGTCGAACAGGTTCGGATAGCTGCGCTGCGGCGACAGCAGCATGCGCAGGATCTTCAGGCTGTGCTCGCCATCCCACAGGCGCGCCCAGAAGTTCAGCCGCCACGCGATGCCCCAGCCGGTGGCCTCGTCGCCGCGGATTTCCAGCGTGCGTTGCGCGGCGCGCGCCAGCTCGGGCGTGTCGCGCAGGTTGATCTGCGCACTCGGGTGCAGGCCGTAGAGATGCGAGATGTGGCGGTGGTGGATCTCGGGCGCCTGCATGTCCCAGTCCTGTTGCCACTCCTGCAGCTGTCCGGCCTTGCCGATCCGGTTGGGCGGCAGCTGCGCGCTCAGCGCGGCCAGGCGCGCGGCGAAATCGGCGTCCACGCCGAGCACGCGCGCCGCTTCGATGCACTGGCCGAACAGGTCCCGCAGGATCTGCGCATCCATCGTCGGTCCGGCGCAGATCGCCGCACCGAACGGGTGTTCGTTCTCCGGCGACAGCGACGGCACCGTGACCTTGTGGCCGGTTTGCGGATCGTCCTGCAGCGTGTCGACGAAGAACTGCGCGGCGCCCTTGAACAGCGGCCAGACCTGCTTCAGGTAGTCCGGATCGCGCCCGTAGTCCCAGCGATCCCACAGCGCCTGCAGCAGCCACGCCCCACCCGTCGGCCACAAGGCCCAGCGCGCGCCATCCGGCGGCGTGGCGGCGCGCCACAGGTCGGTGTTGTTGTGGAGCATCCAGCCGCCGGCGCCGTACATGTCGCGGGCGACGTGGGAACCGGTCTGTGCCAGTTCCTCCAGCATGCGCTGCAAGGGTTCGACGCACTCGCCCAGGCCGTTCTGCTCGGCCGGCCAGTAGTTCATCTCGGTATTGATGTTGACCGTGTACTTGCTCTCCCACGGCGGATCCATCAGGTCGTTCCAGATGCCCTGCAGGTTGGCGGGCTGGCTGCCCGGCCGCGAACTGCAGATCAACAGATAACGTCCGTATGCGTGGTACAGCGACACCAGCGAGGGATCATTGCCTTGCGCGAACGCGGCGATGCGCTCGTCGGTTGGCAGGTCTGCGGTGGCGGTGCGGCCCAGGTCCAGCCGCACGCGATGGAACAACCGGCGGTGCTCGGCGAGATGTTCGGCGAGTACGCGATCGAACGCCTTGCCCTTTGCCCGCGCCAGCTGCGTGGCGGTGATCGCGTCGGGATCGCCGCTGACATCGTCGTGCGCGACGTGGCTGGTGGCTGCGACGATGCGCAGCTCCAGCTCGCGCACGCCATCGAAGGCGATCTGGTCCTGCTCCACCCGCAGCTGGCCCTCGCGGTGCGCGACCTGCACGCGGAAGGCGAAGCGCAGGCGGCCTTCGATGCCGTGCTTGCCGACGTTGCGACCGCTGACGTGCCAGCCGCCGTCGACGACCCGCGTGGTCGTCGCATGTTCGTTGCCGGTGCGGATCCGGCCGATCATCGCCTCGCCGCCTTCCACGATGTAGCGCACGAGGATGCATTGGTCGACCGGCGAGACGAATACCTCACGCCGGTGCGCGCCATTGCCGACGCGGAACGTGGTGCGCGCCACGGCGGCATCGAGATCCAGCTCGCGCTGGTAGTCGGCCACGCCGTCCAGGCGGTCGAACTGCAGCCACAGGTTGCCCAGCGGCTGGTAGGCCATCTGTTTCACCGGCCGCGAGATCAGGGTGTCGTCGGCCAGCGCGGCCGCTTCCGCGTAACGGCCCGCGAAGATCAGCGCGCGTACCTGCGGCAGTCCCTCGCGCGCTTTTGGATTCACGGCCGAATACGGCCCGCCCGCGTACAGCGTGTCCTCGTTGAGCTGCAGGCGCTCGTGCGCCACCCCGCCGAAGACCATCGCACCGAGCCGGCCGTTGCCGACGGGCAGCGCCTCCACCCAGACCCGCGCGGGCTGGCGATACCAGAGCCGCAGGTCTTGTGCCGTCGCCGCATTGGCCACGACGGCGTCGGACCGGCCCGGCAATGCCGCGACCACCGCACCCGCCGCCACGCCCTTGAACAGCGTGCGGCGCGCGGGATCGCGTGGCCCGGCGTCGACGGCGACCGGCAACGTGCCCGGGCGCGGGGACTGCATCATCCGGCCCTCCCGGACAGGTTTTGTCTACCGGTTACCATGGTGCCGCCGGGCCACGCGCCTGTCATCGTGCAGTGCGGGGAAAACGCACGACCTGCGCCTTGCCGTCGTAGCGGACGGTGACGTCGCCCTGCGGTTCCAGCGTGCCGGCATCGGCGCGCGGACCGTCGATGAAGCGCACGCGCACCTCGCGCGACGCGACCATGCCGGGATAGCGGCCTTCGCGCGCACCGATGCGCAGCTCGCCGCTCTTCTCGTTCCACGCCAGCGGAATGCGGCTGGATTCGCCGCGTTCGTAGCCGTAGCTGCGGCCGTTGTCCTCGTACAGCGAGAACGTACCGTCGGCGCCGGTGTAGACCTCGATCGTCAGCGGCGCATCGGGCTTCTCGTCCACGTACTGCTGCACCACCGTGCGCGGCACGATGGCGCCGGCACGGACGAACAGCGGCATGCGCTGCAGCGGTGCGGCCGCCTCGATCGTCTGGCCGCCGTCGTAGCGTTTGCCGGTCTCGAAGTCGATCCAGCTCGTGCCCGCGGGCAGATAGACCGGGCGCGTGGTCGCCTTGAACGTCGTCACCGGCGCGACCAGGAACGCGGGGCCGAACAGGTACTGGTCGGCGATGTCGCGCACGTTGGGGTCGGACGGGAAATCCATCGCCAGGGTGCGCAGCAAGGTGCCGTCCTGGTGGTAGGTGTCGCCGGCCAACGTGTAGATGTAAGGCAGCAGCGTGTAACGCAGCTTCAGGTAGTGGACGAAGCTGTCGTAGTGCGGCGAGCCTTCCGGCGCGATTTCCCAGATCTCGCGGTATGGGAACTGGCCGTGCAGGCGGAAGATCGGCACGAACGCGCCGTGCTGGAACCAGCGCAGGCTCAGTTCGCGCCATTCGGCCAGGTGCGCAGGGTCCTTGTTCTCGTAGCGCTTCTCCGGCGAGAAACCGCCGATGTCGAAGCTGACGTTGGGCGCGCCCGCCATCGAGGCATTGACCAGGCCGGAGATCTGCTCGCGCAGGTCATCCCAGCGCGGCACGATGTCGCCGCTCCAGAACGCCGCACCGGCGCGCTGCTGGCCCGCGAAGAACGCGCGCGACAGGATGAAGACGCGCTTGTCGGGATCCTGCTCGCGCGAACCGCGGTACACGCCTTCGGAATGCACCAGCGGATACGAATTGAAGAACTCCGTCGACGGGCCCAGCGACGTCGGCGTGGTGCGCGCCTTGCGCTCGCCGATGTCGATGTTGCTGTGCAGGTCCGGCTCGCTCGCGTCCAGCCACCAGGCATCGAAGCCCTTGCGGTTGAGCTTGCCGTTGACCTGGCGCCAGAAGATGTCCTGCGCTTCCTTCGAATACGGATCGTAGAAGGAGTTGAGATAGCCCTTGCCGATCCAGTCCAGCTCGCCCACCTCGACATTGCGGTGGTACATGTGGCCGGCGGCGTCCAGCTCCTTGTAGTTCGCCGTGGTCGGATAGAACTTCGGCCACACCGAAATCATGATCTGCGCGTGCTGGTCGTGGACGTGTTCGACCATGCCGTCCGGATCCGGAAAGTTCTTCGCATCGAAATCGTGCGAACCCCAGGCGTCTTCCGGCCAGTACGACCAGTCGAGCACGATGGCGTCGATCGGCAGCTTGCGCTTGCGGTACTCGTCCAGCGCGCCGGTCAGTTCGGCCTGGGTCTTGTAGCGCTCGCGGCTCTGCCAGAAGCCGTACGACCACTTCGGCAGCAGCACGGCCTTGCCGGTCAGCGTGCGATAGCCGGCCAGCACACGGTCGGCGTCACCGCCGGCGACCACGTAGTAGTCGATGGCTTGCGCGGCCTCGGACCAGATCGACAGGTCCTTCGCCTCATCGGCCGGCAGCGGATCACGATGCAGCAACGCGATGTACGCCGGCTCGATGCGGTCCCACACCAGCTTCACCTTGTGCCGCTGGCCGGCCTTCATCTCCAGCGCGAACTCGTGGTGCCACGGGTTCCAGTTCTGGCGCCAGCGGTCGAGCACCAGCTTGCCATCGATGTAGAGCTTGGCGTACTCGCTGTTGTACAGCGAGAAGGTATGCCGCCCGTCGGTGCGCGCGGCGATCTCGCCCTCCCACACCACGTCGCTGCGGCCGCCGGCGGCGAGATTCTTCCCCTTCGCCGGGAAGTTCGCCAGGTCCTTGATGTACTGGTAGTTCACTTCGCTTTCGCGACGCTCGACCACCTGCTTGCCATTGACGGTATAGCGCGCCGTCAGCGCGCCCGGCTTGCCCTGGGCGTCGAACAGGTCCAGCGACGCGCCCAGCGGCTGCAGGCCGCGCGGATCGCCGTAGCGGGTGATCGCGTTGCTGTCCCAGAGGATGCCGTAGTGACGCGTGGAGACGAGATAGGGAATCGCCTTGTCGATGTTGTGCTGGAGCAGTTCGACATCGCGACCCTTGAGGTTCATCCAGCCCTGCTGGTGCAGGCCGGTGCCGTAGAAGGCCTCATCGTCGGAGGATTCGAAGCGCTGGCGGATGGCGTAGTAATCCTTGCCCTCGACCTTGGCCGGCGTGAACGTGCGCGCACGCTCGGCCAACAGCGGCTTGCCGTCGGCGTCGAAGAAGCTGACCTGGCCCGTGCGCGCATCGACCTTCGCCGAGATGCCCTGCGTGCTGACCGTCACCTGCCCGCCAGATTCGCCCACCTTCACCGCCGGCGGTGCGCCGGTCTTCGCGCGCATCAGGCTGGGCGTGCGCGCGAAATCGCCATCGGGATCGGCCATCACGCGCAGGATGCCCGGCGCGACTGCTTCGACCTTCACGTCGGCGGCGGTCGTATCGACCGGCCGTACGATCACGCCATGGTCGATTTTCTCGACGGCGCCCTGCCCCGCGGCGTTGGCGCCCGCTGCGGCCAGGGCCAGCAGCGGCACCGTCAACGTCTTCAAGTAACCCATCGCTTGCTCCTCGTTCGGGCGCGTGGGCACCCGGGTTCTGGGACCGGCGGGCCGGTCCGCGGATCGATCAGTAGGTCGCCAGCTTCACGCGCAGCAACTGCGGGACGCTGGAGAAATTGAGGCCGTAATCGGTCTGGTCGCCATTCCAGCGGCGACGGAACACCCACTTGCCGTCGACGTAGGTGCCTTCGTCGACGTACTCGTAGATCTGCCGCGCGGCGACGGCCGGGTCTGCCGCATCGATGTTGATGCGCGCATGCGCGCCAGCGACCAGGAACTCATCCGGGCCCAGTTGCACCACCAGCGCGCGGCCGATCGGTTCGGGATTGCCCGGCGGCTCGCCCTGGAACCAGAACTGCGGCACGCCATAGGTGATCACCATGTTCCAGCGGTCGTCGATCTTCACCGTCTGCACGGCCTGTCCGGGCTGCTCGGCGGTGCCACGCACCTTGCCCTCGAAGCTCGCCTGCGCGATGACGCGCGCCGCCGGGCGGACGATGGCGTAGTTCAGCGCGAACGATTCCAGCGCCTTCTCGTCCAGGTGCTTGGCACCGAGCGGCCAGTTGGAATAACGCGAGTAGTCGATGCCGAACGGCGACCAGCCGATCGCCTGTTCGCCGAGTGCGGAGAAGAAGTAGCGCGGGTATTCCTCGCGGTTGCCGGTTTCGGCGACGAACAACGGATTGTCGGGGCGCGAGTAGCGGTCCAGCACCGTGGTGTAGTGCGTGTACTCCGGCATGTAGATGTCCGGCGCCAGCAGGTCGATGTGCGGCGCGGCGGCCTTGTACACGTCCAGCACGTTGTCGGTGGGCCCACCGCTGGCGTACTGCCCGGGCTGGCCCGGATTGAACGGCCCGCGCAGCGCGGCGTTGACGAGCATCGGCAGCGGATAGACCGCCTTGCCGGCCTCGGCGACCTGGTCGATGTAGTGCGCGATATGCCAGGCGTGGAAGTACTCGTCCGCGTCGGCGCCGAATACCTCACGCCACGTGCCGGGCGTCTTGCCGAGCTTCTTCAGCAACGCGTCGGGCACTGGGCCCTCGAACACCTTCTGCGCCAGCGGCGAGAAATCGCGCACGCTGCCGTAGGTGCCTGGCTCGTTCTGTGGCTGCACCATGATGACGGTGCGCTGCGGGTCGGCGGCCTTCAGGTGCGTCATCAGGGCGACGAAGGCCTTGCGGTCCGCGTCCAGCGTGGCCTGCGCGTGTGGCGACAGCGAGTTGAGCGTGCGACCGTCGGCGGTGATGACACGCGGGAAGCGCGTGTTGTCCAGCTTGACCCAGGCCGGTGCGTAGTTCGGGCCGTTGTTCTTCCAGGTCGCGAACCACAGCAGGATCAGCCGCACGTCCTTCTCGCGCGCCTGCTTGAGCAGCACGTCGACGAAGGAGAAGTCGAAGGTGCCCTCCTTCGCTTCGACCTGTTCCCAGGCCACCGGCACCATCACCGTGTTCGGCTTGACCACATCGATGGCGGGCCAGACGTCGTCCAGCGCCTGCGGCCAGTTGCTGGAATTGTTGACCTGCGCCCCGAGGATCAGGAACGGCGCGCCGTCGACCATCAGTGCGTGGCGTCCGTCCTTGCTGACGATCTGCGGGATCGGCGTGGCACCGGACGCATCGGTGGCGCCGTGGCCCTTCGCCGCGGCTGGCGCATCACCTTTTCCGGAGAGTTGGCAGGCGGCCAGGCCGAGCAGCGCGACGAGCGACAGGAGCAACAGGCGGCGGGGCATCATCGAAGGCATTCCGGGGTCACCACGCATCGGTACGGAAAGGCGAGGCAGGCAAGCCCGCCGCGTTGATCAGATCGGCGTCGGCCGGGTTGTCGGACCAGCCGTAGCGCACGGCGACCGGCGCCTTCACTACGTCGCTGCGCACGACGACACGACCGTCGATGAGCGAGGCCTGGGCCGGATGGAAGACGCGATCGGCACCGGCCAGCGCGAAGCCATGCACGCGCGTGCCGCCGCCGCGCACGGCAAGGGCGCCGCCGCCATCGTCGAAGGCGAGGGTCGCGACGCCGTTCGAGAACTGCGCCTGCGTATGGTCCGGCCCTTGGTAGACCAGTGATTCGCCGTACGCGACGTGCCGCGCCGCCAGCGCAAGCCGCTTGCCCACATCCTGCTTGTTGAGCGGATGAATGTCGGCCGGATTGCCGATGTCGATGGTCACCACCTGTGCGGTGGCGGGCAGCGACAACGTGGCCGATTGCGATTCGCGCAGCACCGCCCACGGGCTCTGGTCGCCCTGGTCGACGCCGGAGGAGAAGTTCGCCAGCTGCACCCACAGGAACGGCAGGTCGGGCACCTGCCACTGGCGGCGCCACTGCTGGATCATCGCCGGGAACTGGGTGCGGTACGTGAGCGCATCTGCCACCGTGTTCGCATTCGATTCGCCCTGGTACCAGATCACGCCGCGGATGGCATACGGCTGCAGCGGATGGATCATCCGGTTGTAGAGCAGCGTCGGATACTGGTTCTTGTCGTCGATCAAGGCCACGGTGACGTCGGCCGGGCGGAACGACCAGTCCACCAGCGCACGCGCACTGGCGCCTTCAGGCTGCACGAAGACTTCATCGGCCTGGCCATGGATGCCGCCACCGCCGCCGGTATCCGACACGCGCACGGCCACCTGGTTGACGCCCGCGCGCAAGGCCGACGCCGGCACCGTGTAGCGGCGCGGCAGGTTGTATTGCATGTGCGTCTGCCCGACCTGCGTGCCGTTGACCCAGGTGGTGTCGGAATCGTCGATGCGCCCCACGCCCAGCGTCAGGCCGGCCTTCGCTTCCGCCGCACTGAGGGTGAAGGTGGCGCGATACCAGCCGATGCCGTCCATGCCGGTCCAGCCCGCCTTCTCCCACAGCGAGGGCACGGTGATGGGCAGCCAGTCGCGCGCATCGAAGTCCGCGGCCTGCCAGCCGGTGTCGTCGGCGGGGCCTGCCTTCCAGTGCGCGAGGTTGGCGCGCGTCTGCACCAGCGCGCGCTCGTCGGACTCGCGAAGGCGCTCGGCCTGCGCCTTCAACGCGGCCGCATCCACGCCCTGCGTTGGCGCATCGGTCCAGGCCTCGATACGGCTGCCACCCCACGTACTGTCGATGATGCCGATCGGCACGCCGGTGACCTTGCGCAGCTCGCGCGCGAAGAAGTGCGCGGCAGCCGAGAACTTCGGTGCGGCCTGCGGCGACGATGCGATCCATTCGCCGCCTTCGAGCTGCGCCTGCGGTTCGCCGGCCCACGATTTCGGGATCTTGAAATGGCGGATCTGCGGGTCGGTCGCGCGTGCGGCTTCGATCTCGGGATCGGCGGACTGCGCGATCGGCCACTCCATGTTCGACTGCCCGCTGGCCAGCCACACGTCACCGACCAGCACGTCGCGCAGCACGCGCGGTTGCTTGCCATCGTCGATGCGCATCACGTGCGGACCGCCCGCCGTCTGCGCGGGCAGCGCCAGCGACCAGCGTCCATCGGCTGCAGCCTGCGCCGTGGCCTCGCGGCCGGCGAAGGTCACGTGCACGCGCGCGCCTGGCGCGGCCTCGCCCCAGACGCGCACCGGCTGGTCGCGCTGCACGACCATGCCGTCGGCGAAGATGCGCGGCATCTCGACCGCCTGCGCGGCAGGGATGGCCAACAGGCCCAACAACAGCGGGACAGCTCGAATCATTGCGGATCTCCGTACCAGATGCCGCGCCCTTCGGTGCCGAAGTAAACGCGGCCATGCAGGCGGGGATCGCCTGTCACATGGCGGATGATGCCGCCGAATCGCAGTGCGTCACCATCGATGCGGCGCCAGCGGCGCCCGCCATCGTCCGAACGGAACAGGCCACGCTGCCCACGCACTTCGCCGAACACGAACAAGACGGGCGCGTCGCCCTCCTTCGCCGGCTTGCCCAGGCCCACGGACATGACGTTGTCCACCCCGGGCACGCGCTCCAGCTTGCCGGGCGCGAGGTGCAGCAGGCCGCGCCACGATGCGGCGATCCAGGCTTCGCCCATCTTCTCCGGGTGTGGCCGGATCTCGGCGCGATACCAGTCGCCGATCTCGCCGACCGGCGCGCGCACTTCGTCGAAGGCGACGCCTCCGTTGCCGCTGACATAGAGCTTGCCGCTGATCGCATCGAACCCGTAGTAGATCCCTTCATCGACGCGGTCGGCTTCCACCACCGCGGTCTTCGGCAGGCCTTTCACCGGTTGCCAGCGCCCGCCCATGTCGGCGGTGATCCAATGGTGTTCACCGTTGCGGGGATGCCAGATCGCGCGCTTGCCGTCGGCGGCGAGAGTGATCTGTCCAGCGCCTTCGCCATCGGCCGGCTCGGTCGCGAAGGCGGTCCAGGTACGCCCGCCATCGTTCGACCACGCGCCACGCACCGCACCTTCCGGGCGGTTGTGGAAGTAGCCCGTGCGCACCATCACCTGCGGGGCGCGACCGGCGAAGGCGAGGCTTTCCGTGTTGGAGAAGCGCACGCCGGCGAAGCGCTGCTGCGAGACATCGAGATCGTCGTGGACGAAGCCGTCGACGTCGCCGAGGCCGCTCACCAGGTGCGCGCCTCGCGGCGGACTGGCCAGCGCCAGCGGCACCGTTTCCTCGAAGCCCGCCTGTTCGAAACGCCACGCCATCTCGGCGCCCGCATCGAAGGCCTTCGCATTGGTGGACGCCCACACGCCGTAGCCGGTGACGAACAGCAGGCGGTTGGCGTCGAAGGGATCGATCTCCAGGTCGGCCATCCAGTGCGGCTTCGCGTCCTGCGTCCACGGTGCCGACGCATGGTCGAACCCGGACCGCGGGAACAGCGCCGTCCATGTGCGCCCGCCATCGAGGCTGCGATAGATGTCGTCGTGCGGCTGGTAGCGGCGGAACGTGCTGGCGATGATGATGTCGGGATTGGTCGCATCCACCGCCACGGCGCCCCAGCCGAAGCCGGCATCGGCCTTGGAACGACGCACCGGCGTGATGTCTTCCCAGCGATCGCCGGCGGGATCGAAGCGCCAGACGGCGCCGTCGGCCATGTTGTTCGGACCGGGCTCGTCGCCGTAGCTCAACAGCCAGCGGCCGCGCGCGTCGCGCACCATGTGGCTGGGGCGCAGTCCGACCGGCTGGCCGGGCACGGCCTGCCACGTCGCGCCACCATCGCGCGAACGATAGAGACTGGTTTCGTTCGTCGAAACGCCGGCGTAGATCGTCTTCGACGGCACGCCTTTCGTGCCATCGACCGGATCGAAGACGACGAACGCGATACCCACCGGGCGCAGCTCGCGCCAGCCCATCGCCCAGGCCGACCGATCCTTCGCGATCGCGGGAAAGCTTGGGCTCTCGCGCCACGTCGCGCCGGCATCGTCGCTCCGCCACAGGCCGTTGGCACGCGTGCCGAACAGCAGCACGCGGCCGTCGTTCGGATCCACCGCGAGGCGTTCCCCGTTGCCGCGCCCCTGTTCGTTGCCACCGAGCTTGAAGGGCAGCGCCGCGCGCTGGAACGTAGTGCCGCGATCGGTCGAACGCAGGATCACGCCATCCTGTCCACGCTCGTGCAGATAGGTGCCGACGGCGAGGTAGAGGCGATCCGGATCGGACGGATCCAGCGCGAGGCTTTCCACGCCGAAGCGACCGCTGTCGTCGTGGCCCATCCAGTCCATCAGGGGTTGCCAGCGCTGTTCGCGCGGCTGCCAGCGGTACGCGCCACCGATGTCGGTACGGGCGTACAGCAAGCCTTTCTCGTGCGGATGGAAGACCAGGCCGCTGACGAAACCGCCGCCACCGATGGCGACATTGCGCCAGCGGTAGCCGGTGACGTCGTCCTTCGCCGCCGCGCCGGGCACCAGCAGGAAAACGAACAGCGCGAGGGTCAGGCGAAGCGTGAGCACGGAATCTCCTGTCGGGGAACAGCGGTGCGCCGGCAGGAAGCACACCTCGGGCGCCGCATCGGGCGTGCGCCGGTCCATCGAAGGAACGGCCGGCGACACCGGCCGTTCCCGGGTACCGCGTCAGAACGTGAAACGGAGCGTCGCGGCGTAGCGCCGGTCGTTGACGTACCACGACGTGGTGCGCTTGCCGGCGCCGTTCTGGTCCATCAGCGTGCGCTGCTCGGCGTTGTTGAGGTTGTTCATCTCAAGACCGAACTGCACGTTGTCCGAGAACTTGTAGAAGATCGACCCATCCAACTGACCGAAGCTGTCGCTGTACACCGGCAGCTTCCACGGGATGCCGCCGTCGCCGCCGTTGTAGCCGTTCGGGCCGATCGACAAGAGGTATTCGCTGCGCCAGTTGTAGGCCAGGCGAACCTGCCAGGGGCCCTTTTCGTAGAACGCCGCGACGTTGTACGAGTTCTTCGACAGGCCATCGGCCGGCAGGTCGTCGAACAGCGATCCGTCGGTATCGACAGGCACCGCATTGGAGGCCGCCGGGATTCTCGTGGTGCTGTCGATGTAGGTGTAGTTGGCGGACATGCCGAGCCCGTCGAACGGCGCGGGCAGGAAATCGAAGAACTGGTTCCAGCCGATCTCCGCGCCCTGGATCTTCGCCTTGCCGACGTTCACCAGGCGGGACACGCGATAGTCGTACTCGTTGCCGTCGACGCCCGGATAGGCGAGCAGCTCGGTCTGTTGGCGGAAGTAGTCCTTGATGTCCTTGTAGAAGAAGTTCACCCAGGCCATGCCGCCGCTTTCCGGCGCGAAGTACCACTCCAGCGACAGGTCGAACTGATTGGCCTTCATGGGCGTCAGGTACGGGTTGTCGGTGGAGCTGCCGGTGAGTTCCAGATCCTCCGGACCGAGCTCGTCGCCCGGCTGCGGGTTGACGCCGTCGCGGACGGCCACGCTGAGCACCTGGTAGGCCTGCATGTCGCTGAAGGCGGGGCGTGCGATGGCCTTCGATGCGGCGAAGCGGACGATCCAGTTTTCGGCCGGTTCCCACTTCACGTTCGCACTGGGCAACACATCGGTGTACGAGTTCTCCGCAGAGATCGGCTCCGACTGACCCGTGCCCAGGTACGGCGCGAACGCATTGTTCGGATAGACCAGGTAGCCCTTCGCGCTGTTCTCCGTACGCACCACGCGTACGCCGACGTTGCCGTCGATGCGCGCCTCGTCCATCGCGAAGTTCAGCATCGCGTAGGCGGCGTAGGTACGCTCGGTCTGCACGTTGCCCCACTGCGGGTCGGCGAGGTTGCGCGGCGTGATCTGGCCGTAGCAACAGGTGTAGTACGGGATCGCCGCGCCGTGGATGTCGAGGTAGCTGTTCGGGAAATTGAGCGCGGTAGACAGCACCGGCGAGTAGAACGAGCCCGGCGTCGAAGCGCCGCCACGGTAGAAATTGTCGAAGGTGATCAGGTTGGTCAGGCTGGAATTGATCGTCCCGTTGAGGTCCAGGCCCGGCAGCGGCACACCGCCCGGCAGCGCCCACCACTGCATCCAGGGCTGGAACACCGGCTGCCAGTCGTAACCGGTATCGATGCTGTGTGCATCGCGGTCGGTGACGCGCACGCCGAACTTCACCGAATCGAAGACACTGCTGTCGAAGCTGTGCTTCAGGTCCGCGCGCCATGCGATTTCGTCGGCGGTGTTGTCGTCCTGGTGGTCCATCGTGAACCCCCAGTAGTAGTTCGCGGGGTTGGCGGTGAACTGGTTGTCGACGCCGATCCGCGGCACGCCATGGCCCAGGTCGATATCGATGTACGGCACGTTGAGGCCGAGCGATACCGTGGAATCCAGCGCCTCGGTATTCGCCTTGATGTACTGCAGGTCGGTGGAGAACTCGGTTCGATCGCTGAACAGCCACTTCAGGCCGAACGAGTAGTCGGTGGTGTCGGACTTGCGGTGCGAGGCGCGGATGTCCGTGCCCATCGGGATGTCGCCGTTCGACCGCAGTCGGCCCGAAACGAACACGTTGCCATTGAGTTCGTACGGCTGACTGGCATCGACGCGCACTTGCAGCGGATCGTTGGAGACGAAGATCGCGTCTTCGTACCACAGCTCGTCGTATCGGCTCTGGAAGGCGGTGGCGAACAGCTCCAGGTTGTCGTTCGGCCGCCATTGCAGCGCAACGTAGGCGCCCTGGCGTTCGCGTTCGTATTCCAGCGTGCGCCAGTCGGCGCCGCGCGGCAGCCACAGGCTTTCGTTGGTGCCGTCGTTGTTGAGGTCGGAGTTGGCGGTGTTGAAGAACGGCCGCACGAACATGCCATCGGTGCGCGTCGCCAGTTCGGAATGGGCCAGGTTGACCAGGATGCCGAACTCGCCTGCGTCGGTGTCCCAGCGGTTGCTGAAGAGCACCGAGCCCGAGGGCTTCAGCTGGTCGGCGAAGTCGCCCCTGTTGGCGCTGAACGACATGCCGAACCGGCTGCCTTCGATGTCGAACGGCATGAAGGTGCGCAGGTCGACGGTGCCGCCGAGGCCACCTTCGATCATGTCGGCCTTCTGGTTCTTGTAGACGTCCACGCCGGCCATCAGTTCGGCCGGCACGTCCTGGAAGCTGAGGCTGCGACCGCCCGAAGCGGAAAAGCTGTCGCGACCGTTCAACTCGGAGCGGACCTGGGTCAGGCCGCGCACCTGCACGCCGCCGCCCTCTGCGGAGAAATGCTCCGGATCGCCGACCGTCAGGAAGCGATCGATGGTGACGCCGGGAATGCGCGACAGCGTTTCCGTGACGCTGCGGTCGGGCAAGGCGCCGATGTCGAGCGCGGTGACCGAATCGACGAACGTGTCGGCGTCGCGCTTGATGTCCTGCGCCCGGTAGACGGAACCGCGGATGCCGGTGACGACGACCGCATCGAGTTCGGTGGTCTTCTCGCCATCCTTCGCTTCGGACGCGGCTTCCTGTGCGAACGCAGGCGCCGACAGCAGCAACGCGATGCCGAGGGCGAGGACGGTGGGTTGCAGGTGGCGACCGGCGGAACGGCCCGCACGGGGGCCAGCCGCGATGCGGCGCTGACGCGTTGACATGGATGTTCCCTCCCAGGACACATGGCAAACGATTGAGTTGTGGTCCTGCCCGGACGTCTTCGCGCTCCGTGGCCGGATGAAGCGGTGGCGGCTGCGGCCCCCGGCCGCGGTCGTCGATGTTTCGGTCTTTCCCGTGGGGCGCCGCGGCAACGTCGGCCTTACAGCCGATGCCTGGCACTCACCTGGCGGCCGTGGGACCGCCTTCCTGTGACTGCGGCGGGAGCATAGGCGGCGCTGACATGCCGTACCAATGAAATATTGATCGCCAGCTATACCAAACTCGAATAGGTCTTCGGACTCAACCGCCGCCGCCATCGCCTGAAGGCGGCACCGTGCCCGTCTGGGAGGGTTCCAGGTCGGTATAGAGGCGACGGGCCGTACTGCGGATGGCGTCCAACACGCGCTCGGCACCCGGGGACAGCAGCTGATCACGCCGGCGGATGATGCCGAAGAACTCCATGCGCACGCCCAGCTCGATCGGCAGCACGCACATCTGCCCGGTCTGCAGGTACGGGCCCACCGATTCGGCCGGCAGTGCGGTCAGCAGATCGCTGTGCCGCAGCAGGTGGATGATCACCGGCAGCGAGGCGGTTTCCACGATGTTCTGCGGCGGCGGCTGGCCGTGTTCGAGGAACACCGCATCCAGGCGCGACCGCAGCACGCTGGCGGCCGGCGGCATGATCCAGCCGTAATCGGCCAGGTCGGCGTGGGTAATCCGCGGGCGCCGGGTCAGCGGGTGGCCTGCGCGCACGATGACGGCGTGCGGCTCATCGGCCAGCGGCTCGAAATCCAGCTCGCCCGCGCCTTCCGGGCCCATGATGCGACCGACCACGATGTCGAGCTGGCCATCCAGCAGCTTGGCCACCAGCGGCCGGCTGTAATCCATCTCGACCTTGATGAGGATGTCGGGGAAATCGCGCTTCACCGCCGCGATGGCCTGCGGTACCAGGGTGGTACCGGGATTCACCACGGTGCCGATCGCCGCCTGGCCCATGCGCCCGCTGCGCAGCGCGGCGATCTCGTCGTGGGCGCGGCCGATTTCCGACAGGGCCGAGCGCGCGCGGCGGATCAGCACCTGGCCGTACCAGGTGGGTTCCACGCCACGGGCATGGCGTTCGAACAGGGGCACGCCCAGCAGGCTTTCCATCTCCGCCAGCAGCTTGGAGGCGGCGGGCTGGGTCATGTTGGCGGCCTCGGCGGCACGCAGGACCGAGCGCTGTTCGTACAGGTGCAGCAGCAGGGAAAGGTGGCGGGTCTTCAGGCGCGTGGCGCCGAACCAGCCGGTGGTGGGGTGGACCATGGTCGCCTCCGGGGCACGAGCTATTCGTGTGCGGAATAGCCTATGACAAAAATTTCATTTGTCGTACATAGATGCCCACGCGAGGCTATGCCACGCTTCAAGCGCGGGTCGGCGGCCATGCCTGACCGCCCGCGAGGGGAGGCCCCGGGGACGGCCGGCACAGGTCCGCCACGGGACAGCCCCGCATCCGATCACCGCCGGGAGGAGGGCCCCATGGCGACATCGCAATCCGACGGCACGTCGCGTGCCGGCGCCATCGTCGCGTCCACGCCAGACGGAATCCGTCTCCCATGAGCGGCCGCCTGTCCGGCAAGGTCGCGCTGGTCACCGGCGCCGCCAGCGGCATCGGCGCAGCCACGGCGCACCTGTTCGCACGCGAGGGCGCCACCGTGGTCGGGCTCGACAAGCAGTCCGCGCCCATCGCGGATGACGGCGTGCAGCACCGCATCGCCGACATCACCGATGCCGAAGCCGTCGACGCGGCGGTGCAGGCGGTGCTCGCTGCGCATGGCCGCATCGATGTGCTCGTCAACAACGCCGGTGCGGATGTGTTCTCCGATCCGCTCACCCTGTCCGACGAAGACTGGGAACGCTGCCTGTCGCTCAACCTCAAGGGCGCCTGGCACCTCTGCCGTGCGGTGCTGCCGGCGATGCAGGCGCAGGGCGCGGGCAGCATCGTCAACATCGCCTCGGTGCATGGCCATAAGATCATCGCCGGCTGCTTCCCGTATCCGGTGGCCAAGCACGGCCTGGTCGGCCTGACCCGCGCGCTCGGCATCGAGTACGCCGCGCGCGGGATCCGGGTGAACTCGATCTCGCCGGGCCTGATCCTGGTGCCCCGCATCGAAGCCTGGTTCGCGCGCGAACCGGGCGCACGCGAGAAGCAGGCGGCACTGCTGCCGCCCAAGCGCATCGGCACGCCCGAGGAAGTGGCGTTCACCGCGCTGTTCCTCGCCAGCGACGAAGCGCGCTTCATCAACGCCACCGACATCACCATCGATGGCGGCCGTTCGCAGGTCTACCACGACTGATCTGCATGGACGCGCCCACCCTTCCCTTCGCCCTGCCGCTGATCGCGATCCTGCGCGGCATCACGCCGGCCGACGTGCCCGCGCACGTGGGCGCACTGGTGGAGGAAGGCTACGACGCGATCGAGATCCCGACCAATTCGCCGGATTGGGCACGCAGCGTGCGCATCGCCGCGGAGGCGTTCGGCGAACGCGCATGGATCGGTGCGGGGACCGTGCTGACGACGGCGGATGCGGATGCATTGCGCGCTGCCGGCGGACGCTTGATGGTCACGCCGAACACGCGCCCGCCGGTGATTCGTCACGCGGTCGAGCGCGGCCTGCAGGTCGCCGCCGGCGTCGCCACGGCGAGCGACGCCTTCGACGCGCTCGATGCGGGCGCGCAGATGCTCAAGCTGTTCCCCGCATCCGTCTACGGACCGGCGATGGTGCGCGCCCTGCGCAGCGTGCTGCCGCCGGTTCCCCTATTCGCCGTCGGTGGCGTCACGCCCGACACCCTCTCCGGCTACCTCTCAGCCGGCTGTCAGGGCGCCGGCATCGGCGGCGAACTTTACAAGCCCGGCCAGCCGGTCGAGCGCACGCGCGAGCACGCGCGGCGCTTCCGCCAGGCCTACCTGGACCACGCCGCATGAAGATCGTCCGCGTCAGTACCTTCCACGCCGCACCGCGCTGGCTCTTCCTCAAGGTGGAGACCGACGAGGGCGTGACCGGCTGGGGTGAGCCGGTCATCGAAGGGCGCGCCAGCACCGTGGAAGCGGCGGTGCACGAACTGGCGGACTACCTCGTCGGCCAGGACCCTGCGCGCATCAATGATCTGTGGCAGGTGTTGTATCGCGGCGGCTTCTACCGCGGCGGCGCCATCCTGATGAGCGCGATCGCCGGCATCGACCAGGCGCTGTGGGACATCAAGGGCAAGGCGCTCGGCGTGCCCGTCTACCAGCTGCTCGGCGGGCGCGTGCGCGACCGCATGAAGACCTACCGCTGGGTCGGCGGCGACCGCCCTGCCGACATCGTCGCGCAGATGCAGCGCTACCAGGCGCAGGGCTTCGACACGTTCAAGTTCAACGGCACCGAGGAACTGAAGCTGATCGACAGCCCGCGCGCGATCGATGCCGCGGTCGCCAAGGTCGCCGCGATCCGCGAAGCGATGGGCGACCGCGTCGATTTCGGCATCGACTTCCACGGCCGCGTCAGCGCGCCGATGGCGCGCGTGCTGCTGCGCGAACTGGCGCCGTTCAAACCGCTGTTCGTCGAAGAGCCGGTACTGCCCGAACAGTGGGAGTACTACCGCCCGTTGTCCGATGCGACCTCGATCCCGCTCGCCGCCGGCGAACGCATGTACTCGCGCGCCGAGTTCAAGCCGGTGCTCGCGGCCGGCGGCCTGGCGATCGTGCAGCCCGACCTGTCCCACGCCGGCGGCATCACCGAGTGCGTGAAGATCGCGGCCATGGCCGAAGCGCACGACGTGGCGCTGGCGCCTCACTGCCCGTTGGGCCCGGTCGCGCTGGCCGCGTGCCTGCAGGTGGACTTCGTGTCGCACAACGCGATGCTGCAGGAACAGAGCATCGGCATCCACTACAACACCGGCGCGGACCTGCTGGACTACGTGCTCAACAAAGAGGATTTCCGCTGCGACGACACCGGCAGCATCGCCGCACTGCCCAAGCCCGGCCTGGGCGTGGAGATCGACGAGGACCGTTTGGTGGAAGCGCACCGGCAGCCGCCGCGCTGGCGCAACCCGTTGTGGCGGCATGCCGATGGCAGCGTGGCCGAGTGGTGATGCCGTGACGACGGCGCTGGCGACCCTGGCCGTCGACAGCCGCTGCGCGCTGGGCGAAGGCATCCTGTGGTGCGACCGTCGTCGCGTGCTGTACTGGACCGACATCCTCGCCGCCGAACTGTGGCGGCACGATCCCGATAGCGGCCACACGCATGCATGGTCGCTCCCCGCGCCGCTCGGTTGCCTCGCACTCGGCGAGGATGGGCGCCTGCTGCTGGGCCTGGCGAAGGGGCTCTATGCGAGCGATGTGGAAGCGCAGTTGTCCGCGCGCGACCTCACCCTGGAGAAACTGGCCGATGTCGAGGCCGGCGACCCGATGACCCGCATCAACGACGGCCGTGCGGATCGTGAAGGCGGCTTCGTGTTCGGCACCAAGAGCGAACACGCCGATCTGCGTCCGGCGGGCCGCTTCTACCAGTACACCGCGACGCACGGATTGCGTGAACTGGCCTTGCCGCACGCCGCCATCCCGAATTCGATCTGCTTCGACGCCACCGGCACGCGGATGTATTTCTGCGATTCGGTGACGCCGCGGATCCTGCATTGCCGTTACGACGCCGCGACTGCGGCCGTGTCCGACATCGCGGTGTTCGTCGACCTCGACCTGCCCGGTGCGGAACCCGACGGCTCCATCATCGACGCCGAAGGCGCGCTGTGGAACGCGCAGTGGGGCGCAGGGCGCGTGGTGCGCTATCTGGCGGATGGCGGCATCGACCAGATCGTGCGCGTGCCGGCGCCGCAGCCTTCGTGTTGCGTGTTGCACGAGGACACGCTGTACGTGACCAGCGCACGCGTCGGACTCGACGCCGCCGCGCTCGCGGCTTCGCCGTTGTCGGGCGGCGTGTTCGCGCATCGCACCGGGCGCGTGCTGGCGCGCGGCGTGGACCGGGTGCGCCTGCCATGATCGCCGTCGACTGGGGTACCAGCAGCCTGCGCCTGTACCGGATGGCCGACGACGGCCAGGTACGCGAACGCCGCCGCAGCGACCAGGGCGTGCTGGCGTGCGCGGGCCGTTTCGGCGACGTGCTCGCACAGGAAATCGCCGGCTGGGACGACACCGACATCCTGCTGTGCGGCATGGTGGGCGGACGCGGCGGCTGGCACGAGATGCCGTACCTGTCCTGCCCGGCCGGCAACCATGCGCTGGCGCTCGGCATGCAGCGTTTCCATCCGCCGGGCTTCGATGGCCGCGCGCTATGGCTGGTGCCGGGCCTGCGCGACAGCGACTCGGACAGCGTGCCCGACGTCATGCGCGGCGAAGAGACGCAGCTCGCCGCATTGCTCGATGCCCTGCCCGGCGGAACGCACGTCGTCTGCCTGCCCGGCACCCACAGCAAGTGGGTCACGGTGCGCGACGGCCAGGTGCACCGCATCGCCACCGCGATGACCGGCGAACTCTTCGCGCTGTTGCGCCAGCACAGCATCCTCGGCCGGTTGATGCCCGCCGGCGACGTGCGCTTCGATGGTTACGCCTTCGACGCCGGGCTGAAGCGCAGCGCCGACGCCGGCGGCCTGCTGCACCACCTGTTCGGCGTGCGCACGACGGGCCTGTTCCAGCAGTTCGCCGAACCGGCGCTGCCTTCGTATCTCTCCGGCCTGCTGATCGGCCACGAGTTGCGCGCATCGGGCTTGCTCTCGCATGCGCCGCGCCCGGCGCAGGTGCACCTGATCGGCAACGACCGCTTGCTGGCCTCCTATGCGCACGCACTGACGACGCTGGGCGTCGGCGTGCAGCGCCATCCCGAAGACCTGTCCGCGCGCGGCCTGCATGCGCTGTGGGCACGGCGGACCGCGACCGCCCCCTACTAGAGGAAGACCGGATGCTGAAGCACTGCGCATGGATCCTGGCGGCATCGTTGATGATCGGTCCCGCATGGGCGGGCGATGCGGTCTTCAGCGAAGTGCGCTACCACGGCGACGATGGCGGTCCGCCGGTGGGCGCGGATGAATTCCGCAATCCGGTCGTCGCGGGCTTCTACCCCGACCCGTCCGCGATCCGCGTCGGCGACGATTTCTACCTGGTGAATTCCACGTTCGGCTACTTCCCTGGCCTGCCGGTCTTCCACAGCACCGACCTGGTGTCGTGGACCCAGATGGGCAATGCGATCCATCGCCCCGGGCAGATCAACTACGGCGAGAAGGAAGAACTGACCCGCGGCCTGTTCGCCGCCACCCTCGCCCACCATGACGGCACCTTCTACATCGCCAACACGTGCTTCTACTGCGATCGCGGCAACTTCGTGGTGACGGCCAAGAATCCCGCGGGCCCGTGGTCGGACCCGATCTGGCTCGGCGTCAGCGGCATCGATCCCTCGCTGTTCTTCGACGACGACGGCAGCGCGTGGGTGGTCCACAACGATGTCCCCGATGGAAAGCTGCGCTACGACGGCCATCGCGCGATCTGGCTGCAGCGTTTCGATTTCGGCACGCGCGAACGTGTCGGCAAGCGCCTCCTGCTGGTGGACGGCGGCGCCGATCCGGCGACGAATCCCGAACACGTCGAAGGTCCCCACGTCTTCAAGCACGACGGCTGGTACTACCTGACGGCGGCCGAGGGCGGCACCGGCGAGCAGCACGCGCAGATGGTATGGCGCAGCCGCGCGCTCACCGGTCCGTATCAACCCTCGCCGTCGAATCCCGCGTTGACCCAGCGCGACCTCGACCCGAAGCGCGCCGATCCGGTGACGTCCACCGGCCATGCGCAGTTCGTGAAGCTCAAGGACGGCACGTGGTGGGCGGTGTTCCTCGCCACCCGTCCGTACCGCGGCAACCAGTACAACCTCGGCCGCGAAACCTTCCTGCTGCCGGTGACGTGGAAGGACGGCTGGCCGGTGGTCCTGCCCCGCGGCGAACGCGTGCCGATGGTCGTGAAGCGCCCGGACTTGCCACGCAATGCGCAACCGTTTCCCACCAGCGGGCCGATGACGTGGACCGAGCGCTTCGACGCGCCCGCGCTGCCACTGTCGTGGATGACCCTGCATCCGCCGCAGAGCCGCTGGTACACCACCGGCGCGCACGGCCTGACGATCACGCCGGGCACGATGCCGCTGGGCGCCTTCGGCACGGCGCCGGGCCAGCCGTCGTACATCGCCCACCGCGTGCAGCATCACGCGGCCACGCTGGACACCACGCTCGCTTCGTTCGAGCCCGCGACGGGTGAACTGGCGGGACTCGTGTTGCTGCAGAACGAGTACGGCCACTACGTGCTCGGCGTCGAACGCGATGCGCGCGGACTGGCGGTGTCGCTGTACCGGCGCAGCGGCCGCGAGGGCGGGAAGGAAGGCGATCGCCTGGCGCGCATTCCGCTGGACGAAGGACACGGCCCCGTGTCGCTGCGCTTCCGCGTCGACGGCCCGCGCCTGGAAGCGTCGTACTCGCTGACCGCTGGCGACTGGAAGAGCGTCGCCACCGGCCTGGACGCCAGCTTGCTGAGCGTGGAGGCGGCGGGCGGCTTCATCGGCAATACGTTCGGCTTGTACGCCGTGCGTCGCTGACCGCGCGATCACGGAGTCCGCATGCCAGGCACCTCGCGTCGCGCACTGTTCAAGGCCGGGCTCGCCGGCCTGGCCACCTGGCCGCTGTCGTCGCGCGTGGCGGCTGCCACGCCGTGCGCGCCGGCGCCGCCGGCGCACGCCACCGGCGTCGAAGGCCAACGCAAGGCCGACCTCGGCGACGGCACCTATCTCAACCCCATCGTCGCCGGCGATCGTCCCGACCCCACGATCCTCAAGGACGGCGACGACTACTACATGACGTTCTCGTCGTTCGACGCCTATCCCGGCCTGGTGATCTGGCACTCGACCGACCTCGTCACCTGGACGCCGCTCGGCCCTGCGTTGCGCACGCACGTGGGTACGGTGTGGGCCGTCGATCTCTGCAAGCACGACGGCCGCTACTTCATCTACCTGCCAGCGTTGGCGAAGGATGAGGCGTGGAAGATCCATGCGATCTGGGCCGACGACATCCGCGGACCGTGGAGCGAACCGGTCGACCTGCGCATCGATGGCTGCATCGATCCGGGCCACGCGGTCGGCGAAGACGGGCGGCGTTATCTGTTCGTCAACGGCATCCGCAAGGTGCGCCTCACCGACGATGGCCTGGCGACCGACGGCGTGCTGGAAACCGCCTACCAGCCCTGGCGCTATCCGGAAGACTGGATCACCGAGAACTTCGCGCCCGAAGGCCCCAAGCTGACGCGGCGTGGCGACTGGTTCTACCTGGTCACTGCCGTCGGCGGCACCGCCGGCCCGGTCACCGGCCACATGGTGATCGCCGCGCGCTCGCGTTCAATCCACGGGCCGTGGGAACACTGCCCGCACAATCCGCTGGTGCGCACGCTGGGCGATGCGGAGCCCTGGTGGTCGCGCGGCCACGCGACACTGGTCGATGGACCGGCCGGCGACAGCTGGATGGTCTACCACGGCTACGAGAACGGCTATCGCACGCTCGGCCGGCAGACGCTGCTGGAGCCGATCGAATGGACGGACGATGGCTGGTTCCGTGCACGCGGCGGCGACCTGTCGGCCCCGTTGCCCGTGCCGCGCGGCGGCAAGGCGGGGACCGCCGGCGTCGCGCTGTCGGACGATTTCTCGAGCGATCGCCTCGGTACGCAGTGGGCCTTCCACGCGCCACGACCGGACGAGATGCGACGCGTGCGGTACGGCAAGAAGTCCCTCCGCCTCGCCGGCGCAGGCCGGTCACCCGCGGATGGGAGTCCCCTTGCCTGCATCGCCGGCGACCGCGCCTACCAGGCCGAGGTCACGCTGACCCTGGTCGATGGCGGCGAAGGCGGCCTGCTGCTGTTCTACAACCCGAAGGCCTTTGTCGGCCTGGGCTTCGCGGCGGACGGGCTGCGCGTGTTCCAGTACGCGGAGGAACAGACGTGGGCGCGGCAAGCGATGCCGACGCGGCGCGTGCGTCTGCGACTGACCTACGACCACCACGTGGTGACCTGGCACCACTCGCACGACGACGGCCGCACCTGGACGCGGCTGGACACGCGGATGGAAGTGTCCGGCCTGCACCACAACGTGTTCGGTGGCTTCCTCAGCCTGCGCGTGGCGCTGTACAGCGCCGGCCCGGGCGCGGTGGAGTTCAGCGACTTCCGCTACCGCGCGCTCGCCTGAGCATCACGCCATCGGCGTGTCGTGATGGAAGTGCCGCTTGAACGGCACCTCGCCGTCGCGCGGCGCGTCCAGTTCCTGCGCATATCGATGGCCGGCGTACACCGCGTGCGCGATCAGCCCCGGCGCCAGCGCATCGCCGATGCAGGCCACGCTGCGGATGCCCGCATCGGCCCACTCAGTCTCGCGCGCCTTCAATGCCTGGTAGAGCGCATCGTCGGGCAGGCGAGCCGTGACCACCACGACCGCGTCGCAGTCGAGCGAAGAGGCTGCGCCGCTCCACGCGTGCTCCAGCGCGAGCGTGGTTCCCGTATAGCCGGTGACCAGGTGCGATACGCACTGCACGACGCCCAGCTCGGCCATGCGCCACTGGATATGGCGGTAGTCCAGCGTGTTCGCGCTCCACGAGGCGATGGTGTCGTCCGGGGTGAGGTACGTGACCTCGCAACCGCGCAGGCGCAGCGCCTCGGCGACGACGCTGGCGGTGTAGAAGTAGTCGTCGTCGTACACCACCACGCGGCGCTCGGGCCAGCGCCCGTCCATCAGGTCGTCCGGCGTGAAGACGCGCGCGTTGTCGGCGAAGTCAGCGATGCCCAGCCCGTGGCTGCGCCCGAATCCGTCCCGCCGCCAGTGGCATCCCGTGGCGATGACGACGTGGTCCGCACCGAAGTCGAGTACATCCTGGTCCGTCAGCGCGGAGTCGAGGTAAGTGCTGACGTTCGCCATCTTGCCGATCTGCCCGAGCCGCCAGTCGCGCACGCGCGCCCATTCGGCCAGCCCCGGCAGGCGCGCCTCGCGCGTGACCCGCCCGCCCAGTTCGCGTCGCGCGTCGGCCAGGTGCACCTCGTAGCCGCGCTGGCCCAGCGCGCGCGCGGCTTCCAGGCCGGTCGGCCCGCCGCCGACCACCAGCACGCGTGCTTCGCTCGCCTTCGGCGCGATCCGCTCCGGATGCCAGCCCTTGCGCCATTCCTCGCCCATGCTGGGGTTCTGCGTGCAGCGGATCGGCGAGATCGTCATGTCGCCGGAGACGCAGATGTTGCAGCCGATGCATTCGCGGATGTCGTCGACGCGGCCTTCTTCGATCTTGCGCGGCAGGAACGGGTCGGCGATCGAGGGCCGCGCGGCGCCGATCAGGTCGATCACGCCGCGCCGGATCTGCGAGACCATCGTGTCAGGCGAGGTGAAACGGCCCACGCCGACCACCGGCTTGGTCGTCGCCTTGCGGACGAAATCGATGAAGGGCTCCTGCGCGCCTTCGCGGGCGAAGCGCGAGGGCACCGAATCGTTGTACCAGGCCGCCACGTTGACGTCCCACAGGTCGGGAAGCTCGGCCAGCATCCCGACGATGTCCTGCGCCTCGGCCAGTTCCACACCGGCCGGCCCCAGCAGTTCCTCGGTAGCGAAGCGCAGCGCGACGGCGCAACGATGGCCGACCGCCTCGCGCGTGTCCTGCAACACTTCGCGCAGCAGGCGGATGCGGTTCTCCAGCGAGCCGCCATAGGCATCGGCGCGCTGGTTGCGGCGACGCTGCAGGAAATGCATCGGCAGCGACAGGTCGTGCGCGGCGTAGACGTAGATGATGTCCATGCCCGCCTTCATGCCGCGTACCGCCGCCTCGCGGTGCCAGCGACGGTACTCGGCGATGTCGTGCAGGTCCATCGCGCGGGCCTGCGAGGGATAGCCGTACTTGGAGGGCTGGTGCGACGGCGCCAGCAGCACTTCGCGCGAGTACAGGTTGGAGGCGGTCGGTCCGTTGTGCGACAGCTCCAGCGCGGCCAGCGCGCCGTGCGCATGCACCTTGTCGCACATCAGCGCGAGCGCGGGGATGTCGCGGTCGTCCCACAGGCGCGCTTCGACGTACGGGGTGAGATCGCTGCTGGGATGGATCTCGCACTCTTCCGTCGAGATCACGCCCCACCCGCCCTCGGCCTTCACCTCGCGCATGGCCGCGTGCGCCAGCGGCATCGCATGGCCCATGCCGTTGCAGTGCGGCACCTGGAAGAAGCGATTCTTCGTGGTTACCGGCCCGATGCGGACCGGTTCGAACAGGATGTCGTAGCGCGGATCACGCATGTGGCACCGCGTGGCCGTGGCGACGGCGCAGGAAGAAGTACAGCGGTAGTCCGGCGACCATCAGCGCCAGCGCCAGCCAGAAGGGCTGCGCGCCCATGCCGATGAAGGCGAACACGGTGTACGCCGTGCCGATGATGGCGGCGACCAGCAGGTCGCGTCCCGCATCGCGCTGGCCACGCCACCAGAGCACGCCCAATGCAAGCGAGCACCCCAGGTACAGCGGCAGGTTGGCCGCCGTCACCACGGTGCTGAGGAAGGTGAAGCCCGCCACCGCGGATTCGCTGTAGTTCATCAGCACCATCGCGCTGGCGAGCAGGGCCGTCAGCACCAGGGCGCCGATCGGCGCGCCGAAGCGATTGGTCCGCGCGAACACCTTCGGCATCGTGCCGTTGTCGGCCATCGTGCGCATCATTTCGCCACTCAACAGCGTCCAGCCGTTCAAGGCACCCAAGCCGCTGACGACGACGAACAACGCGATCCACCGCCCGGTCCCTTCGCCGGCGAAACGCTCCATCACCAGCGCGAACGGTGCGCTCGACTGCGCGAGTTCGGCATGCGGCAGCAGCAGCAACGGCACGGCGGACACCACGAGATAGATCGCCGCGGTGATGCCGGTGCCGGTCATCGTCGCGCGCGGGATGGTGCGCCCGGGGTCCTCCACCTTCGCGGCGGGGATCGTCGCCGATTCGATGCCCAGCATCGCGAACAACGCCAGCGTCGACGCCGCCATCGCATCGCCGAGGCTGATCGGTTTGGCCGGCGGATGCGCGCCGAACGACGCGGGGGATTCGAGCAAAGTCCATGCGCCGAGCACCGCGACGGCCAGCATCGGCACCAGCTTCATCACCGTGGTCACCACCTGCACGCGCCCGCCACTGCGCACGCCCAACAGGTTGATGCCCACGAACAGCCACAGCACGCCCAGGCACACCACGGCCGGCTGCACCCGCGCCAGCGGCGGGAAGATCGCGGCGGCATAGCCCGCCACGCCCGTGGCCAGGGCCGCGAGGGTGATCCAGTTGGATACCCAATACGACCACAGCACCGCATACGCCGGCAGGTCGCCCAGCGTGTGCCGCACGTAACCATAAGGACCGTCCGCGCCCGGCAGCAGGCGCGCCAGCCTTGCGAACACGCGCGCCAGCGCGAGGCAACCCAGCACCGTGATGCCCCAGCCCAGCAGCGCGTTGTAGCCGAACGGCGCCAGCGAGGCGGGCAGCACGAAGATGCCCATGCCGATGGTGTTGCCCACCACCAGCGCGGTGCACGTCCAGAAGCCGATCTTCCTGCGGTCGTGTGACTGCATGGGCGGTCAGTCCCGCGCCACCGGCACGCCGCCCTTCACTACGCCGCGCACCTGCTGCAGGCAGGCGATGTCGGCCAGCGGATCGCAGGCCAAGGCGACGAGATCGGCGAGCTTGCCCGGCGTGATCGAGCCCAGTTCCTTTTCCTTGCGCAGCAGCCGCGCCGACTCCAGCGTCGCCGCGCGGATGGCCTGCAGCGGGGTCATGCCGTAGCGGACCATGTAGGCGAACTGGCGCGCAGTGTCGCCATGCGGATACACGCCGCTGTCCGTGCCGTAGGCGATGTTGACGCCCGCGGCGACAGCCTTGCGAAAGCCCTGCCGCTGCGCCTCGGTCGTGTCCAGGTTCTTGCGCAGGATTTCCGCGGACCAGCCGTCGCGCCGGCCCACCGTATCGATGTAGTCGCCGTTGTAGATGTCGGCGACCAGGAAGGTGCCGTGCTGCTTCATCAGTGCGATGGCCTCGTCGTCCATCAGCGAGCCATGCTCGATCGACCGCACGCCGGCACGTACGGCGCGCTTGATGCCTTCCGCACCGTGCGCGTGGGCCGCGACGAAACTGCCGCGATGCCCGGCCTCTTCCACCGCTGCGCGGATCTCGGCCTCGGTGTACTCGGATTGCCCCGGCTCGGTGCCGTCGGCGAGCACGGCGCCCGTGGCGATCAACTTGATGAAGTCGGCGCCCGCGTCGAGGATCTCCTTCACCCGTTGGCGCACCTCCGCTTCGTTGTCCGCGACGCCGCGGCGGAAGATCGCCGGCAGCTCCGTCCCCGCAGGCAATCCGGTGATCTCGCCGCCGCCCCCGGTGACCGTGACGTAGGTGCCGGCAACGAACATGCGCGGCCCCGGCACGAGGCCGGCGTTGATCGCGTCGCGCAACTGCACGTCGGCGAAACCGCGATAGACCCCGACATCCCGCACCGTGGTGAAGCCGGCCTGCAGGGTCGCGCGCGCATTGCGCGCGCCGATGAAGGCATCGCGCGCGGCATTGCTCCTCAGCGGTGTCGCAGGATCGCCGTAGGGCCCTTCGTCGGCCAGGTGCGTGTGCATGTCCATCAGGCCGGGTACGACGGTCAGCGCGGACCAGTCGAGGACCCGCACGCGGGGATCCCCGCCTTTCGTGGGCGGCGTGATCGACACGATGCGTCCATCGCGCACCAGGATGTCGCGCCCCTCGAGCATCCGACCCGTTTCAACGTCGAGCACGCGGCCGGCCTGGATCAGCAGGTCCTGCGCGCCAGCGGACGAGGCGATGAAGGCAAGCGAGAACAGGAGTGCGGGCAGGAACCGGTCACGCATCGCCATACGCCGCCCTCAACAGATTGTGGAAATGCCACACGCCGCTCTCGCGCTTCGGGCACAACCGGCCCGCCTCGTAAAAGCCGGACGCCAGGCCCTGCTGTACCGCTTCGCAGATGCGGATGTCCTCGTCCTGCACTTCGTCGCTGAAGGCCTGATCGTTGGCAATGCGCGACATCGCGGCATCGTCCTGTGCGTAGTAGTAGTCGAACTCCACGCGGCAACGGTCCGGCCCGAGCGGCAGGATGCGATTGGTCTGCAGTCGCCCCGGCATGATGTTGAGCATCACGTTCGGATAGACGAAGTAGTAGAACGCGTCGCCATCGCCGTAGATGTCGCCGCTGTTGCGCAGTGGCGAATGCTGCAACGAATGCCAGGGGAAGAGTTCGGTGTCGTAGGCGCGGTAGTCGAGCACCTTCGACAGCCCGGGATGCACGTGCGGCAGGTGGTAGCCCTCGAGGAAGTTGTCCACGTAGACCTTCCAGTTGCACGCGATGTCGTAGCTGTCGCGGCGATGGAAGCGCATCGCGGCCAGGTCGATCGGCATGATGCGCCCGGCGATGCCGGCGTAGACCTCTTCGAACGGCGGTACGTCCTCGTGCAGGGCGACGAACACCAGCCCCTGCCAGGCGTGCACGCGCAGCGGCGGCAGGTGGATGTCCTTGACGTCGAAATCCGCGGCGCCTTGCATCTCGGGCGCGCTGCGCAGCTGGCCTTCCAGCGTGTACGTCCAACCGTGGTACTTGCAGTGCAGCGCACGTGCTCCCTTGCCGTTGCACAGCGCCAGCGGACCGGCGCGGTGGCGGCACACGTTGGGGAAGGCGCGCAGCACGCCGTCCTGGCCACGGACCACCAGCACCGGTACGCCACCGATCCGTTCCACCACGTGGTCGCCCGGCTCGGCGAGCTGCCCTTGGTGGGCGACCAGTTGCCAGCTGCGTTGGAAGACGGCGGCCTGCTCCATCGCCAGCATCGCCTCGCCGGCGTAGTACCGGGCGGGCAGCGCGCGGGCGTGCTCCAGGGGAAGGGGGCTGGCGGTGCTTGGCATGGCGGTCCCGTCGATGATGGCGCGCCGCAGCAAGTACCGGCGGGCGGCGCCGCCCAAGCCTACGCGGACGTGGGGGGTGCGGCACAGTCCCCCTGCACCGGGACGCTGCGCCGACGGGGCTCAGGCGCCCTCACTTGGTGCACATCGGCATGACGAAAGTTGGATTACTTTTTGCCGGTTCGTTTTTTTCGCATCAGGCGTATTCCTGCCCTATCCAATCGCCCCGGTTCGCCTATAGATTGAAAGCGAGGGGCACTTCATCAGCGGGGAATCGGATTGGAACGACCGATGGACGATCGTGGACGCATCACCGACCTGTTGCACAGGGACGGTGCATGACCGCCGCCGCTTCGCCCACCGGCACCCTCGACACCGCGCTGGATCATGCCCGCCACCTGCTGGCCAGCGATCCGGCGATGGCCGCCCAGCAGGCCAGCGAAATCATCCGCGCCGTCGGCCGCCACCCGATGGCCCTGCTGATCCTGGCCGCCTCGCACCGGGTCCGCGGCCAGGCATCGCATGCGCTCGACGTGCTGGAACCGCTGGTGCGCGAGCACCCGCAGTGGGCATTGGCCCATCTCGAACACGGGCTGGCGCTGGGTCGAGCCGGCCGCGGCGATGCCGCCGTGCCCGCGCTGCGGCGCGCCCTCACCCTGAAGGCCGACTTGCCGCAGGCCTGGCGTGAACTGGGTGACCACCTCGCCGCGATGGACGATGCCGACGGCGCCGCCGCGGCCTACCTGCAGCACACGCGCTATTCGACGCGCGACCCCGAACTGATGCAGGCCGCCGGCGCGCTCGCCGACCACCGCATTCCCGAGGCCGAGGCACTGTTGCGCGCACGCCTCAAGCGCACGCCCACCGACGTCGCCGCGATCCGCATGCTGGCCGAAGTCGCCGCGCGCGTCGGCCGCATCGACGATGCCGAGGCCCTGCTCGCGCGATGCCTGGAACTCGCGCCCGACTTCCATGCCGCCCGGCAGAACCATGCGCTGGTGCTGCATCGTGCCAACCGTCCGCAGGAAGCCCTGCAGGCCATCGATGCGCTGCTGGCGCACGACCCCGACAACCCCGCGCACCTCAACCTCAAGGCGGTGGTCCTCTGCCGCATCGGCGACTACGAACCCGCGCTGGCGCTGTACGAACGCGTGCTGGCGTCCTACCCGGACCAGGCGAAGATCTGGATGAGCTACGGCCACGCGCTGAAGACGGCCGGCCATGCCGCGCGCGCGATCGAGGCGTACCGTCGTGCGCTCGCGCGGGAGCCCGGCTTCGGTGAAGTGTGGTGGAGCCTGGCCAACCTGAAGACGTTCCGCTTCAGTGACGACGACGTCGTCGTGATGCGCGCGCAGCGCACGCGCGACGACCTGGCCGACGACCACCGCCTGCACCTGGACTTCGCGCTCGGCAAGGCGCTCGAAGATGCGGGCGAGTACGCGCCCTCGTTCGCGCACTACCGCGACGGCAATGCGTTGCGCCGCACTCAGCTCGCCTACAGCGCCGACGACACGCATGCGCGCACCGAGCGCCTGAAGGCCGCGCACACCGCCACGTTCTTCGCGGGACGGACGGGGCTCGGCTGCGAAGCACCCGACCCGATCTTCATCGTCGGCATGCCGCGCGCGGGCTCCACGCTGCTGGAGCAGATCCTGGCCAGCCACTCGGCGGTGGAAGGCACGATGGAACTGCCCGAGATCACCTCGATCACGCGCGACCTGCGCGCACAGGCGCGGGCGGACGGCGCGGAGACGTACCACGACCTGCTGGCGGACCTGGACGGCGATGCGCTGCGCAAGCTCGGCGAACGTTACCTCGAGGCGACCCGCATCCATCGCAAGTCGGGCCGCCCGTTCTTCATCGACAAGATGCCGAACAACTTCGCCCACACCGGCCTGATCCACCTCATGCTGCCGAACGCGAAGATCATCGATGCCCGACGGCACCCGCTGGCCTGCTGCCTGTCCGGTTACAAGCAGCATTTCGCGCGCGGACAGGGCTTCAGCTACGGGCTGGAGGACATCGGGCGCTACTACCGCGACTACGTGGCGCTGATGGCGCACTACGACGCCGCGCTCCCCGGACGCGTGCACCGGGTGATCTACGAACAGCTGGTGGACGACACCGAGGCCGAGGTGCGCCGCCTGCTGGACTACTGCGGGCTGCCGTTCGAGGACGGTTGCCTGCGCTTCTTCGAGAACGCGCGGCCCGTCAGGACCGCCAGTTCCGAACAGGTCCGCCAGCCGATCTACCGCGAAGGCGTGGATCACTGGCGGCATTACGAACCGTGGCTGGAGCCGTTGAAGAACGCCTTGGGGCCTGTGTTGGGCGCCTATCCGGCGGTTCCGGATTCCACGGAGGGCAGTTCCATCCCCGATTGACCGTCATCACTGGAGAGAGGTGAGCTGGATGAGTACCCGCAGCAGAAGAAAACCGGGGCGGAGCGATCCGTCGACCCTGGCGAGGTTCCCGTTGACCGCCGCGATCTACCTCGCGTTCGGTGCCACGGCGATGGCCCAGGACGCACCCGCCACGCCGCCCGCCGAGGGCGAGCGCGCCGCGGCCACGCTGGACACCATCACGGTGACCGCGCAGAAGCGCGTGGAGAACCTGCAGGAAGTGCCGATCAGCATCCAGGTGCTGGGCACGGAGCAGCTGAAGAACCTCAACGTCACCGATTTCGATGACTACGTGAAGTACCTGCCCAGCGTGTCGTACCAGTCGGCCGGTCCGGGCTTCGCGCAGATCTACATGCGCGGCGTCGCCAGCGGCGGCGACGGCAACCACTCCGGTTCGCTGCCCAGCGTGGGCGTTTACCTGGACGAACAGCCGGTCACCACCATCCAGGGCCCGCTGGACATCCACATCTACGACATCGACCGCGTCGAGTCGCTGGCCGGTCCGCAGGGCACGCTGTACGGCGCCAGTTCGCAGGCGGGCACGCTGCGCATCATCACCAACAAGCCCGACCCCACCGGCTTCGCCGCCGGTTACGGGCTGGAAGTGAACAGCGTCAGCAACGGCGGCATCGGCCACGTCGCCGAGGGCTTCCTCAACCTGCCGATGAGCGACCGCGCGGCGATCCGCCTGGTCGCCTGGAACAAGCACGACGCCGGCTACATCGACAACGTGTATGGCACGCGCACCTTCCCCTCGTGGGACGCCGACTCCGGCGGCAACGGCACCATCGACAACGCCGACCGCGTCAAGAAGGACTACAACGAAGTCGACACCACCGGCGCTCGCCTGGCGTTGAAGGTGGATCTCAACGACACGTGGTCGATCACGCCGACCATCATGGGCCAACAGCAGAAGTCCAAGGGCGGCTTCGCGGTCGACCCGCAGGTGGGCGAACTGGCGCTGACCCATTTCTACCCGGAGAGTTCCGACGACCGCTGGTGGCAGGCCGCGCTGACGGTGGAAGGCAAGATCGGTAACTTCGACCTGACCTACGCATTCGCACGCCTGGATCGCGACGTCGACGTCGAGCAGGACTACAACGACTACGCCTTCTGGTACGACACGCTGGCGGCGTACGGCGCGTATACCTGTTCGGATTTCGATCCCGATACGTTCACCTGCGCACCCGGCTCGCTGGTCAATCCGTCGCAGTACATCCAGGGCGTGGACGGCTACAAGAAGACCAGCCACGAGTTGCGCATCGCCTCGCCGACCGAAAACCGTTTCCGCTTCGTCGCCGGCGTGTTCATGCAGGACCAGGAACACGACATCGAGCAGCGCTACAAGATCGATGGCCTGTCGCCGGTGCAGTCGGTCACGGGCTGGCCGGACACCATCTGGCTGACCAAGCAGCTGCGCCAGGACAAGGACAAGGCGGTGTTCGGCGAGTTGAGCTTCGACATCACCGAAGACCTGACCGCCACCGCCGGCGCACGCTGGTTCGAGGTCGACAACAGCCTGAAGGGCTTCTTCGGCTTCGCCGACTGGGGCTGGGTATCGAGCTACGGCGAAGTGGCCTGCCCGGACGGCGCGCCGACCTTCAATGGCGCGCCCTGCAGCTTCTTCGACAAGCGGGTGAAGGAGAACGGCCACATCGGTCGCTTCAACCTGACCTGGCGGATCGACGACACCAAGATGATCTACGGCACGTGGTCGGAAGGCTTCCGCCCCGGCGGCATCAACCGCCGCGGCACGCTGCCGCCCTACCTGTCGGACTACCTGACCAACTACGAGTTCGGCTGGAAGACCACCTGGCTGGAAAACCGCCTCTCGTTCAATGGCTCGGTGTTCCGCCAGGACTGGGAGGACTTCCAGTTTTCCATCCTCGGCGCCAACGGCCTGACCGAGATCAAGAACGCCAACCAGGCGCGCATCAACGGCGCCGAGTTTTCGCTCGCGTTCGCGGCGACCTACAACCTGCAGCTGACGGCCGGCGCCGCGTTCTACGACGCGGAGCTGACCGAGAACTACTGCGGCTTCACCGACGACGACGGCAATCCGGTCACGGAGTGCGCGGATCCCGAGGCGCCGGAGGGCACGCAGCTGCCGGTCACGCCGAAGGTCAAGGGCAACCTGACCGCGCGCTACACCTTCGACATGGCGGGTGGCGAAGCCTTCCTGCAGGGTGCGGTGGTGCACGTGGGCGATCGCAAGTCCGACCTGCGCCTGGCCGAACGCGAGATCCTCGGCGACCTGGATGCGTACACCACGGTCGACGTGTCGGCCGGCTACCGTCGCAACAACTGGAAGGTGGACGTGTACGTCAACAACCTGTTCGACGAGCGTGGCGAGCTGAGCCGCTTCACCCAGTGCGCCGAAGCCGTGTGCGGTGCCGCGGGCGTGGTGCCGGAGTATCCGAACGGCCAGGTCTACACGGTCGTCTCGCAGCCCCGCACGATCGGCCTGCGCTTCTCGCAGGAGTTCTGACGCAGCACGCGCCGGAATGCGGCAACGAAAAGCCCCGGTGCGAACCGGGGCTTTTTTTGTCGAAGACGCCGGGGCGATCAGGAATCGCGCGCGCGCGCTTCGCGGTCGTTCTCGCGCATCTCGTACCACATGCCGTTGAGGATGGCGAAGCTCGCCGCCAGGCCGGCGCCCAGGATCCAGCTGAAATACCACATGCGGAAGCCTCCTCAGTATGCGTTGGGGTTGCGCCCCATCCCGTCCTGGTCGACCTTGCCGCGCAGCACGCGGAAGACCCAGGCGGTATAGAGCAGGATGATGGGCAGGAAGAACGCCGTCGCCAGCAGCATGATGAACAGCGTCATGTGGCTGGACGACGCATCCCACAGGGTCAGGCTGGAGCCGGCCTGCGTGGACGACGGCAGCAGGAACGGGAACGTCGCCACGCCTTCGGTCAGGATGATGCCGACGATGCTGATCGACGACGCCAGGAACGCCAGCCCCGCGCGCCCGATGCGCAACAGCACGGCGCTCAGCAGCGCGCCCGCCACACCCAGCACCGGCAACAGCCAGGTGATCGGCCAGCGGGCGTAGTTGTCCATCCATGCACCAGGCTGCGCGACCGCGATCTTGGCCAGCGGGTTCGAGGGACCGGCGGTATCCATCGCGACCTGCAGCGCGTACCCATCGATGCGCGCAACCCACAGGCCGCCGATCACGAACAGCACCGCCGTCGCCACTGCGGCGATGCTGCCGTAGCGCCGCGCGCGCTCGGCGATGGCGCCGGAGGTCTTCATCGCCAGCATGCCGGCGCCATGCATCACCAGCATCGCCACGCTGACCAGGCCGCACAACAGGGCGAACGGCGTCAGCAGGCCGAACAGTCCGCCCTCGTAGAACACCCGCAAGGTATCGTCGAAATGGAAGGGCACGCCGAGCAGCACGTTGCCCATCGCCACGCCGAACACCAGCGCCGGCACCAGCCCGCTGACGAACAGCGCCCAGTCCCACGCGGCGCGCCAGCGCGGATCGGGCACCTTGCTGCGGAACTTGAACCCGACCGGCCGCAGGATCAGCGCGAACAGGATCAGGAACATCGCGATGTAGAAGCCGGAGAAACTCACGGCATACAGCGGCGGGAACGCCGCGAAGATCGCACCGCCGCCGAGGATCAACCAGACCTGGTTGCCCTCCCATACCGGACCGATGACGTTGAGCACGATGCGGCGCTCCTCGTCGGTGCGCGCCACCGCGGGCAGCAGCGTGGCCACGCCCAGGTCGAAGCCGTCCATCACCGCGAAGCCGATCAGCAGGATGCCCAGCAGCAGCCACCAGATCAGGCGCAGCGTCGCGTAGTCGAGGGGAATGGTGTCCATGCGTCGTCTCCCGTCAGCCCGCGAAGGCCGGTTGTGGCGCGGGGGCGTCCGGTGCGGGCGCGGACAGGTGCTCGGGCCCCTTCAGGATCAGCTTGCGCATCAGCCAGACCTCGATGACGGCCAGCACCGTGTAGATCAGCACGAAGCCGCTGAGCGTGATGATGATCTGGTGCAGCTTCAGCCCCGACGCGGCCAGGAAGGTCGGCAGCACGCCGTCGATGATCCAGGGCTGGCGACCGTATTCGGCGATCAGCCACCCGGCCTCGATCGCCAGCCACGGCAGCGGCAGGCTCCAGAACGCCACCTTGAGGAACCAGCGGTACCGGTCCAGCCGTTGTCGGCTGGCGAGGTAGAACGCGACCGCGAAGAACGCGATGAAGTAGAAACCCAACCCGGCCATCAGGCGGAAACTCCAGAACAGCGGCGCGACGTGCGGGATGGTGTCGTGCGCGGCCTGCGCGATCTCTTCCTCGGTCGCGTTGCCGATGTCCTCGCGGTAGCGCTTGAGCAGCAGTGCATGGCCGATGTCGCGCCAGTGCGCCTCGAAGATGTAGCGTGCGGTGCCGTCGTTGCGGTTGGCGCGCAGCTTCTGCAGCGCCTCGTAGCCCATCAATCCATTGCGGATGCGGCCCTCGGCGCGCTCCACCAGGTCCAGGATGCCCGGCATCTCGGTATTGAACGAACGCGTGCCGATCAGCCCCATGACGTAGGGGATATGCAAGGCGTAGTGGTTGGTCTGGCTCTTCTGGTCGGGGATCGCGAAGGCATTGAAGCCGGCCGGCGCGGGCTCGGTCTCCCACATCGCCTCGATGGCGGCGAGCTTCATCTTCTGGTGCTCGCTGGTGGCGTAACCGCTCTCGTCGCCCAGCACGACGACCGACAGCGCCGCCGCCAGGCCGAAGCTGGCGGCGACCGCCATCGAGCGCTTGGCGAAGTCGGCGTTGCGGCCGCGCAGCAGGTAGAACGCGCTGATCGCCATCACGAACATGGCGCCGGTGACATAACCGGCCGACACCGTGTGGACGAACTTCGCCTGCGCCACCGGGTTGAAGATCACCGCCATGAAATCGGTGATCTCCATGCGCATGGTCTCGGGATTGAAGACCGCACCGACCGGGTTCTGCATCCAGCCGTTGGCCACCAGGATCCACAGCGCCGAGAAGTTCGACCCCAGCGCGACCAGCCAGGTGACCACCAGGTGCTGCACCTTGCTCAGCTTGTCCCAGCCGAAGAAGAACAGGCCGATGAAGGTCGCTTCCAGGAAGAACGCCATCAGGCCTTCGATGGCCAGCGGCGCGCCGAAGATGTCGCCGACGTAATGGCTGTAGTACGACCAGTTCATGCCGAACTGGAACTCCATCACGATGCCCGTGGCCACGCCCATCGCGAAATTGACGCCGAACAGCGTGCCCCAAAACAGGGTCATGCGCCGCCAGATGTCGCGCCCCGTCATGACGTAGACGCTCTCCATGATCGCGATCATGAAGGACAGCCCCAGGGTCAGGGGCACGAAAAGGAAGTGGTACATCGCCGTCAGCGCGAATTGCAGACGGGACAGTTCGACGACGGTCATGTCCGGCATGGCGACGTGGCTCCCGGTTGCCTGGCGAGGATTCTAGCCCTCCCCCCGTCATGGACGGGGGCGACCATCTGTCGCACCCCCCGCCCTCCCGACCTGCGGCATCCTGCGCGCCCCACGGCTCCGGCCGGCGGGAGGGGTTGATCCTGATCAATGCGGCCCGGCTGGCCGGGCCCGAGAATCCACCGTACCAGAATAGGAGAGGCCGCATGCAAGGCGTCCAGGGGACTTACAACGACAAGGTGGTGCGCCAGTTCACGGTGATGACCGTGGTCTGGGGCATCGTGGGGATGCTGGTGGGGGTGCTGATCGCCGCGCAGCTGTATTGGCCGGCGCTGAATTTCGACCTGCCGTGGCTGAGCTACGGCCGGCTGCGCCCGCTGCACACCAACGCGGTGATCTTCGCGTTCGGCGGCTGCGCCCTGTTCGCCACCAGCCTGCACGTGGTGCAGCGGACCAGCCACGTGCGGCTGATCTCGGACAAGCTGGCGGCGTTCGTGTTCTGGGGCTGGCAGCTGGTCATCGTGGCCGCGGCGGTGTCGCTGCCGCTGGGCCTGACCCAGGGCAAGGAGTACGCCGAGCTGATCTGGCCGATCGACGTGCTGATCGCGGTGGTCTGGGTGTCCTACGCCGTGCTGTTCTTCGGCACCATCGCCAAGCGCGCGGTGAAGCACATCTACGTGGCGAACTGGTTCTTCGGCGCCTACATCATCGCCGTGGCGCTGCTGCACATCGTCAACAGCCTGGCCCTGCCCAGCGGCCTGCTGCACTCCTACCCGATCTACAGCGGCGCCGTCGACGCGATGGTGCAGTGGTGGTACGGCCACAACGCGGTGGGGTTCTTCCTGACCGCCGGCTTCCTCGGGATGATGTACTACTTCGTGCCGAAGCAGGCCGGACGCCCGGTCTACTCCTACCGCCTGTCGATCGTGCACTTCTGGGCGCTGATCGCCATCTACATGTGGGCCGGCCCGCACCACTTGCATTACACGGCGCTGCCGGACTGGGCGCAGAGCCTGGGCATGGTGTTCTCGCTGATCCTGCTGGCCCCCAGCTGGGGCGGCGCCATCAACGGCGTACTGACCCTGTCGGGCGTGTGGCACAAGCTGCGCACCGACCCGATCCTGAAGTTCCTGATCGTCTCGCTGTCGTTCTACATGATGTCGACCTTCGAAGGTCCGATGATGTCGATCAAGACGGTCAACTCGCTGAGCCACTACACCGACTGGACGATCGGCCACGTGCACGCCGGCGCCCTGGGCTGGGTGGCGATGATCACCATCGGCTCGGTCTACGCGATGCTGCCCAAGCTGCTGGGCCGCGAGCAGATGCATTCGGTCAAGGCCATCGACACGCACTTCTGGCTGCACACGCTGGGCGTGGTGTTCTACATCGCCTCGATGTGGATCGCCGGTGTCATGCAGGGCCTGATGTGGCGCGCCACCAATGCCGACGGCACGCTGACCTACAGCTTCGTCGAAGCGCTGAACGCCACCTACCCCTACTACCTGGTCCGCCTGGGCGGCGGCCTGCTGGTGTTCACCGGCATGTTGCTGATGGCCTGGAACACCTGGAAGACCTTCCAGGCAGCCAAGTCCGTCGCGCCGCAGCCGATCCTGCAGCCCGATGCCAGCCAAGCGCGCGCCTGAGGAGCCGACGACATGAGTAACGGAAATTCGCACGAGAAAGTCGAGAAGAACGTCGGCCTGATGGCGGTGCTGATCGCGGTGGCGGTGTCCTTCGGCGGCCTGGCCGAAATCGTCCCGCTGATGTTCCAGGCCGAGGCGATCAAACCGCTGGAAGGCGTGAAGCCCTACCCGGCGCTGCAACTGGCGGGCCGCGACATCTACATCCGCGAGGGCTGCTACAACTGCCACTCGCAGATGGTCCGCACGCTGCGTTTCGAATCCGAGCGCTACGGCCACTATTCGCTGGCCGGCGAATCGGTCTACGACCGCCCGTTCCAATGGGGCAGCAAGCGCACCGGACCGGACCTGGCGCGCGTCGGCGGTCGCTACTCCGACGACTGGCACCGCGTGCACCTGCTGAACCCGCGCGACGTGGTGCCGGAATCGAACATGCCGTCCTTCCCCTGGCTGGAAAACGCCAAGGTCGACGGCGCCGAGGTGGCCCAGCGCATGAAGACGCTGCAGCGCATCGGCGACCCGTACACGGACGAAGAGATCAACAACGCCGCCTCCGATGTCGAAGGCCGCACAGAACTGGACGCCGTGGTCGCCTACCTGCAAGGGCTGGGCAAGGCCGCGCCGAGGGGAGGCTGAGCCATGGTTTCGGGGATCGTGACAGGGGCACTGATCGTGCTGTTCATCGCCGGCTGGGCGTGGGCGTGGAGCCCGCGGCGCAAGGCGGATTTCGAGAATGCGGCACGCATGCCGCTGGGTGAGGAAGGGGAGAACAACCCATGAGCGCAGGCTGGATCTGGTTCATCGTCGCGCTGGTCGTCCTGAACATCCTGGGCTGCGTGTGGCTGCTGTGGTGGACCGGACGCCGTCGCCCCGGCGACCCCGCACCCGAAGACACCTCGCACGTGTGGGACGGCGACCTCACCGAGTACAACAAGCCGCTGCCGAAGTGGTGGATCAACCTCTTCTACATCACCATCGTCTTCAGCATCGGCTACATCGCCTGGTACGGCGGCCTGGGCGTGGTGCCCGGCTACGCGAAGTGGTCGTCCACCGGCGAGCACGACGAAGTGAAGGCGGTGCAGGACAAGAAACTGGAAGCGACCTTCGCGCCTTTCGCCGGACAGTCGATCGACCAGCTCGCCCAGGATCCGAAGGCGCTGGCACTGGGCCGCTCGATCTTCAACAACACCTGCGCTACCTGCCATGGCTCGTCGGGCCAAGGCGCCATCGGCTATCCCAACCTCACCGACAGCATCTGGCATTGGGGCGGCACGCCGGACCTCGTGCTGCAGACGGTGCTGGATGGTCGCGAAGGCGTGATGCCCGAATGGGGCACGGCGCTGACCAACATGGGCGGCGAAAACGCGGTCGACTACGTCGTCGCCTACGTCAACGTGCTCGGCAATCCGCAGGAAGGCATGAAGAACAACTTCATGGCTGCCCAGGGCAAGCCGCTGTACGATGGCCTTTGCGTGGCCTGCCACGGCGTGGATGGCAAGGGCAACCAGGAATTGGGTGCCCCCGACCTGACCGACGACTATTGGTTGTACGGGAACAGCAAGGACAGCATGCGCACCACCATCACCAAGGGTCGCCATGGCGTGATGCCCGCCCACCGTGAGCTGCTGGGCGAAACCCGCGCGCGTCTCGTGGCCTCGTACGTCTGGTCGCTCTCGCACAAGGAGGGTCAGGCGGCAGCCGGCGCGAAATGACCGATTTCACCGAGCCCCGCCTCGACCACCCGCCCCGGCCGCTCGCGCAGCGCGTCGGGGCGGTGCTCTGGCCCAGCTTCTTCGCCGCCGGCGTGGCGACGATGGTGTTCTTCGCCTTCGTCGACCCGCTGACGCTGCGCGACATGACCTTCCCCGACCTGGCGATCAGCCGCGAACTCGGCTACACGCTGGGTTTCTTCATGTTCTGGCTCGCCACGGCCGCCAGCAGTCTGTTCACCTGGATCCTGCTGCGCCCTGCGAGTCGCTTCAACCGCGCGCTGCCGCCGGACTGAGCAAGCGCTGCCTGCGACAAACCGTCGCTCCCTCGCGCGCCCGCGCGGCGCGAGCATGATGCCAGCCAAGACAGACACTGCCATGTCCACGCCAGCCTCGCCTCCCTCCCCCGCCTCCGACAGCAAGCGCCGCATCCCGCTGGATGTGGTCGATGCGCAGGGCAACTCGTTCTACGTCAGCGAACGCAAGGTGTATCCGCGCGACGTGGCGGGCACGCTCAACCGCCTGCGCGTGGCGGCCGTCTGGTGGCTGCTGGGCATGTACTACGTGTTCCCATGGCTGAAGTGGGACGACCGCCAGGCGGTGCTGTTCGACCTGCCCGCGCGCAAGTTCTACGTCTTCGGGCTGGTGTTCTGGCCGCAGGATTTCCTGCTGCTGGCGGTCCTGCTGATCATCGCGGCCATGGCGCTGTTCTTCTTCACCGCGCTCGCCGGCCGCCTGTGGTGCGGCTACGCGTGTCCGCAGACGGTGTGGACGGAAGTGTTCCTGTGGATGGAACGCTGGACCGAAGGCGACCGCAGCGCGCGCATGAAGCTGGATGCGGCGCCCTGGAGCGCGAACAAGCTGCTGCGCAAGGGCGGCAAGCACGTGGCGTGGGCCGTGTTCGCGCTGTGGACGGGCTTCACCTTCGTCGGATTCTTCACGCCCATCACCGACCTGGGCGCGCGCCTGTGGCCGTTCGCCTGGGGCGGCTGGGAAACCTTCTGGGTATTCTTCTACGCGCTGGCCACGTGGGGTTTCGCCGGCTTCCTGCGCGAGCAGGTCTGCAAGTACATGTGCCCCTACGCGCGCTTCCAGGCCGCGATGTTCGACCGCAACACCCTGATCATCGCCTACGACCCGATGCGCGGCGAACCGCGCGGCCCGCGCAAGCGCGGCCTGGGCAGCGTGCTGGAACGCGCGCGCGGCCTGCTGCAGAACACCACCGCCTACGACTACGTGATGCGCGCCGCCGCGCATCCCAGCCTCGCCGACCAGCGCCTCGGTGCGCACGGCACCATCACCTTCGCCGGTGCCGGCGCGGTGATCGAGCCGCTGCCAAAGTTCGTCCCCGAACAACTGGGCGACTGCATCGACTGCACGATCTGCGTGCAGGTGTGCCCGACCGGCATCGATATCCGCAACGGCCTGCAGTACGAGTGCATCGCCTGCGGTGCCTGCATCGATGCGTGCGACGACGTGATGGACAAGATGGGCTACCCGAAAGGGTTGATCCGCTACACCACCCAGAACGCCATCGACGGCAAGCCGTCGAAGGTGCTGCGGCCCCGCATCTTCGTCTATGGCGCCATCCTGCTGGCGCTGGTGATGGCGTGGGGTTGGGGCGTGTTCAACCGCGACGTCCTGATCGCGGAAGTCCTGCGCGACCGCAACGCGCTGTATCGCGAAGTCGCCGGTGGCCAGGTCGAGAACAGCTACACGCTCAAACTGGTGAACAAGGACCAGCAGGCGCACACCTACCGGGTGACGCTGGCTTCCGCCACCGCCGGCATCGCCTTGCGCGATGACGACCTGACCGTGAAGGCCGCACCGGAAGAAGTACTGTCGCTGGCCGTCACCGCGACCGCGACAGGCGACGTGCGCGGACGCCATCCGGTGACGTTCACCGTGCGCGACCTCGATACGGGCACCGAGAAATCGGTGGAGAGCAGCTACTTCGGACCTATCCAATGACAACGCAAACACCCTCTTCCGCCGACGCGGGCCGCCCCTTCTGGAAAGAGCCGATGGTGTGGCTGGTCTGGGGCCTGCCCCTGGCGTCGGTCGTTGCCGGCATCTGGTTGGTCGTCACCGCCGTGCGCGCCGGTGGCGCCGACCCCGTCATCGACGACGTGCAGCGCGTCTCGCAGATCCAGACCACCGACCTCGGCCCCGACGACAACGCCACGCGGCGCAAGCTGAGCGCGATCGTGCAGGTGCGCGGCGACCACGTGGAGCTGACCGCGGTGACCGGCGATTTCGCCGGCACGTCGCCGCTGGTGCTGACGCTGGCCCATCCGACCGAGGCGGCGCAGGACGTGAGCCTGCCGCTGGCCCGCGACACCGCCGGCTGGCGCGCGCCGGCCGAGGTCGACACCGCGCACGACTGGAACGTGCAGCTCTCGCCGCAGGACGGCAGCTGGCGCATCCGTGGCCGACTGCAGAAGGACACACAGGCCGTCCGCCTGGCTCCCTCGCACGGGGGCGGTTGAGCACCCGCGCATGGACATGTCGGTCGCGCGGTGCCATCACTGTGGCGAACCCGTCGCCGACGGCACGACGGCGCGGATCGAAGGCGGGCATGCATTCTGTTGCGACGGCTGTGCCGCCGCCGCCGCGTGGATCGAAGACGCCGATCTCGGCAGCTACTACCGCTTGCGCAGCGCCGCCGCCAACCGCGTGCAGGCCACCCGCAGCGACCTGGACAGCTGGGATCGGCCCGAACTGCTCGACGAACACAGCCGTGCGATCGACGGCGGCCGCGAGATCGTGCTGCTCACCGACGGGATGCGCTGCGCCGCCTGCGCCTGGCTGATCGACCGCGCCCTCGCCCGCGAAGCCGGCGTGCTCGACACCACCGCGAACGCCGTCACCGGACGCATCCGGATCGGTTGGGATCCTGCGCGCACGACGTTGTCCACGCTGCTTGAGCGCCTGGCGATGCTCGGCTACCGGCCCTACCTCGCCACGGGTGATGCGCGCGAACAAGCGCGCCTGTCCGAACGCCGGCGCTGGCTGTTGCGCCTGGGCGTCGCCGGCCTGGGGTCGCTGCAGGCGATGATGCTCGCCGAGGCGTTGTACCTGGACGTCAACGCGACGATGCCGCTGCCCACGCGCGACCTGTTCCGCTGGTTGACTTTCCTGGTCAGCACGCCGGTGGTGTTCTACAGCGGTTGGCCTTTCCTCGCCGGCATGGCGCGCGAACTGCGCGCCCGCCACCTCGGCATGGACACGCTGATCGCCGGTTCCACGCTGCTCGCCTACTTCGCCAGCCTGGCGGAAACGATCCGCGGCGGCACCCATGTCTGGTACGACGCGGCGGTGATGTTCGTCTTCCTGCTGCTGGCCGCGCGCATGCTGGAACAGCGCGCGCGCAACGTCGCTACCGCGCAGGTGGACGCGCTGGCGCGCGCGCAGCCGGTCTTCGCCACCCGCGAACGCGCGGACGGCACGCGCGAATCCGTGCCGCCTTCCGCATTGCGCATCGGCGACACCGTCTGCGTGGCCGCCGGCGACGGCGTACCGGCCGACGGCGTGCTGCTGGACCAGGACGCGGACTTCGAAGAAGCGCTGCTGACCGGCGAATCACGCCCGGTGCGACGACGCGTCGGCGACACCGTGTATGCGGGCACCACCTGCCGCGAGCGTCCCGCCCGGTTGCGCGCCACCGCCACCGGCGCCGCCACGCGGTTGTCGCAGCTCGCCGAGCTGGTGGATCGCGCGCAGGGGCATCGCCCCCCGATGGCGCAGCTGGCCGATCGTGTCGGCCGCCATTTCGTGGTCAGCCTGCTGGTATTGGCGGTGTGCGTCTATGTGGGCTGGCGCATGTACCAGCCAGAGCGCGCGTTCGAAGTCACGCTGGCGCTGCTGGTGATCAGCTGCCCCTGCGCCCTGTCGCTGTCGGTGCCCGCCGTGCTGGCCGCGGCGCATGGCGCGCTGGCGCGTTGCGGCGTGCTGGCGACCCGGCCCGAAGCGCTCGACACGCTGGCGCGCGCCACGGACATGGTGTTCGACAAGACCGGGACCCTCAGCGATGGCCGCCCGGCGCGCGTGGCGGTCGAGGTCTTCAACGGCGTGGATGCCGATGCGGCAACCCGTATCGCCGCGGCGCTCGAGAAGGACAGCGGCCACCCGATCGCGTCGGCGTTCGCGGACGTCGACAGCCGCGCGTCGGCACAGGCGGTGGTCGCGCATCCGGGAAGCGGTGTGGAAGGCGAGGTGGATGGCCGTCGCTGGCGCTTCGGTCGGGCCGATTGGGCGGCGGGACGCACGGATGACGGCGGGCTCTGGCTGGGCGACGGCACGTACGGCGTGGCGCGCTTCACCTTGAACGAACGTCCCCGCGAGGACGCTGCCGCCGCCCTCGACGCATTGCGCGCGCAGGGCCTGCAGCTGCACCTGGCCAGCGGCGACAGTGACGGCGCCGTGCAGCGCCTGGCGCATGCGCTCGGCATCGCGTCGCCACTCGCGCGCCAGTCGCCCGAGGACAAGCTGGCGCGGGTGCGCCAGCTGCAGCAGGAAGGCCGCATCGTCGCGATGGTCGGCGACGGCCTCAACGATGCGCCGGTGCTGGCAGGCGCGGATGTGTCCATCGCGATGGGCGAAGGCGCACCGCTCGCGCAACAGGCCGCGGACCTCGTCGCCACCGGCCCCTCGCTGCTGCGCATCGCCGACGCGGTGCGCGTGGCGCGCCTGGCGCGCAAGCTGGTGAAGCAGAACCTGGCGTGGTCGGCGGGCTACAACCTGCTCGCCGTGCCCCTGGCGGCGGCCGGCCTGGTCACGCCGTGGATCGCCGCACTCGGCATGGCGGTATCCTCGCTGGCAGTGACCGTCAATGCGCTGCGCTTGGCGCGCGACGACCGGAGACTCGCCGCATGAACATCCTGCTGATGCTGTTGCCGATCAGCCTGCTCCTGCTGGGGCTGGCCATCGCCGCGTTCGCCTGGGCGGTGCGCAAGGGCCAGTTCGACGATCTCGATACGCCGGCGCTCGACATCCTCGACGACGCACCGCCGCGCCCGGTCGCGCCCGCCGTTCCGTCCCCGCGCGAAGGCGACGATGGGGCCTGATGTTCCCGTCCTGCTCGCCGCGCTGCTCGCGGGGCTGGTGGGCAGCACGCACTGCGCGGTGATGTGCGGCGGCATCGCCACCGGGTTCTCGGCGATGTCGTCCCGCCAGGGCTGGCGCGAGGCGCTGCAGTTGAACCTGGGCCGCGTGGGCGGTTATGCGCTGGCCGGCGCACTGGTCGGCGCATTCGGCGGCGGCTTGTTGTCGCTGGCGCGCCATGACACCGCCGTGCTGGCGATGCGGATCGGCGCGGGTCTCGCGCTGGTGGTGCTGGCGCTGCGTTTGCTCGATCAGCGCGGACGACTCGATGTCCTCGCACGTCCCGGCGCGAAGATCTGGCAGGCGCTGCGGCCGCTGCATGCGCGCGTCCTGCCTGCGGACACGCTGCCACGTCGCCTCGCCGCGGGTGCGCTGTGGGGCTGGCTGCCGTGCGGACTGAGCCTCAGCCTGCTGACGGTCGCGTGGCTGCAGGCGAATGCGCGCGATGCCGCGCTGACGATGGCGGCCTTCGGCCTCGGCACGCTGCCGATGATGGTGACGCTGACATGGTCCGGTGCACGCCTGGGCCGACGGTGGCAGCAACCGGCCTTCCGTCGCGTCGCTGCCGGCTTCGTGCTCGCCGCCGGCGTGCTAACCATCGCCTCGCCGTGGCTGATGCAGCACCCCGCGCTGCACGGCATCCTCGCCGCACTGGGCTGCCAGCCCTTGCCGGCATGAAGGGGGCTGCCACCGATCAGGTGCCGGCCGCCGCGCTGCGGCTGAAGACGTTGGGCCGCGACGCTGCGCTGCCCTTGCGCGGCGCCAGCACCTGCGCCGTGCTGGCCGGTGTACTGCTGGTACCGCAGGCCGCCTTGATCGCCCTGTGCATCCAGCGCGTCTTCGTCGCCGGCGAATCGGTGGCGGCGCAGTCGCCATGGCTCGCGGCGTTGCTATCCGTGCTCGTCGCACGCGCGCTGCTCGCCTGGGCAGGACGGCGCTGGGCAGACCAGGCGGTGGAACGCATCCGCATCGCCCTGCGTGCCCGCCTCGCGCGCGCGGTGGTGTCGCGCGGTCCGGCGTGGACACGCTCGCAGCAGAGCGGTGCACTGGCCGAACACCTGGGCACGCACGTCGATGCCGTCGAGGGCTACTACGGCGGCTTCGTCCCGGTGCGGGCGGAAGTCGTCGGCGTTCCGCTGGCGATCCTGCTGGCCGTGTTCGCGGTGGATCGCACCGTCGGCCTGATCCTGCTGCTGACGATGCCGCTGGCGCCGGTCTTCATGATGCTGGTCGGTTGGGGCGCCGAAGCCGCCAGCCGTCGCCAGTTGCAGGCATTGGCGCGCATGGGCGGCCACTTCGCCGATCGCCTGCGCGGGTTGGGGCTGATCCGCGTGTACGGCCGGGGCGAGGCCGAGCTGCAAGGCATCCGTGCGGCCGCCGAAGAGCTGCGCGTGCGCAGCCTGCGCGTATTGCGCATCGCCTTCCTGTCGTCGGCGGTGCTGGAATTCTTCGCCTCGCTCAGCGTGGCGATGATCGCGCTGTACCTGGGCCTGAGCTATCTGGGCATGCTCGACCTGCGCAGCGCGCCGCTCACGCTGGGCGCGGGCGTGTTCTGCCTGCTGCTCGCGCCGGAGTTCTACGCGCCGTTGCGCCGGCTCGCCACGCACTACCACGACCGCGCCGGTGCGCGCGCGGCCATGGAGGAGCTCGCAACCCTGCTCGATACGCCCGCGCACTCGTCTTCCGAACCGGTCCCGCCGCTCAACGCCCCTTCGGCACCGCTCGTCGTGGCACGCGGCGTGACGGTGCGGCATGCCGGTGCAACGCGCGATGCCCTGCAAGCCGCCGACATCGCCTTGCACCGTGGGCAGCGCGTGGCACTCGTCGGCCCCAGCGGTGGCGGCAAGAGCACCTTGCTCGATGTCCTCGCGGATCTCGTGCCGCCGACCGCAGGCGAGCTGATCCACACGAATGGCCTGCGCATCGGTTACGCGCCGCAGCGGCCGTTCCTGTTCGCCGGCAGCCTGCGCGACAACCTGCGGATGGCCAGGCCCGAGGCGAGCGACGAAGAACTGCGCGCCGCCGCCGATGCCGCCCAGGTGCTCCGCTTCGCCGACCGGCTGCCGGACGGACTGGACACCGTGATCGGCGAGCGTGGATTCGGGTTGTCGGGCGGCGAAGCCAGGCGCGTGGCGCTGGCGCGCGTGTTCCTTCGCTCACCCGACCTGCTGCTGCTCGACGAGCCCACCGCCTTCCTCGACCCGGACACCGAAGCGGCCGTGTTGCAGGCGATCGTGCGCTTCGCGGAAGGACGCTGCGTGGTGATGGCGACGCACAGCGCGGCCGCGATGGCAGCCATGACGACGGTATGGCACGTGCGAGATGGCCGGTTGAGCACGACGGAGGACGGCGCTTGAGCGCACAGGACCCTCGCCTGCGTGATGTCCTTCGCGTCCATCGCCGCCTGGCGACGTTGGCCGTGGTCCTGCTGCTGCTGACGTTGATGGCGGGCACCGCCTTGCTCGCGGTCTCGGGGCATTTTCTGACCGCCGCTGCATTGGCAGGCACCGGCGCGCTCGGCTTCAACTTCTTCGGTCCGTCCGCCGGTATCCGCGCGCTGACCTTCGTTCGCATCCTGTCGCGGTATGCGGAAAAGCTGGTGGGCCACGACGCCACGTTGCGCATCGCGCGCGACCTGCGGGTGTGGTTCTTCCGGCGTGCACTGCCGCGGGCGCCGCTCGGGCTAGGCCACCACCGCGTCGGCGAGCTGGTCACCCGATTGCTGGCCGACATCGAGGCGGTGGACGGACGGCTCGTCCGCGCCGTCGGCCCCTTGCTCGCCGTGCTGGCGTTGTGCGTGCTGGCGGTGGGCATCGCAACAAGCATTCTTCCCGCGGCAGGTGGTGTGCTGCTGGTGGTGCTGTTGCTGCTCGGCGTGGCGGCGCCCTGGTGGTCGGTCCGTCGCGCGGCCGCACTCGAAGATGCCCGCGCCGACGCGCGCACGCGACTGCGCGCCGGCGTGCAGGAAGGCATCGAGGGCCAGGTGGACCTCGCGGCGATGGAGGCGACATCGGCCTGGCTGCAAGCACTCGATGCGCGCAGTCGCGATGTCGCGCACTGGGATGGCCTGCGCCGCCGCCGGCTCGCCGATGCCGCGCTGCTGCAGGCACTGGTGGCCGCGTGCGCGCTGCCCGCGATGCTGGGGTTGCTGCTGTCGGCGGTAGACGCGGGACGGCTCGACGCCGCGCTCGCCGGCACCCTGTTCTTCATGACGGTCGCGGTCCTGGAGGCCTGCAGCGCCATCGCGCCCGCCTGGCAGGCATGGCATGCAGCCGCCATCGCTGCGCGCCGACTGGAAGAGGTGGTCGAAGCACCGGGAACGCGCGTCGGTGCCGGTACGCACCGGGCTGCGGCACACGGCGCGCTCGTGCTGCACGACGTGACGTTCGCCTGGCCGGGCACGTCGCGCTGCGTACTCGACCACGCGATGTTGCGCATCGAACCCGGCGAGCACGTGCTCATCGCCGGCGACAGCGGCGCGGGGAAATCGTCGCTCGTGGCGCTGGTGCTCGGGCTGTGCGAACCGCAGAACGGCGAGGTCTCGTTCGACGGCATCGACCTGCGTACCCTGGCGCCCGCGGACTGGCATGCGCGCATCGCGTGGCTGCCGCAGGACGCACCGGTGTTCTCCGGCAGCGTGCGCGAGAACCTCCGGCTCGGCGATCCGCACGCCGACGACGCGCGTTTGTGGTCCATCCTCGCCCAGGTGCATCTGGATGCGCACGTCCTCGGCCTGAGCGATGGCCTCGATGCGTGGGTCGGCGAGAACGGCGCCACGCTGTCCGCCGGACAGGCGCGTCGGCTGGCGCTGGCGCGCGCGCTGTTGCGTGACGCGCCGCTACTGCTGCTCGATGAACCCACCGAAGGCCTGGACCAGGACACCGCCGACGCGCTGATGCGCGATTTCGCCGACGCCGCGCATGGACGCAGCGCGGTGATCATCAGCCATGCCACGCTGCCGGAGGGCGTGGCAGATGCGCGGTATCGGTTGCGGGATGGGAAACTGTTGCGGGAGTGAGACGGGCTGAGGTGCGGGAGCGACGTAAGTCGCGATGAAGCTTTACTGGCGGACCTTCGCGACTTACGTCGCTCCCACCATCAGGAATCCCGCAAATCCCGGGACGGTCAGCCTCGCGCTTCGGCCAAGGCGTCCAGGCGCGCGCGGTTGAGCAGGCGCACGTGGTGCGGATCGTCGGTGGCGATGCTGCCTTCCTGGCGCAGGCGGGTGAAGCTGCGGCTGACGGTCTCCACGGTCAGCCCCAGGTAGTCGGCGATGTCGGTGCGCGTCATCGGCAGGATCACTTCGGTGTCGTCCTGGCCCTGGCGGCGGCGGCGCTGCGCCATGTCGACGAGAAAGCCGGCCAACCGCTCCATCGGGTTCAGGCGCGCGAGCGACATCAGGTTGCTGCGGGTGGCGTCCAGTTCCACGCATGCGCGCTCAAGCAGTTCGCGCTCGAGTTCGGGGTGGTCGTTGCACAGGCTGCGCATGTCGGCCATCGAGAACTCGCAGAGCGTGCTGTCGGTGATCGACTCGATGGTGTGCTTGTAGTGCGAGGTGCCGCTGAAGCCGATGAAGTCGCCCGGCATCAGGAACCCGGCGACCAGGCGACGGCCATCCGGCAGCAGGCGGATCCGGCGCAGGGCGCCCTTGGTCACCGTGAACACGCCGCGGCGGGGTTCGCCTTCGCGCACCAGCGCCTCGCCTGCCACCAGGCGGACGTCATCGGCCAGCGATTCCATGGCCTGGGCCTTCTGCACCGGCAGCGCCGCGCAGACGGCCAGGTGCCGGACCAGGCAGCCGCTGCAGCCGCGCGCGGCCTGGCAGACCACGGCGTCGCCGGTCCCTGAACCGGGCACCGGGGCGTCGTTCTGGCGGAGGATGCGAAGGCTCATGGCGGTCGGCTACGTGGGTCTTCACGGGTCATGATACGCCCGCAAACCCTTGATTTCCGTACTGCGACAATCGGTCGCAGCGCGCGCTTTCAGCGGGGATTCCCCCATTCAGCCCCGGATTCGGGTACAGTGCGCGCCGCTTGCCTGCGGCCGTTCGTTTCCCCGATGGTCCGCCGGCGCAGGGAATTCCCCGCGAATTCCCGCGCCCGCCCCGCTCCGACTTCTTTCGTTGCGCAAGCTCGGTAGCGCCGTTTTGGCGCCTCCGCACCCCTTCTCGCAGCGCGGTTTCAGGGAACGCTTCGAGTCACGGTCTTGCCGCATTCCGCGCGTTCCATGCCGCCGCACGCTTCCGTGCCGGTGTTGCGCGCGCGTCCGGCCGACCGGCTTTGGAGCTTCGACAATGACGTTTGAAACCTTGGGCCTGGCGCCCGCCCTGCTGCGCGCGCTCGACGAACAGGGCTACACCCAGCCCACCCCCGTCCAGGAACAGGCCATCCCGCTGGCCCTGGCCGGCCACGACCTGCTGGCGGGCGCCCAGACCGGCACCGGCAAGACCGCCGCGTTCGGCCTGCCGCTGATCCAGTACCTGGCCACCACCCCGCAGGAAGTGCAGCGGGGCGGCCCGCGCAAGCCGCGCGCCCTGGTGCTGACGCCCACCCGCGAGCTGGCCGTGCAGGTGCACGACAGCCTGCGTGGCTACGGCAAGTACCTGCGCATCCCCAGCACCACCATCTACGGCGGCGTCGGCATGGGCAACCAGCTGGACGCGCTGCGCCGTGGCGTGGATCTCGTGATCGCCTGCCCGGGCCGCCTGATCGACCACCTCGAACGCCGTAGCGTGGACCTGTCGGGCATCGAGATCCTGGTGCTGGACGAAGCCGACCGCATGCTCGACATGGGCTTCCTGCCGTCGATCAAACGCATCCTCGCCAAGCTGCCCCGCCAGAACCGCCAGACCATGCTGTTCTCCGCGACCTTCGCCGATCCGATCCGCGAGCTGGCGCTGGAGTTCATGCACGACCCGAAGCAGATCCAGGTCACGCCGAAGAACACGGTGGCCGAGACGATCACCCACCGCGTGCATCCGGTCGATGGCAGCCGAAAGCGCGACCTGCTGCTGCACCTGCTGGCCAAGGACAGCCGCGTGCAGACGCTGGTGTTCGCCCGCACCAAGCACGGCAGCGACAAGCTGGCCACGTTCCTGGACAAGAGCGGCATCAAGACCGCGGCGATCCACGGCAACAAGTCGCAGGGTGCGCGCCAGCGCGCGCTCAGCGACTTCAAGGCCGGCCGCATCAACGTGCTGGTCGCCACCGACATCGCCGCGCGTGGCATCGACATCGACCAACTGCCGCAGGTGATCAACTTCGACCTGCCGATGGTGGCCGAGGACTACGTGCACCGCATCGGCCGCACCGGCCGCAACGGCTCGACCGGCGAAGCGATCTCGCTGGTGGCGCAGGATGAAGCCAAGTACCTGCGCGCCATCGTGCGCATGCTGGGCCGCGACGTGGACCTGCGCGACGTGCCGGGCTTCGAGCCGCAGACGCCGATCCGCTGGGGCAACAGCGCGCCGGGCAAGGCCGACCTGCCGGGCGGCGAGCGCACCCCGCGCCGCAACGGCCCGCAGAAGCACGCGCGTCGCCCGCACGGCGATGCGCCGCGCCACGCGCATGCCGGCCCGAAGAAGCACGGCGGCCAGCGCCGCGACGGTCGCCCCGGTGGCGCCCGCCAGGGCCAGTCGCGCCCGGCCCGCTAAGCTGCACCCTGCGCGCGGCACCCTCGGCGGTGCCGCGCGCTTCCACGCTCCAGGATCCGCCGCATGGACATCTTCAAGGTCTTCACCGTCGAAGCCGCACACCGCCTGCCGCACGTACCGGACGGCCACAAGTGCGCGCGCCTGCATGGACATTCGTTCCGCATCGAGCTGCACCTGTCCGGGCCGATCGACCCGCGCGCCGGCTGGGTGATGGACTTCGCCGACGTGAAGACGGCCTTCCAGCCGATCTACGACCGGCTGGACCATCACTACCTCAACGACATCCCGGGCCTGGACAACCCCACCAGCGAGCAGCTGGCCACGTGGATCTGGGACCAGGCCAAGCCGGTGCTGCCGCTGCTAAGCGCCGTCGTGGTGCATGAAACCTGCACTTCCGGCTGCCGCTATACCGGCCCCTGAGCGCTGGAACCGGTTCCAGACCACGCCATACAAGCGTTTGATTTTTAACGGCTCCTGACCGTTCGTCGGATTTCCATACGCCGGTTATTGCGCTGCAACATGGATCCCTCTATGCTGCGCCGCAACAGATGGAAATCCCCTTTTAGGAGCACGCCATGACCACGCAATTCAACGAAAGCTTCAGCCAGTTCACGCACCAGTTCGCGGCCGCTGCGGCCCGTGCGAACCGCCTGGCCCTGGAAAGCGCCGAGACGGTGTTCGGCGTGCAGCTGAAGACCTTCGAAAAGAACGTCGACGCCACCACCGCCTTCTTCGGCGAGCTGGCCGAGACCCGTGACCTCGACGGTTACAAGAACCTGTGGCCGAAGGGCCTGCAGGTCGCCAAGGACAACGCCGAGCGCGTCGTCGCCGCCAGCCAGGAAGTGTTCGGCCTGAGCCTGAAGACCGGTGAAGCCTTCGGCCAGCTGGTGAAGACCCAGTTCGAAACCGCGACCGACAACGTCCAGGCCTCCGTGGCCAAGGCGACCAAGGCCGCGAAGGCCAAGTAAGCCCGCTTCAACCGGTTATTGCGCGGCCCTCCCCTCCCTCCGCGCAAACCCGACCCGGCAGCCCCCACGCTGCCGGGTTTTTTATTGCCCGCGATCAGGGCAACGCGAGGGACGTCGCCAGCGCCTGGGCCTGCGCACCCGGGGCATGCGGCAACCGCCCCCAACAAGGCACGGGCATGCGCGCCGACAGCAGGGCGAAGTTTTCGTCGCGGCGCGCCATGTCGGGGTCGACTTCGTTCGCGATCCAGCCCACCAGCCGCGCGCCGTCGTCCTGGATCGCGCGCGCGCTGAGCCGCGCATGGTTGATGCACCCCAGGCGCATGCCGACCACCAGCACCACCGGCAGGCGCAGCTGTTCGACCAGGTGCCGCTGGTCGAGCGTGGACGTCAGCGGCGCGGCCCAGCCGCCGACACCTTCCACCAGCACCATGTCGGCCAGCGGATGCAGGCGTTCGAACGCCGATACCAACACACCCAGTTGAACGTCCACGCCCGCATCGCGCGCGGCGATCTCTGGCGCCAGCGGCGCGGGCAGGGCGTAGGGATTGACGTCCTCGTAGGGCGGCACCGGATCGCTGGCGGCCTGCAGGGCCAGCGCATCTTCATTGCGCCAGCCATCGGGCGTACGTTCGCAGCCGCTGGCGACCGGCTTCATACCCACCGCGCGCAGGCCGCGTGCGCGAAACGCATGCAGCAGCGCGGCGCTGGCGACGGTCTTGCCCACGCCGGTATCGGTGCCGGTGACGAACAGCCTGTCCATCGCCTCAATCCTCCGCGCGTGCCGGCCAGCGACGCGCGCCCCAGCGCTGTCCCGCCACGTGGAGCAGGCCGGTGAACGAGAGCAGGAAATACACGCTGCCCGGCAGGGCCACCTGCCAGGAACGCGAATCCTCGGTCAGCAGGCCGGCGATCAGCACCGACAGCAGCCCGACCAGGACGAAATACGCATGCGAGGCGAACTCGCCCGCGGCGTTGGCAGCGGCCTCTCCATCCAGCCCCAGGCGCGCGCGCGCGCGCCAGGCCAACGCGTACAGGCCGCCGATGCAGGCCGACATCGACGCGAACGCCAACCCGTAAAAGGTGAACATGAAGGCCAATGGGCGCGCCCCGTTGGCGTCGTTCAGCGGCATCGGCAGCCAGCCGCCGGTGATCCAGGCGAAGAAGGTGCCCAGCAACAGGCGCAGCGGATACACGTAGACCAGCACCAGGAACACCAGCAGCAGGCTGAGCAAGGTGGCGGGCACGCTGCCGAGGCGGTAGCGACGGCTCCAGCGCACGTGCGCATACCAGAACATCGCCACCATCGCGAAACTGGCGGCGAACGCCGGCACGTTCTTCAGCGCCTGCAGCAGCGCGCCGATGCTGTCCGGGATGCTGTCCACCGAGATCACCAGCAGGGTCACCGCGAACGCGAAGGCCGCATCCACGAACGCCTCGAGCCGCGTCACCCCATGGCCGCGCCAGCTGGCCTCGTCTTCACCTGCGCTCATGCCTACCCGTCTCCCCGTCAGGCTTGCCGATGGAATGCATCATATCGGGCCGCCGCGAAGGGCCGGGAGTAGAATCGACGGCATGTCATTCGCCTCCCAAACGCTCACCGGCAGCAAGCCGGAACAATACGCGCAGCTGGTCGAACAGGCGCGCGCCCTGCTGGCTGGCGAACCGGACCGGATCGCCAATGCCGCCAACCTGGCCGCACTGGTCTACCACGCCCTTCCGGACTTCAACTGGGTGGGTTTCTACTTCTTCGATGGCCGGGAATTGGTGGTCGGTCCGTTCCAAGGCTTACCAGCCTGCGTGCGGATCCCGTTGGACAAGGGGGTCTGCGGAGCCGCCGCACGCACCCACCAGACCCAGCGCGTGGACGATGTGGACGCCTTCCCGGGCCACATCGCCTGCGATTCCGCATCGCGCTCGGAATTGGTGGTCCCGCTGGTGAAAGGGGGCGAACTCGTCGGCGTGCTCGACCTGGACAGCCCCCGCCTGGCCCGGTTCGATGCGGACGACCAGGAAGGCATGGAACGCATCGCCGCCATTTTCCTGGATTCGCTGACATGACAGGCACCAAGCTGCGCAACATCGGCCCCAAGTCCGCCGCCTGGCTCCGCCAGGTCGGCCTGCGCACGCAGGAGGACCTGGAGTCGGTTGGCGCGGTCGAGGCTTTCATCCGGGTCAAGCGTGCGGGGTTCCGCCCCAGTCTCAACCTGCTGTACGCGCTGGAAGGCGCCCTGCTGGATTGCCACTGGCAGCAGTTGCCCGAAGCGCGCCGCGGCGAATTGCTGGTGGCCTACGACGCGGCCGCGGCCCTGCTGCCGCCGCCGCGTGGCCGCCCCGCGGCCGGCCCGGTGACGACGACCCACACCGAGCAGGAAGAAGACACGGGCCCGTCCCTGAACCTGTTCGACTCGCGCGGCGACGACTGATCGCCCGCGACGACCGCGCGCCTGACGGCGACGCGAGCGCTTCCCGTATACTGCGCGCGCTTTCAGGTGACCCGCGCCTCGTGCCGGGTTGAAACGGGAAGCCGGTGACCCGCCCCACGGCGGCATTCCGGCGCTGCCCCCGCAACGGTAGGCGAAGACAGCCGCGGCATCGGCCACTGTGCGTCCACGACGCATGGGAAGGCGCCACGGCGGAGTGCCCTGCACTCGTTCGCAAGCCCGGAGACCGGCCTGGGAGTCCACTGGTTGCGATGCGGAGGGCGTCGCGGCGTGCCGCGCCGCTTCGCCTGCGCTGTCCGCTCCGCATCCCTTTCCATCGCGACTCCACGCCGAAGAATGCGCGCGGGGCGCGCGATGGAGTTGTTCCGATGCAAAGCCGTACTTTTTCCTCCCCTTCCCTGCTGGCCCTCGCGGTCGCGATGGCGCTGCCCGCTGCAGCACAGGCGCAGGAGGCCACCAACCTCGACGAGATCATCGTCTCCGGCACGCGCACGGAAGTGGCCGTCGAAGACAGCCTGGTTCCGGCGCAGGTGATCGGCCGCGACGCGATCCAGCGTAGCCAGGCGCGCTCGCTGGGCGAACTGCTGCAGGGACGCGCCGGCATCTCGATCGCCAACCAGGGCGGCGCGGGCAAGATCACCACGCTCAATCTGCGCGGTGCTGAATCCGACCACGTGCTGGTGCTCGTGGACGGCGTGCGCATGGGCTCGGCGACCGCCGGCCTGCCGGCATTGCAGGACCTGCCGATCGACCAGATCGATCGCGTCGAAATCGTGCGCGGTCCGCGCTCGAGCCTGTGGGGCTCCGAAGCCATCGGCGGCGTGATCCAGGTGTTCACCCGCCGCAACACCGGCAAGGTGCGGCCGAACTTCCGCATCGGCGTGGGCAGCGACAGCACGCGTGAAGCCAGCGCCGGTATCGGCGGCGGCATCGGCCGCGGCTGGTTCGGCGCCGACGTGGCGCACACGCGCACCGACGGCTTCAACGCCTGCCGCGGCACCAGCGGGGATGCCGCGAACCCGTTCGGTGCCGGCTGCTTCGCCGACGAACCCGACCGCGACGGCTACCGTAATACCTCGGCCAACCTGCGCGGCGGCTACTCGTTCACCGATACGCTGACGCTGGAAGCCAACGCGCTGCGCGCCGACGGCGAGAGCGAGTTCGACGGCAGCTTCACCAACCGGTCCGAAACCGTGCAGCAGGTGCTGGGCACCAAGCTGCGCTATGCGCCGAGCGACAAGGTCAACCTGCTGCTGAGCCTGGGCCGCAACGACGACAAGTCCGACGACTTCCATGACGACGTGCCGTCCGGTTACTTCGAAACGCGTCGCTACGTGGCATCGGCGCAGGGCGACTTCACCGTGGCCGCCAACCAGCTGCTGACCGCCGGCGTCGATTGGCAGGACGACAAGGTGGAAAGCGCCACTGCCTTCGACGTCACCCAGCGCGACAACCTCGCTGGCTTCGTCGAATACCAGGGCCGCTTCGGCGCGCACCAGCTGCAGGCCAGCGTCCGCAACGACGACAACGAGCAGTTCGGCAACCACACCACCGGCAGCCTGGGCTACGGGTTCGGCTTCGGCAACGGCCTGAAGCTGACCGCCAGCGTGGCCACCGGCTTCAAGGCACCGAGCTTCAACGACCTGTACTACCCGTTCTTCGGCAATCCGGACCTGAAGCCGGAAGAGTCCGAGAGCGTCAACCTCGGCATCGCGCAGTACGCGGACACCTGGAACTGGACGTTCAACGTCTACCAGAACAAGGTGGACCAGCTGATCTCCTACGACGCGGCGATCTTCCTGCCCAACAACATCGACGAAGCCCGCATCCGCGGCGCGGAGTTCACCGTCGACGTCGCGGTGGCAGGCTTCGACATCGCCACCCAGCTGAGCCACACCGATCCGCGCAATCGGTCGGCCGGCTTCAACGACGACAACCTGCTGGCACGCCGTCCGCGCAACACCGCGCGCGTCGACGTGGATCGCGCGTTCGGCGCGTTCCGCACCGGCCTGACGTTCAACGCCGCAGGCGAGCGCTACGACAATCTGGCCAACACCGTCCGCCTGGGCGGCTACAGCACGCTGGATCTGCGCCTGGAGTACGCCATTGCGCCGGCATGGACGCTGCAGGCGAAGGTGGGCAACGTGTTCGATCGCGAATACGAAACCGTTGCCTGGTACAACCAGGCCGGCCGCACCTACGGCCTGAGCTTGCGCTACCAGCCGACCGAGTAATTCGACGGCGGCACGCGACAGGAAGAAGCCCGGCATTGCCGGGCTTTTTTTTCGGCTCAACCGGCAGCCCACTCCGCTCCGTCGAACAAGCCCGGTTGGGTCGCCATCTCATCCCGGTCCCGGAACCCCGACAGCCCAACGCCCACCAGCCGGTAGCGGGTGGCGCCCGGCAGGTCGACGCGCTCGCGCAGCGCCAGGGCGATATCGATGAACTCCTGCGCGGAGGACGGCGGCGATTCCGGCGTGAAGCTGCGGGTGAGGATGCGGAACTGGGCGGTCTTCAGCTTCAGCACCACCGTGCGGCCCACGCGCTCGGTCTTGCGACTGGCCTGCCATGCCTTTTCCGCGATGCGGACGATATGCGGCTCCAGTTCCGACAACAGCAGGTCGGTGGCGAAGGTGTCTTCGGACGAGATCGACTGCACCGGTTGGTCCGGTTCGACAGGCCGCTCGTCAATGCCGCGCGCGCGCCGGTACAGGCTGCCGCCGAAGCTGCCGTAGCGCGCTTCCAGCTCGTGTTGCGGGTGAAGGCGCAGGTCGCCGACGGTACGGATGCCATCCGCGTTCAAGCGCCCCTGCATCACCTTGCCGACGCCCGGGATGCGCTCCACCGGCAGCGGCGTCAGGAACGCCTCCACCTGGTGTGGGCGCAGGACGAACTGGCCATCCGGCTTGCGCCAGTCCGAGGCGATCTTGGCGAGGAACTTGTTCGGCGCCACGCCGGCCGACGCGGTGAGCTGCGTTTCTTCGCGAATCTGCGCGCGGATGGCTTCCGCCACGGCGGTGGCCGTCGGCAGGTCGGTCTTCGGTGCGGTGACGTCGAGGTAGGCCTCGTCCAGCGAGAGCGGTTCGACCAGGTCGGTATGACGGAAGAAGATCTCGCGCACCTGCCGCGACACCGCCTTGTAGCGGATGAAATCGGGCGGAACGAACACCGCCTGCGGGCACAACCGCTCCGCGCGAATCGCCGGCATCGCCGAGCGCACGCCGAACACGCGCGCTTCGTAGGACGCCGCGCACACCACCGAGCGCTCGCCGCGCCAGGCCACCACCACCGGTCGCCCGCGCAGCGACGGATCGTCGCGCTGCTCCACCGACGCGTAGAACGCGTCCATGTCGATGTGGATGATCTTGCGCATCACGCGATGATATCGGCGGCCGTACGCGATCGCATGGATGCACGCGCGTTGGATACGCACGCGTGTGGAGATGCGGGCAGATCGCGTGAAACCCTTGCCGCAATTGCACTTCCACGATGGTACGCCGGCGTATGGAAAAACCCGGTTGATTTGCATCAAGACAAGCGTATGCACATGTGTGCATTATTTGCGCCTTCGCAGAACGGACGACGCAATGAACGCCCCCGCTTCCTTCTCGCGCGAACAGCTGCTGGCCAGCGCGCGCGGTGAACTCTTCGGCCCCGACAGCGGCCGCCTCCCGAACGACCCGATGCTGATGTTCGACCGCATCACCGAGATCCGCCAGGACGGCGGCACGCATGGCAAGGGCATGGTGCGCGCCGAACTCGATATCCATCCGGACCTGTGGTTCTTCCAGTGCCACTTCCTCGGCGATCCGGTGATGCCCGGCTGCCTGGGCCTGGATGCGATGTGGCAGCTGACCGGCTTCTTCCTGACGTGGATCGGCGCGCCCGGGCGCGGTCGCGCACTGGGTTCCGGCGAAGTGAAGTTCACCGGCCAAGTGCTCCCCACGGCCAAGCGCGTGAGCTACGAGATCGACATCAGCCGCGTGGTCAACCGCAAGCTGGTGCTGGCGGTGGCCGATGGCCGCATGCTGGTCGACGGTCGCGAGATCTACACCGCGCGCGATCTGCGCGTGGGCCTGTTCACGTCGACGGAGAGCTTCTGATGCGCCGTGTCGTCATCACCGGCCTGGGCATCACCTCCTGCCTGGGCAACGACGCGGACACCGTGTCGGTCGCGTTGCGCGAAGGCCGCTCCGGCATCCGCCATATTCCGCAGTACGCCGAGCTCGGTTTCCGCAGCCAGGTCGGCGGCGCGCCCGAGATCGACCTCGATGCGCAGATCGACCGCAAGCAGAAGCGCTTCATGGGCGACGCGGCCGCGTTCGCGCACATCGCGCTGCGCGATGCGATCGCCGATGCCGGCCTGGACGAGGCCCTGGTCAGCCAGCCGCGCACGGGTTTGATCGCCGGTTCCGGCGGCGGTTCGGCCGAATGGCAGATCGAAGCGGCCGACCTGCTGCGCGCACGCGGCATCCGCAAGGTCGGCCCGTACATGGTCCCGCGCACGATGTGCTCGACGGTGTCGGCGACGCTGGCCACCGCGTTCAAGATCAAAGGCGTCAGCTATTCGATCTCCGCGGCCTGCGCGACCTCCGCGCACTGCATCGGCGCGGCGGCGGACCTGATCCGCGCCGGCCGCCAGGACATCGTCTTCGCCGGCGGCGGCGAGGAACTGCACTGGGCGCTGACGATGATGTTCGACGCCATGGGCGCGCTGTCGAGCAAGCGCAACGACGACCCGACCCACGCTTCGCGCCCTTACGACGCGGACCGCGACGGCTTCGTCATCGCCGGTGGCGGCGGCATGCTGGTGCTCGAGGACTACGACCACGCGGTCAAGCGCGGCGCGCGCATCCATGCCGAACTGCTCGGCTACGGCGTGACCTCCGACGGCGCCGACATGGTGGCGCCATCCGGCGAAGGCGCGGTGCGCTGCATGCAGATGGCGCTGGAAGGCGTCACCAAGCCGCTGGATTACCTCAACACGCATGGCACCTCGACGCCGCTGGGCGACGTGATCGAACTCGACGCGATCCGCGCCGCGCTCGGCGACACCCTGCCGCCGATCTCCTCGACCAAGGCGTTGTCCGGCCATTCGCTCGGCGCAGCCAGCGTGCACGAAGCGATCTACTGCCTGCTGATGATGCGCGACGGCTTCATCGCCGGCTCGGCCAACATCGAGACGCTCGATGAAGGCGCGGCGGGCTTCCCCATCGTGCAGGCGAGCCGCGACGCGACGCTGGATACGGTGATGTCCAACAGCTTCGGCTTCGGCGGCACCAACGCGAGCCTGGTGTTCGGGCGCGTCTGACCGGGCGTCCGGTCCTGCCCGCGGTCGCCTCGGTGGCGGCCGCGGCGCTCAAGTCGGAAGCGTAGCGGCCGATACAGTCTGATGGACGCCCGTCCCCGGCGTCGGCCCCTGCCCCATGTCCGGAACCTACAACGAGGTCCTCGTCCTCTTTTCGCTGCTGGTCGCCATCCTGGCGTCCTACACGGCCTTGGACATGGCCAGCCGCGTCACGACCACGCAAGGCACCTCTGCAGCGCGCTGGTGGCTGGCGGGCGGCGCGTTGGCGATGGGCCTGGGCATCTGGTCGATGCATTTCGTCGGCATGCTCGCCTTCGACCTGCCCATCCCGCTCGGCTACGACCTCGCCATCACCCTCTACTCGATGCTCGCCGCGGTGGGCGTCTCGGCGTTCGCCTTGTGGCTGGTCTCGCGTCCAGACCTGCCCATGCGCCTGCTGTGTCTCGGCGCCGTGCTGATGGGGGCAGGCATCGCGCTGATGCACTACATCGGCATGGCCGCGCTGCGCATGCAGCCCGGCATCGACTACGACCCGCTGTGGTTCGCGCTGTCCGTCGTCATCGCCGTGGTCGCCTCCGGCGCCGCGCTGTGGATCGCCTTCCACCTCCGGCGTGGCCACCGCCGGCACGGGATGCGCCTGACGGCCGCCGTGGTGATGGGGTTCGCCATCGTCGGCATGCACTACACCGGCATGGCCGCCGCCCGCTTCCCGGCCGACAGCTGGTGCGGCGCGGCACGCGATGGTGGCGTGCCGACGCAGTGGCTGGCCGTGCTGGTGGTGGTGGCTACCGTGGCCATCATGGGCATCGCGCTGATCGTGTCCGTGCTGGACCGGCAGATGCACCTGCGCACCCGCCACCTTGCGATCTCGTTGGCCCGCGCCAACGAGGAACTGGTGCAGGCCGCGCTGCACGACCCGCTCACGAAACTGCCGAACCGCGTGCTGCTGCAGGACCGCATCGAACAGGCCATCGAGAAGGCCAAGCGCAAGCAGGAGTCGCTGGCGGTGATGTTCCTGGATCTCGACGGGTTCAAGAGCGTCAACGACGCCTACGGCCACCAGGCCGGCGACCTGCTGCTCGCCGACGTCGCCACGCGCATACGCGGCCTGCTGCGCAGCCAGGACACGCTGTCGCGGCTTGGCGGCGATGAGTTCGTGCTGGTCGCGCCCTCCACCGATCCGGACGATGCCGCGGTGGTCGCGCAGCGCATCCTCGATGCCGTGTCGCTGCCGATCCAGGCGCAGGGCATCGACGTGCAGGTCACCGCCAGCATCGGCATCGCCATGTATCCCTCCGACGGCGTGACCGAGCGTGACCTGATGGCGCACGCGGACGCCGCGATGTACCACACCAAGGACAACGGCCGGAACGGCTACACCTTCTTCGCGCCATCCATGAACATCAGCGCGCACCAGCAGCTGAAGCTGCTGAACGACCTGCGCCGCGCGGTGGAGCGCAACGAGCTCGTGCTGCATTACCAGCCCAAGTTCGCCGCACCCGACTACCGCATGGCGGGCGTGGAAGCGCTGCTGCGCTGGCAGCATCCGGACATGGGCCTGCTGCCACCGGGTGCGTTCATCGCCGCGGCCGAGCGCAGCGGACTGATCCTGAGCCTGGGCGAATGGGTGCTGGACGAAGCCTGCCGGCAGCTGCACGCGTGGGACACCGCCGGCCACGATGTGCCCACCATCGCCGTGAACCTGTCGCCCCTGCAGTTCTCCTCGCCGTCGCTGGTTGAAACGGTACGCGACACGTTGGCGCGGCATGCGCTGGACCCGACGCGCCTGACGCTGGAGATCACCGAGACCACCGCCATGCGCGATGCGGATGCCAGCGTCGGCATCCTCGACGAACTGACGCGGATGGGCGTTCGGATCTCCATCGACGATTTCGGCACCGGCTACTCCAGCCTGCTGTACCTCAAGCGCCTGCCGGCCACCGAGCTGAAGATCGACCGCGCCTTCGTCCGCGAGCTGGAATCCAACGCCGACGACGCCGCGATCGTCGCCTCGATCGTGGCCCTGGGCCGCACGCTGAACCTCAAGGTCGTCGCCGAGGGCGTCGAAACGCCCGGCCAGCAACAGCAGCTGCGGCAGCTGGGCTGCGATTTCTACCAAGGCTACCTGCTCGGTGAACCGGTCGCGGCGGACCGCCTGGTGCATACCCGCCACGCCGCACCCGCGCCCTGCCTGGCGGACTGAGACCGGAAAGCACAAAGCCCGGCAGAGACCGGGCTTTGGAGCAACGCGGGAGGAGAGAGGATCCTCGTTGCAGGCGCCATTGTCGGTGCCGACTGTTACAGCGGCGCGACAACCGTCACCCGTTGGTCATCGTCCGGGCGGTCACCCTTGAGTACCCGCCGCCCGTGGCGCAGTGCGGCTTGACAGCATTACATGTAAGCAATACGTTTCATTTCATGACAGCAACCCGGCCCGCCATAAAGGCATCCACGCTGCACGTCCGCAACTACCGCGAGCGCCTGCGCGAGCAGGGGCTGGTGAAGAAGGACGTCTGGATCCGGCCGGAATATGCCGAGGAACTGGCCGCCATCGAGAAATCGATGCGCGAATCGGAGCGCGACGCCGGCATCCCCTACCTGCCGGCGCAACCCACCGAGGCCGGCTGGACCGTGGCAGCCATCCGGCATGCGCTGATGCAAGCCAGCACCGTGCGCGACGGGTTGATCAGCCTGGAGACCATCGAGGGTGCCGAGCCCAGCCTGCACCTGGTGATGCACGAATACGGCGATTTGTCGGTGTTCCTGGCCGTGGGCGGCGAGCAGATCTTGGTCGAAGCCTACCTGTGGCCGGTGGATGACGTCGCCGACCCTGCCGGGTTCAACGCCCACGTGCTCAGCACGCACGTGCTGCTGCCTCTGTCCACGATCGGCATGCAGCGCATCGGCGGCGTGGCCGGCTACACGATGTTCGGCGCGCTCGATACGCACTCCAGCCTCGCCAACGTCATCTTCGAAATCGAGACGCTGGCCGAGAACGTCATCAGCGCGACCGAGGCCTACCGGCCGTTCCTGCGCACGGCGACGAAGGCGAAATCCTGATGCCCGATACGCTGAAGACCCTTTTTAAGCGGGTACAGGAGGGGATGGAAGGCGTAGCCGGCGCGGTGATGGGCGATCGTGCCGAACGCCTGCTCGATGCGGAGATCCGCAGCATCGACGACGCGCTGCATGCCGCGCGCGGCGAGCACGCGGCAGCGAAGGCGCGCCGGATCGCCAACGAACAGCACCAGGCGGCACTGTCCGCGCGCACCGGGGAGGCGGAAGCCCGCGTCGAAGCGGCACTTCGCCAAAGCCGCACCACGCAGGCGCGCCATGCCGCGGAGGATGTAGTACGCGTGCAGGCCGAACGTGAAGCGCGCGTCGGAGAAGGCCACGAGCTGCAGTCGCAGGAGCGGCAATTCGCGCACGTGCTGGAGCAACTGGAAGGCCGGCTGCGCCGGCTCAAGCACCAGCTGGACATTCTGCGCGCGTCCAACAGCCTGCAGCGGGCGCAAGCGACCGTGGCGCGGCGCCAACCGGGCGACGCGTTGTATCCGGAACCGGCGTTCGCCTCCGCCGCCCGCATGAAACAGCGCCGCGTGCCGGTGCACGCCGGAAGCGCCCCGTCCCAGGGACAGGGCAAGAAGGCCGTCGGTGATCCCGCGCAGGCGGTGCTGGATCGCGCACAGAAACGCATCACGTCGTCATCCGTACGCAAGCGCTGAACCTGGGGGCCAAGATGACCGAGTTCCTGAATACCGTACTGACCTTTCCCACGCTGGTGTACAGCGTGCTGCTCGCGTTCTGCACGATCTACTGGCTGCTCGCCGCCACCGGCATCGTCGACCTGGATGCCGTGGATGGATGGCTCGCCACCGACGGCGACAGCGTCGAACCCAGCGCGATCGCCGGCATGCTCGCCAAACTCGGCCTGTCCGGCGTGCCGATGATGCTCGTGCTGACGGTACTGTCCTTCTTCGGCTGGCTGGCCACCTACTTCGTGCAATTGTTCTTGTTGCAGTACGCACCGGACGGCCTGCGCTGGATCGCCGGCGCCGGCGTGCTGGTGGTCGCCTTGCTGCCGGGCGCCTTCGCCACGTCGCTGCTGCTGCGTCCGCTGGCGGCCGTGATCGCGCGCCTGCGGCCGCCCACGCCACCCTCGGTACTGGGTCGTGCCGGCACCGTCATCTCGCCGCACGCCGATGCCACCGGCGGTCGCGCTCAGTTCGACGACGGCGGCGCGGGCCTGATCCTGCAGGTCCGCACCCTGCCCGACCAGCGCTTCGCGCGTGGCGACCGGGTGGTACTGATCGAACACCTGGAATCCGACAACACCTATCGCGTCATCTCCGAAACCGCCTTCCACCAGCAGTAACCGCGCCGTCTACAAGGAGTTCCGCAATGAGCACTGCCACGATCCTTCCCTTCGTCATCGGCCTCGGCGTCCTGCTGGTGCTGGGACTGGGCTTCATCGGCATCTTCAAGGCCTTCTACAAGAAGGTAGAACAGGGCACGGCCCTCATCGTCAACGACATGAGCGCGCAGCCCAAGGTGCACTTCACCGGCGCCCTGATCATCCCGGTGCTGTACAAGGCCGAGCTGATGAAGATCAGCCTGATCACCTTGCAGGTAGACCGCCGTGGCAAGGAGGGCCTGGTCTGCAAGGACAACATGCGCGCGGACATCGCCGTGGCGTTCTACCTGCGCGTCAACGAAACGCCGGCCGACGTGCTGCGCGTTGCCAAGGCGATCGGCGCGGACCGCGCCTCGGACAAGCACGCGGTGGACGAACTGTTCAACGCCAAGTTCTCCGAAGCCCTCAAGACCGTCGGCAAGAAGTTCGACTTCACCGACCTTTTCGACAAGCGGCAGGAATTCCGCGACGAGATCGTGGCCGTGATCGGCCAGGACCTCAATGGTTACGTGCTCGAAGACGTCGCCATCGACTACCTCGAGCAGACACCCAAGCACCTGCTCGACCCCAGCAACATCCTCGACGCCGAAGGCATTCGCAAGATCACCGAGCTGACCGCGCGCCAGAACGTGCAGACCAACGAGTTGGAGCAGAACGAGAAGCTCGCCATCACCAAGAAGAACACCGAAGCCCGCGAGGCCCTGCTCGCGCTGGAGCGCCAGCAAGCGGAAGCCGAAGCGCGCCAGCAGCGCGAGGTCGAGACCGTACGCGCCCGCGAGGCCGCCGAGACCGCCAAGGTGATCGAAGAGCAACGCCAAGTGTCCGAGCGCGCCCGCCTGGAGACCGAGGAGCAGATCAAGATCCGCGAGCAGGAACAGCTGCGCCAGGTCGAGGTGGCCGAGCAGAACCGCCGCCGCGCCGTGGCCATCGAACTCGAACGCGTGGCGCGCGCCGAACAGCTCGAGCGCGTCAACACCAACAAGGAAGTGCAGATGCAGGAAGTCGACCGCGACAAGGTGGTCGAGCAAGGCCGCATGGAAGTGGCCAATGTCGTGCGTGAACGTACGCAGATCGAACAGACCGTCGCCGTGGCCGAAGAGAAGATCAAGGAGACCCGCGAAGTCGCCGAGGCCGACCGCGCCAAGCAGGTGACCATCCTGGCCGCCGAAGCCGCCGCGCAAGAAACGCTGGTCAAGGACGTCAAGGCGGCGGAAGCCGCCGAGCAGGCCGCGCGCCATCGTGCGATCGAACTGACCGTGCTGGCCGATGCCGAACTTCAGGCCGCCGGCAAGCAGGCCGAAGCCAAGCGCGTCCTGGCCGACGGCGTGCGCGCCGAGAGCGCCGCCCCAGGCTTGGCCGAAGCGCAGGTGCAGGAAGCCAATGCCGTGGCGATGGAGAAGACCGGATTGGCCGAGGCGCGCGTGCTGGAAGCCAAGGCCGACGCGACCTACAAGCAAGGCAACGCCGACGCCCGCGTGTTGACCGAGCGCCTCAGCGCCGAAGCCGACGGCGCGCAGAAGCTGGGCCAGGCCAACGCCAGCGCCACCCAGGCCATGGGTGATGCGGAGGCCAGCAACATCGCCAAGAAGATGTCGGCCGAAGCCGAGGGCCTGACGTCGAAGTTCGACGCGATGGGCAAGATGAGCCCCGACGCGCGCAGCCACGAGGAGTTCCGCATGCTGCTCGAGACCCAGCTGCGCCAGCTGCTGGCGTCGATCGACGCCGGCAAGGCGATCTCGCGCGAGAACGCCGAGGTGCTCGCCAGCGCGCTGAAGACCGCCAACATCGAGCTGATCGGTGGCGACGGCGGCGTGTTCGATGCGCTGACCAAGGGCGTGTCGCTGGGCAAGGCGCTTGAAGGCATCGTGGGCGAAAGCCCGATCGCCGCGCAGCTGCTCGGCCGCTTGGCCGGCACCGGCCTGCCGCTGGCCGGTCGCGCCCAGGCCGAAGCCACCGACGCCTGAGCGCCACCACGTCCGAGCCGGGCCGGCGGGCCTGTCCGCCGGCTCCGATTTCCGCATCGACCGCCCAGGACGGGCGAGGATGAGGTCTGATGTCCGATACCGCGAATACCCCCGCTACCTCCGCCGACACGCAGGTCGACCAGGCCGTCGCCCAGGGCGGCGCGTATGAGGTCCTGCGTCGACGCCTGAGCGAACAGGGCGCGCGCCTGCGCGGCCTGGCCGACGCATTCAACGCGCGCCGGCTGCAGGAGTTCGGCGACAGCCGCATGGAGGCCGTCGGCCGTCTGCGCATCCGCACCGAGCACAACTCCGTTGGCCGCGACATCGTTCAAGTCGGCGACCTGCTGCTGTTCGGCTTCAACGTCTACATGGGCTTGAAGGCGACCACCTCGGTGGCCGACGTGTTCGGCCTGTACCGGCTGACGGAGACGAGCGAGGGTTACGATGTCGCACCGGTGGACCTGGCCGCCAGCTTCCTGTCCGATGGCACCTTCCAGCGCGATTTCGGCGAGCTCTACAGCTACTACAAGGACGCCCGACTGCTGCAGCTGATCGTGCGGGACGGACGGCTGCTGATGGCGTTCCAGATCGGGCTCAAATCCACCGATGTCCGCGTTTTCCGCTGGACGCTGACCTCCGACGGCGGCATCGACTACCTGGACGCGCGCGGCGAACGCGACATCGTGCTGCCGCCGCCGTTCGACTTCGAGTGGGTGCGCGCCACCAAGGACATGGAGGTCAGCGGCCGCCATCCGCACCTCAACATCCTCGACACCCTGTTCGTCGAGACCACCGGTGGCGACCTGACCCTCAAGGTGGAGAACAACACCGACACGGGTGCCGGCGTGTACAGCGAACCGGTCGAGGACCGCACGCAGTCACTGGACGACGCGCAGTTCGAGTACGCGCGCGTCGGTTCCTTGATCCTGCTGAAGGTGCTGCCCTATCGCGAAACCGTCTGGCGGGGACTGATCTACAACACGCTGACCGGCAAGGTCGCGCGTGCGGATGCCATCGTGCAGGCCTGCATCCAGCTGCCCGAAGACCACGGCATCATCTTTCCCGGCGGCTACTACCTGCAGAACGGCGAGCACAAAGCCTTCGACGCCACTGTGCAGGGCATGCAGTACAAGCGCACGATCCGCTCGCCCAACGGCGAGGACGTGTTGTACATCTTCTACGCGCGCGAGACCGGCCAGGCCGCACTGCTGGTCTACAACCTGATCCAGCGCCGCTTGCAGCCGCCGGTCCTGGCGCACGGCTATGCGCGCCTGCACGACGGCCGCATGGTGCTGTTCCGTGCCGAGAACGACGACCCCACCCGCGTGCACCAGATGCAGGTGTGGCAGACCCCGTTCACCTCCGACGAGTTCGCCGCCACCCGGCCGCCGGGAACGTCTTTCATGGGCCGCCTGGGCAACGCAGAGTTGGTCCGCGCCATGTCCAACCTACTGGACCTGGCTCGCGAGATCGAACGGGAAGAGGTATCGGCCCAGCGCTACCAGTTGCTGACGCACGGCACGCGGCGGTTGTTCGATCTACACCATTGGATCGACGATGCGCAGTGCGACGGTCTGGCCACGTTGCTGCACGAGATCGCCGCCACCGGCGAGTCGGTGTTGGACGAATACGAGAAGGTGCAGGAGATCCGCCGCCAGTCCGACGCCGCGATGGCGCAGGCGCAACGTGACCATCGCGCACTGGTCGGCCGCCTGCAGCCGGAGGGCTGGCAACAGGTCGGCGAATTCGTCGACGCGCTCGGTGCGGTATCGCGCCTGCGTGGCCACCTGCTGACGATCCGCGATTACCGCTACATCGATACCGCTGCCGTCGATGCGATGACCACGACGCTGCAGGATGCGCATGCGCGCATCGGCACGGCGACCGGCGACTTCCTGGCCGGCGACAAAGCGCTGCAGCCTTTCCAGCAACGCCTGGCCGCCCTGGACGAGCAGGCACAGAAGGCGAATAGCGCCCGCGAACTGGGTCAAGCCATCGATGCCATGCAAGGCATGTCGGGCGAGCTGGACATGTTGTCCGAGCTGATGGCCACGCTGAAAGTCGACGACGCGACCCAGCGCACGCGCGTGGTGGATGCGCTGTCGGCCATCTACGCGCGCCTCAACCAAACCCGCGCGCGCGCCACGCAACGGCGCCGCGAACTGGGATCGGCGGAGTCCGTCGCCCAGTTCGGCGCGCAATTCACCTTGTTCGGCCAAGCCGTCGCGAACGCATTGGCGTTGGCGACGACGCCGGAGCGCGCGGACGAGCAACTTTCGCGATTGATGGTTCAATTGGAGGAGCTGGAAAGCCAGTTCGGCGAACACGAGCAGTTCCTCGGCGACATCCTCACCAAGCGTGAGGAGATGCTGGAGGCGTTCGAGAGCCACCGGCAGGCGCTGCTCGACGAGCGCCAGCGGAAGACGCAGTCGGTGATGGACGCGGCGAGCCGCATCCTCGAAGGCCTGGGCCGACGCACGGAGCGCTTGACCACGCCGGACGAACTCAATGCCTTCTTCGCCGGCGACGCGCTGATCCTCAAGCTGCGCGAGCTGGCCGAGCGCCTGCGCGAGCTGAAGGATTCGGTGAAGGCCGATGACGTGGAGGCCCGCATCAAGGCAGCGCGCGACCAGGCGGTGCGCGGGCTGCGCGACCGCAGCGACCTGTTCGAGGACGCCGGCAGCGTCATCCGGCTCGGCCCGCGCCACAGGTTCAGCGTCAACACGCAGCCGCTGGACCTGACCCTGATTCCGCGCGGCGACACGCTGGCGGTGCACCTCACCGGCACCGACTACCTGGAACCGATGCACGACCCGGCGCTGGAGGCGCTGAAGCCCTACTGGGACGTCTCGCTGGAATCGGAGTCGCCTGCGCTCTACCGCGGCGAATACCTGGCCGGGCGCCTGCTGGAGGATGCACAAGCCGGCCGCCATGGCGTGGAGATGGCGATGCTGATGCAGACCCTGTCCGATCCGGTCGCATTCGACCGCATCGTGCGCGACTACGCCGCGCCGCGGTATCGGGAAGGGTATGAGAAGGGCATCCATGATCACGATGCCGCGGCGATCCTGCGCGCCTTCCTGCCGCTGCAGCTGGCCGCCGGCTCGCTAATGCATGCGCCGGCGGCGCGCGCGCTGGCGATCGCTTATGCGTGCCGCCGTGACGCCACGCCGCAGGAGACCATCGACCGCTTGCGTGCTGCGCGCGCGATCGACGCGCTCTCGCCCGGCGTGGGCGCGCTGGATCAGGCCCGCAGCGAACTCGCCGGCGCGATTGCCGAATGGTTGCAGCGCGAGGCACTGCCCCTGCCCGCCGACGCGTCGGCCGCGGCTGCCGCGTTCCTGGCCGATACATTGACCAGCGCCACGCCGACTTTCCGCTTCACGCACTATGCCGAGACCCTGGTGAGCGCCTTCGCCAGGCGCCTCGCCGACGACGAAAGCGGCACCGTGCTGAAGAACGCCTTGCAGCGCCTGGACGACCGGCCCGCGGCCGCGTGGCAGCTCTTGCTGCAAGCGTTCTCCGCACTGGCGACCGCGCCAGACCTCGTACCGATGGCACCCTACGTGACCGAGGCGATCGCCTTGTTCCGCCACGGCGCACAGCTGACCCACGTGGTGGAGCACGTGACGCTGATGGCGCAGGCGGAGGGCCTGCTGGGCGACCATCCACGCATCAACGGGGGACGCCTGGCGGTGGCGGTCGACGACCTGCTGGCGCGCTTCGCGGCGCATCGCGACCGCTTCGTTCCGGCGTGGCAGCAGTACCAAACGCTACGCGGCGAAGTGACGCAGCGCGAACGCGCGGCCATGCGACTATCAGAGTTCAAGGCGAGGCCATTGACCTCGTTCGTGCGCAATCGGCTGATCAACGACGTCTATCTGCCGGTGATCGGCGACAACCTCGCCAAGCAGATGGGTACGGTGGGCGAGAGCAAGCGTAGCGACCTGATGGGCCTGCTGATGCTGATCTCGCCGCCGGGCTACGGCAAGACCACGCTGATGGAATACGTGGCGCACCGCCTGGGCCTGGTTTTCATGAAGATCAACGGTCCGGCGCTCGGCCACGACGTGCGTTCGCTGGATCCTGCGCAGGCACCGGACGCCACCTCGCGGCAGGAACTGGAGAAGCTCAACCTGGGCCTGGAGATGGGCAGCAACGTCATGCTGTACGTCGACGACATCCAGCACACACACCCGGAGTTCCTGCAGAAATTCATCTCGCTCTGCGACGGCACGCGACGCATCGAGGGCGTTTGGCGCGGCAAGACCAAGACCTACGACATGCGCGGCCGCAAGTTCGCCGTGGTGATGGCCGGCAATCCGTACACGGAATCCGGCGAGGTCTTCAAGATCCCCGACATGCTCGCCAACCGCGCCGACATCTACAACCTCGGCGATGTGCTGGGCGGGATGGAGGATGCGTTCCTGCTCAGCTACGTGGAGAACTGCCTTACCTCCAACCCGGTACTGTCGCCCTTGGCCACGCGCGACATGGCCGACCTGTACCTGCTGGTCGACAAGGCGCTCGGCAAGGACGTCAGCACCAACCAGTTGTCGCACGCGTACAGTGGGGCGGAGGTCAACGAAATCGTGGGGGTGCTGTCGCGCCTGCTGTCGGTGCGCGACGTGGTCTACAAGGTCAACCAGCAGTACATCGCCAGTGCGGCGCAGGCCGATAAGTACCGCATCGAACCGCCCTTCAAGTTGCAAGGCAGCTATCGCAATATGAACAAGCTGGCGGAGAAGATCTCGCCGGTGATGAATGCGGCCGAGTTGCAGCAGCTGCTGGCGGACCACTACCTCGGCGAAGCCCAGTTGCTCACCACCGGCGCCGAAGAGAACCTGCTGAAACTCGGCGAGTTGCGCGGCACGCTGACCGAGGCGGAGCACGTGCGCTGGAAGCAGATCAAGGCCGATTTCATGCGCAACAAGGCGATGGGCGCCGACGATGCCGACGTGGGCGGCCGCATGGTCGCGCAGCTGGCCGACATCGCAGTGGGTCTGCAGCGTCTCGGCGCACCCACGCACGAGGCGCCCGCCATCGCACCCGCACCCGCACCCGCACCCGCACCATGGGATGCCCTGCTCGCTGCCTTGCAGGCGCTACGGCCAACGGACCCGGCCTACGTTGTTCCCGCTCCCGCAGTGCCGTCCGCCGCCTTCGACACCGCGCCCGTACTGGAAGCGTTGCGGCAGACATTGGCGCGCCAGGATCAGTTGAGTACGGCGGTGATCGCGCTGGCCGATGCCTTGCGGACCCCGGTGGACCCGCCATCGGCCGCTGCGCGCGCCAAGGCGAAGCCACGATCGTCCCGCCAGGTGGCATTCGATCGCGTCATCGCTGATCTGGAGTTCCGCGAGGAGCGACCCACCCCCACCCTGGACGTGTCGCCCGAGCGGCCTGCGCACGACGACGAGGCGCCACCATGACCACCGAGGCCACCACCCTGGCCGACCACGCCGGTGCGATCCGCGCGCTCGGCGCCGCGGACACCGGCGGCCTTGTGGAAACGTTGCGCGACCTGCGCGCGGCGGTGCTGTCGGCCGACACCCGCGCACTACGGCGCAGCGTCGGGTTCTGGGGCCGGCTGATCGGCCGCGATATCCGGCTCGAAGCCGAAGCGCGTGCGCTGCGCCATCGCAGCGGCGTACTGCTCGTGCAAGCGCAAGCACAAGCCGCGCGGCTGCGCGACCAGCATGCCGTGCTCGCGGGGCACGCAGCGCGCCTGCGCCAGGCATGCGCACTCCTGCAGCGCGACATCGACGCGCAGGCCGCGGTAGTCGCGGGTGAAGCGGCGGCGACGCCATCGGCACGCCTGGATCACCTTGTCGCGCTTCGCACTGCGTACGAGATCACCGCCAGCCAGTTGGACCTGGTGGCCGCCAACGCGCTGGCCGTGGCCGAGCGCCATGCGCAGCAATTGCCCCGGCTGGCCGTGCTGCTCGACCAGCAGCAGGGCGTGGCCGCCGGTGCCGCGCAGGGAATGCAGCTATCCTCTGCCCGGCGGACGATCGACGAGCTGGAAGCCTACATCGACCACTTGCCTGCGCCGAACACGGCACGGGCACCCGAGAACCCTGCACAGGAGGTCCCATGACGACGCCGAATCCCGAACAGACGCTGGTGCCCGCGGCGCTGTCGCCGCAGCTGCTGACCGACCTGGGCCTGGAAAGCGCCGACATTCCGCGCATCCAGGAAACCGCCAGGGCGCTGGACGATATCGCGCCGGGCAACCTGCATACCTATGGCCGCGACGCAACGACCAAGACCAGTGCGTTCAGTACGCAGCTGCTGGACAAGGTGCGCAACGCGGACCTGGACAGTAGCGGCGACAAGCTGGGCGAAGTCGTGCGCATCGCGCGATCGCTGAATCTGGAGTCCTTTCATGGCCGCTCGAAAGTGCCCGTCATCGGCGCGCTGATCGACCGACTGCGCGCCACCAAGGACGATCTGGTGCAGCGCTACAGTTCCACCAACCGGCAGATCGACCACCTGATGGCCGATGTCGGCAAGACCCAGCAGGTGCAGCAGCAACGCGTGCGCGAGTACGACCAGATGCACGACATCGTGCGCGAGGAACGTCGCGAGCTGGGCGTGCACGTCGCCGCCGGCCGGGTACGCATCGCCGAACTAGAGGCGGAGCTCGCGTCGCTGGCCGGCCAGGAGGATCCCGAGTCGCGCAACCGTCGCGCCGCGCTCGACACCGCCTTGCGCCTGATCGACAAGCGCGTTTCCGACTTGCAAGTACTGCAGCACGCCGCCGACCAGACGTTGCCGATGATCCGCTTGATCCAGGCCAACGCGATCCAGCTGATCGAGAAATTCAGCGCGGTGCGCGACATCACCATCCCCATGTGGCGCAATCAGTTCGCCATCCAGCTCTCGCTGGCCGACCAGCGCAATGCGGTCGAACTGGCGAATGCGATCGACGACGCCAGCAACGAACTGATGCGCAAGAACGCCGAGCTGGTGCACGCCACCGCAGTCGGCACCGCCCGCGCCAACCAGCGCTCGGTGATCGACGTGGACACTCTGCGCACGGTCAACGACACCCTGATCCGCACGGTGGAGGAAGTTCGCGAGATCCATCGCGAAGGCATGGCGCAACGCAAGCAGCTGAGCGGCGAGCTGGTCGGCATGCGCGAAGATCTGGAGAAGCGCCTCGCGCTGCCGACGAGCGGCAACCCGGCCTGACGACGCGGCTCTTTCAAGCCAAACGAAGAAGGGCCGCCATAGGCGGCCCTTCGTGTTGACTGGTAATAAAGTTGTATCCCGAAACGACCACAAGTAACTGATTGTCCGCCAACACTATTCTGGGCAAAAATCGGAAAGTTCTATCCTGAGGCTATCGCCACCCGGGGCAATGTCGGAAATAAAGTTCTATCCTCAACATCGGATAACTCAAATAGCCACCCAGTCATAGGATTATGCTGTCGTACTGCCTTCCCTCGATTCTTGTGTCGTTCTTTAAACAGCGAAGTCGTGTTTCAAATAACGAATTCCTGATTCCGAGGCTTCGAACATAAGATCTATCACCACACTCCCCCGCTTTCGCCCCGTATCCACGTACTGATGCGCGTCAGCGATGTCTTCGAACGAATAGACCCTATCCATCAGGGGACTGATCCGCTCTCTGTAAGCCAAGCTTGCAAGCAAGCTGACATCTTCCGGACTTTCCGAGGCTGGACCCGCGATGATCCGCTTCGAGGTCGCCACTGCGGCAACGGGCACATGCAGGAGATCCGGCACGCTTGCCGCGAGTAGCAACAACCGGCCTTTGCTCTTCAGGGTTCCCGAGACCTTGGGGAAGGTGCAGTTTCCGACAGTATCAAGAATGACGTCGTAGGTATCCCCGCCTGTTGCAAAATCCTGCGTCGTGTAGTCGATGACGCGCTGCGCGCCCAGTGACTTCACGATCGATATATTCCTCGATCCGCATACCCCCGTCACTTCGGCGCCAAAGTATCTGGCAAGCTGAATCGCGGCGCTTCCCACACAACCGGATGCTCCGTTGATCAGGATTTTCTCGTTCGGTTGAAGGTGCGCCCGACGCAGGTAGTCCAGCGCCGTGGTGCCGCCAAAGGAGAGCGCAGCGGCCTGCCGGTGGTCTAGGTTCTCGGGCTTGAGTGCGACAGCATCTGTCTCTTTGATGCACAGATACTCTGCATGGCACCCCAGACTGATGCCACTCAAACCGAACACCTTGTCACCTACCTTGAACCTGGTGACCTTCGTGCCTATCGACTCGATCTGACCCGAGAATTCACTTCCCAGGATCCGATTCCTCGGATTGGCGATTCCGAACATAGCACGAGCGATGAGTCCGAATCCATACGGCATGTCCAAGCTTCGAAGGCGTCGGTCCCCGGAAGTGACTGTCGCCGCATGAACCCTGACGAGAATCTCGTTCTCAGCAGGCGTGGGCTTGGCAACCTCTACGAGTTGCAGAACTTCCGGTCCACCGTACCGATCATAGACAACCGCATTCATCATTTCGCAACTCATCATTTCGAAACAGGGTCTTTCACTGAAAAATTACGGAAATGACTTTCCATCCGGCCTCGACTCGAACCATATGCCACATCTCGCCTAGGAGTAGTCGAAATTTACAGATGCGACTTCACCATCTGTATTCATAACAACGTCACAAAAAAGATCTGCAACGTTCCCAGGATCATTATTGGTTGCCAATGCAGGCTGAGCACAGAACAGAAAGCAGAAAGCAATGAAGTTGATATTTTTCAGAAGAAACATGCGATCTCTATATGGCGTCGAGCACTTGAATCAAACCGCGCCAAGAAGCGGCCTATTGTCAGGAACCAAACCCACCTGCTACATGGAAGGCGACATTGGCCAAAGAGTGACCAAGAATGGGGACTAGCAGGCTTTTTGTCTTGAAGCGAAGCCAGCCACCAACAATGCTTCCAAGAAACGGAAACAGGCCAGACATCAGCTCGAAATGGACTGATCCATTGGAGAAGCTCAGCGCGTGCCACACGCCGAACATGAATGATGTTGCGACAACGACTGCCCATGGAATGCCATGAACATGAGGCTGACGATTGATCAAGCCAAGGAGCAGGGCTGGCGCAACAGCTCGATACGCGATTTCCTCGACAAGACCAGGCATCGTTGCCTGAAAGAGCAAGGTTTCGGCGTCATCTGCGACAGGTGACATTTCCAGAAGTCTTCGCGACCATCGGGCCAAGGAGGCCCGAAATGACGCCAGAGACCGCACATCAGTTGAAGCGACTTCAAACCTTACTGGCTGCGACTTCTTATAGTTTTCCAGCAGAAGATGCGAAAGGCTTCCCAAACTTGCTCCCAGCCGCCAGAAAGATAGGTTTAGGCCGCCGGTCGCTGACCGGAATGATGACGTCCGGCGCGAAGGTAGAGGGTCCCGGCCCCTTCGAATCCGCCTTGGAGCGGGACTACTTCGTCCTCCTCGAGTTCGACCAGCAGGTCTCGGTCTGGCATCCCCAGCCCGCCGAAGTGACCGGGCCCGCTGCTGGCCGGTCGGGAAACCAGAAGTACTACCCGGACGTCCTGGTTGAACGGATTGAGACCGTGAACGGCGAGCCGACCCAGCGGGCGGAGCTGTGCGAGATCAAGTATCGGGAGGAAATCTTCCGGAAATGGGTCACCCTCAAGCCCAAGTTCAAAGCCTGCCGCCGCTACGCCCGCCAGCGGGGCTGGCGGTTCCGGATTCTCACCGAGGTTGAGATTCGGACCCCGCGGCTGGCCAATGCCAAGTTCCTTCTCCCTTACTCGCGTCGGGATACCGACTGGATCCTGGAGCACCAGGTGATGGAGTCGGTCCGCGCCTTGGGCGAAACGACCATTCACCAGTACATGGCCTCGCTGCCAGGCAGCCAGTGGGACAAGGCAGCGGTACTGCCGGTTGTGTACTACCTGATCTGCAGGGGTGAGATCGTGGCGAACCTGGATCAACCGCTGACGCCACAGTCTCCGATCCGTGCCGTCGACCAGTAGCTCGACGGCGCCAGAGAATCCGCTGGCTATCGGCGGAGTCTTCGTCCTTCGTGGCGACACCTACCTGGTCGACGGTTATCTCGACCTGACCCATCTCATCGCGCGTCGAGAAAGCGACGGCCAGAAGGTGCGGCTGATCATTGCCGACATCCTGGATGCTATTGCCACTCCCCCATCGACCTCAACCCCTGACGAGGAAACAGCGTCTTCGAGCGGCACGGAAACCCTGTCAAAAGAAGACTGGGATATCGCGGTAGCGCGAAGCGAGAAGCTCAAGACGCTGGTGGAGGCAAAGCGGCCATCAAAGAAACTGGCCGCCGAGGTGGCCACGTTCTTCGGCGTCCATGTCAGCACCATCTATCGCTGGCTCAAGCGGGAGCAGGAGAAAGGCATTGCAGCGCTGGCGCCGCTACACCCCAGCGGTGGGCGTGGCAGATCGCGGCTAAACGACATCCTTGACGATGTCATCTGGGCGGCCATCGAAGAGCACTACCTGACCGACAAGAAAATGCGGATCTCGAAGGTCATGACGATTCTGGGGCCGAAGTGCCGCCGCGCGAATCTGAAAGTACCGCACGCCAATACCGTCAGGCTTCGCGTGTCTTGGCTCTCTGACAAGACGAAGGATGAGGCCCGCGACGGGGAGCGAGGCCGGAAGCGGCACCGGCCCGTGCCGGGCTCCTACAAGGAAGCGACCCACCCGAACTCTGTCTGGCAGATCGATCACACGCCCCTGGATCTGTGCATCGTCGATGATGTCTATCGTCGCAACATTGGCCGGGCGTGGCTGACGCTGGTCATCGACGTCTACAGTCGCTGCGTCGTGGGCTTCTACCTCTCGCTAGACAAGCCCAACGCGACCTCGGTTGGCATGGCCCTGGTCCACGCCATCCTGCCCAAGGAAGGCTGGCTGGCGGCGCATGGCATCGACGTCAAATGGCCCAACTGGGGCAAGCCGATCAAGGTTCACGCTGACAACGACAAGACATTCCGATGCGACATGGTCACTCGGGCGGCGATGGCGCAGAAGTTTGACCTGGAGTGGCGGCCAGTCAAGACGCCGCACTGGGGTGGACACATCGAGCGGCTCCTTGGCACGCTCAATCAGGAAATCCACACCATCAACGGGACGACCTTCTCAAACCCTACCCAGCGAGGCGACTACAAATCGCACGAAGAAGCCGAGTTCACCTTCTCCGACTCAGAAACCTATGTCACCAAGTATCTGTGCGGCGTGTATCACCAAAGCAAACATGACGGTATCGGCCGCCCGCCGATCCGGATGTACGAGTCCGGAATTCTTGGCGATGCTCACACCCTAGGTACGGGCCTGCAAGCGCCGATCAAGGATCCGATGCGACTGCGGCTGGACTTTCTCCCTTTCAAGGAAGTGACCGTCCAAGCCTATGGCGTCACCTGGGACACCATCACCTACTACGACCCGAGCATCGATCATTGGATTCATGCCCGGGATCCGGAGACAGGCAGGAAGCGGCGATTCACTGTTCGGCGGGACCCCCGGGATCTGAGTTCGATCTGGTTTCTGGACCCCGACCGCGACGTCTATCTAAAAATTCCGTACCGGCGCATGGAGCACCCTTCGCTCAACCTGTGGGAGCTGCGAGAGGTCAGAGCGCACCTGCGAGCCCAAGGCAAGGAAGAGGTTGATGAGGACCTCGTGTTTGATACCTACGAGGAGCTCCAGCGGATCAAGAATAATGCGAGCGATGAGACCAAGGAAGCCCGTAAGCGAGATCAGAAGAAGCGAACCTACGAAAAGAAGAAGGCTGCTGAAGCCGCACAAGTAGGCGCTGCCACCCCCGCCAGCCAGCAAGCGCCGCCCAGCAGGCCCGCCAACACGAACGGCCTGCTGGAGGACGACGAGGAGATATCGTCCTTCGAGGTTGTGCGCGGTGGCTGAGGACCATCTGAGCGCCGAAACACGCGCGATGCTGGGCCGCCCGGCAGCCGAGCGTTTGGCTTGGTTTCAGACCGAGTTCTGGATCAAGTACCCGGCGTCCGACGCCATCCTGGCTCGATTGGAAGAGCTTGTGAACAAGCCGCGCCGGGCGCGCATGCCGGGATATTTGGTTACGTCGGAATCGAACAACGGCAAGACATCAATCGCTATGAGATTTGCCGGCCTCCACCCGCCGGTCTTCTCCGAAGCCGATAACAAGATGCAAATGCCAGTGATGCTGCTGGAGGTCGTTCCTACGCCGACCGAGGCAGCCATTATTGAGCGCATTCTCTCGATCTTGGGGATTCCCTACCGGCTCACCGATCCCGTGCCCGACAAGCGCGAGGCCGCCATCGTCGCGATGCGTAACGCCGGCCTGCAGTTGTTGATGCTGGACGAGCTTCAGAAGATTCTTGGCGCCCGACTCGAACAGCGCAGAGCCGTGATGGACGCATTGCGGTACATCGCCAACCAGGTGCCCGTGCCCGTAGTGGCCTTCAGCACACCCCGCGGCACCGGGGGCCTGGCATCGTCAGACGAAATGATCAACCGACTTCGGCCGCTCACATTGCCCACGTGGAAGCTGGATGCTGACTTCCAGAGACTGCTGCTGTCTTTCGAGGAGCACATGCCGCTGCCGGAGCGTTCGGGCCTGGGCAAGAAGGCAATGGCGGCCCTGATCCACACGTTGTCCGAGGGCCTCGTGGGCGAAGTCTACGACTTGCTCGAGCTGGCGCTCAGTGTGGCGATCGCCTCAGACGCCCCGCGGATTGACGAGGCCCTCCTCCGAGGTCTGGCCTGGACGCCCCCGTCAGACCGCAAACGCTTGGCCCGTGCCGCCACGCCGTGAGGGTCCGCGGCAATCGCTGGGCCAGTGTTCCGCCGCCTCAACCAGACGAACTGATGTCTTCCTGGCTCCATAGGCTGGCCCGAGCCAACGGCCGCTCGGACCACACGCTGTGCTCAATGATGTTCGGGGCAGTCCCGTTGCTGAACCGCGACCTCGATCTGACCATGCCCGTTGCATTGCTTGGACCGGCCAGCCTTTCGTAGACATCCGGTTGCCATAATTGATGGCAATGACCGAGGTGTTTATGGGCAACAGCAAGCAGTACACAGATGAGTTCCGGGCCGAAGCGGTGAAGCAGGTGATCGAGC
>Ga0209369_1000078_pt1 | contig 227017 bp, 235 predicted proteins | sample EBPBio142010_DNA_FD_185865 | JGI IMG/M metagenome (GOLD analysis project Ga0209369, IMG submission 185865) | Wastewater treatment Type I Accumulibacter community from EBPR Bioreactor in Madison, WI, USA - Reactor 1_10/4/2010_ DNA (SPAdes)... | ecosystem: Engineered > Bioreactor > EBPR >... | reverse complement strand
ACCGCACGACCTGTTTGCGCCTTTCGTACAACTGCTCCAGGGTTTGCTTTCTTGCGTCTTCTTTGTCCATGTCACATCGGACTCAGTCATACACGGAAAGTTCATACTTCATTGGGCCGAATCAATAACTGAGAGGTACTGACCCCAAAAACATCACACATCCGCATACACCTCGGCCAGTGGCAGCGCCAGCTCCAGGCAGTCCAGCCAGATCTCGCCCGCGTCGTGGTACTCCACGCGCCAGTCGTTGGCGCGGCGGTACAGCTCCACGCGCCGCGCCTCCTGCTCCACCAGCAGATACGCCTGCAGGCTGGGCAGGCTCTGGTAGGCCAGCAGCTTTTCGCGCCGATCGATGCGCGCGGTAGATTCCGACAGCACCTCGACGATCAGGCAGGGCGAGCGCCTGAAATACGGCTCCCGATCCTGCGGGTCGCAGGACAGCAGCAGATCCGGGTAATAAAAACAGGTCTTGCCGCCAATCTCCAGCCGCAGCTTCATGTCGGACGTGAACAGCTGGCAGCCCTTGCGCCGCGCCGCCGGCGTCATCGAGTAGGCCAGGGCATTCAGGATCAGGCCATGCCGGTCGCTGGCCCCGGCCATCGCATACACCTGCCCGTCGATGTACTCATGGCGCAGCTCACCATGCAGCTCGCCGTCCAGATACTCCTGCTCGCCAATGAAATGCCTGGGTGGGCTCGATACCGTCATGGGAACCCCTTTCCTCGCATGCGCTGCAGTCTACGCCCGATCGGCCGCCATGCAGTCCTGAAACCCAACCGCATGGGTGGCGTCTGATCTTGGCGAGGTCTAACGCCACCTCGCCCGCTGGAGCAAAACACGGCCAATCACATCAAAAAGAAGAGCTACTACCACCCAAACAGCAAGCCTTATGGCCAGTTTTCAGCAAACAATTGGAGTCTGACCCCAATTACCCCATAGGCAACAGCAAAGGCGTGGTGTTGCCCAAGACCTTGCTCGCCCAGGCAGGGTTGGAAACCGTCGCAGTGGCCAATGTCTCGGTCGAGCAAGGCGCCATCGTGCTGCGCAAACCTGCCAAACTGGCTCGCGCCGGCTGGGCAGATGCCGCCAAGGGCATCGCCGCAGCGGGTGACGATGCATTGCTGATGGGTGAGTTTGGCAACGCCGCAGACCAGGATCTCACGTGGTGAAGCGTGGAGAGATCTGGCTGGTCAACCTGGATCGCACGGTAGGCAGCGAGATTCAGAAGACGCGACCCTGCGTGGTGATTTCTCCTGCGGAACTGCACGATCACTTGCGCACGGTCATCGTCGCGCCCATGACCTCCAAAGGCGTTGCCGCGCCTTTTCGCGTGCCTGTCACCCACGCCGGCACCAAGGGGCTGATCGTGCTCGATCAGCTGCGCACCGTGGACAAAATGCGGCTGGTGAAAAGACTGGGGACGATTTCGGGCAAGACCCTGAATACCACTCTGACCACCTTGCGAGAGATTTTTGAAGAGCAAATTGGAATCTGACCCCAATTACCTCAAAACACCCTGGCCTGCCGCCGCACTACGGCACGGCAAACCCGTCGCCCGGCACAAAGCCCAGAATGCGGGCGGACTTGTCCAGCACCGCCACCCATTCCTGCTTGTGCAGCACGGGCAGGAACAGCGCATCCTCCATAGCCACCCCCTGCTTCCCCAGCAAGTCGGCCACGGCGCTGGCCGTTGCCGGGTAGTGCTGGGCGAAGGCTTGCAAGGGCCGGGCGCGGGCCAGCGCCCTGGGGGCGTAGGCTGCGTCGTAAGGCACGTAGAACTCGGGGCGTTGCGCGTAGTCGCGCCCGCCCACCACGGACTCCACCAACACCCGCTGATGCTCCTCGGCATCTCTGGGCGCGCGAATGCCCACCGTCACCGGGCCGCGCAGCAGGTGCGGGCGCAGCGATGCGTCCAGTTGGCCAATGGCATCGCGCACATCCACATCACCATAGTCGCCCGCGGTTACCACGCGGAAGCGATCCACCTCATGCACCAGGAACAAGGGCCGTGCCTCTTGCGCCGTGTACAGCCCATAGGCCAGCGCCGCAAGCTGAATGCACACCACCAGCGCCATGTCCGTCAACAGCTCGCTCCGGGGTTTGGTCGGGTTGAACAACACCAGGGTGAGCAGCGGCCCGCACACCACATCCACCCCCATCAACAGCAGGAACAGATGGCGCCCGCCCGACAGCAGGCCATAGGGGTGCGGGTACCAGACCCAGAGCACCAGCAGGGCGGCCACGCTCGCCACGCATATCGACCCCAGAAAATGGACAAATGCCGCCTTAGTCGCACCCCGTGCGCGTCGCTTGGATATCACCATTTCTCAACCATACATCTGCTACGCCAGTTGGATCGCAGGCAGATCCCCTTGCGTTCAGGCATCCCAACTGCTTGTCGCATGCATTCTTGTCTGCCCGGAACCAACACTACGTCGATTACATGCCGAAGACCTGGCCACCTCTCCCGGCCCCGTAAAACAAAAGGGCCACCGCAGTGGCCCTTGCTCTGTGAATGCAAACTCAGAAGCGGCAGTTTGCAGGAACGTACTTGTACATCGCGGCTGCGCCACTCGGCGTACCTTGCGCGGTACCCGTGGTGCAACCCCAAACAACCGGCGCACCTGCAGTCATAGGGCTGGTGGGAAGATTGGTAGCGGCAACCAAAGCACCCGACCCGGGCGTCAGAGCAATAAACAATGCACCACCATTCATGCCAGTTGCTGCGCTGTAGTTGATAGTGACCCGGCCATCGCCAGCCGCAGGGGCTGCCGCAATGTTAGCAATCTGCATACCTTGAACATACTTGGTTGCCGTGAACTGGTAACCAGTACCGCCAGCCGCAGGAACTGCGGTACAGGGATTGGCACATCCCGTAATTGCAACCCCTCCATTGGCAGCGAAAGTCTCCGACACAGCCAACTTTGCCGCCCCAGCCAAAACCAGGCCCTCGCTCACGCGGGTACGCACCGTGTAATCCTGATAAGCCGGCAACGCCACGGCAGCCAAAATACCAATGATCGCCACCACGATCATCAGTTCGATCAGGGTGAAACCCTTTTGCAAAGTTGCTTTCATCACAAGTCCCTCATTCAGAAAAAAACAGGCACCAGGCCTGGGCGAAGTACCTAGCGCAAGCGGCGTGCCAGCCTGAAAACGGCGCAAAAACGGCAAAAACGGCGCCCTGTCGCCGTAACACATAGACACTTAAAGTTACGTCGCTGCCATCGGGCGACACCTGCACACTTTTTGTCGCAAATTTTGCGCGACACGATCCATGGGGAACGCCCCATAGAATCGGCGCATGTCCGTACTTCCCGCCCCCTGCATCAGCCTGAACACCGCCGCCGTGCTCACCGGGCGCAGCGTGCGCACCTGGCAGCGGCGCATAGAGGAGGGGCTGGTGCCGCGCCTGGGAGACGAGCGCGGGCGGGCGCTGGTGGCGTGGGATGCGGTGCGGCCGGCGCTGGCGCTGCGGCTGGACGAGGCCGAGGTGGAGCTGCTGGTGCGCGCCGACCAGGGCGACGCCCGGGCCCAGGCCGAGGTGGGCGCGCTATTCGCACTGGCGGCCCTGCGCGACGCCAAGGCAGCCGCGCCCTCCAATCTGGGAGGGGGCAGCGCCATGCCCGCGCTGCACTTTCTCACGCGGGCCGCCGAGCAGGGCGAGGCGGACGCCATGCACTGGCTGGGCCTGCTGCACGCCGCCGGGTTGGGCGAGTCCGGCGACGGCGACGCCCTGGCGCTGATGTGGGTGGCCCGGGCCGCAGCGCACGGGCATGCGATTGCGGCGCGGCAGCTGGCGGGCTTGCTGCCGGCGGCGGCAGCGGTTTAAAAACGATAGCTGGTTGCACTTAATCTGCATGGGTTGAAGCAGCTTTTGCCCGATTTGCAATACGCTTCAAATATGGTTGCCAGCCCTCACCCCTGCCCTCTCCCAGAGGGAGAGGGGGTAAAACCGGCGCAACCGCTCAGCGCAATGGTGCAGGCCTTCCATGTTTCCATGATGGTTTAGCCGGATGCTGGATTATTTGTATCTTGTTTTATACAATTGACGCATGCGAACCATCCACACCACCGAGACATTCGGTGACTGGTTTGCGGGACTGCGGGACAAGCACGCCGAAAAACGCATACAGGCACGAATTCGCCGGGCGGAGTTGGGCAACTTCGGCGATTACGCACCGGTTGGCGAAGGCATATCGGAAATGCGGATTCACTACGGGCCGGGCTATCGCGTGTATTTCACACAGCGCGGCATGGAGATCGTGATCCTGCTGGCCGGTGGCGACAAGTCCACCCAGACCAAGGACATCAAGACCGCGCTGGGGCTGGCGCGGCAACTGTAAGGAGAAGCCACCATGGGAACCCTGAAACTGCGTAAATGGGACAGTGCCGAGCATCTCAAGACTGAGGAGGACATGGTGCTGTACCTGCAAGCCTGCATGGAGGAAGCCGGCGATGACGCCGCCTTCATCGCGGCTGCCCTGGGCGACATTGCCCGCGCCAAGGGCATGAGCCAGCTCGCGAAGGAAACGGGCCTGGGGCGCGAGAGCCTGTACAAGGCACTGTCGGGCGAGGGCAACCCGAGTTTTGGCACCATCCTGAAGGTGATGCACGCACTGGGCTTGAAGCTGCAGCCCCAGGCCATGGGCCAGGCCTGAAACGCGGTGGCGCCAGCTTGCACCGCGTTCTAGTCAAAAAAACAAAAAAATAGCTCTAGCGCTTTACCAGCAAGCGCAAGCAGCTATTGTTTTTGCATTAATGCCGGCTGGCCACCGGCTAGAAAGGCATGCCGGGCATGCCTTTCATGCCCTTCATGCCGCCCATCTTCTTCATCAGCTTCATCAGGCCGCCGCCCTTCATCTTCTTCATCATGCCCTGCATCTGATCGAACTCATTGAGCAGGCGGTTGACCTCCTGCACCTGCACGCCGGCGCCCATGGCGATGCGCTTCTTGCGCGTGGCCTTGATGAGTTCGGGCTTGCGGCGCTCCTGGGCGGTCATGCTGCAGATGATGCCCTCCTTGCGGCGGATGTCGCGCTCGGCCTTGTCCATGTCCACCTGGCCGGCCTTGGCGGTGAGCTGCGCGGGCAGCTTGTCCATCAGGCTCGACAGCCCGCCCATCTGCTTCATCTGCTGCAGCTGGGCCAGAAAGTCGTTCAGGTCGAAGCCGTCGCCGCTCTTGACCTTGGCGGCCAGCTTTTGCGCCGCCTCCATGTCCACCCCGGCCGTGACCTGCTCGACCAGGGCCACGATGTCGCCCATGCCCAGGATGCGCCCGGCGTGGCGCTCGGCGTCGAACACCTCCAGGCCGTCGATCTTCTCGGACACGCCCGCGAACTTGATGGGCGCGCCCGTCACCTGGCGCACCGACAGCGCCGCGCCGCCGCGCGAGTCGCCGTCCAGCTTGGTGAGCACGATGCCGGTCAGCGGCAGCGCCTCCTTGAAGGCGCGGGCGGTGTTCACCGCGTCCTGGCCCTGCATGGCGTCGACCACGAACAGCGTCTCCACCGGGTTCAGCACCGCGTGCAGATCCTTGATCTCCTGCATCAGCAGTTCGTCGATCGCCAGGCGGCCGGCGGTGTCCACCAGCAGCACGTCGAAGTAATGCTTCTTGGCGTAGTCCAGCGCGGCCAGGGCGATGTCGCGCGGCTTCTGGTCGGGCGTGCTGGCAAACCATTCGGCGCCGGCCTGCTTGGTGACGGTCTTGAGCTGCTCTATGGCCGCGGGGCGGTACACGTCGCCCGAGACGGTGAGCACCTTCTTCTTGCGTTTTTCGATCAGGTGCTTGGCCAGCTTGGCGGTGGTGGTGGTCTTGCCCGCGCCCTGCAGGCCGGCCATCAGGATCACGGCGGGGGGCTGGGCGGCCAGGTTGATGTCGGCCACGCCGTCGCCCATGGTGGCGGCCAGCTCCTTGTTGACTATGCCCACCAGCGCCTGGCCGGGTTTCAGGCTGCCCAGCACCTCCTGGCCCAGGGCCTTGTCCTTGACGCGGGCGATGAAGTCGCGCACCACGGGCAGGGCCACGTCGGCCTCCAGCAGCGCCATGCGCACCTCGCGCAGCATGTCCTGGACGTTGGATTCGGTGATGCGGGCCTGGCCGCGCATCTCCTTGACGAGACGGGTGAGTTTGTCGGTGAGTGCGGAGGCCATTGCGCCAAGTGCTCCAGTGGTATCGGCGCTGGGCTTGCCGGCTGCCGGTGGCCCGGCCCTGGGAACCAGGGGCAAGGGGCTAAACTTCAATCCCATGATTTTACCCAGTGCTTCCCCGTCAACATGGCTGCTGGCCCTGGTGACGGCCGCCGCCTATGCGATTGGCGCGGCCGTGGCCTCGCGCAGCCAGGCCAGCCGCAGCCACCTGGCGATGGCGCCGGCCTGGGCGTTGCATGCCGGCGCCATTGGCTGGAGCCAGCTGGGCGGTGCGCCCCACTTCGGATTTGCCGCCGCGCTGTCGATGACGGCCTGGCTGGTGCTGACCATTTACGCGCTGGAGCGCGAGCTGTTTCCGCAGATGCGCACGCGCTGGGCGCTGGGCGCGCTGGGCGGCGTGGCCGTGCTGCTGGCGGCGCTGTTTCCGGGCCGGCCACTGCAGGCCACGGCATCACCCTGGATGCCGCTGCACCTGACCCTGGGCATTGCCTGCTATGGCCTGTTTGCCGCCGCCGTGGCCCATGCCTGGCTGATGAGCCGCGCGGAGCGGCAGATGCGCCAGGCCACCCAACTGCACAGCAGCCTGCCGCTGCTCACGCTGGAGCGCCTGACCTTTCGCTTCGTGCGCTGGGGCTTTGCGCTGCTGTCGGCCACGCTGGTGGCGGGCTGGCTGTTCAGCGAGCAGCTCTACGGCCGCGCCTGGCTGTGGGATCACAAGGCGGTGTTCTCGATGCTGGCCTGGGTCACCTTTGCCGTGCTGCTGCTGGGGCGCGCACGCTTTGGCTGGCGCGGCCGCAACGCCGTGCGCGTGCTGTATGCGGGCGCCATGCTGCTGCTGCTGGCCTATGTGGGCTCGCGCTTCGTGCTTGAAGTGGTGCTGGGGCGCACGACATGAAGTACCTCATCGTGCTGGCGGTGATTGCCGTGGTCTACGCCCTGTGGCGCAGCCAGCGCCAGGTACCGCCCAACCGGGGGAGCGCACCGCGCCAGAACCCTGCGCAGCCCCAGGACATGGTGTGCTGCGCGCATTGTGGCGTGCACCTGCCCAAGGGTGAGGCCTTGCACCAGGGCGGGCACAGCTATTGCAGCCGCGCGCACCAGGATCTGGGCCCCCCCTAAGAGGGTGAGAGGCGATCCCCCATGCCCGCACTCCAGGCCAGCCACCCCTCCTTCCAGCGCCTGTGGAAGGCGTTCCTGACGGCCCGCCTGATGGTGGCGCTGGCGCTGCTGTTGCTGCAGCTGCTGGCCATGGCGCTGAACCAGACGGGTGTGCTGGCGCCGCTGGGCGTGGCACTGGGCTACTTGCTGGCCACGTCATTGCTGCTGGTATTTGGCGCACGCATGCCACCGGATCCGCGACCGGGCCTGCACTGGCTGCCCTCCATTGGCGTGGATCTCGTCCTCATTGCCTTGCTGCAGATGCTGCACCAGTCGGGCAGCATGAACTTCACGCCGCTGTTTGGCCTGCCCATCCTCATGGCCGCGGTGCTGGGCACGCTGACGCTGGCCCTGGGCACCACGGCGGGGGCCACCCTGCTGCTGCTGGCCTGGGCCTGGTGGCTGGGCGACCAGGGCGGGGGCGACGCCGCGCAGCGCTACCTACAAACGGCGCTGACTGGCACGGGCTATTTCTTCATTGCCTATCTGGTGCATCAGCTGGCCGTCCGCCTGAGCCGCGAGCAACTGGTGGCGCGGCGCAGCCAGATGAATGCGCGCACGCAAAAGGCCGTGAGCGCACTGGTGATGCAGCATGTGGCCGACGGCGTGCTGGTGCTCAACCGCCAGGGCCAGGTGCGCCTGGCCAACCCGGCCGCCCTGCTGCTGCTGGGCCCGGACGCCAGAACCAGCACCCCGTTCATGCTGACCCATACGCAGGCCTGGAGTCCGCTGATGGAGCTGGCGCAGGCATCGTTCGAGCAGGCACAGCCCCAGCATGCCGACGTGAACATCCTACACGAGGGGCATAGCCCCATGGGCCTGCGCATACGCACCTGGCTGACGCACGCACCCGGCGCCTTGGGGGCAGTGGACGAGGAGCCCCTGTGCGTGATGTTTCTGCACGACCTGCGCGAGATGGAGGCGCGCCTGCGCACCGAGAAGCTGGCCTCGATGGGCCGCATGTCGGCCGCGGTGGCGCATGAGATACGCAACCCGCTGGCGGCCATCGTGCAGGCCAACGAGCTGCTGGCCGAGGATCTGCAAGAACCCGGGCAGAAGCGCCTGAGCCACATGATCGGGCAGAACGCGGATCGCCTGGTGCGCATCACCGAAGATGTGCTGGACATCGCCCGGGTACAGCACCAGATAGGCCAGACCCCGTCCTCCACGCTGGCGCTGAATGCCACGGTGGCACAGACCTGGCATGACTGGCAGGCCCATGACCCCGCGGGTCGCCAGGGGCAGCTGTTGCTGGGGGCGGGCGAGGTACCGGTGGAGTTCGACCCCGAGCACCTGCGCCGCGTGCTGGTGAACCTGCTGGACAACGCCCAGCGCTACAAGGGTCCGTACGCCGACTCACTGCAACTGAGCACACGCGCCACAGCCAGCGGGCAGATCGGCATACAGGTCTGGAGCGATGGTGCGCCACTGGACAAATCGGTGGAGCGGCATTTGTTCGAGCCGTTTTTCTCGTCCGAGAGCCGCTCCAGCGGCCTGGGCCTGTACATTTGCCGCCAGCTGTGCCAGCGCCATGGCGCGGCCATCAGCTACCAGCGCAGCACACGCATGCTCGACCGCGGCACGGTGATGGGCAATGCCTTTACCGTCAGTTTCCGCAGCGCCACCCGCCCCTTTGAAACCGACTCACTGTTCGACATCATCGTGGTCTAAGCGACCGACATCCATGAACGCCACCGCCGCCACCATTCTTGTCGTAGACGATGAGCCCGACCTGCGCACGCTCTACGAGCTGACCTTGCTGCGCGAGGGCTATCGCGTGCAGACCGCCGGCAGCGTGGGCGAGGCACGCGAGCAACTGCAAAACCAGACCTTCGATGCCGTGATCACCGACATGCGCCTGCCCGATGGGCTGGGCATGGAGCTGCTGCACGAGCTGCGTGCGCAGCAGCGCGGCGAGCGTTGCGTGGTGATGACGGCCTACGGCTCGGCCGAGAACGCCGTAGAGGCGCTGCGCTCGGGCGCCTTCGACTACCTAACCAAGCCAGTGGATCTGAAACAGTTCCGCTCTGTCGTGGCCTCTGCCATCCAGGGGGCGGCAGGGGTGCTGGCATCCGCAAAACCCGGCCGCAGCACCGCGCCCGGCAAAGGTGATGACAACCCGGTTCTGGCGCGCCTGATAGGCGAGTCCGAAGCCATGCGCGGCGTCAAGCAGCGCATTGCCAAGGTGGCGCGCAGCATGGCCCCGGTGCTGATCCATGGCGAGTCGGGCACGGGCAAGGAGCTGGTGGCACGCGCCCTGCACGCCAGCAGCCAGCGCGCGGGCGGCCCGCTGGTGGCGGTGAACTGCGGCGCCATTCCCGAGAACCTGCTCGAGGCCGAGTTCTTCGGCGCGCGCAAGGGCTCCTACACCGGCGCCGCCAGCGACCGCGAGGGCTACTTTCAGGCCGCGCGCGGCGGCACGCTGTTCCTCGACGAGATCGGTGATCTGCCGCTGGCCATGCAGTCCAAACTGCTGCGCGCCATACAGGAGCGCAGCGTGCGCCCGCTGGGCTCCACACAGGAAGAGACGGTGGACGTGCGCATCGTCAGCGCCACGCACCGCGACCTGGCGGCCGATGTGCAGGCCGGGCGCTTCCGCCAGGATCTGTACTACCGCCTGAACGTGATCGAGCTGTTGATACCGCCGCTGCGCGAGCGGCGCGAAGATCTGCCGGCGCTGTGCCACGCGCTGCTGGAGCGTATCCAGCAAGAGTCCGGCATCCCCGTGCCGCAGCTGAGCGAGGCGGCGCTGCAGCGCATTGCCCAGCACCCGCTGACGGGCAATGTGCGCGAGCTGGAAAACCTGCTGCACCGCGCCGTGGCCCTGAGCGACGGGCATGAGCTGCATGTCGATGGCCCGACGCAAGCCAGCAGCGCTGGCGATGCGGCGCCGCCTCCCCCCCCGCCGCCGCCGCCGGCCGCCAAGCTTGTCGCCCAAGCGCCAACGCCTGAACCCACCACGGCCCCACCAGCCGGCGACCTGCAGGCCTGGCTGGATCAGCGTGAGCGCAGCCTGCTCATGCAAACCCTGCACGAAACGAGCTTCGACCCGGTGGCCACGGCCGCCCGCCTGGGAGTCAGCCAGCGCCAGATGCGCTACCGCATCGAGCGGCTGAACATCGCCATACCCAACCCTGGAGACAGCCATGGCGCCGGGCAATAGGCCACAGTGGCGCGCCGGCTGGTACCTGCCGGCGCGGCGCCTGCCATCGCCCAACCATGGGGCGCGGCCGGCTGGCGCCGTGGTGGATCTGATCGTGGTGCACTCCATCAGCCTGCCGCCCGGCGAATATGGTGGCAACCAGGTGCAGGAACTGTTCACCAACCGCCTTGACTGGGACGCCCACCCCTACTTTCAGCAGATCCACGGGCTGGAGGTGTCGAGCCATTTCTTCATCACCCGCCTGGGCCAGCTCTGGCAGTTCGTGGCCACGGACCGGCGCGCCTGGCATGCGGGCCGATCCCACTACCGTGGGCGCGATGGCTGCAATGACGACTCGATCGGCATTGAGCTCGAGGGGCTGGAGGGCCACACCTTCGAAGAGGCACAGTACGCCGCCTTGACCCGGCTGTGCGCGGCGCTGGTGCGGCACCACCCCATCGGCTATGTCGCCGGCCACGAACATATCGCCCCCGGGCGCAAGAACGATCCCGGACCGGGCTTTGACTGGCGCCACCTGCGCTCGGCCTTTGCGGGGTCGGGCATCCTGTTTCCGCCTGCGGCACAGCCAGCCTGACGGGCCTCTGCAGGCCAGAAGCCCTGCCTGCGCACATCTCTGCTGCACCCCACGCCCGCAAACCCCAACCGCCTGGCGTGGCACCGCTCGTGCTCTTTCTGACAGCGTTTTCGACAACACCCGAAAGTCCGGATATACACTATATGTAGCGTGTTGAATTGAAAGTACACCATATATATAGTGCACGGCATCGATATGCCGCTGATTTTTCATGCCGACCCGCAAGCGCTTTTTCCGGGCCGACCTCACTTCCCAACTTCTCCCCCAACATCACTCCCAAGGGCAAGCCATGCAAACCGCATCCGTTCACGCCGACAGCTTTTCGCAGCTCCAAATCGATGCCGCGGACACATCCACCCCGGCCAGCATGGCCGACACATTGAGCCATTACCAGATCATCCGACGCAACGGCGCCGTAGTGCACTTCGAGCCGCAAAAGATTGCCGTCGCCATGATGAAGGCCTTCCTGGCCGTGCACGGCACGCAGGGCGCGGCCTCGGCCAGCGTGCGCCAGGTGGTGGATGAGCTGACACAGACGGTGGTGCGCGCCCTGATGCGCTCGCGCCCCAGTGGCGGCACCTTCCATATCGAGGACGTGCAGGATCAGGTGGAGCTGGGCCTGATGCGCGGCAGCCACCACGAAGTCGCGCGCGCCTATGTGCTGTACCGCGAGCGCCGCGCCCAGGAGCGCGCGCGCAAGAAGGAGCAGCTGCACCCTCAGATTCCCGCGCTGTACGTGCAGGATCGGGGCCAGCGCGTGGAGCTGGATCTGCTGCGCCTACAGGCTCTGATCGAGTCTGCCTGCGCCAACCTGGGCACCGATGTAGAGGCCGCGCCGATTGCCGCCGAGACTCTTCGCAACCTGTATGACGGCGTACCCATGGAGGAGGTCTACAAGGCCTCCATCCTGGCCGCGCGCACACTGATCGAAAAAGACCCTGGCTACAGCTACGCCACGGCGCGCCTGCTGCTGCACACCATCGTGCGCGAGGTGCTGGGGCGTGGCGTGCAGCCCGGCGAGATGCAGGCCGCATACATGGACCACTTCCCAGCCTTTGTCCAAAAAGGGGTGGACAACGAACTACTCAACCCCGACCTGCTGAGCTTCGACCTGCCGCGCCTGGCCGCCGCTTTGCGGGCCGAGCGCGACCAGCAGTTCGACTATCTGGGCCTGCAAACGCTGTACGACCGCTACTTCCTACATGTGAACAAGGCACGCATCGAGTTGCCCCAGAGCTTCTTCATGCGCGTGGCCATGGGCCTGGCGCTGCGCGAAGATGACCGCAACGCGCGCGCCATCGAGTTTTACGAGCTGCTGTCGTCTTTTGACTTCATGAGCAGCACACCCACGCTGTTCAACAGCGGCACGCTGCGCTCACAGCTGTCCAGCTGCTACCTGACCACGGTGCCCGACGAGCTGGGCGGGATCTACGAGTCGATCAAGGAAAACGCCCTGCTGTCCAAGTTTGCCGGCGGCCTGGGCAATGACTGGACACGCGTGCGCGCCCTGGGCGCGCACATCAAGGGCACGAATGGCGAATCGCAGGGGGTGGTGCCCTTCCTGAAGGTAGTCAACGACACGGCCGTGGCCGTGAACCAGGGCGGCAAGCGCAAGGGCGCGGTCTGCACCTACCTGGAGAGCTGGCACCTGGACATCGAGGAGTTCCTGGAACTGCGCAAGAACACCGGCGACGACCGCAGGCGCACGCATGACATGAACACCGCCAACTGGATTCCCGACCTGTTCATGAAACGCGTCATGGGAAAGGGTCAGTGGACGCTGTTCTCACCGTCGGACGTACCCGATCTGCACGACCTGTACGGCCAGGCCTTCGAGAGCGCCTATGCCGCCTACGAGGCCAAAACCGAGAGCGGTGAACTCAAGCTCTTCAAGCGCCTGCCCGCCGTGGATCTGTGGCGCAAGATGCTCTCCATGCTGTTCGAGACCGGCCATCCCTGGATCACCTTCAAGGACCCATGCAACATCCGCTCGCCGCAGCAGCATGTGGGCGTGGTGCATTCCAGCAACCTGTGCACCGAGATCACGCTCAACACCAGCGACAGCGAGACGGCCGTGTGCAACCTGGGCTCGGTGAACCTGGCGCAGCACCTCAAGGATGGCGCGATCGATCATGACAAGCTCCGCAGAACCGTGACCACGGCCATGCGCATGCTGGACAACGTCATCGACATCAACTACTACGCCGTTGACAAGGCGCGCGACTCCAACCTGCGCCACCGCCCCGTGGGCTTGGGGCTGATGGGCTTTCAGGACGCGCTGTATGAGCTGCACATGCCCTACGCCAGCGACGCCGCCATGGAATTTGCCGACGCTTCCATGGAGGCCATCTGTTACTACGCCTACTGGGCCTCGACCGAGCTGGCGCGCGAGCGCGGTAGCTACTCCACCTTCCAGGGCTCGCTGTGGGACCGGGGCGTGCTGCCGCTGGATTCGCTCGGGCTGCTGGCGCAGGAACGCGGCGGCCATGTTGAGGTGGACACCAGCACGCGTCTGGACTGGGATGCCCTGCGCCAGAAGATCGCGCGCGATGGCATGCGCAATTCCAACTGCGTGGCCATAGCGCCCACGGCCACCATCTCCAACATCGTGGGCGTGGACGCCTCCATCGAGCCCTCGTTCGGCAACCTCTCGGTCAAGTCCAACCTGTCGGGCGAGTTCACCGTCATCAACCAATACCTGGTGCGCGATCTGAAAACACTGGGCCTGTGGGACGACGTGATGCTCATGGATCTGAAGCATTTCAAGGGCTCGCTGCATGCCATAGACCGCGTACCTGCAGACGTGAAAGCCTTGTATTCGACAGCCTTCGAGGTCGCCCCCACCTGGCTGGTGGAGGCGGCCGCGCGGCGTCAGAAATGGATAGACCAGGCGCAGAGCCTGAACATCTACATGGCGGGCGCATCGGGCAAGAAACTCGATGAGACCTATAAGTTGGCCTGGCTGCGCGGCCTGAAGACCACCTACTACCTGCGCACGCAAAGCGCCACGCATGTGGAGATGAGCACCGTGAACACGCGCCAGCTCAATGCGGTTTCATCGGGCGCCGATCATCCATCACGCACTCTCGATGCGGATGCTGCAATACCAGCCACCGACGTGAAGTTCTGCGCCATCGACGACCCGGGCTGCGAAGCCTGCCAGTGACATCAACCGCCAGCGGATGCGCGCAGGCGCATTCCGAGTGCAGTGAAGCAACAAAACACGGCGCAGCAACGCTTCAGTGCTTTTCATTTTGGAGCACTGCTTTCATAATCCACACACGGGAAATCCTATGCTCACCTGGGACGACGAAGTCAAGCCCTCATCGCAAAATCTCTTCGACGGCGCTCTCGCAAGCAGCCGCGCCGCAGAGCCGTCGCCAACCGCCTTGGCGGCCCAGACACTGCAACGCGCCACTGGCACCATGGCACACGTGCCCACTGCCGCCGCGGCACAGCACCGCCGCGTGTCCGCTGTGGACAAGCGCATCATCAACGGCCAGACCGATGTCAATCAGCTGGTGCCGTTCAAGTACAAATGGGCCTGGGAGAAATACCTGGCCACCTGCGCCAATCACTGGATGCCGCAGGAGATCAACATGACGCGCGACATCGCGCTCTGGAAAGACCCGAACGGCCTGACCGAGGACGAGCGCCGCATCGTCAAGCGCAACCTGGGCTTCTTCGTCACCGCCGACTCGCTGGCGGCCAACAACATCGTGCTCGGCACCTACCGCCACATCACGGCGCCCGAGTGCCGCCAGTTTCTGCTGCGCCAGGCCTTTGAGGAAGCCATCCACACCCACGCCTACCAGTACATCGTCGAGTCGCTGGGCCTGGACGAGGGCGAGATCTTCAACGCCTACAACGAGATCCAGTCCATCCGTGAGAAGGACGAGTTCCTGATCCCCTTCATCGAGGCGATCATGGATCCGGGCTTCAAGACCGGCTCTCCTGAGAACGACCAGACGCTGCTGAAAAGCCTGATCGTGTTCGCCTGCCTGATGGAGGGCCTGTTCTTCTACGTGGGTTTCACGCAGATCCTGGCCCTGGGCCGCCAGAACAAGATGACCGGCGCCGCCGAGCAGTACCAGTACATCCTGCGGGACGAGTCCATGCACTGCAACTTCGGCATCGACCTGATCAACCAGCTCAAGCTCGAGAACCCGCAGCTGTGGACGGCCGCATTCAAGGAAGAAATCACCGCCCTGTTCCACAAGGCCGTGGATCTGGAATACCGCTATGCCGAGGACACCATGCCGCGCGGCGTGCTGGGCATGAATGCCTCCATGTTCAAGGGCTACCTGCGCTACATCGCCAACCGCCGCGCCACACAGATCGGGCTGGAGGCGCTGTTCCCCAACGAAGAAAACCCCTTCCCCTGGATGAGCGAGATGATCGACCTGAAGAAGGAACGCAACTTCTTCGAGACGCGCGTCATCGAGTACCAGACCGGCGGGGCCCTGTCCTGGGATTGAACCCATTGTCCAGGCCATGATTTTTCAATCACGCTCCTCGCACCCAGCGCGCTCCAGCGTTGCGGCGCCGGTGCGTCCCCGCATTCGTGGTGACGAGCAATGTGTCGTTGCCATGGATCGCTGCGCGCCCAATGCAGGCGCTCAGTGCTCTTTGCAAATCGACCCAAGGAGAAAATGATGGCAACTGCGAAGAAACCCGCCGCCAAGAAGGCAGCTCCCGCGAAGAAAGCCGCTGCACCAGCCAAGAAAGCCGCAGCGCCCGCCAAGAAGGCCGTAGTGGCCAAGAAGGCAGCCGCACCGGCGAAGAAGGCTGCTGCGCCGGCCAAGAAAGCCGCAGCACCGGCCAAGAAGGCCGTATTGGCCAAGAAGGCAGCCGCACCGGCGAAGAAGGCTGCTGCGCCGGCCAAGAAAGCCGCAGCACCGGCCAAGAAGGCCGTAGTGGCCAAGAAGGCAGCCGCGCCGGCGAAGAAGGTTGCTGCGCCGGCCAAGAAAGCCGCAGCACCCGCCAAGAAGGCCGTAGTGGCCAAGAAGGCTGCCGCGCCGGCGAAGAAGGCTGCTGCGCCGGCCAAGAAAGCCGCAGCGCCCGCCAAGAAGGCCGTAGTGGCCAAGAAAGCAGCCGCGCCCGCAAAGAAGGCTGCGGCACCCGCCAAGAAGGCTCCTGCCGTGAAGAAGGCCCCCGCCGCGAAGAAGGCTGCCGCCAAGGCACCCGCGGCAGCACCTGCGCCCGCAGCGCAGACCACGCTGAGCCCTCAGGCGGCATGGCCCTTCCCCACGGGCGGCAAGCCGTAAGCCACGGCCGGCCCACGCCACGACCCGGTGCCTGCACCGGGTTTTTTTACGTCAATCCGGCGTGAAATCGAGCTGATAGTTCTGTGGGCCGCGCTGCGCAATCTTCAGCGCCCCAAGGCGATTGCCCAGCTCGGCGCAGCGCACCAGGGGCCAGCCCTTTTCCAGGCCATACAGCAGGCCACCGCGCCAGGCGTCCCCGCAACCCGTAGGGTCCACGACCTGCGCGGGTGTCACGGGATCGACCTTGGTTCTGGCGTCTTGCTCCCAGACCTCGCAACCCTCGGCGCCCAGCGTGACGACGAGCCCGGTCACCTGCTGCGACAGTTCTGCCAGAGACCAGCCCGTGCGGTCGCACAACATCTTGCCCTCGTAGTCGTTGACGGCAATCCACCCGGCCTGCGCAACGAAACGGCGCAGCTCGTCGCCATCGAACATGGGCAGACCCTGGCCCGGATCGAACACGAAGGGGATGCCCGCCTCGACAAACTGCGCCGCATGCTGGAGCATGGCATCGCGTCCATCGGGGGCGATGATGCCGATTCGTGCGCCGGCATCCGGCCCGATGCGGTTGGCGTGCGCCTGCATCATGGCGCCCGGATGGAAGGCGGTGATCTGGTTGTTGTCACGGTCGGTCATGATCATGGCCTGCGCCGTATAGGTGTCGCCTGCCTGGCCAACGTAGCGGGTATCTATGCCCAGCTGTTGCAGGCGCGCCAGATACTCGCCGCCATCGGCGCCCAACATGGCCATGGGCTGGGGATCTCCGCCCAGCAGCTTGAGGCTGTAGGCAATATTGCCGGCACAGCCACCAAAGTCACGGCGCAGTGTGGGCACAAGGAAGGACACGTTCAGGATATGCAATTGCGCGGGCAATATTTGCTCGGCAAAGCGCCCCTCGAAGGTCATGATGCTGTCAAATGCCAGGGAACCGCAGATCAGGGCAGCCATAGGGTCAGGGGTGGGAAGTAAAAAAACTCAGGGGTAAAAGGCCAGCAAGCGATAACCGGCCACCTGCGCCGCACCCTGCATGACCTGCATGGGCACAGAGGCGCTCCATGTGGCGCCGGGCGCCAACTGGGCTGGAGCGCCCAATTCGTCACGCAGCAACACACGACGCAGCAAGGTCTGATCCTGTGCATCGGTCAATGTCAGCTCCAGTGCGGGCATGGCCACTGCAAACGTCGCATTGTTCTTGATGGCCATTTGCAACTCGTAGCTCGCATCGTCGTGGCGCGCCTTCAGAAAGGACGAGCTGTCGATCACCACGGCCTCGATGCGCTGTGGCGCGTCCAGGGTGCACCCCAGGGGCTGGCACAGCTGCTCGAGCAAGGTGCGCATTGCCGGGTTGCGTGCAGCGATCAGTTCGCGCTCTTGCAGCGTCATCTGCAGGCTCAGCGCCAGCAAAAATACCAATCCCAGCATCACCAAGGCAGCTCGCACCACGGGCTGGCGCCAGAACGCCTTGCGCCGCGCCGTCGCAACAAAGCCGGGTTCTTCGGGCAATGCTGCTGTCTCGGCGTGCGCGGGGTCGGGGTCGGCAAGAGCGACGGTCGGCATCAGCGCCGCCTCTTCGGCCAGCAGGGGCTCGGGCTGCACAGGCTCCAGCACCTGCAGATCGGGCTGTTCAGCTTGTGCAGGCTGCTCATCACTGTTCTCGGAAGCCGCTGCGGTGGGCTCCTGCGGCAACGGCGTGGGCGCGCCCTCTGCACCGGCCTCGGGCGCCACGGGTGCCTCAGCGACGGTGTCCTCCGGCCACCCGGAATCACTCTGCTGCGCACCGGGCAGTTCATAACCCTGGATCTCCTGCAGCGGTGCTGCAGGTGCCATCAGAGCTTGCGCCGACGATTCCTGCCTGAGCAGGGACGACAGCACAATGGGTTCATGTGTGTCGTCAGCATGGGCGGGCGTACCGGCATGGGCCCGCACCTCGGCGTACCGCGGCGTGTCCGCACCCTCCGGTACGGCGCCTGTCATGACAGACGGTTGATCAAGTTCCTGCCCTTCCGCTGCCTGCGGTGGCGCCAGATCCGCGGGCGGCCCTTCGGGCGTGGCCGATGGTTCAGTCCCTCGGGCACTGCCCCAGACATGAACGCTGTCCGGCGTTAGGGCGCCGCTCTGCTGGGGTGCATGCAGGCCGTGCAGCGGCATCTCGGGCAACAGGGGTTCGGATTCGTCCATCAGCAAATGCTCGGACGCGTCGAACACCTCCTTGCATTGCCCGCAGCGCACCCAGCCGTCAGATATCCGCAGCTGATCGGCAACCACCTTGAAGGCTGTTGCGCAGTGGGGGCAGCGGGTGATCTGGCTCATCGGCTGTGGATTGTAGGTGGCGACCAGAGGCCCACGCGAGGCGCGCGCGCCTGCCGCTCAGCGCCGCGCGGTCATCAGAATCCAGCCGTCCTCGCTGTCTGCCACCTGCAGCGGCAGCCATGGTGCGTAAGCCTGCTGCAGCTCCTCGGCCTGGCGTTCCAGAATGCCAGCCAGCACCAAATGCCCGCCACGCGCCACATGCGCGCACAACAAGGGCGCCAGCACCTTCAGCGGCGTGGCAAGAATATTGGCCAGTACCGTTTGATATTCGCCCCGCGCCTGATCCGGCAGGCCGGCGTTCAGCTGCACGCCATTGGCCTGGGCGTTCTGGCGCGTGGCTTCCACGGCCGCGGCATCAATGTCCACGGCATCGATGTCGGAGGCGCCAAACTTGGCAGCACCCATGGCCAGAATGCCGGAGCCACAGCCATAGTCGAGCACGCGCCCGAGCGCCCGCGCTCCATCAGCACCACCCTGGCGCGCAATCCAGCGCAGGCACATGCGCGTCGTGGGATGGGTGCCGGTGCCGAAGGCCAAGCCCGGATCCAGCCGAATGCTGCGCAGTGCGGCTGCGGGCAGCTCGTGCCAGGTCGGGACGATCCAGAAGTCCGGCGTGATCTCCACCGGCTCGAACTGCGACTGCGTCAGCCGCACCCAGTCCTGCTCCTGCACGGCTGCGATACCCAGCACGCTGCAGCCGGCGAAGAAATCCTGCACCTGCAGCAGCTGCACGGCCTCATCGGCCGCCTGCCGGGTGGCAAACAACGCCGTGATGCGGCTGCGCTGCCAGCCCTCGCGCGGCGCGGGCATGCCGGGCTCGCCGAACAGCGCCTGCTCGGCATCGGTCTGGGCGTCGGCGTCCTCCACCGACACGCTCAGCGCCTCCAGCGCATCAAAGGCCTCGCTCAGGGTCTCCACCCGGTCTTCGGGGCATAGCAGGCTCAGTTCAAACATGGGGCACACCTTCGCGTCGTGCAATCAAGAAAAAAAATGCCGGCATCTGTCGCCAGAAGCCGGCATTGCCGTGAATGGGGCGGGCCATCAGCGCTTGCGCTGCGCCAGCCACTCCTCAAGGTAGTGGATGTTGGTGCCGCCGGCGACGAACTTGGCGTCCACCAGCAGCTCGCGGTGCAGATCCACATTGGTGTTGATGCCCTCGATCACCGTCTCGGACAGCGCCGTGCGCATGCGCGCCAGGGCCTGCTCCCGCGTGTCGCCATGCACGATGATCTTGCCGATCATGGAGTCGTAATTCGGCGGCACGTAGTAGTTGGTGTAGGCATGCGAGTCCACGCGCACACCCGGGCCACCCGGTGCATGCCACATGGTGATGCGGCCCGGCGAGGGAATGAACCGGTATGGATCCTCGGCATTCACGCGGCATTCGATGGCGTGGCCCTGGATCTGGATCTGGCGCTGGGTGAAGGGCAGCTTCTCGCCGGCCGCCACCATGATCTGGGTGCGCACGATGTCCACGCCGGTGATCCACTCGGTGACCGGGTGCTCGACCTGCACGCGGGTGTTCATCTCGATGAAGTAGAACTCGCCGTTTTCGTACAGGAACTCGAAGGTGCCCGCGCCGCGGTAGCCGATCTTCTTGCAGGCCGCGACGCAACGATCGCCGATGCGTTCGATGAGCTTGCGCGGAATGCCCGGGGCCGGCGCCTCTTCGATGACCTTCTGGTGGCGCCGCTGCATGGAGCAGTCACGCTCGCCCAGGTAGACGGCGTTACGGTGCTTGTCGGCCAGCACCTGGATCTCGATGTGGCGCGGGTTCTGCAGGAACTTTTCCATGTACACGGCCGGGTTGCCAAAGGCCGCGCCCGCTTCCGCCTTGGTCATCTGCACCGCGTTCACCAGCGCCGCCTCGGTATGCACCACACGCATGCCACGGCCGCCGCCGCCGCCGGCGGCCTTGATGATCACCGGATAGCCGACGCTCTTGGCGATGCGGCGGATCTGCACCGGGTCATCGGGCAGTTCGCCATCAGAGCCCGGCACGCAGGGTACGCCGGCCTTGATCATGGCCTGTTTGGCCGACACCTTGTCGCCCATGGTGCGGATGTTCTCGGGCGTCGGGCCAATGAACTGGAAACCGCTTTTTTCGACCCGCTCGGCAAAGTCGGCGTTCTCCGACAGAAAACCATAGCCGGGATGGATGGCCTCGGCATCGGTGACCTCGGCCGCCGAGATGATGGCCGGCATGTTCAGGTAGGACAGCGGCGAAGGCGCCGGGCCAATGCACACCGCCTCATCGGCCAGCTTGACGTACTTGGCATCCCGGTCGGCCTCGGAATAGACCATCACCGCCTTGATGCCCAGCTCGCGGCAGGCGCGCTGAATCCGAAGCGCTATCTCACCACGATTGGCGACGAGGATTTTTTTGAACATAAGCGCAGACCCGCTTTATTCGATGATGAACAGCGGTTGACCGTATTCGACCGCCTGGCCGTTCTCGCCCAGGATGCGCGTGACGGTGCCCGACTTGTCGGCCTCGATCTCGTTGAGGATCTTCATGGCCTCGATGATGCAGATGGTTTCGCCTTCCTTGACCTGGCTGCCTACCTCGACAAAAGGCTTGGCACCAGGGCTGGAGGCACGGTAGAACGTGCCTACCATGGGCGACTTGACCGTGTGGCCCGCGGGCATGGCCGCAGCAGCCGGGGCCGGCAATTCGGCCACGGGCGCCGCGACAGCTGCCGCGGCGGCAGCCACCGGCGCCTGTTGCACGGGAGCGGCGACAAACTGCTGCACCACGGCCGTACCGCTCTTGACGATACGCACCTTGCCCTCGGCTTCGGTGATCTCGAGTTCGGAAACATTCGACTCGGAGACCAGATCAATGAGGGTTTTGAGTTTTCGCAAATCCATGGGAGCTCCAACGGCTAGAAACGGAATGGGGGGCGAATTTACCCTAATTTCGGTCTATTTCACCGAAACAGCCCCAAAAATCCACTTTCTCATGCAGAGGACCGGGGTTACACGCTCTTGAACCAGCTTTCCAGATCTTTCTCCGTCAACTGGCCTATTTTACGCTTCGATATGCTGCCATCTGCGGCAAACATCACCGTAAATGGCAGCCCTCCCTTGTCGTTGCCCAAGCCACGCGACAGCTCGGCTCCGCCGAGGCCGCCCAACACCACGGGAAAGTCCAGCGGCATGCGTTGCAGGAATTTTTGCACATTGGCCGGCTGATCGATAGCCAGGCCAAGCACCTGCCAGCCTTTGGCGCGGTGTTCGCCGTAAAAGGCGTTCAGCAGGGGCAGCTCCTGCACGCAGGGCGGGCACCAGGTGGCCCAGAAGTTCAGCAGCAAGGGGCGGCCACGCATGGAGGCCATCTGCAACGTCTCGCCGCCAACCCCCTCGAAGCTGGCGTCCCACAGGGCCTGCGGCTGATCCGCCTGCGCGTCGGCGACCCGCAAGCGCCACGCGGCCAGGCCCGCCCCGGCCAGGCCGGCCGCCGCGCCGGCCCCCCACAGGAACAAGCGACGACGCGAGGCCTGCAGCGCCTGCGATGAATCAACACCAGGTTCGACGGATGAATGGCTCATGGATGCACCAAGGAAGTAGGGGATTGCTGCAGCAACCGGCGAACAGCATCGATGTCGCCCCGCGGCGTGCGGCCACGCCCATCGGGACGCAACGCGCCGCGCAGATCGTCCAGGTCATAGATCAACAAGTGCACACCGATCTCCTCGTTCAGCTTGCGGCTGTGGCTGCTCAGGCTGAGCACCTCGACCTGCTCGCCGCGCATGCCCTTGGTGCTGCCCGGCTCATAGTTCACACGGTGGTCTATCAGCGCGATTTCCGCAGACTTGGGATCGTCGCAGAACAGCGCAATGAAAATGTCGGACAGGCGCGTGGCCGTGCCATGCCAGACCGCGCCGCCCAGATAGGGGCGAAAGGCCTGCATGCGCTCCATCCACAACAGGGCCAGCTCGCGCAGAGCGCGCAACTCGCGCGGCTGGGTGTCGGCACAGAACAGCTCTATGTAGGCGCGCACCGCATCCTCGACCTGCTCGTTGTCGGGCAAGGGCGTGCGCGCGGGCAGGCCCAGCACCTTGACGGCGCGGCGCTTGGCCGGCCCCCAGTCCAACCCCTCCTCGACCACCAGGCGGGCTGCGGAGTTGGCAATTTCGGTAGCGAGGGCGTTTTCCATGGTGGCGACAATCCCGGACACGGGCCTCCATTGTGGCGTCAAGCCCAGGCCAAGACAGGGAATACCCCGTGCACGACACACCGGGTTTGCTGACACCTCCAAAGAATACTCCTAATTCGATAGCTATTTGCGCTGATTGCACAAGCATCAATGACCATTTTTGTTCAAAATCCATAACCAGACGCCAGCTCCCTAGAATCACGCCCCATGCACATACATATCCTAGGCATTTGCGGCACTTTCATGGGCGGCCTGGCCGCCCTGGCGCGCGAGGCGGGTCACCGCGTCACCGGCTGCGACAGCGGCGTCTACCCGCCGATGAGCGACCAGCTGCGCGCGCTGGGCATAGAGCTGATCGAGGGCTATGGCGCCGAGCAGCTGGCGCTGGCGCCCGACATGTTCGTCGTCGGCAACGTGGTCAGCCGCGCCCGGCTGGCCGATGGCAGCCCGAAATTCCCGCTGATGGAGGCCATTCTGGACGCGGGCGCGCCCTATACCAGCGGCCCGCAATGGCTGGCCGAGCAGGTGCTGACCGGCCGCCATGTGCTGGCCGTGGCCGGCACGCATGGCAAGACCACCACCACCTCGATGCTGGCCTGGATTCTGGAATGCGCGGGCCTGGCGCCCGGCTTTCTGGTCGGCGGCGTGCCCATGAACTTCGGCATCTCGGCGCGCCTGGGGTCGCTGGCGGCGGGACAGGAGCGGCCACTGTTCGTGATTGAGGCCGACGAGTACGACACGGCGTTTTTCGACAAGCGCAGCAAGTTCGTGCACTACCGCCCGCGCACGGCCGTGCTGAACAACCTGGAGTTCGATCACGCCGACATCTTTGACGATCTGGCGGCGATCGAGCGGCAATTCCACCATCTGGTGCGCACCGTGCCGCCCTCGGGCCGGGTGGTGTTCAACGGGCTGGAGGAAAGCCTGGCGCGCGTGCTGCACGCCGGCTGCTGGAGCGCGGTAGCCAGCTTTGGGGCGGCCGTGAGCGACTTCAGCGCACGCGGCGAGCCGCATGATTTCGAGGTGCTGCAGCGCGGCGAACCGGTGGCGCGTGTGCAGTGGGGGTTGAGCGGCACACACAACCAGCTCAATGCCCTGGCGGCGATTGCTGCCGCCGAGCATGTGGGCGTGGCCCCCGACCAGGCGGCCCAGGCGCTGGCGCGCTTCGAGAACGTGAAGCGCCGCATGGAGCTGCGCGGCCAGGTGCGCGGCATCAGCGTCTATGACGACTTTGCCCACCACCCGACGGCCCTGCGCACCACGCTCGATGGCCTGCGCCGGCGCGTGGGCCCCGAGGCGCGCATCCTCGCGGCCTTCGAGCCGCGCAGCAACACCATGAAGCTGGGCACCATGAAGGCGCAGCTGCCCTGGGCCCTGGAGGCGGCCGACCTGGCCTTTTGCCACACCGCCGGGCTGGACTGGGATGCCGCCGAAGCCCTGGCGCCGATGGGCGCGCGGGCCAGCACGGCGGCAGACGTTGACCAACTGGTGACCGACCTGGTGGTGCAGGCGCGACCGGGCGACCACATCGTCTGCATGAGCAATGGCAGCTTTGGCGGCATACACGCCAAGCTGCTCAACAAACTATCAAATTAATAGCTGCTGGCGCTTATCCATCAAGCGCAAACAGCCTATTTCATCCGAATTTTCAGAGTGTCAGAACGTGACGGCCATGGCCGCCACGTCCACCCGCACCACGGGGCGGGTCAGCGCCGCCACGGCGGCCCGGGCAAACTGGCTGGACCACTCGCGGTCGGCCAGCAGCGTGGCACCCGCGGCCTGGGCCACGGTGAGCACCTTGTCGGCCAGCAACACCTTGCCGCTGGCGCGCAGGGGTTCGCAGTCCAGTCGCGTGAACTCGTCATCCAGCCAGCGGCGGGCTTGCTCGTTGCTGAGGGTTGGGCCTTCGGTACTCAGGCGGAATTCCTGTCCAGGCGAGAGGGTGACCAATACTTCGCTCTGCATAGCTCGTCTTTCTTGAGATGGGTGGTGATGTGCCAGTGCAGCTTACACCGAACGGCGCGCCTGCACGGCGGCCGCCAGTTCGGCCAGGCAGGCCACGGAATCGTCCCAACCCAGGCAGGCATCGGTGATGCTCTTGCCGTACTCCAGCTTTGCAGGGTCGTCCTTGCCCGGTGTGAACTTCTGCGCGCCGGCCTGCAGATGGCCCTCGATCATGACGCCGAACACGCTACGCGAGCCGCCGGCGATCTGGCCGGCGATGTCATGCGCCACGTCGCGCTGGCGCTCATGCTGCTTGCTGCTGTTGGCGTGGCTGCAGTCCACCATCAGCGAAGCCGGCAGGCCGGCAGCCGCCAGATCCTTGCAGGCGATGGCCACGCTCTCGGCGTCGTAGTTGGGCGCCTTGCCACCGCGCAGGATGACATGGCAATCCTTGTTGCCGGCGGTGCGCACGATGGCCACCTGGCCGTTCTTGTGCACCGACAGGAAATGGTGGCCGCGGCTGGCGGACTGGATGGCGTCGGTGGCGATGCGGATGTTGCCGTCGGTGCCATTCTTGAAGCCGATGGGCGCCGAGATGCCCGAGGCCAGCTCGCGGTGCACCTGGCTTTCGGTGGTGCGCGCGCCAATCGCCCCCCAGCTGATCAGGTCGCCGATGTACTGCGGACTGATCACGTCCAGAAATTCGCTCGCTGCCGGCACGCCCATGCGGTTGATGTCGATGAGCAGCTGGCGCGCGATGCGCAGGCCCTCGTCGATGCGGTAGCTGCCATCCAGGTAAGGGTCGTTGATCAGGCCCTTCCAGCCCACCGTGGTGCGCGGCTTCTCGAAGTAGACGCGCATCACCACCTCGAGCTGATCCTTGTATTGCGCGCGCACGGCCTTGAGCTTTTGCGCGTATTCCAGCGCCGCCTGGGGGTTGTGGATGGAGCAGGGGCCGAGGATGACCAGCAGGCGGTCGTCCTCGCCGCTCATGATGCGCTGGATGTTGCGGCGCGTGTCGCCAATCAGCGATTCGACCTCGGTGCCGCGAATGGGGAAGAAGCGGATCAGATGTTCGGGAGGGGGGAGCACGGTGATGTCCTCGATGCGTTGGTCGTCGGTCTGGCTGGTTTTCTCGACGTTGGGATACCAGGCTTCGTGGCTCGAGGCAGATGCGGTCATGGGGCGATCCTTGTGGGTGGATAGGGCGTAGGTCGGGACAGGTTTGAAAACAAAAAAAACCGCCGGGCTTTGCAGCTTCGGCGGTTCTTGTGAGAAGGGGGCTCGGTCAGGGTGCGCGTCTACCTCTCTCATCCGCCATGGACAGAGAACCAAAAGTAAAAGTAAAACGCGCTGTGGACTGGCATGGCTTTCAATGTAGCATGATTTGCGGCACTGCAACAAAACCATGGTGTAGCCATGGCGCCACAGGTTTTGGCATCAGGCCGTGCCCCCGACGGTGATGCCGTCGATGCGCAGCGTGGGCTGGCCCACGCCCACGGGCACGCTCTGCCCCTCCTTGCCGCAGGTGCCAACGCCGCTGTCAAGGCGCATGTCGTTGCCGATCATGCTCACTTTTTTCAGCGACTCGGGGCCGCTGCCGACTATTGTGGCGCCCTTGACGGGGTAGAGAATCTTGCCGTTTTCCACCCAATAGGCCTCGCTGGCCGAGAACACGAACTTGCCGCTGGTGATGTCCACCTGGCCGCCGCCAAAATTGGTGGCGTACAGCCCCTTCTTGATGCTGGCGACGATTTCCTGCGGATCCTTGTCGCCGGCCAGCATGTAGGTGTTGGTCATGCGCGGCATGGGAATGTGGGCATAGCTCTCGCGCCGGCCGTTGCCGGTGGGCTGGGCGCCCATCAGGCGCGCGTTCATTGCGTCCTGGATATAGCCCTTCAGGATGCCATCCTCGATCAACACATTGCGCTGCGTGGCGTGGCCTTCGTCGTCCACGTTGAGCGAGCCGCGCCGGTCGGCAATGGTGCCGTCGTCCAGCACCGTGACGCCCTTGGCCGCCACGCGCTGGCCAATGCGGCCGGAAAACGCCGACGAACCCTTGCGGTTGAAGTCGCCCTCCAGCCCATGGCCCACGGCCTCGTGCAGCAGCACGCCGGGCCAGCCCGGGCCCAGCACCACGGTCATCTCGCCGGCCGGCGCGGGGCGCGATTCCAGGTTCACCAGGGCGGCGTTGACGGCCTCATCCACATATTTGCCGATCTGCTCGTCGCTGAAATAGGCCAGGCCGAAGCGCCCGCCGCCGCCGGCCGAGCCCACCTCGCGGCGCCCGCCCTGCTCGGCGATCACGGTGATGGACAGGCGCACCAGCGGGCGCACGTCGGCCGCCAGGGTGCCGTCTGCGCGCGCCACCAGCACCACGTCGTACTCGCTGGCCAGGCCCGCCATGACCTGCACCACGCGCGGGTCCTTGGCGCGGGCGCGCTGCTCGGCGCGCTCCAGCAGCTGCACCTTGGCCGTGCTGTCCATGGACGCTATGGGGTCGATGTGCGGATAGAGGGAGCGGCTTTTTGCTATCTTTTTAGAAGCTACTCGCACTCGCCCACCCTTGGCTACAGCCGAAATTGACCGCACGGTGCGGGCAGCATCGAGCAGCGAGGCCTGGGAGATGTCGTCGGAATACGCAAAGGCCGTCTTCTCGCCGCTGACGGCGCGTACGCCCACGCCCTGGTCGATGGAAAACGACCCGGTCTTGACGATGCCCTCCTCCAGGCTCCAGCCCTCGGCGCGCGTGTACTGAAAGTACAGGTCGGCGTCGTCAACCTGGTGCGCGCGGATTTCCGCCAGCGCGCGGGAGAGGTGGGATTCATCCAGGCCGAAGGGCGTGAGCAGCAGCTCGCGGGCCAGGGCCAGGCGTTCTATGGTGGGTTCGCGGGAGATCATGGGGCGATTGTAGGCAGGCGCCGCCAACCCTACGCCCGGTCTGGGCCGGCGGCTACAGCCCGCCCTGGAAGGTGTCTGGCGGATCCTCGTCGGGCTGGTACTGGGCGCGCGCCACCGACATCAGCACCCCTAGCGCCAGCCCCAGCGTGACCATGGCCGTGCCGCCATAGCTGACAAACGGCAATGGCACACCAACCACGGGCAGGATGCCGCTGACCATGCCCATGTTCACGAACGAGTAGACAAAGAAGATCACCGCCACGGCGCCGGCCATCAGGCGGCCAAACAGCGTGCCGGCGTGGGCGGCGATCACCAGGGCGCGCCACACCAGCAGGATGAAGCAGCAGATCAGCACCAGGTTGCCCGCCAGGCCGAACTCTTCGGAGAAGGCGGCGAAGATGAAGTCGGTGGTGCGCTCGGGTATGAACTCCAGATGCGTCTGCGTGCCCGACATGAAGCCCTTGCCCCAGACCCCGCCCGAGCCTATGGCGATCATGCCCTGGATGATGTGAAAGCCCTTGCCCAGCGGGTCGCGCGTGGGGTCGAGCAGGGTGCAGATGCGTTGCTGCTGGTAGTCGCGCAGCACCGACCAGCGCACGCCGTCGGCGCACAGCTGGGGTTCATACCAGACGATGAGCGCAATGCCCAGCGCGCCCAGCAGCACCGGCGGCGCCACCAGCTTCCAGGGCAGGCCGGCAAAGAAGATCACCGACAGGCCGGCGGCCATGACCAGCAGCGAGGTGCCCAGATCCGGCTGCTTCATGATCAGCCCCACGGGAATCAGCAGCAGCACGCCGGCGACGATGAACTCCGCCGCGCGCAGCTGCCCTTCCCGCTTCTGGAACCACCAGGCCAGCATCAGCGGCATGGCGATCTTCATGATTTCACTCGGCTGTATCACCACGCCCACGTTGATCCAGCGCGTGGCGCCCTTCTTGGTGATGCCGAACAGCGCCACCGCCACCAGCAGCGCCACGCCCAGCGCATACAGCGGCACGGCCAGCACCATCAGGCGCTGCGGCGGCACCTGCGCCACCACGAACAGAATGCCCGCCGCCAGCAGCATGTTGCGCCCATGGTCATAAAAGCGCGTGCCATGGTCGAAGCCCGACGAATACATGGCCACCAGGCCTATGCCCGACAGCAGCAGCAGCAGCCCGATCAGCGGCCAGTCGAAGCCACGGAACAGGGGCAGGATGCGCTGCGGCAGGGACGGCGTGTCGAAGGCGGAAGTGGACATGGGGCGCAATTATCGGCGGCCACATAATCCCCCATGACCACCACCCATCTGCTCTACCTGCACGGCTTTCGCTCCTCACCCCAGTCCGCCAAGGCCCGCCTGACGGCCGAGCGCGTGGCCGCCCAACACCCAGGCGTGTTCTTCTGGTGCCCGCAGCTGCCGCCCTCGCCGCGCGCGGCCATGGCGCTGGTGGCGGCCGGCATCGCCCATTGGCCCCAGGGCGCGGGCATGGCGGTGATCGGCTCGTCGCTGGGCGGCTACTACGCCAGCTGGGTGGCAAGCCAGGCACGCTGCAAGAGCGTGCTGCTCAACCCCGCCGTGCAGCCGGCGCGCGACCTGGCGCGCCATATCGGCGAGCAGGCCAGCTGGCATGACCCCGAGGAACGCTTTTTCTTCCGCCCCGAGTTCGTGGACGAGCTGCGGGCGCTGGACGTGAGCCAGTTGCCCCCGGCCGCACCCGAGCTGCTGATCGCCGCCCAGGGCGACGAACTGCTGGACTGGCGCGAGATGGTGGCGCGCTACCCGCAGGCGCAGCAGCGCGTGCTGGAGGGTGGCGACCATGCGCTGAGCAGCTTCCCCCAGCAGCTGGCCGAGGTGCTGCGCTTCTGCGACCTGGCCCCGTAGACCCTGCAGGATCGACCCGCCGGCGGTGACAGTCCCCGGCGCCGGCACGCCGGCATGGGAAAATCGCCGGCTATGCATGCACTGTTCGACGACGCCGGCAAGTTCCTGGCCGGCCGCATCCTCTCCGAAACCGACAGCTCGGCACAGATCGAGCTGGACTCCGGCAAACGCGTCAAGGCCAAGGGCGCCAACATCCTTTTGAAGTTCGACAAGCCGGCCCCCGCCGAGCTGCTGGCGCAGGCGCGCGACATCGCCGCCGGCATCGAGCTGCCACTGGCCTGGGAATTCGCCCCCGAGGACGAGTTCGGCTTTGCGGATCTGGCGCGCGAGTACTTCTCTGCCAACTGCCCGGTGACCGAGCAGGCCGGCATGCTGCTGGCGCTGTTTGATGCGCCGCATTACTTCAGGCGCGCGGGCAAGGGCCGCTTCAAGAAGGCCCCGGCCGACATCCTGGCCCAGGCGCTGGCGGGTATCGAGAAGAAGAAGCAGCTCCAGGCGCAGATCGACGGCTGGGCCGCAGAACTTGCGGCCGGCAGCTGCCCGCAGCCGATACGCGAGCAGCTCTACAAGATCCTGTTCCGCCCGGACAAGAACACGCCCGAGTACAAGGCCGTGGTCGAGGCCAGCCGCGCCGCGCACAGGGCGCCGCTCGATCTGCTGCAGGCCGCGGGCGCCATCGACTCGCCCTACCAGTTCCACTGGAAGCGCTTTCTGTTCGAAAACTTCCCCAAGGGCACGGCCTTCCCACCACTTGCCGCGCCGCAGCCGCCACAGGACCTGCCGCTGGCCGACGTGCAGGCCTATTCCATCGACGACTCGCAAACCACCGAGATCGACGACGCCCTGTCGGTGCGCGGCCTGGGCACGGGGCAGGTCACCGTGGGCATACACATTGCCGCGCCCGGCCTGGCGATACAGCCCGGCGGCGACCTGGACAAGCTGGGCCGCCAGCGCCTGTCCACGGTCTACATGCCGGGCTACAAGATCACCATGCTGCCCGACGAGGTGGTGCAGATCTACACCCTGGACGAGGGCCGCGCCAACCCGGCCGTGTCGCTGTACGTGACGGTGGACGAGGCGACGCTGGCCATCACCGCCAGCGAGACGCGCCTGGAGCGCGTGCCGGTGACGGTGAACCTGCGCCATGACCAGCTGGACCATATCGTCACCGAGCAATGGCTGAATGACGCATCAATTCAGCATGAAGACACGCCGCAGCGCTTGCTAGAACTGCGCGAACAGCTATCGTTTTTATATAAACTGGCCAAGCAACTGAAGGCCGGGCGCGAGCAGGTGCGCGGCAAGCCCGAGACTTTCAACCGCCCGGACTACAACTTCCGCCTTGAGGGAAATAACAAGGCCGAACCCCAGGGCAGCGAAACCGTGCGCATCAGCACGCGCCAGCGCGGCGCGCCGCTCGATTTGATCGTGGCCGAGGCCGCCATCGTCGCCAACAGCCATTGGGGCCAGATGCTGGCCGAGCATGGCGTGCCCGGCATCTACCGCAGCCAGGCCAGCCTGGCCCCCGGCATCAAGGTACGCATGGGCACCAAGGCCCTGCCGCACGCCGGCATTGGCGTCAAGAGCTACGCCTGGGCCACATCACCGCTGCGCCGCTATGTGGATCTGGTGAACCAGTGGCAGATCATTGCCTGCGCGCGCCATGGCAAGACGGCCGCACTGGCCGCGCCGTTCAAGCCCAAGGACGCCGAGCTGTTCTCCATCATCAGCAGCTTTGACGCCACCTACGGCGCCTACAACGGCTACCAGGCCGGCATGGAGCGCTTCTGGACGCTGAAATACCTGCAGCAAAACGCCATCACCGAGCTGGACGCCACCGTCATCAAGGAGGGCATGCACGGCGGCTTTCTGGTGCGCGCCGACAGCCTGCCGCTGGTACTACCGGTGCTCGGTGCCCAGGGCCTGCCGCGCGGTGCGCGCGTGCGCGTGAAGCTGGGCGAGATCGACGAGATCACGCTGGACGTGAACGGCACGCTGATCGCGCGCCTGGACGACCCGCTGGACGCGAGCGACGACGGCCCCGTGGACGAGGACGAGGAAGACACCGTGGCCGGCCCTATCGCCATTGCCGTGGACATCAACGAAACCGATGGGGCGGGCAGCGAGCCTGGCACCGGCCAGCCGGGATAATCGCCCCCCGTGAACCTCACCCCCACGCTCCACCGCTTCGCGGGTCGCTGCCCCCCGAGGGGGCCGCTCTTTCATCTTGGGGCGGCCCGGCGATGAAAGTCCCCCCCTTCCTCCTGCGCCTCTCCACGCTGCAGATCGCGCTGGGCGTATCGATCGCCCTGCACGCGCTGCTGCTCACGGTGCGCTTCATCGACCCGGAGCGCTTCAACCGCGTGTTCGAGGACACACCGCTCGAGGTCATCCTGGTCAACGCCAAGACCAGCGAACGCCCGGACAAGGCCCAGGCCATCGCCCAGGCCTCGCTGGCCGGCGGGGGCGAGGCGGCCAAGGGCCGCGCCACCAGCCCCCTGCCCTACTCGGCCCTGACCTCCATTGGCGACGACCTGGAGGAAGCCCAGCGCAAGATGGATCAGATGCTGGAGCAGCAAACCCAGCTGATGGCCCAGGTGCGCCAGCAGCTGGCCATATTGCCCCAGCCCGACCCGCGCAAGGCCAGCGAAAGCAGCGCCCAGGAACAACAGGAAGAACGGCGCCGCCAGCTGGTCAAGCTGCTGGCCGAGATAGAAAAGCGCATCAACGACGAAAACGCCCGCCCGCGCAAGCGCTACATCAGCCCCGCCACGCGCGAGGAGGTGTACGCCGTGTACTACGACGGGCTGCGCCGCAAGGTCGAGGACAAGGGCACGCAGAACTTTCCCGAGCAGGGCGGCAAGAAGCTCTACGGCGAGCTGATCATGATCCTGACCGTGAACCACGACGGTCGCGTGCTGGAGACCGAGGTCGTGCAGGGCTCGGGCAATCGCCTGCTCGATCGCCGCGCCGAGGCCATTGCCCGCGCCGCCGGGCCGTTTGGCCACTTCGGCCCGGCCATGCGCGCCAAGGCCGACCAGATCGCCGTGGTCTCGCGCTTCAAGTTCACGCACGACCAGACCCTGGAAACCGCCGTGCGCTAAAGTGAAACAACACCCCCCTGTGCGGCTACGCCGCTCCGTGCAGCCGCCAGAGGCGGCAGCCCTTCGGGGCCGTCCAAGCCTGCGCAGGCAGGCTTGGAGCCGCGGCCCTCAGCCCCCGCTCTCGCATTGCTGCGCAATGCGGGCAGGGGGACGCCGCCAGCGCGGCGGGGTGGCCCTTGCGCGGCGGCCCTGGCTTGGGTGGCGCCAGTTTCATGCGTAGCGGGTTACGCAAAGTGCGATGAGAAACTAATACCGATGAGCACCACCCCCGACCTGTACTGCGTGATGGGCAACCCCATCGCCCACAGCCGCTCGCCCTGGATACACGCGCGCTTTGCCGAGCTGACGGGCCAGCAGCTGCACTACGAACGCCGCCTGGTGGCGCTGGACGGCTTTGCCCAGGCGCTGCGCGACTTTGCCGCCGCCGGCGGGCGCGGCTGCAACATCACCGTGCCCTTCAAGCTGCAGGCCGCAGACCTTGCCGACACGCGCAGCGCGCGCGTGCAACTGGCCGGCGCGGCCAACACCCTGGTCTTTGCCAACGGCCAGATCCACGCCGACAACACCGATGGCCTGGGCCTGGTGGCCGACATAGAGCGCAATGCCGGCGTGGCGCTGGCCGGGCGCGACCTGCTGCTGGTCGGCGCGGGCGGCGCCGCCGCCGGCGCGCTGGCACCGCTGATCGAACGCCAGCCCCGGCGCATCGCCGTGGTGAACCGCACGAGCGCGCGCGCCCAGGCCCTGGTGGCCAGCCACGCGGCGCTGGCATCGCTACATAAAACAGAGCTTCTAGCGCTTGATATACAAGCGCCGAGGGCCGATTTTGATGTCATCATCAACGCCACGGCCAGCAGCCTGGCCGGCGGCGCCGTGCCCGTGCCCGCCAGCGTGCTGCGCGCCGGCAGCCTGGCCTACGACATGATGTACGGCCCCGCCGCCCAGGGCTTTCTGGACTGGGCGACCCAGCACGGCGCCCAGGCGCGCGACGGCCTGGGAATGCTGGTGGAACAGGCGGCCGAGGCCTTCCAGCTCTGGCGCGGCCAGCGCCCGCCCGCCGCCCAGGTGCTGCAAGAGCTGCGCGCGGCCATCGCAAAATGAAGCAACAACCCCCTGTGCGGCTGCGCCGCTTCCCCCTTCTCTCGCACCGCTGCGCGCTGCGGGAAGGGGGACGCAGCCCTCGCTGCGGGGCGGCCCTTGCTCGGCTGCCCCAGCCTGGGTTGCGCCAGTTGCATGGGCAGCGGGTACTGCGCAGCGCCGTGGATTACTGAAATGCGGGGCGTGCTGCGCTGGATCGCCCTGGTGCTGCTGGCCTTTGTGGCGCTGCAGCTGTTCTTCGTGGCGCGCATCGCCGCCATGGCCTGGCTTGACCCCGAATCCACCAGCTTCCAGCGCTCCGAGGCCTGGGCGCAGTTGCGCCAGGACGGCGGCCTGCACTGGCGCCAGCAATGGCTGCCCTACGCGCAGATCTCCGACCACCTGAAGCGCGCCGTGATCGCCTCCGAGGATGACAACTTCGTCAACCACGACGGTGTGGAATGGGACGCCATAGAAAAGGCGTGGGAGCGCAACGCCCGCGCCGAGGCCCAGGCCGCCGCCCGGCCCAACGCCCGCGCACCCAAAATCCGTGGCGGCTCCACCATCACCCAGCAGCTGGCCAAGAACTTGTTGCTGTCGGGCGAACGCAACCTGGTGCGCAAGGGCCAGGAATTCGTGCTCACGCTGGCGCTGGAGCGGCTGTTAAGCAAACAGCGCATCCTGGAGATCTACCTGAACAACGTGGAATGGGGCGCCGGCATCTTCGGCGCCGAGGCCGCCGCCCAGCATTACTACCGAAAGAGCGCGCGCCAGCTCACCGCCCCCGAGGCCGCCCGCCTGGCCGTGATGCTGCCGGCACCCAAGCGCTTTGAAAAAACGCCGAATTCGGCGTATCTGGCGGGGCGCACGCGCACCATCATGGCGCGCATGGCAAGCGCCGAATTGCCATGAGCACGGGTCCAAAGATGCCCCTGGCCATCGAAACCCGCCACGGCGGCGCTCGCCTGCGCAACTGGGTGGCCGCCCTCGCCGTGGCGCTGCCGCCCGCGCTGCTGCTGGGCGCGCTACTGGCCGCCATATTGCCCGCCCCTTGGCGCAATGCGGCCGTGTACGCATCCCTGCTTTTCGTTCCATGTCTTTGGGCGGGCGCACGCATCGGCCCCACCCTGATCGCCCGTTATGACGACCAAGCGCTGCAGCCGCCCCCTGCCACGGAACCGGGATTGCGGCAGGCACCAACGCTGGATGCGGCACAGCAGCGCGCGTGGGCGGCCCTTGAATCCTGGTGCCAGGCAGGCACAGGGGACGGGCGCAAGCCGTTCTGGCACCCCTGGCGGCTGCCCGATATACCCGAGCGCCTCGGCCTGGCCGTCATGGCGGGACGGGACTGTGATGGCGCATCCCACCTGGCCGCGGCCTTTGCGCGGCATCTCGACCGAGACGATGAACTCGCCGCGCTGTCCGCGGCTTCAAGGCTCAAGGGCTGGCAGCTCAAACTCGCCGTGAAGTGGCACGAGCTATGGTGGTGGCGCAGGCGGCACCCGCGCCAGCCCTGGGACTGCGGCTACCTCGCGCCAGACCCCGCGGCACCAGATCGGCTGGCACGCTTCAGGCCGCGCCGGCCTACGCTGATCATCGCCAGCACGCTGCGGGGCGACAGTCTGGCGCAGACGCTGCAGACTCTGGCTGCGGCAAAGGCGGAATACCACCACCCTGTCCGACTGCTCATGCTCGACGCCGATGCCCAACCTTGGCCTGCGCGGGTCTATGGCCCAGGGCAGGTTACTTTGATTCAATTTGCCTCCTGACGCTTGTACATAAAGCGCCAACAGCTCTATTTTTAATAGCAATGAGAATTCTCGGCATCGACCCCGGCCTGCAGACCACCGGCTTTGGCGTGGTGGACGTCGAGGGCCAGCGCCTGGCCTACGTGGCCAGCGGCACGATACGCACCACGGCCCTGGCGCTGGGCGATCTGCCGGGGCGGCTGAAGATTTTGTTCGACGGTATCACCGAGGTGGCCCAGCGCTACCAGCCCGATGCGGCGGCGGTGGAGATCGTGTTCGTCAACGTCAACCCCCAGTCCACCCTGCTGCTGGGCCAGGCGCGCGGCGCGGCGCTGACGGCGCTGGTCACCAGCAACCTGCCCGTGGCCGAGTACACCGCGCTGCAGATGAAAAAAGCCGTGGTCGGCCACGGCCGCGCGGCCAAGTCGCAGGTGCAGGAGATGGTGCGCCGCCTGCTCACCCTGCCCGGCCTGCCGGGCACCGACGCGGCCGATGCGCTGGGGCTGGCCATTACCCATGCCCACGCCGGCACGGCCATGGCGCGCGTGGGGCAGGTGACGCAACTCTCGCGGCGCCAGCACGCCATGTACAAGGGCGGGCGCAGTTACTGAAACCGCGTCAGTTGCCACCTTCGCCTGGCGGCTTGGGCCCTTGTCCGGGGAGTGCTGGCGCTGCCTACAATGATTTCCCCTTAGCCTTTTTGGAGTCCCACGCCATGGCCCCCTGCGTCGTCCTGTGGCACTTCGCCCTGCCCGCTCCCACCGAAGAGCAGTTCATCCAGATCAGATCGCCAAACAGTCGGCGCCCAAGTTCCGCAAGCTCGGCTCAATAGGCCTGATCAGCAAGGACTACGTGCGCAACGAGCATGGCGCCGGCGGCCTGTACGTATGGGAAAGCCGCGCCGCAGCCGAGGCCTGGTTTACCGAGGCCAAGCTGCAGGAGTACACCACCCTGTTCGGCGCGCGCCCCACGCTGACCTGGTACGAGGCCAACCTGACGGTGGACAACAAGGCCGGGCAGACGCGGGTCAACGGCCAGCCGGTGGCCGAGGGTTGACGAGCTCTCCCTCCCCCCTGAGGATGTGCGCAGCCTCGAGGCTGCTTCTCCCTCTCCCGCTGGCGGGAGAGGGTAGGGGTGAGGGTGGCCCATGCCGGCGTCGCGACCCATCACCCCCTCACCCCTACCCTCTCCCCCAAGGGGGAGAGGGAGTTGAGACCCGCGTCAAATCAGCGTTTTGCGCTACTGAAATATGTAGGCACCCATACCCAGAGGGGAAGTGTCGGTATCACACCGGCTGGATAGGAATGTAGAACTCCCCGCCCGCGCGGTTGAATTCCTCGGCCTTTTGCGCCATGCCCTGGGCCAGCGCGTCGCCCTCGGCCACGCCCTTGGCGGCGGCAAATTCGCGCACCTCTTGCGTGATCTTCATGGAGCAGAACTTGGGCCCGCACATGCTGCAGAAATGCGCCACCTTGGCGGCGTCCTTCGGTAATGTTTCGTCGTGGTATTCCTGCGCGGTTTCAGGGTCCAGGCCCAGGTTGAACTGGTCTTGCCAGCGGAAGTCGAAGCGCGCCTGGCTAAGCGCATCGTCACGCGCGCGCGCCCCCGGGTGGCCCTTGGCAACGTCGGCGGCATGCGCGGCGATCTTGTAGGCGATGATGCCCTGCTTGACGTCGTCGCGGTCGGGCAGGCCCAGGTGCTCCTTGGGCGTCACGTAGCACAGCATGGCCGTGCCCATCCAGCCGATCATGGCGGCACCAATGGCACTGGCGATGTGGTCGTAGCCGGGGGCGATGTCGATGGTCAAGGGGCCGAGGGTGTAGAACGGCGCCTCGTGGCAGGTTTTCAGCTGCTCCGTCATGTTGGCCTGGATCATGTGCATGGGCACATGGCCGGGGCCTTCGATCATGGTCTGCACGTCGTGCTTCCAGGCGATTTGCGTCAGCTCGCCCAGGGTGTGCAGCTCGGCAAACTGCGCCTCGTCATTGGCGTCGCTGGCGCAGCCGGGGCGCAGGCCGTCGCCCAGGCTGAACGACACGTCGTACGCCTTCATGATGTCGCAGATGTCCTCGAAGTGCGTGTAGAGGAAGCTCTCGCGGTGGTGCGCCATGCACCACTTGGCCATGATGGAGCCGCCGCGCGAGACGATGCCGGTGCGCCGCTGCGCCGTCAGGTGGATATAGGCCAGGCGCACGCCCGCGTGGATGGTGAAGTAGTCCACGCCCTGCTCGGCCTGCTCGATCAGCGTGTCGCGGAAGATTTCCCAGCTCAGGTCTTCGGCGATGCCGCCCACCTTTTCCAGCGCCTGGTAGATGGGCACGGTGCCGATGGGCACGGGACTGTTGCGCACGATCCAGTCGCGCGTGGTGTGGATGTTCTTGCCGGTCGAGAGATCCATCACGTTGTCTGCGCCCCAGCGAATGGCCCAGACCAGTTTTTCCACCTCTTCCTCGATGCTGGACGTGACGGCGGAATTGCCGATGTTGGCGTTGATCTTGACGAGGAAGTTGCGGCCAATGGCCATCGGCTCCACCTCGGGGTGGTTGATGTTGGCCGGGATGATGGCGCGGCCCCGCGCCACCTCGTCGCGCACGAATTCGGGGGTGATGATCTTCGGGATCAGCGCGCCCATGGGGTTGCCGGCCAGGCGCTTTTCGCGCGCGGCGTCTGCCATGTACTGCGCCATCCACTCGCGCTTGCCGTTTTCGCGCAGCGCCACGTATTCCATCTCGGGGGTGATGATGCCCCTCTTCGCGTAGTGCATCTGCGTGACGTTGGCGCCGGCCTTGGCGCGCAGGGGCTGGCGTTGCAGGGCCGCGGCCTCTTGGCGCAGCTGGGCCAGGCGGGCGGCGTCCTCGCTCTTGCTGCCATCGTCCAGCGCCACGGGTTTGCGGCCCTCATACCGCTCGGTGTCGCCGCGCTCGGCAATCCAGGCGCCGCGCACGCTTTGCAGGCCCTGCTTCACGTCGATGATGGCGGCGGGGTCGGTGTAGGGGCCGGAGGTGTCATAGACGCTGACGACCTCGCCGTTGGTGAGGGCAATGTCGCGCACCGGCACACGCAGATCCGCGCGGCTGCCGGTGATGAAGGACTTGGTGGAGGCGGGAAAGGACTCGCGCGTGCGGGCGAGCAAGGTGGCGAAGCTGTCAGGGGCGTTCATGGCGGGCATTCCTCAAAGGCTGGGGGATGGAATGCTCCGCAATCGGCGGGACGAAGGCGCGCTCTACGGCGCACTCCCCCATCCCACTGCAGCTCTTCTTACGCTGGTACTAACCAGATCAAGTTCGCGGTTTTGGCGGGTTGGCCCACCATCTCAGCACGCCCAAACGTGCACCCCGGAGCAAGGCGCAGTATACGGCCTGGCGCGCCGCGCACTATATGCGTTCCAGTATCAACACCAGGAAGAACATGGCCGCCGCGATGGCGATCCACTTGATGATCACCAGCCCGAAGCGCTTGTAGCGCTGCTGGCCCGTGGCGGCGAAATAAGCGAATGCGACGCCAGCCGCGAGCAGCAGCAGCATCACGGCCCAGCGCATGATCAGCATGGCCGGCGACTCACCAGGCGCGCGCCGGCTGGGCAAAGCCCGCGGGTGCCTGGCGCTCGCTGTCAAAGCTGACGATCTCCCAGGCGTCTTCCTGCGCCAGCAGCGCGCGCAGCAGCTGGTTGTTCATGCCATGGCCGCTGCGAAACGCGCTGTAGGCGGCCAGCAGCGGCTTGCCCACCAGGTACAGGTCGCCCATGGCATCCAGGATCTTGTGCCGGGCGAACTCGGCGTCGTAGCGCAGGCCGTCGGCGTTCAGCACCTTGTAGTCGTCCATGACGATGGCGTTGTCCAGCCCACCACCCAGCGCCAGGCCACTGGAGCGCAGCATCTCCACGTCCTTGGTGAAGCCGAAGGTGCGCGCGCGCGCGATGTCGCGGGCGTAGTTGCCGCTGCCCAGATCAAACTCCACGCACTGCCCGGTGGAATCGACCGCCGGATGGGCAAAGTCGATCTCGAAGCGCAGCTTGAAGCCGTGGTAGGGCTCCAGGCGAGCCCATTTCAGCTGGTCGCCCTGGCCCTCGCGCACCTCCACCGCGCGCTTGACGCGGATGAAGCGCTTGGGCGCGTTCTGCAGCTCCACGCCGGCGCTTTGCAGCAGGAACACGAACGAGGCCGAGGAGCCATCGAGGATGGGCACCTCTTCGGCCGTGATGTCGATGTACAGGTTGTCCAGCCCCAGGCCGGCGCAGGCCGACATCAAATGCTCGACGGTGTGCACCTTGGCGCCGCCCGCGCCGATGGTGGAGGCCATGCGCGTATCGACCACCGCCTGGGCGTTGATGGGAATGTCCACCGGCTCGGGCAGATCGACGCGGCGGAACACGATGCCCGTGTCTGCTTGAGCCGGGCGCAACGTCAGCTCGACCCGCTGGCCGCTGTGCAGACCCACGCCGACGGCACGGGTCAGGGTCTTGATGGTGCGTTGCTGGAGCATGGTGCGATTTTAGTTGGCGCTGCCGCGCCCGACAGGCGGTAGTTGGCTATGCCGCTGATAGCCAACGGGAAATGAAAAAGCCGGCAGGCAGGCCCCCAAAAGAGCCAGCCGCCGGCCTGGGCTGACCTGTGTCAATCAGCCTGCTTGCGCAGGAAGGCCGGGATTTCCAGCTCATCCATGCCACCCGAGGACAGCGCGTCCACGCGTGCCGTGGCGGCCGTGCGGTTGGTGCGCCAGACGCTGGGCACCTGCATGTTGCCGTACTCGGCCTGGGCGCCGCTGCCGATGATGCCGCCGGGCACGCCCAGGGCGCCGCCGGCCATGGGCATCTGGTAGGCCACGTTGTCGGTGCCGGTGCGCAGGCTGCCCTGCACCACCTGCATGGTCTGGCGGCGCGCGTTGGCGCGCGACAGGCCGGTGGCGACCACGGTGACGCGGATATCGTCGCCCAGGCTGTCGTCATACGCGGCGCCGAAGATGACATGCGCATCGGGCGAGGCGTAGGCGTTGATGGTGTTCATCGCCAGGCGCGATTCGGACAGCTTCAGGCTGCCCTTGCTGGCCGTCACCAGCACCAGCACGCCCTTGGCGCCAGACAGGTCGATGCCCTCCAGCAGCGGGCAGGCCACGGCCTGCTCGGCGGCGATGCGGGCGCGATCCGGGCCGTTGGCGGTGGCCGTGCCCATCATGGCCTTGCCGGGCTCACCCATCACGGTGCGCACGTCTTCAAAGTCCACGTTGACCTGGCCGTACTCGTTGATGATTTCGGCGATGCCGCCGACGGCGTTCTTCAGCACATCGTTGGCGTGGGCAAAGGCCTCGTCCTGGGTGATGTCGTCGCCCAGCACGTCGAGCAGCTTTTCGTTCAGCACCACGATCAGCGAATCGACGTTCGCCTCCAGTTCGGCCAGGCCTTCGTCGGCATTCTTCATGCGGCGGCCACCCTCCCAGTCGAAGGGCTTGGTGACCACGCCGACGGTGAGAATGCCCATCTCCTTGGCCACCTTGGCGATCACCGGCGCCGCGCCCGTGCCGGTGCCGCCGCCCATGCCGGCGGTGATGAACAGCATGTGCGCGCCGGCAATCGCCTGGCGGATATCTTCCTCGGCGGCCTCGGCGGCCTCGCGTGCCTTCTCGGGCTTGCTGCCCGCGCCCAGGCCGTTGGTGCCCAGCTGGATGGTGCGGTGCGCGGTGCTGCGCGTCAGCGCCTGTGCATCCGTGTTGGCGCTGATGAACTCCACGCCCTGCACGCTGCGCGAGATCATGTGCTGCACGGCGTTGCCGCCGCCGCCGCCGACACCGATCACCTTGATCTGGGTGCCCTGGTTGAACTCTTCGGACTCGATCATTTCGATGGTCATGATGCTGCTCCTGTAACTACGTTGTGATGTGCAATTGCCAAAAATCGATGCTTGTTGTTGTGACGCGTGATGCCGTCAGGGGGCGGGGCCGTACTTCGCCATCGGCCCCGCTTTCGACGCGGCGGCCCGGCGCGGGCCAGCCAGAGCAATGCGGCCGTCATGTCAGAAGTTCCCCACGATGAAGTCCTTGAAGCGGCCAAACGCCGTCTTCACCGAGCCGCTCTTGGCCGCCACCTTGAAGCCGCGCAGGCGCGCCAGGCGCGCTTCTTCCAACAGGCCCATGACGGTGGCCGCGCGCGGCTGGGCAATCATGTCGGCCAGCGAGCTGGAATACTTCGGCAGGCCGCGGCGCACGGGCTTCAAAAAGATGTCCTCGCCCAGCTCCACCATGCCGGGCATGACGCAGCTGCCGCCGGTGAGCACGATGCCCGACGACAGCACTTCCTCGTAGCCCGACTCGCGTATCACCTGCTGCACCAGCGAGAAAATCTCCTCCACGCGCGGCTCGATGACGCCGGCCAGCGCCTGCTTGCTGAGCATGCGCGGGCTGCGGTCGCCCAGGCCCGGCACCTCCACCTGGGCCTCGGGGTCGGCCAGCAGCTGCTTGGCAAAGCCGCTCTCCACCTTGATGTCCTCGGCGTCCTTGGTCGGTGTGCGCAGCGCCATGGCGATGTCGCTGGTGATCAGGTCGCCAGCAATCGGCAGCACGGCCGTGTGGCGAATGGCGCCGCCGGTGAAGATGGCCACGTCGGTGGTGCCGGCGCCGATATCGACCACGGCCACGCCCAGCTCGCGTTCATCATCGGTCAGCACGGCCTGGCTGCTGGCCAGGGGGTTGAGCATCAGCTGCTCGACCTCCAGGCCGCAGCGGCGCACGCATTTGATGATGTTCTCGGCCGCGCTCTGCGCGCCGGTGACGATGTGGATCTTGGCCTCCAGGCGCATGCCGCTCATGCCGATGGGCTCGCGCACGTCCTGGCCGTCGATGATGAACTCCTGCGGCTCGACCAGCAGCAGGCGCTGGTCGCTGGAGATGTTGATGGCCTTGGCCGTCTCGACCACGCGCGCCACGTCGGCCGGCGTGACCTCCTTGTCCTTCACCGCCACCATGCCGCTGGAGTTGAGCCCGCGGATATGGCTGCCGGTGATGCCGGTGTAGACGCGCTGGATCTTGCAGTCGGCCATCAGCTCGGCCTCCTTCAGCGCCTGCTGGATGCTCTGCACCGTGGCGTCGATGTTCACCACCACGCCGCGCTTCAAGCCATTGGAAGGCGCCACACCTAGACCGGCGAGCTTGAGCTCGCCACCGGGCAACACCTCGGCCACCACGGCCATGACCTTGGCGGTGCCGATGTCCAGCCCCACGACCACGTCTTTGTACTCTCTTGCCATAGTTCTTTCGTCCTGCCCTCAGTTGTTCTTTGCCGCCGCACGCGCCTTGGCCTCTGCCCGCTGCGCCGCTTGCGCGGCACGCGCCGCCGCTGCCGCCGCACGCTCGGCCGCGCGCTGCGCGGCAACACGCTGCGCCTCGTTGGCCACCGTGGTCACGCCGCGCAGGCGCAGCGCGTAACCACCGTCGTGGCGCAGGTCGGCGTATTCCAGAGCCTCCACACCGCGCCCCTGCTGCTGCGCCACGCCGGCCAGCGTGCCGGCCAGGCGGCGCACGCGCTCCAGCACCTCATCGGGCTTGCCGCCGCCCAGCTGCAGCACGGCGCCGCTGGCCAGCAGCACGCGCCAGCCGCTGTTGCCGGTGAGCTCCAGCGTCTCCAGGCCGGCTCCCAGCGGCGCCAGCAGCGGCGCCAGGCGCCGCGCCATGTCCAGCATTTCGGCCGCGCGCTCGGGCGACGCTGCCAGCAGGCGCGGCAGGCCGTCCTCTTCCACCTCGTCGGCATCGGCCTCGAAGACCTGGCCCTGGCTGTTGACCAGCGTGGCGCTGCCCTCGGCGCCCCAGTAGGCGGCCACGTCATGCTCCTGCAGATGCACGCGCAGGCCGCTGGGGAATTCGCGCCGCACCTGGGCGCTTTGCACCCAGGGCACCTGCTCGAAGGCGCGGCGCGCAGCCTCCAGATCGACGGTGAAGAAGTTGCCCTTGAGTTGCGGCGCCACGTTGGCGCGCAGGCTCATGGCGCTGGTGTGCGCCACATCGCCCTCGACGGCGATATGCGCTATGGAAAACGCTGGCTGGCGCAGCAGCCAGGCCCCGCCCGCCGCCAGCACGCCGGCGGCGCAGCCCAGGAACATGACCGTGGCGGTCATGTTCATGAGCTTGACGTCCAGCGGTACGGGCAGCGTGGCGTTCATGCGTGCTCCTGGGCTCCCGGCGCGCCAGCACGGCCCTGCAGCGCATCCAGCGAGGCGCTGGCCAGAATGCGCAGGCACAGGTCGGGATAGCTGATGCCGCTGGCCTTGGCCGACATGGGCACCAGCGAATGGCCGGTCATGCCGGGCGAGGTGTTGATCTCCAGCAGGAAGGGCTTGCGGTCGCCCTTGCGGATCATGATGTCGGCGCGCGCCCAGCCACGGCAACCCAGAGTGCGGTAGGCCTGCACCACGATGCGCTGGATCTCGCGCTCCTCGGCCTCGCTCAATCCGCTGGGGCAGTGGTATTGCGTGACGTCGGTGAAGTACTTGTTCTGGTAGTCGTAGTTGCCATCGGGGGCCACGATGCGGATCACCGGCAGCGCGCGCGCGGCGTCGCCCTGGCCCAGCACCGGGCAGGTGGTTTCGTCGCCGTCTATGAACTGCTCGCACAGCACCTCGGGGTCATGCTGGGCGGCCAGCAGATAGGCCTGCTCGCACTGGCCGAGGGACGTGACCTTGGTCAGGCCAATGGTCGAGCCCTCGCGCGAGGGCTTGACGATCATGGGCGCACCCAGCTCGGCAAAGGCCTGTGCCGTCTCGGCACTGCTGGCCACCAGGCGCCAGTCGGGCGTGGGCAGACCCTCGAAGCGCCAGATGCGCTTGGTCATGATCTTGTCCATGGCAATGGCCGAGGCCATGACGCCGGGGCCGGTGTAGGGGATGCCCAGGAGCTCCAGCGCGCCCTGCACCGTGCCGTCCTCGCCGTGGCGGCCATGCAGGGCGATGAAGCAGCGGTTGTAGCCGTGGGTTTTCAGCTCGGACAGGTCGGCATGCGCCGGATCGAAGGCATGGGCATCGACGCCGCGCGCGCGCAGCGCCTGCAGCACGCCACCACCGGACATCAGCGAGACCTCGCGCTCGGCCGAGGTGCCGCCCATGAGCACCGCGACCTTGCCCAGCGCGGGCGGGTTGATCTCCAAGTCTTTTTGGCTCATTGCGCCCGTCCTTCCTGCGCTGACAGCTCGCTTTTTTGTAGTAATTCAACGATCTTCGCGGGTACGCCGCCGATCGAGCCCGCGCCCATGCACAGCACCACGTCGCCATCCCTGGCGGCGCTGGCGATGCGCTGGGGCAGATCGGCGATGTCGTCGATGAACACCGGCTCCACGCTGCCGGCCACGCGCAGCGCGCGCGCCAGGGCGCGGCCGTCGGCGGCGACGATGGGCGCCTCGCCGGCGGCATAGACCTCGGTCAGCAGCACGGCGTCGGCGCCACCCAGCACCTTGACGAAGTCCTCGAAGCAGTCGCGCGTGCGGCTGTAGCGGTGCGGCTGGAAGGCCAGCACCAGGCGCCGGCCCGGGTAGGCGCCGCGCGCGGCGGCCATGGTGGCGGCCATCTCCACGGGATGGTGGCCATAGTCCTCGATGAGGGTGAAGCGCCCGCCGTCCTGGGTGCGCTGCTCGCCATGGCTTTGAAAGCGCCGGCCCACGCCGGTGAAGCCGGCCAGGGCGCGCAGCACGGCCTCGTCGGGCACGTTGAGTTCGGTGGCCACGGCGATCGTCGCCAGGGCGTTGAGCACGTTGTGCTCGCCGGGCAGGTTCAGCTCTACCTGCAGGTCGGGCAGCGTGACGCCGTTGCGCCGCAGCACGGTGAAGTGCATCTGCGTGCCCACGGCGCGCACGTCGACGGCGCGCACCTCGGCATCCTCGGCCAGGCCGTAGCTGGTCACCGGGCAGGTCACGCGCGGCAGGATGTCGCGTATGGCCGGGTTGTCCACGCACAGGATGGCCGTGCCGTAGAACGGCATGCGGTGAAGAAAGTCCACGAAGGCCTGCTTGAGCCGGCCAAAGTCATGGCCATAGGTCTCCATATGGTCGGCATCGATGTTGGTGACGACCGCCATCACCGGCAGCAGGTTCAGGAACGAGGCGTCGGATTCATCCGCCTCGACCACGATGTACTCGCCCCCGCCCAGCTTGGCATTCGTGCCGGCGCTGTTCAGGCGCCCGCCGATGACGAAGGTGGGATCGAGCCCGCCCTCGGCCAGCACGCTGGCCACCAGGCTGGTGGTGGTGGTCTTGCCATGGGCGCCGGCAATGGCGATGCCGCGGCGCAGGCGCATCAGCTCGGCCAGCATCACGGCGCGCGGCACGATGGGGATCTTGCGCTCGCGCGCGGCCAGCACCTCGGGGTTGTCCTGTTGCACCGCCGTGGAGGTAACCACGGCGTCCGCGCCCGCGATATGCGCGGCCGCGTGGCCCACATGGGTGGCCACGCCCAGCGTGCGCAGGCGCGCCAGCGTGGCGCTGTCGGCCAGATCCGAGCCCGACACCTTGTAGCCCAGGTTGTGCAGCACCTCGGCAATGCCGCACATGCCCGAGCCGCCGATGCCGACGAAGTGGATGTGATGAATGGCGTGTTTCATGCCAACTCCTCGCAGGCGGACACCACCTCGCGGGTGGCCTGGGTTTTTTGCATGTTTTTTGCCTTCAGCGCCCGCTCCAAAAGCGCAGGACGCTCCATATTTAATAGCATATCGGCCAAGCCGCGCGGCGTCAGGTCGGCCTGCTGCACCAGCCAGCCGCCGCCCGCATCGACGAGAAAGCGGGCGTTCGTGCTCTGGTGGTCGTCCACCGCATGCGGAAACGGCACGAACACCGCGGCCGCGCCCACGGCCGCGATCTCGGTGACGGTGCTGGCGCCGGCGCGGCAGACGATGACGTCGGCCTCGGCGAACGCCGCGGCCGTGTCGTCGATGAAGGGCGTCAGCTCGGCCTGCACGCCGGCGGCCTGGTAATTGGCGCGCAGCTGCTCGATCTGCCCTCCATTCACACCTTGGCCGCTCTGGTGTATGACCTGGGGGCGCTGCGCCTCGGGCAGCAGCGCCAGCGCCTGGGGCACGATGTCGTTGAGCGCGCGCGCGCCCAGGCTGCCGCCCACCACCAGCAGTTTGAGTGGCCCGGTGCGGCCGGCAAAGCGCTCGGCCGGGCCGGCCTGCCGCGTGAAGGCCGCGCGCAGCGGGTTGCCCACCCAGTGGCCTTTTTTGAACACGCCGGGGAAGGCCGTGAAGATGCGATCCGCCATGCTGGCCAGCACCCGGTTGGCCATGCCGGCCACCGAGTTCTGCTCGTGCAGCAGCAGCGGTTTGCCCGCCGCCACGGCCATCACGCCGCCGGGGAAGGTGACATAGCCGCCCATGCCGATGACGACATCGGGCCGCACGCGCCGCACCACGGCCAGCGCCTGCCAGAAGGCGCGCAGCAAATTCAGCGGCAGCAGTGCCAGCGTGATCACGCCCTTGCCGCGCACGCCGGAAAAGTCGATGGTCTCCAGCGGCAGGCCATGCTGCGGCACGATGCGCGATTCCATGCTGCCGGGCGTACCCAGCCAGTGCACGCGCCAGCCCCGTGCCGTGAGCTCCTCGGCCACGGCCAGGCCGGGGAAGATATGGCCGCCGGTGCCGCCGGCCATGATGAGGGCGGTCTTGGGGCTGCTCATACCCTGCCACCTCGCATCAAGAGTTTGTTCTCATAGTCAACACGCAAAACAACGGCAATGGCCACCAGGTTCATCAGAATGGCCGATCCGCCAAAGCTCATCAAAGGCAGCGTCAGCCCCTTGGTGGGCAGCGCGCCCAGGTTCACGCCCATGTTGATGAAGGCCTGAAAGCCCATCCACACGCCCACGCCCTGGGCCACCAGGCCCGAGAACACGCGGTCCAGCGCGATGGCCTGGCGGCCGATCTGCATGATGCGGCGCGTGAGCCACAGGAACAGCAGGATGAGCACCAGCACGCCCACCAGGCCGAACTCCTCGCCGATCACCGCCAGCAGGAAGTCGGTGTGCGCCTCGGGCAGCCAGTGCAGCTTTTCCACGCTGCCCCCCAGGCCCACGCCGAAGATCTCGCCGCGCCCGATGGCGATCAGCGAATGTGACAGCTGGTAGCCCTTGCCCAGCGCATGCGCCTCGCTGAATGGATCCAGGTAGGCAAAGATGCGCTCGCGCCGCCAGGGGCTGGTCATGACCATCATGGCAAACGCCGCCACCAGCACGGCGGCGATCAGGAAGAACATGCGCGCGTTCACCCCGCCCAGAAACAAAATGCCCATGGCGATCACGGCGATCACCATGAAGGCGCCCATGTCGGGCTCGGCCAGCAGCAGCGCGCCCACCACGCCCACGGCCACGACCATGGGCAGCACGGCGCGAAAGAACCGCTCCTTGACCTCCATCTTGCGCACCATGTAGTCGGCGGCGTAGATCAGCACGGCGAACTTGGCGAGCTCCGACGGCTGGAAGTTCATGATGCCCAGGGACAGCCAGCGCCGCGCGCCATTGACCACCACGCCCACATGCGGGATCAGCACCGCGATCAGCAGCAGGATGGAGACTACGAAGAGCCAGGGCGCCATGCGCTCCCAGGTGTTCATGGACACCTGGAAGGCCAGCAGCGCGCCGACAAAGCCCACACCGATGGCGATCGCATGGCGCAGCACGAAATGGTGGGGCGCGATGTTGCCAAAGCGTGGGTTGTCCGGCATGGCAATCGAGGCCGAATACACCATCACCACGCTGAAGGCCAGCAGCAGCACCACCACCCAGCACAGCGCCTGGTCAAAACCCAGCACATGCGCCGGCGTGGCCGTGGTGCGGCGGTATTCGGTGCCGCCCACGCGCACCGGCAGCACGTCGGCGGACTCTGGCGGGCGCGCACCCGCCAGCGCGCGCAGGCGCTGCCACAGGCCGGGGCCGGCATTGGGACGTGCGGCGGCGCTCATGCCAGACCTCCATCCAGGCTCTGGCCCGCATCTTCGGCCAGGGCGTGCACCGCATCCACGAACACGCGCGCGCGGTGGGCGTAGTTGTCGAACATGTCCAGGCTGGCGCAGGCCGGCGACAGCAGCACGGCGTCGCCCGCATGGGCGCGCTGGCTGGCCAGCTGCACGGCCTCGGGCAGGGTGGCGGCATCCAGCAGCGGCACACCGCTGCCAGCCAAAGCGGCGCGGATCTGCGGCGCGTCACGCCCTATCAGCAGCACCGCACGCGCATAGCGCGCAATCGGCGCGGCCAGCGGCGAGAAGTCCTGGCCCTTGCCGTCGCCGCCCAGGATGACCACCAGGCGCCTGTCCGCGCCCAGGCCGGTGAGGGCGGCCACGGTGGCGCCGACGTTGGTGCCCTTGCTGTCGTCGAAGTACTCCACCTCGCGCAGCATGCCGACAGGCTCGACGCGGTGCGGCTCGCCGCGGTATTCGCGCAGGGCGTAGAGCATGGGCGCCAGCGGGCAGCCTGCGGCCTGGGCCAGGGCCAGCGCGGCCAGGGCGTTGCAGGCGTTGTGGCGGCCGCGTATGCGCAGGGCGTCGGCGGGCATCAGGCGCTGGACGTAGAGCTCGGCCTCCTGGGCATTGCGGCCGCGCCTGGCGGTCTCGTCAGCCTCATGCGCGCGCACCAGCCAGGCCATGCCGCTGACCACCTCGATGCCGAAGTCGCCGGGGCGCTGCGGCATGTCGGCGCCAAAGGTCACATGGGCGCGCGGCTGGGGCTTTTGCAGCTTGACGCGCACCGGCGGCGGCAGCATGGCCATGACGGCGGCGTCCTCGCGGTTGAGCACCATCAGCGCGCTGTTGCCAAAGATGCGCGCCTTGGCCGCGGCGTAGGCCTGCAGGCTGCCATGCCAGTCCAGGTGGTCCTGGCTGATGTTGAGCACGGCGGCGGCCGTGGGCTCGAAACCCTGCACGCCATCCAGTTGAAAGCTCGACAGCTCCAGCACCCAGACCTCAGGCAGATCGGCCGCGTCCAGGCGCTGGCCCAGGGTGTCGAGCAGCGTCGGGCCGATATTGCCGGCCACGGCCACGCTCTTGCCCGCCTGCTGCACCAGCAGGGTGGTCAGCGATGTCACCGTCGTCTTGCCGTTGGTGCCGGTGACGGCGAGCACGGCCGGCGCATAGCCATGGCTGGCGCGCAGTTCGCGCAGCGCCATGGCATACAGGTCTAATTCGCCTCCAACGCTTATCTGGCAAGCGCCAGCAGCTACTGTAACGGGAGCAATATCAGCCGGACTCAGGCCCGGCGAGCGGTACACGGCATGCAACGCGCGGCCCTCGACCAGGCTAGCGGCCAAGGGCCCGGCGATGAACTCCACCTGGGGCAGCTCGGCCTGCAGCAGGGCGAGCTGCGGCGGGGCTTCGCGCGTGTCGGCCACGATGACCTGGGCACCGCAGCGCACACACCAGCGCGCCATGGCCAGGCCGGAGGCGCCCAGGCCCAGCACCAGCACGCGCTGGTCGGCCAGCGGCGCCAGGCCCTCGCCGGGGCGGGTGGTGGGTGCGGCGGCAGGTAGTTCTGCAGCCGCGGCGGGCTCGGTCTCGGCCACGGGCGCGGCGGCCTCGGGTTCGTCGGCGGCGCCCACGTCGGCAAAGATGCGCGCGACGAACTCCCGGGCCTGCTCGGCGGCAGAAACGGCCGGCGCCTGCCAGTCAAGAGCGGGCGCGGCCGCCGGGGCCGGTGCAGCAACCGGCGCGGCGCCTGGCGCGGCTTCGGGCATGGAGGCCTCGGCCGGCAGCAGGGGATCGTGGTGCTCTGGGTTCATCGCAGTTTCAGCGTGGACAGGCCCATCAGGCACAGCAGCATGGTGATGATCCAGAAGCGCACGACGACCTGCGTCTCCTTCCAGCCGCTCTTTTCGAAATGGTGGTGCAGCGGCGCCATCTTCAGCAGGCGCCGGCCCTCGCCGTAGCGGCGCTTGGTGAACTTGAACCAGCTCACCTGCAGCATCACCGACAGCGCCTCGACGACGAAGATGCCGCCCATGATGGCCAGCACGATCTCCTGGCGCACGATGACGGCGATGGTGCCCAGGGCGCCACCCAGCGCCAGCGCGCCCACGTCGCCCATGAACACCTGGGCCGGATGGGCGTTGAACCACAGAAAGGCCAGGCCGGCACCGGCCATGGCGGCGCAGAAGATCAGCAGTTCGCCCGAGCCGGCGATGTAGGGAAACAGCAGGTACTTGGCAAAGCCGGCATTGCCCGTCACATAGGCAAAGATGCCCAGCGACGCGCCCACCATGATCACCGGCATGATGGCCAGGCCGTCCAGGCCGTCGGTCAGGTTCACGGCGTTGCTCGCGCCCACGATCACCAGGTAGGTCAGGATCACGAAGCCCAGCACGCCCAGCGGGTAGCTGACCTCCTTGAAGAAGGGCACCAGCAGGCCGGCCTGCGGCGGCAGATCGAGCGTAAAGCCCGACTTGATCCAGGCGACAAACAGCTCGAACACGCGTGCGTTCGAGTTCTCGGAGATGCAGAACACCAGGTACAGCGCTGCGGCCAGGCCGATCACCGATTGCCAGAGGTATTTCTCGCGCGAGCGCATGCCCTCGGGATCCTTGTTCACCACCTTGCGCCAGTCGTCGGCCCAGCCGATGGCGCCAAAGCCCAGCGTGACGATGAGCACGATCCAGACAAAGCGGTTGGACAGGTCGAACCACAGCAGCGTGGAGATGGCGATGCACAGCAGGATCAGCACCCCGCCCATGGTGGGCGTGCCGCTCTTGGACAGGTGCGACTGCATGGCGTAGCCGCGGATAGGCTGGCCGATCTTCAGCGCCGTGAGTATGCGTATCACCTTGGGGCCGGCCGCCAGGCCGATGAGCAGCGCCGTCAGCGCCGCCATCACCGCACGGAAGGTGATGTACTGGAACACGCGCAGAAAGCCGAAGTCCGGCGACAGGCCTTGCAGCCATTGCGACAGGATCAGGAGCATGCGCCCTCCATGGCCTGCACCACCTGTTCCATCTTCATGAAGCGCGACCCCTTCACCAGCACGCTGCCCACGCCGGGCAGGGCCTCCTGCACCGCTGCCAGCAGCGATGCCATGTCCTCGAAATGCCGCGCCGCCGGCCCGCAGGCCTGGGCGGCATGGACGCTCAAGGCGCCCAAGGCAAACAGCTGCTCTATGCCGCTTTGGTGCGCATGCGCGCCGGCCTCGGCATGGAACTGCGGCCCCTGGTTGCCCACCTCGCCCATGTCGCCCAGCACCAGCAGATGCGGGCCGGGCAGATCGGCCAGCACGGCTATGGCGGCGCGCACCGAGTCGGGGTTGGCGTTGTAGCTGTCGTCCACCACGGTAATGGCGCGGCCCTGGCAATGCAGGGCCAGCGCGCGCGAGCGGCCCTTGACCGGCTCGAACGCCGCCAGGCCGGCGGCAATGGCGGCCAGCGGCACGCCCGCGGCCACGGCGCAGGCGGTGGCCGCCAGGGCGTTGGTGACGTTGTGCAAGCCGGCGATATGCAGGCGCGTGTCGAATGCGCCCAGGGGCGTGGCAATGCGCACGGTCCAGGCGTCGCCCTGCCACTGCGCGTTTTCGCAATAAACGTCGGCAGACTCCGCCCGCAGGCCCTCACCCCCACCCTCTCCCAGGGGGAGAGGGGGTAAAACCGGAAGCGCGCTGACTCCCTCGCCCCTTTGGGGAGAGGGCTGGGGTGAGGGGCCGGCAAACGTGAGGCAACGGCATGCACCGGCAAGCTCGCGCCACAGCGGCGTGTATTCGTCGCCGGCCGGGAACACGGCCACGCCGTCCTGCGCCAGGGCGCTGATGACGCTGCCGTTCTCGCGCGCCACCGCGTCCACCGTGTGCATGAATTCCAGATGCTCGCGCTGGGCGTTGTTCACCAGGGCCACGCTGGGGCGGGTGATGTCGGCCAGGTAGGCGATCTCGCCCGGGTGGTTCATGCCCAGCTCGACCACCGCCGCCTGATGCGTGGCGGCGAGGCGCAGCAGCGTCAGCGGCAGGCCCACGTCGTTGTTGAAGTTGCCCTGCGTGGCCAGGGCCGCATCGCCCTTGTAGGCGCGCAGCACGGCGGCCAGCATCTGCGTGACGGTGGTCTTGCCGTTGCTGCCGGTCACCGCAATCAGCGGCAGCCCAAACTGCGCGCGCCAGCCGGCGGCCAGCGCGCCCAGGGCCGCCAGGGTATCGGGCACCTCGATGCCGGGCAGGCCCGCGGCCTGCAACCCGCCATGGGCAATGGCGGCGGCGGCACCGGCCGCGCCGGCCTGGGGCAGAAAGCTGTTGGCGTCGAAACGCTCGCCCTTCAGGGCCACGAACAGGTCGCCGGCCTGCAGCGTGCGGGTGTCGGTGTGCACGCGCGTCAGCGGCGTGGCGCCGTCGCCCACCAGACGCGCGGCCGGGATGCGGGCGCGCAGCAGCTCGAAGGCCTGCTGCAGCGTCATCATGGGGGGGGGGTTGGTGTGGCTCATGCCACGGCTCCTCGACGCGCCAGCGCGTCACGCGCCTGCGCCATGTCGGAGAACGGCTGGCGCTGGCCGGCCGTCTCCTGGTAATCCTCGTGACCCTTGCCGGCGATCAGCACCACGTCGTTGGCGCCAGCCTCGGCGACGGCCTGGGCTATGGCTGCGGCACGGTCAACTTCTGCGCCCACATGGGTGGAGGCAATCATGCCCTGCAGGATCTGGTGAATGATGGCGCGCGGCTCCTCGCCACGCGGGTTGTCGCTGGTGACGATGACGCGGTCGGCCTCGCGCTGCGCCACGGCGCCCATCAGCGGGCGCTTGGTGGCGTCGCGGTTGCCGCCACAGCCGAACACGCACCACAGCCGGCCACCGCGCTGCGCGGCCATGGGACGCAGCGCCGTCAGCGCCTGGTGCAGCGCGTCCGGCGTGTGGGCATAGTCCACGGCAACCAGGGGTTGGCCGGCAAAGGCCAGCTGCTGCATGCGCCCCGGCACGGGTGCCAGGCGCGCGCAGGCGGCCAGGGCCTGCGCCAAAGGCACGCCCAGCGCGCGCATGCCGGCGATCACGCCCAGCACGTTCGACACGTTGTACAGGCCGATCAGCTGGGTCTGCAGCGGCAGCGCCTGCCCGCCCTCGACCACGGTGAAGGCCAGGCCCGCGCCGCGATGCACGATGTCCTGTGCGGCCAGCCGCGCGGGACCCTGGATGGACACGCTCCACAGGTCCAGCGCGCGGCCCTGCAGCTCGGCATGCAGGGCGGCGCCCTGGGCGTCGTCGATGTTGATGACGGCAGCGCGCAGCCCCGGCCAGTCGAACAGCACGCGCTTGGCCTGCCAGTAGGCGGCCATGTCGTGGTGGTAGTCCAGGTGGTCCTGGGTGAAGTTGGTGAACAGCGCCACGCGCATCTGCGTTCCATCCAGCCGGTGTTCGGCCAGACCTATGGACGAGGCTTCGATGGCGCAGGCCGAGAGCCCCGCATCGGCAAACTGCGCAAACGCACGCTGCAGGCGCACGGGGTCGGGCGTGGTCATGCCGGTGCTGTTCAGCTCCGGAGGCACACCAATACCCAAAGTACCTACCAAGGCGCACCCATCAAGCGCAGGCAGCTCTTGTTTTGATAGTTGATTGAGCGCATCTGCCAGCCACCAGGCGGTGCTGGTCTTGCCATTGGTGCCGGTCACGGCCAGCACCTGCAGGCGCTCGCTGGGCCGGCCAAACCATTCGGCGGCGATCAGGCCGGTGGCGGCCTTGAGGCCCGGCAGCGCCGCGACATGCACACCGGCCAGGGCGAAGGCCTCCACCCCCTGCTGCTCCACCAGGCAGGCGACGGCGCCGCGCGCCAGGGCGTCGGCCACATGGGCGCGGCCGTCGGTGGCGGCGCCGGGCCAGGCGATGAAGGCGTCGCCACTCTGGATCAGGCGGCTGTCGGTCTGCAAGGTTCCGGTGACGCGCGCGCGCAGCCAGGCAACAGCCTCGGCTACGGATGCCAGGGGGCGCGGCCGGCTCACAGCGACTCCTCCACGGCGTTGGTGACGATCAGCGGCTGCACGGCCATGTCGGGCGCCACGCTCATCATGCGCAGCGTCTGCTGCACCACCTCGCTGAACACCGGGGCGGCCACGGCACCGCCGTAGATCACGCCGTTGCTCGGCTCGTCGATCATCACGGCGACGATGATGCGCGGCTTGTCCACCGGCGCCAGGCCGGTGAACCAGGCGCGGTACTTGCCCGTGGCATAGCTCTTGCCCACCTGCTTGCGCGCCGTGCCCGACTTGCCACCCACCGAGTAACCCACGGTCTGCGCCTTCTGGCCCGTGCCGCCGGGGCCGGCGGCCATCTGCAGCATCTTGCGCACCTGGTTCGCCGTGCGCTCGGAGAACACCGGCACGCCCACGGCGGGCTCATCGGTCTTGAGCATGGTGGCCGGGATGACCTTGCCGCCATTGGCGAACACGGTGTAGGAGCGCGCCATCTGGAACAGGCTGGCCGACAGGCCATAGCCGTAGGACATGGTGGCCTGCTCGATGGGGCGCCAGCTCTTGTAGGGGCGCAGCCGCCCGCTGACCGCACCGGGGAAGGCGATCTGCGGCTTCTGCCCGAAGCCGACGGCGGAGAAGGTCTCCCACATCTCGCGCGCCGGCATCTGCATGGCGATTTTTGTCGTACCCACGTTGCTCGACTTCTGCACCACGCCCTCGACGGTCAACGCACCGTAGCTGTGCGTGTCGCTGATGGTGGAGCCGGTAATGGTCAGTCGCCCGGGGCTGGTGTCGATCACGGTCTCGGGCCGCACGCGGCCGCTGTTGAGCGCCAGGCCTATGGTGATGGGCTTCATGGTCGAGCCGGGCTCGAAGGTGTCGGTGATGGCGCGGTTGCGCAGCTGCTCGCCGGTCAGCCTGCCGCGGCTGCCGGGGTCGTAGCTGGGGTAGTTGGCCAGGGCCAGCACCTCGCCGGTATGGGCGTCCAGCACGACCACGCTGCCGGCCTTGGCCTTGTGCTCGGCCACGGTGTCGCGCAGCTTCTGGTATGCGAAGAACTGCACCTTGCTGTCGATGGACAGCTGCATGTCGCGCCCATCGACGGGCGGCACCTCGGCGCCCACGCCCTCGACCACACGGCCCAGGCGGTCCTTGATCACGCGGCGCGAACCGGGCTTGCCGGCCAGCTCCTTGTCAAACGCCAGCTCCATGCCCTCCTGGCCATGGTCTTCCACGTTGGTGAAGCCGACCACATGGGCGGCCGCCTCGCCCTCGGGGTACTGGCGCTTGTATTCCTTGCGCTGGTAGATGCCCTTGATGCCCAGGGCCTGGATCTGCTGGCCCACATCCCAGTCGAGCTGGCGCTTGATCCAGACGAAGGTCTTGTCTTCATCCGCCAGCTTGGCCATGAGTGCCGGCAGGGGCATGCCCATCAGGCGCGCCAGCTGCTTGAGTTTGGGCTTCACCTCCGGGTTGTCGGTCTCCACGTCCTCGGGAATGGCCCAGATGCTGGCCGCCGGCACGCTGGACGCGAGGATCAGGCCGTTGCGGTCCAGAATGCGGCCACGGTTGGCCGGCAGCTCCAGCGTGCGTGCAAAGCGCACCTCGCCCTGGCGCTGGAAGAAGGCGTTGCCGAACACCTGCACATAGGCCGCGCGCCCGATCAGGGCCAGAAAGCCCAGGGCCACCAGGGCCACGATGAACTGGCTGCGCCACAGCGGCGTCTTGCTGGCCAGCAAGGGGCTGGAGGTGTAGTTGACGCTGCGCCGGCTCATCGCCTGCCCCCTGCTGCCGCGGGTGCGGCCAGTGGCGCGGCAACGGGCTTGCCGTCGGCCGTCACGTAGTGGGTGATGGCCGGCGTGGCCGTGCGCATGTGCAGCTTGTCGCGCGCCAGGCGCTCCACGCGCAGCGGCGTGGCCTGGGCACGCTTTTCCACCTGCAGGCGCTGGTGCTCGGTTTCCAGGCGGCGCGATTCGGCCACCGCGCGGTCGAGCTCGGTGTACAGCCGGCGTGACTGGTACTGCGTGTGCACCAGATACATGGCGCTGGCCATCACCGCCAGCAGCAGCACCAGGCTGACACGGGTCATCCTGGCACCTCCGTGCGCTCGGCCACGCGCATCACGGCGCTGCGCGCACGCGGGTTGGCGGCCACCTCGGCGGCGCCCGGCTTGATGCGGGCGACGGCCTTCAGGCGCATGGGCTGGGGCGCGGCGAACGGCGCGCGGCGGTCGAACACCTCTTTCGAATGCTGGGCGATGAACTGCTTGACGATGCGATCTTCCAGCGAGTGAAAACTGATCACCACCAGGCGGCCGCCCGGTGCCAGCACGCGCAGGCTGGCCCCTAGCGCGCGCTGCAGCTCCTCAAGCTCGGCGTTGATGAAAATCCGGAGCGCCTGAAATGTGCGCGTCGCAGGGTTCTGGCCCGGCTCGCGGGTCTTGACCGCGCCAGCCACGATGTCGGCCAGCTCGGCAGTGCTGCCAATGGGGCCGCGCTGCGTGCGCCAAGCAACAATCGCCTTTGCAATGGGGCCAGCAAACCGTTCTTCGCCGTAGTCACGTATCACCTCCGCAATCTGTGCCACCTCGGCATCTGCCAGCCAATCGGCCACGCTCTGGCCGCGCGTGGTGTCCATGCGCATGTCCAGCGGGCCGTCGAATCGAAAACTGAAACCGCGCCCGGGGTCGTCGATCTGCGGCGAGCTCACGCCCAGGTCCAGCAACACACCGGCCACGCTGGCCGCAGGCAGCTCGCCCAGCTGCGAAAAGCCCTGGTGCCGAATGGCAAAGCGCGCATCCTCGATGCGCGCCGCTTCCTGGATGGCTGCCGGGTCCTTGTCGAAGGCCAGCAGCCGCCCCGCAGCGCCCAGCCGCTGCAATATGAGCCGCGAATGCCCTCCGCGGCCAAAGGTGCCGTCGACGAAGCAGCCCGCCGGCGCGGCGTCACCGCCGCCGCCCAGCAGGGCATTGACCGCCTCGTCGAGCAAGACCGTGGTGTGTTGCAGGGGCTGGTTCACACGCGGCCCCTAGAAAGAAAAGTCCTTGAGGACATCGGGCATGCCGGCCTGCATGGCGGCGGCCTCCTTGGCGTCGTGCGTCGCCTTGTCCCAGAGCTCGAAGTGGCTGCCCATGCCAAGCAGCACGGCCTCCTTGGTCAGGCCCGCGGCCTCGCGCAACTCGGGCGAGACGAGCACGCGCCCCGTGCCATCCATCTCCACGTCCATGGCGTTGCCCAGGAAGATGCGCTTCCACCACTGCGCCGACATGGGCAGTTGGGCGATGCGCTCGCGGAACTTCTCCCACTCCGGGCGCGGAAACACCATCAGGCAGCCGTCGGGGTGCTTGGTGATGGTCAGCTGGCCGCCGGCCTGCTCCGTCAGGGCGTCACGATGCCGGGTCGGCACAGATAGCCGCCCCTTGGCATCGAGACTCAGCGATGACGCCCCTTGGAACACGAATCGAACCCCTGCTTGATCCACCCACCTTTCGGCGCCGTTTTGGGCTCGAAAGGCACTTTTCACCACTTAATTGCACTTTTTTGCACTGTAGCAGGAAAAGCACGCCCAACAACAGGGGAGTCGTCAAAAATTTGTAATGAAATCAAGGGCTTAGAACCCGATTTGCATGCAAAAATCAGGCAAAACCCTTTATTGATTAAGCACTTAGATGCGGGTATGCAAGTGCTTTATGAAGCCCGGGGCGATGTCACCCCGACCCTCACAGGATGTAGCGCGACAGGTCTTCGTCCTGGCTCAGCGCCTGCAGACGCGCGTTCACGTAGTCGGCGTCCACTACCACCGTCTGGCCCGACAGGCGGGCGGCGTCGAAGCTGACCTCGTCGAGCAGCCGCTCCATCACCGTGGACAGCCGGCGTGCGCCGATGTTCTCGGTGCGCTCGTTCACGTCATAGGCAATATGCGCCAGGCGCGTGATGCCCTCGGGGGTGAATTCCAGCGCCACGCCCTCGGTGGCCAGCAACGCCTGGTACTGCTTGACCAGGCTGGCATGGGTCTGCGTCAGGATGGCCTCGAAGTCCTGCACCGACAGCGAGGTGAGCTCCACGCGGATCGGAAAGCGCCCCTGCAGCTCGGGGATCAGGTCGCTGGGCTTGGCCAAGTGGAAGGCGCCCGAGGCGATGAACAGGATATGGTCGGTCTTGACCATGCCGTACTTGGTGGACACCGTCGTGCCCTCCACCAGCGGCAGCAGGTCGCGCTGCACGCCCTGGCGCGAGACCTCGGCGCCGCCGCTCTCCTGGCGCGAGGCCACCTTGTCGATCTCGTCGATGAAGACGATGCCGTTCTGCTCGGCGTTATGCAGGGCATGGGCCTTGACCTCTTCCTCGTTCACCAGCTTGGCAGCCTCCTCGTCGGTCAGCAGCTTGAGCGCCTCGGCGATCTTCAGCTTGCGCGTCTTGCGCCGCTCCTGGCCCATCTGGCTGAACATGCCACGCAGTTGCTCGGCCATCTCTTCCATGCCCTGCGGGCCCATGATCTCCAGCTGCGGGCGCGCGTCCGCCAGGTCGATCTCTATCTCCTTGTCGTCCAGTTCGCCCTGGCGCAGCTTCTTGCGGAACACCTGGCGCGCCGTGCTGTCGGGTGCCGCTTCGCCGGTGCGTGCCGGGGGGATCAACACATCGAGAATGCGCTCCTCGGCCGCGTCTTCGGCGCGCACGCGCACCTTCTTCATGTCCTGCTCGCGCGTCTGCTTCACGGCCACCTCGACCAGGTCGCGCACGATGGAGTCCACATCCTTGCCGACATAGCCCACCTCGGTGAACTTGGTGGCCTCGACCTTGATGAAGGGCGCATCGGCCAAGCGCGCCAGGCGACGCGCAATCTCGGTCTTGCCGACGCCCGTGGGGCCGATCATCAGGATGTTCTTGGGCGTGATCTCCTGGCGCAGGCTGGTATCGACCTGCTGGCGGCGCCAGCGGTTGCGCAGGGCGATGGCCACGGCACGCTTGGCGCCCTGCTGGCCGACGATGTGGCGGTCGAGCTCGGAGACGATTTCCTGGGGGGTCATGGAGGACATTTTTAGACCATTTCTGGCTCCAGCGCTTTACAGATAAGCGCCAGCAGCTATTAATACAATAGCGAAACGCCTACAGCGTCTCTATGGTGTGGTGCATGTTGGTATAGATGCACAGCTCACCGGCGATCGCGAGCGACTTCTTCACGATGTCCACGGCCGGCAGATCGGTGTTGTGCAGCAGCGCCTTGGCGGCCGAATGCGCGTAGGCGCCGCCCGAACCGATGGCGACTATGCCCTCCTCGGGCTCGAGCACGTCGCCGTTGCCGGTGATGATGAGCGAGGCCGAATGATCGGCCACGGCCAGCATGGCCTCCAGGCGACGTAGCACGCGGTCGGTGCGCCAGTCCTTGGTGAGCTCGATGGCCGCGCGCGTCAGCTGGCCCTGGTGCTTCTCCAGCTTGGCCTCGAAGCGCTCAAACAGCGTGAAGGCGTCGGCCGTGGCGCCGGCAAAGCCGGCCAGCACACGCCCCTGGTAGAGCTTGCGCACCTTGCGCGCCGTGCCCTTGACGACGATGTTGCCCAGGGTGACCTGGCCGTCGCCGCCAAGAGCAACCTGGATGCCGTTCGCCGTCTGGCGCCGGACGCTGAGAATGGTGGTGCCGTGGTACTGTTCCATGGGAATGCCATATGAGGGCGCAGGCGCCCGTTTGCAAGCCGCACCCACGCCCGTGGGGGACAAAAATCAGTTTTTGCGCAGCACGACGCGCGCGTGCTCGTTGATGCCGATCACGTTGAACAGCACGGCCACCAGCCGGTGCAGCTGCGTGAAATGCACCGCCCGGCCCTGGGCCTGTTGCTCGGCCGCCCAGTTGAGCACCGAGCCCACGGCGGCAAAGTCGATGCGGATCAGCCGCTCGCAGGACACGACCAGCGGCGCACCCGCAGGCGCCATGGCCTCCAGCGGCTGCAGCAGCGGCGTGGCATCGCCATCGATCTGGCCCTGCAATGCCGCCACCGGGCCATCGTCCGTGCGCGCCGGCTGGGACAGGGCAAAACCCGACATGAACAGATCGCTGTCCGGCGCGCCCTCCAGCGCCGCAGGCGCGGCGCCATCGTCGCCGCTAAAGGCGCAATGCGGCGACAGCCAGGACGGTGGCGAGACCTCATAGGTCACGCAATAGTCCAGGGCCACCAGCTCGAACTCGTCATGCTGGCCCATCAGGCGCAGCGCCGCCATGCGCAGGCGCCACCAGGCAGGCTCGCGGCTGCGGTCGCCCGATGGGGTATTTGCCTGCAGCAGGCCCTGCAGCGCCTGCACGCCGGCAAACCGGATCTGCACCGCGCGCCCGGCCCAGTCCTCGAACTGCTGGGCCAGCGCGGCGATGGCCGGCGGCTCGATCTCGGTCAGGCGCGTCCAGCTCAGGGTCCAGGGTGGCGCGGCGCGCGCCAGGGAGGCCTGCAGCGCGGCCACCGACTGCTGCGTCAGCAGGGTCGGCGCGCTCCAGCCATGCTCGAACTGTGCCGCGGCGGGCGTTGCCGGATCCACGGCTGCCTGCATGCCCAGCAGCTCGGGCAGCGAGAACCACAGCGGCGCCGAGCGCCCAAAGCGCGCGGCAAACTCAATGGCCAGCATGTCGAACGGATCCTGCTGACCGGTGGCGCGGTACAGGTCGAACAGCGCCAGCCAGACCTCGTCCGGCCGCGCTCCGTCCTGCGGGGGCTGCGTCATGATCTCCCTGAGCCCGGCCTCGGCACCCTCGAAGTCGCCGCTGGCGAAACGGATGGCGGCCTCTTCGAGGTCGGGGTCATGCTCGAACGGCTCGGTATCGGCCACGAGTGAGGGCACCGCGGCTGCCATCGCGGCGTCGGCCGCTGGCGGAACCTGCAAAGCCCCCTGTCCCAGAGATGCGGGCATGCTCATCGGGGCGGTGGGCGCAAAGGCGTGCACCTGATCTCCAAGCGCCGCTTGCGCTGCCAACACCACGGCTGGCCTTGGCGGCACGATGGGCGGCGCGACGACCATGCGCTGCGACTCGGGTGCCGCGCCCTGCTGGCTGGCCGTCTGGGGGGCGGGAGCGCCCTGCTCCTTGCCCTTCCACCATTGCTGCGACATCTGGGCTTCGATCTCGTCGATCTTCTTGAGCGTGCCGGCACGCTCGTCGGGCGAGGTCATGCTGGTCGAGAAAAACGAGGCGCGTGCCAAGGCGTCGTCCAGGCGCCGGCCGCCCTGGGCCTCCCGCTGGCGCAGCTTGCGCAGCTGATCGAACTCGCGCTTGCGCACGAAGTCGTTGCGCCGCTTGCGCTCGATCATCTCCTTGAGCATCTGCTTGCTGTACTGGCTGTCGCGGTCAGTTTCGAGCGAGTCCAGGTCAGACCAGTTGACCGTGGGGTTGCGCACGAACTTCACCATCTTGGACAGCAGTCCACCAGGTGCCGGGGTGTCGTCCTTGCTCATGGTTTGAAGTGGTGCGCCTTTATGCGCCCTCAAGCGCGCGCTGCCCCATGGTGCAGGCCGGCATGAAACTGGCGTGCCCCAGGCCAGGGCCGCCGTGCAAGGGCCGCCCCGCCGCACGGGCGGCGTCCCCCTGCCCGCGGCGCGCAGCGCCGCGAGAGCGGGGGGAAGGCGCGCAGCGCCTCAGGGGGGTGTGATTCACATCAGTCGCCAAACATCTTTTGCTTGAGCTCGCGGCGCTGCTGCGCCTCCAGCGACAGCGTGGCCGTGGGCCGGGCGATCAGGCGGCCGACGCCTATGGCCTCGCCGGTCTCGTCGCAGTAGCCATAGTCGCCGGCGTCGATGCGGGCGATGGATTGCTCGATCTTCTTGAGCAGCTTGCGTTCGCGGTCGCGCGTGCGCAGCTCCAGGGCATGCTCTTCCTCGATGGTGGCGCGGTCGGCCGGATCGGGCACGACCACGGTGTCCTCGCGCAGATGCTCGGTGGTCTCGCCGGCATTGGCATGCATGTCCTGCTTGAGCAGCACCAGCTTGTGGCGGAAGAACGCCATCTGCTTGTCGTTCATGTACTCGCTGTCGGGCATGGACAGCACTTCCGCGTCCGACAGCTCTTCGGCGGACTTGGTCTTCCAGTTGTTGGCCAGCTTGGGATCTTTCTTGGCGGCCGCCACAGAGGTTTGCAGGGTCGTAGTCATGGTCTAAATAAAGCTGGCTATGCAGGTATCGGCACCTGCGTACGGGCCGGTGATGGTACGGTCAATTGCGGGCAAGCCCAAACCTGGGGACTATAGCAAGTCGCGCCCCTGGTCTGGCTGGAGTCGATGGTCACTGGCTCGCTCCTGGCAATTCGTACGGATCCGGCTGCTCATGGGGCCCAACCCCTGAAGCGGCACGGCGCGGATGGCATGGCATTTTTGCCGGGGCGCGATTGTATAGAGCCGGGCCGCCCGTGGCCAAACCGTTGCAGATCCCCTACAAAAATTGCGTTTCAAGGCACCAGGCATTGCTCCAGCCCCTGCAGGAAGATGTCCTGGGGCAGGTCGATGCCGATGAACACCATCTTGCTCAGGCGCTTTTCGCCATCGGCCCACTGCGGCCCCAGATCGCTGCCCATGAGCTGATGCACACCCTGGAAGATGACCTTGCGCTCCGTCCCCTTCATGTGCAGCACACCCTTGTAGCGCAGCATGCGCGGGCCGTAGATGTTGACGATGGCGCCCAGGAAGTCCTCCAGCTTGGCCGGATCGAAGGCGCGCTCGGCACGGTAGACGAAGCTCTTCACATCGTCGTCATGGCGGTGGTGGTGCGGGTGGCTGCAATGCTCGCCATGGTCATGGTCGTGGTGCTCATGGCCGCAGTGCTCGTCATGCACATGGCCATGGTCATGGTCATGGTCGTCGTCGTCCTTGAGGAAGTCGGGGTCTATGTCCAGCTTGGCATTCAGGTTGAAGCCGCGCAGATCCAGCACCTCACTCAAAGGCACCTCGCCAAAATGCACGGCCTTGATCGGCGCGCGCGGGTTCATGTGCTTGATGCGGTGGATCAACGCATGGGGCTCGTCGGCGCTCACCAGGTCGGTCTTGGACAGGAAGATCTGGTCGGCAAAGCCCACCTGGCGGCGCGCCTCCTGGCGCTCGTCGAGCTGCTTTTGCGCGTGCTTGGCGTCCACCAGGGTGATGATGGAGTCGATGAGGTAGGTCTCGGCGATCTCGTCGTCCATGAAGAAGGTCTGCGCCACGGGGCCGGGGTCGGCCAGGCCGGTGGTCTCTATGACCACGCGGTCGAACTGCAGCAGGCCCTTGCGGCGCTTGGCGGCCAGCAGCTGCAGCGTCTCGCGCAGGTCCTCGCGGATGGTGCAGCAGATGCAGCCGTTGCTCATCTGCACGATCTGCTCCTGGCTTTCGGTGACCAGGATGTCGTTGTCGATGTTCTCCTCGCCAAACTCGTTCTCGATCACGGCGATCTTCTGGCCATGGGCCTCGGTGAGCAGGCGCTTGAGCAGCGTGGTCTTGCCCGAGCCGAGAAAGCCGGTGAGGATGGTGGCGGGGATCAGGGACATACAGGTATTTCCGTCAACAAATGCAAACGGCGACCGGATGGCCGCCGCGAAACAAACCAGAGACTCAGTGTAGCCAGCCTGTCAAGCCATTACTTGCGCCAGTAATTGTTGGCCGCGGCCACGGTCTGGAAGTTCATGGCGATCACCTGCGACGCGGCTGTGAGCGCCGCATGGTCGTTGGCGTACTCGGGGCGCAGCTTGTGCAGCACCTCCGAGTCGGGCTGGGTGTATTTCACGCCGCGCCGGCTCAGGGTGATGGCCAGCTCGAAACCCTGCTGGGGCGTGTCGGTGATCAAGGTGGTAAGCCAAGCGTCTGCCATGGTGGGGTTCTCCTTTGCTGAAAAGCGGCCACTATCCCACGCCCGCGCCAGGCGGGCACAAACCATGGTCAGGACTCGGGCTTTTTGCGCGCGCGCGGATGGGCCTGGTCGTACACCTTGGCCAGATGCTGAAAGTCCAGCCGCGTATACACCTGGGTGGTGGTGATGCTGGCGTGGCCCAGCAGCTCCTGCACGGCGCGCAGGTCGCCGCTGGACTGCAGCAGATGGCTGGCGAACGAGTGGCGCAGCATGTGCGGGTGCACGGGCGTGGTCAGCCCCGCGCCCTGGCTGCGCTGGCGCAGCCGCAGCCAGACGGTCTGCGCCGTGATGCGTGCGCCGCGCCGGCCCAGGAACAGCGCGCCATCCAGCCGCGCCGCGCCGGCTGGGCCAAAGGGCTGCTCGCGCAGTGCCAGCCAGTGCGCCAGCGCCCGGGCTGCCGCCTGGCCCACGGGCAGGCTGCGGCGCTTGGAACCCTTGCCGAAGACATGGGCCTCACGCGCCTGCAGATCGATCCAGCCGCGCCCCTGGCTGTGCGCCGCCGGGCTGGGCACGAGGTCCAGGCCGACCAGCTCGCCCACGCGCAGGCCGCAGCCGTAGAGCAGCTCGACCATGGCGGCGTCGCGCGCCTCCAGCCAGGGGTCGGCGCCCGATTCATCATGCTCCGCCAGACGCACGGCGTCGTCCACCCCCAGTGCCTTGGGCAGCGGCTTGGGCGCCTTGGGCGCGCGCACGTCCTGCACCGGGTTGTGCGGCACCAGCCCCTGGCGCACGGCCCAGGCGAAGAAACCGCGCCAGCCCGAGAGGATGAGCGCAATGCCGCGCCCGCTGCGCCCACCGGCATGCATTTGCGCGACGAAGCGGCGGATATGCGCGCCCTGCAGGCGCAGCAGTGGCAGGCCCACGCCCGCGGCATGGGCCGCCAGGCGCTGCAGATCCAGCTGGTACAGCGTGAGGGTGCGCGCGGCCAGGCGCTTTTCCACGCGCACATGCTCCAGGTAGCGCAGGGCCTCCTCGGGCAGCGGCGGCGGCTCAGGCGTTGGCGGCAGTGGCTGGGCCATCGGGATCGTCCAGGCGTATCACCACGCTGCTGATCATCAGGCTGTTGGGCACGATGACCTCGCCGCCATCGGTGGCGCGCAGCAGCGTGTAACCCAGCGACACCTGCTCCACGGCGGCCGTGGTCAGGCCGCGGGGCGTGGTCAGCTGCACGCTGTCGCCCACCCGGATCGGCCGGTACAGCACCAGCGACATCCCGGCGATCAGGTTGCCCAGCGTGTTCTGCGCCGCCAGTCCCAGCACCACGGACACCACGCTGACCCCGGTGAGCAGCGCCGTGCCCAGGGTGCGCAGCTCGGGAATCAGATGCGCGTAGAGCACGAACGCCACCAGGTACACCAGCACCTGGGCGAAAGCGCTGGCAAAGCGCAGGCCGGTCACATCAGAAAGGTGCGCCTCGATGCGGCGCGCAAAGCGGCGGATGAAGCCCGTCAACACCAGGCAGGCCGCCAGAAAGCCACAACCCCAGACGGTCGCGCCCAGCACATGCGTGGGATCGAGCAGGTTGATGCCCATGGCGGCCGGCGGCGCTGGCCTAGTACAGCCGCGACAGCGCGGCGCTGGCCAGCTCGGCGATGCGCGCCAGGTAGTCCGTGGCCATGGTGGCCTCGAAGCGGTGCGGGTCGGGCGAACCCAGCACCAGCAGGCCGAAGGCAGGCTCTTCGGCGCTGTCGATGGCGCCGCGGCGCAGCGGCAGCAGCGCCAGCGACTGCGCCTGGCCCGCCTGGGGCAGCCAGGCCGTGGCCTCGAAGCCCAGGTTGGGGCCGCAAAACGGCATGGTCAGCGACGAGGCGAAGGAGCGCACGTCCTCGCTCGCATCCCGGGCGAAAGGCGCATCGGCATGGGCGCCGGCCGATCCCCACAGGCGCAGCGCGACCTGGGGTACGTCAAACAGCTGGTGAATGCCCTGCTCCACGGCCTGGGGCAGCGCGCCCGCATCGGGCAGCGCCAGCAGCTGGCGCGACCATTGGTGGATCTTGTGCGTGATGGCGGTGTTCTCGTGGCCGTGGCGCACCATGTCCATGACGCGGTGCTCCAGGCCCTTGATCTTCTCGCGCAGCATCTCGGCCTGGCGCTCGTGCAGGCTCACGGCGCGCTGGCCGTGCGGGCTGGAGATGGTGACGCTGGACAGCAGCTCGGCATGGCGCTCGAAAAAACCCGGCGTGTTCACCAGGAAATGCGCGATGTCGTCTTCGGTGATGGGGGTGACGGAGGAATGGTTCATGGTAGCTCGGGAACGTCGATCTGGCCTTCGAAAACGGTGGTCGCGGGGCCGGTCATGAGCACCGCGTCCTGCGGCCCGCCGGCCCAGGCGATGCTCAGCAGGCCACCGCGCGTATGCACATCCACGCGCCCATCCAGCAGGCCCAGGCGGATGCCGGCCACCACGGCGGCGCAGGCGCCCGTGCCGCAGGCCAGGGTCTCGCCGGCGCCGCGCTCGTACACGCGCAGGCGCACCTCGGTGCGGCTCAGCACCTGCAGATAGCCGGCATTCACGCGCTGCGCAAAACGTGCGTGGTTTTCGATCACCGGACCGGTCTGGGCCACGGGGGCGCTGTCCACGTCATCCACCAGCTGCACGGCGTGCGGGTTGCCCATGGATACAGGCACTATGAATACAGTAGCTGCTTGCGCTTGCCCATCAAGCGCTAAAGGCCATTTTTGCGCCAAACCTTGAGGCACGGGCTGCAGGCCAGTGGTGTCAAACGGCACGCGCGCCGGCTCCAGCACCGGGCGGCCCATGTCCACGGTCACGCGGCCGTCGGCCTCCAGGCGCGGGGCGATCACGCCGGCCATGGTCTGCACGCGGATCTCGTCCTTGGCGGTCAGCCCCTTGTCGCGCACATAGCGCACAAAGCAACGCGCACCGTTGCCGCACTGCTCCACCTGGCCGCCGTCGGCGTTGTGGATCAGGTATTCGAAGTCCACGCCCGCGGCCGGAGCCGGGCGCACGCTGAGGATCTGGTCGGCGCCGACGCCGAAATGGCGGTCGGCCAGGAAACGGTATTGGGCGCGCGTCAGGCCAAAAATGGCCTGCGTCTCGTCGAGCACCACGAAGTCGTTGCCCGCGCCCTGCATCTTGGTAAAGCGGATGTGCATGGGGCGCGATTATCCGCGCCGCGCCGGCGCAATCGCCGGCGCTTGCCCATAATGTGCCGATGCCACGCATCAGCCAACAACTGCATCCCCACCGCGAACCCGTCACCCCCCTGCATGCCGCCACCGTGCTGCTGCTGCGCGATGTGCCCGCAGCCGGCGGCGGCACGGCGCTGGAGGTCTTGATGACGCGCCGCTCCGACAAGGCCAGCTTCGTGCCCGGCGCCTATGTCTTTCCCGGTGGCGGCATAGAGGCCCAGGACGGTGACGCCGCCAGCCACGCCCTGGCCGACCAGCGCCCCACGCAAACGCCCGCGCGCCTGACCGACGCCATGGCCGCCATCCGCGAGAGCTTCGAGGAGCTGGGCGTGCTGCTGGCGCGCCACGGCGACGGCAGCTGGGCCAATGCCGCCGACATTGCCGCCATCGCGCGCAAGCTGCCGCCGGAGACGACCTTCGCCGCGGCTTGCGCGGCGCGCGGCCTGCGCCTGGCGGCCGACAAGGTCTTCCAGCTGGCGCACTGGACGGCCGATCGCAATTTGCCAAAGCGCTTTGCCGTGCCCTTCCTGGTGGCGCGCATGCCGCCAGAGCAGGAGCCCGTGGCCGACGAGTCCGAGCAGTTCGAACCCGTGTGGCTGCGCCCGGCCCACGCCGTGGCGCGCCACGAAGCGGGCCAGTTCTTCATGATCTTCCCGACCATACGCACGCTGCAGCGCCTGGCGCAGTTTGCCGACGTGGAAGCGGTGCTGGCCGCCGTGGCCGGCGAGCGCCCGCTGTGGGTCAGCAGCCCGCGCTCGGGCCTGCTGGCCGGCAAGGATGCGCGCTACATGGAGCACGAACCTCCCTATGGCGAGCTGGCACTGGTCACCCCCGTGGGCCGTGGCGAGCATGTGCTGGACTGGCAGAGCGAGACCCCCGTGCCGCTCTTGAAGAACCTGCAGCGCCTCACGGCCCCCAACCCCGGCGTGATGACCGGCCCCGGCACCAACAGCTACCTGGTGGGCGACCCCGGCACGGGCTACATCGCCATCGACCCCGGCCCGGCCGACGCCGAGCACCTGGATAGGCTGTGGCGCGCGGCGGGCGGCGACATCCGCATGATCGTGTGCACGCACTCGCACCCAGACCACTCCCCGGGCGCCGCGCCGCTGCAGGCCCTGGTAGCCGCCCACGGGCGGCCTCGCCCGCCGGTGTTGGGCCTGCCCTCGGCCCCCACGGCGCGCGCCGCGAGCCAGTTCACACCCGACCGCGCACTACAAAATAACGAGCTATTGACACTTGAAGGACAAGGGCCGGAAGGCAAAATCACCCATACCCTGCAGGTCGTACACACGCCCGGCCATGCCGCCAACCACCTGTGCCTGCTGCTGCTCGAAGACGGCCTGCTGCTGTCGGGCGACCATATCCTGAACGGCAGCACCACCGTCATCGACCCGCCGGACGGCAACATGGCCGACTACCTGGATTCACTGGATCGGCTGGATGCGCTGTGCCTGGAGCATGGCGTGGACTTCATCCTGCCGGCCCACGGCTACGTGCTGGGCGAGGCGCGCGCCGCCATCGCGCGCCTGAAGGCCCACCGCCTGGCGCGCGAGGCCAAGGTGCTGGCCGCCATGCAGGCCCAGCCCGATGGCAGCATGGAAGACTGGGTGCGCCTGGCCTACGACGACGTGCCCGAGCGCATGTGGCCGGTGGCGCAGCGCTCGCTGCTGGCGCATGTGGAGCGCATACGCATGCTCGAACCCGGCAATGACTGAGCACATTCGTCTTGCCAAGCGCGTGGCCGAGCAGCTGCATTGCTCGCGCGGCACGGCGGAGCAGTACATCGAAGGCGGCTTTGTCAGCGTCGGCGGCCAGGTCGTGGAGGCCCCCGGCGCCCGCGTGCGCCCGGATCAGGACGTCGCCGTGGCGCCCGATGCCAGCCCGCTGGCACTGACACCCGTCACGCTGCTGCTGCACAAGCCGCCGGGCTTCGAGGCCGGCCTGGGCGGCGGCGCTGGCCCGCAGGGCAGTCGCAGCCAGGGCGCGCCACAGGCCGCCACGCTGCTGAACACCGCATCACACCTGCCAGAGGATGCATCGGGCATCCGCGTGCTGCAGCGCCACTTCAAACAGCTGGAATGCTTCACGCCCCTGCCCACCGAGGCCAGCGGGCTGGTGGTCTACACGCAGGACCGGCGCATCGCGCGCAAGCTGCACGAGGACATCGAGACGCTGGAGCAGGAATGCATTGTCGAGGTGGCGGGCCAGATCGCCGAGGGCGGGCTGCCCCTGCTGTGCCATGGCCTGTCCTTCAACGGCCGGCCGCTGCCGCCCATCAAGGTCAGCTGGCAGAACGAGAACCGGCTGCGCTTTGCCCTGAAGGGCATACGCCCGGGGCAAGTGCCGTCCATGTGCGAGGCCGTCGGCCTGCGCGTCGTGGCCCTCAAGCGCATACGCATAGGCCGCCTGCCGCTGGCCAAGCTGCCCGAGGGGCAGTGGCGCTACCTGCAGCCCTGGGAGCGGTTTTAGTCCAGTCTCAACGCGCGCTGGGCGCCGCCCCGCTCCAGCGCTTGAACGCCTGCGAGAACGAGGACAGGTCGGCAAACCCCAACTCGGCGGCGATCTCGGTCAGGCTCAGGTGCCCGGCCTCCAGCAGCGCCTGCGCGCGGGCATGGCGCGCCGCCTGGGCCAGGGCACGAAACGAGCTGCCCTCTTGCTGCAGCCGGCGTTTGAGGGTGCGGTCGCTCACGCCCAGCAGCCGCGCCAGCGCCGCCAGGTCGGGCGCCTGGCCGGGCGGCAGGCCCGCCAGGTGTTCGCGCACCAGCGCGGTGGTGTCGATGCGGGTGCACCGGCGCTGCAGCAGCTGCGCGCACAGGCGTTCGCACATGGCGGCGGTCACCGCATTCGCCTGCGGCAGGGGCTGCAGCAGATGGGCATGCGCCAGGCGCAGGATATTGTCTTGTGCGTGGTAGCGCACCCGCGCGCCCAGCAGTCGCGCGGGTACCGCGCCCGGCGGCGGCGCGCCGTAGCGCAGCGTGCAGCCGGCCAGCTCCAGGCCGCTGCCCGGCACGTCGCGCAACAGGCGCGCGCAGGCGCCCATGGCGCGCTCGACGACAAAGCGCTGCAAAGCGGGCTCCAGATCATCGGGCGGCTCGAACACCAGCTCATCGTGCGCGCCGTCGCCGCGCTGGCGCATGCTGGCCTGGCATATCGCCCAGCGCAGCAAGCAGGTGCGGGCCATCGTCGGCATGACCTTTCTGGACCAGCAATCGCAGCAGGTGCGCGACGAGACGGCGCTCAATGTGCTGATGAGCCGCGTCGGCGGCGCGCTGGTGCAGTGGGGCGCACGCAGCCCACTCAAGCGCCTGCGCCTGCCGATGAGGCTGGCGAGCAAGATGCACGCCCTGGTCAACGACCCGGCGGCGCTCAGGGTCTGGCTGCGCGACAGGCGCTCGGCCGGCAACGCCATGACGCTGGCGTTTCTGAGCTCCTACCTGAACTTCCGGCCCGAAACCGCGCCCGAGGATTTCGACTGCTGCCCGGTGCTGCTGACCCAGCCCGCGGCCGACCGCTGGACGCCGCTGCACCTGAGCCAGCCATTCCTGCGGCGCATCACCCGCGTGCCGGTCAGCACCATGATGCTGGAGGGCGCCGGCCACTACCCGCTGGAGCAGCCGGGCCTGACGCAAATGGTGGAGGCGATCGACGCCTTCTACCGGCAGGCGGCGCCGCCAGATGAAAAGTGTGAAGCCCACCGATAAGCCGGATTCTGTGCATACGGTTGCCCGCATGTGACCGCCATTACTCTGGGCCGGGGGTCGCCCCACCGGCTCGATGCCACCTACCCGCACACTCCGGGGGCCCCGTCAACATGTGCCTACTTGGTGTTGCTGCGCGTAGAGATTGCCCGTTTCACCCCGAGCGGGCGTGCCCGCTCGGGGTGGCTGTTCGGACCCGGCTTGCGCCGGGTTCGGACAGCTTGCGCTGTCCTCTCGCCAGCTTGCGCTGGCGCCTCACAGAACACCTCCGGTGGCCATGCCCGATCGGACTCGTCTCTGTTGCTCTGATCCTCACCTCACGGTGGACAGCCGTTAGCTGCTACGCTGCCCTGTGCAGTCCGGACGTTCCTCCAGTGCCTGGTTTCCCAGATTGCACCAGCGGCGGTCTGGTGGGCTTCACGGGGGTGATTGTCTCACCCTCCGTGCAACACCTCATAGATGTTGTAGGCAATGAGCAGCAGCGCGCCGACTATGCCCAGCATCATCAGCGCCGGGCCCCAGCGCGACTCGCGTGCCGAGAAGCCGACGAGCATCAGCGCGCAGCTGATGGTGAGCATGAGCATGGTGGACTGCAATAGGGTCATGGGGCATAGCCTACCAGGGGCGACGCGTCCATTGCCCAGCGCTGCCGCGCGCAAGGGCGCACCGGCGGCATATGGCGGCCAGGGCATATCGTTATCGCGACGCGTCGCAACAACTGCTTCACAATCAGCGGCCAGGCATTCCGCCCCTCACCCATCGGAGACCCCATGCGCGCCGACAACGTCCTGCAAACCATTGGCAACACGCCCCATATCCGCATCAACCGCCTGTTCGGCCCCGGGGCCAACGTGTGGATCAAGTCCGAGCGCGCCAACCCCGGCGGCTCGATCAAGGATCGCATCGCGCTGGCCATGGTGGAGGACGCCGAAAAGTCCGGCGCCCTGCAACCCGGCGGCACCATCATCGAACCCACCAGCGGCAACACCGGCATCGGCCTGGCGCTGGTGGCTGCCGTCAAGGGCTACCAGCTGATCCTGGTGATGCCCGACAGCATGAGCGTGGAGCGCCGCCGCCTGATGCTGGCCTATGGCGCACGGTTCGACCTCACGCCCAAGGAAAAGGGCATGAAGGGCGCCATCGCCCGCGCCGAGGAGCTCAAGGCGCAGACGCCCGGCGCCTGGATTCCGCAGCAGTTCGACAACCCGGCGAACGCCGACATCCATGCACGTACCACAGCGCAGGAGATCCTGGCCGACTTCCCCGACGGGCTGGATGTACTCATCACCGGCGTCGGCACGGGTGGGCACCTGACGGGCTGCGCGCGCGTGCTGAAAGAGCGCTTCCCACAGCTCAAAGTGTTTGCCGTGGAGCCCGCGCTGTCGCCCGTGATCTCCGGCGGCCAGCCCGGCCCACACCCCATCCAGGGCCTGGGCGCGGGCTTCATCCCCAAGAACCTGGACACCAGCCTGCTCGACGGCGTGATCCAGATGGACGCCGAGCCGGCGCGCGAATACGCCCGCCGCGCAGCGCGTGAAGAAGGGCTGCTGGTGGGCATCTCCAGCGGCGCCACGCTGGCGGCGATTGCGCAAAAACTGCCCGAGCTGCCCGCCGGCAGCCGCGTGCTGGGCTTCAACTACGACACCGGCGAGCGTTACCTGTCGGTAGAGGGCTTTTTGCCCACCGCATGAGGTCGCGCTGGCGCCGGGGTGATGGCGCATAGGCACAATCGCCCCACCATGACCGCGCCACGCCACACACCCGTCCGCATCCCGCAAGCTCCCAGTGCAGCGCCACTCTCGGCGCAGCAAAAGAAGTTCAATCGCCATATCGAGCGCATCAACGAGGAGCGTGCGCTGCTCAGCGCCTGGCAGGAGGCCATCGCCGCCTACCGCGAGCGCCATGCGCGCGAAGTCGTGCCGCTGCAGCGCTCGCATATCGCCCTGCTGGTGGAGCTGGTGCAGCACCTGGACGCGGCCAGCGACGACAAAAAACTCAGCAAGGCCGCGCGCCGCACGCTGAGCGAGGGCATCACCGACCGCGTGGCCGAGCTGATCGACGCCGTGCCCGACGAGGCCACGCGCGCCGGCCTCAAGAACATCTACAACCGCCACAGCGGCAGCGACTACGACGCCGAAGAGGCCGAGGGCAACGAGGTCGCCAAGGACATGGCCCAGGCCATGGCGCGGGACTTCTTTGGCGTGGACGTGGATCTGCAGGACGCGGACATGGACTCGCCCGAGGACTTTCTGCAGCGCCTGCAGGAGCAGTTGCAGGCGCGCCAGGCCCAGGCCGAGCAGCAGCGCGAGGCGCACCACGCCAAGCGCCGTGCCAAGCCCAACGCACGCGAGCGCAAGGCGCAGGAAGAGGCCGCCCAGGCCACGCAGTCGGTGCGCGAGATCTACCGCAAGCTCGCCAGCAGCCTGCACCCGGACCGCGAAACCGACCCCGCCGAGCGCGAACGCAAGACCGCGCTGATGCAGCGCGTCAACCAGGCCTATGCCAACAACAAGCTGCTCGACCTGCTGCAACTGCAGCTGGAGATAGAGCAGATCGACCCCGAGCACATCGCCGGCCTGAGCGAGGAGCGCCTCAAGCACTACAACCGCGTGCTGGCCGAGCAGCTCAAGGAGCTGCAGCAGGAGGTGAACGAGGTGGAGGGCCATTTCATGATGGAGTTCGGGCTCGACCCCTACCAGCGCCTCAAACCCGCGGGCCTGATGCGCGATCTGCGCGCCGATCTGCAGGTGCTGGAGCGCGAAAACCTGCGCCTGACCAGGGAGCTGAACGGGCTGCGCGCCGACCCGGCCGCCATCAAGGACTGGATCAAGGCCGAGCGACAGCTGCAAAAGCAGCAGGACGATTTCGACCCGTGGTTTTGACAGCATCCGTTTCACTATTTATTTGATAGCTGTTTACGCTTACCCACAAAGCTCTACAGCCGTATTTGATTCAAATTTATCGGGGCCATGGTGCTACCATGGCGCCCCCTTTTGCTTGATCGCCCCAAGCCATGATTCGCCTGTCCGAACTGCGCCTGCCCCTGGCCGCCCTGCCGCTCGATCCCGAGCAGCACCCCGACACCGCCCTGCACGCCCTGGCCGCCCAGGCCCTGGGGCTGCCGCCCGATGCCATCGCCACGCTGCAGGTGCACAAGCGCAGCTTTGACGCGCGCAAGGCCGAGCTGCTGGCCGTGTACATCGTCGATGCAGCCCTGACCGATGCCGCGCAGGAAGCCGCCCTGCTGGCGCAGCACGCCGGCCACCCGCATATCCAGCCCACGCCCGACATGGCCTGGCGCCCCGTGGGCCAGGCCCCGGCAGGCTTTCAAGAACGCCCCGTGGTGGTGGGCTTTGGCCCCTGCGGCATCTTTGCCGCGCTGGTGCTGGCGCAGATGGGCTTCAAACCCATAGTCCTGGAGCGCGGCAAGGCCGTGCGCGAGCGCACCCAGGACACCTGGGGCCTGTGGCGCCAGCGCGCGCTGAACCCCGAATCCAACGTGCAGTTTGGCGAGGGCGGCGCCGGCACCTTCTCGGACGGCAAGCTCTACAGCCAGATCAAGGACCCGCGCCACCTGGGGCGCAAGGTGCTGCAGGAGTTTGTGGCCGCCGGCGCGCCGCCAGAGATTTTGTACACCGCCCACCCGCACATAGGCACCTTCCGCCTGGTGAAGATGGTGCAGGCACTGCGCGCGCAGATCATCGCCCTGGGCGGCGAAGTGCGCTTTGAGCAGCGCGTGACCGACCTGCTGCTGGACGACAAGCGCCGCCTGCGCGGCCTGCGCGTGCTAGACCTGCCAAGCGGACAGGAGAGCGAGCTGGCCACCACGCACGCCGTCATCGCCCTGGGCCACAGCGCGCGCGACAGCTTTGCCATGCTGCACGGGCGCGGCGTGGCCATGCAGGCCAAGCCGTTCTCGCTAGGCGTGCGCATAGAACACCCACAAAGCGTGATCGACCGCGCGCGCTGGGGCAAGGACGCGGGCCACCCGCTGCTGGGCGCGGCCGACTACAAGCTGGTGCACCACGCCCAGCATGGACAGGCCAGCGGGCGCACCGTCTATAGCTTTTGCATGTGCCCCGGCGGCACGGTGGTCGCCGCCACCAGCGAACCGGGGCGCGTGGTGACCAACGGCATGAGCCAGTATTCACGCGCCGAGCGCAACGCCAACGCCGGCATGGTGGTGGGCGTGGAGCCGCAGGACTATCCGCGCGACCCCGCCGCCTTCGAGGCCATGCTGGGCGCGACGCACGGCGTGGAAACTCTGGCCGCCGATGAAACCCACCCGCTGGCCGGCATCGTGCTGCAGCGCCAGCTCGAATCGCGCGCCTTCGAGCTCGGTGGCGGCAACTACAACGCCCCGGCCCAGCGCGTGGGTGACTTTCTGGCGCGGCGCGCATCCACCGCGCTGGGCGAGGTGCAGCCCTCCTACCAGCCCGGCGTGACGCTGGTCGATCTGCACGAGGCCCTGCCCGCCTACGCCACCGCCGCCATGCGCGAAGCCCTGCCGGCCTTCGCGCGCAAGATACGCGGCTACGACATGCAGGATGCCGTGCTGACCGGCGTGGAGACGCGCACCTCGGCCCCGCTGCGCATAGACCGGGGCGAGGACTTTCAGAGCCTGAACACAGAGGGCCTGTTCCCCGCCGGCGAGGGCGCGGGCTACGCCGGCGGCATTCTCTCGGCCGGCGTCGACGGCATCAAGGTCGGCGAGGCCGTGGCCTGCGCCATGCTGGGTCTGCCGGTGCCGTCCTCGGGCGCGCGCGGCTCGGGCGGCGCGGCCTGACGACTGCGCCGGTGCTGCCGGGGCAGATCCGGCAGTCAGCCCGCATCATCCTCCTCACTCGCACCCTGCGCGATATCGATCCGCTGCATGTTGTCCAGCAGTTTGAGCAGGTAGTGCAGCGCATGCACCTGGTCGCTGGTCGAGAAGCCCTCCAGCGCTTGCGTGTAGTAGTCCTCGATCTTGGCCTGCGCCCCTCGCTCCCAGGTGAGGCGGCCGGCGGGCGTCATCGCCACCAGGCGTGAGCGCCGGTCGCGCCCATCCGGGGCGCTGCACACATGACCCTGGCGCTCCATGCGCCCTATCAAGCCCGCCAGATTCTGGCGACTGACCATCAGATAGCGCGCCAGCGCCCCAATGCTCATGCCCTCGTCCGTGGTCGAGAGCGCCCCCAACACCGCCCACTGCTGCGTCGTAAGCCCCTCTGACTCCACAGCGCGAGAGCCGGTTTTATGCAACATATTTGCGCATTGGTACAACTTGAAGAATAGCCTGTTGGCCAGCTCCATACGGGTTTCTTTCACTTTTTTATACTGGTTTTCCATAGGTTTCACCCACTCTCAGCACATTGACAGCGACAAAGTCGATCCTTAATATATGCAACATGTTTACCTAATTGACGGATTGAACTCGCAACCCGCCAAGCATAGCAACCCCTCAGACCGGAGATTGAAGACATGCAAGGATTAAAGGACGAAACCATCATCGTGACCGGCGGCGGCGGCGGCATTGGCAGCGCCACCTGCCGGCGCCTGGCGCGCGAAGGCGCCAAGGTCGCGGTATTCGACCGCAACCTCGAAGCGGCGCAAAAGGTGGTGGCCGAGATCACGGCCGCCGGCGGCCAGGCCGCCGCCTTCGATTGCGACATCACCGACCGCGCCTCGGTGGATGCGGCCGTCGCCGCCACACAGGCGCAGCTCGGTCCCGTTGCCGTGCTGGTCAACAACGCCGGCTGGGACGTGTTCAAACCCTTCACCAAGACTGTGCCCGCTGAGTGGGACCGGCTCATCGCCATCAACCTGACCGGCGCCCTGCACATGCACCACGCCGTTCTGCCCGGCATGGCCGAGCGCAAGAAAGGCCGCATCGTCAACGTGGCGTCGGACGCCGCCCGCGTGGGTTCCTCGGGCGAGGCCGTGTACGCCGCCTGCAAGGGCGGCCTGGTGGCACTGACCAAGGCCCTGGCGCGCGAGCATGCGCGCCACGGCATCACCCTGAACGTGGTCTGCCCCGGCCCCACCGATACGGCGCTGCTGGCCGGCGTGGCCGAGGGCGCCGGCAACCCCGAGAAGCTGCTCGAGGCCTTCACCCGCGCCATACCGCTGGGCCGCCTGGGCCAGCCAGACGATCTGGCCAGCGCCATTGCCTTCTTCGCCAGCGCCGACGCGGGCTTCATCACCGGCCAGGTGCTCAGCGTCTCCGGCGGCCTGACCATGAACGGCTGACCCTTCCCACACCCCCAACCTGGAATCGACATCATGACCTTTGAAGACCTGCTGTACGAAGTGAAGAACGGCGTGGCCTGGATCACCATCAACCGCCCCGACAAGATGAACGCCTTTCGCGGCACCACGTGCGACGAGCTCATCAAGGCGCTGAACAAGGCCGGCTACGACAAGAGCGTGGGCGCCATCGTGCTCGCCGGCGCGGGCGACCGTGCCTTCTGCACCGGCGGCGACCAGTCCGCGCACGACGGCAACTACGACGGCCGCGGCACCATCGGCCTGCCCATGGAAGAGCTGCACACCGCCATCCGCGACGTGCCCAAGCCCGTGATCGCCCGCGTGCAGGGCTTCGCCATCGGCGGCGGGAACGTGCTGGCCACGATTTGCGACCTGACGATCTGCTCCGACAAGGCCCAGTTCGGGCAGGTCGGCCCGAAGATGGGCTCCGTGGATCCCGGCTACGGGACGGCTTTTCTGGCCCGAGTGGTCGGCGAGAAGAAGGCGCGCGAGATCTGGTACCTGAACCGTCGCTACAGCGGCGCCGAGGCCGTGGCCATGGGCCTGGCCAACTTCTGCTTCCCGCACGACCAGCTGGACGCCGAGGTGCAGAAGATTGGCGAAGAGCTCTGCGAGCGCAGCCCCACGGCGTTGGCCATAGCCAAGCGCAGTTTCAACATGGACACGGCGCACCAGGCCGGCATTGCCGGCCTGGGCATGTATGCGCTCAAGCTGTACTACGACACCGACGAGTCGCGCGAGGGCGTCAACGCTCTCAAGGAAAAGCGCAAGCCCGAGTTCCGCAAGTACGTCAAGTAAGCGGCAAGCAGCAGCCCGAGGTGTGAAAACATGGCGATGAATCCCAACCCCTATATCAACCAAGACCTGCAGGCATTGGCCGAGACCGCGCGGCGTTTTGCCCAGGAGCGCGTGGCGCCCGGTTTTCTGGAGCGCGACCGGAGCCGAACCTTCGACCGCGCGCTGATGCGCGAAATGGGCGAGCTGGGCTTCATCGTGCCCGAGCTGCCCGAGCAGTTCGGCGGCCTGGGGCTGGGTTGCCTGGCCGCGGGCGTGATCCACGAGGAGATCGCACGCGCCGACCTGAGCTTTTCCTACGTGAACCTGCTGGCTTCGCTGAACAGCCAGATCCTGTCGCGCTATGGCCAGCCCGAGGTGGTCACGCCCTGGCTGCAGAAAATCATCGCCGGCGAGAGCATCTGCGCCATCGCGCTGACCGAGCCACGCGGCGGATCGGACGCGGCCAACCTGCGGCTGAAGATCGAGCGCGTGGGCGACGAATACGTCATCAACGGCGAGAAGACCTCCATCTCTGCCGCCGACCAGGCTGACATCTGCGTGGTGTTCGGGCGCACCGGCACACCCGAGTCCGGCGCGCATGGCGTAACCGCGCTGCTGGTACCGATGGACACGCCCGGCGTGACCACCAACCGCTTTGACTGCCACGGCCAGCGCGCCATCGGGCGCGGGTCCATCTTCTTCGAGAACGCGCGCGTGCCCGTCAATCACCGCCTGGGGGACGAGAACAAGGGCTTTGTGCAGGTGATGCACGGCTTCGACTTCTCACGCTCGCTCATCGGCCTGCAATGCCTGGCGGTGGCGCGCGTGGCGTTGGAGGAGGCCTGGCAGTACATCACCGGGCGTGAGGCCTTCGGCCAGCCGCTGGCGGCCTTCCAGGGCGTGACGCACCCGCTGGCGACCTACGACACCGAGGTCGAAGGCGCGCGCCTGTTGTGCCTGCAGGGGCTGTGGCTCAAGGACCAGGGTCTGCCGCACAGCGCCGAGGCCGGCATGGCCAAGTGGTGGGGCCCCAAGCTGGCCTACGACGTGATCCACCAGTGCCTGCTGTGCTTTGGCCACGGCGGCTACGACCGCGGCCCGATGGAGCAGCGCCTGCGCGACGTGCTGGGCTTCCAGATCGGCGACGGCACGGCGCAGATCATGAAAACCATCGTGGCGCGCACGCGTGCCGGCCGCAAATTCGTGCCGGCCTGAGGACACCCCCATTGCCCCCAGGCACCGCCCTGGGCGCAATCCCTCATAAAAAAACAATAAATAACGCAACAACGCTTATCCAGCAAGCGCCAATAGCTGCATTTTTTATAGCAAATCCTGATTGGAGACATTCCCATGGAATTCGACGCCGTACTGCTGCCCCCGCGCCGCGCGCGCCTGATCGCCCAAGGCCTGTGGCATGACCGCACCATCAACGCCGAGCTGGATGCCTGCGCGGCGACCCGCCCCCAACAGCTCGCGCTGACGGCCGTGCAGGTGGAAACGGGCGACGTGCGCCGGTTCAGCTACGGCGAAATGGCGCAGATGGCCGACCGCATCGCTGTCGGCCTGGCCCGCCTTGGAGTGGGCCGGGGCGACGTGGTGGCGTGCCAGTTGCCCAACTGGTGGCAGTTCACGCTGACCTACCTGGCCTGCTCGCGCATCGGCGCCGTGATGAACCCGCTGATGCACATCTTCCGCGAGCGTGAGCTGTCATTCATGCTCAACCACGGCGAAGCGAAGGTCATGATTGCGCCCAAGACCTTTCGGGGCTTTGACTTCGAGGCCATGGTGACTGGCTTGCAGCCCAGTCTGCCGCACCTGAAACATGTGGTCATCGTCGGTGGCGACGGAGGCAACAGCTTCGACGCCTTGCTGAGCGCCCCCGAATGGGAAAAGCAGGCAGACGCGCAGGACATCCTCACCCGCGGCCGCCCCGGCCCGGACGACGTGACACAGCTCATCTACACCTCAGGCACCACCGGCGAGCCCAAGGGGGTGATGCATTCGGCCAACACGGTCATGGCCAACATCATTCCCTATGCCGAGCGCCTGAAGCTGGATGCCGAGGACGTGGTGCTCATGGCCTCCCCTATGGCGCACCAGACGGGCTTCATGTACGGCCTGATGATGCCCATTCTGCTCAAGACCAGTGTTGTGCTCCAGGACATATGGGAGCCGAAAAAGGCGCTCTCCCTGATCCAGTCGGAGAGGGTCACCTTCACCATGGCATCCACCCCGTTCCTGACCGACCTTGCGCGCACCGTGGCCGAGGACGTGCAGGCCGGCGGCCCCGGCGTGCCGACTTTGCGCACCTTTCTGTGCGCGGGCGCACCGATCCCCGGCCCGCTGGTGCAGCAGGCGCGTGCGGCGCTGGGGGCGAAGATCGTGTCGGCCTGGGGCATGACGGAGAATGGCGCCGTCACCCTGACAAAGCTGGATGACGACGACGAGCGCTCCTTCAACACCGACGGCTGTCCCCTGCCCGGCGTAGAGATCAAGGTGGTGGACGCGGACGGAGCCAGCTTGCCGTCCGGCGAATCGGGCAAGCTGCTGCTGCGCGCCTGCTCCAACTTTGGCGGCTATCTCAAGCGCCCACAGCTCAACGGCACCGACGCGGACGACTGGTTCGACACCGGCGACCTGGCGCGCATCGACGAACGCGGCTATGTGCGCATCACCGGGCGCAGCAAGGACGTGATCATCCGCGGCGGCGAGAACATTCCCGTAGTGGAAATCGAGTCACTGCTGTACAAGCACCCCGCCGTCGCCATGGCCGCCATCGTCGCCTACCCCGACGAGCGCCTGGGCGAGCGTGCCTGCGCCGTGGTGGTACCCAAGGCCGGGCAGAGCATCGACCTGCCGGAAATCCAACGCTTCCTGAAAGAGCAACAGATCGCCGTTCAGTACATGCCCGAACGCCTGATCGTGCAGGAAGCCATGCCTGCCACCCCATCAGGGAAGATCCAGAAGTTCAAGCTGCGCGATGCGGTGCAAGAGCTGATCAAGAGCAACAAGGCGTGATCGTCATGGACAAGCCGCACGACAGTCTTCGCCCGATCCAGGTCGCCACGCATGGCCGCGTGGGGCTGATCACCTTGCACCGCCCGCGCCAGCTCAATGCCCTGAACGATGCCCTGATGGATGAGCTGGGCGCAGCCCTTAAGTCGTTCGACGCCAACCCAGGCATCGGCGCCATCGTCATCACTGGCAGCGACAAGGCCTTTGCCGCTGGCGCCGACATCGACGCCATGGCCGACTGGTCGTACATGGATGTCTATCAGGGCGACTTCATCACTCGCAACTGGGAGACCATCCGCACCATCCGCAAGCCCGTGCTTGCGGCAGTGGCCGGCTACGCCATGGGCGGAGGATGCGAGCTGGCGCTGGCCTGCGACATCGTCGTAGCGGCGGAGTCGGCGCGTTTCGCGCTGCCCGAGATCAAGCTGGCCATGCTGCCGGGCGCCGGCGGCACGCAGCGCCTGCCGCGCGCCGTCGGCAAGGCCAAGGCCATGGACATGTGCCTGTCCGCCCGCACGCTGGACGCGCAAGAGGCAGACCGCTACGGCCTGGTATCACGCGTGGTACCCGACGCCGAGCTGCTGGCGCGCACTCTGGCGCTGGCCGGACAGATCGCAAGCTACTCACTGCCCGCCCTGATGGCCATCAAGGAGTCGGTGAACCGTGCGTGGGAGAGCTCGCTGACCGAGGGCATTCTGTTCGAGCGGCGCGCTCTGCATGCACGCTTTGCCAGCACCGACGCGCACGAGGGCATGCACTCCTTCCTGCAAAAGCGCCCTCCTTCGTTCATCCACCGCTGACCCCCCCGCCCGGCGCTGCGGCGCCGGCCTTCCGTCCGACACAAGAACCAGCGCCCGCTCCACGGGCTTAAGGAGACGACGCAATGTTGACGATCAATCTGTTCAACGGATTGGTGTACGGGGCCCTTCTCATCATCATGAGTTCGGGCCTGGCACTGATCTACGGCCTGCGGCGCGTGGTGAACTTCGCCCACGGCGCGCTGTACATGCTGGGGGCCTACATCGGCTTCTCGGTGGCCACGCACAGCAATTTCTGGGTGGCCCTCGTGGCGGCACCTGCCGTCATGGCCCTGCTGGGAGTACTGCTCGACCGCTATGGGTTTCGGCTACTGCAAGACCATGAGCCGCTGAACGTGATGCTGGTCACCTTCGGTCTGCTGCTCATCCTGGAAGATCTGGTGGCCTTCATATGGGGCAAGGGCAACCACTCGCTGTTCACGCCCGATCTGCTGAACTTCTCGGTCAACCTGTTCGGCGAGAGCGTGCCGGCGTATCGCATCGGCGTCATCTTCGTCGGTGCCGCTGTGGCCATGGGGCTGACGCTGTGGCTGCGCTACTCACGCATCGGCCTGTTCGTGCGCGCCGCCAGCACCGACCCGGTGACCACCTCCATGCAAGGCGTGAATACCGATCGGCTGGGCGCTGCCGTGGTCGGTCTGGGCGCTGCCCTGGCGGGGCTGGCGGGCGTGGTGGCCGCGCCATTCCTGTCGCTGTCGCCGCACATGAGTTCGGACGTGCTGATCGACTCCTTCGTGGTGGTCGTCATAGGCGGCCTGGGCTCGCTGGCCGGGGCATTCATCGCTGCGCTCCTGCTGGGGATGATGCAGGCCATCGGTGCAGTCTATCTGCCCCAGGTGTCGGTACTGCTGCCGTTCCTGTTCATGATCGCCGTGCTGATCTGGAAGCCCTCGGGGCTGGCCGGCAGCCGTACCTGATCGGAAGGAATGCAGTCATGGGCATGAGTCTTTCCCGAATCGGGCTGTTGTCGGTGCTGGCCCTGGCAGGCGGCACACTGACGATGTGGCTGACCACCTCGGCAAGCCTTCTTGGCATGTTCACCCAGGCCGTCATCTACGCCATCTTCGCACTCGGCGTAGGCGTGCTGCTGCGGCAAAGCGGCCTGGTCAGTTTTGGCCACGCGCTGTTCTTTGGTGCGGCCGGCTACGGCATGGGGGTGAACCTGGAGCTGCAATGGATGCCCGCAGAACTGGCGCTGCTGGTGATTCTGGTAGCCATCGGCGTGCTGGCGTTCGCCATTGGTCTCGTCATCGTGCGCGTGCCTGGCATCGCCTTTGGCATGCTGACGCTGGCGATCGGCCAGATGGCCTACCTGCTGGCCTCGCGCTCGCGCGGCATCACCGGTGGCGCCGACGGCATGGGCATCGCCTGGCCGAACACCCTGTTCGGCGTGCAGCAAGCGACGCTGCTGGCGCCCGCCACGCTGTTCATGCTGGCCTGGACGCTGATGGTGTTCGTCACCTTCATGCTCCTGTGGCTCTTGCGCACGCGCTTTGGCGCCATCACCGAGGCGGTTCGCGACAACGAAGAGCGCGCGCGCTTCATCGGCATCAAAACCACGGTGCCGCGTGCCCTGGTGTACGCCCTGTCCGCCGTGGTCACGGGCATTGCGGGGCTGTTGTCGGCGCTGAACACGGGCTTCGTCTCGCCCGAGAGCCTGCACTGGAGCGTCTCGGCCATCACGCTGCTGATGGTGGTGGTTGGCGGCTTCAAGAGAGCCGCGGGCCCCATCGTCGGAGCCATTGTTTACTTCCTGTTCAAGGACTTGCTGGGCGACTGGGCCACGCATTCCATGGCGATCTTCGGCGCCGCCCTGATCGCTGTGATCGTTTTCTCGCCCGATGGCATCACAGGAGCGCTGGCGCGGCTGCTGCGCCGCCTGCGCCATGGACCTTCGAAGAAAGGTGCGCACCCATGACCGCTGCATACGTGCTCCAGGCCGAAGACGTGGCCATCCACTACGGTGGCGTAAAGGCCCTCGACGGCGTCGCGCTGACGCTGGAGAAGGGCCAGATTCGAGGCCTCATCGGCCCCAACGGCGCGGGCAAGTCCACCGTGATCGACGCCATCACCGGACGCAGGCGCCTGACGCGTGGCAAGGTGTTGCTCGATGGCGAGGACGTCACCGCACTGGGCGCCGTGGAACGCCGACGGCGCGGCCTGTCGCGCAGCTTCCAGCGCACGAGCATCTTCACAGGCATGACGGTACGCCGCCAGGTGGAACTGGCCTCGCACCAGATGGGTATGGCCGACAGCGACGCCGACGCCGATGCCGTTCTGCAAGAGCTGGATCTGGCGCGGCTGAGCGAAATGATCGCGGAGGATCTGGGCTACGGCGAACAGCGCCGGCTGGATCTGGCCCTGGCTCTGGTAGGCCGCCCCAAGCTGTTGATGCTCGACGAACCCATGGCCGGTCTGTCGGCAAAGGAGTCGCACGACCTGGCGCGCCACCTGAAAGCGCTGACCTCGCGCTGGGACGTGTCGGTGCTGCTGGTCGAACACGACATGGACGTGGTGTTCGGCATCTCCGACGCCGTCACCGTTTTCGAACTCGGCCGCGTGATCGCCAGCGGCGACCCGGCCACCGTCCGCGCCGATGCACGCGTGCGCGAAGCCTACCTGGGGAGTGCCGCATGACTGCCTTGCTCACATTGGAAGATGTGGATGCGTTCTACGGCGCCGCCCACATCCTGCACCGCCTGAGCCTGCATGTGGCCGCCGGTGAACGCGTGGCCCTGATCGGCCGCAACGGCGTGGGCAAGACCACGGTAGTCAATACCATCCTCGGCCTGGCGCAACTGCGCCACGGCACCGTGCGCATCGGCGGGGAAGCCATCCCGCGTCCACGCCCATACCTGGCCGCGCAACGCGGCGTGGTGGTGGTGCCGCAGGGGCGGCGCATCGTGGCCAACCTGACGGTGGAAGAAAACCTGCTGCTGGGCGCCGCCACGCGCCGCAAGGGCCCCTGGACAGTGCCCGAAATCTACAAACTGTTCCCCATCCTGCAGGAGCGCGCGCACACCCCCGGCACGGCCCTGTCGGGCGGGCAGCAGCAAATGCTGGCCGTGGGCCGCGCCCTCATGTCCAACCCCAGCCTGGTACTGCTCGACGAGCCCACCGAAGGGCTGGCGCCGGTCATCGTCGATCAACTGGCCGATATCTTCAACCGCGTGGCGGGCCAGGGCACTGCCCTGCTGCTGATCGAGCAGAACCTGAGCCTGGTGGCCCGGGTGGCGCACCGCTACCTGGCCATGGCCAAGGGCGCCGTGGTGGCCGAAGGCACGGTGGAGGCCACGCCCGAAGGCATGCAGGCCCTGGCGGCGCACGTCGCGGTTTAACACTTTTCAACCCCCCAACCCAAGGAGACAAGCATGAACAAATCCACCCTTCTGCTGGCAGGCGCCGCGCTGGCCACCACGCTGCCTCTGGCGGCTCTGGCCCAGGCCAAGGAGCCGGTAAAAATCGCGCTGGTCACATCCAAGTCCGGCGCCTTCGCCACCATGGGCGCGGACGTGGCCACCGGCATCAAGTTCGCCGTCGATGAAGCCAACGCCAAGGGCGGCGTCGATGGCCGCAAGATCGTGCTGGCTGAAGGCGACGACGAAAGCACGCCCGACGCCGGCCGGCGCGTGGCCGAGAAGCTCGCGCGCGACGGCCACAACCTCATCATCGGCCCCATCACATCGTCCATCTCGCTGGCGATCAGCCAAAACCTGGCGCGCTGGGACGCGGCCTTCATCGGCACCATCAGCAAGGCCGACAAGCTCACGCAGGACGCCTGCAGCCCACGCTTCGTGCGCACCAACCATTCCGACGCCATGGACCTGGCGATGATCAACGAGTGGGCCAAGACCATCCCCGGCAACAACTTCGCCATCATGGCCGCCGACTACGTGTGGGGCCAGGACTCGGCCAAGTCGTTCGAGGCCGCCGTCACCGGCCAAGGCAAGAAAGTCGGCACCAAACTGTTCGTGCCACTGGGCACCAAGGACTACGCACCCTACATCCAGCAGCTCAAGAACGCGAAGGCCGACGCCATCTGGGTGGCCGACGTATCGGGAGCCATCGCCTTCACCAAGCAGGCCGCCGACTTCGGCCTGATTCCGCAGACGCCCCTGATCGGCCACGCGCTGCTGTCCAACTTCATCGTCAACGCCACGGGCAACGCACTCACCAATGTGCCCGGCAACGTGGGCTACACGCCGGACATCGACACGCCGCAGAGCAAAGCCTTCGCCGCGGCCTTCAAGGCCCGGCACAACCGCCTGCCCTCCGACACCGAGGGCCAGGCCTACAACGGCACCATGGTGCTGCTGCAGGGAGTAAAGCTGGCTGGCAGCACCAAGCCCCTGGACGTGACAAAAGCCCTGCGCGGCGCCGAGGTCGAGACGCTGTACGGCAAGGCAACGGTGCGCCCGGCGGACAACCAGCTCTTGATTCCCAACTACATCGCGCGCGTGAAGGTGGCCGACGGTGTGCTGCGCCCCGTCATCGAGCAAAGCTACCCCGCCACCATCACGCCGCCGGCATCACCGCTGTGCAAGCTGTGACCCTCCAATGCCCTACCACCAAGAACACAGGAGACAAAACGCAATGCAACGAACCACGAAGCGACAAACCACTCTGCCACTCGCCGGCTCGCTGGTGCTGTGCTGCGCCATCGGCGCCCCGGCACACGCACAGAACAACCCCACCCTCTACGGGCTGATCGACGCCGGCGTCGAACGCCTGAACAACGTCAGTACCGGCGGCAGCATCACGCGCATGCCCAGCATCGCCGGCTCGGCCGCGTCGCGCTGGGGGCTGCGCGGCAGCGAAGACCTGGGCAATGGCCTGAAGGCCGTGTTCACGCTCGAATCGGGTTTTGGCTCGGACAACGGAGCCTTACAGCAAGGCGGCCGCGCCTTCGGCCGCCAGGCCTTCGTCGGCCTGTCCGGCAGCTGGGGGACGGTCTCGCTGGGGCGCCAGTACTCGATGCTCTTCCCTGGAGCCGCCAACACCGACATCTTTCTGGCGCAGATCTATGGCGCCGGCGCGTTCGACACCTACCTGGCCGGCCCGCGCCTGGACAACGCCCTGGCCTACCTGGGTAAGTTCAACGGCGTTACGCTGGGTGCGCTCTACAGCCTGGGCAAGGATGTGCAGACCTGCCCCGGTGAACGCGCAAATGGCAGCGAATGCCGCGCCTGGTCTGCCGTGCTGAAATACGACGCGCCCACCTGGGGCGTAGGCACCTGGATCGACGAGCAGCGCGGCTACGACGGCAGCGGCGACACGCCCGCCACCGCAGACCTGAGCGGCAAGAAGGATCAGCGCCTGGCCCTGAGCGGCTACGCCATGCTCAGCCAGACCAAACTGACGGCCAACTACATGCAGCGCAAGAACGACGCAGCAGCCAATGCGTACCGCAAGAGCAGCCTGTGGTCGCTGGGCGTTGCATACCCGGTCACGCAGGCCATCACACTGGAGGCTCAGTACTACCACTTCGACTACAAGAACAGCAACGACGGCGGCAAGATGCTGGCGCTGCGCGGAACCTATGGGTTCTCCAAGCGTACGGCCGCCTACGCCACGGTGGGCGCGCTGCGCAACAGCGGCAATGCACGCTTCTCGCCATCGGTGGGCGTGAGCAACACGGCGGTGGCACCCACCGCGGGCCAAAGCCAGACCGGCATCATGGTCGGACTGCGCCACACCTTCTGAGCACGCGCCATGCTTCCTGCTGATTATTAATATAACCAGCCGGAAGCGCTTATCTGAACAGCGTAGTACGCTATAAAAATAGAGAGGCCACCAAGGACTCGCATGAAAGCAGCCTTCATCACCGCCCACGGCGGCAACGAAGTCGTGCGGGTGCGCGCGCACCACCTGCCGGAGCGCACACCTGGCGAAGTACGCGTGCGCATGCGCGCGGCCACCCTGAACCAGGTGGATCTGTACATGCGCAATAGCGGGGCAGGCATCACACACCGGTTGCCGCAGATCATGGGCCTGGACGGCGCCGGTACGATCGAGGCTTGCGACGCCAGCGACCCCCTGCTGCACACCGGCCAGGCAGTGGTCATCCACCCCGGCATCGCCTGCGGTCGCTGCGAGTTCTGCCAGCATGGCGACAGCGCCTTGTGCGCACGCATTCAATTCCTCGGAGAGCACCGGGACGGTACTTTTGCGCAATGGGCCCAAGTTCCGGCGGCGCAAGTATTTCCGAAGCCAGCCCATCTGAACTGGACCGAAGCCGCAGCCCTGGGAGTGAATCACCTCACTGCCTGGCGCATGCTGTTCACCAAGGCGCGCCTGCAACCGTGGGAGACGGTACTGATATTCGGCATCGGCGGCGGCGTGTCGTTGGCGGCACTGCAGCTGGCCAAGGCCATAGGGGCTCGCACCATAGTCACATCACGCGACGCTACCAAGCTGCAGCGTGCCCAGGCCATGGGTGCCGACCACGCCATCCACAGTACGGCCGAGGATGTGACCAAGTCCGTCATGGCCTGCACCGACGGACGGGGGGTGGATGTGGTTTTCGAGAACGTTGGCGCGGCGGTGTGGCCATGGGCCATGAAATCGCTGGTACGAGGCGGACGCCTGGTGACATGCGGCGCCACGACGGGCGATCAACCGGGAGCCGATCTGCGCCGCATCTTTGTGCGGCAGTTGCAAATATTCGGCTCCAGCCTGGGCAGTTACGGTGAATTTCGCGACCTGTTGAACATGGTCACTAGAACCGGCTTGCGGCCCGTCATCGACAGGGAGTTTCCACTGGAAGAGGTACGCAGTGCCCTCGATCATCTCGAAACCGGGGCACAATTCGGAAAAATCGCCTTGCGTATCTGAACGGCCTTACGCTCCAAACCTGTCGTTATCGGATAGGTTTGGAGCCGTTGGTGCCCCACGCCTCAATTGATCTTGAACCCCGTCTCCGCCACGATGCGCTGCCAGCGCTTGTTGTCGGCATCGATCAGCTTGGCAAATGCCTGCGGCGAGGTGCGGTGCGGAATGTAGTCGTAGGACTTGAGCTTGGCGATCACATCGGGCATCTGCATGACCTTGTCCATCTGCTGGGCCAGCTGATCGACGATGTCCTTGGGTGTGCCCTTGGGCGCCAGCAGGCCGGCCCAGGACGCGAACTCCATGCCGTCCACGCCCTGCTCCTTGAGTGTGGGCACGTCGGGGAATGAGGCCGCGCGCTGCGACGACAGCACGCCCAGCGCCTTCACGCGGCCGGCGCGGATCATCTCCACAGAGGCAAACGAGTCCAGCGAGAAATCCACCTCGCCGGCCACCACGGCCTGCATCTGCGGCGCCGTGCCCTTGTACTGGGCGTTGATGGTCTGCGGCGCCTTGATCAGGCGCTTGAACTCCTCGCTCATCAGGTTGATCATGGCGCTGCCCGAGGACATGGACAGAGGCTTGCCCTGCGCCAGCTTGATCAGCTCCTGCATGTTGTTCACCGGCAGATCCTTGCGCGCAATCACCACGAAGCTCACATCGCAGATATGCGTGATGGGCTCGAAGCTGGCCAGGGCCTCGTAGCCGGCCTTGTAGATCACCGGGCTCAGGGTCTGGGCGCCGGCGGTGTTCAGCAGCAGGGTGTAGCCATCGGGCGCGGCGCGCGCCACCTCGGCCGTGCCGATCATGCCGTTGGCACCCCCCTTGTTGTCCACGATGAAGGACTGGCCCATCAGCTCGCCGAGCTTTTGCAGCACCAGGCGCGCCACCACGTCGGTCGTGCCGCCGGCCGCAAAGGGCACGATGACGCGCACCGGCTTGGCCGGGTACTTGGCCTGTGCCAGCGCCCATTGCGGCGCTGCCAGCGCGCCAGCCACGGCCAGGCCGTGGCTCATCCATTGACGGCGGGAAAGGTTGGTCATGTGCTTTGTCTCCATTGAATGAATAGTTGTGCCCGGCATTGTGGGACGGGGACGGCGGCCACGTCCAATACCCAAATCGACTGCAACGATTGCTTTTGTGTATGCCTGTTGGTCGCAGTTCAGCAACCCCGCCCGCCTCCAGGGCTACTTGGCTGCCAGGCCCAGGCGCTCTATCAGCAGCCTGTCCTTGGCAAAGGCCTCGCGGGCCCATTGCGCAAAGTCCGCGCCCGAGCGGTACCAGGCGTCCTGGTTCAGCTGCACCATCAGCTCGGCGTGGCGCGGGTCGTCCATGGCCTTCTTGAAGGCGTCGTGCAGCTTCTGCACCACGGCCGGGTCCATGCCCTTGGGGCCGGCCAGGCCATAGGGCGAGGTGGAGACAACGCCATAGCCCAGCTCCTTGGCGGTGGGCACCTCGGGCCAGCGCTGGGTGCGCTTCTCGCCAAAGGTCAGCAGCAATCGCATCTGGCCGCCGTCCACATATTTGTCCCAGCCGGTGGCATCGCTTTGCGCCGACACATGGCCGCCCAGCAGCGCCTGCTGCAGGTCGGCGTTGCCCTTGAAGGGCACATGGTTGAGTTTCACCTTGGCGTTCTCGGCCAGTTCCTCCATCAAGAGGTGTGGCGAAGTGCCCGCGCCCGTGGAGCCATAGTCCACCGCGCCGGGGCTTTTGCGCGCGGCGGCGATGTAGTCGTTGAAGCTCTTGTAGGGCGAGTCGCTGCGCACCGTGAAGCCAAAGGTGTAGCCCGACACACCGATGATGTAGCTGAAGTCGGTGAGCGGGTTCCAGGCCGTCTTCTGCATATGCGCCATGCGCAGCATGGACATGGGGAACTGCGTGATGGTGTAGCCGTCGGCCTTGGCCGTGCGCGCCATGGCGCCGGGCGCCAGCGTTCCGCCCGCGCCGGGCTTGTTGTCCACGATGATGGGCTGGCCCAGCTGCTTGCCGGCCAGCTCGGCCAGCAGGCGCATGTGGCGGTCGGTGGAGCCACCCGCCGGGAAGGGCACGATCAGCGTGATGGGCTTGGCTGGAAAGTTCTGCGCCTGGGTCCAGGCGGGCATGCCGGTGGCAGCCAGCGTGGCAGCGGCCAGGGCCAGCCAGTGGCGACGGTGGAATGTACGGCTCATGCGTTCCTCCTTGAAGCTGAAAAAAGGGCATCGCACGCGATACCCCGGTACGGTGGCGCGCGCTCAGAGCGCGTTGACCAGCTCCGGCACCGCCTGGAACAGATCCGCCTCCAGCCCGTAGTCGGCCACGGAGAAGATGGGCGCCTCGGGGTCCTTGTTGATGGCCACGATGACCTTGCTGTCCTTCATGCCGGCCAGGTGCTGGATGGCCCCGGAGATGCCGCAGGCGATGTACAGCTGGGGCGCGACGATCTTGCCGGTCTGGCCCACCTGCAGGTCGTTCGGGGCGTAGCCCGCGTCCACCGCGGCGCGGCTGGCGCCGATGGCCGCGCCCAGCTTGTCGGCCAGCGGGGTGATGACCTCGTTGAACTTCTCGGCGCTGCCCAGCGCGCGGCCACCCGAGACGATGATCTTGGCTGCCGTGAGTTCGGGCCGGTCGCTCTTGGTGACCTCGCGGCCGACGAAGCTGCTCTTGCCGGCATCCTGCACGGCGGCCACGCTGTCCACGGCGGCGCTGCCACCGCTGGCGGCGGCGGCGTCAAAGCCGGTGCCGCGCACGGTGATCACCTTCACCGCGTCGGCGGACTGCACGGTGGCGATGGCGTTGCCGGCGTAGATCGGGCGCTCGAAGCTGTCGGCGGCCACCACCTTGGTGATGTCGCTGATCTGCGCCACGTCGAGCTTGGCGGCCACGCGCGGGGCGACGTTCTTGCCCGATGCGGTGGCGGGGAACAGGATGTGGCTGTAGCTGGATGCAATCGCCAGGACTTGCGCGGCCAGGTTCTCGGCCAGGCCGTCCTTCAGGGACGCGCCGTCGGCGTGGAGCACCTTGGCGACGCCGGTGATCTGTGCGGCGGCGGCTGCGGCGGCGGCTGCGCCTTCGCCGGCGACCAGCACATGCACGTCGCCACCGCAGGCAGCGGCGGCCGTGACGGTGTTGAGCGTGGCGGCCTTGATGGAGGCGTTGTCGTGTTCTGCAATAACGAGTGCGGTCATGAAATCAGTTCCTTATCGGTTGGGGACAGAGCAAATTTGCTTCGCAAATCTTGGGCTGTCCCGCAAAACATTCAGATTACTTTGGCTTCGTTCTTGAGTTTGGCGACCAGGGTCGCCACGTCTGGCACCTTGATGCCGGCGCCGCGTTTGGCGGGTTCGACCACCTTGAGGGTCTTCAGGCGCGGGGCGACATCGACGCCCAGGTCTTCGGGCTTGACGGTGTCGAGCTGCTTTTTCTTGGCCTTCATGATGTTGGGCAGCGTGACGTAGCGCGGCTCATTGAGGCGCAGGTCGGTGGTGATGACCGCCGGGGTGGACAGCTGCAGGGTTTCCAGGCCGCCGTCGACCTCGCGCGTGACGTTCACCTTGTCGCCGGCCAGTTCGACCTTGCTGGCGAACGTGGCCTGGGGCAGGTCGGCCAGGGCGGCGAGCATCTGGCCGGTCTGGTTGGCGTCGTCGTCGATGGCCTGCTTGCCCAGGATGATGAGGCCGGGCTGTTCCTTGTCCACCAGGGCCTTGAGCAGCTTGGCCACGGCCAGGGGCTGCAGTTCTTCCGTGGTCTCCACCAGGATGGCGCGGTCGGCGCCGATGGCCATGGCGGTGCGCAGGGTTTCCTGGCATTGCGCCACGCCGCAGCTGACGGCGACGACTTCGGTGACGACGCCTTTTTCTTTCAGGCGCACGGCCTCTTCGACGGCGATTTCGTCAAAGGGGTTCATGCTCATCTTGACGTTGGCGATGTCCACACCCGTGCCGTCCGACTTCACGCGGACCTTCACGTTGTAGTCCACCACGCGTTTGACGGGGACGAGGATTTTCATAAGTTGCTCCTAACAAAAAAAGGTCAGCGCAGCAGGCCGGCGAGGCGGCTGGCAATGATGGATTCGGCCTCGGCCATGATGCGGGTGATGAGCTCCTGCACGCTGGGCACGTCGCGGATCAGGCCGGCCACCATGCCGCAGGACCACACGCCCGCCTCCATGTCGCCCTGCTGCATGATGCGCGGATAGACGCCGGCGAGCTCGGGGGCGATGTCGGCAAAGGTGATGGCGCTGCCCAGCTCGCGCTCCTTGGCCATCACACGCTCGGTGGCATGGCTGATCAGCACGCGCTCGGTGTTGCGCAGGCCGCGCATGATCAGGCGCGTGTCCAGCTCGCTGGCGGCGACGATGGTGTCCTTGACGTTCTGGTGCACCGGCGCCTCTTTCGTGGCGATGAAGCGCGTGCCCATGTTGATGCCCTCGGCCCCCAGGGCCAGCGCGGCCACCAGGCTGCGGCCGTCGGCCATGCCGCCGGAGGCGACGAAGGGAATCTTCAGCTCCTCGGCCGCGCGCGGCAGCAGGATGAAGTTGGGGATGTCGTCCTCGCCCGGGTGGCCGGCGCATTCAAAGCCGTCCACGCTGATGGCGTCGCAACCAATCGATTCGGCCTTGAGCGCGTGGCGCACCGAGGTGCATTTGTGGATCACCTTGATGCCGGCATCCTTCAGCGCCGGCAGCCACTTTTGCGGGTTGTTGCCGGCCGTCTCGACGATCTTCACGCCGCCTTCGATGATGGCCTTGACATAGCCCGGATAGTCCGGCGCGTTCACCGCTGGCAGAAAGGTCAGATTCACGCCAAAGGGCTTGTCGGTCATCTCGCGGCAGCGCGCGATTTCCTGCGCCAGCAGCGCGGGCGTCTTTTGCGTCAGCGCCGTGATCAGGCCCAGGCCGCCGGCGTTGGACACGGCCGATGCCAGCTCGGCGTAGCCCACGTAATGCATGCCACCCTGGATGATGGGGTGCTCTATGCCAAAGAGTTCGGTGATGCGGGTCTTCATATGCTGTTTACTCCGGCGAAATGCCCTTGTCGCGGATGATCTGGCCCCAGCGCTGGTAGTCCTGCGCGATGCGCTGGCCCATTTGCGCGGGATCTTCGAAGCGGGCGATGGCGCCCGCGCCCAACAGGCGCTCCTGCACCTCCTTGTCGGCCAGGATCTGCTGCACCTCGGTGGCGATGCGATCCACCACTGCCTTGGGCGTGCCCTGCGGCGCCAGCAGGCCGCCCCAGGAAACGGCGTCGTAGCCCTTCACACCCTGCTCGGCGATGGTCTTCACCTCGGGCAGCATCACCACGCGCTGGGGCGAGCCCACGGCGATGGCGCGCAGCTTGCCGGCCTTGATGTGCGGCAAGGCCGCCACCAGGTCGGCATACATGATGGGCACCTGGCCGCCTATGGTGTCGGTGATGGCCGGCACGCCGCCCTTGTAGGGGATGTGCTGCATGTCAAAACCCGCCATCTGCTTGAGCAGCTCCATGCTCAGGTGGCCGAAGCTGCCGGCACCCGAGCTGGTGTAGTTGATCGGCGTCTTTTGCGCCTTGGCGTGGGCTATCAAGCCCTTGAGGTCGGTCACATCGGGCAGCAGCCTGGGGTTCACCACGATGACGATGGGCAGGTCGTACACCGTGGCCACGGGCGCGAAGTCCTTCACCGTGTCGTAGCCGGCCTTCTTGTACAGGTGCGGCGCCAGCAGCGTGGGCGTGGCCAGCATCATCAGCGTGTAGCCGTCGGCCGGGCTCTTGGCGACCTGGACGGCGGCGATGGAGCCGGAGGCGCCGGGGCGATTTTCCACCACCACGGGCTGCTTCAGGCGCTCGGCGAGCTTCTGGCCCACGATGCGCGAGGCCGTGTCGGTGGGGCCGCCGGCCGGGAAGGGCACGATGAGCTTGATCATCTTGTCGGGCCAGGCAGCCTGGGCCAGGGCGCCGCCGCAAATGCCGGCGAGCAGCGGCGCGGCGGCCAGGGCCAGGGCGGCGCGGCGATGGATGGCGTTGGGTTTCATATGGATCTCCTGGAGCAAATAAGCCTGATGAGCGACATGCCTCAGGCCAGGCCGCGAGCCCTCACCCCCGCCCTCTCCCAAAGGGAGAGGGAGTAAAACCGGCGCAACCGGTCGCCCTCGCCCCCTTGGGGAGAGGGAGGGGTGAGGGGCATCTGCGACATATACATAGTCAAATATGGCTGTACCGCTTATCTGCAAAGCGCAAGCAGCTATCGTTTTTGATATTCACTGCTGCGGCAGCGTGAGCACGCCCTGCGCCTGCAGGGCCTGCAGTTCGTCGTCGCTCAGCGCCAGCAGCTGCTGCAGCACGGCGCGCGTGCCTTCGCCCAGCGTGGGCGGGGCCATGCGGATCGGCAGGCGCTCGCCGTCCAGGCGGTACGGCGGGGCAAACACCGGCGTGGTGCCGACGACCGGGTGCGGCATGTCCTGCACCATGCGACCACGGCGCGTGCGCTCGCTGCTCAATGCCTCGTGCAGGCCGGCGACGCGGCCGCAGGGGATGCCGGCGCTGGTCAGGCGTTCGAGCAGCAGATCGCGCGGGAAGCCGCGGATCAGCTCCTTGAGCAGCGGGCCCAGCTCCAGCCGATTCTTGGCGCGCTCGACGTTGGTGGCAAAGCGCGGGTCTTCGACGATGTCGGGGCGCTCTATCACCTGGCGGCAGAACTTGTCGAACTGGGCGTTGTTGCCCACGGCGATGATCAAGGGGCCGTCGCTGGCCTCGTACATGCCGTAGGGCACGATGGAGGGGTGGGCGTTGCCGTAGCGCTCGGGGTCGTGGCCGAGCTTGAGCGCATCCAGCCCGTAGTAGCCCGTCACCGTCAGGCCGCAGTCGTACAGCGCCATCTGAATCAGCTGGCCCTGGCCGGTGCGCTCCTTTCTGAACAGCGCCGCCAACACCGCCTGGGCGGCATACATGCCGGTCATCAGATCGACCACGGCCACGCCGAACTTGAGCGGCGGGGTGTTGGCCTCGCCGTTGAGCGCCATCAACCCGGCCTCGCCCTGTATCACCAGGTCGTAGCCGGGGCGGCTGGCCTCGGGGCCGGTCACGTCGTAGCCGGCCACGGCGCAGTAGATCAGGTCTGGCTTGATGGCCTTGAGCTGCTCGTAGCCCAGGCCCAGCTTCTCGGCGCCGCCGGTCTTGAAGTTGTGCACCACCACGTCGCACTGGGGCACCAGGTCGTGGATGATCTTCAGCCCCTCGGGCGTCTGCAGGTCGATGGTGATGGACCGCTTGTTGCGGTTCATGCTGTTGTAGTAGGTGGTCTCGGTCTGGCCGATGCGCAGGCCCCAGTCGCGCGTGTCGTCGCCGCGGCCGGGGTGCTCCACCTTGACCACCTCGGCGCCGAAGTCGGCCAGCACCATGGCGCACATGGGGCCGGCAAACACGCGCGAGAGATCCAGCACGCGCACGCCTTGCAGGGGTAAGTCTTGGTCGGACGGATGGGTCGATGCCATGGCTCGCATTCCTTTGTTGCTCAAGTCAGTCGGTTTTCTTCGCGCCCATCAGGGCAATCGTTCCCTGTGCGACAGCGCACAGCTTTTCAGTGCCGCCAGCGAGCACATAGACATCGCAACGGCAGACAGCCTGTGTACGGCCTGCATGCACCGCCGTGGCGCGTACGACAAGCCAATCGCCGACGGCGGGACGCACATAGTTGATCTTGTATTCCGAGGTCACCACACCAGGCCCCAGTGCCATGCCACCCGCAAAGGTGAGCGCGTTATCCGCCAGGTACGAGACCACACCGCCATGCACAAAGCCGTGTTGCTGCTGGATCTGTTCGGTGATGGGCACACGCAGCTCCACCACCTGCGTCGTGTACTGCGTCATTTCTGCCCGGACCAGGCGACTGAACGGCTGCGCGTCCAGAACCCGTCGCGCGTCTTCAATGGATCGGCTCATACGTCCATCCCTCCTTATGCAAGGCGCACCGGCGCTCAGCCCGGCTTGCTGCTGCGCAGCTTGGCAAAATCGGGCGCGCGCTTTTCCAGGAAGGCGTTGATGCCCTCGCGCGCCTCCTCGGTCTCTTGCGACAGCGGCATGTACAGCGCCTCCAGCTCCAGCTGCTGCTCCAGCGTGTTGCGCGGCGCCACGCGGCACAGGTGCTTGATGCGCGCGGTGGCCAGCTCGGGGCCGGCGGCCACCTGCTGCGCCAGCGCCAAAGCCGCGGCCAGCGCCTGGCCGGGCTCGACGAGGCGATTCACCACGCCCAGTTGGTGCATGCGCTCGCCGCTCACGCGTTCGCCGGTCAGGCACAGCTCGGTCAAGACCTGGCGCGAGACGAATTCGGACAGCAGCGCCGTGGCGCCGCCGTCGGGCGTGAGGCCCACCTTGACGTAGGCCACCGAGAACTGCGCGTTCTTCGCGGCCACCAGCAGGTCGCCGGCCAGCGCCAGCGACAGGCCGGCACCGGCGGCCGCGCCCTCCACCGCCATGATCACGGGCTTGGGGCAGTCGCGCAGCGCGCGCACCAGGTTGTGCAGGCTTTCGAGCTTCAGGCGCCGCTCGGCCAGGGGCAGCTCGCGCCGGTGGATGAGCTGGCGCAGGTCGCCGCCGGAGCAGAAATGCCCGCCCTCGCCGGTGAGCACCACGGCGCCCACGGTCGGGTCGCAGGCCGCCGCGCCCAGGGCCGCCGTCAGGCCGTTATAGAAGCCCGGCGTGAGCGCGTTGCGCGCGGCCGGGTTGTTGTTGGACAGGATGAGCACCGCGCCTTCGCGGCGGGTGATCAGGGCGGTGTCGGTCATTTATGTCTCCTGCTGTGCGCTTTTGTTTTGATAGCTGGTGGCGCTTGATGGATAAGCGCCAAGGCCTGTTTTTGCTTTAACTCCCTCTCCCGCGTGCGGGAGAGGGTGGGGGTGAGGGTGCTTGCCGTGCAAGCACAGCGCCCAAACTACCCCCTCACCCCTGCCCTCTCCCCCAAGGGGGCGAGGGAGTTACAACGCCATCCAGCGCGCCAGGTGGTGGTCCATGTCGCCGAGCTGGTGGTCGATCATCACCAGGCGCTTGGCGTAGTGGGCCAGCGGCAGCTCCCAGGTCACGCCGATGCCGCCGTGCATCTGGATCGCCTCCTCGGCGATCAGCGCACCGATCTTGCCCACGCTGTACTTGCCGGCGCTCAGGGCCTTCTCGCGCGCCACGCGGTCACCATCATCAATGGCGGCAGCGGCGTTGATCACTGCCGAGCGCGCCTGCTCCACCTCCAGCAGCATGTCGGCCATGCGGTGCTGCAGGGCCTGGAAGCTGCCGATCGGCACGCCGAACTGCTTGCGCGTGCGCAGGTATTCCAGCGTGTCGTCCTTGGCCTTGTCCATGGCGCCCAGGCTCTCCGCCGACAGCGCCAGCAGGCCGAAGCCCACCACGCGCTCCAGCAGCGCATGGCCGGCGCCCTCGGCGCCCAGCAGCGCGTCGGCACCGACCTTGACGTTGGACAGGGTCAGCTCGGCCGCATGGCCGCCGTCGATGCGGCCATAGCCGCGCGCCGAGACGCCGGCCGCGTCGCCCGGCACCAGGAACAGCGAAATGCCGGCCTCGTCGCCCACCGCGCCCGAAGTGCGCGCGCTCACCAGCAGCAGCTGCGCCTGGTCGCCGAACAGCACCACGGCCTTGGCGCCGTGGAGCACCCAGCCCTCGCCGTCCTTGCGGGCCGTGGTGGCGACGCGGTTCAGCTCGTAATGGCTGGCCGGCTCGTCATGCGCCAGGGCCGCAAGCAGGGTGCCGGCGATGATGCCTTCGAGCTGCGCCTTCTGCGCGTCGGTGCCGGCCTCGGTCAGCGCCCGGCCCACCAGCAGCGCGCCCAGCAGGGGCTCGGCCACCAGGTGGTTGCCCAGGGCCTCGAACACCAGGGCGATGTCTGGCCCCTGGCCGCCGAGGCCGCCATCGGCCTCCTTGAACAGCGCGCCGATGGCGCCGATCTCGGCCAGTTTGGCGTAGGTCTCGGCGCTGTAGCCGGCCTGGTCGTAGGCCACCTTGTTGCGGTATTCGGCGGGGTACTGCTCGCCCAAGTAGCGGTTCAGCGCATCCGCCAGCATGCGGCGGTCTTCGTTGTGCTCAAAGTTCATGGCGATTCCCTTACAGCCCCAGGATCATCTTGGAGATGATGTTGCGCTGGATCTCGTTGGAGCCGCCGAAGATCGACAGCTTGCGGTAGTTGAAATAGGCGGCCGCGGCCGTGGCGGCCTCGGGCGGGCCCACCGGCGCCTCCTGGTATTCGGCGAACTGCGCCTCCTCGATGTAGGGCAGCGCGTACGGCCCCATGGCGCGGCGGATCAGCGACAGCAGCTCCTGGCGGATCACCGTGCCGCGGATCTTGAGCATGGAGCTCTCGGCGCCCGGCACGCCCCCGCCCTGCACCGACGCAATGACGCGCAGGTTGGTCGTGGCCATGTTGTTCAGGTCGATCTCCACCTGCGCCATGCGGGTGGCGAACTGCGGGTCCTGGCTCAAAGGCTTGCCGTTCCTTTGCACGCGGCTGGCAATCACCTTGAGCTTTTCCAGCGCGGCCATCGAGAAGCCCACGCCGGCGATGCCGGTGCGCTCGTAGGTCAGCAGGTACTTGGCGTAGGTCCAGCCCTTGTTCTCCTCGCCGACCAGGTTCTCCAACGGCACCTTCACGTCGGTGAGGAAGACCTCGTTGACCTCCTTGTCGCCGTCCAGCGTGCGGATCGGGCGCACCTCGACGCCGGGCTGGTTCATGTCGATGAGCAGGAAGCTGATGCCCGACTGCGCCTTGGCCTGGCGGTCGGTGCGCACCAGACAGAACATCATGTTGGCGTGCTGGCCCTGGGTGGTCCAGGTCTTCTGGCCGTTGACGATGTAGTGGTCACCCTGGCGCACGGCGGTGGTCTTGAGGCTGGCCAGGTCAGAGCCGGCGCCCGGCTCGGAATAGCCCTGGCACCACCAGTCGTCGCCATTGAGGATGCGCGGCAGCCAGTGTTTTTTCTGCGCCTCGTTGCCGTACTTGATCAGCACCGGGCCGAGCATGGACAGGCCGAACGGCACCAGGCGCGGGCCGCCGGCCATGGCGCACTCGTCGTCGAAGATGAACTTCTGGATGGCGCTCCAGCCGGTGCCGCCATGCTCCTTGGGCCAGTGATAGGCCAGCCAGCCCTTGCGGTTCAGGATGGCGTGCCAGCCCTCTTGGTCCTGGCGCGTCAGGCGCTGCCCGGCCTTGACCTTGGCGGAGAGCGCCGCGGGCAGGTGGTCCTTCAGAAACGCACGCACTTCCTCGCGGAAGGCCTGCTCCTCAGGGGTGAATTGCAAATCCATGTCTTGCCTCTAGTCAGTTGGGGACAGGGCAAAAATTGCGCTGCAATTTTTGGGCCTGTCGCACAAGGTTTCGGTTTTCAGAAAATCTCGAACAGTCCGGCCGCGCCCTGGCCGCCGCCGATGCACATGGTCACCACGCCCCACTTCACGGACGGGTCCTTGGCCTTGCGGCGCTGGCCTTCCAGCAGGATGTGGCCGGCCAGGCGCGCACCCGTCATGCCGAAGGGGTGGCCGATGGAGATGGCGCCGCCATTGACATTCAGGCGTTCGTTCGGAATACCCAGCTGGCGCTGGCAGTACAGGGCCTGCGAGGCAAAGGCCTCGTTCAGCTCCCACAGGTCTATGTCGTCCACGGTCAGACCATGGCGCTTGAGCAGCTTGGGCACGGCGAACACCGGGCCTATGCCCATTTCATCCGGCTCGCACCCGGCCACGGCAAAGCCGCGCAACGCGCCCAGGGCCTGCAGGCCCAGGCGCTCGGCCTGCCGGGCCTCGACCAGCACGCAGGACGAGGAGCCATCGGACAGCTGCGAGGCATTGCCCGCGGTGATGAAGTTGCCCGCGCCCTTGACCGGCTCCAGCTTGGCCAGGCCTTCGAGCGTGGTCGAGGCGCGGTTGCAGTTGTCGTGCGTGGCCACCACGTCGCGGTGGGTGACCTCGCCGGTGTCCTTGTTCTTCTCGGCCATGCGCGTGGCGCAGGGGATGATCTCGTCCTTGAACAGGTCGGCGGCCTGGGCGGCGGCGGTGCGCTGCTGGCTTTGCAGCGCAAACGCATCCTGATCCTCGCGGCTGATGGCATAGCGCTTGGCCACGATGTCCGCCGTGTCAATCATGGCCATGTACAGCGCAGGCTTGTGCTCGACCAGCCAGGGGTCCATGTCGGTGGGCAGGTTGTTGCCCGGGCGCAGGCCCGAGATGGTCTCCACCCCGCCGGCGATCATGGCGTCCACGCCCTCGGCCACGATGCGGCCGGTGGCGGCGGCAATCGCCTGTAGGCCCGAGGCGCAGTAGCGGGTGATGGTGGTGCCGGCGATGGTGAGGGGCAGCTCGGCGCGCAGCACGGCCTGGCGGCCCAGGTTGCGGCCCTGGAAACCGTCGGGGTTGCCGCAGCCCAGGATCAAGTCCTCAATCATGGCCGGATCGACGCCCGAGCGCTCGACCGCAGCCCTGACCGAGAAGGCCGCCAGCTGGGCGGCAGGGGTCACGTTGAATTCGCCGCGGTGCGACTTGGTCATAGGCGTGCGGGCTGTGGAAACAATGACGGCTTCACGCATGGGGTGCTCCTTTGAAGTGCTTTTATCTCTATGAAACCTGTAGCAGCCCACGCAATGTGGACTGCGGTTCTAACCCCCTCTCCCCCTTGGGGGAGAGGGTGGGGGTGAGGGGGTGTACAGGCGCCGCGCCCGTGCAGGCCACCGCCCTCACCCCTGCCCTCTCCCGCCAGCGGGAGAGGGAGTTGGCGAGGGTCAGCGCTGGTTCAGGCTGTCGAAGTTCTTGCCCTCGGCCACCAGCTTTTGCAGCAGTGCGGCCGGTTGCCAGAACAGCGCGTCTTCCTTGGCAAATTCCTGGATGTCGGCCAAAACCTTGTCCAGGCCCTGCATGTCGGCCCATTTCATCGGGCCGCCGCGCCAGCGCGGGAAGCCGTAGCCAAACAAAAAGGTCACGTCGATATCCAGCGGGCGCAGGGCAATGCCCTCCTCCAGCACCTTGGCGCCCTCGTTGACCATGGCCGCCATATAGCGGCGCATGATTTCGTCATGGCTGAAGGCGCGCGGCGTGATGCCCTTCTTTTTCCGCTCGGCATCGACGATGGCCAGCACCTCGGGGTCGTCCTGGCCGGTGCGTGCTCCTTCAGGGTACAGGTACCAGCCGCGCCCGGTCTTCTGGCCATACCAGCCGCGCTCGGCGATGCGGTCGGCCACCTCGACGTAGCGCGCCTTGGGGTCGCGCGTGGCGGCCTTGCGCTTGCGCGTGGCCCAGCCAATGTCGCCGCCGGCCAGATCGCTCACCTGGAACGGCCCCATGGGGTAGCCAAAGCCGCGCACCGCGGCGTCGATGTCGTAGGGGCTGGCGCCGTCCTCCAGCACGTAGTTGGCCGCCTCGCGGTAGACCGACAGGATGCGGTTGCCGATGAAGCCGTCGCACACGCCGGCGCGCACCGGCACCTTCTTCATGCGCTTGGCCAGCTCGAACGAGGTCACCACCACGTCGGGCGCCACCTTCGATGGCACGACGATCTCCAGCAGCTTCATGATGTTGGCCGGGCTGAAGAAATGCAGGCCGATCACGTCCTGCGGGCGACTGGTCACCGCGGCGATGGCGTCTATGTCCAGGTACGAGGTGTTGGTGGCCAGCACGGCGCCGCTCTTGCAGACGCGGTCGAGTTCCTTGAACACCGCCTTCTTCACCTCGATGTCCTCGAACACAGCCTCGATCACCAAGTCCACATGCTTGATGGCGTCGTAGCTGGTGCTGGGCGTGTAGCGCGCCATGGTGGCGGCCTTGGCCTCCGCCGTCATGCGGCCCCTGGCGATCAGGCCGTCGTAGACCTTCTCCACGTTTTTCTGGCCGCGTGCGATGGACTCGGCATCGCGCTCCACCATCACCACGGACAGGCCGGCATCCAGCGCCGAGACGGTGATGCCCGCGCCCATGGTGCCGCCGCCGATCACGGCGATGCTGGCCAGCGCACGCGGCGCAGCGGCCTTGGCTTCGGGAATCTTGGCGGTCTCGCGCTCGGCGAAGAAGGCATGCACCAGGCCCTGGCGCTGCGGGCTGTTCAGGCATTCCAGAAACAGTTCGCGCTCACGCTTGAGGCCCTGCTCGAAAGGCAGCTCGACGGCCGCGCGCACGCATTCGATGATCTTGGCGGGCGAGAACAGGCCGCGCGTCTTCTTGACGCTTTCAAGAGCGATGGCGTCCAGCTCGGCCAGGGCCGCGGCCTTGTCGGCAATGGCAAGGTCGCGCGTGCTCCGGGGCGGCACGCCGCGCGCCAGCAGCTCGTTCACATAGGCCAGGCCGGCGACCAGCGGGTCGTCGCCCTCGGCCAGCTTGTCCACCAGGCCGGCGGCCAGGGCTGCCTTGGCCGACAGGTGCTGGCCGCTGAGCATCAGATTCGTCGCGGCCTTCACGCCCATCAGGCGCGGCGAGCGCTGCGTGCCGCCGGCGCCGGGCAGCAGGCCCAGATTCACCTCGGGCAGGCCCAGTTTGGCACCGGCCAGGGCGACACGGAAATGCGTGGCCATGGCGACTTCGAGCCCACCGCCCAGGGCCGGGCCGTGGATGGCGGCGACCACCAGCTTGGAGCCCGTCTCCATGCGATTGAGCACATCGGGCAGCGCGGGCGCCATGGGCGGCTTGCCGAACTCGCGGATGTCGGCGCCGGCGATGAAGGCCTTGCCCTGGCCGACGATGAGCATGGCCTTGAGCGCCGCGTCCTGCTCCAGCTGCTCCACAGCCGCCAGCAGGCCGGCACGCACGCCCTGGCCCAGGGCGTTGACGGGAGGGTTGTTGATGCTGACAACCAGCACCGGGCCTTGTTGCTGGGTCTGTACCAATGCTTGTGCGTTCATGCGCTTGTGTCTCCGAGGGTCTGGTGAAGATTGGCATTGTGGGAACGCGAGCGCGGTTTGACAATCCCATGAAGCATTGACAGACTGTCAAATCGTTTTAGACAATTACCAAGGATTAAGGAGGATCCATGGACACCAATGCGCTAAGCCTGCTGGTCGAGATCGTGGACACCGGCAACCTGAGCCAGGCCGCGCGCAAGCTGAAGATGACCCGCGCCAACGTCAGCTACCACCTTACGCAGCTGGAAAAGTCGCTGGGCGTGCAGCTCATCAAGCGCACCACGCGCCGCGCCGAGCCCACCGAGGTGGGCCTGCGCCTGTACGAGCATGGCCGCAACATACGCAACGAACTGGCCGCCGCGCGCGAGACCATCACCAGCCTGGGCCAGGAGCTGCTCGGGCGCGTGGGCATCAGCGTGCCCAGCGGCTACGGGCAGATCGTGATGAGCGACTGGCTGATCGAGTTCAAGCGGCTCTACCCCGGCATCGTGCTCGACGTGCTGTTCGAGAACCGCACCGACCACCTGCGCGACGAGGTGGACATCGCCATCCGCGTGATCTCCGAGCCGCCGCTGTCGGTGATCGCGCGCAGCCTGGGCCCGGTGCACTATGTGGCCTGCGCCTCACGCGCCTATGTGCAGCAGCACGGTCTGCCGGCCACGCTGTACGAGCTACGCAACAGCGCCATCATCACCTCGGGCGTGCAGGGGCGCCAGCTGCGCCTGTCGGCCTACCAGGGCGAGGAGCGCCAGGAGGTGATGCTGGAGCCGACGCTGATCTCGGACCATTTTCCGTTCTTGCGCCAGGGCATATTGGCCGGCCTGGGCCTGGGCCTGGTGCCCGACTACGTGGTGCAGCCCGAGGTGGCCAGCGGCCAGGTGCTGCTGGCGCTGCAGGAATACCGGCTCAGCATCTTCGGCACCCACATGTACCTGATGTACCTGCCCGGCCGCCACCAGACGCGCGCCGTGCGCACCTGCATCGACTTTCTGCTGGCCAAGGCCGGGCACGGCGCGGCGCCCACGGAGCCAGAGCAGGCACCGCCAAGTTGAACTTCAAATCGCAGCTGCGCGCCAAACCAGGGGTCAATCCGAGCGCGGCGCCTTATCGCGCACACGACGCAAACTGGCGTCATACGACCTTGAGTCATAGGACTCCAGCATGGGTTGCCTCTTCTTAGAAAACTCAATGTAGTGAGAGGTTTCGATGTGCTTATCCACGTCCTCCAGCCGCTCCCACATCTCGAAAACAAACATCTCTTGCTCGTCTTCCAGAGAGGCGTAGTGCGAATAAGCAATATTTCCCGGCTCTTTTCTCGTATTGATCACGTTATCCATCACGAACGACAACAACTCTTCTCTCTTTCCGGGCTTCAACCGATATCTAACAGCAATCACGACAGGCATTTCTTGCACTCCTTTAAAAAATCCAAAAGACAACAACAAAACAATCAAACCGGCAACACTTGCGGCGCAATACGATAGGTTGGCTGAGTTTCAGAAAAATAAATCGGCGACGCGATACCTTTGTATCCGCCTTCAAGCTCCACCACAGCGCCTGAAGCCCGAGTCTGCTCGGAATTCATTACTTCTTCGATATTTCGTACCGGTGCGCAGGGAACGCCTTTTAGCGACAAGGCCGAGGTGAGACCGATGCCATCGGTCTCGCGTAAAGCACCCGCAAGCAATTCGTGCAGACGTTCTCGATGGACTGAGCGTTGGGGATTGGTCACGAAATCGGGATGAGCAGCCAATTCATCGAGGCCAATATGCTCGCAAAAAATCCGAAACTGCTTGTCGTTGCCAATGGCCAGGTAGATGGCGCCAGACCTGGTTTCGAACAAATCGTAGGGATAGATGTTGGGATGCGCGTTTCCCGTCAGCGGGGGAACCTTTTCGGTCGCGAAGAAGTTGCTGGCATGCGGGTGCAACATGGACAAGGCGTTCGCATAAAGCGTGGTCTCGACGAATTGCCCCCGACCAGTTGCGCTTCGCGCCTGCAAGGCCAGCAGTATGCCTATGGTCGCATTCAAGCCAGTCGTCATGTCTACCACTGGCAATCCAACTCTCAGCGGCCCACTTTGAGCGTCACCATTAACGCTCATGAGGCCACACAGTGCCTGCATGGCAGTGTCATACGCAGGGAGATCCTTCATGGGACCGACAGCACCGAACCCTGCTACCCGGCAATGAATCAATTTGTGATTCAGCGACCGCGTGAACTCCGGCGTCAACCCCCATTTGCGAGATGCCATGGGCAGAAAATTCTCTATCAGTACATCTGCCTCAACCAACAGCGACTTGAATACCTCAAAATCTTCTGATTTATCAAAATCCAGAACACGAATCGTCTTATTCCGATTCGCACCCGAAAAATAAGCTGAAACTTCGCCCAGATACGGCGGCCCCCAGTTTCTTGTGTCGTCTCCAAACGGAGATTCGATTTTCACAACTTCGGCACCATGATCCCCGAGAATCTGGCCGCATATCGGCCCCCCAAGCACCCTGGATGCATCAATGACTCTCAAGCCCGTCAAGGCCCCATTTTCAAGCGACATATGCATTCGAAAAGAACAATTAAGCACGCATGAATTTAGCACTCAGGGCACGTGAATCCATACGAACGACGAATCGCAGCATTTTTAATTCATATCGAATCACGGATTTTGCCTCCTACACTAAACTGACAACGTAGGAGATCACATGAGAAAGTTATTTGTCACCCTGCTCGCTTCCCTATCATCCGCAGCCGCCGTGGCTGACTTCCCTGACAAACCAATCACCTTCGTCGTGCCATACGCCGCCGGCGGCCCCGCCGACTTGATCGGCCGCGCAGTGGCGCGCCAGGTGTCACAGCTTTCGGGCCAACCCGTGATCGTCGAGAACCGCGCCGGTGCCGGCGGCAACATCGCGGGTGACTACGTGGCGCGTGCGCCGAAAGACGGATACACCCTGCTCTTCGGATCATCACCCGTGCTGGTCATGAATCCAGCGCTCTACAAAAATCTCAAGTTCGACCCCTTGACCGATTTCCAACCGATTGCGGATTTCGGTAGCCTGCCCAACGCGGTACTTGTCAACGAAGCGGCTGGAATCACGAGCGTGTCCGACCTCGTGGCAAAGGGCAAGACGACACCGCTTTCCTATGCGTCCGCCGGAAGCGGAGGCACAACGCATCTGTCCGGAGTGATCTTCGGGCAGAAGACGAACGCGCAGATGCTCCATGTGCCATACAAAGGTTCAGGCCCCGCGTTGCAGGCATTGCTGGGCAACCAGGTCATGGCGACTTTCACCGACATCTTTACCGCCAAACCGTTTGTTGATGGTGGTCAGTTAAAGATGTTGGCTGTGACCTCGGAGCACAGGTCGCCCCTGTTTCCATCCATCCCAACGCTCGCCGAAGCAGGCGTGAAGGGCGTCAACATCCACGTGTTTTTTGCACTCCTCGCGCCTGCCGGCATTCCTGAGGCTGTCAAACAAAAACTGTCGAGCCTGTCTCAGGCCGCGCTGAAATCACCCGAATTGCGCAAACAACTGGAGTCACGCGGACTGGACATCCCCAGTGACAACACCCCTGACGCGTTGGGTCACAAAATGCGCCGGGAAAGCCAGGAATGGGCCGTGATCATCCGTGCGTCGGGCGCTTCACTTGATTGACCGTTCGATTTGCCATCCACTAGCAGATTTAGTGCTAATGGATTCCGCATGCGATACGACTCTATCGAACTACGCCATATCCGCTATTTCCTGGCTCTCGCGGAAGAGTTGAATTTTGGACGAGCCGCGGCGAAATGCCACGTCTCGCAACCACCTTTCAGCGTCGCAATCCAGCAGTTGGAAAGCTATCTCGAAGCACCGCTTGTCCGGCGCAACAGCCGCCAGGTCGACTTGACCCCAGCGGGTCGTGCGTTTCGTGAAAAGGCTGCCCGACTGCTGGCACAGGCCTCGGACGCCTACGACGTCGCCCAAAGCATTGCCCAAGGCCGAAAGGGTGTGCTGCGCATCGGCTTTCATGGCTCCATGGTGTTTCGAGGGCTTGATCGGCTGATGCGCCGCCTGGCGGAACAGGAACCCATGTTGAAGATCGAGTTGCGAGAAATGTCATCCCAGAACCAGGTTGATGCACTGATTTCAGGACAGATCGATCTGGGCTTCGGGCACTCGGCGCTGGTGCCCAGCCAACTGAGTTTCCTGACGCTTTTCGACGAACCACTGGTCGCCTGTTTACCGCCCGATCACCTCGCGGCAACCCAAAGGTCTCTGAGCCTTCGCCAACTCGAACGTGAGCCCTTCATCCTGTTTCAACGCGTTGGCTCCCCCGCTTACTTCGACCGGATCATCACCTTATGCCTGGACGCAGGGTTCACGCCAAACGTGAACTACCAGGTCAGCCAATGGCTTACTGTGGTTTCGATGGTGGCCAAGCGCATGGGCGTAGCCATCGTGCCGCAATGCCTCAGTACTGCGGGGATCGACGCGCGCTTCATTGCACTTGAAAGCAAGACGGCTTCGTCGCCAGTTCAATGCATGTGGCTCGAAGCCCATGACAAGCCTGCCGTGCAAGCGGTGCTCAAGCATGTGCAGCAGTGCATCTATCCCCCAGTCTTTACTCCCGATTCAACCAGCCATCCATGACCACTGCTGACACTAAACTCCGTTTTCCCTACGGCCGAACCGATCGCTACCATCTCCAGCACATCCACCTCTTCTCCCAGGACATCGCGCACAGCATCGATTTCTATACGCGATGGTTCGATGCAGAAGTCGCGTGGGATGGCGACTACGGAGGTGCACGCAACGTGTTCATGCGCATCGGTATCGGTGCATTGCATTTCTACGATCAACCACCCCGCGAACTGCACCGCAATGCAGTGCACCATTTGGGCATGCAGGTTGTCGGGCTGCAGGATTTGTATGACCGCATGAAAGCCGCGGGCGTACACCTACCGAACCCGATTCGCCGCTCGAAAGGCGGCGGCTACTTCATGCTGGAAGCGCCTGACCAGGTGCTGATCGAAGCGTTCGAACCCGGCGCAGAACGAGATCCGAACGTCTTGGCGTACTACGGCTATCGATAAATCAGGTCGATTATTGAGTCGTTGCGAAGACTCAGGCGCCAATCTCAGCGCGGGCCCCAACGCCCGCCATGCTGCTGCCAGCCGCGCGGCCCATGATCCCAGCGGCGCGGGTGCCAGGCATAGCCCGGGCGTGGCGGCACGGCCCAGTGGCCGGGGCGCCAGGCATAGCTGGCACCGCCCCAGCCCCAGTAGCCGTTGATCCACACATGCACCGGCGAAGGCGCGACGGGGATCACCTCGGTGTACGGCGGCGGCGGCGCGCTAGGCGCATACACCACGTCCCCGGGCGGATAGGCCGGCGCCACCACGCAGCCGGTCAGCGCCAGGCCCGATGCCGCCAATGCCAGGGCCGGCAGCGTGCGGCGCAAGCCCGTGGAGAAGGTCGATGTGAAGATCACGATGCGCTCCTGACAGTCATGCCCCTACAACGAAAAAGCCCCTGCCGCTTGTTGACAGGGGCTTGTGAAGCCGAGGTAAAGATGGGCCGCCAGACGTAGCGCCCCATGTACGTCAGCCCTGCTGCAGCGCGGCCACGCGCTCCTCGATGGGCGGGTGCGAGGAAAACAGCTTGCCTATGCCGCCGGCAATGCCCATGGCCTGCAGGCTCTTGGGCATCTCGCCCGGGTGCATGCCGCCCAGGCGGTGCAGGGCGTTGATCATGGGCTGCTTGCGGCCCATGAGCTGGGCGGCGCCGGCGTCGGCGCGGAACTCGCGCTGGCGCGAGAACCAGGCCACGATGATGGCGGCCAGAAAGCCCAGCAGGATGTCGAGCACGATGGTGGTGACCATGTAGCCGATGCCCGGGCCAGAGCTGTTTTCATCGTTCTTGCGCAAAAAGCTGTCCACCGCATAGCCGATGACGCGCGACAGGAAGACCACGAAGGTGTTCATCACGCCCTGGATCAGCGCCATGGTCACCATGTCGCCATTGGCCACGTGGGCGATCTCGTGGCCGATGACGGCCTCGACCTCCTCGCGCGACATGCCCTGCAACAGGCCCGTGGACACCGCCACCAGGGCCGAGTTCTTGAACGCGCCAGTGGCAAAGGCGTTCGGGTCGCCCTCGTAGATGCCGACCTCGGGCATCTGTATGCCGGCCTTGTCGGCAAAGCCGCGCACGGTCTCGACGATCCAGGCCTCGTCCTGGTTGCGCGGCGCGTTGATGATTTGCACGCCCATGCTCATCTTGGCAATGGGCTTGCTCATCAAGAGCGAAATGATGGCGCCGCCAAAGCCCATGATGAAGGCGAAGCCCAGCAACGCCCCCAGGTTCAGGCCGTTGGCCGTCAGGTAGCGGTTCACGCCCAGCAGGCTGGCGACTATGCCCAGCACTGCCACCACGGCGATGTTGGTCAACAAAAAGAGCGCAATGCGTTTCATCGAGAATGTTCTCAGGTGAAGGGTTCGGGTTGGCCCGCGGCAGGCCGCCTTGGGCAGAAAACAAGATGGGGACGGTGCGCGGCGCTTCAAGCGTTGGGTTGCGCCTGTGTCAGCTGTCGTGCGCCACGGAAAACGACAGAGTCATCATAAAAGCAAAAGTTCTCGTTATCGGGCCACCAGCCGGGCACGCCCAGCACCGGCAGCGGGTAAAAGGGCTTGGCGGCCAGCCATGGCGCCGTCAGATCCCGGGCCAGGTCATGATCCAGAATAGCTACACAATTGATAGCTGTTTGCGCTTGATAGACATGGGCTGCGATCGATTTTCTTGGTGAAACCAGCTTTTCCAGCAGCGCATGCCCCAGGATCAAGAGCCGCGCCTGGCGCCACAGCGGGCGCAGCTCCACGCACAGCCGGAGCCACTGGCGCGCGGCCAGCGCCGCGTGCAGGTCGGGGTGGGCCAGCAGCACGGCGCCGTTCTCATCGAACAGCGTCAGCGCGTCGCGCACCGGCCCTCGCACGGCCCCCACGCCGTCCAAGGCAATCGCCTGCGCCTGCAGCCGGTTGAAGCGCCGCTTGGTGGCCGGGTAATGCAGCCACACCAGGCCGTTGAAGAAGTCATGCAGATTGTCGCGCGTGGGCACGCGGCGCTGCTCGAAGATGAACCGCTCGTAGGCCATGCCCACGGGCAACGCTGCCTGCGGCACGAAGCGCACGCCGGGCGCTGGCGCCTTGCCTTCATCGACCAGCGCATTCAGCGCAATGGCCACGCTGGCGCCGGCCTGCACGCGCTGGTCGGCCTGGCGCCCCAAGGGGGCCAGATGGGCCAGCCAGGGGCGCTGCCAGTCAATCGCGCCTAGCCCACCAGCCGCCACGGCAGCGCCTCGCCCGCGCGCAGGGGCTTCAGGTCGGCCTCGCCGAAGGGGAAACTGTCGGGTGGCGTCCACGATTCGCGGCGCAGCGTGATCGTCCCGTGGTTGCGCGGCAGGCCGTAGAAGGCCGGGCCGTGGAAGCTGGCAAAGCCCTCCAGCCTGTCCAGCGCGCCGGCGTTGTCGAAGGCCTCGGCATACATCTCGATGGCAGCATGCGCCGTGTAGCAGCCGGCACAACCCGTGGCGTGCTCCTTCAAGTGCGCGGGGTGCGGCGCGCTGTCCGTGCCCAGGAAGAACTTGGCCGAGCCGCTGGTGGCGGCCTGCACCAGCGCCTGGCGGTGCAGCTCGCGCTTCAAGACTGGCAGGCAGTAGTAGTGCGGGCGTATGCCGCCGGTGAAGATGGCGTTGCGGTTGTACAGCAGGTGGTGGGCGGTAATCGTCGCGGCGGTGTAGGCGTCGCTATCCGCCACGTACTGCGCGGCTTCCTTCGTAGTGATGTGCTCGAAGACGATCTTCAGCTCGGGGAAGTCGCGGCGCAGCGGGATCAGCTGCTGGTCGATGAACACCGCTTCGCGGTCGAACAGGTCGATGTCGGGGCTGGTCACCTCGCCATGCACCAAGAGCAGCAGGCCGGCCTTTTGCATGGCCTCCAGCGTTTTGTAGGTCTTGCGGATATCGGTCACGCCGGCGTCGCTGTTGGTGGTGGCACCGGCCGGGTAGAGCTTGAGGGCGACCACACCGGCATCCTTGGCGCGGGCGATCTCGTCCGGCGCCAGGTTGTCGGTCAGATACAGCGTCATCAACGGCTCGAACTGCACGCCGGCGGGCACGGCCGCCAGGATGCGCTGCTTGTACTCCAGCGCCTGGGCCGCCGTGGTCACGGGCGGGCGCAGGTTGGGCATGATGATGGCGCGGCCGAACTGCGCCGCCGTGTGTGGCACGACGGTCAGCAAAGGCTCGCCGTCGCGCACATGCAGGTGCCAGTCGTCGGGGCGGGTGATGGTGAGGGTGTTCGTGGTGGCGGTCATACCGGCGATTGTCCCATTCAGACAGTGCCTTTACCGCGCTGATCAAGTAGCGAGCCTTGCCGGCATATTCAAGAAGCCGAAGACGCCCCTCCTCCCACCAAAACTCTCGCCCCAAACGAAGGCTTCAAGTCCTGCGTTGCTGTTCTGCGGGCATCCAAGACATCACTTGGCAATCCCCAAGAAAACCGCCAGGCAGCGCTCCACCTCCACCAGTTTGTCGGGGTCGATGCGGCCAATGCTGGGGCCGAGCTTGTCGCGCGACACCGTCATGGCCTTGTCCACCATGACCTGCGAGGGCTTTTGCAAGCCGTTGCCTGCGCTGGGCGTGAGCGGCACGCGCAGCAGCGGCGCGGCCACCAAGGTGCTGGTGATGGGCAACAGCGTGACGCTGGCGTGCGCATCAAACAAATCGGCCTGGATGACGAGCGCGGGCCGGGGTTTGCCAAAATCGCCCTGCAAGGCAATGGTCACCAGGTCGCCGCGCATCAATCCGTCCAGCCGTCCACATCGGCCAGGGCGGCATCCATCAGCGGCACCAGCGCGGCATCGGCCGCGTCGGCCTGAGAGGCCAGCAGGCTTTGGCGGCGGCATTCCTGGGCAAAATCGGGGCGGCGGGTATCGGGCACCCACAGCTGTACCGGGCGCAGCCCGGCCTGGCGCAGCGCGTCACGATGGCGCTGCACGCGGGCATTGCTGGTGGATGTGGACATTGGGTGCTCTTGAAGATCTGGCGTTACATGCAACATGATAGGGTCGTTGCATGTAGCGCACAAGCCCGAGTCAAGGTCGTTTTGCCTTTTCTCCAAGTACATCCAGCACCTGCAAATCGGCATCGCAGCCCTGGCCCGCGGCAATCCAGCGCCGCACCAGGGCCAGCCAGAGCCGGCGGCGCCAGCCGCCCTGGGTGGCTACGGCCTGCGTGGCGTCGGCCAGCACGCCGCAGAGGTAGCGCCCCTGCCCCGTGTCCCAGCGCAGTGCCGCGCAGGGGCCGCTGCGCCGGCGCGATGCCCAGATGCCAAGCGGGCAGGGCTCGGCCAGGCAGCACAGGCCGCAGCCGTTGCAGGGTTGGCCCAGCGCGGGCTTGGCGGGTGCCTGGGGCTGCCAGTGCACGCGCTGCCAGCCGGCGGGCAGGGGCGGCTGAGGCATGCGCTACGCCACCGGCCCCTGGTTGATGGCCGTGAGCGCGGCGTTGACGGCGTAGATGCGGCTGCGGATGTTGCGCACGCCGGCCTGCGTGAGGCGCTGTGCGTGCATGTCCAGGTAGCGCTGGGCGTGCTCCCGCGTGTCGAACAGGTAGATGCCGCCGGCCTCGCGGGCCTGGGCGTCCTCGGTCCAGATCTTCCAGCGCATGCCGGGCTCCTGATTGATGCTGCGGGCCAGGCCCTCGAAGGCCTGGACCATGTCGGCGCCAAAGGGGCCGTCCATGGAGAAATCGACTTGCAGGACAAAGGCCATGTGCACTCCTTGTGTGGCCAGTGATGCGGCCGGTGGTGGTGGGGCGATTGTCCCATCGGCCCAGCGGCCAATACCCCTGCTGGTGGCTGCAGGCCGGGGCGGGCGTATCCTGCCCCGGTGTCGGGTTGCAACAGCAAGGCCATGCCATGAACGAGACCATCCCCGCCTCCCACGTGCGCATCAAGCGCGCCTACGAGGCCCCCACGCCAGCGGACGGCGCACGCATCCTGATTGACCGGCTGTGGCCGCGCGGCGTGAAGAAGGAGGCGCTGCTGCTTGCCGAATGGGCCAAGCCGCTGGCGCCAAGTACCGAGCTGCGCCAGTGGTTCAACCACGACCCCGCACTGTGGGACGAATTCCGCCGCCGGTACGCAGCGGAGTTGCGCCAGCAGCCCGAGGCCTGGGCGCAGCTGCGCGAGCGCGCCCGTCATGGCGTGGTGACGCTGGTGTATTCGGCGCATGACGAGGCGGTGAACAACGCCGTCGCCATGCGCGATTTTTTGCTGCAGCCCGGCGGGCTGGATGCGGCGCAATGACGGCAACCGGAGGTATTCAATGACCCAACGACTGGACTACAAGCAGGCATCGCCCAAGGGCTTTGCCGCCATGCTGGGGCTGGAGCAGCACGCGCGCAGCAGCGGGCTGGATCACGCGCTGCTGGAGCTGGTGAAGGCGCGCGTCTCGCAGATCAACGGCTGCGCCTTCTGCCTGGACATGCACAGCAAGGACGCGCGCGCCGCCGGCGAGGACGAGCAGCGCCTGTATCTGCTGGCCGCCTGGCGCGAGGCGCCCTGCTACACGCCGCGCGAGCGCGCCGCCCTGGCCTGGGCCGAGGCCGTGACGCTGTTGAAAGACCAGGAGGTGGGCGACGCCCAGTACCACGCGGCGCGCGAGCATTTCGACGACAAGGCGCTGGTGGACCTGACGCTGGCCATCGTCGCCATCAACGGCTGGAACCGGCTGTCGATCGCGTTCCGCACGCCGGCCGGAACCTACCAACCCCAGCACCACAGTTGACTACCGGAGGACAGCACCATGGACCAAGCCATGTACCCGGCCAGCAGTGCCGACATCGCACGCAAGCGCCGCGAGCTGGCGCCCAAGCAGCTGGAGGCCTTCCGCCAGTTCAGCGCGGCGGCGTTTGCCGAAGGCGAGCTGGACGCGCGCACCAAGCAACTGATCGCCGTGGCCGTGGCCCATGTCACGCAGTGCCCGTACTGCATTCGCGGCCACACCGAGGGCGCGCTCAAGGCCGGCGCCAGCGAGGCGCAAATCATGGAGGCCATCTGGGTCGCGGCCGAGATGCGCGCGGGCGGCGCCTATGCGCATTCGGCGCTGGCGATCGACACGATGGCGGGGCACAAGGGCTGAACCGCGCGGCGGGTGCATGCCGGCGAGACGCCGGCGCTCCCGGTACCGCCACCGCACAAAGATTTGCGCGCACACATTTTTATAGCGTGTTGTGCAGCGTGGGCGCTGGTTTTTGGCTGTTTCTCCCTCTCCCGCGTGCGGGAGAGGGAGCCAATACCTCAACCGCGCGCCAGCACTGGCGCCAGCGCCACCCCGGTATGCGTGGCCAGTCGCACCAGCTCCTCGGGCGTGCCGGCGGCGACGATGCGGCCGCCGTCCTTGCCGCCCTCGGGCCCCAGGTCGATGACCCAGTCGGCCTCGGCGATCACGTCCAGGTCGTGCTCGATGACGACCACGCTGTGGCCGCCGTCGACCAGGCGGTGCAGCACCTGGATCAGCTTGTGCACGTCGGCCATGTGCAGGCCCACGGTGGGCTCGTCCAGCACATACAGCGTGTGTGGTGCCTTTTGCCCGCGCCGGCCGACCTCGTCGCGCACCTTGGTCAGCTCCGTCACCAGCTTGATGCGCTGGGCCTCGCCGCCGGAGAGCGTGGGCGAGGGTTGGCCCAGCGTGAGGTAGCCCAGGCCCACGTCCTTCAAGAGCTGCAGCGGGTGGGCAATGCTGGGCATGCTGGCGAAGAACTCGACGGCCTCGTCCACCTCCATCTGCAGCACATCGCCAATGTTCTTGCCGCGCCAGGTGACGGCCAGGGTCTCGGGGTTGAAGCGCGCGCCGTGGCAGCGCTCGCAGGCCACCTTGACGTCGGGCAGAAAGCTCATGGCGATGGTGCGCAGGCCCTGGCCCTCGCAGCCGGGGCAGCGGCCCTCGCCGGTGTTGAAACTGAAGCGCCCGGGGGCGTAGCCGCGCGCCTTGGCCTCGAGGGTTTCGGCGAACAGCTTGCGTATGGTGTCCCAGAAGCCGATGTAGGTGGCGGGGCAGCTGCGCGGGGTCTTGCCTATGGGGGTTTGATCGACCTCGAGCACGCGATCCACGCTCTCGAAGCCCTGCAGGCCGGCGCAGCCCCCGAGCGCGGGCGCCTTGCCGGCATCCATGGCCTCGCGCCCGGCCTTGGTGGCGCGCTGGCCGACCCAGGCAGCCACATTGGCCAGCAGCACGTCGCGCGCCAGCGTGGACTTGCCCGAGCCGCTGACCCCCGTGACGGCCACCAGGCGTTTCAGTGGCAGGCGCAGATCCACGGCCTGCAGGTTGTGCAGGTGGGCGCCGAGGACGGTGAGCCAGTGCGGTGCCGGGGCGGATACCCCCTCACCCCTGCCCTCTCCCCCTGCGGGGGGAGAGGGAGTAGCAGCCGCGGCGGTATTCACTCCCTCCCCCTCTGGGGGAGGGTGGAGGTAAGGGTCGGCAACATCTAAATTGATAGCTATTTGCGCTTTACCATCAAGCGTTTGAGGCTTATTTTGCTCATATTTTTCATCTAAGAGAGACTGGCCCCCACCCCTGCCCTCCCCCGGGAGGGGAGGGAGAAATACCGCACGCCGCGCCTGCAGCGGATGCCTCATGGCATGCAGCAGGTAGCGGCCGGTCTGCGAGTCGGCGGCGGCCTGCAGGTCGGCCACCTGGCCCTGGGCCACCAGGCACCCGCCGCGCTTGCCGGCGCTGGGGCCTATGTCGATGAGGTGGTCGGCGCGGCGTATGGTGTCCTCGTCATGCTCCACGACGACCAGGGTGTTGCCCTTGTCGCTCAGGCTTTTCAGGGCGTTCAGCAGGATCTGGTTGTCGCGCGCGTGCAGGCCTATGGTCGGCTCGTCCAGCACGTAGCACACGCCCTGCAGGTTGCTGCCCAGCTGGGCGGCCAGGCGTATGCGCTGGGCCTCGCCACCGCTGAGCGTGGGCGCGCCGCGGTCCAGCGTCAGGTAGGACAGGCCCACCTCCTCCAGAAACTCCAGCCGGCTTTTGATCTCGGGCACCAGGTCGCGCGCAATCTCGGCCTCGCGGCCGGTCAGCCGCAGGCCCTCTATCCACTGCCGCACCTCGCTCACGGCCAGGCGCGCCACCTCGGTGATGGGCGTGCCGGCAAAGCGCACGGCGCGCGCCACGGGGTTCAGGCGCGTGCCGGCGCAGCTGGGGCAGGCGGCGTCGGCCAGGTCTTCCACCTCGGGCTCGGCAAAGGTCTGTTCGCGGCCGCGGTCGTCCGACTGCACGGAATCGTCGAAGGCCTTGCGCTGCTCTTTCGTCAGGCGCACGCCCGTGCCCACGCAGTCCGGGCACCAGCCATGCTTGCTGTTGTACGAGAACAGGCGCGGGTCCAGCTCGGCATAGCTGGTGGCGCAGACCGGGCAGGCGCGCTTGGTGGAGAACACCTGCAGCCGGCCGATATGCGCCGTGGGCGCGCCCTCTTCCATGGCCTGCTCCAGGCCGTCCAGGCCGCTCAGCACATGCAACACGCCCTTGCCCAGCTCCAGTGCCTTGGACAACGCGCTGCGCAGGGCGTCTTCGTGCTCGGGCGACACATCCAGGCTGGCCACGGGCAGCTCTATGGTGTGTTCCTTGAAGCGGTCCAGGCGCGGGAAGCCGGTAGTCGGCAGAAAGTTGCCGTCCACGCGCAGATGCGTGTAACCGCGCGGGCGCGCCCAGTCGGCCAGCTCGGTATAGACGCCCTTGCGGTTCAGCACCAGGGGCGCCAGCAGGCCGATGTGCTGGTCGCGGAACTGCGTGAGCAGCTGCGCGGCGATGCTCTCGCTGGTCTGCGGCTGCACGGCCGCGCCGTCGTGCACGCAGTGCTGCACGCCGAGCTTGACGTAGAGCAGGCGCAAAAAGTGCCAGACCTCGGTGGTCGTGCCCACGGTGCTCTTCCTGCCGCCGCGCGACAGGCGCTGCTCGATCGCCACGGTGGGCGGTATGCCATACACGGCGTCCACCTCGGGCCGGCCCGCGGGCTGGACGATGCTGCGCGCGTAGGCGTTCAGGCTTTCAAGATAGCGGCGCTGGCCCTCGTTGAACAGGATGTCGAAGGCCAGCGTGGACTTGCCCGAGCCGCTGACGCCGGTGATGACGTTGAACCTGCCGCGCGGGATGTCGACGTTCAGGTGCTTGAGGTTGTGCTCGCGGGCGTTGATGATCTGAATGGCGTTGGCTGCTGCACCCTCTCCCTCTGGGAGAGGGCGGGGGTGGGGGCCGGCGCCCTGGGCATCCCCCCTCACCCCTGCCCTCTCCCGCAAGCGGGAGAGGGAGTCATAGGGCGGCACGCCGTCGTGGACTGCATGGCCACCCTCGCCCAGCGCCTGCTCATACTCGCGCAGCGCCGCGCCGGTGTGCGAGCTGGGGTGCTGGCGCAGGTCTTCGGGCGTGCCCTCGGCCACCAGCTGGCCGCCGGCGTCGCCGCCCTCGGGGCCCAGGTCGATGAGCCAGTCGCTGGCGCGGATCACGTCCAGGTTGTGCTCGATGACAATCAGCGAATGGCCCGCTTCCATGAGCTTGCGCAGCGCGCGCATCAGCTTGGCGATGTCGTCGAAATGCAGGCCGGTGGTGGGCTCGTCGAACAAAAACAGCGTGCCCTTGCGCGCCAGCGGCTGGCGCGACTTGGCCTGGCCCCTGGCGGCCTCGGCCAGAAAGCCGGCGAGCTTCAGGCGCTGGGCCTCGCCCCCGGATAGCGTGGGCACGGGCTGGCCCAGGCGCACGTACTCCAGGCCCACGTCCACTATGGGCTGCAGGGCGCGGATCACCTCGCGATCCTTGGCGAACAGCTGGGCGGCCTCGTGCACGGTCAGCTCCAGCACATCGGCCACACTCATCGTTCGCCCTCCGCGCTCTATGCGCACCTCCAGGATCTCGGGCCGGTAGCGCCGGCCGTCGCAGTCCGGGCAGCGCAGATAGACGTCCGACAGGAACTGCATCTCCACATGCTCGAAGCCCGAGCCGCCGCAGGTGGGGCAGCGCCCGTCGCCCGAGTTGAAGCTGAACTTGGCGGCCGTGTAGCCGCGCTCGCGCGACAGCGGCGCGGTGGCGAAGATCTCGCGAATGGCGTCCCACGCGCCTACATAGCTCACGGGGTTCGAACGCGCCGTCTTGCCAATGGGGGACTGATCCACGAACACCACGTCGCTCAAATGGTCCGCGCCCAGCAGCCGGTCATGGGCGCCGGGTGACTCCGTGGCCTTGCCGAAGTGGCGCATCAGCGCGGGCGCCAGGATGTCCTGGATCAGCGTGGACTTGCCCGAGCCCGAGACGCCGGTGACGGTGACCAGGCGCTGCAGCGGGAACTCCACCGTCACATCCTGCAGGTTGTGCTGGCGTGCGCCTTCGAGAATCAGGCGCGGCGTGGCCTCGGTGACCATGCGCTTGAGGCCCGTGCCTATCTGCCTGTGCCCGCCCAGGTATTGGCCGGTCAGCGTATCCGCCCGGCGCAGCGCGGCCACGCTGCCGTCGAACACGATCTGCCCGCCGCGTTCGCCCGGGCCGGGGCCCATGTCGATGATGCGGTCGGCCGCCAGCATCACCGCCGGGTCATGCTCCACCACCACCAGGGTGTTGCCGGCATCGCGCAGGCGCAGCATGGCCTGGTTGATGCGCTGCATGTCGCGCGGGTGCAGGCCTATGCTGGGCTCGTCGAGCACGAACAGGGTGTTGACCAGGGACGTGCCCAGGGCCGTGGTCAGGTTAATGCGCTGCACCTCGCCGCCCGACAGCGTGCGGCTTTGCCGATCCAGCGTGAGATAGCCGATGCCGACGTCGCACAGGTATTTGAGGCGGGTGGCAATCTCTTCGTGCAGCAGCGCCAGGGCCTGTATCTCCCCGGTATTTACTCCCTCGCCCCCTTGGGGGAGAGGGTGGGGGTGAGGGGGTAGATCGAGCGCAGCGCCAGCTGCGGGCCCACCCTCACCCCTGCCCTCTCCCGCCTGCGGGAGAGGGAGAAGCGCCGCAAAAAACCGCCGCAGCCGCTCAATCGGCAGCAGCATCAAATCATGCAGACACAGCCCCGGTAGCGCCTCCAGCTGCTCACGGCTCCAATCCACGCCCTGCGGCATGAAGCGCCGCGCGGGCTCCAGCACCGCATCGGCATCCTGCTTGCCGCCTACGCGCCATAGCAGGCTCTCGGTCTTCAAACGTGCACCGGCGCAGGCGGGGCATGGCGTGTAGCTGCGGTACTTGGACAGCAGCACGCGGATGTGCATCTTGTAGGCCTTGGTCTCCAGGTAGGCGAAGAAGCGCCTGATGCCATACCACTGGCGGTTCCAGTTGCCCTCCTTGAAGCCCGGCGTGCCCTCTATCACCCAATGCCGCTGCTCGGCCGTGAGCTTGTACCAGGGCGTGTCGCGCGGAATGCCGGCGTCCTCGGCATAGCGCATCAGGTCGTCCTGGCATTCCTTCCAGGCCGGCGTCTGAATCGGCTTGATGGCGCCGGCGCGCAGGGTCAGCCTGTCGTTCGGAATCACCAGGCCCCAGTCCACGCCGATCACGCGGCCAAAGCCGCGACAGCTGTCACAGGCGCCCACGGCCGAGTTGAACGAGAACATCGAGGCGATGGGTTCGGCGTAGCGCAGGTCGCTGTCGGGGCAGTGCAGGCCGGTCGAGAACCTCCACAAGTCCGGCTCGCCCTCATCGCGCAGGCGATACACGTTGAGCCGCCCGGCGCCACGCTTGAGCGCCACCTCGATGGCCTCAAGCGCGCGCGCGCGCTCGGTGTTGGCGATGCGAAAACGGTCGGCCACCACGTCCAGCAGCTTCTTGCCATCGTGCTCGCGCTCGGCCTGCACCTTGGTGAAGCCGCTGGCCGACAGCCATTGCTCCAGCTGCTCGGCTGTGATGCTGGCGGGCAGCTCCACCGAGAAAGTGAGCACGATGCGCGGGTCGCCCTCTTGCGCGCAGCGCGCCTGCAGGTCGGCGTAAATCGTGTCGGGCGAGTCGTGGCGCACGCTCTGCGCCGTCTGGCGGTCGAACAGCTGGCCGGCGCGCGCGAACAGCAGTTTCAGGTGGTCGTTCAGCTCGGTCATCGTGCCCACGGTGGAGCGCGAGCTGCGCACCGGGTTTGTCTGGTCGATGGCAATCGCCGGCGGCACGCCCTCCACCTTGTCCACGGCCGGCTTGTCCATGCGCTCGAGGAACTGGCGCGCGTAGGCGCTGAAGGTCTCCACGTAGCGACGCTGGCCCTCGGCGTACAGGGTGTCGAACACCAGGCTGGACTTGCCCGAGCCGCTGGGGCCGGTGACCACGGTCAGTTCACCCGTGCGTATGTCCAGGTCGAGGTTCTTGAGGTTGTGCTGGCGCGCGCCGTGGATGCGTATCAGTCCCTGGGTCATGGCCGGTCTTTGTTCGGTGAGGCGGAACATTCTAGGGATTCGGATTGCCCATTGAGCGTCGTGTCCGTTAGACTGCACCGCACCGCAAAACATTTGTTGACAAAAGCAAGGAGGCGATACCATGCGCACATGGCAAAAATGGGGTAGCACCCTGATGCTGGGGGCGGCCCTCGGCACCGTACAGGCGCAGATTCTGGTGGGCCAGACGGCGGGGTTCTCGGGCGTGGTGGGCGCGGGCGTGCAGGAAACCGCCGCCGGCGCCAAGCTCTATATCGACGCCGTGAACGCCAAGGGCGGCGTACATGGGCAGAAGATCGAGCTGATCTCGCTGGACGACAAGTTCGACCCCAAGACCGCCGGCGAGAACGCCCGCGTGCTGATCGAGGACAAAAAGGTCGATGTGATGTTCCTCACCCGCGGCACGCCGCACACCGAGGCCATCATCCCGCACCTGGACAGGCATGGCGTGGCCCTGGTGGCGCCCTCCACCGGCGCCATGGTGCTGCACCAGCCGGTGCGCAAGCATGTGTTCAACGTGCGCGCCACCTACCAGCGCGAGGCCGAGAAGGCCATGACCCATCTGGCCACGCTGGGCATGAACCGCATCGCCGTGCTGTATGCCGACGACAGCTTTGGCGCCGACGGCGTGGCCGGCGCCCAGAAAGGCCTGGACGCAGCCAGGCTGCAGCCGGTGGTGCTGGACAAGTTCAACCGTGCCCAACCCGACTTTGCTCCGCTGGCGGCCAGGATCGCCCAGGCGCAAGCCCAGGCGGTGCTGATCATTGGCTCGGGCACCACGGTGGCAGACGGCTATGCGGCGCTGCGCAAGGCGGGTTCCACGGCGCAGCTGGTCACCCTGTCGAACAACGCCTCCAGCGGTTTCATCAAGAGCCTGGGCGAGCAGGCGCGCGGCGTCATCGTCAGCCAGGTGTTCCCGAACGAGCGCAGCCTGGCCTATCCGCTGGTCAAGGAAGCCCTGGAACTGAGCAAGGCCGGCGGCCAGGGCGACATCAGCCCCGCCATGCTGGAGGGCTTTGCCGCCGCCAAGGTGCTGGTGGAAGGCCTGCGCCGCGCCGGCCCCAAGCCCACGCGCGAGAAGATACAGGCGGCGCTGGAGGCCATACAGCAGTACGACCTGGGCGGCCTGCCGATTTCATACGGCCAGAAGGATCACACAGGTCTCGACTTCGCCGATCTGTCCATCATTGGCGCAGACGGCAAGTTCCGCCGCTGAAGGCGCCCCGCACAGCCCGTAAAAAAAACCCGCCTGCGCGGGTTTTTTTGTTGCCAAGCGGTGGCACTACTTGGCGGCGCCAGCGGCCGTTGGCGCGGCCGGCTCGGGCGCATGCACGGCGTCCGCTCCATGCTTTTCCCCGCTCAGGTCCACCTTGTCCCCGGCCTGCATGATCACGAACAGCGATAGCGCCGCGAACAGCACGAATCCCACTACCAGCTTCCACATGCCTGTCTCCTGATGGTTGTTGTGAGAACGGGCCGCCCACAAAAAAGGCCCCACACGGATGTGTGAGGCCTGTTCTCTCTGGCTCCAAGCCCGACTCGATTGAATCAGGCCTGGGTTGCAGGCAGCCTACGCTGCGGGAGATCAGAAGTTGTGGCGCACGCCCAGGGCGAAGGAGCTGAAGTCCGCGCCGGCAGTACCGGTCATGTAAGCAGCACCAGCCTTGTTGTCCACCTTGGTGTAGAAGGCGTAGACCTTGGTGCGCTTGCTCAGGTTGTAGTTGTAGCCCAGGGTCCACTGCGTGGCGGCGCTGTCGGCGACCTTGCTCCACTTGGCGGCACGGCCCACGTTGACGTGGAACTCGGAGGCGCCCAGGGCGTACATGCCGGACAGGCGGTAGTTGTTGCGCGTGCCTGCCACGTCTTCGTCGTTGCGCTGATAGTAACCACCGACCGTGAACTGGCCGAAGGTGTACAGAGCGCGCAGGCCCAGTTGCTTGTCATCATCAACCTGGCTGTAGCCAGCACCCAGAGCCAGGGCGCCCAGGTTGTAATTGGCTGCCAGGTCGTAGCCATTCTTGTTCACACCGGTGGCCTTTTCATGCAGGCTCACGGCAGCGTCGATCACCAGACCACCCATGTTGGGGGTACGGTAGCCAACCTTGTTCTTGGTGCTCAGGCCGCTAGTGAGCCAGACGGGATCCTGATAAAACGCGTCCGCCGAGGTGCCCGTCTCATGGTTGTGCATGCTCACGTAGTCGGCCGTCGCATAGTAGGAGTCGGGTATGAAGTTGCCCAGACGGATCATGCCGAAGCCACCGGACAGGTTCACTTCACTCTGACGCGCGAAGCTCATGCCGGTAGTGGGGTGCGTCCAGGCGGAGCCTGCGCCGGTGCTGGAATCGAAACCGCTTTCCAGCTGGAAGCCGGCCTTCAGGCCGCCGCCCAGGTCTTCCACGCCCTTGAAGCCAAAGCGCGAAGCGTTGTTCTGCATCACGGTATTGCTGACCGAACCAACCTTTTGGCGCTCAACAGAGGTATTCACGCGGCCATACAGGGTGACGCTGCTTTGCGCCATGACGGTGGAGGCGCCGGCTGCTGCAACCAGGGCGAGCAGGAGGTGTTTCTTTTGCATATGGGTTCCTTGAATGTTTGTGTCTATCAGGGGTAGTAGGCACCGCTTGCGATCCGCATTCGACCGATGAGCGCCTTGTGCATCTACAGCCTCGATTTTAGGAGCAGGCACCCGTAGGCCCTGTAATCGGTTTGCAATCTGACGTTTAAACGCAACAGCCCCGCCGGGGCGGGGCTGTCGTCAGAGGGCCGTCACGCCGGCTCGGGGCGGCAAGGGTCAGTCGTTGGCGTAGATGTCCACGTCCTTGGTCTCGCGCAGGAACAGCATGCCGACCACCAGCGTCATGCCGGCGATGATGATCGGGTACCACAGGCCGTTGTACATGTTGCCGGTCTGGGCCACGATGGCGAACGACATGGTGGGCAGCAGGCCGCCGAACCAGCCATTGCCGATGTGGTAGGGCAGGCTCATCGAGGTGTAGCGGATGCGCGTGGGGAACAGCTCCACCAGCATGGCGGCGATGGGGCCGTAGACCATGGTCACCAGGATCACCAGGTAGGTCAGGATGACGACCATCATCACCTTGTTCATCTTCGCCGGGTCGGCCTTGGCGGGGTAGCCGTCAGCCTTGAGCGTGTCGGCCACGGCCTTCTTGAACTCGGCGTCCTTGGCCTTGGCGTCGGCCGCGGACAGGCCCTTGGCGGAGTAGCTCTGGATCACATCGTCGCCAATCTTGATGACGGCGGGCGTGCCGGCGGGGGCTTCCTCGTTGTCATAGCTGACCGAGCTGGCGGCCAGCACCTGCTTGGCGATGTCGCAGGAGCTGGTGAACTTGGTCGTGCCCGTGGGGTTGAACTGGAACGAGCATTCCTTGGGGTCGGCGACGATGAACACCTGGCTCTTGGCCTGGGCCGCTGCCAGATCCGGGTTGGCGGCCTGGGTCAGGGCCTTGAAGGCCGGGAAGTAGGACACGATGGCCAGGGCGCAGCCTGCCATGATGATGGTCTTGCGGCCAATCTTGTCGGACAGCGAGCCAAAGATCAGGAAGAAGGGCGTGCCGATCAGCAGCGCGGCGGCGATCAGCAGGTTCGCCGTGACGGCGTCCACCTTGAGCTGCTGCGTCAGGAAGAACAGCGCATAGAACTGGCCCGTGTACCAGACCACGGCCTGGCCGGCGGTCAGGCCGAACAGCGCGATGAGCACGATCTTCAGGTTCTTCCACTGACCGAAGGACTCGGCCAGGGGCGCCTTGGAGGTCTTGCCCTCGGCCTTCATCTTGCGGAAGGCGGGCGACTCGGACAGCTGCATGCGGATCCACACCGAGATGGCCAGCAACAGGATGGACACCAGGAAGGGAATGCGCCAGCCCCAGTCGTTGAAGGCCGGCTCGCCCATCAGCGTGCGCGTGCCCAGGATGACCAGCAGCGACAGGAACAGGCCCATGGTGGCGGTGGTCTGGATCCACGCCGTGTAGGCGCCGCGCTTGCCATTGGGGGCATGCTCGGCCACATAGGTGGCGGCGCCGCCGTATTCACCGCCCAGCGCCAGGCCTTGCAGCAGGCGCAGGCAGATCAGGATCACCGGCGCGGCCACGCCTATGCTGGCGTAGTTGGGCAGTATGCCGACGATGAAGGTCGAGATGCCCATGATCAGGATGGTCACCAGAAAGGTGTACTTGCGCCCGATCAGGTCGCCCAGGCGGCCGAAGAACAGCGCGCCGAAGGGCCGGATGATGAAGCCCGCGGCAAAGGCCAGCAGGGCAAAGATGAAGGCCGATGTGGGATCGAGTCCGGCAAAGAACTGCTTGGCGATGATCGCCGCGAGCGAGCCATATAGATAAAAGTCGTACCACTCGAACACCGTGCCGAGGGACGACGCCAAGATCACCTTGCGTTCCTCGGGCGTCATGGGGCGGGCCGCCGCCTTGCCGCCCGCGCCTTGCGTAGCGCTGATTGCCATTGCTTGTCTCCTAGTTGGTTTTGAAACACAGGTGCTTACAAATGCCTGTGTCTGCACTATCTGCCCGGCTACTGACGGAGTGCTGACGCATTTCTTACGCAAGCTGACGGCTGGCTGAATACAAACTTACAAGTTCGGAAGAAACCCTTAGGCGACGTTTTTTGATGTGAAAAACCGGCCAAAACGGCCGAAATGCCGCGTTTTTGCTGCATTGCAGCGCGTAAGCGTTTGGTCAGCCCGGCTTCGCAGAATCCGCCCCGTTTGTGTATTGCGTCCATTGCATGCACGGCGTTTCATCCCTCAAGGAGACAAGCATGAGTGACCCCGTCGTTGAAAAGATTCAACGCCATCCCAAGTACCAGGAGTTGCGCGCAAGGCGCAACCCGCTGGGTGTCGTCCTGACCATCCTGATGCTGGTCGTTTACTTTGGCTACATCGGCCTGATCGCGTTCGACAAGGCCTTCCTGGCCAAGCCGATCGGCGCCGGCGTGACCACGCTGGGCGTGCCCATAGGCATGGGCGTGATCCTGTTCACCATCGCCATCACGGTCTACTACGTGCGCATCGCCAACAACAAGTTCGACGCGCTGACCGAAGAAATCCTCAAGGACGTCACCAAATGAAGCGCCTGCAAAACACCGCCAGCACCGCGCTGGCCCTGGCCGCCCTGTGGGCGAGCAATGTTGCTTACGCCGCCGGTGGCGACGTAGGTCAGGCCGCCAAGCAGGAGACCAACTGGACGGCCATCATCATGTTCGGCATCTTCGTGGTCGCCACGCTGTGGATCACGAAATGGGCCGCCTCCAAGACCCGCTCCGCCGCCGACTTCTATACCGCCGGCGGCGGCATCACGGGTTTCCAGAACGGCCTGGCGATTGCCGGCGACTACATGTCGGCCGCCTCCTTCCTGGGCATCTCGGCAGCCGTGATGGCCTCGGGCTATGACGGACTGATCTACTCCATCGGCTTCCTGGTGGGCTGGCCCATCATCACCTTCCTGATGGCCGACCGGCTGCGCAACCTGGGCAAGTTCACCTTTGCCGACGTGGCCGGCTACCGCTTCGAGCAGGGGCCGATCCGCATGTTCGCGGCATCCGGCACGCTGATCGTGGTGGCCTTCTACCTGATCGCGCAGATGGTGGGTGCGGGCCAGCTGATCAAGCTGCTGTTCGGCCTGGAGTACTGGGTCGCGGTGGTCATCGTCGGCGCGCTGATGATGGTCTACGTGCTGTTCGGCGGCATGACGGCCACCACCTGGGTGCAGATCATCAAGGCCGTGCTGCTGCTGTGTGGCGTGACCTTCATGGCCTTCATGGTGCTGGCCAACTACGGCTTCAGCCCCGAGGCGCTGTTCGCCAAGGGTGTCGAAGTGCGCACGCAGATCGCCGCCAACACCGGCCTGACGCCGGAAGAAGCCGCCAAGAAGGGCCTGTCCATCATGGGCCCGGGCGGCTTCATCAAGGATCCGATCTCGGCCATCTCCTTCGGCATGGCGCTGATGTTCGGCACCGCGGGTCTCCCCCACATCCTGATGCGCTTCTTCACCGTGCCCAACGCCAAGGAAGCACGCAAGTCGGTGGGCTGGGCCACGGTGTGGATCGGTTACTTCTACATCCTGATCTTCATCATCGGCTTTGGCGCCATCACCATGGTGCTGACGAACCCCGAGATGGCCGACACGGTCAAGGGCGTGATCAAGGGCGGCGCGGGCACGGCCAACATGGCGGCGGTGCTGGTGGCCAAGGCCGTGGGCGGCAACATCTTCTACGGCTTCATCTCGGCCGTGGCCTTCGCCACCATCCTGGCCGTGGTGGCCGGCCTGACGCTGTCGGGCGCCTCGGCCGTGTCGCATGACCTGTACTCCACGGTCATCAAGAAGGGCAAGGCCGACAGCGCGGCCGAACTGAAAGTCTCGCGCATGACCACCCTGGCTCTGGGCGTCGTCGCGGTGATTCTGGGCATTGCCTTCGAGAAGCAGAACATCGCCTTCATGGTGTCGCTGGCCTTCGCTATCGCCGCCTCGGCCAACTTCCCGGCGCTGATCCTGTCCATCCTGTGGAAGGGCTGCACCACGCGCGGCGCGGTGTTCGGCGGCTTCCTGGGGCTGATCTCGTCGGTGGGTCTGACCGTCGTCTCGCCCTCGGTGTGGGAAGCCACGCTGGGCAACCCGGCCGGTTCGGCCCTGTTCCCCTACTCGTCGCCGGCGCTGTTCTCCATGACCATCGGCTTCGTCGGCGTGTGGCTGTTCTCGATCACCGACAGCAGCGCCCGCGCGGCCAAGGATCGCGCAGCCTTCCCGGCGCAGCAGGTGCGCTCGGAAACCGGCCTGGGCGCTTCCGGCGCATCCGGCCACTGATTGAAGCGCGGTGCGAAAAATAAGCGGTTATCGGTGCGATAAATCGGCATCGCGATAGTTTTGCTGTGTGCAACGAAATTGCAGCGCAGGAAAAACCAGCCGATCCTACATCCACGCCCCTGCCGCGGCGGACAGGTTGACCGGATCGAAGCGCCAGGCGTCATCCTCGGGCACACCCAGGGCTGCGGCACCTGCCTTACTGCAGGTCCAGCGCGTGGCCTTGTGCGGTATGACCCAGGATACGAAGCCCAGGATCAGCTGCCAGTCGTAGAGCTCGCCCTCATGCTGCTTGAACCACTGCGCAGCCTGTAGCGGGTGCGCGGCCACGCGCTGCATATCCCAGCGGCTGGGGTCGAGCGCGATGCGCTTGAAGCGCACGCCGCCCGTCTTGCCGGCGCGGCGCGGGGAGTGGGCGGGCAGCGCCTCGGCCGCGACGCTGGAGGCGCACCACAGGGCGCCATGGGCGTCGGGCGCGCAGCTGCCGTCGGGCATCAGGTGATCCACGCCGTCGCCGGGCTCGAAGACTACCTCTGTGTGGCTGTAGGGGCCGCGCAGGCGCAGGCGGATGATGCGGTTGGCGATGCCCTGCAGGCCGGGGCGGGTGGATTTATAAGATGCCAGCAGCATGGCCTACACCGACCCCGTGAAAGCGTCTGCGGCCTCGATGGGCGCGTCCAGTATTTGCAGCGCGCGGCCGGCGCCGATGAGGCCGGCGGCCTCCAGTGCCTGCACGCCGGCGCGCGCTTCGGGGCGCTGCGGGTCAATGTAGGTGGCTGATGCCACGTCGGCCAGGTACACGCGGATGTCGGCGGCCTGGGCGCGCTGGGCCATGGCTGCGGCGGGATCGTCGAGCGCGGCGAGCTCGATGGCGGTCTTCTCTGCCTGGGCGAAGCGGCCGCGAAAGCCCAGCTTGGTCAGGCGGGTGAACACCGGCGCGGGTGGGACGGGCGGGGGCAGAAAACCGCCTGTGGCAGGGTCGTAGCGCTGGCCCAGCAGGGCCACGTCGTAGGTGACGATGGGTACCAAGTCGGGCGCCGTCACGGGCGCTGCCAGCTGCAGGACGGAGACGACGATGTCTGCATCGTTGATTTGTGCATAGCTCAATACCATTCCACTACCTCCCAGGAGACCGGAGAACTGCCGTTGGAGTCGCCCGAAAAGCCGGTCACCCCCAGCTGTGTGTTGTTGACAAGGCGTACAGAACTTCTGGACCAACCAGAATACGTTGCAATGGCGGTGGTCGTCATTGACAGCAGCGACACGGTGGTCTTGGCCGGATTCACGGCGGCGATGGTGACCAGCACCTCGGACGTGCCGGCCGGCGTCGTCACCCCGCGTTGCACGGACTTGATGCCGCCGCCGCGTTGTTGAGAAAACAAGATCATCAGATCCACCCCCTGTTGGCCGTCATGGTGAAGACGGCGTCGGCCTGCAGGATGTCCAGCTGCAGGTCATCGGCCACGTTGTCGAACTTGCCGCCGTTTCTGCGCAGAATGGGCGTGGTGGCGCCGCTTTTGTTGGTTATGCGCAGCTGCTCTTGCGGCGCGGCGCTGGCGGGCATGAGGCATTCGGCCGTGGGGTGCAGGATGATGTAGTGCATGCCCACGACGAGTTGGTGCGGGCCGGCGGTGCTCAGCTCTTGCTGGGGCATGGAGTAGGGCGAGCCGGTCAGCTTCCAGCCGGTGGGGTCGCTGGCTGGGTCGGTGGCGCTGGCGGTGGTGCCGGCGGGGATGCGCCGGTAGGTCAGCAGCGACAGGGGCGACCAGACGCAGGCGCCTTGCGCGTAGTTGCCGGCCACCCACTTGGCGGCGCCGGCGACCACGGCGGCGTTTTGCGCGCTGGTGTTGGCGGCGGCCGCTGCGGACTGGGCGGCGTTCTTGTTGCCCTCCATGGATGCCAGCGCCTCTTGAAAGCTGCCGGCCAACCAGGCGGCCAGGCCAGACAGCCAGGTGTGAAACCCGGCCGTCCAGTTGAGCCAGGCGTCGGTCTTCAGGTCGAACGCGTCCTGCGCGTCGGTGCGCCGGTTGGGGATAGCCGGCGACGCGGGGGGCGCGGCCGGCGGCGGGGTGTAGCTCATTGCTCAAGTCCTTCTATGGTCAGGGTGCAATCGGATATGCCATGCGCCACCAGCACCTGCTCGAAGCCGGTGATGTAGCCGTAGCTGGTGAGCGCGTTGTAGCCACGCGCGCCAAACCACACGACGGGCTTGGCGCGGTAGGCCACGATGAGGTTGCGCGTGCGCTCGTACTGCGTGCCCGCTATGAGCACCTGCAGCTTCATGCGGTCGCTGTAGGCGCCTTGCTCGGCGCGCCAGCCGCCCCACTCGTCGCGTTTTTTAAGGCTCCAGTCGTCAAAGCCGATGCTGGGGCGCCACTGCGTATTGCCCAGCCAGATGGAGCGGCCGATGACTACCTCGGCGCAGCGCGCCGTGCCGCCGGGGTTGCGGATACGAACCGTGATGCTGGCGCCGGTGTAGGCGGGCAGGCCCGAGACCAGCAGCTTGGCCTCGCGCTCGATGGGGGCGAAGAAGTAGCCCCAGTGGCTGCCGCCGCTGGGCTGCAGCAGCAGTTGCTCGCCCGAGTCGAACAGCGCACCGTTGACCGGGTCGGTCATGGTGACCTGCACGCTGTAGGCCTGCAGGCCCAGGAACTGGATGTCGGTCACCACGCGTCCGGGCGCGACGGTGAATTCGATCAGGTCGGCGTTCTCGGTGCTGGTGCCCAGGCTGGCGTCGAACATGCGCAGGCGGTTTTCCACGCCACGGTTCTGCCACTTGCCGGTGGTGGTGGCCGGGTCGTTGCCCAGGTTGCCCGCCGCCATGCTGCGCCAGATGACGCGGTTGGCGTCGATGATCTCGGCGCCCAGCGCGTAGGTGGTGCCGGCGGCCCAGGCGGGCAGCGCGCTGGCGGCCACGTTGGTGGTCATGTTGGCCAGCGTGACGGCCATGGGGGGCAGAAAGCCCATGCCGTAGGTGAAGCTGCCGGCGCTCATACAACAGCCTCCACGCGTTGCTTGACGCCGATGGCGTCGCCCTTGCGGGCCAGGCCCTCCATGGTTTGCAGCAGCTCGATCTGGCGCCGGCCGATGGCGTAGCCCTGGGCCAGCAGCTCTTGCAGCAGGCGCGTCACGTCGGCGCTGGCGCCGCCTTGCAGGCCGGCGAGCAGCTGCTGCGTTTGGCCGGCGTTGTAGATGCGCGCGGGGCCGGTCACCTCCAGCTCGGGGCCATCCTCCCCCACCAGGCGCAGGCCGCCGGCGTGCTGGCCGCCACGCGCAAAGCGCGGGATGCCGGCGCCGTCGAACAGCTTGCGCACGTCCTCTTCGGGCAGGCCATAGGCCTTGGCGATGTCGGCCTGCGTGATGCCCGTGCCGTACACCGCCGCATTGATGTGCTGCAGGACAGCCTTGTCTTCGTGGCCCAGGCCCTTGGCGCTGCCCAGCGCAAGCTGCTGGCCCACGGTGGCGCGCACGGCGGCGTCCTTGTCGTAGGTGCCGCCGCCGGAATCGCCGCCGGGGCCGGAGCCGCCGATGGCAAAGCCGGCGCCGGGCTTGGCGCCGCCGTCGGCCGCGTCCTTGTTCTCTGCAAACAGCTTGTCGTAGAAGGCCTTGACGGCGGCCTCCACGCCCTGCACGGCGACGGTGTTGCCGCGCGCCTCGTCCAGCGCCTCGCGCCCGGTCTTGATGAGCAGGTCCAGCCGCTCCACCTCATTCTTGGCCTGCTGCAGCAGCAGCTCGTCGGTGGTGAGCTGCGCATCGCCCACGTCGCCCAGGGCGTCGAGTTTGTTGGCCAGGATCAGCTGGGCGGCCTCGTAGTCCAGGCGGTTGCTGAAGGCATCGGTGCCCATGCCGGCACGCGCGTCGGTGATGGCTTGGCGCAGGCCCTCGGCATCGGGCAGGTAGCCTGTGCTGCGCGCGGCCGTGAGGGCGTTGTCGATATAGGCGCCCGCCTGGGCGGCCGTCATGGCGACGGTGCCGTCCACCAGGCCGCGCAGCTCGCGCGCCTGGTCGCGGGACAGATCCACCACGGCGCTGGCGCTGGCCAGGCGCTCCTGGCGCAGCGCCATCTCGGCCTGGGCGGCATCGCGCGCGGCGGCGATGGACTTTTGCATGGCGGTCCAGGCGGCGTCGGTGGCGGCCTTGCGGGCGCTGGCCTCGGCCTCGGCCAGACGCTTGACGGCCTGGGCGGCATAGTCCGCTGCCTGGGCAAAGCTGCCCGACATGGCCAGTAGCTTGGCGGCCAGCTCGCCCTGGCCGGCGGCCATGGCTGACTCGACCGTGGCGCGGAACGATTCCTTGGCTGCCGCACCGTCAGCAGGGTCGAGGTGGACACCCAGGCCGCCGAGCGCATCACGCACGCTGTTGCCCAGAGCGGCCATGCGCTCGGCCTCGGTGTAGAAGCCCTCGTAGAACACGCCCACATTGGCCGTGAGCGCCTGCAGCCCGCCAGACGTTGCCAGCAGATCGGATTGCAACTTGCCCGAGATGCCCGAGAACATGGCCATGGACTGGCCCATCTGCGCAAACGCGTTGTCCACCGCCGCGATCTGCTGCAGCGCGGCGCTCAGGCCGTCCAGGGTGATCTTGTCGCCCAGGCTGGCAAAAATGCCCTCCATCCAGGCCGGGATGTCGGCCTTGCGAATCTCGCCCACCAGGGCCGTGCCCATGTCGGCCACGTACTGCGCCCAGGCCTTCTCGGGGTCATTTCCAAGGCCGCCATCGCGCTTGGCGTAGTCGGCCAGCACCTTGCCATTGGCCTTGTCGATCAGCTTGAAGTAGCCGTAGGCGTCTTCGTCCGCGTGCTTGCCGTTGAGCGCAAAGCCTGCCACGATGTCGATCTGTTTGGCGCTGTCGCCGGCGTACTTTGCGAGGTTCTGGTACACGCCGGACAGCGCGCCCACGGCCGCGCCCAGCTGGGCATCGATGGCGGTATTGCCGCGCTGGGTGAAGTCGCCCAGCGCACCGCCAGACAGGCCCAGTCCGGCGGCCGCCGCCATGCGGTCAGGCGTGGCCGTGCTGTACACGCCGCCGCTGTGATTAGCCCCGCGCGAGCCAGTCCACTTGTCCACAAGCCCGCCTACAAACGACCCAATGGCGGCGCCGATGGGGCCGCCAAAATAGGTGCCAATGGCCGTCCCGACAGCAGAGCCGTAGTTGCCCTGGGTCAGGTCGTACATCGCCTTGCCATAGCCAAGCCATGAACCCGCCGTGTTGATGGCCTGGGAGTACTGCGCCATGCTGTTGCCCAAGTCCATCATGCCGCTGCCGATGGTTTCAAACCCCTGCGAGTACAGCTGCGCGCCACTGCTATACAGGCTGCCGGGCGCCGTGGCGCCGAAGTTGGCGACCCACCCGGTGGTGGACGAGGACGCCGCCGAATACATGCTGCTTGCATTGCTTGCCATGCCCATCAGGTTGCCGCCGCCCCCCAGGCCCACGGCGTTCATGCCCTGCTGCACCACGCCGTTGATGACCTGCGACACGGGCGTCATGATGGCGCTGATCGTCGGGCGCAGCACCATGGTCTTGAACAGGTTGACCGTGGTGTCGGCCAGGTTCTGCGCAAAACCCTTGCCGCTCTCGAAACCGCGCATCAGCGCGTCGGTCAGGCTGCGGTTGATCTCGTCGGCGGCGCGCGCCATGTGCTGCTGCTCGGCCTTGGCGACGGCGGCGGCGCCCTCGATGCGCCGGGCCTCATGGGCCTTGTCGCGCAGGGCCTGCTTCTGGGTGTCCGTCAGGGCCTTGGCGTCGATAGCCGCCAGCTCCTTGGCGTATTTGAGCTCCACCTGGCGCAGGGCCACCAGCTTCTCGCGCTCCAGCGCCGTCAGGCCCGACAGCGCCTGCTCGTCCTCATAGGCGCGGGCCAGCTCCTGCGCGCCGCGCAGCAGCTCGTTCACATGCTGCTCGGCGGCCTTGTAGTCGGCCCCCTGCAGGGCGCCCACCCAGCGCTTTTGCGCGGCGATCTTCAGCTCCAGGCTGGCGATGTACTTGGGGTCGAAGCTGTCGCTGCCCTGGGCCTCGGCCATCTGCTTTTGCAGCTCGGCCAGGGTCATCTCTTCGATGGCGGTGCGGCCCTTGCCAAAAACCTGGTTGGCGGCCTCTTGCGCGACGGCGCGCTGGTTGAGCGCGTCGGCGTCTTGCGCCGTGGCGTCGATCAGCGCCTGGTGCGCCTTGAAGGATTGTTCCAGCCCGGCATTGCTGCGCAGTTGCACGCCCAGGGCGTCGGCGATGGCCTGCTTTTCTTGCAGGCGGGCGATGGTCTTGGCGTCGGTGACGCGCGCGAGCTGGGCGCCGATCTCCAGCGACTCGCGCTCGCCCGCGTTCAGCTGCGATGCGCCCGCGCCCAGCGTGGCGAGCTGCTCGCCATACAGCCTGGCGGCCTGCAGCTGGCCCTGCAGGTTGGCCAGCTGCGCATCGGAGACGGTGATGCCGCCGGCGGACTTGGTTTTCTCCTGGGGGTTGAGGTGCTTTTGCGCATCCTTCTGTTGCTGCTTGAGAAACTCGTCCCACTCCTTGCCCACCAGCAGGCCGCGCTGGTTCAGGCTGATGGCCTGCTCCATGTTGGCGAAGTAGCTGTCGGGCAGGCCCGTGGCCTTCTGGCGGAACTTGGCCAGCTCTTCCTCGGCCTGCTTTTGTGTCTTCGTCTGCGCGGTGTGGCGGGCGTTGCGCTCGTCCTCGGCGCGCGTGTCCAACTGGGCACCTTCCTGCGCGGCAAGGTTCTGCTGCATATCGGCGCGGGACTTCCGCAGCCTGGCAATGCGCTCCTCGATCTGGCGTGTGAGCTCGCCCTGGCCCGCGCCGCCGGATGCGGCCAGTTGCCGCTCGGCCTTGGCGATGCGCGCGCTGGTGTTCTCGATCTCGCGCGCCAGGCCCTCCATGGTGCCGGTGCGGTTGCTGTTCATGGCAATGGCGGCGCCGGTGGCCGCGCCAATGCCCAGCAGCGCCAGGCCCACGGGATTGGCGGCCATGACCGCCGACAGGCCCAGGAAGGCCGTGCGCACGGCACCAATGGCGGCCACCGTACCGCCCGCGCCTTGAATGGCGCCCGCCACCTTGAGCACACCGGCCGCCGTGGCGGCGCCGCCCAGGGTGCCCAGTACGGCGTTGATGGCGCCTGCGTTGTTTTTGAAGGCCTGGCCCGCCGCCGTCACGCCCGTGGCCAGGCCCGAGATGGCGGCGGCCACCGCGGCGCTGGCGCCGGTGGCGGCGTCGAGCTTGCCGATGGCGTCGGTGGTGGCGTTGCTCAGCTGGGTGAAGGCCTGCGAGGCGGTCATGGTGGCGCCCGTGACCTCGCCGCGCAGCACGGCGGCCTGGCTCTCCAGCGCATGCACCACCTGATCGGCGGTGATCTTTCCCTCGCTGCCCAGCTCGCGCAGCTTGCCCAGGGGCACGCCCATGCCGTCGGCCAGGGCGCGGGCCAGGCGCGGCGCCTGCTCCATGACGCTGTTCAATTCTTCGCCGCGCAGTACGCCGCTGGCCATGCCCTGGCCCAGCTGCACCAGGGCCGCCTGCATGCTGGCCGCGCTGCCGCCGCTGATCGTCATGGCGTTGCCCACGGCCTCGGTGACGGCCAGCATGCGCTGCTGGCTGACGCCCATTTCCTGCCCGGCGCGGTTCAGGCTGACAAAGGTGGAGCCCAGCTCGGTGAAGGAAACGCGCGAGCGCTGCGCGATGTCGAAGAGCTGGGTGTAGGCCTGGCCCGCCGCCTGGGCGCTGCCGGTGGACAGGCGCAGGGTGTTGTTCAGCGTGGTGACGGCATCGGCCGTCTGGATGAAGCCGCGCGCCAGGCCACCCACCTGGTTCAGGGCAAACAGGCCCGCGCCGTAGTGCCCCACCTTGGCAATGGCGTTGGCCATGGCCTGGGCGGCCGTGTCGGCGGTCTGCAGCTGGCCCGAGAACTGTTGCACCTGCTGGCCCGCAGCCAGCAGCGCGGCCGTGTACTGCTTGCTGTCCAGGTTCAGCTGGAGCTTGAGCTGCATATCGCCGGCCATGGGGTTACAGTCCTCGCATGTTGTGGGGTTTCGTCAAATTCTTTGCCCTGGGGCTGGCGGCCTTGGCCGTGCTGCTGGGGCTGCTGTCGCTGTTTGGCGCCTGGGGCTTTGCCGTGGGCGCGCTGCTGGTGCTGGCCTGGCTGCTGCCCGTGCGTCGCTGATCACCAAGGCCCATGGCGGGTCACTCCCGTTCATTGCGAAGCGGCTTGGCCTCGCTCTCCAGAATGCGCAGGTGCAGGAACACCTCGCGCCGCTTGTTTTTCTTCACGCCCAGCAGCTCCATGGTGGCTACCAGGCTGGCATGGTCTATGCCCTCGTAGTACACGCCGCCCAGGCCGGCGACGATGCGCCACTGGCTCCAGGTGGCCACAAAGCATTCCCACGCGGGCCACAGCTCGGGGGGCAGCTCGTAGTGATCGGGCTCGGGCGCCCGGGCATCGTCATTGGCGGCCTGGCGCGCCTGGGCCGGGTCGGCGCCCAGCTGCTGCCACTGGGCGCGCAGCTGGGCGTCTTCGTGCTCGGCATCGTGCTGGGCCCACCTTGCGTTCAGGAGCCAGTGGCGGGCGGCTCCGCGGAGTTTTTTTCCACGGCCTTGGGGTCCAGCAGCGCGGCTTGGGCGTCCATGTGGCCGCGCACCAGGGCGGCCTCGAAGCCGTCCCAGTCCTCGCACAGCTGCTCCTTCATGGCGGGCGTGTAGGTGATCGCCTGGCCGGTCTTGTCGCGCAGGTCCCAGTCCACCAGCAGCGCGGCCAGAAACTGCGCATCGGTGATGGGCTCGGCGGCCAGGTCGGCCTCGATCTCGGTGCGCTCGCGCGCGGTGAAGTTGCAGTCGGGTGCATCGAGCTGCTTGCGGAGGCCGGCGCGCAGGTCGGGCGTGAGGCGGCTGGCGCGGATGCGGCGGTCCAGCGCCTTGCGCTCGGACGTCTTCAGGCGCTGGTAGCGGGCGCGGCACTGGATCAATTCGGGCTGGCCGTCGTCGCCGATCAGGCGGAAGGTGACGGGCGCCCAGAAGGCAACGGAGGCGAGGACAACGGTCATTTTTTTGGTCAGTGGTAAGTAGTGAGTGGCAAGTGGTGCGTGGCGGGGTGGCGGATGGAGGGTGCGGTATTCACCACTTGCCATTCACCATTCACCATTTTGGTCAGTGGTAAGTAGTGAGTGGCAAGTGGTGCGTGGCGGGGTGGCGGATGGAGGGTGCGGTATTCACCACTTGCCATTCACCATTCACCATTCACCAGTACAAGATCAGCAGGCGATGGCCCATTCGTCGTTACCCGCGTCGCTGGGTATGAAGCGCAGCGGCACGGTGATCATCTGGATGCCGTCCTGGTCGCTGAAAGATGGCTTGCCGATCTGCGCGCGCGTGGCGCTGATGCTTACGGTGTTGGTGGCGCCCTGGCCGTGCTTGAGCGTTAGGGCCACCTTGGCGCTGGTGCGGGCCATCTCGATCCAGTTCTTGGTGGCCACGCTGGTGTTGCGGAAGGTGACGCTGCCGGTGCTGGCGCGGCCGGTGATCTCGGTGGTGTCCACGTTCATCAAGTCTTGCTTGACTACGCTGTTGCCGAAGTCGAAGGCAAAGCTGTTGCAGGCGGCGTTGAAGCCGTCCAGGCTGAGCGTGGTGTTGAGCGCGTTCACGCCCAGCGGCCGCAGGAACTTGCTGTAGTTCACGGCGGGCATGGCGCCCATGTCTTCCACGGGCAGGAAGGAGCCGGTGAACTCGAACTGCCACTTGGGGATTTGCTTGGCGTCTACCTGCGCCTTGACGTTGGCGCGCGCGCCGGCCATTTTGTAGAGCTGCTTGTCCACCACGGCGTAGATGGTGACGCTCTCGATGTTGTCGGTGACCGGCGCGAACACGGTGCCGGCCAGGGGGTTGGGCGCCGGGGTGTTGGTGCAGCTGGCGGCGCAGGCGCGCAGCAGGGTGGCCCAGCCGGGCAGGTCGCCCGCGGCGGCCACGCCGGCAAAGCCGACGCTGAAGGCGATCTTGCGGTACAGGGTGACCAGCACGTTTTCGCTGGCGCCAAAGTAGGGGCGAATCACGCCCTGATCGACCTCGTCGCCCTCGATGGGGGTGAGTGTGACGTCGGACACCTCGATGGCGTCGGCCGCCACGGGCACGACGATGGTGCCGGCCGTGGCCTCGATGGCCACCAGGACGGCCATTTTCTTGATGAACTTGGGGGTGCTCATGGCGGCTCCTTAACTCGTTTCGGTGGGGTTGGCGGTGGGGTTGGCCGTGGCGGCCTGGGTTTGCTGCACCAGGGTGCGGCGCCCGTCGATCACGGTGTACAGGCCGCCCTGGCCGTGCGCGGCGTCGGCCTGCGGGGGCTGGGTCACGGCGGCGGCCGGCTCGGCGGCCGGCTCTGGGGTGGGTTTGGTGTTGCTCTTAGTCACGGGTTGCTCCAGTAGCCAGAAAATCCATATTCGTCAGACCACCACAGGCGGCCATCGCCCTCGAACTGCACCAGCTCGCCGCCCACGAACAGCACCGGCTCGCCCATGGACGCATCGGGCACGAAGCCGATCAGGGCCTGCTTGACGCGCTGGCGCAGCGTGACCAGGCCCACCACTCCAGCGGCGCCCGCGTCGCCCATCACGTCCACCACCTGCAGCACGCCGAACAGGCGGTGCTCGATCTGGTCGGGGGTGCCGGTGTGCTCCAGGCCCTGGCCGCGCTCGGACAGGGGCAGCAGGTACAGGGCCGGCGTGGCACGGCTGGCGCGCAGGGCGGCGTCCAGGCCGGGGGCCTCCTCGATCTCGCGCAGCGGCAGATCGGCGAGCTCGTCGCGCAGGCGCTGGAGGATGGATTGCAGGTCCATGGCCATTCAGCGGAAAGCGCGCATCTGATCGCGCCCGAAGACCGTCTCGGCGCCCTGGAAGCGCACATCAGTGCTGCTGGCGTTGGCTGTGGCGGCCGGGTCATCGGCGCCCAGGCTGAACTTGCCCGCGGCGAGCTGGCCCAGCAGCTTGAGCGCGTCGCGGTAGTCGCGCGCCACCGGGTCCTTGGACTCGTCGCTCGTGCGGTCCTTGTTGAGCAAGTACCGCGTGATCGAGCGCGCCCACACCGTCACCATGCTGCGGCCGGCGCTGCCGGGCGGCAGATCGAGCGGCAGCACGTAGCCGCGTTGCGCCAGGTGCCCGTCGATCAGCGCGCCGGCCTCGGCCACGGCGTCTTGCACGCGCGCCAGCGCCGCATCGGCCGCGGCCACCTCCTCGGGCGTCCAGCGGTCGCGGTCCAGGCCGCGCAGCGTGGCGTCCATGAGCGCGTCGTCGCGCACCATCTGGTGCGGCAGGCTGGCGGTCTGGGCGATCTCGCGGGCGCCGGGGCGCTCGGCCAGGTCGGCGGGAGTGATGTAGGCCATGGCGTCGGGCGTGCGGCGCTTAGCCGGCGTCGGCGGGCGCGTCCACCAGCTGGGTGACCAGCATGGGCTCGGTGGCCAGTTGCTGGCGCTGCTCTTCGGTCAGCTCATCGAGCGCCACGGTGCTGGTGCCATGCCATTCGCGACCGGCGCGGCGAAAGCCGTCGCGCTTGGCAATGACCTGCAGCAGCTGGCGCTTGGCGCCTTCGGTGGTGGCGGTGGGTTTCTGGGTTGCCATGTCTTGCAGTCCTTTGAAAAAACGTTGCTACTCAAGCCTTGAGCCAGGGGCACACGACGACCTTGGACAGGCCGCGCATGACGTTGCTGGCGCCGTTGGCCAGGCGCTCGGCCTGCACCACCTCCAGGGCCTGCCGCTCCAGGCTGGGCGGCACCCACAGCTCGGCGCTGCGGATGACCAGCGGCTGGCCGTTGTCGCCGGTGATGGACTGGTGCGCGGCGCGCGCCAGGCCGTAGTTGTTGGCGTCCAGGGTCTGCTTGCTGGCATAGGCCAGCTGCCACAGGCCAAAACCCACGTTGCCCCGGCCGTCGGCGCCCCAGACAAACTCGTTGCGGCTGAACACGTTGTCGTCGGTCAGGCTGGTCTTGGCCTGGAAGGCGTAGTCGCGGCGCTTTTGGTAGATCAGGGGCTTGAGCACCTTGGTGGTGTCCAGCAGGAACCAGGCCGTGCCGCTGCCGCCCTGGAAGTTGCTCACGCTCACCTGGTTGCCACTGGGGCCCACGGGGTGGTCGGTGTCAAAGAAGTACTGGCCGTCGTAGCAGGGGGTGGTGAAGCCGGCGTTGAGCAGGCCGAACACCAGCTCATCGGGGTGCAGCGCGGCGTCTTGCCCCAGCTGCTCGATGACGGGCTTGTACACGCCGTACTGGTCGTCGTCGATCTCGTCGCGGCTGACGCTGACGGTGTTCTCGAACGTCTTGTTCTTGATGGCGTAGTCGTGCTGCACCAGGTTCTGGTACTGGCGCTCGCCGATCCATTCACGGAACTTGGTGATCTTGCCCAGCCAGCCGTACTTGGTCTCGGCCGTGGTGCTGGGCACCAGCGTGGCCGCCTGGCTCCACATGGGGGCGGCGCTGGCCAGGCCGCCGGCAAAGGCGGCGCTGAAGGCCTGGTTGAGGATGGCGAGGTTGCCGTGGTTGATGATCATGGGTGAAAAACTCCGTTGCGGTGCGTGGTGGGTGATCAGCGGAAGGCGACCCAGACGCCGTCGGCATCCACGTCGAACACACGGCCGGCCACGCTGCGGGTGTTGCCGCCGTGGGTCTTGGCCACGGTCTGGTCATCGACCATGTAGCAGTCGGCGCCGACGTCGGCCAGGGTGATGGCATCGGCCGCGGCGCTGTTGGCAAAGCGCGCGGGGCGCTTGTCCACCAGCACGCGCAGGGCGCCGGCGGCGCCGCCCTGGTTGTCAGCCAGCTCCAGCGACGAGCCCACGCACTTGAGCGTGGTGCTGGTGGCGCCGGGCACGGCATGGCCGGCGGCGCTGATGGCCACCAGGGCGCCGGCGAAGATGCGCACGCCGGCGGCCACGGGTGGCTCTATGCGCTGGCCGTCGCGGCGCAGGGTGTTGCGGTCTTGGGTGAGTGCGGGCATGGGGTCTCCAGATCAGGGGGGGGGAACGGGCCGCGCTCAGGCGACAGCCAGGGCCGCATGGGCCTTGCGGTAGGCATCGGGGGCAATGCCCATGGCGCCGCACACGGCCAGCTCGGCGGCAGACAGTTGCGCTTCGCCGCCGGCGGTGCCCGTGGGCGGCTTGCCGCCGGTCTGGGGGCCGGCCAGCGCGGCAATGGGCTGGGCCGTGGCCAGGAAGGCGGTGAGCGCGGCCACGTCTTTCTTGCCCAGGTCGCGCGCCCAGGATTCCATGGCGGGCAGCAGTCGGCCGTCGGCCAGCGCGGGGGCGATCAGGGCGGCCACGTCGGCCTCTTGCTGGCGCGCGGTGAGTGCGGCAATTTGCGTTTGCAGCTGCTGCACGGCCTGCACGGGCACGAACCGGGCGGGGTCGGGCTCGCCTGCCTGGGCCAGGCTGGCGCAGGCGGCGGTAACGGCGTCGGCCGTGGCATCGGCCGGCAGCCGCAGCGCGGTACAGGCGGCCGTGGCCACGCCGGCGCGCGCCTGCAGCGGCTGCAGCGGGCCAATGGCCGACAGCGCGGCCATGGCGGCCGCCTCGGTGGTGGACTCGGGCAGGCCGAGGGCGGCGAGCAACGCCTTGAGCAATGGGTTCACAGGGGGCTCCTGAGGGGTGGGAATAAAGGCCGCCGTGGCGGCGGCCAGCAGGGAAAGCGGCTGCATGCCGTGGATGCCGGGGTCGTTGGTGAGCGCGCCCATGCGGATGGCGAGCACCGTGCCGTCATCGGTCGAATACTCGAACACCGGGCTGAAGTACAGGTACTCGCCCGCATCAATGGCGGCGCGGGCGCGGGCCGTGAGCGCCACGGCGCCGAAAAGGCCCTCGCCCTCCACCCAGCGCAACCCCTGCAGCCAGCCAGCGGCGGGCGCGGGCCGGCCGTTCTTTTCTTTGTGCAGGGTCTGGTGCTCGTAGTCGATCACCACGAGCTGGCCGCGCGCGGCGTGGCGCGCAATCACGGCCTGGGCGCTGGCGGCGTCGATGCGCCAGGCGGGCACATCCATGGCGCGGCCATCGGCCGGGCCGAAGCTGCCTGCCGGGGTGAACTGGATCAGGGTCAGGCCGCCGGGCTCGGCCTGGGCGGCGCTCAGGCTGTAGGCGCATGCGGCCACCGCCACCGCCACGGCCGTGGTGGCGGCGCTGGCGCTGCAGACGGCGATGCGGGTGGCGGTGTGGCGAGGCATGGCGCCATGGTGGCGCGCATGCCCTGCCGGGGCGAGTAAAGCGCTTTAGTTTTTAGCGGGGTGGAGCGCCGGCATCTTGCCGGCATCCGGGGAAAGCCGGCGGGACGCCGGCGCTCCAGTCAGTCCAGCAGCCGGCCCTGGCGCTGGGCAAACTGCTCTTGCTGCCAGGCGCCCACGATCTGGCGCACGCGCATCTCGGTCAGGCCGTATTCGCGCGCCAAGGCAAAGTAGTTGTTGCCGCGAAAGCGCGCGCACATCTCGCGGTCGCGCGCCGTCAGGTGCACGGCCACGCCCTTGGCCAGGTACACGGCGCTGCCGCCCATGTGCGCCGCCAGGTGTTGCAGCTGCGCCAGCGCCTGGCGCGCCAGCAGCGTGAGGGCTGCCAGCCATTCATTGCAGGGGTGCTTGCTGCCCGCGCGGCCGTCCTGCAGGGCCAGGGCTTCAAAAAGGCACAGCGCCACCTCGCGCATTTGATCCGTCAGGCCTTGCGGCAGGTGGGCTTCGAGGACTTGCGCCTCGGCGGCGGTGATGCGCTGTGCGGGTTGCATGACGCGCTATTGTGGCGATAGCGGGCGGCGCTGCCAATCCTTGAGCGCCTCAATCAGCGTGTCGAGCTGCGCGGCGTTGCAAAAACGCAGGCTGCTGACATGCGCCGTGCGCTCTACCCAGGCATCGAGCGCCGCGCGGCTGGGGTTGTGCACCTTGCCGTCGCGGTGCAGCTGGTGCCACAGCACCCACACCTTGCGCTCGCGCGGGCTGGCCTGTTGTTTTGCCTGGACAAAGGCCGTTTCGCTCAAGGGGCGGCGGCGCGTTGGCTGCTGCAGGCCCATCTTCTCGGCCAGGCGCGCCAGGTGTTCGCGCACCAGGCGGCGCTCGGCCTGGTTGCAGTCCTTGCTGCTGCGCTTGCCGGTTTTTTCAAACAGCAGCGCGCGGTAGTCATCGTCGCTCAAGCCCAGCTTGGACTTGAGGGTGTGGATGGCGGCGATGTGGTTGGTGGATGACATAGCGGTAAGTGGTGAGTGGTGAGTGGTGAGTGGCAAGTCGTGAGCGGTGGCGCGCGGCATTCACCACTTACCACTCGCCATTCACCACTTACCCCCCAGACGTCCAATGCCCGGCCATGGCGCGCGCCAGCGCATCGGTGCAGCGCGCCGGGGCCGCTGCCCGGGCGCGGGCCTTGGCATGCGGGCGGGCGGCGGCGCTGCACACCTTGCAATGCGCCACCAGGCGCGTGGGGCTCTTGGGGCTGCGAAAGAAGAACTCTTCGTCGGCCGGCAGCCATTCCAGGCAGCAGCTGCATTGCTGCCACACGCCGTAGGGGGTGGTTTGCAGCCTAGCCATGGGTTGGCATCAGCTCAAAGCGCTGGCTGGGCAGCTCCAGGGTTTGCGCCAGCAGGCCGCCCCCGGCCGTCGCGGCCACCGCAATCTGACGCCCGCGCATGCCATAAAGCCCAGCCCCGCTGTACAGTGCGCCGCCCCACCGCACCGCCGCATGCACCGCGGCGTCTGCCATTACCCGGCGCAGCGTCCACGCACCCACGGGCACGGTGCCTTTCGCCCGGACGGCCTCCCAGCGCTTGATCAGCCTGTGCGGCGTATGTGGGTAGATGCCGCGCTTGATCCGGCTGGCCGTGCCCTTGCCCAGACTGAGCAGCTTGGCTATTTCCGCCACCGATCGACTGCGCAGAAACTCGCGCAAATCCGGCGGCAGGCAAGAGAGCCCCGCCAAGGGCCTGGAAGCCGCGCCAGCACCGCTGGTATTGCCGGCAGGTTTCCGACGTTTTTCCGGGGCCTGTGGCGCGTTTGCCGGGTGTTTCTGGGTCATTTCTAAATCCCTCCTCGCACAATCGCCCGCGTCTTGTCGTTTTGCGCCTGGGCCTGGGCGCGGCTGAGGATGGCCGGGCTGCCGTAGCTGCGTGGCGCCAGGGTGGCCATGGGCTTGCCGTTCACGTCGAGCACGCGCACCTTGGCGGGGTCGAAGGCGCCGCTGCCGCGCAGCTGGGGCGGGCGCTGGCCCTTGGCGCCGCTTTGGGGCTTGGCGGCGGCGGGCGCGGCATGGGCGCCGCGCGGGCGCACGCGCTGGAAGGCGTTCAGGGGCAGGCTCATGCACCACCCCCTTCGATCGTGGGCAGGGCGGTGGCGGCGGGCGCGGGGGCGTAGTGCATGCAGGTGTCGGCCGCCTTCACAAAGAAGCCGTAGCGCCCGCATTCCAGGCTGGGCCAGCGCTGCTGGGGCTGCAGCGGCAGGCGCCGGCCGTGCTGGCAGTTCTGGCAGCCGTCGCGCTCGAACGAGTGGCGGAACTCGATGGCGGCTTGTATGGATGCAATGGTGCCCATGGTGTTCATGCCTCCGCCTTGGCTTCGAACGGCACCACGGTGAAGTCCTCTTGGCCCGTGACGATGCTGATGCCGGCGATGCCGCGCACGGCGTCGGGCTCGTTGAGCATGGCCTCTTTGTTTGGCTCGTTCATCACGCGCACGAAGCGGCCCAGGCCCATGCGCAGCAGGGTGTCCATGACGGCGTCAACGCCGCGGATGCTGACGCTGGGCGGGCGCTGGCGCCAGGCCACTTCGCCGGTGACCAGGTTGGCGGTCTTGCCGAGCTTGTCATCAGGGCCGCACAGCTCTACGCGGTGCGCCTCGCACCAGGCCTGTATGCCGGCCTGCAGGGCGTTGATGCGTTCTTGCTGCGCCGCCAGGATGGGCTGGAAGGCCTGGGTGATGGTGGCGATCTGGTCGTTCATGTCGGCGCGGTCGCGCTCGAACTGGCGCTGCACCTCGCCCAGCTGGCGAATGGCGGCGGCGCAGTCGGCCTTGCTTTGCGGCACGGCGGCCAGGGTGGGACGTTTGATTTTGGTGGCCATGGTTTTTTGGTGAGTGGTGAGTGGTGAGTGGAGTCAGTGGATGTGTCGCGCGTCTTGCTGGGCGGCGTGGCTGTCGATGACGTCGGCGAACAGGCGGGCGGTATTGGCGGCGGCATGGGCGCAGCACGGGCGGCATGCAGCCACCGAGGCATAGGCTTGGATGAGCGCCTTCAGCGCCACCAGGTGCGTGGGCTGCGCGCAGGCAATGTCGATCAGCTGGTGTGTCAGGCGGGTGAGGTCGGCATCGATGTCCGGGGTATCGGTCTGCTGCTGGGCGGTGCTCATGGCTGTTCTCCTTTCTTGCGTTCCATGGCGGCGCGCATGGCGCGCACGGTGGGGCTGGTGCCTGGGGCTTGGGTGGGGGCGATGACCATGGGCTGGATGCCGGAACCCAGGGCCTGCTGCACCGTGAGCACATCGGCCACGCTGGTTGGCGCGGCGCTGCTGTGGGCGCGGGCGCGGGCGGCCTGCTCGCGCTCAAGTTCCGCCGCGGCCTCTTGCTTGTCTGCCATGCCGGCCAGCACGGCGTACAGGTAGCCGTGGCCGGTCAGGGGCAGCTCCAGCGTGGCGGCATTGCGCTTGCTCAGCAGCTGGTCAATGGCAACCTGCCAGGCGCGCAGGGGGGCGGGCCAGTCGCGGCCCTTCCAGGTGATGGCGCCGCGCTCCAGGTCGGGCAGCAGCTGGGCCAGCAGGCGCGTGGACTTGGCGGCGGTCAGCTGCTGCTTGGCCGGCTTGTGCAGCTGCAGGTACTGCACCAGGCGCGCATGCAGGGGGCTGGCCAGGGCCACCAGGCGGGTGTAGGCGTCATGATCGGCCTGGGACTGAAACAGCACGTCCAGGCCGAACTGCGTGGCGCAGGCGGGGCAGGAGACGATCATGCTCACAGCCACCCCCTGGCCTGAAAGTAGCCGCTGGCCAGGCCCAGCAGCAGCACCAGGGACAGCACGGCCGCGCCCTCCAGCGCCAGCAGCACCCAACGCGCCAGACGCTTGTGGCTGGCAAAGCTTTGGATGGCGCCGGGCGCAAACGGGTAGCGCTGGCAGGCCTGGCCGGGGGCGCAGCCCTCGGGGTGCCGGCACAAGCCCAGGGCGTCGCAGCTGCGCTCAAGGGGTTTGTCAAGGGGTTTGTCTTGTGGGTTCATGCGGGGTTCCTTTTGATGAAGATGCAGCTCACGCTGCGCGCCTGCGGGAAGTCGGCCAGGGTCTGCAAGACGGCCTCGAAGCCGTCCTTGAACAGGCCGGTGTAGCGGCCGTGGGAGCCATCGGCCATGGTGATGCGGATGCGGTAGATGGCCATGGCGTCAGACTCCCGCAATGACTTGCGCGTCCACCTTGGGCCAGCCGGCCTGGGCGGCGGCGTTCAGCGCCCGGCTGACCAGGTTGCCCACCACCAGCGGGTGGCAGATGCTGCGTGCATCACTGGCCTTGCCGCCACGCGGCAGACTGGTCAGGCGGGCGCGGATGGCGTCGGCGGCGTCCGCCTCAAACACGTCTTCGTACTTGACGCCCGCGCGCTCCAGCTTGTGGCGCAGGTAGGCGGCCAGGTCGTTATCGAGCGGCTGCAGCTCTATGACCTCGAAGCGTTGCATGACCTCGCGCACCTCGGGGTTGCGGTCGCTCAGCAGGGTGAGCAGCTCGGGCTGGCCGAACAGGGCCACGCCCAGCACGCCCATGCGGCCCTGGCGCAGCTCGGCAAAGTTCTTGAGCTGCTTCAAGGTGTCGATGGGCAGGCGGTGGGCCTCGTCGATGACCAGCAGGTGGCGGTTGCGCGCCTTGGCGCTGGCGGTGAGCAGCTCGGCGATCTGGTCGGTGCGGTCGTCGGGGTTGCTTTTGCGCGCGGCGTTGGGGGCCAGGGCGCGAAAGAACGCGGCCTCGATCTGGTTGGCGCGCAGCGGCTTGCCCGTGGCGCGGCCGGGCTCGCGCGGGTGCGGCTTGATGATGATGAGGCGCTCGCCGTGCTTGGCGGCGGCGTACTCTTCAAAGTCAAGGCGCAGGGTGGTTTTGCCGGCGCCGGACTCGCCCACGATGGCCACGTATTCCCCCAGGTCGGCCGCGCCGTGCAGCGCATTGCGCACGTAGCGGATGTGGGGGCTGGCGAACATGTCGGCGGCGGTCTGCACGTCGTTCAGGCTGAACAGGTGCGGGGGCAGGCCCCAGCGCTGGCAGGCGGTTTGGTTGATGCGTTCGCGGCGGATTAACATTTGCGGGTTCTCCTTCTCGGTTTCAGGTTCGGGCTTGGGGGACACGGCCTCGCCGGGGTGCAACCCGGCGGGGCCAACTTCTTTGCGGGGCGGGCGGTTCACTGTCCGCCCCCCACCACGCGCAGGCCGGCGCGCACCGTGAGGCGCGCGGCAATGGCGGGCAATTCACCTTCGGGCACGCCATCGGCGTGCAGGGCCTTCAAGGTGGCAACCAGCTCGGGCGTCATGTGCACGCCGTGCTCGGCGCCCAGGCGCTGCGCGGCGGCGAAATGCGGCAGCAGCACGGCGGGCAGTTCGACGCGGGTTTGCAGGGGTAGATCCACCCCGGGGCGCAGCAGCGGCGTGGGCAGCTTGGCCTCGCGCGCCTCGGCCAGGGGGCGTACCTCGCCGCCCAGGGCCAGGCGGCGGCCCTTGCGGGCGGCGGCGGCGGTATCGGTGTCTTCGCCCATGGCCAGGCGCTCCAGCAGCTTGGCGTTGGTTTGCAGCACGGTGTCTGCGGGGCGCTTGAACTCTTCTCCAAACACGGCGGCGTTGCTGGGAAAGCCGGCTTCGTTGAATTCAATCTCGGGCACGGCCAGCAGCAGCTCATTGCCCTGCGCGTCGTGCTGCACGATGCTGACGTGCCCGGCCTGCCAGGGGCTGTAGGTGACGTGCAGCTTTTCGCCCACCATCACGCCGGGCACGCTGCTGACGTCGTACACCTTGCCCTCAAAGCGAATGCTGGCGCCGGGCCAGGCCTCTACCTTGCGCTCTTCGGGCTTGTGCGTGGCCAGCAGGCGCAGCAGCTCGGGCGCGGGGGCCAGGCGCTGCTGTTCGGGCGCGATGGTGAGGAACATGTCGGTGCGCGTTTGCCCGTGGCGCGTGTGGCGGCGCGTGGCATTGAACCAGCGGGCGTACAGGGCGGCGGCGGCGTTGAGCTCTTCCAGGCTGGCGATGGGCTCGCAGCCCAGGGCGCTTTCAAAGTTCTTTTCCCAAATGTCTTGCGGCTTTTCTACGGCGCCGGTGGCGCGGGCGTTGCCGGGGGCGTGGGCGGTCACCGTCATGCCGATGCGCCGCGCCAGGCTTTTGAACTGGGCGCCGGTGTTGGCGCTGCCCTGGTCCACATAGGCGTTGAAGGGCACGCCGTGAAAGGGGTCGGTCTCGACCGCCCCATCACTGCCCACGAACTTGCGCGGGGTGCAGAACTGGATGAAGGCCTCCACCAGGTTGGCGCCGCTCTCGGCCCCCAGCACGTAGTGGCAGAAGATGGCGCCGCTGTAGTGGTCCACCACCAGGTAGCGCCACACGCGCTCGGCGGCAATGCGCTCCAGGTTCTTGGGCTTGTTCTTGTAGAACTGCGCGTGCTCCATGACCTGCAGGCCGGTGACGTTGCTCAGGTAGTGCAGCACGCAGATGCTGGCGTCAATTTCGACCAGGTGCAGCGGGTGCAGGCTGGCCATGGCGGCGGCGGGCGCGGGGCGCAAGATTTGGTCGGGGTGCAGGCCGTAGGCCTTGAGGGCCTTGGACACGGCACTGACCGACAGCGGCGTGACCTCGCCCGTGTCGGGGTGCACGCCTTCTGCCCGCACCTTGCCGGCGTAGCGCAGCTCGCGCAAGGCCTGCTCCAGGCTGCGGATGCGCTTGCCCTTTTTGTTCACGCCCTCCAGCACCCACAGGCTGATGACCTGCGCCTCGGCCAGTGGCAGGGTGTGCGCGCCCGCGTCGCTGCGGCGGCGGCGCGGCGGGCGCACGGTGACGTCGGCCAGCGTGCGGTACACCGTTTGCACGCTCTTGCCGCGTTGCGCGGCCAGGGCGCGCACGGCGGCGGTCTTTTGCCCGTGTGGCAGGGATGCGATGTTGGCGCGCACGATGGACTCGATTTCTGCGGGGGTTGCTGGGGGCATGGGCTGGGCGGCGGCGGGTTATGCGGCCGCTGCGGCCTGGGCGGCCTGGGCACGGATGGCGGCCATGCCGGCGCGCAGGGCGGCGGCGGATTCGGCCGCCTCCACGTCGGACGGGGTGGGCGTGGCGCTGGCGTCGGGCAGGTCGAACTGCGCGCGCAGCTCGGTCAGCTGGCGCTGCACGCCGCCCACCACGCCGGCCAGGAAGGCGCCGTGCGCGCCGCGCTCCTCACCCAGGTTGCCGATGCCAATGACGGCCTGGCGCAGGGCGCCGAGGATCAGCGCCTCGATCTCGCTGCCCAGGCGGGCGGCCTCGGTTTTGAGGCGCAGCAGCTCCTCGGCCGGCGCCTCGCGCTTGAAGGTGGTCTTGAGCTCGGCCAGCTCGGTGGCCGTCTCTTGGGCCACGCTTTGGTGGCGCTCTTTCTCTTTGCGCTCCTTGCGCACGGCGGCGCGCAGCTCCTTGACGGACATGCGGGCCACGTCGTCCAGGGCGAGCTCGCCGGTCTGGCCCAGGTCGGTCAGGCCGTCCAGCTGTTCGTCGTCTAGCGGCAGTAGCTCGACCAACTTGGTAACGCCCAGGGCACCCAAATTCCGTGTTGACGCGGAATTTGCGAACCGGCGCGAAACGGCCATGTAGCGACCCGCTGCATCTACACCAATGCCCAGCCGATCCAGTGTGGGCATGAAATGACCGTGAGGGCAAGCCTCTTTGAGCATCAGCAGGTAGCCCCCCAGCTCAAAAATGCCCGCACCGATGCGGCGAATGGCGTCAAGCGCGCTGTTCTCCAGAACGGCCGGGTCGGTGCTGCCCTGGTAGTTGAGCTGCCGCGCCAGCGCGGTGACGCGCTCGTTTTGCTCCATGGCGGCCAGCGCCAGGGTGTTGGCGGCGGCCACTTCGGCGTCGATCACTTCCAGGTTGGCGGGCACTTCTTTGTTTTCTGGCATGGGGGTTTCTTTGCGGGACATGGGAGGGAATTACCTTTCTTTGGGGGTGTGGACGGGGACGGCGTAGCGCTGGCTCAGCTCTTCGAGCTGGCGCTTGGCCTGGTTGAGGTTGCTGCTGACGGTGATGGCAATGCGCACCAGCGGCACGCCCAGGCGCCAGCGGTTGGTGCCGGCCACGCGTTCGACGAAATGCGTCTCGGCCTCTATGGCGGGCAGGTTGATGGAGACCCAGCTGGGCGACACGCCCAGGGCCTTGGCGATCTCGGCCGGGGCCAGGCCCAGCACCTCGTGCCCGGCCAGCAGGCGCAGCAGCTCGAAGGTCTTGCGCAGGTTGGCGGCCAGGGGCTTCGGTGTTGGCTCGCTCATACAGCGGCCCCCTGCTTGCGCCACTCTTCCTGCAGGTGGCGCACGTCGCCAAAGGCGGCGTTAAAGCCGGCGCGCCAGGCGTCGTCTTGGGCCGTGCCGCTGGCGTAGGGGCTGCGCCTGTTCATCAGGCCCATGGCCTTCCACACGCCGGCGCGGGCGCCCAGCTTCCATTCGGGGCTGCGCGGGCAGGGGGCAAATTCGTTGTCGTAGATCTGCTGGGCGCTGCGCAGGGCGGCCAGCTGCTGGTCTGCGGCCTTTTCGGCCAGGCGGGCGTGCACAGCGTCGATGGTGAGTGCGGTCATGCTTCAAACTCCAGTTGCGGTTCTTGGCAGGCGGAGACGTTGGCGTGGTGGTAGGCCACCTGCTCCAGGTGCTGGCGCAGGGCGGCCAGGGTGGCTTCGGGGTCAGCCTGGGCGGGGGCGGCATAGAACTGGGTGAGCAGTTGCAGGGCCTGGGCCCAGCTGCTGTTCACGTCCAGCAGGTCGGCGGCACCGGCCTGCTTGCCGGTGGGCATGGCCAGCACCAGGCGGCCGGCGGCGGCGGCCAGGAAGTCGCTGGCGTAGTGCGCGCCGCACACCTGCTCGAAGGCGGGCAGCACGATGGCGGGCATGCGGCCCGTGGCCAGCCACTTGTAGAGGCTGTCGTGCGTGGTGCCCATGCGGTCGGCGATGCGCTCCACACTCAGGTGGCGACGGGCCTGTGCGTATTCCTTGCACAGGCGCAGCGCGTGCACCAGGCTGGTGGCGCGCAGGTGCTTCCAGCGGGCGGCGGTCATGTGCGGCCCCCGGCGGTGGGGCGTTCCGAAGAAAACGCGCCTTGGAAACGCGCTTGCGGGCACAGTGGGCGCAGCACATCAGCACGGGAGGACTTCATGCACAGGCACATGTTTATTCCCTTACGCATCCGGCGCTGCCATGCGGCGCACGGCCACGGCGGGCAGCAGGCCCAGGCCGCGCCCCTGGCTGCGGTGGTAGCTGACAGCGCCCACGCTCTTGCCCAAGCGCTGCGCCGTGGCGGCGCGCGGCAGGCCGGCGCGGGCGTCTTCCACCGTGGGGCGCAGGCTGGGGCGCACCAGATCCAGCGCGGCCACATAGCGCGCCTGCATGTCGGCCAGGTCGGATTCCATGGCGCGGAAGGCCTGCAGGAAGGCCACCTTCCAGCGCAGCGCCTCGCGGCCCGTGAAGCCCATGGCCAGCAGGGCGAAACCCTCTTCCGTCAAACGGTATTCGGGCTGCTGTTTGAGCTGCTCGTTCAGGTAGCTGGACTCCTCAAAATTGAGGCGTCCGAACTCGGCATCGGTCAGCTCGGCAAGCAGCTTTTGAACGTCGCGCAGCACGTTGTCATGGCGCTTGCCAAAGTGCTCGGCCACCTTGCGGCTGGTGGTGTAGATGTGCTCGCCGGATCGGCTGACGAGCAGGGTCTCGGGGAACAGGTCGCGCATGGCAGAATCCTTCGGGTTGGTAGTTGGAATGGGTCTCAGGCCGTGGTCTTGGAAGGAGCCGGCTTGAGGCCCAGCGCCACCGCCACCTGGTGCGGCTGGCCGCGCCAGGCGGGGGTTCTGCCGTTCAAGACGCGGTACACCACGTCGCGCGGAAAGCCGTGCGCATCGGCCCACGAGGCGACGGTCTCGCCACGCTCGCGGAATCTGGTTTTGACTTGTTGAGGGGTCACTTGAGGGCTCCTTTCCTGCGCCACCTCGGCATCGACCTCGGCCTGCACATGCCCTGCGGCCCAGCCCAGCGGGGCCACGCCCACGGTGATGGTTTCCAGGCCACTCATGCCGCCGCCCCCGCTGGTGTGCGCGGGGCCTTGCCCGCCGCGCGCTTGCGGCGCAGGCCGGGCGTGGCGCTGGCCACGGGGGGCCACAGCTCGCCCTCGCTCTTGCCCAGCAGGCGCGCCAGACAGGCGCGGATGCGCGGGGACTTCATCTTGTTTTCAATCACTTGCGCCACGGCCGCGCGCGAGACGCCCAGTTCGTCCGCAATAGCGGCCGGCGTGGTGCCGCGCATGCGGATTTCGGCCTTGATCAGTTCGGGGTGCATGGTTTGGTAACCTTCCTTTCATCGGCTGGTAGTTGATGGAATGGATTATGGGTAAAAAATTACCCATGCGCAATAGGCAATGGGAATTTTTTTATGCACATGGGTGAACGCATCAAAGAGGAGCGGGAGCGGCTCGGGTTCAACCAGTCGGATTTCGCCGATCTGGCAGCCGCCACGCGAAAGACGCTTTTCAATTGGGAAAGCGGCGCTGCTGCACCGAATGCGAACGTCCTAGCCGCCTGGTCAGCCCACGGCCTGGATGTGCTCTATGTGGTGACCGGCCAGCGCCAGGGCGGCGCCGCTGCCCCGCCCCCGGCGCGCGCGGTGAGCGACGGCGACCGCGTGCTGCTGGACAACTTCCACGCCGCCCCGGCGCAGGTGCAGGCGGGCATCAAGACCACGCTAGGCGCGTTCGCGGATGCGGGCAGCGCCCCGAAGCGCCGGGGCCGCGCCGCGTGAGGCGGCGAACGCGGGGCCGTTTTCAACGTGACGAGGTGAGGGAGCGCGCATGACCGACGGATCTATCAAGACCTTGAGCGCAAGCGTTGCCACGCTTGGCGAAGCCGTGCAAGGAATGGAGGGCGAGCTGCCGGTGCTGGTGTGCGCGCTGGCTGCGCTGGTGCAGACGCACCCTGAGCCGCAGGCGTTTGCGGCGGCGTTTCGGCGAGCCTGGCTGCAGCTTGGCGCACCAAATCAAGCGCTTGCAGCCGACGATGCAGCTGGACACCGTATGCGTGCAGTGCTGGATATTGTTCAGGAGTGCTGCCCGGCGCCGCTGAATGTCCTGCCCCCTCGGGTGGATGGCGGTTGATGGTCATAGATCAAGCCGCCCAGTCGGCCTTGCCGCGACGGCAGTTGGTCAGGCCGATGTCGTGCAGGGCGTTGCGGCCTTCGGGTGTGCCTTCCAGCAGCTGCACCAGCTCTTGCGTGGCGGCGGTGAGCATGCGCGCGGCGTCGGGCAGCAGCGCCAGCTCCATGGCCGTGGGCTGCTGCCAGGCCGCCAGGATGTCGCCCGCGCGCTCCAGTGCGGTGCCGGGGGCGGCCCGGCGCAGCACCCACAGGGCGGCCAGGCGGGCCATGGATTGGGGGATGGTAAGGGTGGTTGCGTCAGAGGTGCTCATGCACCGCATGGTGCGCCCCTTGCGCGCGCTTTAAAACTAAAGCGCTTTACTCGCCCCGCCACCCCTCGCCCGGCATGCTGCCGGGCATGGCATTCACCAAACCTTTCCCCCGCTCGGCCCTGGCGGCGCTGAGCCTGTCGGCGGCTGGCCTGGTGGGCATTGCGCTGCACGAGGGCTATAGCGACAAGGCGATCACGCCCGTGAAGGGCGATGTGCCAACCATCGGCTTTGGCACCACGGCCGGCGTGAAGCCGGGCGACACGATCACGCCCCCGAAGGCCTTGGAACGGGCGCTGTCTGACGTGCGCAAGTTCGAGGGGGCCTTGAAGCAGTGTGTGCGCGTGCCGCTGCACCAGCATGAGTACGACGCCTACGTCTCCTTTGCCTACAACGTGGGGCCGGGGGCGTTTTGCGGCTCCAGCCTGGTCAGGCTGCTCAATGCAGAGGATTACCCCGCTGCCTGCGCGCAGCTGCTGCGCTGGACGTTCTTTAAGGGGAAGGACTGTTCAGCGCCCGCCAACGCGCGCTTGTGCGGCGGCCTGGCGGCGCGGCGCAAGCAGGAGTATGCGCAGTGCATGGGCGGTGCGGCATGAAGGTGCAGGTGCATTTTGCAAGCCGCAAGTTCCTTCTGGCCCTGGCCACGGTGGCGTCGGCCACCTGGCTGGTGTCCACGGGGCATATCGCCGACGGTGTTTATTCGGCCGTCGTGATCGCGGCGGTGAGTGGCTATATGGCGGCGAACGTGACGCAGAAAGCCACCCGCAAGGAGGCTGCATGAACGCGATTTTTTGGGCCATGGTCTGGTACTGGTGGAGGTACTGGGAGTGATCTTCGACAAGCTCAAGGCCTATGGCCTGCTGGCCCTGTGCATTGCCCTGCTGGCCCTGCTGGGCGCGCAGACCTGGCGCCTGCAGGCCGAGCAGCTGGCCCACGGACGGCTCCAGACCCAGGTGGCCGAGGCCGACAAGGGCCGCGCCACGGCCGCGCTGCGCGCCGAGCGGCGCAATACCGGGCTGAGCCTTGCCCATGCCCAACAGACCCAGGAGAACTCCGATGCCTTCACGACTTCGCAGCCTGTGCGCGATGCCCTTGTGCGCGCTGACCGTGCTGTGGCTGAGCGCCTGCACCTCGGTGCCGAGCGCCGAGCCGCCACCTACCGTGCCATGGCCGAAGCCAACGCCGCTGCCTGCCGCGATCTTGCGGATCGACACGCAGCCCTCGACGCACACGTTGTCCGAGGGGTTGGCGTGGTTGCAGGACTCAGAGGCGATCTTGTCCGGCGAGACGCCGAGGTAGCGCTGCTGCGCGGCCAAATCGACGTGGAGCGCGCCCTGCTGGATGGCGATGCGGCTGGCGAGGTGCTGCCATGAGCATGGCGCCGATTGCAACGCTCAAGCGTGGCGACACGCTGGTGATTGCCTGTGCCTACACGGACGATGGCAGCGGCAGCACCAGCCTGGGCGGCATGGATGTGCGCGCGGCGGCACAGGATAACCAGGGCCGGCCGCTGGGCCCGATTGCGGTGCGACTGGTGGATGTCCTGGGCGGGCTGTTTGAGCTGGATGTGGATAGCGCGGCCTGGCCCCTGGGCCGGGTGCGCTTTGACGTGCGCTATAGCTGGGCGGGCGGCGCCACGCGGGCCACGGATACGGCCTACATCGACGTGGTGCGCGCGATTACCGAGGTTGCGCCATGACGACGCGCTTTACCGTTGTGACTGATGCGGGCGCGCTGGTGACCACGCTGGGGCCTGTGTTTGCGCGCGGGCCCAAGGGCGACCCGGGCAGCGTGGCGCTGGTGCGTGTGGGCGCGGCCCCGTTGAGCGGCCACAGCGTGGTGGCCCTGGGCGCTGATGGTGCCCTGGTGCCGGCGGACTGCACCCACGCGGCGCACCTGGGCGCGGTGATGGGCATGGTGGCCAGCGCCTATACCGCCGGCGCCGATGCGCTGGTGAGCAACAACGCGCCGTTGGCGCACGCGGGCTGGGCCTGGGTGCCGGGGCCGGTGTTGCTGGGCACGTTTGGGCTGCTGACCCAGCAGTTGCCGCCCGGGGCGTTGTTTGCCCAGGTGATTGGGCGCGCGGTGTCTGCCACCTGTGTGCTGATTGATGTTCAACCCCCTGTATCTCTTACCTAGGAGGCTTTCATGCCCGCAAAGAAGTTTTTACGTTATGCCAACAACACCTTGACCGAGGTCGCCGGCGCGCAGTCGAGCGCGGGGGCGGCGAGTGCTGGCGACATTCCGGCGCTGGATGAGTCGGGCCGCATCGATATGTCGATGATGCCGGTGGGCCTGGGCGCCGATACGGCGGCCATTGCCGCGTCGGAGGCGCTGGCGGCCGGCGACTTCGTCAACATTTGGAACAGCAGCGGCGCCAAGGTGCGCAAGGCTGACGCGACGGTGGCCGGCAAGGAGGCACATGGCTTTGTGCTGGCGGCGGTGGCCAACGGGGCGAATGCCACGGTGTATTTTGAGGGCACGAACACGCAGGTGACCGGGCAGACGCCGGGCAATGCCTACCTGCAGACGACGGCCGGCAAGTCTGGCCCCACGGCGCCCAGCGCGGCGGGCAACGTGGTGCAGTGCGTGGGCTTTGCCACGGGGCCCACGGCGGTGAATTTCAACGCCGGCATGCCGGTGGTGTTGGCCTGACGGGGGCTGGGCGATGGCGCTACGCAAGCCGCTGGTGATGGTGGGCACGTCGGTGCGTGAGCTGCCCGCGGGTGATGTGCTTGACCCGGCTGCGGTGCCGGGCAGCGGCAGCGGCCCTGCAGCCTGGGCCGACATCACCGGCATGCCCTGGCTGCTCACACCCGCGGGCTGGCAGCATGCGACCCTGCAGGGCCACAACGCCACGCTGACAAGCGTCGGCGGTTTGCCCATTTTCACATTCACCGGCACCACTGCCCACCCAGCGCTGTCAAACGCCAGCCTGCGGCAGTCGCTGTTGCGCTGGTCTGGCACGTCGGCGGCGACTGCGGGGTCAACGTATGACAGCAGCGGGCAGGGTCAGTCACGCATCACTCTCAGCGACGCGGGAGGGCTTGGCGGGTTCACGCAGAAGATGCGTTTTTCCGTCACCAGTACCGTCGCCACGCAAAGATTGATGATGGGGCTGGCGCAATACGGCGGCGCCTGGGGCGGGGCTGGTGTGGATCCCTACTCGCGCACGATGACTCTTTGCTTGGGGTACGACGCGGCGGTAGACAGCAACTACCACATCATCCACAACAGCAGTTCAGGCGCCTCGACAAAAGTCAACACGGGTATCGCCATCGGCGACCCGAACGCAGTGGTCGACTTGACGTTTGCCAACGCGCCTGGATCGGGCGACGTGTCGTGGTCACTCAAGGACATCAACAGCGGCGCCAGCGCATCGGGCACGTTAACGACCAACCTGCCGCCTGCTGGCACCTACCTATGCCCGCGCATCCACATCAACAACGGCGGCACGGCCGCTGCCGTGAGCGTTGAGGTGTTTGGGGTGTGGGCGAGCAACTACCTGGGCTGACCCATGTTCTATGACGCAATAAACGACCGCCTGATCGCATCACACCCCGCGCTTCTGGCAGCGTACCCCGATTCCGGCGCGCTCGACAACGAGCCAGATCGCAACGCCCTGGGCTTGTACCTGGTACGCGAGGCCCCGCCCGCGTATGACCCGCTCACGCACACGCTGGCCCTCGATGGCGTGGAGCTGGTGGAGGGCATCTACCACGCGCGCTACACGCAAGTGGCCCTCACGCCCGAGCAGATGCACGCCATGGCGCCGTGGCGCAGGATCACGCGCCTGGCCTTTCGCAACCGATTCACGATGGCCGAAAAAACCGCGCTTGAATTGGCATCGCTTGACAGCCCAGCCGCGCCCATGGCGCAGCGCCAGCAGACGGCCATGCTGCGCGCCTACCTTGCGGACGTGGCCGCAGCCAACTACATCGACCTGGCACGAGCGGACACGCGCGCGGGCGTGCAGATGCTGGAGCAAGCCGGGCTGATCGGCGCCGGCCGGGCGCTGCAAATACTGGACGGGCCGGTGCAGCCGGACGAGGTAGCGCATGCGGTTTGACCAGGTGCCACGCTTGCCCGCCCATCACTTACACGGCGTCACCTTGCAGGACGGCCCCAGGTTGTGGACGGTGGCCGCATTCGGGGGCGAGGTGTCTTTGTGCGCCACCGTGGGCGGCGTGAGCGCTTCGCAGTTGATGCGCCCGGCCGTGGCCCGCGCCGTGGCGCGCGAGCTGCTGGCGGGCGCGGATGTGATTGAGGGGGCGGCTGCCGCATGAGCGATGACGTGGACCGCGCGCAGCTGCGCGAGCAAGAGTTTTTGAGCGACGCCCTGGCGCGCCAGCAGCGGCGCGGCCAGCCTGCGGGTCTGCCGGCGGCCGAGTTTTGCGGCGAGCACCTGCGGGACGCGGGTTGCGGCGATGAGATACCCAGGGCGCGGCGCGCGGCCGTGCCGGGGTGCCAGTTGTGTGTGGCCTGCCAGGGCAGGCGCGAGCGTGAACGTGGAGGGCGGTGCGCATGATTTTTGAGTTCACGCTGACGAATGTGATTGCCATCGTCGGCTCGTTCATTGGTGCGTGGTGGGGCCTGCTGAAGGTGCTGGGCGCGCAGAGTGAGAAGCGCCTGAACGAGCGCTTTGACGCGCTGGCCAAGTCGATGGCGGATGTTGCCGCCACGCAGCACAGCAACGCAGCGGCGACGCTGGAGCTGGAGCGCGAGTTCAGGAAGCACCAGGCGGACATGGCGCGCGAGTACCTGCGGCGCGACGATTTTGTGCGCCACGTGGGAATTATTGAGACGCGTATCGACAACTTTGCGCTGCGCATGGAGCGGGCGCTGGATAACCTGGGAGGTAAGCCTTGATTGATTTGGCCAAGATTCGCCGCGAGGACATTCGCTGGCACTTGCTGCAGGCGGTGAACCTGAGCCGCCCGGTGGGCATTTACACCGAGCCGCTGTTGGTGATTGTGCGTGCGGTGTACCCGGACGCGACGCACCACGAGGTGCGCCTGGCGCTGGATTACCTGGAGGAGCGCGAGCTGGTGCGCGTGCAGCGCGACCCGATGGATCGCTGGATGGTGGAGCTGACTCGCACGGGCATTGATTTCGTCGAGTACAACATCGACGCCCAGCCTGGCGTGGCCCGGCCCAAGATTACGCAGGTGTAGCCATGCCCAGGCGTAGCAAGGTGCATGCGCTGCCGCCCGAGCTCAAGGAGTGGCTGGACGCGGAGCTGGTGAGGCGCGGCTTTGGTGACTATGTGCAGCTGGCGCAGGATTTGAAGGCGCGCGGGGCGGATATTTCAAAGAGCGGGCTGCAGCGCTATGGCGCGCCGTTTGAGCGCCAGATGGCGCGGGTGAAGATGGCGACGGAGCAGGCCGTGGCGCTGGTGGATGCCGCGCCTGACGAGGAGGACAAGCTGAGCAGCGCGGTGATCCGCATCACGCAGGAGAAGATTCTGAACCTGCTGATGGAGCTGGACATTGACGCCGAGAGCGTGGATGTGAACAAGCTGTTCAAGAACGCCGCCGAGATTGGCCGCGCCAGCGCATCCAACAAGCGCGCCAGCCGGGAGGCGCGGGCCGCCATTCGTGAGGAGGCGCGCCAGGAGCTGCTGGCCGAGCAGCGTGCCCGGCTGGATGCGCTGGGCGAGTCTGGCGAGGTGGATCAGGGCACGCTGACCAAGGTGATACAGGCAGCCTACGGCCTATGAGCACCATCGCCACGCCAGCTACGCCGGCCCTGCCGCTGTACCCCTACCAGCGCCGCTGGGTGCAGGATGACGCGCGCTTCAAGATTGCGATGTTCGCGCGCCAGTGCGGCAAGACGTTTACCAGCACGCTGGAGCTGGCGCTGGACTGTGCGCGTGCCGAGGCGGCGGGCCAGCGCCGGCGCTGGGTGATCCTGAGCCGGGGCGAACGCCAGGCGCGCGAGGCCATGAACGAGGGGGTGAAGCTGCACCTGGCGGCGCTGTCGGCCGGCTTCAAGGCCTATGACTATGAGTGGGAGCCGGGCATCAAGGCGCTGGAGGTGGAGCTGCCCGGCGGCAGCAAGATCACGGCGCTGCCGGCCAACCCGGATACGGCGCGGGGCTTCAGCGCGAATGTGCTGCTGGATGAGTTTGCGTTTCACCAGGACAGCCGGGCGATCTGGAAGGCGCTGTTCCCGGTGATCTCCAAGCCGGGGTTGAAGCTGCGCGTGATCAGCACGCCCAACGGCAAGGGCAATAAGTTTTATGAGCTGATGACGGGCCAGGACGATGGCTGGAGCCGCCACACCACCAATATCTATCAGGCGGTGGCGGACGGCTTGCCGCGCGACATCGAGGAATTGAAGCGCGGCGCGGGCGACCCCGACCTGTGGGCGCAGGAGTTTGAGCTGCAGTGGCTGGACGGCGCCAGCGCCTGGCTGGACTATGACCTGATCGACAGCTGCGACCACGAGGACGCGGGGCGCCCCGAGCTGTACCAGGGTGGGCCCTGCTTTGTGGGCGTGGATATTGCCAGTGGCCGCGGGCGCGACCTGTTCGTGGTGTGGGTGCTGGAGCAAGTGGGCGACGTGCTGTGGACGCGCGAGGTGATTGCCAGCAACACCATTGGCCCGCTGCAGCAGCCCGAGGTGCTGGCCGATTTCTTCAAGCGCTACCGCGTGCTGCGCGCCTGTATGGACCAGACCGGCATGGGCGAGACGCCCGTGGCCATGGCCCAGCGGCGCCACGGCGCCAGCCGGGTGGAGGGTGTGCTGTTTACCAGTGCCAACAAGCTTCAGCTGGCCACGCTGGGCAAGACGCGCTTTGAAGACCGGCGCATTCGCATTGCCGCCACGCCCGAGGTGCGCGCCGATCTGCACAAGCTGCAGAAGGTGGCCGGCCCCACGGGCACGCCGCGCTTTGTGGCCGATGCCGATGGCAGTGGCCACGCCGACCGGGCCTGGGCCTGCTTTCTGGCACTGAGCGCGGCCGAGCAGGTGCGCGCGCCCATCGACTTCACCCCCGCGCCGGCGCTGCCGCGCGGCTTCGACAACCTCGGCGCGGCCGGTGACCAGGACGAGGACTACTTGCGCCTGGTCGAGTCGCGCACCACCTGGTAGATCTCGCCATGGCAACTTCACGCATCCTCGGCCCCGATGGCCAGCCCATCCAGATGCCCGATCTGCAAGAGCCGCAAACATCGCGGCTCTTGCACTTGCAGCGCGAGCTGCAGTCGCACCCGACGCGTGGCCTGACGCCCTCGCGCCTGGCGCAGATCCTGGACGCGGCCGAGACCGGCGACCTGGTGGCCCAGTTCGAGCTCTTCGAAGACATGGAGGAGAAGGACGGCCACATTGCCGCCGAGATGGGCAAGCGCCGCCGCGCCTGCGTGCTGGACTGGGACGTGGTGCCGCCCGAGGGCGCCGACGCCGCCGAGAAGAAGGCCGCCGCGCAGCTGGGGGAGTTGCTGATGGAGGTGCCCGACTTCGAGGACATGGTGTTTGACCTGACGGACGCCATTGGCAAGGGCTACGCCTGCCTGGAGATCGAGTGGCAGCGGCTTGAAGGCTACTGGGTGCCCAAGACCCTTACGCACCGCCCGCAGTCCTGGTTTACGCTGCACCGCGGCTACCGGCAGGAGCTGCGCCTGCGCACGCTGGACGTGGTGGACGGCGTGATGGGCCAGCCGCTCAGCCCCTTTGGATGGCTGACCCATGTGCACAAGGCCAAGAGCGGCTACCTGGAGCGCGCGGCGCTGTTCAGGCAGCTGGTGTGGACGTATCTATTCAAGAACTACAGCGTGGGTGACCTGGCGGAGTTTTTGGAGATCTACGGCATTCCATTGCGCATTGGCAAGTACCCGGCCAGCGCCACCGAGAAGGAGAAGGCGACGCTGCTGCGTGCGCTGGCTTCGGTGGGGCACAACGCGGCCGGCATCATCCCCGAGGGGATGTTGATCGAGTTTCAGGACGCGGCCACGGGCGACCCCAAGGCGTTCGAGCTGATGATGAGCTGGTGCGAGCGCAACCAGTCCAAGGTCATCCTGGGCGGCACGCTGACCAGCGGCGCCGATGGCAAGGCCAGCACCAATGCCCTGGGCAATGTGCACAACGCGGTGCGCAAGGATCTGCGCGATGGCGACATTCGCCAGCTGAACGCCACGCTGACGCGCGACCTGGTGTTTGCCGTGGCCTCGCTCAACGGCCTGGCGGCGGGCGGGCTGCGCCGCTGCCCGCAGTTTCGCCTGAAGACGCAGGAAAAGGAGGACTTGACTGCCTTCAGCCAGGGCCTGCCGGCGCTGGTGGGCATGGGCGTGCGCCCGCCGGTGGCGTGGGTGCATGAGAAGCTGGGCATTCCCATGGCCCAGGGCAATGAGCCGGTGCTGGCGCCGCAGCAGGGAGCCATGCCTGGCATGCTGCCCTCGGCCTTGGCCGCTGCTACGGCGCAGTGGACGGCATCCACCGCGCCCACCGTGCCGCCGCCGCCCGTGCAGATGCTGCCGCGCCTGGCGGACGACCTGGCCCCGGCCGTGGGCGCATGGATCGACCAGGTGCGCGAGCTGGTCATGCGCGCGCGGTCGCTGGACGAGATCCGCGACGGGCTGGATGCGCTGCTGCCCGACATGACGCTGGACCAGTACGCGGCGGCGATGGCCGAGGCCCTGCGCGCGGCCGAGATGGCCGGCCGCTATGAGGTGCTGCAGGAGGCTGGGGGCCTCAATGGCTGATGCCGCCTATGGCTCGCTGCCGTTCAAGGAGCAGGCGGAGTTCTTCCGGCGCAAGCTGAATCTACCCACCGATGGCTGGACGGATGTGCGCCTGCATGAACACGACTATGCATTCGTCGTAGCGGGCGCCAACCGCGACGCCATCGTGGCGGACTTTCGTGCGGCGGTGGAGAAGGCCATCGCGGGCGGATCCACGCTGGAGGACTTTCGCAAGGACTTCGACCGCATCGTGGCCACGCACGGCTGGGACTACAACGGCGGGCGCAACTGGCGCAGCCGCGTCATCTACGACACCAACCTGGCCACCAGCTACGCCGCCGGGCGCTGGCAGCAGCTGCAGGCTGCGCCCTACTGGCAGTACGAGCACCAAGACTGGGTGCAGCGCCCGCGCGAGTTGCATGTGAGCTGGGACGGCCTGGTGCTGGAGCGGGACAACCCCTGGTGGCAGACGCACTTTCCGCCCAACGGCTGGGGTTGCCAATGCAAAGTGCGCGGTCTCTGGCCGCGCGACCTGCAGAAACTGGGCAAGAGCGGACCCGACCAGGCCCCGGCTGTGAACCTGCTGGAACGCACCATCGGCCAGCGCAGCATCAACGGCCCGCGCACGGTGCATGTTCCCGAGGGCATCGACCCTGGGTTTGAATATGCACCGGGTAGTACACGCCTCAAGAGCGCCATTCCGCCCGAGCGGCCCAATCCGCCCATCCCCGGCAGCACTGGCGGCCAGGGACTGCCCAACGGTCGCCCGCTCGATGCGTTGCCGCCCGCGCGCACCGTGCCCGCCGCCAACCTGCTGCCCGCAGGCTTGCCGCCGCAGGACTACGCGCGCGCCTTCCTGGCGCCCCTGGGTGCCACGCCCGAAGCGCCCGCCATCTTCAAAGACGTGATTGGCGAGCGCCTGGTGGTGGGGGCCGAATTGTTCAAGGACACAGCCGGCGAGTGGAAGGCCGACAAGCGCGAGCGTGGTCGCTTTGTGCCGCTGCTGGCCCGCGTGCTGCTCGACCCTGACGAAATCTGGACGCGCATCGAATGGCTGTATGGCGTTCAGCGCGCCGTGGTGCGCCGCCGCTATATCGCGCAGTTCGTGGTGGAAGGGAGTGACACGCCTGCCTTGCTCGTTTTTGAAAACGGCGCGGACGGTTGGAGCGGTGTGACCGCATTCGCAGGCTCCGGGCAGAAGGCAGACGATTGGCGCGTGGGCGTACGCCTGTATCGGCGCGAACTCGATGGCGGGCCTGGAAATGAGTGAACCCGCACGGTGCCGCATGCGGGTTCCTTCCGGGTGTAGGGACGCTGGGCCTGGCACGGCCGTCTCACCCGATGAAGTGAATCCATTGTAGGAGCTTTGCCCCATGGCCGGAACACGCCTCACCATCGACAAGGCGGAGCTGGAGCGCCTGAAAGCCTTCATGGCCGAGCAGGCCGCGCTCGATACCAGCGGGCTCATGCCAGACTTGGGCGAATACTTGTTGCGCTCCACGCAGGCCCGCTTCAAGAGCCAGACCGCACCGGACGGCACGCCCTGGGCTCCCTTGCAACAGCGTTACGCCAGGCGCAAGAAGTACAACAAGGACAAGGTGCTCACGCTGCGCGGCTACCTGCGTTCATACATCCACTACCAGATACCCAACGCCCAGACGGTGGAGGTGGGCACCAACCAGAAATACGGCGCCATCCACCAGTTCGGCGGCACCATCGACCAACACGCCCAGTCGCGCCAGGTGCGCTACCGCAGCGTCGCCGGTCGTGTGCTGTTCGCAGGCCGCAAGCACAAGCGGGGCGTCACCGAGCGCTGGGTGGGCCGCGGCGCCTATCAGGTCAAAATACCTGCACGGCCATTCTTGGGCATCAGCCCAGCGGACCATACCGAAATCCGCGAGATCATCCTGGACTGGGTCGTCGGGCGCAGCAAATAAGGGCCCGAAGTGGGGTTGCAGGCGCTGTCTCTCCTTGTCATCAGCCTGTTTCCTGTGGCGAAAGAGATTTTCCAAAAGCCCGGCCCAGTTCACCCCTGATGTACCCGGATCTTCCCATTTATCGCGCCGTTCCCTCTTCGTTTATCTCACTCCCGTTCAACTGATCGATTGCCAAGGAGGGAGGGGCTGCGAAGCCCCCATCAACGAAACCGGGCCCCACAAGGGCCCGGTTTTTTGCTATCTTTAGAATAGCTTATTGCGCCGATAGACAGGCGGTTTATGCCAATTTTTGCTTATGCTTCCCCGCGCAAGCGGCGCAGCTTGATGAAGGCCATGGCGGCCATCACTGCGTCATTGAGCGCGTCATGTGCCTCGCGCTCGGGCAGGGCCAGATCCTGCATCAGGGTGGCAAAGCGCAGGTCGATCTCGGTGGTCGCCTGCTGCTGGTAGGGTGGCAGCTGCTTGAACTTGTAGTCGTAGTACATGGCCGAGACCTCGATCTTGGGCTGCGGCAGACCCATGCCCAGCAGCGGCCAGATGGCGCGGTTGAGCATGGCCACGTCGAACTCCAGGTAGTAGCCCACCAGCGGGCGGCTGCCTATGAAGCGCATCAGCCGGCGCATGGCCTCGTCCTTCGGCAGGCCGCCCTCCAGGTCGCGCTCGCGCAGGCGGTGGATGCGCACGCTGTCGGCGGACACGCCTTTCTCGGGGCGTATCAACAGCTCCAGGCGCTCGCTGGTCATGATGCGGTCGCCGACGATGCGCACCGCGCCGACGGAGATGATCTCGTCGCTGCGCGTGTTCAGCCCGGTGGTCTCGCAGTCGAGCGCCACCCATTCATCGTGCGGCGGCGGGTCGAACATGGGCGCGAACTCGGGCTCGCCCAGGTGATAGATCAGCCACCAGCGGCGCAGCTTTTCCCACCACAGCGGGGCGGCCTGGCTGTAGTGGCGGCTCATACGGCGTCCAGGCGCAGGCGCTGGTGCAGCAGGGCCTTGAAGCGTTTGACGGCCGAGAGCGTGTCCTTGAGCAGATCGCGCTCCAGGCTGGACAGGCGCTGCGGATCGACGTTGCCGGTCACCGGCCGCTGCAGCTCCAGCTCGGCCAGGCCGGCCTGCAGGCGCAGGCCCATCAGAAAGTGCAGGCCTTGCACCAGTTCCTGCGCCATGGCCTCGTCCAGCTGGCCTTCGCCCTGCAGTGCGGCAATGCGCTCGACGGTGCCGGTAGCCTTGATGCGCCGCGCCAGCGCCAGGCTGCGCACGCCATGCACGATGGGGAAGATGCCGGCTTTCTTGAGGTTCACCAGGTCGGCGTCGCCGCCCAGGCTGAGCAGGCGGTTCCACCAGCCGGCGGCGCCGCCAAAGGCGTCTATGGCCATGGCAAAGCGCGCCACCAATGCATCGTTGTCGGTGGCCAGCTGCATCACGCGCTGGCGCACCTCGGCCAGCAGCTGGGCCTTGCCAGCGACGGCGTGGGCGTCCATGAAGATGGCCAGGTACATCAGGCTCTCGCCCTGGGGCTGCAGCAGCCAGCCGCGCACCTTGTCGCCAAAGGCGGTCACCGTGCCGCGCCACTCGGGGTTGTTGAGCATGATGCGCCCGGCGCATTCGGGGTAGCCAAAACCGGCCAGGGCCTGTGAGAAGCGGTCGCAAATGGCCTGCAGATCGGCCGGCGGCTCGTAGCCGTCACTCAGCAGCAGGCCGTTGTCCTGGTCGGTCTTCAAGAGCTGCTCACCGCGCCCCTCGCTGCCCATGACGAACAAACAGCTGTTGGCCAGCAGATCGGGCGGGGCAATCATCTGCCAGGCGCGCTCGAACAGGCGCGCGTTGAGCTGCTGCACCAGCTGCGCCACCAGGGCGATGCGCGTGCCGCCGCGGTGCAGGGCGGCCACCAGGCGGGTGATTTGCGCGGCGGCGGCCTCCAGCGCCGGCAGGTCGCGCGCCTCCTCGATCTGCACCGTGATCAGGTGCGAGTGGTTGGCCAGGTAGCTGAACAGGTCCAGCGCCTCCAGGATGCCCAGTACCTGGCCGTCCTCGCCCAGCACCGCCAGGCGGTGCACGCGCGCGCGCAAGAGCAACGCCATGGCGTCGCCAATCTGCTCGGCAGCACGCACCGTGACCACCGGGCTGCTGGCCAGCTCGCCCACGGTGATGCGCTCCAAGGGCCGGCCATCGAGGATGGCACGCTGCAGCGTGGTGTTGGAAAAAATCCCCAGCCCATCGGGCAGGCCGCTGACCAGCACGCTGGTGGTGCGCTGATCCTGAAAGATGCGCACCACGGAGACGATGTCGGTGCCCGCGGCCACCACATGCGCCGGGCGCAGAAAGGCCTGATCGACCCGCGCCAGCGTCAGCGACTGCATCTGGTGCTGTTCGGCGCGCTGCGCCAGGGCCGAGAGCTTGTTGCCCAGGTCGGAAAAGAGCAGCGCGCCAAAGCCGCGGTTGCGCGCGATCAGATCCTTGACGGTGCTGCGCGCCAACTGGTAGGCCACCAGCTCCTCGGCCACGGTGAAGCGGCTGCTGACGCGCCCGGCCACCAGGCCGCGTCCGTCAAAACAGTCTTCTGGCCCGTAGGTAGCCAGCACCTCCTCGCCTTCGGTCTGCGTGACATAGCCCTTGATGATGACGAACAGATGCTCGGGCGCATTGCCCACATCCAGCACCACCGCCCCTTCGGGGTAGTAGGCAATGTCCACGTTGTCGCGCACCAGCGACTGTTCTTCGGCCGTCAGGCAGTCGAACGGCGAGGCGGAGAAGTTGAAGGCATTGGGCATGAGCCCAATTCAACCCGGCAAGCCTTGCGGCACGCTTGCACAGCGCTGCCAGTGTTGCGCAAACCAGCCATCCCCATCGAGATAGGCACGCAGCATGGGCAGGCTGTCCAGGCCCCAGAACAAATGGCCATCGACCTCGAACATGGGCACGCCGAACACGCCGCGCTGCGCCGCCAGCTCGGTGTTGGCGCGCAGCAGCTGCTTGGCGCGTTCGGGCGCGGCCTCGTCCGGGCGCAGCTGCTCGGCCAGCAGGGCGCGCAGCGCGTCCAGGCGCGCCGGGTCGAGCGCGTCCGCCCCGCCCTGCCAGACATGGCGCAGGATGCTGCCGGCGACAAAGCGGTTCACCAGGCCATCGTCGCTGCACTCCAGCGCCAGGCGCAACAGCGGCAGCGGCGGGAACGGGTGGCGCGCCGGCATGTCCAGGCCCACACCCAGGCTGTGGCCCAGCCAGCTGACATGGCGGTAGGTCCAGTCGCGCTTGGGGACAATGCCGGCCGGCCCGGGATTGCCATGGGCGTTCAGCAGCGCGCCCAGCAGCACCGGACGGTAGCTCAGGCGGTAGGACAGCCCCTCCAGCGCCTGGGGCAGGCGCTCGAAGGCCAACCAGGCGTAGGGGGAGACGAAGTCCAGGTAACAGGTGATCTCTTTCATGCCAGTTCCTCGGGCAATGCAACCCCGGCACGCCGCAGCAAGTCTGCCCAGATGGCCCGGCGCCGGGCAGCGCCCGCCTGCGACCAGGTGCGGATCTCATCGAGGGTGCGAAAACAGCCCTCGCAGTGGCTGCCGTCGCGCGTCATGCGACAGATGGACAGGCAGGGCGAGGGGATCACTCCCGTGAAATTTGAATGAAATTGGCCCGTAACGCTTATCTGTTGGGCGCGAGCAGCTATCAATGTTGATAGTTTCATGACACGACTACCTGCACCACATCGGCCAGCGGCGCGCCGGTGAAGGCCTGCAGATCCTGCGGCCGCAGCTGGAACACGCCATGCGGATGGCCGGCCGCGGCCCAGATCACCTCGAAGCGCAGCAGCTCGCGGTCGATCAGCGTGACCGGCGCCTGCGCGTGCGCCAGCGGCGAAACACCACCGATGGAAAAGCCGGTCTTGGCCTTGACGAACTCGGCGTCGGCCCGGCCCGTCTTGCCGACCAGGGCATCCACCTTTTTCTCATCCACGCGCCGGTCGCCCGAGGTGATGACCAGCACCGCCGCGTCGTCGCTCTTGCGCCGGAAGATGATGCTCTTGGCGATCTGCCCAAGCTGCACGCCCAAGGCGTCGGCCGCCTGCTGCGCCGTGCGCGCGGCGTCGTCCAGCATGATCGGCATATGCGGGTGGCGGGCCGCCTGCAAGGCAGCGGCTACGCGTTGTACGGCTTCGGGCAGAGGGGAAACGGCAGCGGGATTCATAAGCAAATAGGTTGCATCAGGAGCGTCAGACGGCAGCGCCGAACAGGCGGCCAAGACTGTGCTCGATCTCCTGCACATCGTGGGGCGCCAGGCGCCCGAGGCTGCCGCGAACCAGGCGCGCATCCAGGGTGAATAGCTTGCAGCGCACCACGGACGGCGCCGGCAAACCAGCACCGGCAAGATCCTGGATGGCACAGTCCAGCGGCCACGGGGCATTGCCGGCGGACGTGATCATGGCCAGCACCAGATGCCCAGCCGGGGCGTTGAAGGCCGCGGCGGCGGAAAGCACCAGTGCCGGGCGGTTCTTGCTGGCAAGGCGGTCGGTAAAGGGAAAAGGCACGCGCACCACCTGCCAGCGCTCATAGATCACGGTAGGCCTCTTCGTCGGCGGCGCCGGCCCATTCGTCCAGTGTGCCTTCCATGGCCTGGAGAAACTCCATATCCAGCGGCTGTACGCGGCGCACCTGTACCACGCCCGCCTCCAACACCTCCCAGGCGAGCTTGTCCCCCGGGCCGACCTGCAGGGCGGCGCGGATATCGGCCGGAATCGTGGTCTGGCCCTTGCTGGTGATCTTGGCGACAGCCGTCATGGAGTGAATTCCTTACCGTAAGGATTCATTACTTTATACATGGGCAGGCCTGCATGCAAGCGGTGGCGTTCCGCTGTTCATCACCCCGCGCGCTTGTTCAACAGCGCCACCGCCACGCGCGACTGCGGCTTGCGCCCCAGAAAATCGCTGATGTACTGCCCGGCATCGACCAGAGCGTCCAGGTCGATGCCCGTCTCAATGCCCATGCCCTGGAGCATGTAGACCAGATCCTCGGTAGCCACGTTGCCGGTGGCACCCTTGGCGTAGGGGCAGCCGCCCAGGCCGGCGATGGAGGATTGGTAGTTCCACACGCCGAGCTCCAACGCCGCCAGGGTGTTGGACAGGGCCTGGCCGTAGGTGTCGTGGAAATGGCCGGAGATATCGTCGATGCCGAAATGCTGGGCCGTGGCCTCTATGGCGCGCTGCACCTTGAGCGGCGTGCCCACGCCTATGGTGTCGGCCACGTCCACGCGCTGCACGCCTATGCCGCGCATCAGGCCGGCCAGGTAGGCCACGCGCTCCGGGGCGATCTCGCCCTCGTAGGGGCAGCCCACGGTGCAGCTCATGGCGCCGCGCACGGCCACGCCTGCGGCCAGGGCGGCATCCACCACCGGGGCGAAGCGCTCGATGCTCTCGGCAATGCTGCAGTTGATGTTCTTCTGGCTGAAGGCCTCGCTGGCGGCGCCGAAGACGACGATCTCGTCGGGCTTATCAAGCACCGCCGCCTCCCAGCCCTTCAGGTTGGGCGTGAGCACGCTGTAGCGCACGCCGGCCTTGCGCGCCATGCCGCTCATCACCGCATGGTTGTCGGCCATCTGCGGCACCCATTTGGGTGACACATAGCTGGTGACCTCGATTTCCTGCAGGCCCGCGTCCTGCAGGCGCTGCACGAGGCCGATCTTGATGTCGGCGGGCACGGGGGTCTTTTCGTTCTGCAGGCCGTCGCGCGGGCCTACGTCGATGATGCGGACTCGGGAGGGATAGGGCATGGCTTGTCTCTAGAAGTAGGAAATGGGTGCGGGTCAATAACCACGCTCCAGGCTCACGACGCCGGCAATGGCCTCGCCGCGCGCCAGGGCCGCGATCTTGCCCGCGATCTGGGCAATGCTCTCGTCGCGCAGCGTGCGCGCCGAGGTGTGGGGCGTGAGCGTGATCCGGGGGTGACTCCAGAACGGGTGCCCGGCGGGCAGCGGCTCGGTGCGGAACACGTCCAGCGTGGCGCCGGCGACATGGCCGCCATCCAGTAGCGCCAGCAGGTCGTCATCGACCAGATGCGCGCCACGCGCCACGTTGATCACATAGGCGCCGGGCATCAGACGCGCGAGCGTGTCCCGGTTCATGATGTCCTGGGTCTCGGGCGTGAGCGGTAGCAGGTTCACCAGCACACGGCTGGCGGCCAGAAAATCATTGAAACCCTGAGCGCCATGAAAGCACTGCACGCCCGCCACCTGCTTCGGGCTGCGGCTCCAGCCGCGCACCGGAAAATCGAACTGCGCGACGGCGCGCGCCACGCGCTCGCCGAGCACGCCCAGGCCCATCACGCCCACGGGAAAGTCGCGCCGCTCGCGCGGCTTGCGGTAGCTCCAGCGGCCGGCGCGGGCGCTGGCTTCGTAGTCGTCGAATTCACGGAAGTGGCGGATCAGCGCGTGGCACACATACTCGGCCATCTGCACGGCCATGCCGGCGTCGTCGAGCCGTACCACGCGCAGACCCGGCGGCAGACGTAGTTTCAGCAGCGCATCCACGCCGGCGCCGATGTTGAACAAGGCCTTCAGGCCCGCCTGCTCGTCAATGAACTGCTGCGGCGGAGCCCAGACCACGGCGTAGTCGGCCTGGGGCGCACCGGGTTGCCAAAGGCTGATGTCGGCCTGCGGCAGGGCGGCGGCCAGGCCCTGGAGCCAGGGCTCGGCCTTGGTGTCGGTACAGCAAAAGGTAATTTTCATGGCCTGCGAGCGTACCGCGACGGCGCCGCGCGCGTGTTCAGACGGCGGAAAGCCTGAGCAGCTCGGCGCCTTCCGTCACCTGGTCGCCGGGCGCGTAGAGCAGCTCGGCCACCACGCCGTCCTGCGGTGCGGCGATGGTGTGCTCCATCTTCATGGCCTCCATCACCGCCAGGGCCTGGCCCTTGCTGACCTTGTCGCCGGCCTGGACGGCAAACGACACCACCTTGCCCGGCATGGGTGCCGTCAGGCGCCCGCCCTCGCCGGCCGTCTCACCCGCATGGGCGAGCAGATCCAGGGCCTCGATGCGTGTGGCGCCGCGCGGGGTGAAAACATGATCGCTTTCGCCCTGGGCGTAGACCAGGGCCTGGGTGCGCTGGCCGGCGTATTGCAGGTCCATGGCGCCACCGGGGGCGAGGGCAAAGGCGAGCGCGCCGCTGACCGCGCCTTCGCCCTCGCCCACGGCCAGCCGGTAGCTGCCATCGCGCTCATAGCTGAGCCAGGCCTTGGCGTGCTGGCCGCCAAAGTCGAACTCGAAGCGGCGCTTGCAGGCGGTGAGCGAACGCCAGCCATCGGTGCGGCTGAAGGGGTTGGCGCCCTGCCCGGCGCGCTCGCGCAGCAGCTGGCTGGCCACGGCGGCGGCGGCGGCCAGGGGCAGGCCAACCTTCTCCTGCTGGAACAGCACCGCCTCCTCGCGCTGGATCAGCGCGGTATCGAGCCGCGCCTGGGCGAAGGCGCCGCTTTGCACCACATGGCGCAAGAACTGCACATTGGTCGCCAGGCCGACGATGTGGGTCTGGGCCAGTGCGTCGTCCAGCCGCGCCAGCGCTTGTTCGCGCGTGTCGCCATGCACGATGAGCTTGGCGATCATGCTGTCGTAGAAGGGGCTGATGGCGTCGCCCTCGCGCACGCCGTCGTCCACGCGCACCTGGCTTCTCTCGAAGCTGGTGCAGACCGGCTTGCGATAGACATTCAGGCGCCCGGTGGCGGGCAGGAAGTTGTTGTCCGGGTTCTCGGCGCAGATGCGCGCCTCGATGGCGTGGCCGATGATGCGCAGCTCGTCCTGGCGCTTGGGCAAAGGCTGGCCGCTGGCCACGCGCAGCTGCCACTCCACCAGGTCTTCGCCGGTAATCGCCTCGGTCACCGGGTGCTCGACCTGCAGGCGCGTGTTCATCTCCATGAAGTAGAACTTCATGGCCTCGGGTGCGTCGTAGCCGCCCGGCTGCTCGACGATGAATTCGACCGTGCCCGCGCCCACATAGCCCACGGCCTGGGCCGCGGCCACGGCCGCCTGGCCCATCCGGGCGCGCAGCTCGGGCGTCATGCCGGGGGCGGGGGCTTCTTCCAGCACCTTCTGGTGACGCCGCTGCACCGAGCAGTCGCGCTCGAACAGATAGACGCAGTTGCCGTGCGTATCGCCAAACACCTGGATCTCGATGTGGCGCGGGCGCAGCACGTATTTCTCGACCAGCACGGCGTCGTTGCCAAAGCTGTTGATGGCCTCACGCTTGCAGGATTCCAGCGCGGCGGCAAAGTCCTCGCTTTTCTCGACCAGGCGCATGCCCTTGCCGCCGCCGCCGGCGCTGGCCTTGATGAGCACGGGGTAGCCGATGGCATCGGCCTCGCGCTGCAGCAGTTGCGGGTCTTGGTCCTCGCCCTGGTAGCCCGGCACCAGCGGCACGCTGGCCTTGGCCATCAGACGCTTGGACTCGGCCTTCAGGCCCATGGCTGAAATAGCCGACGCCGGCGGGCCGATGAACACCAGACCGGCCTTGGCGCAGGCCTGGGCGAAGTCTTCGTTCTCGCTCAAAAAACCGTAGCCGGGGTGGATGGCCTGGGCGCCGGTCTGCTGCGCCGCCTCGATGATGCGCTCCCAGCGCAGATAGCTGTCCTTGGGCGCGCTGGCGCCAATGTGCACGGCCTCGTCGCAGGCCGCCACATGCTTGGCCTGGGCGTCGGCGTCGGAATACACGGCGACGGTTTTCACGCCCATGCGTTTGGCGGTCGCAGCAACACGGCAAGCGATCTCTCCACGATTCGCAATCAGGATTTTTGTAAACATTCAGGCCACCTTGGCAGAAGCAGAAAACAGGGAAGAAACACGCCGCAGCACGGCGCGCAGAAACTTGAACAAGATCACCAGCAGCAGCGCCGACACGGCCAGCGCCAGTACCAGCGCAACGCCGAAGGCCAGCGGGTGCTGCGTGGCCAGCCAGACCGTGGCGACGACCAGGCCGTCCTCCAGGAACGACAGGCCCCAGTTGGAAAACGGCTCGGGCGAGGTGTTGGCCGCCGCACGCGCCGTCATCTTGGTGGCCAGGGCCGTGGCCGACAGCGTGCCGCCCAACAACCCTGCCGCCACGGCCATGCTGGCGTTGTCGGCACCGAACACGCCAGCAGCCAACAGCGCACCCGCCGGCACGCGGATGAAGGCGTGCACCGCGTCCCAGGCGCTGTCCAGCCACGGCACCTTGTCGGCAAAGAATTCGACCAGCAGCATGAAGCCGCTGGCCATCAGCACCACCGGGTGCTGCAGCACCGTCAGGGCCGGCGGCAGCGCGATCCAGCCCAGGGCGCCCATGCCGCCGACCAGAAACACCACCGCATACAGGCGCATGCCGCTGGCCCAGCCCAGGGCCGCGGCCAGGGCCAGCAGGCCGGGCATGTCCAGCTGCTGCGTGGCGCGCGCGGCCCCCTCGGCCACCGCCTGGGCAGTGCCTGAGTCGATGTGCAGGCCCACCGTATGGAGCCATTGCACGATCTGGAGCCAGAGCGCGTCCATTGCAACGATCAGGCCAGCCAGCTGGGCTTGCGCTTCTGCAGGAAGGACTGCACGCCCTCGCGGCCCTCGTCACTGGCGCGGATGTCGGCAATGCCCTCCACCGTGGCGGCGATCAGGGCGGCGTTGATTTCGCGTTCGGCGACGTCCAGCACCAGCTTTTTGCAGGCGCGCACGGCGTTCGGGCTGGCGCTGATCAATGCCTTGACGAGCTCATCGACCTTGGCGTCGAGCTGCTCCGCCGTCACCACCTCGTGCACAAAGCCGATGCGCAGCGCCTCCTGCGCGCCGAAGCGCTCGGCCGTCAAGAAGTAGCGGTGCGCGGCGCGCGCACCCATGGCACGGATCACGTAGGGGCTGATGGTGGCGGGGATCAGGCCTATCTTGACCTCGGACAGGCAGAAGCCCGCAGTGTCCACGCTGACGGCCATGTCGCAGGCGGCCACCAGGCCAGTGCCGCCGGCGTACACATCGCCCTGCACGCGCGCAATCGTCGGCTTCGGGCACTCGTAGATCACGCGCAGCATCTCGGCGAGCTTGGCGGCGTCCGCCAGGTTCTGCTCGCGCGTGTAGTCCGCCATGCGGCGCATCCAGTTCAGGTTGGCGCCGGCGCAGAAGGCCGGGCCCTCGGCCGCCAGCACCACGGCGCGAACATCGGCGCGTGCGCCCACCTCGGTGAAGGCGGCGGTGATCTCGGCGATGACCTCGTCGCTGAAGGCGTTGCGGATCTCGGGCTGGGTCAGCGTGATGGTGGCACGCGGGCCGTCGTAGCGAATCGTCAAGGCTGTCATGGTGTCTCCTTACATGCGGAACACGCCGAACTTCACGTCTTCAATCGGCGCGTGGCGCGAGGTGGCCAGGGCCAGGGCCAGCACGCGGCGCGTGTCGGCCGGGTCGATGATGCCGTCGTCCCAAAGGCGCGCCGTGGCGTAGTAGGGGTGGCCCTGCTTCTCGTACTGGTCGCGTATCGGGGCCTTGAAGGCCTCCTCTTCCTCGGCAGACCACTTGCCGCCCTTGCCCTCTATGCCGTCGCGCTTGACGGTGGCGAGCACGCTGGCCGCCTGCTCGCCGCCCATGACCGAGATGCGCGCGTTCGGCCACATCCACAAAAAGCGCGGACTGTAGGCGCGTCCGCACATGCCGTAGTTGCCGGCGCCAAAGCTGCCGCCGATGATGATGGTGAACTTCGGAACATTCGCCGTGGCCACGGCCGTGACCATCTTCGCGCCGTGGCGCGCGATGCCCTCGTTCTCGTACTTGCGCCCGACCATGAAGCCGGTGATGTTCTGCAAAAACACCAGCGGTATCTTGCGCTGGCAGCACAGCTCGATGAAGTGCGCGCCCTTCTGCGCCGACTCGCTGAACAGGATGCCGTTGTTGGCGATGATGCCCACGGCCATCCCCTCGATGCGCGCAAAGCCGCAGACCAGGGTGTTGCCGTAGCGCGCCTTGAACTCGTCGAACGCGCTGCCATCGACGATGCGGGCGATGATCTCGCGCACGTCAAAGGGCTTGCGCGTATCGACAGGGATCACGCCATACAGCTCGCTTGCTTCATATTTAGGAGCTGTTGGCGCAGTATCCGCCTGCGTTTCAGGCTGTTTTCTATTCAAATTAGCCACGGCGGAACGGGCCAGCGCCAGCGCATGCAGGTCGCTTTGCGCCAGATGGTCGGCCACGCCCGAGAGGCGCGTGTGCACGTCGCCGCCGCCTAAATCTTCGCTCGTCACCACCTCGCCCGTGGCGGCCTTCACCAGCGGCGGGCCGCCCAGGAAGATGGTGCCCTGGTTCTTGACGATGATGGTCTCGTCGCTCATGGCCGGCACATAGGCGCCGCCGGCCGTGCAGCTGCCCATGACCACGGCGATCTGCGCCAGGCCCTGGGCGCTCATGTTGGCCTGGTTGTAGAAAATGCGGCCGAAGTGGTCGCGGTCCGGGAAGACCTCATCCTGGTTGGGCAGATTGGCGCCGCCCGAGTCCACCAGGTAGATGCAGGGCAGGCAGTTCTGCTGCGCGATCTCCTGCGCGCGCAAATGCTTCTTCACGGTGACGGGATAGTAGGTGCCGCCCTTCACCGTGGCGTCGTTGCAGACGATCATGCAGTCCACGCCCGAGACGCGGCCTATGCCGGCGATCAGGCCGGCGCCGGGCGCATCGTTGCCATACATGTTGAGCGCGGCCAGCGGCGCGATCTCCAGAAAGGGCGTGCCGGGGTCGAGCAGCATCTCCACGCGCTCGCGCGGCAGCAGCTTGCCGCGCGCCACATGCTTGGCGCGCGCGGTCTCGCCGCCGCCCTGGGCCACGCGCTCGACATGGGCGCGCAGGTCATCGACCACGGCGCGCATGGCGGCGGCGTTGGCCTGGAATTCCGCCGAGCGCGGATTGATCTGGGATTCGAGAATCATGGTTGCTCCGAAAGGTTTGGATTTATGCCGTCTTGCTTTCCTGCAGGCCCAGCTCATCCTTCATCACGTCGCGGATCTTGAACTTCTGGATCTTGCCGGTCACGGTCATCGGGAAGGCTTGCACAAAACGGATGTAGCGCGGCACCTTGTAGTGCGCGATCTGGCCCTTGCAGAAGGCGCGGATGTCGTCCTCGGTCGGGCTGCTGCCGGGCTTGGCGATGATCCAGGCGCACAGCTCCTCGCCGTATTTCTCGTCCGGCACGCCGACCACCTGCACATCCTGCACCTGGGGGTGGCGGTACAAAAATTCTTCGATCTCGCGGGGGTAGAGGTTCTCGCCGCCGCGTATCACCATGTCCTTGATGCGGCCGACGATGTTCACATAGCCCTCATCGTCCATGGTGGCCAGGTCGCCGGTGTGCATCCAGGCCTCGGGGTCTATGGCCTCGCGCGTTTTCTCCACGTCGCCCCAATAGCCATGCATGACCGAGTAGCCGCGCGTGCACAGCTCGCCGCGCTCGCCGCGCGCCACGACTGCGCCGGTCTCCGGGTCGACGATCTTCACCTCCAGATGCGGCTGCACCCGGCCGACGGTGGAGACGCGCTTTTCCAGGGGCGTGTCGGCGTCGCTCTGGCAGCTGACGGGGCTGGTCTCCGTCATGCCGTAGGCAATGGTCACCTCGGTCATGTGCATGTCCGCCTGCACGCGCTTCATGACCTCGATCGGGCAGGGGCTGCCGGCCATGATGCCGGTGCGCAGGCTGCTCAGGTCGAACTCGGCAAAGCGCGGATGGTCCAGCTCGGCGATGAACATGGTGGGCACGCCATGCAGGCCGGTGCAGCGCTCGGCCTGCACGGTCTCGAGCACGCTCAAGGGGTCAAAGCCGTCGTTCGGATAGACGATGGTGCTGCCATGCGTGATGCAAGCCAAGTTGCCCAGCACCATGCCAAAGCAGTGGTACAGCGGCACGGGAATGCACAGCCGGTCGGCCGGGGTCAGGCGCATGCACTCGCCAATGAAGAAGCCGTTGTTCAGGATGTTGCGGTGCGTCAGCGTCGCGCCCTTGGGGAAGCCCGTGGTGCCGCTGGTGAACTGGATGTTGATAGGGTCGGTGTTCTTCAGGCTGGGGGCGATCGCGGCAATGCGCGCATCCTGCGCGTCGCCACGCGCCATCAGATCGGAAAAACGCAACATGCCGGGCTGCTCCTCGCCCTCGCCCGCCACATCGATCCAGACCACCGTGCGCAGCTCGGGCATGCACTTGGATGCCAGCAGGCCGGGGCGGCACAGGGCCAGCTCGGGCGCCAGCTCGCGCAGCATGCCCAGATAGTCGCTGGTCTTGAACTGCGCCATGGTCACCAGCGCCTTGCAGCCGACCTTGTTCATGGCGTATTCCACCTCGGCCGTACGATAGGCCGGATTGATGTTGACCAGAATCAAGCCCACCTGGGCCGTGGCCAGCTGCATCAGCACCCATTCGGCGTTGTTGTGCGACCAGATGCCTATGCGGTCGCCCGGCGTGAGGCCCAGGCCCAGCAGGGCGCTGGCCAGGCGGCGCGCCTGCTGGTGCAGCTGGGCGTAGCTGTAGCGCAGGCCCTGGTGGCGGCTGACCAGGGCCTCGCTGTCGGGCTGGCGCCGCGCCATGTCGGCGAAAAAATCGCCTATCGTGGCCTCGATCAGCGGGGTATCGGTGCTGCCACGCGCATAGCTGGCCAATGGGTTGGCGAGTTCCATGTATTCATCTCCTGTGCCACGGGGCAGGCATGGCCGCCCATCCCGCAATGGGCCCACAGCATACGCCGCAGGCCGCCGTTGGCAACCTTTGATCAGGCCAGGAAGGTTGCAAATCACGCCAGAGCCATGCAGACTAAGACCATGGCCAGCATCGCCCCCCCAACCGCTCGGCAGTCCAGCCCCACAGCCGCCACGCCCATGGCCTTTGCACAGGCCATCGTGCAGGCCTACCAGGCGCGCGCCATGGATCCCGCACGGGCTCTGGAGCAGGCACAAATCACGCCAACACAATTGCGCGACTACGACGCGCGCATCAGCAGCGGGCAGCTGGAGGCCCTGTCCGCCGCCGCGATGCGCGAGCTCGACGATGAGGCCCTGGGCTGGTTCAGCCGGCGCCTGCCCTGGGGCAGCTATGGGATGCTGGCGCGCGCCTCGCTGAGCGCGCCCACCCTCGGGCTGGCGCTGGCGCGCTGGTGCCGACACCACGCGCTGCTGACCGACGACATCCTGCTGCAGCTGCAGGTAGAGGGCGAGCATGCCCGGCTGGTGATCAGCGAGCGGCGCGACCTGGGCCGCCTGCGCGAGTTCTGCCTGGTGACCACGCTGCGCAACGCGCTGGGCGTGTCCAGCTGGTTCGTCGATTCGCGCCTGCCGGTGCTGGCGGCCGAATTCCCGTTCGCCGCACCGCCACACGCCGGCGCCTACGCCGTGCTGTTCAGCGGCCCGACGCGCTTTGACGCCCATCAAGCCGCGGTGCATTTCGATGCGCGCTACCTGGCCCTGCCCGTCACACGCGACGAGGCCGCCATGCACCAGATGCTGCAGCACGCCCTGCCCCTCATCGTGCACCAGTACCGGCGCGACCGCCTGCTGCTGCAGCGCGTGCGCCAGCTGCTGGCCGCCGCCCCCGAGGCCGCGCACAACGCCGGCACGCTGGCCGCGCGGCTGCATGTGTCGACGCGCACGCTGCACCGCCAGCTGCAGGAGGAAGGCAGCTCGCTGCAGGCGCTCAAGGACGCGGTGCGCCAGCGCCGCGCGACCGAGCTGCTGCTGCGCTCGCCACAAGCCATCAAGCAGGTGGCCCAGGCCGTGGGCTTTGCCAGCGAAAAGAGCTTCATGCGCGCCTTTCGCGGCTGGACGGGGCAGTCGCCGGCAGACTTCCGGCGCCAGGCACGTGGCAGTTCGGTGGAACGGGCAGACAAAGGTTGACATACCGCAGACAGCACGGTCGATGGACTTCGATATCCCATCACTGACACAGGAATCACGCGCTACAGCTGTCAGCAGCAACTGTACCTACTCAAAAAGGTACAGCCGGCTTACAGTGCACGCTCGCATGCTGGCCTGGTTATCGCAGGAGACCAGTGGCCGGCATAGATGGATCATCGGGCTCGCACCGTCAACAATGACAACCACAGGAGACAAGCTATGACAGCACTTCGTCACATCGCCAAAGCAACGGCCGCCACGCTGCTGATGGCATGCACGCTCACGACGCACGCGCAGGATGCGATCAAGATCGGCTACACGGCCGACCAATCCGGTACCGGCGTAGCCGAGCTGGGAATCGCCGGTCGCTGGGGTTTCGAGGCTGCCATCGAGGACATCAACAAGGCTGGCGGCATCCTGGGCCGCAAGGTGGTGGGAGTGATCCGCGATGATCAAGGCACGCCGCCCAAGGCCATACAAACAGTCCAGGATCTGCTCGACAGCGAGAAGGTACAGGCCTTGGTGGGTCCCGCCAATTCGGGCAACGCGCTGGCATGGCTGCACATCCCGCAGCAAAAGAAGATTCCGGTCGTCGTGCCGATCGGCACGGCCACCGAAATCACCACGCGCTACGCCAAGGAGCCGCAAAACTACCTGTTCCGCATCTCGATGGTCGACCGGGAGCAGGTCGCCTTGCTGGCCGCATATGCGCTCAAGGCATCGAAGGACAAGAAGATCGCTGTGCTGGCCGACTCCACTGGCTACGGCCAGGGCGGCATCAAGGATGCGACCGAAATTCTGGCGCTGCATGGCGTCAAGCCCGTGGCCGTCGAAAAATACGGCCCCAAGGACACGGACATGACCTCGCAGCTCAACAAGATCAAGGCTGCGGGGGCCGATACCGTCATCATCTACGGCATTGCCGACGGTGCGGCGCAGGTGGTGCGCAGCATGGAGAAGATCAACTACATGCCGGTCACGCTGGGTACCTGGGGCAACCTGAGCTCGCTGTTCCCGAAGATGACCGGCCCGAAGCTGGCGGAGCACCTGATCATGGCCGCGTCCACCACCGAGGACACCTCGGATAAAACCAAGGCCCTGGGTGAGCGTGTACGCAAGAACTTTCCGGCACTGACCTGCTTCCCTTGCGCCGCACAGGCCTACGACTCGGTGATGCTGCTGTCTGCCGCAATGAAGCAGGCCAACAGCATTGACGGCGAGAAAGTCGCTGCCGCGCTGGAGAACCTGAACGGTGTGCAAGGCGTTATCAAGACCTACAACAAACCCTTCACCAAGACCATGCACGAGGGCCTGCACGTGGATGACTTCTATCTGGCACGCTGGAAGGGCGGCGAGGTGGTGCGCTTTCAAGACGATCTTTACAAATCCATCACCCCCGCCGACCTGAAGAAGTGAGTACATGACATTCAAAAAAATGTGAGCATCGAACGCTTGGTTGGCAGGTAGTTTTAACGAAAACCACCTTGGTGATTGCTGTCAGCTGGCGTCAGTTGCTCACTTTTTTGTTATTCCATCGAAAATAGAAGGTGGAGCATGGCCGAATCAATACTCCAGGCAATCTTCAGTGGCCTGGCCCTAGGCAGCATTTATGCGCTCGTGGCCGTGGGCTTCAACATCACGTTCAACACCACCAAGACCCTGAACTTCGGTCAGGGCGAGTTCCTGGTGGCGGGGGCCTTCGTTGCGGTCTCGGTCTTGTTGCTTTTGGTGGGCAAGCAGATGACCGACTCGCTCCTGCCTGCCGATGTGACAATGACCCGCTACCTGCTCAGCCTGGTTGGCACGATGGCGGTACTGGGCCTGCTTGGCGTACTGCTGTACTACACGGCGGTGCGCCCCTTCGTGGGGCAAGGCGGAATGGCCTGGGTAATGAGTACCATTGGCTTCGGCATCATCATCCAGAACACCGCTCTGGCGATCTGGGGGCCGTCGCCGCTGGTCATGCCGTCCCCGCTGGGCAATGACGTGATCCGCATCGGCGGCGCCGGCGTGCTGCCGCAGGAGGTGCTGGTGCTGGTAGCCAGCGTGGCAGTGCTGCTGACGCTGGACTGGGTGATGCGTCGTACCAGGATCGGCAAGGCCGTACGCGCCGTCGCCCAGAACGGCAACGCCGCAACGCTGATGGGCATCAACGTGGGCGCCATCGTGGTGCTGGCCTTCGTCGTCAGCTCCAGCCTCGCGGGGCTGGCCGGGCTGCTGATCGCGCCAATTACCACGGCCTCGGTGTTCATGGGCTTGACGCTGGCGCTGAAGGCGTTCTCGTCGGCCATCGTGGGTGGCCTCACCAGCCCACGGGGCTGCATGCTGGGTGGTGTCCTGCTGGGCGTGATCGAGGCGCTGGTGGGCCTGTGGCATGCAGAGCTGCGCGAGATCAGCATCTTTGTGCTCATCATTGTCGTGCTCGTGGTGCGCCCGCAGGGGTTGCTGGGCCAGCCCATCGTGGAGAAGGTATGACGGGCGAGCGCAAACACTATTTCTGGTTGGCGGCGACCACAGCCTTGGTGGCAGCGGTACCGCTGCTCACTGACAACGATTTCCACCTGCGCGTGCTGTTTCTCGTCGGGGTCAACTACCTCGCCGCAGCGGGCATGAACGTGCTGGTCGGCTACACCGGGCAAAAGTCCCTCGGGCATGCCGGCCTGTTCGCCGTGGGCGCTTACACAGTGGCGCTGCTCACCGCGCGCCTGGGCTGGAACCCGTGGTCGGCCTTTGCAGCCGCAGGAGTGATGGCGGGGCTGTTCGGCATCGTCATCGCGCTGCCGTCGCTGCGTGTCAAGGGGCCTGCCTTGGCCATGGTGACCATAGGTTTCGGCATCGTGGTGGAGAAGGTCGTCTCCGAATGGCAGGACGTTTTCGCGGGCCAGCAGGGCATCTACGGCGTGGTGCCGTTGTCGCTGGGCGGCACCATGTTCAGCTCCAAGCACTGGGTATGGTTCGTGCTGCTGCTGGGCGTATGCCTGCACCTGATGCTGCGCCTGCTGCTGCGCGGGCGCTTCGGGCGCGCGTTCATGGCGGTCAACACCGCCGAGGTGGCGGCCGAGAGCGTGGGCATCAGCGTCTATCGCTTCAAGGTGCTGGCCTTCGTGATCAGTGCGGTCACCTGCGGGCTTGCCGGCGCGCTCATCGCGCAGCAAAACCAGTACATCAATTCCGACTTCATCACCTTCAACCTGTCGATCTTCATCCTGCTGATGGTGCTGTTTGGTGGACATTCGATCTACGGCCCACTGCTGGGCGCGGTGGTGCTTACGCTGCTGGACGCATTCCTGTCGCGTTGGCCGGGCGTGCAGCATTTCACCTATGGCGCGCTACTGCTGTTCGCGCTCTACGCCATGCCCGACGGTTTGGCGGGCTTCGTTCGGCAGGTGGCGCGCAAGTGGGCGCCGGGCCTGCTGCCCGCCGAGGCGCTGCCACAGCAGCTTGCGCCCTGGCGCCCCCGAGCAGAGACCAGCGCCGAAGAAGTGCTGCTGGAGGCCCAGGGGCTGTTCAAGGCCTACGGCGGCGTGGTTCCCACAAATAACGTGGACATCCAGATCCGCGCCGGTCATGTGCACTCGCTGATCGGGCCGAATGGGGCAGGCAAAACCACGTTGTTGAACATACTGTCAGGCATCGTCCCGCCAGACCGGGGCAGCATCCGCTTCAATGGGCGCGACGTGACAGGATGGCCGCCGTACCGCATTGCCCGTGCCGGCCTGGGTCGCACGTTCCAGAACCTCAAGCTGTTCGCTGGCATGTCCGTCCTCGACAACGTCAAGCTCGGCCTGCACGCCCATATGCCTACCGGCTTCTTTGGCAGCCTGCTGGGCCGTGGTGGCAGGGCTGAATGCGCGGCCCGCGACGAGGCGCTGCAAATCCTGGAGACCCTGGGCATGCGCGACAAGGCACAGGAGATCGCAGGCAGCCTGCCCTACGGTGTGCAGCGCCGCCTGGAGCTGGCGCGTGCCCTGGCCACGCACCCGCGCCTGCTGCTGCTCGACGAACCCGCCGCCGGCCTGAACCCACAGGAAACACAGGAGCTTTCGCAGGTGATCCTGCGCATCCGCGAACTGGGCATCACCGTGCTGCTGATTGAACACCATATGGATCTGGTGATGGCCGTATCCGACCACGTCATCGTGCTGGACTACGGCCAGAAGATTGCCGAAGGCGCACCGGCACAGGTACAAAACGATCCCCGAGTGATCGCTGCCTACCTGGGTACGGACGACGGAGAAGTGGACGCAGATGAGGAAGGTGGCGCCCATGTCCAATGAACTGCTGCGCATTGACGATCTGCACGTGCGCTACGGCGCCGTGCAGGCATTGAAAGGTGTCTCGCTGCATGTGCAGGCGGGCGAGGTAGTCACCATCATTGGCGGCAACGGCGCGGGCAAGACCACGCTCATGCGCTGTATCTCCGGCCTGGAACCTGCAGCCGGCGGGCGCGTGTTTTTCCAGGGGAAAGATCTCGCTGGAACCCCCGGGCACCAGCGCGTGGCCCTGGGCATCGCGCAGTCCCCGGAAGGCCGCCAGGTGTTCGCTGATCAGTCCGTGCGCGACAACCTGCTGCTTGGCGCCTACCACCGCAGCGCCAGCGCGGCGGAAGTCGAAGCCGATATCCAGGCCCAATTCGAGCGCTTCCCGCGCCTGGGCGAGCGCCAGCAGCAGATGGCCGGCACCATGTCCGGGGGCGAGCAGCAGATGCTGGCCATCGCCCGCGCACTGATGGCGCGCCCCCAACTGCTGCTACTCGACGAGCCCTCACTGGGCTTGGCGCCACTGATAGTCAAGGAAATCTTCGACACCATCCGCAGCCTGCGCACGCTGGGTATGACCATCCTGCTGGTAGAGCAAATGGCCAACCAAGCCCTGGCCGTGGCCGACCGGGGCTACGTGCTGGAGACGGGCCATATCACGCTGGAGGGCGATGGCCGCGCGCTGCGGCGCGACCCCAAGGTGCGCGCAGCGTATCTCGGAGGACATTGACGTGGACTTCGCGGAAAGCTTTGACTACGTGGTGGTCGGCGCAGGCGCGGCCGGCGCCATCCTGGCGCGGCGACTGGCCGAAGACCCGGCCGTCACCGTCTGCCTGCTCGAAGCCGGCCCGGCCGACCGCCACCCGTACCTGCACCTTCCGGCCGGTTTCATCAAGATGCTGTTCGACCCCAGCTACACGTGGACCTACGGCTCGGAACCCGATCCACGCACGCAGGAGCGACGCATCCCACTGCCGCAAGGCAAGACCCTGGGCGGATCAAGCGCGATCAACGGCCTGATCTACAACCGCGGCCAGGCCGAGGACTACGACGGCTGGGCCGCGCTGGGCAACCCGGGCTGGTCATTCGCCGAGGTGCTGCCCTACTTCGAGCGTAACGAACGCTGGCTGGGGCCCGTGGGCAGCACGCGACGCGGCACGGCCGGCCCAGTGCCGGTGACGCCATCCGACTGGGCGCACCCGATCTGCGAGGCCTTCATCGCAGGCGCGCAGGAGCTCGGCCTGCCGCGCAACCCCGACTACAACGGCGACACCCAGGCAGGCGTGGGCTATTTCCAGCGCACCATCCACCGAGGCTGGCGCCAGAGCACGGCACGCGGCTACCTGCGCTCGCCCGGCAGCAACCTGGCAATACGCACCCACGCCCAGGCCACGCACATCACGCTCGACGGCACGCGTGCAGTGGGTGTGGAATACGCACATGGTGGCCCGCAAGGCAGCGCCAAGGTCATCGGCGCGAAGCGCGAAGTGGTGATCTGCGCGGGCGCCATCAACACGCCCAGGCTGCTGCAACTCTCGGGTATCGGCCCGGCCGAACAGCTGCAGGCGCTGGGGATACCCGTGGTTCATCCCCTCGCAGGCGTGGGCGCACACCTGAAGGATCACTTCTCGGTGCGCGTTGTGGGCCGCGTGCGGAGCGGCAGCGCACTCACCATCAACGAACTCGCGCGCATACCGCGCCTGTGGGGCCAGGCGGCGCGCTGGCTCGCGGGCAGGCCGAACATCCTTGCTTTAAGCCCCTCGCTGGTGCACTTCTTCTGGCATTCCGGGCTGGGCGACGGGATGCGGCCCGACCTGCAGGGCGTGTTCACCCCAGCCAGCTACCGCGAGGGCTACGTCGGCCAGCTAGACACCTACCCGGGCATGACCTGCGGTGTGTGGGCCCACCGCCCGCGCAGCGAGGGCGAGGTGCGGCTGCGATCAAACGACCCCTGGGCCGATCCGCTAATCCGGCCGAACTACCTTTCGCACGAGGAAGACATGCGCGTACTCACCGCAGGCGTACGACTGGCGCGCGGCCTGCTGCGCACCCAGGCGCTCGCCCCTTTCTTCGAGGCCGAGGCCATGCCGGGCGCTGATGCGCAAAGCGATACCGACATCCTCGCCTATATCCGCCGCTATGGCGTTTCGTCCTACCACCTGTGCGGCACGGCACGCATGGGGCCCACGCCGGAGGCCGGTGCCGTGGTTGATGCCCGGCTGTGCGTGCACGGCCTGCAGCAGCTGCGCGTAGCCGACTCATCGATCATGCCAGCCATTCCCTCGGCCAACATCTGCGCCGCGTCGATGATGATCGGCGAGAAGGCAGCCGACCTGATCCTGGAGAGAACCACATGTTGACTCCCCACGAAAACGCCACCATCGGTAGCGTGCTATTGGAGGCCGCCGCCACGTTTGGCGAGCGTCCCCTGCTGGTGGCGCCGCCGAACGCCGCACGCGCCTACGACCCGCAAGGACGCACCATCAGCTACATACAGGCGGCGCAGGCGGTGCAGGGGCTGATGGCCTGCTACCGGGCAGCGGGCTACGGCCAGGGGCACCGTATCGCCCTGCTGCTCGAGAGCCGGCTGGAGCACATGCTGCACAAGCTCGCCATGAACGCGCTGGGCATCTGCTGTGTGCCCGTGAACCCCGACTACCGCCCACGCGAGCTGGCCTATCTGATAGACCACGCCCACGTGGATCTGGCCGTGGTGCTGGAGTCGCGCTGGGCCGACTGGCAGGCCGGCGCGAGCGAGGCCACGTGGCAGCCGTCCGCCGTCCTTCTCGAGCAGTTCGACACCGCCCTGCACCCCGCATCCACTTCGGCGACGAATTGGACACCCGAGGCCGACACACCCGCCAGCATCCTCTACACATCGGGCACCACCGGCCGACCCAAAGGCTGCGTGTTGTCCCACCGCTACGAGCTGGCCGCGGGCGCCTACTACGCCACGCGCGGCGGCCTGGTCGATTTCAGGCCCGAAGGCGAGCGCATCTACAACCCGCTACCGCTGTTCCACGTGAACGCGTCCATCCTTTCGTTCTACGCGGCGCTGCTCACCGGCAGCTGCCAGATCCAGACCGACCGCTTCCAGCCCACGCGCTGGTGGCAGGAGGTACGCGATACGCAGGCCACCATCGTCCACTACCTGGGCGTGATCGTGCAGATGCTCTGCGTGCAGCCACCCTCGCCCGGCGACAAGGAGCACTGCGTGCGCTTTGGCATGGGTGCGGGCGTGGAGCCACAGCTGCACGCGGCCTTCGAGGAGCGCTTCGGCTTCCCGCTGCTGGAGCTCTGGGGCATGACCGAGAACGTGCGCATCTTGGTGGACAACATGCCGCCGCGCCAGGTGGGCACACGCGCCTTCGGCCGTGCCACGCCGGGCATCGAGGTACGCGTGGCGGACGACGCAGGCACAGACCTGCCCGACGGCACGCCCGGCGAGATGCTGATCCGCCACTCGGCCGCCACGCCGCGCAAGGATTTTTTCTCGGGTTACCTGGATGACGAGGCCGCTACGGAGGCCGCGTGGCGTGGTGGCTGGTTCCACACCGGCGACGTTGTCATGCGCGATGCGTCAGGCATGCTGCACTTCGTGGAGCGGCGCAAGAACATCATCCGCCGCTCGGGCGAAAACATCGCCGCGGCCGAGGTCGAAGCCTGGCTGCTGACGCACCCCGACGTGGAGCTGGCCGCAGTCATGGCCGTACCCGACGACATCCGCGAGGAAGAAGTGCTGGCCTGCATTGTCCTCAAGCCCCATGCGCGCAAGCTAGCAGACAAGCAGGCACTGCTGCGCTCGTTGTTCACGCACTGCGAGGCGGGCCTGGCCTACTTCAAGACGCCGGGTTGGGTATGGTTCACGGACGCGATCCCCACCACGGGCACGCAGAAAATCCAGAAGCACAGCATCTTTGGCGCCGGGGCCGATCCACGCAACCTGCCAGGCATGCATGACCTGCGCGCATGGAAAAAACGCCAGCGGGCACAGGGTTGAACCGCAATGTCAGCCACGAAGCCGCTCCAGCGCCCGCGCGAACCGCGGATCCTGCACCGCATGCGGATTGCAACGCGACCAGGGACTGATCCGCTCGCGATCCACGCTGAAGATGTTGCCCGGCGCCATCACGATATCCATGTCCAGCATGGACTGGGCCAGCGCCTGGGCGTCCGCAAAACCGGGCCAGCGTACCCAGATAAACAACGAATGCTCGGGACGAACGAACACCTCGGCCCCCATGCGGTCGAGAAGCGCGTAGGCACCGTGCGTCGCCTCGGCCAGCCGGCCGCGCAGTTGCTCCAGGTGTTTGGCATGGCGCCGCTCCGCCAGAACGGTCTCGACGGCTCGCTCGGCATATTCCGAACTGCTGACCGTGGTCAGGATCTTGAGGTCCGCCAGTTCCTGGGCCAGATCCGGGCTGCAGGCGACAAAACCGACTCGCAGCGCAGCCGACAGCGACTTGGAAAAGCTGCCAAGATAAAGCGTGCGCTCCAGCCCATCCAGCGCCGACAGCCGCGGCGCGGTGGCAGGGCGAAAGTCGCTGAGCGCGTCGTTCTCGACCAGCAACAGATTGTGCTGCTCGGCCAGGCGGAGAACGGCGCGCGCCTTGGACAGCGACAGATCCGATCCCGTGGGGTTGTGGGCCAGCGACTGCGTAAAAAAAAGACGTGGGCGCAGGGTCTCAAGCGAGTGCTGCAGCGCCTGCAGGTCGGGGCCGTCCGCCAGGCGAGGCACGCCAACAATTCGGGCCCCTGCCAGGTGCAGCTTGCCCAGCAAGGGGTAGTAGCCGGGATCATCGATCAGCACCACGCCGCCGGGTGGCACGAAGTAACGCACGATCAGGTCCATGGCCTGGTTGGCACCATGGGTCAGCACGATCTGCTGTGGGCGAGCATCGATGCCCACGTCCGCCAGGCGCCGCACGAGGCGATGGCGCAGCGGGGCATAGCCCAGCCGGTCACCGTAACGGAACAACGCACCCAGTCCGCCGCGCGCCACCTTGTGATGCGTGCGGTCGAGCCTCGCCCCCGCCAGCCATTCCGACGGCGGAAACGCATCGCCCACGGCAAGTTGCCCCGACTCGTTGCGCAGCTGCATGCGCATGAGCCAGACAATGTCCATGGCGCGGCGCCGCGATGGGCTGCCGGCGCTCTCGCCGGCCTGGGAAGCATGGTGCACGGTCTCCTTGACAAAGAAGCCCGCCCCACGCCGGGGTTCCACCAACCCCCGGGCCACCAGCAGCTCGAACGCGGAGACCACCGTATTCTTGCCATAGCCGCGCGACGCGGCGATCTCCCGCAGCGAAGGCAACTTGTCGCCGCTTCGGTACACACCATCGCGGATCTGCTGCTCCAGGGAATCCGCCAACAGGACGAACAAGGGGAAAGTCGGTGCGCTCATGCGCCCGGACTGTACCTGCGCAGGCCCGCTGCTCCGCCAGTTTCCTTCACCCGCTCTTGCCCTACTCACCATGACCACGATTGACTCCCGCCTGCCGCAGTTCCGTTCCAAGGCCGTGCCCGAGCGCCTGCAGCACCTCGTGACCGCCGCGCACCTGAGCGATGAAGACGCCCGGCGGCTCACCCACAGCGGCGCGCTGGGTCCGCAACTCGCCGATGGCATGATCGAAAACGTCGTCGGCACCTTCGAGCTTCCGCTAGGCGTGGCCGGCTATTTCCAGCTCAACGGCAAAGACGTGCTCGTGCCCATGGCAGTGGAGGAGCCATCGGTCGTCGCCGCAGCCTCCTTCATGGCCAAGCTCGCACGCGAGTGCGGCGGTTTCGAAACATCGAGCACCACTCCACTGATGCGCGCACAGGTGCAGGTATTGGGGCTCGGTGACCCACACGGCGCCCGCCAGTCGCTGTTGCGCCGCAGGCAGGACATCATCGATCTCGCCAACCAGCGCGACAAGGTGCTCATCGGCCTGGGCGGCGGATGCCGCGACATTGAGGTGCATGTGCTGGAGCACACGCGGCGCGGCCCTATGCTGGTGATGCACCTGATCGTGGACGTACGCGACGCCATGGGTGCCAACACCGTCAACACCATGGCCGAAGCCGTATCGCCGCTGGTCGAAGAGATCACCGGCGGCCAGGTGCGCCTGCGCATCCTCTCCAACCTCGCCGATCTGCGTCTGTCACGCGCGCGCGTCGCCCTGTCCCCCGAGGTGCTCACCACGGCTGAATACGACGGCCGGGAGGTCATTGAGCGCATCCTCGACGCCTATGAATTCGCTGTCGTTGACCCCTACCGTGCGGCGACGCACAACAAGGGCATCATGAATGGCATCGACCCGGTGATCGTCGCCACAGGTAACGACTGGCGCGCCGTCGAAGCCGGCGCCCACGCCTGGGCATGCCGCAAGGGGCACTATGGATCGCTCACTCGCTGGGAAAAGGACGCACGCGGCTGGCTGGTGGGTAGCCTCGAAATGCCCATGCCCGTCGGCCTCGTCGGCGGAGCCACCAAGACCCACCCGCTGGCACGACTATCGCTCAAGGTGATGAACGTCATGACGGCACAGGAACTGGGAGAAGTCGCCGTGGCCGTGGGTTTGGCGCAGAACCTCGCAGCCCTGCGCGCCCTGGCCACCGAGGGCATACAGCGTGGCCATATGGCGCTGCATGCGCGCAATATCGCCATAGTCGCCGGCGCCGTGGGCCACGAAATCGACCAGATCGCGCGCCAGATGGCCCAGGAAAAGGATGTCCGCACGGATCGCGCGCATGCGCTGTTGGCCGAATTGCGCAAACAACCCTCCCCAAAACAGTGACCAGCTGAATGCCATACAGCCTGAGCTTGCTCCGGCTGCACTCCATGATCAACCTTCACCACTGCGTCAGCGCCCGATCCTTCCGCCCTCTTTGGCTGCTGGAAGAGCTGGGCATCCCCTACCGCCTGCACATGCTGCCCTTCCCGCCACGCGTGCATGCACGGGACTATCTGGCGCGCAACCCCCTGGGCACGGTGCCGCTGCTGGAGGACGGGGCCACGCGGCTGACCGAGTCGGCCGCGATGTGCCATTACCTAGCCACGCGCTACGGCGCGGGCGTTCTGGACGTGGCGCCGGCGGACGCGGCCTATGGCAGCTATCTCAACTGGCTGTTCATGAGCGATGCGACGCTGACCTTTCCGCAAACGCTGGTACTGCGCTATAGCTATTTCGAACCGCCTGACCGCCTGCAGCCACAGGTGGCGGCGGACTACGCACGCTGGTTCCTGGCGCGGCTGCGGGCGGTGGATGCTGCATTGCAGCACGAACCATATCTGTGTGCCGGACGCTTCACTGCCGCCGACGTCGCCGTGACCTATGCCCTGCACCTGGCACAGCACCTGGAGCTGGCGGCGCAGTTTCCACCGGCCGTGGCCGACTACTGGCAGCGCATGCAGGCCAGGCCGGCCTTCCAGCGGGCGCTGCAGGCGCAGCACCAGGCCGCGCTGGATCAGGCGGTCGATCCCACGCCGTCGCCCGATCTGCGGCCGGCCTGATGCCGGGCGCTGCGGTGTCACAAGCCTGCACACCAGTGGGCCAATCTGGAACACCCACCGCCATGGACTGTGACAAAAGTCGGCACACCCGGCACCCAACGGGCTGGCACGAAGCTTGATTACTCCTGAGGCAGTCGGTGCGCATGTGCGCCGGCATCCACCACCCAAGGAGACCAACATGGACATGTTCGAATTCAAGCGCTTCAACCTCGACCTTTCCTTCCCCTACCGCCAGCAGTACGACAACTTCATCGGCGGCAAATGGGTGGCCCCGGCCGCCGGCCGCTATTTCGACAACGTCTCGCCCATCACCGGCAAGCCGTTCTGCAAGGTGGCGCAGTCCGACGCCACCGACATCAATCTGGCCCTGGACGCCGCCCATGCCGCGCAGGAAAAGTGGGGCAAGACCTCGGTGGCCGAGCGCTCGGGCATCCTGCTGAAGATTGCCGACCGCATGGAGCAGAACCTGGAGCTGCTGGCGATCGCCGAGACCATTGACAACGGCAAGCCGCTGCGCGAGACCATGGCCGCCGACCTGCCGCTGGGCATTGACCATTTCCGCTACTTCGCCGGCTGCATCCGCGGCCAGGAAGGCACGATTTCCGAGATCGACGCCAACACCGTGGCCTACCATTTCCACGAGCCCATGGGCGTGGTCGGTCAGATCATTCCCTGGAACTTCCCCATCCTGATGGCCTGCTGGAAGCTGGCCCCGGCCCTGGCCGCCGGCTGCTCCATCGTCATGAAGCCGGCCGAGCAGACCCCCGCCTCCATCCTGGTGCTGATGGAGCTGATCGCCGACCTGCTGCCGCCTGGCGTGGTGAACATCGTCAACGGCTACGGGCGTGAAGCCGGCGAGGCCCTGGCCACCAGCAAGCGCATCGCGAAGATCGCCTTCACCGGCTCCACCCCCGTGGGCCAGCGCATCCTGCACGCCGCGGCCGACAACCTGATCCCCTCCACCGTGGAGCTGGGCGGCAAGAGCCCGAACATCTTCTTTGCCGACGTCATGGACGCCGATGACGAGTTCTTTGACAAGGCGCTGGAGGGCTTCTCCATGTTTGCCCTGAACCAGGGCGAGATCTGCACCTGCCCGTCGCGCATCCTGGTGCAAGAATCCATCTACGAGCGCTTCATGGAGCGCGCCGTGGCCCGTGTGCAGGCCATGAAGCAGGGCCACCCGCTGGACAAGAGCACCATGGTCGGCGCGCAGGTGTCGCAAGCTCAGCTCGATCGCATCTTGGGCTACATCGACATCGGCCGTGGCGAGGGCGCCAAATGCCTGACCGGCGGCGAGCGCCTGCGCGCCGGCGGCGAGATCAACGACGGCTTCTTCATCAAGCCCACGCTGCTCTATGGCCAGAATGACATGCGCGTGTTCCAGGAGGAAATCTTCGGCCCCGTGGCCTCGGTGACCACCTTCAAGGACGTGCAGGACGCCGTGCGCATCGCCAACGACACCGAGTTCGGCCTGGGCGCCGGGGTGTGGAGCCGCAATGGCTCCGTGGCCTACCACATGGGCCGCGCCATCCAGGCCGGCCGCGTGTGGACCAACTGCTACCACCTCTACCCCGCGCACGCGGCCTTCGGCGGCTACAAGAAGTCGGGCATTGGCCGCGAGACGCACAAGCTGGCCCTGTCCAACTACCAGCAGACCAAGAACCTGCTGGTGAGCTACAACCCCAAGGCGCTGGGCTTCTTCTAGGCCTGTCCACCCGGCCTGCCGCGGCACGGCAGGCCGGGCCATCCATGTCGCGGGGCGCAAGCAGTGCGGGATGGTGCGCCCCGCTCCTCTTTGGTCAGAACAAGGGAGGGAGCATTCCATGCATTTCGATCAAGTTTGCGCAGGCGCCGGCTGGCCCCTGCGCATTGCCACTTTGAGCGGCCTGATGGCCCTGGCGCAAGGCGCCGCGGCGCAGACCAGCCCGGCCCTGCCCGAGGTCACGGTGCGCAGCACCCTGGTGGAGTCGCCGCTGGAGTATTCGCCGGCCTCGGTGACCATCGTCGATGGCGAGCGCGTGCGCGACCGCCAGTGGCAGGTGAATCTGTCCGAGTCGCTGTCCACCACGCCCGGCCTGCTGCTGCAGAACCGCCAGAACTACGCCCAGGATCTGCAGCTGTCGATACGCGGCCATGGCGCACGCTCGACCTTCGGCGTGCGCGGCGTGCAGGTCTTCGTGGACGGCATACCCGCCACCATGCCAGACGGCCAGGGCCAGACGAACAACATCGACCTGCAGTCGGTCGAGCGCATCGAGGTGCTGCGCGGGCCCTATTCCACGCTGTATGGCAACGCCTCGGGCGGGGTGATCAACGCCTACACCGAGCGCGGCGAGGGCCGCCCGCGCATCGACAGTACCTTTGCCGTCGGCAGCAACGGCCAGAAACGCCTGGGCCTGAAGGCCCAGGGCGAGCAGAGCGGCGTGGGCTATGTGGTGAGCGCCAGCCGCTACCTGACCGACGGCTGGCGCGCGCAGAGCGCGGCCGACAAAAACATGCTCAACGCCCGCCTGGACACCAACCCGGGCGACAGCGGCCAGCTGATGCTGGTGGCCAATTACGTGGATGTGGATGCGCTCGACCCCGGCGGCGTCACGCCCGCCGACTGGCAGGCCAATGCCCGCGCCGTGGCCCAGGGGCCGATCGACTACAACATGCGCAAGAGCATGCGCCAGACCCAGGTGGGCCTGAGCTACGACCACCGCGTGGACGCCAGCAATGCCCTGCGCCTGATGGTGTATGCCGGCCAGCGCCACATCACCCAGTACCAGTCCACGCCCAGGGCGGCACAGGCGCCCGCCACCAGTGCCGGCGGCGTCATCGACCTGGGGCGCGACTATGGCGGCATGGATCTGCGCTGGGCGCATGACACGCGCTTGGCAGACAGCCCCTTCAGCCTGGTGGCCGGCCTGGCCGTGAACGTGGTCGAGGAAGACCGGCAGGGCTACAACAACTTCCTGGGCAGCGCGCTCGGCGTCAAGGGCGCGCTGCGCCGCGACGAGCGCAATACGCTGAACAACGCCGACCCCTACATGCAGGCCAGCTGGTCGTTTGCGCCGCGCTGGAGGCTCGATGCCGGGCTGCGCTGGAGCAACGTGAAGTTCGAGTCGCGCGACCACTACATCGCCCCCGGCAATGGCGACGGCAGCGGCGACACGCGCTACCGGCGCTGGCTGCCCATGCTGTCGCTGCAGCACCAGATCAGCGCCGCCACCCAGGTCTATGCCTCGGCCGGCGGCGGCACCGAGACGCCCACCTTCAACGAGATCTCCTACCGCCCCGGCGGCCTGCCCGGGCTCAACTTCGGCCTGCAGCCGGCCACCTCGCGCAGCCTGGAGCTGGGCCTGCGCCAGCGCCTGGACGGCGACGCCCTGCGCGGCCATTGGTCGGCGGCGCTGTTCCATACAGACACCGAGAACGAAATCGTCACCGCCGACAACACCGGCGGGCGCGCCACCTACCGCAACGCCGGGCGCACGCGGCGCCAGGGCGCCGAGCTGGGCACCCAGCTGCAGCTGGCACGCCAGTGGCAGCTCAGCGGCGCCCTGACGCTGCTCGACGCCAAGCTGCGCGACGGCTTCTGCAACGCCGCCGGCACCAGCTGCGTGAGCGCCGGCAAGCGCATCGCCGGCACGGCGCGCACCCAGGCCGCCCTCGGGCTGGACTGGCGCCCACACGGCGACTGGCGCCTGGGCGCGGACTGGCGCCATGTCAGCGCCATTGCCGCCAACGACAGCAACAGCGTCGAAGCACCCAGCTACAACGTGCTGGGCCTGAGCGCCAGCCATACCCGGCAATGGGGCGCCTGGAAGCTGAACGCCTTTGCCCGCGTGGACAACGTGACAGACAAGAAATATGTAGGCTCCGTCATCGTCAACGAGGGCAACGGCCGCTTCTACGAGGCGGCGCCCGGACGGCAGTGGATGGCCGGCATCAGCCTGGGCTATCAGTTTTGAGTCACTATGTTTTTAATAGCTGTTTGCGCATACCCAGTTTGCGCAAAAGCCATTTTTCTCTCATAACCACCACCAAGGAGACTCCTCGCATGCCCCCTCATACCCGTCTGCTGGCCGGCGCCAGCGCCGCCGCCGCCCTGGCCCTGATGGCCGGCTGCGCCCAAAACCCGTCCGCCGGCCCAGCCGACAACACCGACCCCACGGCCCTGGTGAACCAGCTCGAGGCCACCACCGGCAAGTTCCCCGGCCAGCGCCGCTCCGGCGCCAAGGGGATCTGCGCGACCGGCGAATTCGTCGGCTCCGCCCAGGGCCGCGCGCTGTCCACGGCCTCGGCCTTCAGCGGCCAGCCGGTGCCCGTCGTGGCGCGCTTTTCACTGACCGGCGCCAACCCCGCCGCACCCGACAACACCAAGAGCCAGCGCAACATGGCCCTGCAGTTCAACCTGCCGGGAGGCGAGCAGTGGCTCATGGGCAATATCTCCACGCCGGTGTTCGGCGCCGCCACGCCGGCGCAGTTCCTCGGCCGCCTGGCCTCGCTGCAGGCCGATCCGGCGACGAAGAAGGCCGACCCGGCCAAGGTCAAGGCCTTTGCCGACGCCAACCCCGAGGTCCTGCTACAGGGCAAATACCTGGCGGCGCAACCCGTGCCGGCCAGCTTTGCCGGCCTGAACTACTGGGGCGTGCATGGCTTTGGCTTTGTCAACGCCCAGGGTGCGACCACCTGGGGCAAGTGGCTCTTCGAGCCCGTCGGCGGTGTGCAAGGCCTGAGCGACGACGAGGCCAAGGCCAAGGGCGCCAACTTCCTGTTTGACGACCTGCGCCAGCGCGTGGCCACCGGCCAGGCCCGGTTTGACTTCAACCTGGAACTGGCCCAGAGCGGCGACCAACTGGACAACCCCACCGTGCCACTGCCCGCGGGGCGCCAGAAGGTGAACCTGGGCCAGCTCAGGATCACCAAGGTCGAGGCCGAGGGCCAGGGCGCCTGCATGGGCGTGACCTTCATCCCCACCGTGCTGCCCAAGGGCGTGGTGGCGGGCAACGACCCGGTGCTGGCCGCGCGTGCCGCGCCCTACGCCATATCCCAGGGCCGGCGCCAGAGCGAGGCGGGCGCCAAGTAATTCCATTTCTAAATCACCCGTGTCGTTGTTGCTTCGCCTTGCCGTGCTACAGCACTGTCTGCGGCTTCGCGCCTAGACACGAATGATGTAGAAACGGAATAAGCGCCGCATCCCAGTAAAAAGGCCGCTATCGCAGCGGCCTTTTTTTGTGCAATGGCGTGTCTTCACTGCTGCGCGCGGCGCTCTTCCAGATAGGTGCGGATGGCCCAGACCGCCTCCTGCGTCAGCGTGCCCTCGAACGGCGGCATGTAGACCCGGCCGTCGCGCGTGCGGCCGCGGCGCACGGTGCCGGCGTAGAAGTCGTCCATCTCCTGGAAGCACACCTTCTTCTTGGCGGCATCGGCGTAGCCGGAACATTCCTCGTCGAACTTGCGCAGATCGGGTGCGATGCCGCCCGACACCGCCTCCAGCCCATGGCAGCGCGCGCAGTTCTGGTTGTAGGCCGAGCTGCCTATGCGCAGCGCCTCCTTGTGGCCCTCGCCGCTGCTGTAGGGGTTGGATTCGAGCCACTTCGCGCCCAGCTGGGGCAGCGTGCTGGTGTCCACGGCCTGGGGCACCATATCGCCGTGCGCAAATGCCGCCGAGGCACCGCAGGCCAGGGCCAGGGCCAGCAGGCTGCGCTGCAGGGGGGCGAGAAAAGATCGTTGCATGGTTTGTCTCCTGTGGGAAAAGTGAATGCCCTCAGCTGCGCAATTTGCATGCCACCCCCGCCGCTGCCCGGGTCCGGGCCCGGCGCTGTCCCAGTTTGCGCCAGCGCGTGCCCGCCGGCGCCGTCCAAACCTGGCCGAGTGTCACAGCATGGAGCAATTCAGTGGCACAGTTGCGGCACATTTCTTGCTTGATCCCTGCTGTGGATCCGGGTTGCGAGGCACCCGTACCATTTGCACAATACTTGGTTCTTGCCCGGAGCCACGCCCCCTGCGCCTGCCGCCCAGGAGGACCCATAAAACCATTGGAAGAACCTACTTCCAGCGCCAGGAGACAACATGGACGCCCAGTCTGGACGCGCGGCCGCCATCGCCGTGCAAGCACCGCCAGAGCAAGACGCACATCTCGTCATCGACGAGGCACACCAGCGCTCCAAGGCCTTTGGTGTCTGCAGCGACGATGCCCCCGACTTCTCCAGCCTGGCGATCAGCCAGCTGAAGGCGGTGCTGGAAGAGAACCGCTTTCTGTTCCAGCATGCGGTGCCGGTGATGGAGACGCTGTATGGGCAGATCGCCAATACCCACAGCATGGTGCTCTTGACCTCGGCCCAGGGCATGGTGCTGCATTCCATGGGCGACAACGATTTTCTGGAGAAGGCCAACCGCGTGGCCCTGGTGCCCGGCATGGACTGGAGCGAGAAGACCAAGGGCACGAACGCCATCGGCACGGCGCTGTCGGCACAGCAGGCCGTCACCGTGCATGGCGACCAGCATTTCATGAGCGCCAACCAGGCGCTGACCTGCTCCTGCGCGCCGATTCTCGACCCCTACGGCCAGATCGTCGGCGCGCTGGACGTGACCGGCGACCACCGCAGCTACCACCAGCACACCATCGCCCTGGTGCGCATGTCGGCGCAGATGATAGAGAACCACATGTTCGCGGGCAGCTTCCCGAAGGCCGTGCGCGTGCATTTCCATTCGCGTCCCGAGTTTCTGGGCACCCTGGTGGAGGGCATTGCCGCGTTCACGCCCGAGGGGCGCTTTCTCTCGGCCAACCGCAGCGCGCAGTTCCAGCTCGGCATGTCCTACGGCGCGCTGCAGGCGCATACCTTTTCCTCGCTGTTCGGGCTGCCGATATCGGCGCTGTTCGAGCTCTTCGGCGGCGCCAGCCTGGCGCCACGCCAGTTGTGCCTGCACAACGGCGTATCGGTCTGGTGCCGCACCGAGACCAAGCCCGTCGGCCCCTGGGCCACGCCCATCGTCTCGCCCCTGTCCGGCGACGGAGCGGCGCCACCGGCGCGCAGCAGCGCACCACAAAAGGCCCAGCTGTCCTCGCTGCAATACCTGGACACGGGCGATGCGCAGCTGTCGGCCGTCATCGCCAAGCTGCGCAAGGTGGTGGATCGCGACATTCCGGTGATGATCCTGGGCGAGACCGGCTCGGGCAAGGACCTGCTGGCCCAGGCCGTGCACAACGACTCGGCACGCGCGCGCCAGCCCTTCGTGGCCGTGAACTGCGCTTCGATTCCCGACACCTTGATCGAGGCCGAGCTGTTCGGCTACGAGGAAGGCGCCTTCACCGGCGCGCGCAAGAAGGGGGCGGCCGGCAAGATATTGCAGGCCCATGGCGGCACGCTGTTCCTCGACGAGATCGGCGACATGCCCAGGCATCTGCAGGCGCGGCTGCTGCGCGTGTTGCAGGAGCGCAAGGTGAGCCCGCTGGGCGCGGCCAAGGAGGTGGAGGTGGATGTCACCATCATCAGCGCCACGCACAAGAACCTGAAGGAGCTGATCGCGCGCGGCGACTTCCGCGAAGACCTGTACTACCGCCTGAACGGCCTGGTGGTGCGCCTGCCGGCCCTGCGCGAGCGCAGCGACTTCGAGGCCGTGGTGAAGAAGGTGCTGCACTCGCTGTGCGAGAGCTGCGCCAACATCACGATCGCGCCCCAGGTTATGGAGCTGCTGCAGGCCTACCACTGGCCGGGCAATGTGCGTCAGCTGCACAACCTGCTGCGCACGGCGGCGGTGATGGTGGACGATGACGGCATCATCCGCCTGGAGCATCTGCCCGACGATTTTCTCGACGAGCTGCGCACGCCCCTGCGCAGCCCCATGGTCGCCCCCCCCGTGCGCGCGGCCGAGCCGCCGCTGATGCCCAGCGTGGGGGCCCCGCCCGTGCCTGACGACATGGCCGATGACAGCCAGAGCCTGCAGGATGTGACCATCAACGCCATGGCACAGATGTTGCGCCTGCACAAGGGCAATGTGTCGGCGGCGGCCAAGGCCCTGGGTGTGTCGCGAAACACCATCTACCGCAAGAAAAACCTGCTGCCGCCCGATCTGCTCGATTGACCGATGGAGCAACAGGAGGCTTTTGTGCAGCGCAACCGATACGACCGTTTTTCCGTCACCCTGCACTGGCTCATGGCCGTGCTGCTGCTGGGGCAGATAGCCCTGGGCATGTGGATGCTGGGCCTGCCCAAGGATGCCAGCGGCCTGCGCGCCTCCTGGTTCAACGTACACAAGTCCTGGGGCATGGTGCTGGGCCTGCTGATCGCGCTGCGCCTGGCCTGGGCGCTCTGGCGCCCGCGCGTGGCGGCGCTGCCGCAGCCCCGCCCCATGCAGCTGCTGGCCACGGGCGCCCACCGGCTGCTGTACCTGCTGATGCTGCTGATGCCGCTGTCGGGCTTCGTGGGCTCGGTGTTCTCGGGCTACCCCATCCGCTTCTTCGGCCTGCGCCTGCCGCAGCTGGCCGAGCGCTGGGACGGCGCCAAGGAGCTGGCCAGCGGCGTGCACCAATGGTCGGCCTGGGCCCTGGTGCTGCTCATCGCCCTGCATGTGCTGGCCTTCGTGCACCACCAGGTGATCCGCAAGGAGCCGCTGCTTCAGCGCATGCGCTGAATGTCACCGGCTGCTCCATAGCTGAGCAACCGCGGCGCCACACAGCGTTGCACATTTGAACGGCAAACACGGCACCCGGGCCGGCAGCGTGACGATTGTCAATGTGGCACGGCTCTTGCGTTGATGTGGCGGGGATCTCACCCACCACAACACAAGGAGCAAACCACCATGACCTCATCGGTATCCAAGCAACTGCGCCTGAGCAGCCTGGCCGTGGCCGCCACCCTGGCGCTGACGGCCCATGCCGCCAACGTCAAGCCCGTCACCTGGGAAGACATTGCCAACGACCACAAGACCACGGCCGACGTGCTGACCTATGGCCTGGGCTTGACGGCGCAGCGCTACAGCCCAGCCAAGACGCTCAACACCAAGAACGTCAATGGTCTGGTGCCGGTGTGGAGCTACTCCTTCGGCGGCGAAAAACAGCGCGGCCAAGAGGCGCAGGCGCTGATCCACGACGGCGTGATGTATGTCACCGCCTCGTACTCGCGCTTCGTGGCGCTGGACGTGCGCACCGGCAAGCGCCTGTGGACCTACGAGCACCGCCTGCCCGAGGACATCCGTCCCTGCTGCGACGTGGTCAACCGCGGCCCGGCCATTTTTGGCGACAAGGTGTATTTCGGCACGCTGGACGCGCGCGTCGTGGCCCTGGATCGCAACACCGGCAAGGTGGTCTGGAACGAGAAATTCGGCGACCACAAGGTGGGCTACACCATGACCGGCGCGCCCTTCATCATCAAGGATCAGAAGACCGGCAAGACCCTGCTGGTGCATGGCTCCTCGGGCGACGAGTTCGGTGTGGTCGGCTGGCTCTACGCCCGCGACCCGGATACCGGCAAGGAAGTCTGGGCCCGCCCCATGGTCGAAGGCCATGTCGGCCGCCTGAACGGCCAGCCCAGCACCCCCACCGGCGACCCCAAGGCGCCCAGCTGGCCCAACGACCCGAACAGCCCCACCGGCAAGGTCGAGGCCTGGAGCCAGGGCGGCGGCGCGCCGTGGCAGACGCCCTCGTTCGACGTGGAGACCAACACCATCATCGTCGGCACCGGCAACCCCGCGCCCTGGAACACCTGGAAGCGCACCGCCAAGGGCGACGACCCACGCAACTGGCCCAGCCTCTACACCTCGGGCCAGGCCTATGTCGATCCGAGCACCGGCGACCTGAACGGCTTCTTCTCGCACACGCCCAATGACGCCTGGGACTTCTCGGGCAACAACTCGGTGCTGCTGTTCGATTACAAGGACCCCAAGAGCGGCAAGACCATCAAGGCCTCGGCCCATGCCGACCGCAATGGCTTCTTCTTCGTCACCGACCGCGAAAAGCTCGCCAAGAACGACGGCGGCCATCCCTGGAAGCAGAACGCCATCATCGGCGCCCACCCCTTTGTGGACGGCATCACCTGGGCCAAGGGCTTCGACCTGACGACCGGCCTGCCTATCGAGAACGGCAACCGCCCGCCCGAACCCAAGGAGGGCCAGGAAAAGGGCGACAGCATCTTCGTCTCGCCACCCTTCCTGGGCGGCACCAACTGGATGCCCATGAGCTACAGCCCGGACAGCGGCCTGTTCTACATCCCGGCGAACCACTGGGCCATGGACTACTGGTCCGAGCAGATCACCTACAAGCCTGGCGCGGCCTACCTGGGCCAGGGCTTCCGCATCAAGAAGCTGTATGACGACCATGTGGGCATCCTGCGCGCCATCAACCCGCAGACCGGCAAGATCGCCTGGGAGCACAAGGAGCAGTTCCCGCTGTGGGCCGGCACGCTGACCACGGCCGGCGGCCTGCTCATCACCGGCACCTCGGACGGCTTCGTCAAGGCTTTCGACAACAAAACCGGCAAGGAGCTGTGGAAGTTCCAGACCGGCTCGGGCATCGTCTCCGTGCCGGTGACCTGGGAGATGGACGGCGAGCAGTACATCGCCATCCAGTCCGGCTACGGTGGCGCCGTGCCGCTGTGGGGCGGCGACATGGCCGAGCTGACCAAGCAGGTCTCGCAGGGCGGCTCGATGTGGGTCTTCAAGCTGCCCAAGGCGCAGAAGGTGGCGGCCAAGTAAGTCCTGGGAGCGCCGGCGTCTCGCCGGCATGGATTTCCTGTGCCGGCGAGACGCCGGCGCTCCCATCAACCACCCGGAGCCCACGCCCATGACCCGTTTCACCCGCATCGCCCTGACCGGGGCGATTTTGCTTGCCGGGGCCGGCGCGGCGCTGGCCCAGCCGGCCCAGGACGACGCCCGCAGCGAACCCCTGGTCATCAACGGCTGCCCGATCTGGCCCTATACCCGCTGCCCCGGCGCCGACCTGCGCCATGCCAGCCTGGCGGGCAAGAACCTGGCTGGCGCCGACCTGCGCGGCGCCAACCTGACGCGCGCCGACCTGCGCGGCGCCAATCTCTCGGCCGCCGATCTGGAGGGCGCCAACCTGACCGGCGCGCGCATGTCCAAGGTCTCGGCGGCCAACACCGATTTCAAGGGCGCCAAATTCATCGGCACCGACCTGGAGAGCGCGCGCCTGATGCGCTCGGACTTCTCGGGCGCCCTGTTCGAGGGCACCAGCCTGGAGATGGCGCGCATGAACCATGCGTGGTTCGTCGGCACGCGCTTCATCGCCAATGATTTCCAGGAGACCAAGTTCGTCGCCACCAACATGCAGAACGCATTCTTCGACGGCAACCACACGCTCTACACCATCTTCACGGAATCCAACCTCGATGGCTGTCAGGGCTGCCCACCGGACTGGAGATGATATGCGAATGCTATATTTTTCAAATCATCTTGCGCTTACCTGCATTGGGCTAGCGGCAATTTTTGCCACAAATGTCCAGGCCGTGGAGCAGATCAAGCCCCAGGTCGACACCTCGGCCCTGCCGGCGCTCGGCTGGCACGAGCCCAACCCCCTGCGCGGCAATGCCGAAGCCGCCGCCATCGGCAAGGCCGCCTTCAACCAGAGCTGCGCCGTCTGCCATGGCCAGGATGCCATTGGCACACGCTCGCCCGCACCCGACCTGCGCCGCATCGGCATGGGCTGCCGGCGCATCCAGGACGCGGCCCTGCGCCAGCGCTGCCAGGGCGACGCGGACGCGTTCTTCATCAAGTCGGTGCGCTACGGCAAGCAGAAGTTCGGCATCGTCCACATGCCGCCCTGGGAAGGCCTGCTTGCGCCCGAGCTGGCCTGGGCGCTGCGCAGCTTTGTCGAAACCGCGCCCAAGGGCACGGGTATTCAGTCGCTGTCGCCCACCGCCGCCGCCACGCAGTAGCGCAGCGCCCGCAGCATGGCGGGCTCTGCGCCCAGGTGCCCGCTGGCCACCAGCTGCAGGCGGGCATGGGGCCGGCCCATGGCCGCCCAGCGCCGGCTGTTGCCGGGCGGGCAAATGGCGTCAAAGCGCCCATGCACCCAATCGACCGGCACCCCATGCCGCGCCAGGGCGAGCACGGCGGCATCGAGTTCTCCGGGTCGCACAAAGCCCCGGTGGCGCAGGTAATGCGCCTGCAGGCGGTACCTGGCCTGCGCCTGGCGATCCGCCGGCGTGGCGCGCGGCCGGGGCAGCTGCGCCAGGGCACGGCGCTGCTGGCGCTGCAGGCCGGCCCATAGCCGGCGCTGGGCGGTTGCATCCTTTCCCGACAGATGCCGCAGGCTGCGGAGCAGGCCATGCAGCGCGTCACGCCGCTCGCGCAGCGCCCAGCCCCGGCCGGCCTGCAGGGATGGAACAGTCACTGCTCCGCTTTGGAGCAGTTGTGACAGGCCGGACAGGGCCTGGGGCAGTGCGGCCCCGTGCGGTACCGGCCAGTCGCCCTGCGCCACGCGCTTGCCGGGCCGCGCGCTGGGCAGCAGTAGGCCGCCCACCTCGCTCCGCGTGAGGCCAAAGGCGCCGCGCAGCACCAGCCGCGCCACATGATCCGGGTGCTGGCGCGCATAGGCCAGGGCCACCACCGTGCCCCAGGAGCCACCCAGCAGCGACCAGCGCTCCAGGCCCAGATGCCGGCGCAGTGCCTCCAGGTCGGCCACCAGCGCCGCCAGATGGTTGGCCGCCGTGCGCCCGCTGGGGCGCGAGTCGCCCGCGCCGCGCTGGTCTGGCGCGATCACACGCTGGCGCGCCAGGTCAAACGGTGCCAGCAGGGCCGGGCTGCAGCCGCTGCCCGGGCCGCCATGCAGCAGCAGCCAGGGTTCGCCCCGTCCCATATCGCGCCAGGCCATGCGGTGCAGCCCGCCACGCGCCAGCCGGCGCGGCGCGGGCCAATGAGGTACATCAAGGGTGGCATTGATTTTGCGTGGCATGGCTGCGGCTGCGTGAAACAGGTTCTACGGGTTTTGTGCGGCACGCAATCATCTTTCATGCCACTCATCACAGGAGACAACCATGCAATGGACCACCCCCGCCTTCACCGATCTGCGCTTCGGCTTTGAAATCACCATGTACATCGCCAACCGTTAATCCCCCCTGGCGGGGGCGGCAGGCGTCGCCCCCGCACATCACCCACATTCACAGACCATGCTATTGCGCGTTTTAGGCTCTTCCGCCGGCGGTGGCTTTCCACAGTGGAACTGCAACTGCCCCAATTGCGCCGGCCTGCGCGCAGGCAGCCTGCGCGCCCGGGCACGCACCCAATCCAGCGTGGCCGTCACGGCCGATGGGCAGGACTGGCTGCTGGTCAACGCCTCGCCGGACCTGCTGACGCAAATCCAGCAGACGCCGACGCTGCAACCGGCGCGCAGCCTGCGCGACAGCGGCATTGCCGCGGTGCTGCTGATGGACGCACAGATCGACCATGTCACGGGTCTCTTGATGCTGCGCGAGCGCAAGACGCCGCTGCCGCTCTTGGCCACACCCGAGGTGTTGTCGGACATTGGCGCGGGCTTTCCCATCACCCAGATTCTTTCCCATTACTGCGGCGTGGCCGCCCAGGCCATAGTCTGTGACGGGCGCAGTTTTGCCGCCCCGGGCCTGCCGGACATCGCCTTGCAGGCCGTGACGCTGTCGTCCAAGCCGCCGCCGTATTCGCCGTTTCGCGGCGCGCCGCGCCCGGGCGACAACATCGGCCTGATGGTCACCAACCCGGCGACCGGCGCGCGCCTGTTCTACGCCCCCGGCCTGGCCGAGGTCACACCGGATCTGCTGGCCTTGATGGCCCGCTGCAGCGTGGTGCTGGTGGACGGCACCTTCTGGACGAATGACGAAATGCAGCGCCTGGGCCTGTCCAACAAGGCGGCGCTGGACATGGGGCATCTGCCGCAAAGCGGCGCCGGCGGCATGCTCGATCAACTGGCGCGCCTGCCCAGGAGCGTGCGCAAGGTGCTCATCCACATCAACAACACCAACCCCATACTGAACGAGGACTCGCCCGAGCGCGCCGAGCTGGCCGCGCAGGGCGTGGAGCTGGCCTTCGATGGCATGGAAATTGAATTCTGATTCTGGACAGGACTGCCCACCATGGACATCGCCATCAGCCCCGCCCCCCACCCAAGCCTGCCCGCCTGGAGCGCGCAGGAGTTCGAAGCCCAGCTGCGCGACAAGGGCGCGGCCTACCATATCCACCACCCGTTCAATGTGCGCATGAACGCCGGCGGCTGCACCGCGGACGAGCTGCGCTGCTGGGTAGCGAATCGCTTCTATTACCAGATCTGCATACCGCGCAAGGACGCCGCCATCCTGGCCAACATGCCCGATCGCGCGCACCGCCGCCTGTGGGTGGAGCGCATCCTGGACCATGACGGCCAGGGTGACCACCAGGGCGGCAATGCCGGCGGCATCGAGGCCTGGACACGCCTGGGCCAGGCCGTGGGCATTGAGCGCGAAGACCTGTGGTCACTGCGCCGCGTGGCGCCGGCCGTGCGCTTTGCCTGCGACGCCTATGTCAACTTTGCCGCCCGCGCTCCCTGGCAGGAGGCCGTGTGCTCGTCGCTGACCGAGATGTTCGCACCGCAGATCCACAAGGACCGCCTGGCCACCTGGCCCGGGCATTACCCCTGGATAGAGGCCGAGGGCCTGCACTACTTTCGCAGCCGCATTCCGCTGGCCAGCCGCGACGTCGAGCATGGCCTGCGCGTGACCTTGGAACATTTCACCACCCGCGCCGCACAGCAGCGTGCGCTGGACATTCTGCAATTCAAGCTGGACGTGCTCTGGTCCATGCTGGATGCCATAGAGAAAGCCTGCCATGAACTTTGACGCCGCCGCCCACGCAGCAGCTCCGCCCTACCCCGACGCGCCGCAGCTGCCGCACTTGTCGCGCCGCCTGCGCCTGCAGTACGAGGCCGCGCAGACGCGCTGGGTGCTGCTCTACCCCGAAGGCATGGTGCAATTGAACGACAGCGCCGCCGAGATCCTGCGCCGCTGCGACGGCCGCCACACCGTGGCCGACATCGTCAATGAGCTCGAATCGCTGTTCGACACCCAGGGCATCGCCCCGCAGGTGCACGAGCTGCTGGCCGAGGGCACACGCCGTGGCTGGCTCGATTAACACCCCCACGCCGCCGGTCGGCGTAGGCCAGCCGCTGTGGCTGCTGGCCGAGCTGACCTACCGCTGCCCGCTGCACTGCGTGTTTTGCTACAACCCGGTCCAGCTCAAGCAGGCGAGCAGCGAGCTGACGACCGCCGAATGGGTCGAGGTGATGCGCCAGGCGCGCCAGCTCGGCGCGGCGCAGCTCGGGTTCTCGGGCGGCGAGCCGCTGGTGCGTGACGACCTGGAGGAGCTGGTGCAGGAGGCGCACCGCCTGGGCTACTACACCAACCTCATCACCTCGGGCGTCGGCCTGACGCCGGCGCGGGCGCAGCGCCTCAAGGACGCGGGGCTCGATCATGTGCAGCTGTCCTTCCAGGACAGCACGCGCGAGCTGAACGATTTTCTGAGCCACACCAAGACCTTCGAGCTGAAGAAAAAGGTGGCGCAGACCATCAAGGCGCACGACTGGCCCATGGTCATGAACTGTGTGCTGCACCGGCACAACCTGCCGCATGTCGGGCAAATCATTGAGATGGCCCTCGACCTGGGCGCCGAATACCTGGAGCTGGCCAACGTGCAGTACTACGGCTGGGCCTGGGTGAACCGCGACCACCTGATGCCCACGCGCGAGCAGCTGCAAGAGGCCGAGGCCGTAGTGCAGGGCTGGCGCGAGCACATCGGTAAACAATGCCGGCTGCTGTTCGTCGTGCCCGATTATTTTGAGGAGCGCCCCAAGGCCTGCATGAACGGCTGGGGCTCGGTGTTCCTGTCGATCGCCCCCGACGGCCTGGCCATGCCCTGCCACAACGCGCGCGACCTGCCCGGCCTGCAACTGCCGAACGTGCGCGAGCAGCCAATCGCCGACATCTGGCAGCGCAGCCAGGCCTTCAACGCCTACCGTGGCCAGGACTGGATGCAGGAGCCCTGCCGCAGCTGCGACGAGCGCTACAAGGACTTTGGCGGCTGCCGCTGCCAGGCCTTCATGGTCACGGGCGACGCCGCCGCGACCGACCCGGTATGCAGTAAATCGCCACAGCACGAAAAAATCGTCGAGTTCGTGCGCCGTGCGCCCGAGCGCAGGCAGAGCATCCCCATCGTCCACCGCAGCGACCCGCAGCCATGTGCACGCGCCTGAATCCGCCATATTTCAAACAAAATATGGCTCAAACGCTTATCCAGCAAGCGCATACAGCTATCAAAAACAGTGCGTTTCTGGCCGCCGGTCTGCTGCTGCCAGCACTCTGCACGGCGCAGTCCGCCCCGAGCCCACAGGACACGGCCCTGCTCGCCGGCAACTGCATCACCTGCCATGGCCCCGGCGGCCAGCCACCAGCGGGGGCCGGGAGCAGCATTCCCGCCCTGCGCGGCCAAAGCGCCGCCCGCCTGCTCGAGCGCATGCAGGCCTTCCAGGCCGGGCAGGTGGCAGACGCCACCGTCATGCCGCTGTTGATGCAGGGCTATGACAAGGCCCAGATGCAGGCCCTCGCGCGCTGGTTCGCCCGGCCAGCGGAGAAGCCCTGATGGCCAGGCTGCAGCGCCGCCAGTTATTGCTGGGCGCGGCCGGCCTGGCGGCTCCTGCCATCCTGCGCGCCCAGGGCGCGAACGCCCGTGTGCTGGTGGTCGGCGGCGGCTTTGGCGGCGCCACGGTGGCGCGCTACCTGCGCACCTGGGCGCCACGGGTGCAGGTGACCCTGGTGGAGCCGGCCGAGCGCTTTGTCACCTGCCCGTTCTCCAACCATTACCTGGCCGGGCTGCGCAGCTGGGACAGCATCAGCCACGGCTACGACGGCCTGCGCGCCGCCGGCGTGCAGGTCATCCACGCCCGGGCCGAGGACGTGGATGGCCAGCGGCGCAGCCTGCGCCTGCATACCGGCCAGGAGTTGCCCTGGGATCGCCTGGTGCTCTCGCCCGGCGTGGACATGCGCTGGGGCGCGCTGGAGGGTTACGACGAGGCGGCCGCCGAACTCGCGCCGCATGCCTGGAAGGCCGGCGCCCAGACCCGGCTGCTGCGCCGCCAGCTTGAGGCCATGCCCGACGGCGGCCTGTTCGTGATGGTGATCCCGGACAACCCGTTCCGCTGCCCGCCCGGGCCGTATGAGCGCGCCAGCCTGGTCGCGCATTACCTGCAGCAGCACAAGCCACGCAGCAAGATCCTGCTGCTGGATGCGAAGAACAACTTTTCCAAGAAAGAACTCTTTCTGCCCGCCTGGAAGACCTTGTACGGCGACAGGATCGAATGGGTCAGCCTGGCCGAGGATGGCCAGGTGGTGCGCGTCGATGCCCGGGCGCTGGAGGTGGAGACGCTGTTTGGCACGCGCCACAGGGCCGATGTGCTCAACGTCATCCCGCCGCAGAAGGCCGGCCTGATTGCCGCGCGCGCAGGCGTGCTGGATGCCAGCGGCTGGGCGCCGGTGCGGGGAGAAAATTTTGCTTCCAAACAGGTGGCAGGCATCCATGTGCTGGGCGACGCGGCCCTGGCCGGGCCGATGCCGAAGTCCGGCTTTGCCGCCAACAACCAGGGCAAGCTGGTGGCGGCGGCCATTGCCGCCGAACTGACCGACCAGCGCGCCCCCACCGCCTGGTACGCCAATACCTGCTACAGCCTGCTGGCGCCGGACTACGGCATCTCGGTGGCCGGCGTCTACCGCGCCGAGCAGGGGCGCCTGGTGGATCTGCCGCACAGCGTGGGCGTGAGCCCGCTGGACGCCCCACCCGCCCACCGCGCCGCCGAGGCGCGGCACGGCGCGGCCTGGTACGCGGCCATCAGCGCCGATATCTGGGATCGTTGAACCTAAAAACCGCAGTTGGATGCGCCCGCCAGTGCCGTGATCGGCGTGCCAGGCAAGGCGCGACGACGCAGCGCACTCCTGTGCGCAAGGAGAAGCAACGCCGCATGGCGCGTCGAGCGCGGTGCTGGCGGGCGCATCCAACTGCGGTTTTTAGGTTGAACCTCAAGCGGCCCGGCGCTGTGCCAGCTGCCCCAGGTGGAGCAGCGCCTCGCCGTCACCGCTTTGTGCCAGCCGCTCCCACAGCAGGCGTGCGCGCTGGTAGTCGCCCAGCAGGCAGGCGGCATGGGCCTGCAAATGCTGGCCCTGGGCATCGGCCGCCGGCTGCAGCATGGCCCAGGCGGCGCCGAGCACGGTGTGCGGATGGGTGGCAGCCACGGCCCGGCTCATGGCTTGTTGCTGAGCACCCAGCCGGCCAGCAGCTTCAGATCCTGCGCGCTGAGGCTGGAATGCGCGGGCATGGCGGCGCGGCCCCATTTGCCCTTGGAGCCCATTTGTATGGACTGCGCCAGCGTGGCCACGGCGTCCTTGTCGCCGGCGTACTTCTCGGCCACCGAATTGAAGGCCGGGCCGACGATCTTCTCGGCCGCGGCGTGGCAGCTGTAGCAGCCATTGGACTTGGCGATCTCGGCGGCCGCGGCCAGGTCGGTGCTGGCGTGGGCGGCTGCGCCAGCGGCCGACAGGAAGGCGAGGAGGATGAGGTTGCGCATGGTGGGGCCCTTCAGGTGGATTCAAAGAGGTTTGGCTTGCTTGCTGCTGATAGGGGCAACATCCATGCCAGCCCCGCCCCGCTGCGGATGCCGCCGCTGCTGTCCATATGCGTGCCAGTGCGCGCGCCAACTGTTCAAAAATGAAGCAGTGCGTGTCACCCTGGGGTCACAGCCTCATGGCCGTGCGCCCAGCGCCTGGCGCTCGTAGCGCGGATACCACTGCGCCAGGCTGCGGTGCAGCTCTGCCGGCTGCGCGGCCCAGGCGGCAAAGCGCTCGGGCACGGGTTGGCGCAGCAGCTCGCTCAGGTCCAGCCCCTGCGCGGCGCTGGTCTGCATCAGGGCGGTGAGCCATTGCAGCCAGTCGCGCGTCTGCTCCATGCCCTGCAGGCCGGCATGCACCGGCCCGTGGCTGGGCACCACCAGCCGAAAGCGCCCCTGGGCGTGCCACTGCCGCAGCTGATCCAGGCTGGCCAGCCAGGCGCCGGCATCGGCATGGGGCGTGGTGGGCACGCGATTGGCAAACACCAGGCCGCCGGCAAACAGCACGCCGGTGTGCTCGTCCAGCAGCACCAGGTCGTCACCCGTGTGGCCCTGCAGGCGCTGCAGGTGCAGCACATGGCGCCCCAGGCGCAAGGTCTGCGGCGCCAGCGCCTCACGCGCCGGTGTGGCCTGGGTGGCGCGCATCCAATCGCCACACAGGCGGTAGAGGTTATCGGCATAGGCCTCACCCTCGGCGCGTTGACCCTCAATGCTGCCGGCCAGCGCCTGGATGGGGACATCAGCCCAGGCCTGGTTGCCAAAGAAGTAGTCGGGGTGCAGGTTCAGGTTCAGCACCTGGCGCACGGGCTGGTCTGTCACGGCGGCGATGGCGCGGCGCTGCTGCTCGCCGTACAGGCGCGAGGGGCCGGTATTGATCACCAGCACGCCCTCGCCGGTGGCGATGAAGGCGGTGTTGATGATGTTGCAGCCGTTGGCGCGCGAAAAGTCGGCCACCGCGCCCTCGATGACCCAGGTGTTCTCGGCAATGCGGCGCGGCTTGAGGCGGTAGTCCAGACTGGCCATGTCGGGCAGGATCGGGGTGGGCGGCGCAGGGGGCGTCTGCGCGCCGGCGGCCATGGCGCAGGCGGCCAGCAACAGGGCGGCGGCCTTCATGCGCGCACCTCGGCGGCGATGCGGTTGCCGTTGTTGTCCTGCCCGCTCAGGTGGAATGCCTGGGGGCCCTGGGCCGGCAGCTCAAAGCTCAGCAGCGGGTTTTCCGACACCGGCTCGTGGAGCTGCAGGCGCCACCAGGGCTCGCCCTGCGCGTCCAGCAGCGCGAGGCGCTCAATGTAGAACGCCGGTATGCCGGCCACCAGCCCCGTGTCCATGGGGTGCATGATGTTCACGCGCAGGCGCCGGCTGCCCTCGATAACGTTGTTGAAGATGCGCGCGCGCACCTGGTTCAGCGTGGCGCGCCAGGAGCCGTCGGCGCGCGTGGCGCCCGGCACGGTGCAGCCACCGCCGGCCGCCTGCACCATGGCGCCGCCCGCATGCCATTGGCGGTCGCGGGTCTGCACCAGGGCACGTATCGGCGAGGCCTGCTCCAGCCGCATGCGAAACGCCAGCATGGGCAGGGCGCGCAGGGGCTCGAACTCCAGCACCTCGCGCACCGGGTTGCGATCGGCCAGCACCAGCATGCGCGCAATGCCGCCACCCACATCCGCCAGGGCGCGGGCATCTATCTGCAAGGGCACGTTGAGCGCATCGTCGGCAAAGGCCGGCGTGCGCACCAGCACGGCGTCGGTAAAGCGCACCGGTGCCTTGTCCAGATACTGCTCGTGCAGGCTGGGCCATTGCATGGAGCCCAGGGGGTCGCCCCCGGTGCGATCCGGCGCCGCCCACAGCGGCCCTACGGCCCAGGGGCCGAGCAACGCCGCCCCCAGGCAATCCCTGCGCTTGATCATGATCAGTGCCCTTTCCAACAAACCGCCACGCGGGCGCAACCCTGGGGCAGCAAGCAAAAGCAGTGCCAGAAGAATCGCCATGCCTGCCCGCCAGGGCACAAGGCCGGCTTGTCGCTGTCGTGACAATACTCACAAATTGATAGTTACCAACGCTTACCAGGAAAGGCCCGCGGGCTGGACAGAATCAATTCAAACCTGTGAACAGGTTCACTGCGCAGCAATGTGTCACCCAGGCGCCACCCAGCAAAACATGAAGCGCGCTCAGCATGCGTGCGACGGGGAGGGGTTGCACCGCCAGTCCATATATCCGCGGGGAATGTGTTCACCGGCTCTGCGCGCCTCGGCCCGGCCATCTTCATGCCGCCGGAAAAGAGGGTTGTTTCACCCCGTCATCCACGCATCGCGTTGCGCCCCGCGCCCGATAGTGGAGTACATGGCCTGCATGTCCGACAGGCCGGGAGACCTGATCATGTTGTCACCAGCCCTGATGCCTTCCCTGCCCGCCATGCCCCTGCCGCCCATCATGACCCGCGGCATGCACGACAACCAGGCCCCGGCCCGGGTCGAGGAACGCCTGCCGTTTTCGGTGCGCGTGGTCAGCGATGCCGAGGCGTTGGACAAGGCGGTGCAGATACGCCACGCGGCCTACGCGCGCCATGTGCCGGATCTGGCGCGCACCCTGCTGCAGCCTGAAGCGGCCGACTTTTCCGCCGGCTCCGTGGTGCTGCTGGCCCAGTCCCACCTCGATGGCTCGCCCCTGGGCACCATGCGCATACAGACCAACCGCTACGAGCCGCTGGCGCTGGAGCAGTCGCTGGCCCTGCCCGACGACTTGAGCGGCTGCCTGCTGGCCGAGGCCACCCGGCTGGGCGTGGCCGAGGGCCGCGTGGGCACCCTGGTGAAGACCGTGCTGTTCAAGGCCTTTTACCTGTACTGCCTGCACAGCGGCATCGACTGGATGGTGGTGACGGGCCGCGCGCCGGTCGATCGCCAGTATCTGCGCATGCTGTTCGAGGACGTGTACCCGGAAATCGGCTACATCCCCATGCGGCATGTCGGCAACCTGCCGCACCGCGTGATGAAGTTCGAGGTGCGCACGGCCCAGGAGCGCTGGGCTGCCGTGCGCCACCCCATGCTCAAGTTCATGGTCGAAACGCACCACCCCGACATCAGCCTGGATGCGCCACAAGCGCCCCACGGGGACGTTCAGGCCGTGGATCCCATGCTGCAGCAAGCACCCGCGCAGGTCATGTAAGAGCGAGTCGCTCAGTGAGCGGATCGCCCCGGCGGCAGGCCCGTGGGCGGCTGCGGCGCGGGCCAGGCCTGCAAGACCAGGGAATGCAGCAGGCCCGGATCGCTCACGAAGTCAGCCGCCGAGCGCGCCGCGAGAATGCGCTCGGGCGCTTGCGAGCGGGCTATGGCAAAGCCCTGCACATAGTCCACCCCGATCTCGGCCAGCGCCTGCACCGTGGCGCTGTCCTCGGCCCATTCGGCAATGGTCTTCATGCCCAGGTTGCGCGCCAGGCCGACGATGGCCTCGACGATGGCCAGGTTGGCCGGGTGCTCGTTCATGTTGACGATGAAGCTGCCGTCGATCTTGAGCAGGTCGCCCTTGAGCTGCTTGAGGTAGGAGAACGAGGTGTAGCCCGCGCCAAAATCATCGAACGCCACCTTGGCGCCCAGGGCATGCACCTGGGCAATGAAGCGCCGGGTGTTCTCCAGGTCGTGCAGGGCCACGCTCTCGGTGATCTCCAGGCACAGGCGCGGCGCCACGTCGGCGTACTTTTGCAGCAGCTGCACGGCATCCTGCAGAAAACTCTCGTCATTGAGCGAAGCACCGCTGAGGTTCATGCAGATGAAGCGCGTGTGGCTCAATTGGCGTTGTTGCTCACGCATCCAGGCCAGGGTCTGGCGCAGCACCCAGCGGTCGATCATGCCCATGCGGCCGCTGTTCTCGGCCGCCGTGATCAGGCGTGGCGTGGGCACGCTCTGGCCGGCGGCGTCACGCATGCGCAGCAGCACCTCGAAATTGAGTGAACGCTCGGGCTCGCGCAGCGACATGATGGGCTGCATCTCCAGGTACAGGCCCTGCAGCTCGTCCGAGGCCGTCAGCTGGCCGGCCAGGCGGATCTCGGCCTCATGCTCGCGCAGCGCACGCGAATCATGTTCGAACACCACCAGGTGGCTGCCGCTGCTTTGCTTGGCCTCGCGGCAGGCGCGGTCGGCGGTGGAGATCGCATCCTTGACCGAGCTGCCACGCGCCGCCTCGATCAAGCCCACGGAACCGCGCACATGAAAGGATCGGTCGCCAACCCGATAGGGCTGGCCGCCAATATGGTCAACGATGCCCTGGCACAGGGCCGTGGCCGGCGCCAGGCCCAGGCCAGGCATGAGGATGATGAACTCGTCGCCCCCCATGCGCCCCATGTGCATGCCTGGCTGCAGCAGCGCGGTCACCCGGGCGCAGACCTGGCGCAGCACCTCGTCGCCGGCGTAGTGGCCAAACAGGTCATTGATCAGCTTGAAGCGATCCAGATCCAGATAGGCCAGTGCCAGGGCCGGGCCGGTCTGCGCGGACTGCAGCGCCCAGTCCAGCTCGGCGCGAATGCCGTCGCGGTTGAGCACCTGGGTCAGCGGGTCATGGTGGGCCAGGAACTGCAGGCGCTCCGTGGCCAGGGAGCGCTCGGTCACGTCCTGCAGCGAGCCTTCGATGCGTGCGCCGGAGCGCGAGGCCTTCACCAGGAAACGGCGTCCCTTGGGCGAGCGCGCATGGGGCCGTCCTGCCAGTTCGAACTCCACCGCCGGCTGGCGGTTCAGCGACTGCAGCATGCGCAGCCAGTCCATGGAGGCGAAGTACTGATCCCAGTGGTTGTTGCCCCGTGCCAGCACCACCGGGCCCAGCGCCGCGTGCAGCGCGGGGTTGGCGGCGATGAAGCGGCCCTCCAGATCCAGCGTGAACAGCCCCAGCGGCGTCACCTCGTAGCTGTGCTGCAGCTCGGCCTGCGCGTGAATGCGCTCCTGGTGCTCCTGGCGCATCTGCGCGGCGATGGCCATGGTGGCGAGCAGGCTGGATGCCAGTGCCGCCGTCACGCTGTTGACCGAGCCAATCCAGGCCTGCAGCCCGAAGGCCGCCGCCACGACCTCGTACAGGCTGGACAGCAGCATCACCGCAATCGCCGCGCCATACCAGGCCGCCACCGGCGAGCGCGTGATGGCGATGATGCGCCCCAGAATGATCACCAGCAGCATGCTGCCGACGACCGTGGCCACCCAGATCAGCGGCAGAAACTGCGCATAGGACAGCGTGGCTGACAACAGCAACAGAAGCGCGCAGCTCCATTGCAGCCAGATCAGCACCCCTGACGCGGCGCATTTCGCCAGCTCTTCCCGGAACAGCGCGCGAAACAATGCAAAGGTCAGCACATACAGCAGCGCCAGGGTGATAGGGCGGCCATGCAGGAGCCAGGCTACCGGCATGTCATGTCCCAGCCAGCGCTGATCCCAGCCAGCGGACAGGGCGCCCATGCGCAGGTTGATCAGCAGCCACACGGCAAACAGCACATAGCTGGGGTTGCGGTTGATCAGGGCGGTGATGAAGACAAACAGCACCAGCATCAGGATGCCGCCCTCCAGCAGGCCGGCGTTGTGCTCGAAGGCCTGGATGGCCGTCTGCAACGCGGCCTCGTCCCACTGCAGCACGCTCAAGCGCGCTGGGCCGACAAAGTTGGCGCGGCACAGCACCGGCGCGCCGGGCTGCAGGCCCTGCAGCCGCAGGCCAAAGCCGCTGCGCGAGTCAAACAACCGCCCCTGATGGCCCGCGAGGTCGCCCTCGCCCAGTGGCTGCAGCTGGGCACCGCCCCAGCAGGCCAGGCGCACCAGATGGCGCGAGGGGAACTCGATCACCGCCGGGCCGTCCGGCTGCGGCGCCGGCACGGGGAAGTCGAACCAGAACGGGGTTTCCTTCAGCTGGGTATCGCGCAGCAACACCGGCTGCTGCGCCTCGAGCGCCGCCAAGGCAGCGGCGGGGCCAAGGTCGGCGCCGGCGTCTTCGAGCACACGCATGGCCACCGGCCGGGGATCATCGTAGGCAAAGTGCGGCGCCCAGGTGAACAAGGCCCACAACGACAACACCAGCACGGCGCCGGGCAGGGCATAGATGAGCAGCCAGGTCAAGACGTGATCCAGCCCACCATGCAAACGGCTCCAGAAGGGTAGCGCGGCGGGGGTGGAAGAAGGCTTCACGGGCGGTATCTGCGGGCAGGAATGTCAGGGCTGGCGGAATGGCGGCTTAGTGAGTACCAACCTTGGCAATTGATCTCTTTTTGTTATTTTCGTTCGATTCTGCTTGCAACTTAAATCATTTTGGTCAACAAGGCCATGTCGCTGAGCACCCACTGCGCCCCTGCAGCCCGCAGCGCAGCGGGCGAGTCGTGGCCCACGCCGTCCGGGCTGAAGCCCACCACGGTGGCGCCTGCGGCCACACCGGCCTGCACGCCGGTGACCGTGTCCTCGACCACCAGGCAGCGCGCGGGCGGCACGCCCAGGGCTGCGGCGGCGGCCAGATAGACGTCGGGCGCGGGTTTGGTGGCCGGCATTTCATGGCCGCTGAAGATGCGCCCGGCAAACAAGGGCGCCAGGCCGACCTGTGCCAGCTGCATCTCCACCTTCTGCCGATCGGCACCCGAGGCGCAGGCGATGCGCCCCTGCAGCCGCGCATGCACGGCGCGCACGGTCTCGACGGCATTCGGAATGGCCACCAGCTCGGCCTGCAGGCGCAAGTTGCGGCGGGCGTAGAACTCGGCCATCCAGGCATCGGTCAGCGGCCTGCCGGTCCGGGCCTCGATGCGCGCCGTCTCGCTGCGCACGGTCTTGCCTATGAACAGGCGCATGCACTCCTCGGGCGGCAGCGGCCAGCCGGCCTCATTGAGCATCTGGCACAGCACGCCGTTGGTGATCGGCTCGCTGTCCACCAACACGCCGTCACAGTCAAACAAGATCGCGTCAAACATCATGGGTCATGGGGTTGGGTGGTTGCCCCTGGCCCACCAGGGCTATGAATGCAGGGCCTGCATGCAGTCTGCACCAAACAGCACGACGCGGTTGCGCCCGGTCTGCTTGGCCGTGTACAGGGCGGCGTCGGCCTGCTGGAACAGGGCCTGCGCGGCATCGGCGCCCGGATAGTGCGCCGCCTGCAGGCTGGTCACGCCCATGCTCAGGGTCACGCTGTCGCAGCAGGCGCTGCCACGGTGCGGCAGTGCCAGCTGGCGCACGGCATCCTGCAACCGCAGGGCGACGGCCATGGCAGCGGGGGCATCAGCGCCGGGCAGCAGCACGGCGAACTCTTCGCCGCCATAGCGCGCCAGCAGGTCGCCCGCGCGGCCCAGCAGGGCCGACATGGCCGTCGCCACCTGCTGCAAGCATTGGTCGCCCACGACATGGCCGTAGCTGTCGTTGTAGGCCTTGAAATGGTCCACGTCGATCATCACCAGCGCCAGCGGCTGGCCCTCGCGCTGGGCGCGGCTCCACTCCTGGGTCACGGCCTCGTGCAGCGCCAGGCGGTTGGCCACCTGGGTCAGTGGGTCCAGGCGCACCTGCGCCTCCAGCGCCGTGCGGTAGCGCGCCAGCTGCTCTTCGGTGTGCTTGCGCTCGGTGATGTCCTGCACCGTGCCGGTCATGAGCAGCGGTTCATTTTCCGAGGCCTGACTGTATTCCCCCCAGACCTCCACCCAGCGCTCCTGCCGGTCACCGTGGCGCAGGATGCGGTACTGGGTGCGCAGCGGCGTGCGCTCCATCATGGCCTGGCCGTGGATCCGCAGGGTTTGCACGCTCTCGTCCGGGTGCAGCATGGTCATCCACTGGCGCAAGCTCATGCGGCCCTCGTCGGGCAGGCCGAAGATGGCGCTGGCCATGCGCGACATGACAAAGGCCTCGCTGCGTGTCTCATAGGTGAAATAACCCACGGTGGCGGCCTTCTGCGCGTTGTCCAGCCAGCGCAGGTTGCGTTCGAGCTCGCGCTTCAAGGCACGCTCGCGCCGCCAGGCGCGCCACTGCCACAGCAGCACGACCAGGCCCAGCGACAGCAAACCCAGGCTGACAAACAGGCTCAGGCCCAGCCATTCACGGCGCTGGGCATCGGTGAAGGCATCGCCCACATCCACCTTGGAGAGCAGCAGCCAGGGGGAGTCGGCCACGGCGCTGGCGACGGCCAGCACCTCCTGGCCACGGTAGTCATGGGCGTAGAAGGCGCCGCGCACCCCGGTGGCGGCCATGGCCATGGGGTCGCGCCCGCCCTGTACCAACGGCAGGCGCAGCGCCCCTGACTCGCTGCCGCGCAGGGGCAGCGGGCTGAGCGAGACCACCTCGTCGCCACTGCGCTGCACCAGCACGGATTCGGCCGTGGGGCTGTGGTTGGGCCAGGTCTCCAGCAGCGGATACAGGGTGGCGCGCGCATCCACCAGCAGCCACACGGCGCCCAGCGCACGCGTACCATCGAACAGGGGCGCGATCAGGCCGTAGAAGGCAAAGGCAAACGCCGGGTCGCGGCGCAGCTCGACGACGACCGGCCGGGCCTGTGCCAGCGCCAGCTGCAGGGCCTGCTGCTCGGGCTCTGGCAGCTGTCCGGTGGCGGCGCCCTGGGCGTCCAGCAGCAGCCGGCCCTGCGCATCGACCAGGTAGGCCGCGGTGTAGCGCACCTGCTCCATGAGGATGGTCAGGCGCTCGCGCAGCGCCGCCTGCTGGGACGATGACGGCGCGCCGCGCCACTGCGCCACGGCCCGGGCAAACAGGCTGTCCTGCGTCAGCGCCGCAGCCTCGGCCATGCGCCGCGCACGCCAGTCGGTGACGGCGCGCAGCTGCAGCTGGTTGACGGCCTGCAGACTCCCTTCGATCTGGTGGCGGTAGCGCTGCTCGCGCTCCTGGTAGACATGCGACAGCCCCCAGGCCATGCCGCCCAGCAGCAGGGCCACCAACAGCAACAGCAGCCATGCGCGCGAGCGCGCGTGGTGCGGCGGCATGGTGTCGGGCGCTTTCATGACAAGAGGCGGGCGAATGAAAACAGGAGAAGGGGTCGTCAAACCTCGGATGTTATGTCACAGTTTGTATCTCTCCGCAACAATACCCCAATACCATGCCAGCAACTGCCCTTACCCGCCGCTCCTGCCTGGCCCAGTCGGCCGCGCTATGCCTGGGCACATGGGCCGCCGGCCCCGCCCAGGCCCGCTCCACCCGGCGCGCCGTGGTGATCAACATGGCACTGGAGCCCGACAGCCTGGACCCAACCATGGCCGCGGCGGCGGCCGTGGGCGAGGTGACGCATTACAACGTGCTGGAGGGTCTGACCCGCATCGAGGAAAACGGCGCGGTGGCGCCGCTGTTGGCCGAGTCCTGGAGCGTGGATGGCACGGGGCGGCATTACCACCTGCGCCTGCGCCAGGGCGTGCGCTTTCACGACGGCGCGGCCTTCGATGCAGCGGCCGTGCGCTTCAGCTTCGAGCGCGCCGTGGCCCCCAGCGCGACAAACAAGGCGCGCAAGGCCTTGTTCGACAACATTGCCAGCATTGGCACGCCGGACGCGCACAGCGTGGCCCTCACCTTGCACCACCCGGACCCGCAGTTGCTGTTCCGTCTGGGCGAGGGGCCGGCCGTGATGCTGCACCCGGCCACGGCGGCCCAGGCCGCCACCCGCCCCGTCGGCACCGGGCCCTACCAGGTGGCGCAGTGGCGCCGTGGCCACGGCATCGAGCTGGCCCAGGCGCCCATGTACCGCCAGGCGGCAAGGCTGCGCATGCACCAGGCCAGCTTTCGCTTTCTGCACGACCCCCTGGCGCAGAACGCCGCGCTGCGCTCCGGCGAGATCGACGTGGCGTTCAACTTCGCCACGCAGACCGTGCGTCGCTTCCAGGATGAAACCGGCTACCAGGTGCTGATAGGCGCCTCCACCGGCAAGGGCCTGCTGGCGCTGAACCAGCGGCGCGCACCGCTCAATGATGTGCGCGTGCGCCGCGCCATCACCCACGCCATCGACCGCGAGGGCTTCATACGCAGCGTGCTCGACGGCCGCGGCGTGGCCATTGGCAGCCACTTCAGCCCGGCGGATGCAGGGTATCTGCACCTGGCCAACATGTACCCCCATGACCCGGAGCGTGCCCGCGCGCTGCTCAAGAGCGCCGGCGTTGCCACGCCGCTGCGCCTGACCCTGGCCTTGCCGCCGGCGCCCTACGCGCACGAGGGCGGCCCGGTGATCGCGCAGGACCTGGCCCGCGTCGGCATCGTGGCCGAGCTGCAGCGACTGTCCTGGGAGCAATGGCTGAACGGCCCGTTCAAGGGCCAGTTCGACATGACGCTGATCAACCATGTGGAGCCGCTGGACTACCGGATCTACGCCGACCCGGGCTACTACTTCGGCTATGACAGCCCGGCATTCCGCGACCTGGTGCAGCGCCATGGCGCCGCCGACAACGCACGCGAGCGCCAGTTGCTGTGGGCCGAGCTGCAGCGCCAGCTGGCGCGCGATGCCGTCAACGCCTGGATCTTCGCGCCCCAGGTGGGCACCGTGGTGCGCAAGGGGCTGCGCGGCACCTGGATGAACTACCCCATCTTCGTGCACGACATTGCTGCCATGTGGTGGGAGTAGTGCTTTAAATTTAATAGCGTGCTGCGCTTGCCATACAAGCGTTACAGCCACTATTTATATAAGTTTTCCATCTACGTAGTACCAGCGCCCCTGCTCGCGCAGGAAGCGGCTGCGCTCGTGCAGGCGGTGTGCCCGGCCCGTGGCGTCGCGCTGGCGCGCGACGAATTCCACCTCGGCGTGGGTCGCGTCCAGTGGCAGATGGGCGCGCACCTGCAGGCCCAGCCAGCGCGCACCAGGCTCGAAGTCGAGCCGCGCCGGCCGGTGCGCGGCCTGCCAGGTGGCCAGCAGGTAGGCCGCGTCCTCACGCACGAAGGCCGTGTAGCGCGAGCGCATCAGGCTCTCGGCATCGGGCGCCGGGCATTGCGCGAAATGGTCGATATAGCGGCCGCAGCATTGCGCATACGGCAGCGCACGCCGGCGGCTGTCGGTGCGGCCGCAGGGGCAGGCGGGCAGTGCGCTGGCGGCAGGCATGAACGGGCCCGGCCCTCAGGCCAGCGCGCGCTGGATGATGATCTTCTGCACATCGCTCGTGCCCTCGTAGATCTGGCACACGCGCACGTCGCGGTAGATACGCTCCACAGGGAAGTCGCTCACCACGCCGTAGCCGCCCAGCGTCTGTATGGCGGCGCTGCACACGCGTTCCGCCATCTCGCTGGCGAACAGCTTGGCCATCGCCGCCTCCTTCAGGCAGGGGCGGCCCGCGTCGCGCAGGGCGGCGGCGTGCCAGATGAGCTGGCGTGCGGCCTCGATCTGCGTGGCGCAGTCGGCCAGGCGATGGCCCACGGCCTGGTGGTTGAAGATGGACTGGCCGAAGCTCTCGCGCTCCTTGGCGTATTGCAGGGCGAATTCAAAGGCGCTACGCGCCATGCCCACGCTTTGCGCGGCGATGCCTATGCGCCCACCCTCCAGCGCGCCCAGGGCGATCTTGTAGCCCTCGCCCTCGGCGCCGATCAGGTTGTCCGCCGGGATGCGGCAGTCGTCGAAGTTGATCTGCGCGGTGTCGCTGCTGTGCTGGCCCAGCTTGTCCTCCAGCCGCGCCACCACATAGCCGGACGTGCTGGTGGGCACGATGAAGGCGCTCATGCCCTTCTTGCCCGCGCCCTTGTCGGTGACGGCGATGACGATGGCCACCTGGCCGTTCTTGCCGCTGGTGATGAACTGCTTGACGCCGTTGATGACGTATTCGTCGCCCTGCCTCACCGCCGTGGTGCGCAACGCGGAGGCGTCCGAGCCCACATGCGGCTCGGTCAGGCAGAACGCGCCCAGCATCTCGCCGCGCGCCAGGGGGGCAAGCCAGTCGCGCTGTTGCCGCGCATTGCCGTAGCGCATGAGGATGGCGTTGACCGGGCAGTTGGTGACGCTGATGGCGGTGCTGGTGCCGCCATCGCCGGCGGCGATTTCTTCCAGCACCAGGGCCAGCGACAGGTAGTCCAGCCCGGCGCCGCCGAGATCCTCGGGCACGCAGATGCCATACGCGCCCAAGGCGGCCAGGCCCTGGTGCGCGTCGCGCGGAAAGTGGTGCTCCTTGTCCCAGCGCGCGGCGTGGGGCCAGAGCTCTTCCTGGGCGAACGCACGCACAGCGTCGCGGATCATTTCCTGGTCTTGGGTCAGCAGCATGGTCGTGCTCTCGCAAAATAGTGGCTTGTGGCCAAAAATGCCGCCAGCGCCCATGGAATAAGCGCCAACAGCTATTAAAAAATGAGCAAGCCTCAGATCAGCTCGATGGCCATGGCCGTGGCCTCGCCGCCGCCTATGCACAGCGTGGCCAGGCCGCGCTGCAGGCCGCGGGCCTTGAGCGCATGCACCAGCGTGACCAAAATGCGCGCGCCGCTGGCGCCTATGGGGTGACCCAGCGCGCAGGCGCCGCCGTTGACGTTGACCTTGTCGTGGGGAATCTTCAGATCCGCCATCAGGGCCATGGGCACGACGGCGAAGGCCTCGTTGATCTCCCACAGATCCACGTCGCCCACCTGCCAGCCGATTTTCTTCAGCAGCTTCTCGGTCGCACCCACCGGGGCGGTGCTGAACCATTCCGGCGCCTGGGCATGGGTGGCATGGCCGACGATACGCGCCAGCGGCTTGCAGCCCAGCCGTTGGGCGGTGGACTCGCGCATCAGCACCATGGCGGCGGCGCCATCGTTGATGCTGGAGCTGGACGCTGCGGTGATGGTGCCGTCCTTCCTGAAGGCGGGCTTGAGGCTGCTGATCTTGTCCAGGCGGGCCTTGGCCGGGCCTTCGTCCACGCTGACCGTGACCTCGCCCTTGCGCGTCTTGAGCGTAACCGGGGCAATCTCGGCGTCGAAGGCGCCGCTCCTGGCGGCCTCCTGTGCGCGCGTGACGCTGGCGATGGCAAAGGCGTCCTGCTGCTCGCGCGTGAACTGGTACTTGGCGGCGCAATCCTCGCCAAAGGTGCCCATGGAGCGGCCGGGCTCGTAGGCGTCTTCCAGGCCGTCGAGCATCATGTGGTCGAACACCTTGTCGTGGCCCATGCGGTAGCCGCCGCGGCCCTTCTTCAGCAGGTAGGGTGCGCCGCTCATGCTCTCCATGCCGCCGGAGACCATCACCTCGCGGCTGCCGGCGATCAGCTGGTCATGGGCCAGGATGGTGGCCTCCATGCCGGCGCCGCACATCTTGGACAGGGTCACCGCGCCCGTGCTTTGCGGCAGCCCGCCCTTGAAAAGCGCCTGGCGCGCCGGCGCCTGGCCCTGGCCGGCCATCAGGCAGTTGCCGAACAGCACCTCCTCGACCAGCGCGGGCGCAATACCGGCGCGCTCAACGGCGGCCTTGATGGCGACGCCGCCCAGGTCATGCGCGGCCAGGTCGGCGAAGTCGCTCATGAAGCCGCCCATGGGCGTGCGTGCGGCGCTGACGATGACGACGGGGTCTTGGTGTTGGCTCATGTGATATCTCCTGGGGGTTGGGTTGGTAACGGCACGCCGCCAAAGCGCCGCGTGCTGTCGTAGGGAAACACGTCATAGACATGGCCAGCCTGTATGCGCTCTTTGTGCGACTGCCAGAAATCCACGTCCAGCAGATCCGCATGGTGGCGCATGAAGGCCGCGCGCACGGCGTCGTTGCCGAGCAGGAAGGGGCCGAAGGTTTCGGGGAAGACATCGTGCGGGCCGACCGCGTACCAGACCTCGCCGGACAGTTCATCCTCCTCGCAGCGCGGCGCGGGCACGCGGCGGAAGTTGCAGTCGGTGAGGTATTCGATCTCGTCGTAGTCGTAGAACACCACCTTGCCGTTGCGCGTCATGCCGAAGTTCTTCCACAGCATGTCGCCGGGGAAGATGTTGGCGGCCACCAGATCCTTGATGGCGTTGCCGTATTCGAGCACGGCATGCTCCAGCGCGCTGGCTGACTCGGGTTCGTCCAGGCCGGCATCCAGGCATTCCTGCAGGTGGATGTTCAGCGGGATCATGCGCCGCTCTATGTACAGGTGGGAGATGATGACCTCCTGGCGCCCGTTACCATCGCGGTCGCTGATCTCCAACTGGCTGGGCGCATGCTTTTGAATTTCCGCGATCAGCTCATCGCTGAAGCGGTCGCGCGGAAAGGCCACCAGACTGTATTCCAGCGTGTCGGCCATGCGGCCCACGCGGTCATGCTGCTTGACCAGCAGATATTTGGCCTTGACCTGCTCACGCGTTGTGTCTTTGGGCGCCGGGAAATGATCCTTGATGAGCTTGAACACATAGGGAAAGCTCGGCAGGTCGAAGACCAGCATCACCATGCCCTTGATGCCGGGCGCAATGCGGAACTGGTCGCTGGAATAGCGCAGATGGTGCAGGAAGTCGCGATAAAACAGCGTCTTGCCCTGCTTGGCCAGGCCCAGCGAGATGTAGAGCTCGGCCCGGCGCTTGCGCGGCATCAGCGTGGCCAGGAACTGCACGTAGGCGCTGGGAATCTCCATGTCCACCATGAAGTAGGCGCGCGCAAAACTGAACAGCATCTGCAAATCGTTCTCGCCGAACAGCGCGGCATCGATCACCAGCGTGCCCTGCTCGCCATGCAATATGGGCAGCGCGAACGGCAGCTCGGTGAAGCCGTTGATCAGCTTGCCCACCACGTAGGCGCCCTTGTTGCGAAAGAACAGGCTGGTCAGCACCTGGATCTGGAAATTGCTGCGCAGCTTGGCGGCGCCCAGCTGCTGCTGCATGGCGCGCACCACGCAGTCCACGTCGCGCCGCAGGTCGGCAAACGGGCGCTGCAGCGCAAACTGCTCGATGATGTCGGCCACCGCCTGGTGCAGGCCATCGCCCGCCGGGTAGTAGGCGCGGTAGGTGGGGCGCGCGCCGGGGTCTTCGCTTTCTATGTACTCGGTGCTGACGGCAGGCCAGACAAAGATGAAGTCGTTGTGGAAATGCGTGCGGTGCAGGATCTTGGTGGTGACCGAGTTGAAGAAGGTCTCGGCCAGCTCGGGGCGCAGGTGGTTCACCATCAGGCCGATGTAGTGCAGCTTGACCTGGTGCCACACGACCATGGGCAGGGCGCCGGCGTTGAACTCCTTGTCCAGCCGGCGCACACATTCCTTCACGCGCAGGTCGTAGAACTCTATGCGCTCGCGCTGCGCGCGCTGCTGGCCGTGCCAGTCCGCCGTCTCGAAACGGTGCTTGGCGCGCGCCGATTCGGCACGGAACAGACGGTAGTGGCGGTTGAAGCCGTCCAGCATCGCCTTGGCGATGTCAAAGGCCTGCGGGGCGTCCAGCCGCTGCGGAAACATGGGGCCTGCCTGCGCTGTGCCGTGGCCCGTGGGCTATTGGCGCGCGCGCTGCGCCACCTGCTCCACGGCGGCCTGGTGCACCTCGTGCAGACCGCCCACGCCGGGCACGGTCATGTGCAGATTGGTGATCAGGCCGTTGCGCAGGCCATAGCACCAGCCGTGGATCTGCACCTTCTGGCCGCGCGCCCAGGCATCCTGCATCACCGTCGAATGGGCGATGTTCAGCACCTGCTCGATGGCGTTGAGCTCGCACAGCGCGTCGTGGCGCCATTGCAGGTCGATGCCGTCCAGCAGCGCGGCATGCTTGTCGCGCACATCCTTTACATGGCGGATCCAGTTGTCCGCCAGGCCCACGCGCACATCCTCCAGCGCCGCCAGCACGCCGCCGCAGCCGTAGTGGCCAACGACCATCAGGTGCTCCACCTTCAGCTGATCGACCGCGTACTGGATGGTGGACAGGCAATTGAGGTCGGTCGGCACAACCACGTTGGCGACGTTACGGTGCACGAACACCTCGCCTGGCTCCAGGCCCGTGATCTGGTTGGCCGGCACCCGGCTGTCGGAGCATCCGATCCACATGTAGCGCGGCTTCTGCTGCGCCATCAGGCCGGTGAAAAAGCCGGGTTTTTCGCGCTCCATCCGCGCCGCCCAGGCGCGGTTGTGCTCAAAGAGGTCGTTGATGGAGCTGCTGGGCATGGGCTTCCTTGGTGGTTACGGGGCGCTTACCTTAGCAAGTTTCGGCGAACAGCTCACGGCCTATCAGCATGCGGCGGATCTCGCTGGTACCGGCGCCGATCTCGTACAGCTTGGCATCACGCCACAGGCGGCCCAGCGGGTACTCGTTGATATAGCCATTACCACCAAAAATCTGCACCCCCTCGCCCGCCATCCAGGTAGCCTTCTCGGCCGTCCACAGGATCACGCTGGCGCAGTCCTTGCGCACCTGGCGCACATGCTCGGCACCCAGCATGTCCAGATTTTTGGCCACGGTGTAGGCGAACGACCGCCCAGCCTGCAGCACGGTGTACATATCGGCCACCTTGCCCTGGATAAGCTGGAACTCGCCAATGCTCTGGCCAAACTGCTTGCGGTCGTGGATGTAGGGCACGACGTTGTCCATCACTGACTGCATGATGCCGAGCGGACCGCCGGTGAGCACGGCGCGCTCGTAATCCAGTCCACTCATCAGCACCTTGGCGCCGCCGTTGACCATGCCCAGCACGTTCTCCGCCGGAACCTCCACATCCTGGAACACCAGCTCGCCCGTGTGGCTGCCGCGCATGCCCAGCTTGTCGAGCTTTTGCGCAATCGAAAAGCCCTTCATGCCCTTTTCAATCAGAAAGGCCGTGACGCCGCGTGCGCCCAGCTCGGGCTCGGTCTTGGCATAGACCACCAGGGTGTCGGCGTCCGGGCCGTTGGTGATCCACATCTTGCTGCCGTTGAGCAGGTAGTAACCGCCCTTGTCCTCGGCCTTGAGCTTCATGCTGATGACGTCGGAGCCGGCGCCCGGCTCGCTCATGGCCAGGGCGCCCACATGCTCACCGCTGATCAGCTTGGGCAGGTACTTGGCCTTTTGCGCCGGGTTGCCGTTGCGGTTGATCTGGTTCACGCACAGATTGCTGTGCGCGCCATAGGACAGGCCCACGGATGCGCTGGCGCGCGAAATTTCTTCCATGGCCACCATGTGCGCCAGATAGCCCATGTTGGCGCCGCCAAATTCCTCGGGCACGGTGATGCCGAGCACGCCCAGGTCACCGAACTTGCGCCAGAGGTCCATGGGAAACTGGTCATCACGATCGATCTCCGCCGCGCGTGGCGCGATCTCGGACTGGGCAAACTCGCGCACGGCATCGCGCAATGCGTCAATGTCTTCGCCCAACTGAAAATTCAGGCCTGGCAACTGGGTGGCAATGCTCATGGAGTCTCTCCTGGAAGGGGGTGTGAGATGGATACATGTCGCCGGCAGACCGCAAAAGCCCTGGCGCATTACGTTTACGTAAACGTCAATTATGCTGTAGTTTCAGCCGTCGGTGGTTCAATTTTTCCGAGCAGATCCATGGCTTCACGCTCATGTTCACGCAACTCGTCGAGATTGGCCTGCAAGTCTCGCATCTGCAACTCCAGTTGCTTGCGGTGCATGGCTAAAACCTCCAGGAATTTGCGTAGCTGCACCCCTGTGTCGCGTGGGCTGTCATAGAGGTCGATGATCTCCTTGGCCTCATTCAATGACAGGCCCAGGCGCTTGGCTCGCAACGTCAACTTGAGCCGCGCCCGATCGCGCCCGCTATAGACGCGGTTGCGCCCACCTGGCCCCGCGCGTTCGGGGCGCAATAGACCCATGTCTTCGTAGAAACGCATGGCGCGGGTAGTGAGATCGAACTCCCGTGCCAGATCACTGATGCTGTAAGTTGCCATGTCTTGACGTTAACGTGAACGTCAATCCTACCGCAGCTTGCGTGCAAGAAGTCGGACATGCATCAGACCCCCAAAGCAAAACGCCCTCCCACTATGTAAGTGGGAGGGCGGTTTGGGCTGTAATAGCCTGACGATGACCTACTTTCACACGGGGATCCGCACTATCATCGGCGCGAAGTCGTTTCACTGTCCTGT